>Ga0326727_10000038_pt1 | contig 534841 bp, 477 predicted proteins | sample MB2enrmetagenome_FD_207643 | JGI IMG/M metagenome (GOLD analysis project Ga0326727, IMG submission 207643) | Lab enriched peat soil microbial communities from McLean, Ithaca, NY, United States - MB29MY | ecosystem: Environmental > Terrestrial > Soil > Wetlands > Peat | place: USA: New York... | reverse complement strand
CGGCGCTATCACCGACCACTCGAAGTCCGTCAAATCAAAGCGAGCCATCCAAACCTCCAGCGTTGGAGATTTGAATCACTGTTCGCCCAAAAACGGAATCCCCTTTATGGGTATGTCACCTAGGGCTGTCCTCGGTCAATCTGCGTATCGCCATCATGATGCTGGCCCAGAAGGCCATACCGTTCGCATCACCGGCATTTTTAAGCTGGACAAAGTTGTCGGCAGCCACGGCTGCTGCTCTTTCCCCGTGCTGCGCGATGAGCACGGAAGCGGCAGCAAAGACATCCTCTTCGTCCATCGCCACCTCCTGGGATGACGATTCTGCATGTGAGAATTACTCGCCTGTAACGATACTATCTTCATCCATAACACCACAAGGCGTACTCTTTGATTTTGAAGGTGCAGGTTGCGATATCGCGTGGTGAAGAATGCGCGCGGTTCGATGCCAAAAGGGCGCTAGCTAGGCACCGGTTGCGACCTACGGAGATCGCCGATGAGGCCCTCTACCGGCTATGACCCTTTGACCGACATTTGAATCATCGAGCGGCGCGATACGCCGTCGCGGTATTCCGGCTGCCAGCTCACGGGGCATGTCGACCTCGATTTTCTGAGATTCCGTCCGGTGCGGCGGCGACGAAATCGACAAGCGAGGCAGCACGAAGTCGACTGTTTCACCGGCAAGAGCCGCCGCGCGGCACATTCGCTCGATTTCGGCCTCAAGGTCAGCCTTGGCTCGGGACCAATACTCTGACGAGCGACCTTCCTGGCGTCCTTCGCGCTCCCAAAGCAGGTAGCTGCGCCGCCTAATATCTTCCTCCGATGCTTTGAGCGGACCAATGCGTTTCATTTTGCCCTCCTGAGCAGTCTTCACCGGTGGCTTCGCGCCGTCACAACGCAAACCATTGCTCGGAATCGGGGTGAGGGATCGCATGAGTGTCTAGGAAAGTTTCATACGCCGTTGCACCGAATATCCCATCGCCGAGAACACCGTTGCTCGAAAGCGGCATAACAATGCGTTCGCCGTAGCCGTATCGATCGACCAATTGGAACACCTTGCCGTCTTCGAGATACAACACCGGCTCGGTCACGACGCGCCTGAACCGAGCGCTCATTTTAGGGTACTCCTTGACGGGATAGAGCTCGGTCATCGGGGTACCCCGCAATGTCTTACCGAAGATGTGTTCGATTTGGTCTCCCGCAAGTCGCCCAATGAATGCATCAGTCTCTCGATCGTATCGGTATGACCAGATAATCGAGAGTTGCTTGGCGATTTGGGTCGGCTGGATATCGCTCCACCCTGGCATCGCACGATCGCCGCGCATCGCATTCCAATGGCGGGCCACTTGTTTCAAGGCCGGCGATTTGATCGCTTCTTCAAAAGCAACAAAGCTCACGGACGTTCCACGCTCAAAGCCACATTATGCAGTACAAGCAATACTTGATTCGCTATCGAGTACACGCAGAAACTGTCACAACTGGGCATTTGGTCGCACCTGATTTGGCACCGAAGCAATAATATTTCTTGGAATGACGGGCTGACACGCGCCAACCAGCACTTCCATAGCTGGTGCCAGGCATCCGCTGCGCCGCGCTAGGCAAGATAGGCACGCTGATTTTGTTTCGCGTGAGCGTACAGAACCGAGCTGGGATAGGGCAAAACGCATTCTAGTGCATGAAGCGGGGATAGTCTTCCGAGCGATGGTGTGCTGCAGCATTGCTGCTGTGGTTTTCCTGCAATCACAACGCCGTTTGTGATATCAAGGAACGGTTGGGTACTGGGGAGGTTGCGATGAAATTCTTCACAATTCTCACGGCCATTCTACTGTTCGTGATCGCCGCTGCGCATGGGTACCGTGCCTATGCAGGGATCGAAGTGTCCGTCGCACATCATCTTATCCCGATTTGGATAAGCTGGGTGTGCGCGGCGGTTCTGGCGTTTCTTGGCGTCATGCTGCTTGTAGAGGCGCCGCGTAAGGTTGAGGCGTTACCAAAGACTGACACAACGCCGTAGGCAGAGACGCCGTCCAGCTAGGTTCGGCACACGAACATTCGCCGACGCCGTCTGGCTCTTAAGTTGATGCCGTGCTGGGTTTGACCAAGCGCGATGATCGACAAGGTACGTAGGCAGCGCTAAGCAAGCGCTTTGTCTTATTTGAAGTTATGGTCCGAGATATCGAGACGCTGGCGCCGATGCTTCATGATGTGGGCGAGTCGGGATCAAGTCGCGGGGCAACGGCGAAAACCGGTCCGTCAGCCGATTTGCTGCGCCGATCCTCGGCGGGGGGCCGTTCGCCGAATTGGCGCCGATCTCCGCCGGAGCGGCGCCGATCAGGCCCAACGAAGGTTTTGGCGGCAACAAATGCTCGCGGAGCAAGAAGAAGTGACCGGAGCTTGCGCTCGACGGTCTCAGCGCTTACCGGCTTGGCGATGACATCATTCATGCCAGCATCCCGCGCTGCCACAATTTTTGGATAATCGGCACCGGCAGAGACAAGTACCACCGGAACGGTCACATCGCATGTCGTCAAGTCTCTGCGGAGCATCTTCAAGAACGCGAAGGGGTCGAGTGGACCCACTAACTCATCGCAGAACGCAATACTGACTGCTTCTCTCTGCAGCGTCAGGAGGGCCTCATCGGCGCGGGAAATCGTAACAACGCGTCCGACTTGGAGAGTTGTTAAGAGGCTTTTGAGCAGAGCTCTGCTATGGCCCGTCGGGTCAATGATCAGAGTACGGATATTTCTGAATTCACCCACCCTCGCAAATCCAGCAGTCTGTCAGCTCAGAGTATCGTTTATCTGATAAAATTCCCTTAATGCGTGTAAGGTGCAGTCTAAAATGTTGGGCCAGACGCCTAACCATAATTGCGAGTTATGCGCTGTCCCGCTGGATGACCGCCTTTGGGGGGCAGAAACGGACGCTTAAATCAACCACTGAGGGTCAGGAACGCGCCAGAAGCAGTCGTAGTACCTCTTGCGTAGTGCGCTGGGTTTGCTGCGGGTCACCGCGGTTTGGACGTCATCCTCGAAATTGCCGGGTCCGCGTGTCGACGGTCTGGTCATGGTCGATGCTCGGGAAATTTAAGCCGATCCTCAATGTACCGGGAAACAGCTTGTCTAGGATTCCGCGTCTTCCAAGGAGCGGCACGCCCCATGTTGCGAGATTGCTCCGTTCGTCACGCAATCCATCAATCGAAATCGGCCATCTCACCGGCAAGCCACGCATTCGCGCGTTCCGGAATCACCGCCCAGACTTCGCCGGCTCGGTCCGGCGGCCGGAAGAACATCGCGTCCTTTGCGGCGACATCCGGGGCCTTGATGACATCGCTATCCGTGCAGAATTTGCGGAACACGCGCTCGATTTCGTCTTCGAACTTCTGCGGAACATCGCGTTGCGTGGACTCGCGAACGCGGCGGATCGTGCGCATCACCGACCAGCGGCGAAGGCCGCGGGGGTGGGGCAAGAGGGCGTCGATCAATTCGGTGACGCAGGACGGATCGGCGCGCCTTTGCCGCGGGCCGCCGGTGTGTCCCACCCTTCGGATTGTGTCGTCTCGTTCCATGGCAATCGACAAATCGAATCTCCCTTTTGCAGTATCGTCTTCGAGGGTAGCGCGCCTCAGGTTACCACGACGCGAGCGGCTGCGCGTTGCGACGGTTGTTGTTCCTGTGCCGGTCGGGTTGCCGCGACGGTCCCGTCGCTCTGATGGAGGGCGCGGGCCGGGCGCCCCCAACGACCGTGAGCGGCGCTCGGATGAGAGTCTCGATCTGCTTCAGGAACATCGCTTCCGATCTGTCGCAAAACGAGATGGCGACGCCGGAAGCGCCGGCGCGCGCGGTTCGGCCGATGCGGTGAATGTAGCTTTCCGGTTCGTTCGGCAGATCGAAGTTTATGACATGCGAGACATTGTCGATGTCGAGGCCGCGGGCGGCGATGTCGGTGGCGACCAGCACGCGCGCCTCGCCGCAGCGAAAGCGCTCCAAGGCGCGTTGCCGCGCGCCCTGCGATTTGTTGCCGTGGATCGCCTCGGCGCAAATACCAGCATCCGCAAGATGGCCTGCAACACGATTGGCGACGTGCTTGGTGCGCGTGAACACCAGAACGCGCTCGAAAGACGGCTCCATCAGAATGCCGGCCAGCAGCGCGCGCTTCTCTTGCGTCGCGACGTGAAATACGCGGTGATCGATGTTTGCGGCCGCGCGTTGCGACGGCGACACGTCGATGCGCACGGGCTGATGCAGGATCGAGTGCGCGAGCTGCTCCACGTCCGCCGGCATCGTCGCCGAGAACAGCATGGATTGCCGCTCGCGCGGCAGCTTGGCGACGATGCGGCGGATGTCGCGGATGAAACCCATGTCGAGCATGCGGTCGGCTTCGTCGAGCACCAGCACGCTCGCCGCATCGAGACGCACGTTGCCTTGTTCCGCATGATCGAGCAGACGGCCGGGCGTGGCCACGAGGATATCGAGGCCCGCCGCGAGCGCCTTGATCTGCGGCCCTTGGCTCACGCCGCCGACGATGACCGCGTGGCGCAAATGCAGAAAGCGTCCATAGGCCCGGATGCTGTCGCCGATTTGGATGGCGAGTTCGCGCGTCGGCGCCAGGATCAGCGCACGCGTGGATTTCGCTTTGCGCAGCTCGTGCCCGACGCAAAGCCGTTGCAGCAGCGGCAGCGCGAACGCGGCGGTCTTGCCGGTTCCGGTCTGCGCCAGACCGAGCAGGTCTTGTCCGTTGAGCAGCGCCGGGATGGCACGCGCCTGGATCGGCGTGGGTTGCGTATAGCCTTCGGCGGCAAGCGCGCGCCGGAGCGGCTCGGCGATGCCGAGCGCGATGAAAGAGAGATCAGTCACGAATAGTCCTAAACTTCGCCGGAAGAGCGAGCATCCGATCGGACGCGCAAACGCGGCGTGTTGCCGTTCCGTTGCACGTCTGGAAAAGCGGGTTGTTATCGATGTTCGCGCGGTGACAGGCGCTAGGCGCGTGTCGTGCAATCCGCGAGACGAAGAGTATGTAGCTTGTTTCTTACGATAAAGTCAAGAAACGCCGGCTTGCCCGCGGCGCGATGCGTTTCCACCTCGCGGACACGTGGCCGACGGGCTAGACGCGCGCCGCCATGTGTCCGGCAGGCGTCGCCATCAACCCGCCCATAAGCGATCGGATCAATCCGAGCTCGATGAGCCTTGCTTGGTGTGATTTTGGGATCGTTCTGCTCATGAAACTCCGCGCCACCAGACGCGGCGAAGAAAGTTCGGGCCCCGTCAATTGCGCTGCGGTCGCTATCCGATCCATGGGTTCCTGCTACGGGATTAATGGTTTTCTCGCGGATGGGAGAGCCGGGATCGACAACCTCATGGCGCGTCGAGCCTGCCAATCATCAAACAACAATTTTCCGACCGTCCCGAGGACTCCCAGGACGAAAAACGCCGTCACGGCCACCAGCTGGATCGTTTGCAAGATAACAGAGACAGGCGCCACTTCATGCCGAATGTCAAATGCCGCGCGCAAACACGATAGCGGTCATGGCCGTGACGGCCGATCGTCATTCAAGGCGCGACGAAACGGAAAAGACCGGGTGAGGTGAACATCGCCGCCTCGTCTACCTTTCGCTCGTCGCTACCGGCGCCCATCCCATAACGGATGTCGTATTTGAGTGTCGCTTGGCCGTCTTCCCGGCGTTTCACCGTCGCAAGCAGCCATTGCTGCCGGCCGGGAACCCAAGCGGACCATTTCTGGCCAATCGTCACATTCGGCAGCATGGCGTTTGTCCTTTGTTACCGGCGACTGCTTGCCTACGACTTTGCGGCCGCGGCGGCACGCTGCGCGTAGATTTCTGATAGTGACGCATTTTGAAATTCGCCCAGGCGGCCAAGCGGTTGACGGGATTGTGACTCAAACCCCGACTCATGCCATTATATCGCCATGCCTGAGCGCCCAAGGATTCGCCCTCACGACCCTAACCAGTTGGGGAAGTTCATCGTGGATGTGTCCACGGGAACGGTTGAGGACGTTCCGCCACCGAAGAAACAGAAGAACCCGGCGGCCGTCGCGCTCGGGGCGCTGGGAGGGGCTAAGGGGGGCAAAGCTCGGGCCGCGAGATTATCCAAGGCAAAGCGGAAAGAGATTGCCCGAAAGGCTGCGCGGGCACGATGGCGGTCTCAGGCCAAATAGGTCAGCAAACTCTCTTTCCGGTCCGGCGCAAGGCTGTTTGGGTGCAGCCCGCCAATCTCGGTACGGCTGACTGTCAAATGATTTGCGGATGCGATGATAGCTGCGAATACGCGATCAAGGATAAGTCGAAGAATCCGCTTGTCCCGCATGCCGAATGGTTTTGCACGCACTTGGCTGACCTGGTCGGGATAGCTGGCCCGGTGTGCCAAATAATTGATATGCAGAATGGAACGACAGCCTTTGGGTCACGGTGGCATGACGGTGCGCTTCCATCGCGTCCACCAGCAACGCCTTGGTGGCAGATGGTCAAGACAAACGCGATTCCGTTGGGCAGCATCGCCCCGGCTCTCTCGCGCATCTATGCGTTCGATCATTTCGTGCACAACATTGATCGTCATGCTGCAAACCTTTTGGTCTTACCCCAAAGAGTCGGGCATTCGGTGCTTGCGTTTGATTACTCACGTGCATGGACATTCCATGGTTTTCCGTGTCCCGCCCTTCCGTTCGATACGACTGATCCGAATGAACACACCGTCCGCCTCCAACGCGAACTTCGTGCCCTGTGGGGCGACTATATTGATCGGACGGAATCTCGGAAGGTATTGGAAATACTTGCTCAAGTGCCAGTTGAGAGCGTGGACAAAATTATCGGTGAGCAACCGGATGACTGGATGAATCAAGCCCTGAAAGATGCAATCCTATCGTGGTGGTCATCGAGTGAAATGACCTCACGTTTGGATTCGATAGCTGTAGGAATTGAGAATGGCACATATCTATAAATACGCCATTCTAACGGCGATCCCAGACGCAAAGCGTGGCGAGCGAGTAAACGTGGGTATTGTCATCTTCCTTGATGGCGATATCGATGTACGTTTTTCTGGCGTGGCAAAACTTGCTGCAATTTCAGGAGGCGAATGGAGCGGTTGCGTCGCTGAAATTCGCGACCGCATGAAATCAATCTTCGTTCCAAATGAAGACCCCGGCAAATTTGCAGAACGATATGCAGTGTTAGAGGATTGGATACAGTTTTCAGATGTATCCTGGTTCGCCGCAGATACGGCAGAGGAATACGAAAATCGAATTGATCAAATTGTTGCAGCTTTCATCCGGCGTCCGCGCGAGGAACGAAGCGGCAAAGTTCGTTCCACGAGAATTAACACTGAAATTGCTGCGGTCTTCCGAAGCGCGAAAGTTTTGGCAATGCAGGATGAGACTATCGAAGATCGCAAGGTTGTGCGCGACTATTACATTTCCAGGGATGAAGAATTGCGGGCCGATTTTGTACATAAGAACGGCGTATTTCATGTGACTGCGACCCTCGACCTTCGCCACCCGGCTGTTCCTTTGGGCCACGCCGCGCTGAAGGCAATCGTTCTAGACAAAGCCCCAAGGTCACTGCTAGGCGGGGTCAAAAAATATGCGGTTTACGCAGTCGAACCTGGCTCACAAGAATTTCGGCCCCATATCGAACTCCTGCACGACTATTCAGATAATGCCTTCAATTGGTTAGTTTCTGAGGAGCGTTCAAGATACACACATTTGATCTATTCCAGCTTGCAACCACCATTTGATCTAAATTGAAATTGAAAACATGCTTGACCGCGTTAGGAAAGTGCCCTATATAGTAGGGCATGAACAGGCTGTCTTCTGAAGATCGCGCGAAGGTTCTGACCCTCTTGGTAGAGGGCAATAGCCTTCGTGCCACCGCACGAATCGCAGATGTTTCTTACAACACAGTCTGCAAACTGTTCGCGGATGCTGGCCGAGTTTGTGCCGACTATCAGGACAAGGTGCTCCGCGATCTTCCATGCAAGCGGCTTCAGCTCGACGAAATTTGGAGTTTCGTTTACGCGAAACAAAAGAATGTCGCGACGGCGAAGCGCCAAGACCGTGCTTGGGGCGACGTGTGGACATGGGTCGCAATCGACGCAGACACGAAACTTGTTCCTTCATGGCGCGTGGGAGACCGCAGTTCTGAAGTTGCCGTTGATTTTGTGTCTGACCTCGCGAAGCGCCTTCGTAATCGCGTCCAGATTACCACTGACGGGCACAAGCCTTATATAGAAGCCATTGAAGGTGCGTTTGGCGGCGACGTTGATTATGCGATGCTCGTGAAGATTTATGGCGATGCGCCGGAAGGTCCGCGCCGCTATAGTCCAGCTATCTGCACCGGCACTCACAAACATCGAATTGAAGGAAACCCCGATAGTCGGCATGTCTCGACAAGCTTTGCCGAGCGGCAAAATCTCACGATGCGCATGAGTATCCGGCGCTTTACGAGATTGACGAATGCCTTCTCGAAAAAGCTTGAAAATCACGCTCTTTCGGTTGCGTTGCACTATTTCAATTACAATTTTTGCCGCATTCACAAGACGCTTCGCGTAACCCCGGCAATGGCCGCTGGTGTTGTTGACCGTGTGATGGACATGAACGACTTGGCGACTATGATTGCGGCTCAGGAAGCGCCTGTGGCGAAACGTGGGCCATACAAAAAGAAGGCAGCATGACAGTTCTGGACGAATTGGTTCGGCAAGGATTTGGGCCGGTCACAGAGTGGGTTATAAAGGGCGCCAAAATTGGTCCTCGTACATTTGACTGGCCAGATCACGGCGGCTGGCTCTACGCTTTCGTGATAGACGGCGACGTAAAATACATCGGACTAACTGACCGAGTGTTGCGTAGCCGCATGAGTGACTATTCCCACATCAAGAACTCCCAAACAGACCGAATTAGGGAGCTTATCTTGGAGGCGCTTGTCAGCGGCGAGCGCGTAGAGGTCTTCGGCCGCCGGGAGCGGGACAAAACCGTCTTGATTGCTGAGGAAGCGCGGCTGCGAGGGTTGTATCGACCATCTTGGAATCGGGTTTAATGGCCCCAAATTTCAAAATGCGTCACTACCAGATTTCTTCCCAGGTTGCGCCGACGGATAATCCGGCTGTTGCCGCGCATTCTTCGCGGACATCTTCCTCCGCGCAGAACGCCCTCAGCTCATGCCTGATCTGAACGGTTGACGGGATTGAAACGCGTCTGCCAAAACGAACGAGTTGCTTCGTCATGGGACCTCGCTTTTCGCAAATTGGCCCTCGTTCCAAAGCGCTTTTGCGAAACCTTCACTCCAGCGCGACCGTTCGGGTTCCGTTGCATAGGGGTTCAACGCCGCCACGTGCCACGGCTCCAGGCCATCGCTTTCATTTGCCGACAACGCATGTGCGGCATTCCAGCCTTCGGCGAAGATGCGGCTTAGACGGAATGTTGCATCTGCCATGACGCAGGACCCTCGCGGACGACGAACAAGCAGGACACGGCGGAGAATTTCGCTCTCCGCCGCCTCGTCTTGATTCTTATTCCGCCTGCAGATTGACCGCTTTCGAACCTCTGGCGTCCGGCTGAATGTCGAACGATACGCGCTGGCCCTCGGCCAAAGCGCGCATGCCAGCCATTTCGACGGCCGTCGCATGGACGAACACATCCTTGCCGCCGCCTTCCGGCGAGATGAAGCCAAAGCCCTTGCTCGTATTGAAGAACTTCACTGTTCCGATTGTCATGATTTTCCCTAAGACATCAGGTTGCGCCCAAACCATCGCTTGGGCGGCGCAAACGAAACAATCAGGTCTGGAAGTTTTTCTGTCTCGGCCGGGCGCGCACAATGCGAGTGGGGAGTCCAACAGTGCGCTTCATCTGATGAAACGTCGTCGCCCGCTAGATATAGGCGCTCGCAAGGCCTATTACAAGGCGAAGCGGGACGACGCATCGATCCCCGCGGGAAGCTCATGACAAGACAGACCGTTTACATCGTGCAGGCGTATGGCGCCGGCAAAGGCAATCGGCTGAAGGCCGAGACGCCTGTCCCGTGCAAATCGGCGGACGCGGCGCGCCGGACGGCGGAACGGCTGGCCGGGACGAAACTCGGTGTTGTCGCGTTTTCCAGCTCGAGCGATCAGGAATTGGGCGAATATGACGATGAACCCGTCATTATCTTCAAAACGGGCCAATTACCGCCGCAATTCGACGATTAAGGCGTGACAAGATATTTGTACAAAGGTGCTATAATCTTCTCACTGACCTCGCCGCGACCCAGGGCCAATGCTGTGCCCGTCGGCGTGGAGTCCATTCCGAGAAGCTAATGCGAGACGTGGAGTCGTATCCCGGCCCTGCGGGCGCATTGATGCCGGCGCGCCCGCGGCAGAAAGGCCAAGTTGATCCTGTCGTTTTTCCCCGGCTTTGGACGAAGCCCTTTGGCATCGCCATGGGATACGGAAGACTCCATCCGCGAGGAGCTCTTCAGCGTCGAACGTCTGGAGCAGCATGCGGAGAGCCTCGCCGCCGCCCAACCCGTTACCGCGACACCGATATCGCGTCGATCGCTGGGGGCTCGCCTCAAGGACAACGAAGCGGTCCTGCTAGCGGCGTATCGCGAAATCGCACGCACGGCCCGTGACGGCCAACCCGCGACGCCCGCCGCCGAATGGCTGCTCGATAATTATCACCTCGTCGAAGAGCAGATCCGGGAAGTTCGAGACGATCTGCCCCCCCGCTATTATCGCCAGCTGCCGAAATTAGCCGGCGGTCCATTCGCCGGATATCCGCGCGTATTCGGCCTCGCCTGGGCCTTCGTGGCCCATACCGACAGCCGCTTCGACCCCGACATGCTGTGCCGATTTGTGCGCGCCTATCAGCGTGTCCAGCCGCTCACCATCGGCGAGCTATGGGCGGTCGCCATCACCCTGCGCATCGTGCTGGTCGAAAACCTGCGCCGCGCCGCTAAGCGTATCGTAAGTAGCCGATTGGCCCGGCAGGAAGCGGACGACGTGGCCGATCGTCTTCTGGGCGTAAATGGGCACGCTGCCGAAGCCGTCGACGCCGTCCTTCGGAACTACGAGCAGGCTCCGTTGCCGAAGACGTTCGCGGTTCAGCTTGTCCAGCGGTTGCGGGACCAGGACCCGCGAGTCACGCCGGCTCTCGTCTGGCTGGAAGGGCGCCTTACGGCCCAAGGCACTACGGCCGACGAACTCGTGCGCGACGAGCACCAACGCCAAGGCGCGAGCAGCGTGACGGTGCGCAACATCATCACCAGCATGCGCATGGCGTCTGGCGTGGATTGGACGGAGCTGTTCGAGAGCATCAGTCTGGTCGACGATGTGCTGCAATCGGGCAGCGATTTCGCGGTCATGGATTTCCCGACACGCAATCTCTACCGCAGCGCCATAGAAGAACTGGCGCGCGGCTCGCATCTAACGGAATTGGATATCGCGCGCGCCGCGCTCCAAGCTGCGAAAGATGCAGGGGACCAGGATAACCGCGCGCGTGATCCCGGCTATCACCTGATTTCCGGCGGACGCCACGCATTTGAGAAAACGATCGGATTTCGCGCGCCTCTGCACGGCTGGCTTGCCCATGGCAACGCGAAGATCGGGATCAGCGGCTATATCGGCAGCATCATCGTGGTTGCCGCGTCGGTATTGCTCGCCGCGTTGCTCGCGCTGCGGATCGGCGGCTGGCCGCTAGGCCTTCTGGCACTCCTCGGCGTGTTTCCGGCGATGGACCTGGCGGTCGCGCTGGTGAACCGCACGGTGATGGCCGTTTTTGGCGCGACAACCTTGCCTGGCCTGGCACTCCGCGATGGTATACCGTCGAACCTGCGCACGCTGGTCGCCGTCCCGGCCATGCTCACCACTCGATCGGCAATCGAAGAACAGATCGAGCGGCTCGAGATCCACTATCTCGCGAGCGCGGAAGGCGACCTCCATTTCGCGCTGCTCTCGGACTGGCTGGACGCTTCGACGGAGCACGTCGAGGGAGATGACGCACTCCTCGCTGAGGCTGCAAAGGGTATCGACCGTTTGAATGCCCAGTATGGCCCCGTCCCCGGAGGAGAACGCTTCCTGTTGCTGCATCGTCGGCGGGTCTGGAACGAAGGACAGAGGCAATGGATCGGGTGGGAACGCAAGCGCGGCAAGCTTCACGAGTTGAACCAGCTGTTGCGCGGCGCAACCGATACGACGTTTGTGAGCACAGCGGGCCGGCCGCCCACTGCGCCGCCGGACGTCCGCTATGTCATCACGCTCGACGCCGACACGCGGTTGCCTCGCGAAACCGTCCGCAAACTCATCGGCAAGATGGCGCACCCGCTCAATCGGCCGCTGTTCGACGCCACGGCCGGACGCGTCGTCGAGGGATATGCCGTACTTCAACCGCGCGTCACGCCATCCCTGCCGGTCGGCAGCGAAGGGTCGTTGTTCCAGCGCATCTTCTCGAGCATGAGCGGTATCGATCCTTATGCGTCGACCGTCTCCGATGTGTATCAGGATTTGTTTGGCGAAGGCTCCTATGCCGGCAAGGGCATCTACGACGTGGACGCCTTCGAGGCTGCCCTGAACGGTCGCGTACCGGAAAGCACGCTTCTCAGTCACGATCTCTTCGAAGGGACATTCGCCCGAGCGAGTCTCGCGTCCGACGTCGAAGCCGTCGAGGAGTATCCCTCCCGCTACGACGTGGCCGTGGCGCGGCAGCACCGCTGGGCCCGCGGTGACTGGCAGTTGCTGCCGTGGATTTTCGGACGTGGCGATGCATCCCGCGACCGGCGTGGCAAGAGCACGCTTCCGCTCGTCGGCCGCTGGAAGATGCTCGACAATCTGCGGCGGACACTGTCTGCACCGGCGAGCGTCCTGGCATTGCTGCTCGGGTGGACTTTGCCGGAGCACGATGCCGCGCTGTGGACCTACTTCATTCTGGCGACGATTGCCGTGCCGACCCTGCTGCCGGTTCTCGCGGCCATCGTGCCGCGACGCGCCAGGACAACGGTTCGAAGCCATCTGGATGCGCTCGGCGGAGATCTTGCTCTCGCTTTGACGCAGACGGCCTTGACGGTGATCTTCCTAGCCCATCAGGCATGGTCGATGGCGGACGCCATCGGCAGGACGCTGTTTCGCCTGTTCCTAAGCCACCGGCGTCTGCTCGAATGGGTCACGGCGGCGCACGCCACTCTCAGCCCACGGCTTCACCTCGCCGGTGCCTATCGCCGGATGGCCGGCAGCGTCGTGATCGGTATGGTGTCCACATTCGTTGTTTGGCTGGCAGGCGGCAATACGTGGCCTGTCGCAATTCCCTTTATCATGCTCTGGATCGCAGCACCCGCGATCGCGCGATGGGTGAGCCTTTCTCCTCTTGTGGCCGGGCGCGTTCCCGTATCCGAGGCCGACGCACGCGATCTGCGACTAGTTGCGCGCCGTACCTGGCGCTACTTCGAAACCTTCGTCACGGCCGCGGACCACATGCTGCCGCCCGACAACTTCCAGGAAGACCCGAAACCGGTCCTGGCGCGCCGGACCTCGCCCACCAATATGGGCCTTTATCTTCTTTCGGCGGTCAGCGCCCGCGACTTTGGCTGGGTGGGAACGACCGAAACCGTTGAGCGCCTGGAAGCAACGCTCGCGGCAATGAGCTCGCTGCAACGCTTTCGCGGCCATTTTTACAATTGGTACGATACGAGCGATCTGCGTCCGCTGGAGCCGCGATACGTCTCGACGGTGGACAGCGGCAATCTGGCCGGGCATTTGATCGCCGTCGCGAACGCTTGCCGGGAATGGATCGACAACCCCGTTGCACCGGCCTGCCTATTCGCCGGCATCGACGATGCCTTGCGCCTGGCGCGCGAGGCCGTCCGCGCGCTCCCCGGCAACCATCGAACGGAGTTCATCACCCGCCAGGAGCATGACAGCGCACTCGGCGCCCTGAATGCGGCCGTGCTTCCTTTGACGGCAAGCGAATTGCCGGGACATCTGAAGGACCTCGCGAGACTGGCGGCGGTCGTGGTCGACATCACGCAGACGCTGGCCAGCGGGGATGTAGCCGGCCTCGAAATGCTCTTCTGGGCGCGGGCAGTCCAAAGATCGATCGACAGCCACCTGCGCGATCTAACTCAAACGGCCGAACACGCGCGATTATTTACCATGCGCCTTCTCGCACTCGAGACGACGGCACGGGCGATGGCGGAAACAATGGAGTTCGGCTTTCTTCTCGATCCACGCCGTAAGCTCCTCTCGATCGGTTACCTCGTCGCGGAGGGCCGTCTCGATGAAAGTTGCTACGACCTGCTGGCCTCCGAAGCGCGTCTGGCGAGTTTCGTGGCGATCGCCAAGGGCGACGTACCATCCCGGCATTGGTTCCGGCTTGGGCGTGCCATTGCCCCGATCGAACACGGCGCGGCCCTGGTCTCCTGGTCGGGATCGATGTTCGAATATCTGATGCCGTCGCTGGTGATGCGCGCACCAGCCGGCAGCTTGTTGGAAGAGACGAGCCGTCTCATCGTTCACCGGCAAATTGGTTTCGGCGCCGAGCGAAAACTGCCGTGGGGCATTTCGGAATCCGCCTACAACGCGCGCGACCTGGAATTCATCTATCAATACTCGAATTTCGGCGTGCCGGGGCTCGGGTTGAAGCGCGGCCTGGGCGAGAACGCCGTGGTTGCACCCTATGCGACAGCCCTCGCCACCATGGTCGAACCTGCGGCTGCGACGCGCAATTTCACGCGCCTTGCCGAAGCGAATGCGCGCGGCCGATATGGCTTCTATGAAGCGTTGGACTACACGCGCGCGCGTCTGCCCGAAGGGGAGAATTGCGCGGTCATTCGCGCTTTCATGGCGCATCATCAAGGCATGACGATTGTCGGCATCGCCAACGCGCTGCTGGACGGGAAAATGCGGGCCCGATTTCATGCCGAACCGGCCATCCGGGCGACGGAACTGCTCTTGCAGGAACGTACCCCACGCGATGTCGCAGCCGCTCGCCCCTGGGCGGAGAACACCGAAACGAGTGTCACCGTCCGCGTGCTCGACCGTCCGACGGTGCGGCGCATCCGCTCGCCGCACGGCCCGACACCGGCGGTACATCTGCTGTCGAACAGCCGTTACGCCGTGATGCTCACGGCGGCCGGCTCAGGCTATAGCCGCTGGCGCGATATGGGAATTACGCGCTGGCGCGAAGACACGACCTGCGACGACTGGGGTTCGTACATCTTCCTGCGCGATGTTAGAAGCGGCACCGTTTGGTCCGCAAGCTATCAGCCTTCCGGCGTCGAACCGGACAGCTATGATGTCAGGTTCAGTGAAGACAAGGTCGAATACACAAGGCGCGATGGAGCGATCACGACGACCTTGGAAGTCGTGGTATCGCCGGAAAGCGATGCAGAGGCCCGCCGCGTGTCAGTCTCGAACGCGGGCCTCAGGCCGCGCGAAATCGAGATCACCTCCTACGCCGAACTCATGCTGGCGCCCCCGGCAGCGGACGCTGCGCATCCAGCCTTCTCAAAGCTGTTTATCCAAACGGAATACGACGCCAAGTCCGGCGTAATCCTGGCCACACGGCGCCGGCGATCGCCGACCGAGCCCGAAATCTGGGCGGCGCACCTCTCCATCGTCGAAGGCGAAATCGTCGGCGAGACGGAAATAGAAACCGATCGCGCCAAGTTCCTCGGTCGCGGGCGCGATATAAAATCCCCGGTGTCGATCGGGGACGGCATGTCCCTTTCCGGCAGCACCGGAACCGTCCTTGACCCCATATTCGCCATGCGCCGCCGCGTGCGGGTCCAACCGGGCGAGACGGTACGTATCGCGTTCTGGACGATCGTCGCGCCGTCCCGCACCGACCTGCTGGATCTGGTCGACAAACATCACGACGCCAGCGCCTTCGAGCGCGCGGCCACACTGGCCTGGACTCAGGCACAAGTGCAGTTGCGCCATCTCGATGTCGATGCCGAGGAGGCCAGCCTCTTCCAGCGCCTTGCCGGCCATGTGATCTACGCCAGCCCGGCCATGCGCCCGTCTTCCGACGCCATTCGCCGAGGCAGCGGGCGCCCGGCGGGGCTGTGGGCTCAGAGCATATCCGGCGACATTCCGATCGTTCTGGTGCGGATCGACGATATCGAGGACATCGCCATCGTCGGCCAGTTGCTGCGTGCCCATGAGTACTGGCGGATGAAGGGGCTTGCCGTCGACATCGTAATTCTCAACGAACGATCGTCCTCCTACATTCAGGACCTTCATATCGCCATCGAAACGATGGTACGGAAAAGCCAAACCCATCCTCAGATCGGAGCGGACGTCACGCACGGTGGCGTCTTCGTCCTGCGCGCCGATCTCATTTCGCAGGAGACGCGCGCGCTGCTGCCCTCCGTTGCCCGGGTCGTGCTGGCGGCACGCCAAGGTTCCCTGCAAGATCAGCTCGACCGCTTGCGCAAGGCGAGCGTCGCGGCGCCGCCTCCCGAGAAGCGTTCGAAGAGCGCGGACGCACCGTCACCCACACCCGCTATGCTCGATCTCGAGTTCTTCAACGGACTCGGCGGGTTCGCGGCCGATGGACGGGAATATGTGACGATCCTGAACGCCGGACAGGTGACGCCGGCACCATGGATCAACGTGATCGCCAACGCATCTTTCGGTTTCCAAGCCGCCGCTGAAGGCGCCGGTTACACTTGGTCGATTAACAGCCGGGAAAACCAGCTGACACCCTGGTCGAACGATCCGGTGACCGACCGGCCTGGCGAAGTTCTCTTTGTGCGCGACGAGGATAGCGGCGAGCTGTGGGGGCCGACTGCCCTGCCGATCCGAGGCGAGGCGGCGTCCTACGTCGTTCGCCACGGTCAAGGATACAGCCGGTTCGAGCACGACGCGCACGGGATCAAGCTCGATCTTCTCCAGTACGTTCCTCTTCGCGATCCGATCAAGATTTCGCGCCTGAGAATTCGCAATACCTCGACCCGGACACGGCGGCTTTCGGTCACCGCTTATGTCGAATGGGTGCTGGGGCCGTCGCGCGCCGCATCCGCGCCGTTCATCGCAACGGAGATCGACGCCGCGACCGGCGCTCTCTTTGCCTACAATCCTTGGAATGCAACATTCGGTTTGCGGGTCGCGTTCGCAGACATGGCAGGCCGGCAGACAGGCTGGACCGGCGACCGGCGGGAGTTCATCGGACGCAACGGAGGCCTCGACAATCCGGCCGCGCTCGCGGCGGATGCGCCTCCGCTTTCGGGGCGTGTGGGCGCGGGCCTCGATCCGTGCGGCGTTCTTCAGACGCCATTGACGCTCGCGCCTGGCGAAAGCACCGAAATCGTCTTCTTCCTGGGGGAAGCAGCCAGCGCCGCCGACGCGCAATTCCTGATCGCGCATTACCGCACGGTCGATCTCAACGCGGTCTTTCGTGGTGTCCTGCAGCATTGGGACGATTTGCTCGGCACCGTGCAGGTGAAGACGCCGGACCGCGCGATGGACATCATGCTCAACCGCTGGCTGCTCTATCAGACGGTGGTCTGCCGCCTGTGGGCGCGATCGGCGTTCTATCAGGCGAGCGGCGCCTACGGCTTCCGCGATCAGCTCCAAGACGGAATGGCGCTTGCGCTATCGAGGCCGGCTATGACGCGCGAACATCTTTTGCGCGCCGCCGCCCGCCAGTTCATCGAAGGCGACGTCCAGCACTGGTGGCTGCCGCCATTCGGCCAAGGCGTACGCACGCGCATTTCGGACGACCGTATCTGGCTAGCCTATGCTGTGGCGCATTACGTCGAGACCACTGGTGATCTGTCGGTGCTGGATGAGCAGATCTCCTTCATCGAAGGGCAGCCGCTCCACGCCGGAGAAAGCGACGCCTATTTCCAGCCCACCGTATCCGACCGGACGGCCTCATTGTTCGAGCATTGCGCGCGAGGGCTCGATCAGAGCCTTCTGGTTGGCGCGCACGGATTACCCTTGATCGGCACGGGCGATTGGAATGACGGCATGACCCGCGTCGGCGACCACGGGAAGGGCGAAAGCATCTGGCTCGGCTGGTTCCTATACGCGGCGCTGTCAGCCTTCGCGCCATTGGCGGAAGCTCGCGGCGAGAAAGCCCGTGCCATGGCGTGGAGTGTTCACACCATGGCGCTGCAAGCGGCCCTTGAACGAGACGGTTGGGATGGGAACTGGTACCGGCGTGCCTATTTCGATGATGGAACGCCACTTGGCTCTTCCGCCAACGGCGAGTGCAGCATCGACTCCATCGCCCAATCCTGGGGTGTGATTTCCGGCACCGCCGATCCCAACCGCGCTGCGCAAGCCATGGCCGCTGCCGACGAACAGCTTGTCCGGCGCGACGCCGGGCTGGCGTTGATCTTCACGCCGCCCTTCGACCGCACACCGCTCGATCCGGGCTATATCAAGGGCTACCCGCCCGGCATCCGCGAGAATGGCGGGCAATATACCCATGCAGCCGCTTGGTCAGTTATCGCTGATGCGAAACTCGGCGACGGAGACAAGGCCGCAGAGCTTTTCTCGCTCCTCAATCCGATCAACCACGCGAGCACGCGCGCCAGCGTGCATCGCTACAAGGTCGAACCGTATGTCGTTGCCGCTGACGTCTATTCCGAGCCGCCGCACGTCGGGCGTGGCGGATGGACGTGGTACACGGGATCGGCCGGTTGGATGTATCGCGCGGGTGTTGAATCCATTCTTGGCCTGCACCGGCAGGGCGCGTTCCTGCTTCTCGACCCCTGCATTCCCAAACACTGGCCCAGATTCGAACTCACGTATCGACACGGCACGACGCGCTACGACATCGCGGTTGAGAACCCTCATGGCGTCTGTCGCGGGATTGCTTCCCTGGAACTCGATGGACGGTCCCTATCCAAAGATCCTCTGCGCGTCGCGCTGGTCGACGATGGAAATACGCATAGAATTCATGTTGTTCTTGGGAAAATGAACTTCGACTCTTTGTTTCAAGAAAAAGGAGGCACTGTCGCGTAATGCAATCATACGTCGCGGCCGTGACATGAACGTCGATTGGACCTAAGACCAAGTCCGTCAAGCGATGATCAAGAACTCACCACCGCGAGCATCCGCGCGACGCTGTCTCCCAGCCCGTGAAAGGTGTGGGGGCGTGAGGACTCGAGATAGGCGCTGTCGCCTTGTTCCAGCTTATAGCTGCGGCCGTCATAGAACAGTTCGACGGTGCCATCGACGACGTACACGAACTCCTGCCCGTCATGGCTGATCGGCGCGCCTGGCGCCGTCTTGGGATCGAAGGTCAGCAGGAACGGCTCCATCACGTGACCCGCCGTGCCGGGCCGGGTCAGCGATGAATAAGCGTAACTCTGCTCTGTGTCCCCCTGTTCGCCCGAAAGCGATTCCCCCGAGCGGCAGATCGTCAGGTATTCGGAGACCGCACCGCCGCCGTGCAGCAATCCTTCCATCCTCGAGCCGAGGACGCGCGACAGCTGTATGACGGCACCGATGGCGGGAACGGCACTGCCGTCCTCGTAGGCGCTGAGCCGCTGTGCGTCGATCCCGGTCAGGCTGCTCACCTGCGCGAGCGTCATGTCCTGCGCCTCGCGCAACGCTTTGATCCTCTGGCCGACATACTTTCTCATGGGCTGTTCCCCTGACTGTTGCCGTAGATCAGGCTTCGCGCCTGGCAGGAATGATCCTGCCGGAGAGCGCGCGCAGATTCTGCCAGTTGCGGTCTATGGCCGGACGCAGATCGGAGGCCGCGAGCCCCGACTTCTGGAAACGTCGCTGCAACGACAAATACATGTTCAGAGCTTCGTCTGAGAAATCCGGCTCGATGTTCACGACATGGCGTTTGCCGTCGAAGATTTCGTAGACCGGGAACAGGCCGGAACGCACCGCCAGCCGCACCAGTTCCAGGCCCAGCGCCGGTTCGGATTTCCACCCGGTGGGGCAAGGCGAGAGCACATGCAGGAAGCGGAAACCCTTCTGGTCGAGCGCGTAGCGCAGTTTGCGATGGGTATCCTCCGCATGCGCCAGCGAGATCGAGGCGGCGTAGGGGATGCGGTGCGCCGCCATAATGGCGAGGATGTCCTTTTTTTGCTCCGCTTTGCCGTCGGGCGTGTTGGTCGTGACGGCGCCTGCCGGCGTGGCCGAAGACCGTTGTCCGCCGGTGTTGCCGTAGATCTCGTTGTCGTAGCAGATGTAGAGGATGTCCTCGTTGCGTTCCGCCGCCGCCGACAGGCTGGCAAAGCCGATGTCGAAGGTGCCGCCGTCGCCGCCGAAAGCGATGACGCGCAGATCTTCGCCGTTGAGCGCAGCCACGCTGGCGATTCCACTTGCCGCCGCGGGGGCCGAAGCGAAAGTGGTCATCAGCGTGGCTACGCCAAAGGTCGACTGCGGGAAGGTGCCGGCCCCAACCGCCGCGCAGCTGGCCGGGATGACGAGTTGCACGCGCCGATCGGCCACGGCATGCCGCAGCATCTGCAGGGTGATGGACATGCCGCAGCCGCCGCAATTCGTGTTGCCCTTGCGAAGCAGAGGCTCGGCGCGGTCCAGAACGGTATGCGCCATACCGCCGAGTGCCGGTTCCCTCATCACACGGCCTCCATCATGGACGGCGCGCCCGAAGCCCGACGCGACTTGAGATCGGCCAGCATGGCGAGGATGTGCTCGGGTCGTACGTCTCCCCCGCCGATCCCCGTCATATAGTTCTGCACCACCGTACCGGCGTCCGCGAGACCGCGGGTCTCCGACCACAGCACGCCGCCCAACCCCAAGCCGATATTGCGGTCGATCACGGCGATCCGCCGCTTGCCGGCATAGCACGCCCGGATCGCTTCCACAGGCAGCGGGCGGAACAGTCGCACGCGCAAGGCGCCGACGCGCTGGCCCTCGGCGCGCAGCCTGTCCACGACGCGTTCGGCCGTGGTGCCGATGGTGCCCATCGAGACGATCAGGGTTTCCGCGTCTTCGGCGCGGTGGGCTTCCACGATGTCGGCGAGCCGGCGGCCGAAGTCCGCTTCGAATTCGTTCTGGATTTCGGCGTAGACCTTCGGCACTTCCAGCATGGCGTTGTGGTGCTGCCAGCGGTGGATTTCGATTTGGTGCGAGGTCGCGATCTGGCCCAACGTGTGGGGCACGTCGCCCAGGCGATGCGGGATGCTGGTCGGCGGCAGAAACTTGTCCACCTGGGCCTGATCGGGAATCTGGGTCTGGGTAACGGTGTGCGAGAGGATGAAGCCTTCCATGCAGACCATCACCGGCATCATCACGCGCTGATCTTCCGCCAGCCGGAAGGCGCAGAGCACGGTGTCGAAAAGTTCCTGATTGTCGGCGCAGTAGAATTGGATCAGGCCGTGGTCGCGCAAACTCAGGGCATCGCTGTGGTCGGCCAAGATGTTCCAGGGCGGACCGAGCGTGCGGTTGGCCACCGCCAAGACCACCGGCAAGCGCATACCCGCCGCGGCGATGCAGTTCTCGAACATGTAGGCCAGGCCGTTGGAGGACGTCGCGGTGAATGTCCGCGCCCCGGCACATGCGGCGCCGATGCAGACGCCCATCGAGCTGTGCTCGCTCTCCACCCGGACGACCCGGCCCTTTTCGATCGTCTGCTGGCAGAGGTACTCCATGCACTCCGTGGAAGGCGTGATCGGATAGACGCCGCTGCAGAAGCCGCGGCCAAAGCGGTTGGCGCGTCCCGCGAGCGTTGCCGCCAGTGCCGCGCCGTGATTGGCGCTAAGCAGTTCGACAGTCATGCGCGCACCTCTCGATGGTTCTTTTCCTGCATCTCCATCGCGCTGCGCGGACATTCGGCGACGCACATGCCGCAGCCCTTGCAGTAATCGCCATCGATGCGATAGGCGTCTTCCGTGCGAACGATCACGCCGTCGGGACACGAGATCAGGCAGGTATCGCACCTCGTGCAATGGCCGCACGAGAAGCAGCGCTCCGCTTCTTCCGGACCAGCCAGGCCGAGATTAACTTCGTCGAAGGTGAACGCGATCGGCGCGATTTGCCTGTCCCGGTGTTGCGGCGTGACGTCGAAATGCGAAAAGCGGATCTGCCCCGGCGCCACCGGCGTGGCGGCTCGCGCATCGCTCATCTGAGCGTCGTGACCCGTCATGACGGCCAGCGCGGCTCGCCGTCCGTTGCCGATGGCATGGGTCACGGTGCCTTCGCCGGTTGCACAGTCCCCGGCGAACCAGATCGGGAGCAGCCGGTCGCCTTGCCAGGCACGGCCCTCCCGCATCGTCCAGCCGTCCGGCAACAGTTCCAGTTCGCTCTTCTGGCCGAGCGCCAGCAGAACCTTGTCGCAGGCGAGCCTCGAGGTGCGCTGCGTGACCAGCGGACGGCGGCGGCCACTGGCGTCGGGCGGTCCGGCCTCGACCTCCGCGATCTCGACGACCAGGCCGGCGCCGTTACCCAGGAATTCGACCGGCTGGCGGTGCACCATAAGCTCGACGCCCTCGCGTTCAGCCTCTTCGATCTCTTCGGCGATGGCCGGCATGTCCTCGCGGCTCCGGCGATAGACGATTTTCACCTCAGAGGCGCCGCAGCGCAGCGCAGTGCGGGCACAGTCGATCGCCGTGTTGCCTCCTCCGACCACCACGACCCTGCCGTGCAGGGGAACGCGGTCGCGTTTCACGCGATCGAGAAAATCGAGGCCTTGCTCCACGCCCTTGAGGTTCTCGCCTTTCGCCCCAAGCGCCAGCGACCGCCCCAAGCCGATGCAAACGATCAGCGCATCGAACTCTTTCGGCAGATGCCTGAGATCGTCCTTTCCCACGCGGGAATTGCAGCGCGCTTCGACGCCCAGCTTCAAGATGCGTTCGACGTCGCGCGCCAACGCGTCATTTGGCAGGCGAAAAGCCGGAATGCCGTTGCGCAGGACGCCGCCCAGCGCCGGGCCGGCCTCGTAGATCGTGGCCGCGTGACCATTGAGGGCGAGTTGATAAGCGGCGCTCAATCCCGCCGGTCCGCCGCCGATCACGGCGACGCGCAGGCGTCGCGTGGCTGATTGCGGCGACAGTTCGAGCGTGGAGTGGTCCCCGATCCAGCGCTCCAGGCTGCGGATGTTCACCGCGCCGTCGAAAGCCCCGCGGTTGCAGGCTTGCATGCACGGCGCCGGGCAAACGCGGCCGCATACCGACGGCAGCGGCTGGGTGCGTAGCAGAATCGCCGCCGCGTCTTGCAGTTTCTTGTCCCTCAGGGCTTGGACGAATCCCACCACGTCGTTTCCGGCCGGGCAGGCGACATTGCACGGCGCCGCGTGCTCGCTGTAAATCGGCGCCTGGTTGCTCCATGACCCGGTCTTGAGAGTCGCGGGAAAATCTTTGCTGTGGTCGAGAACGGCTACGACGGGAGGCTGTGCTTTGGCGGCCGCGGGAGCAATTGGCTCGATGCCGTCATTGCCGACCGGTTCCGAGGTCCGCACCTGCTCGTAGGCATGTTGCGCGGCCGGCAGATCGCCGCCGAGCCCCAGCGAGGCATAGGCTTTTTCCAGCACCGACAAGGGCAATCCCAGCAAGCGGGTATAGGCGCCGAGTATCGTCGTGTTGATGATGACCACCGAACTCGAGCCGATGCCCTGTTCGCGCGCGATCGCCGTGGCGTCGATCACACCGAAACGATAGTGCTCGAAGTGGCCGGCGTAGCTATCCAGACCGGCACGCGTATTCAGCAGCAGCAGGGAGCCGGGCGCCGTTCCTTCCAGGACCTGAGCCCCCATGAGTCCTTCATCGAGAACAATCAGGTGATTCGGCCGGTAGACCTTGTTGCGGTTTCTGATCGCAACCCGGTCGACGCGCGTATAGGCCTGTACCGGCGCGCCCGAGCGCTCGCTGCCGTAGTCGCCGAAGGTCTGCACGTACAAACCCATCTGGGTGAACAGCGCGGCGATCAGTTTTGCGCAGGTGACGCCGCCTTGGCCGCCGCGTCCGTGCACGCGCACTTCCAACGGCAATGTCAAGCCGGCAGGCAGAGGGATACTTGCGGCTGTGGCCGATGAACCGGCCGGATTCTTGTAGTCCATCAAACCTCCCGCCTTTCTGGGACGCTGTCGGACTCGGCCTCTATGGCATTCTGGACTTAAGCGTACTTCGCGCAGCGCCGATTCATATGAGTAATTTCACTGCTTCAAACGAGCGGACTCCATGGGACATGAAGGCGCGATAGGTCTCGTCGCCGACCTCGAGTAAGATTATGAGGCTTTCGGAGCGCGCCGTGCACGCAACCGCCAAGACGGACAGGACGGTTGATATTTTGTACCCGTGTGAATTCAAGGTGGCTGCCAGCCATTTGAAGTGGGCCTGTAAGTAGAACTACTTGGTCTGATCAGAGCATCGCGAACTTGGCGGAGAAGTGCCGCATGCGCCGGGGCTGCCAGACGATTTTCAGCCCGCGCAGCCGGTCCTTGTTTCTCGCGATGCCTTCGAAAACCTCGACCACGTAGTCGGCGTGGCTCTGGGTATACACGCGCCGCGGCATGGCGAGGCGTACCAGGTCCATCGGCGCGGGCGCCTCGCGGCCGTCGGCGTGCTGGCCGAACATGACGGTGCCGATCTCGCAAGCCCGGATGCCGCCTTCGAGGTAAAGCGCGACCGCCAAAGCTTGTCCGGGATACTGAAGCGGTGGGATGTGGGGCAGAAACGCCCGCGCGTCGACGAAGATCGCATGACCGCCGGACGGCTTGACGGTCGGAACACCCAGCGCCTCGAGGCGCTCGGCGACATAGGCGCAGGTGCGCAGGCGATAGGCGAGATAATCCTCGTCGACGATTTCCTTGAGGCCTTGCGCGATGGCGTCGAGATCGCGCCCGGCCAACCCGCCATAGGTCGGGAAGCCTTCCGTCAGAATGAGGCGTTCGCGAGCGGACTGCGCGAGATCGTCGTCGTTGAGCGCCAGCCAGCCGCCGATATTGGCGAAGGCGTCCTTTTTCGCCGACATCGTCATGCCGTCGGCCTTGGCGAACATGTCGCGCACGATGTCTTCGACCTGGCGGCCCGCTTGCCCCTTTTCGCGCAGCTTGATGAAATAGGCGTTCTCGGCGAAGCGGCAGCCGTCGATGAGCAACGGCTTGCCGTATTTGTGCGCCGCGGCCGCCGTGGCGCGGATGTTCTCCAGGCTGACCGGCTGGCCGCCGCCGGCGTTGTTCGTCACGGTAATCATCACGCACGGCACGGCCGCGCCATGCTCCGCCAGGAACGCCTCCAGCCGCGGCACGTCCATGTTGCCCTTGAACGGATGCTCGTTGTTGGGGTCCAAGCCTTCGGGGATGACAAGATCGAACGCCTCGGCGCCCGTCGCTTCGATGTTTGCCCGCGTGGTGTCGAAATGGGTGTTGGACGGCACCCTGGCGCCTTTGCCGCCTATGACGGAGAACAGGATCGCTTCCGCCGCGCGGCCCTGGTGCGTCGGCAGGATATGCTTGAACGGGAAGAGATTCTTCACCGCGGCCTCGAAGCGGAAGAACGACGCGCTCCCGGCGTAGGATTCGTCGCCGCCGATCAGCGCCGCCTGTTGGGCCGCGCTCATCGCCGAGGTGCCGGAATCGGTCAGCAGATCGATCAGCACGTCGTCGGCGCGCAAGGCGAAAAGATTATAAGCCGCCGCGGCGAGCAGACGCTCGCGCTCCTCGCGCGTGGTCATGCGGATCGGTTCCACCACCTTGATCCGGAACGGCTCGATGATTGTTCTCATGAATTTTCCCCGTGTCGTCACAGCGCCTGATAGCAATTTGCACACTTATTCGCAGATATTGTTCTCACAGTCGCCATCGAAGTTGGCTATCCTCGCCGCGCCGAAAGGCAAAGCCGGAAGTTCCGACGATCGTCGCGCGCCCGGCCGCGCGGTTGATATTTTCCGGGGGAAACACGATGAGACCGAGCAAAGTTTCGCTTCTGACACAGCTTGTGAGTGCCGGCGGCGTCTTGACGCTGCTGTTGTCGCCGGGGCATGCGGCGAACAAGAACAACAACAGCGCACCGCCGCCACGGGTTCAACAGAGCGCGCCACAGTATCATCCGGTCCAACAATATCACCCACCGGTCCAGCAATATCATCCGACCCAACAGTATCACCCGACGCACACCTATCAGTACCAGCATACCAATCCGTCTGGTCCGTCTGGCGGCACGGGGACGACGTATCAGTACCACAGGACCTATGGGGGAACCGGGCAAACCTTCACGCCGCATCCCACCTTGCAGCCCAGAACCTTCGGCGGCACGCACTTCCAGAGCGGCCCCGGAACGACGAACACCCTGAACAACAGGAGCTTCGGCCATAACGGCACCAACGTACCGGGCCCGACGCCTCAGCTCGAGAAAAGAACCTTCGGCGGAACGCACTTCACGCCGACCGGTCACGGCATAGCCGGGGCGAAGTTCGGGCCGCACGGCACGCTGGGCTTCAGAGGCGCGCACGACCAGGCGCTGCGGGCGCGCGGCGCCAATTACATGTATCACGGCCACAACTATTACCGGTTCTACGCGCCGCGTTATCACTGGCCGCACGGCTACTTCTACCACCCCTACGGGGTCGGCGGCTTCCTGCCGCGCGCGTTCTGGCTGGACGATTACATCATCGACGATTGGGCGCTGTTCCACCTCGATACGCCGGACGCCGGCTTCGAATGGGTTCGCTATGGGCCCGATATCCTTTTGATCAACATCGACACCGGCGAAGTCGTGCAGGTCGTCCCTGGCGCCTTCGAGGAAACCGACAATCCGCCGCCCGACGACGACGGTGAATGAGTTGATCCAGGCAAACAGGCGCCTCGGCTAACGGTTTCGCCGAGGCGCCTGCGAAAGCAACGGCAGCGGGTTTGAAGCGGTCCCACCGCTTGCTTGGTCACGGACCGCGCGAGGGGGGATATGCGCGCGACGATCTTGTTCGGAGCATTGACGGCGGCCGTTTTGGCGGTGGCGGCGTTGGCCGACGGTCTTAGCGACGCCAACGCTGGGATGGATGCCCTGAACCGCGGTGATTACGACAACGCGGTGCAGTTATTCACCAAGGCGATCGCCTCGGGCGAGCTGTCGCCGGCCGACAAGGAACTGGCCTATGTCAAGCGCGCCCAGGCCTACATCGGCGAGAACCACAACGATCTGGCGCTGGCCGATCTCGATTCAGCGCAGAAGCTCGACCCGCACGACAGCGACATCGCCGCCTTGCGCGCGCAGGCGCAAGGCGCGCCGGCGGCCGCTCCCTCAAACGGCCCTACGCTCGAAGAGACGCTGGACTTCATCCGCAACAAGATCGTCGAGCAGGGCGAGGTCAAATACACCGTCGTCTTGGCAAGCCAAAGCACGGGCGAAACCGGATCGGCGTTGTTCGACACCTACTACACCAATGTGACGACCGATCCGGCAGCCTGCCAGATCCGCTATCATGTGAAGCTATTGCGCAACAATAAGCTCATAAGCGACATGGATATCTTCTATCCCTATACGGCGATCGAGTCTATTCAGGTTGTGCCGTTAGGCCAGTATGCGGCTTCCACTATGACCAATCCTGATGTCTTCGTGCAGGCGGTGACGCCGCCAGCGTGGAACGTCATGTACCGTTTCGCCGGCAATCCACAATCCGGCATGCTCATATTCTCCGATGAAGACATCGCCAACCGCGTCGCCAAGGCGATGCTCCACGCCGCGGAACTCTGCGGCGCCAAGGGTGAGCCGTTCTGATCGCGCCGGCGCTGATCGACTTATTGTTGGCTTTTTCCCGTCATGGTGCCGCGCGGCCAAAGCTGCAGTGTGCCCATCAGGCAGCTGACGGTCCGGCCGTCTTCCGACAGCGGCAGCACCACGACTTCCACCTCCCAATGCTCCTTGCCGGGATAGGTCGCTGCGCTGGGGCCGAGCGACACCGGCTTGCCGTGCGCCACGCAATGAGACAGCGTCTTCTTCATCCGCACGAAAAAGGGATTGTCGGGCAGCTCCGACAAGAGCTGGCCCGTGTGCCGCCCGCCGAGAAAGCGCACGATCTCCTCGCCACCCAGGCGGAAGCGATAGTCCTTGCCGCCGTCGACCACGTCGATGAACCACAGCGAGGAGGTCAGCGCGCGGGTATGCGCGAGCGTCACCTCTTCACGCCTGGGCGCCAGCCGCTCGCCTTTGAGTGTTTGCCAGATTTCAAACAGAGCACGGGACTTCTCGCCGACGGTCTTGTCGGCGGGTTTGAATTCGCTATGCGTCATTAACTCTTCCACCGGCGCGCCGCGCGAAGTGCCGCCGAACTTGCGGCCCTACGTTCGCGGACGACGCGAGGGCGCGCTTATCGGTGAATTATGGCTGCAATGGGGTGTGATTTTGCACTTGCGAAGGCGATCTCCGCCTCGCTTTGCCCCAATCCGGCAACCATGCTAGCCCGGCACGATGACGAGCCGGCCCACGATCCGCGTGAAGCAAGGCCGCCGCGCCCGCGCCGGCGCGCCCTGGCTGTTTTCCAACGAGGTCGAGATCGACAAGACGCTGGCGCCCGGCACGGTCGTAAATGTCGCAGGCGCGGACGGTCACGTCTTCGGCACCGGCACCTTCAATCCGCAAAGCCTGATCGCGGTCCGGCTTTACGACGGCGCGGCCGATGCGGCGCTGGATGCGGCGTTTTTCGCGAACAGGCTGCGGCGCGCGCTGACTTTGCGCCAGGCGCTGTACGAGGCGCCGTATTACCGTCTCGTTCATGCCGAAGGCGACGGTTTGCCGGGTCTGGTGATCGACCGCTTCGGCGAAGCGCTTTGCGTGCAGATCACCACCGCCGGAATGGAAGGACTGCTGGCGCCGCTGCTCGAAGCGCTCGACGCGGTCTTGGCGCCGCAAACGGTCGTCTTGCGCGCCGACGCGCCGGCCCGGACGCTCGAAGGGCTGCCGTCTTACGTCCGCGCGGCGAAAGGCGAAGCGGGCCGCGTCGGCGTGCACGAGAACGCCGTCGCTTATCTCGCCGATCTGGGCGCGGGACAAAAGACCGGCTGGTATTATGACCAGCGCGACAATCGCGCCTTCATTGCGTCTCTGGCGCGCGGCAAGACGCTGCTCGACGCCTATTGCTACACGGGCGGTTTCGCGTTGGCCGGGGCGAAAGCGGGCGCCAAACGCGTCACCGGCCTCGACAGCTCCGCGCCGGCCTTGGCGCTCGCCGAGGACGCCGCGGCTATGAACCGTCTCGACGCCTCGTTCGTCAAAGCGGACGTGTTCGCCGAATTGGAACGGCTGGCCGGCGCGCGCGAGAAGTTCGATGTCGTCGTCGCCGATCCGCCGCCTTTCGTGAAGGCCAAGAAGGACCTCGAGATCGGCGCCAAGGCTTATCGCAAGCTGGCGCGGCTGGCGGCCTCGGTCACCGCCGAAGACGGTTTTCTGCTCTTGGCTTCGTGCTCGCACAACATCTCGCTGGAGCGTTTCGCCGCGGAATGCGCCGCCGGCATCGCGCGCGCAAGCCGCTCGGCCAAGCTGATCCGCGCCGCGGGCGCTTCGCCGGACCATCCGGTGCATCCCGCGCTGCCCGAAAGCGCTTATCTCAAAGCGCTGGTGTACGCGCTGGATTGATTACGGCATAAGCGTCAGACCTGTTTTCCGGCTCCAGCCAATCAAGCCCACCGCGGCGCGATCCTTGCGGAAGTCGCTGACCGCTTCGGTCTTGTCGCTTATCGCCAGCGTCGCGGCATGCGGCCGCGCAAAGCACGGCCATGACGTCTTGTAGCGCAAACGCTCGCCGCGTTCCGCCCGTCTAATTGTCCGCGTCGTCGCCGTCTTGGCCGGCGGCGATCAGCCCGCCGATCGGATCGCTCGTCTGAGGCGCCGGCGAAGCGGCCAGGCGCATGTCGCTATCGGCCGGGCCGCCCGGGCCGATGAAGCCTTGGACCGGATAGGCTTTGCTGCCCCACGCGCCGGCCTTGAGATTGAACACCTTGACCAGACTCCAATCGTTGGCCGCGCTCACGTCCTCGACCGGATCGTCGAGATAGATCTCGCCATCGTCCAGCCAATTGGCGTGATCGACGCGGATCTCGCGCCCGCTCACCACCTTGCGCACGACGGCGACATGGGCGCGCTCAGGTCCGGCATAAGCGAATAGCACCAGCACCGCGCCCTCGCTGGGTGTGCCCGAGCGCGCGAAGCGGCCGTCGGCCTGGTCCCACCAGGTATAGGCATCGCCGTATAGGTTGACGGAGGAATGGGCGCGCACATAGGGCACGCATTGCAAAGGGTTGTCTGAAGATTGGACGTTTCCGCCGGAATACTCGTCGCCAGGGCCGCTGGCGCATCCGGCCGCGATCAGGCAAAAAGCGGCTGCCGCCGCGAGCCGAACGAAAGACCCCACCATCAAAAGTCCCCGCGATATCGCTCCAGCAGCGGCAGCCGAGAATGCGAAGATAACGCGGGCGTTTCAAGACGGGGTTATACGGATGCTTCGAATTTGATTCTTTAGAGTTTTATTCAATTTTTGCCGGCGCGCGCGTCTCGGCCAAGCGCTCCGGGGCGCTGCCCGAGCGGCCCATCGCGCCGATCGAGACTAGGCCCGCCACCGCGAACATGAAGAACGGCGCGCTCCAGGCCTGTTCGGCGAAGGCGAAGACCGGCAGCAACAGCCCCGCCGCCAGTTCCGGCCCGCCGCGCCAGCCGCCGGCGTAACGCTCGCCCGGGCGCAGGGTGCGCTGGAAATTCATCTGGCTGGAGAAGAACGCCTCGTAGGTGGCGCGCGCATTGGAAAGGATCAGCCCGCTGGGAAAGACCAGCGCCAGGAGCAGCGAGCGGTGCAGCCCGATCATGCGATGGCGGCCGAGGATGTACTGGCCGAGATAGAGATAGCCGAAGGTTGCCGACAGCCCGAAGGCGGTGACGAACAATCCCAGCGCCGCCACGGCGTGAAGATATTGGACCGCCAGAGCCATCAGCACCAGGCTGATCACGCCGCTCCAGAAGGCCAGCGCATAAAAGGCGAACAGCCACATGTGCATGGTGATCACGGCTTTGAGCCACAGCGGCATCTCGCTCGCCCACACTTGCGGCAGAATTTTCTTCGCGCATTGCGCCTGGCCCTTGGTCCAGCGCGCCTGTTGCGCCCGCCAGGCCGCCGCCGTCTCCGGCAATTCGCCGGGCACTTCGAGGTCCTTCAGGAACACCGCGCGCCAGCCTTTGAGGATGGAGCGCATGGAAAGGTCGAGGTCTTCGGTCAGCGTGTCGCCGTGCCAGCCGCCGGAGGTGTCGATCGCCTTGCGCCGCCAGATGCCCGCCGTGCCGTTGAAGGCGAGCGGCAGGCCGGCGCGGAAACGCGCTTCCTGTTCCACCGCGAAATGGCTGTCGAGCAAGAGGCCTTGCACGCGCGTCAGCCAGTTCTTGTTGCGGTTGGCGTGCGTCCAGCGTCCTTGCACGAAGGCGACGCTCTGGTCGGCGAGCATCACCGGCACGGTGCGGCGCAGGAAATCGGCCGGCGGCACGAAATCGGCGTCGAAGATCGCCACATAGGGCGCATCGCAATGCTTCAGCCCGAAGGCGAGATTGCCCGCCTTGAAGCCGGTGCGCTCGCCGCGGCGCAGGACCTGGACGTTGCTGCCGGGCAAGACCGAAGCGGCGATCTCCGCTTTGAGCCTTTCGTGATCTTCGGCGTCGCCGTCGTCCAGCACCTGGATTTCGAGTCTGTTCTTCGGCCAATCGAGCCGCGAGGCGGCCGCCGCGACGCGCGCGGCGAGCGGGCCTTCGTTGCGCACCGGCAATTGGATCAGGACGTTCGGTAAAACCTCGTCTGGCAGATGCGGGGCGCGCACCTTGGGCGCCGGCCAGTACAGGCGGATGATGCCAAGCGCCGCGATCTGGGCCGATAGCAAAGCCAGCAGGACCAGGATGGCCGCCAGCGCATATTGCAAGATCAACCCAGCCATCCCAACCGCCGCCCATCCCCTTATGATTGCGAAGCCGCCGGACAGGCGGAAACCCCAAGGCGTCTTTTAGCCTATCCTCGGAGTGTGTTGAATTTGTCCCGCCAGGAAAACTTTCGCAAGAGCTTGACTTTTTCGCGGCAATGCCGGCCGGAAGAAAAAGACGCTGCGGCGAACTGTCCCGCTAATCGAGGGTTTTGCGGAAGCGGCGCATGGCGATCAGGCCGGCGGCGAACAAAAAGAGAATCATCGGCCAGACGTCCGGCCAAATCTCGCCAAGGCCGTTCCCTTTCAACAGGATGCCGCGCACGATGCGCAGGTAATGGGTGATGGGCATCAGCTCGCCCAGCCATTGCGCCCAGTCCGGCATACCGCGGAACGGGAAAACGAAGCCCGACAGCATGATCGAGGGCAGGAAGAAGAAGAACGTCATCTGCATCGCCTGCATCTGATTTTGGGCGATGGTCGAGATGGTGTAGCCGACCGCGAGCAGCGCGGTGATGTAGACGATCGAGGTCATCGCCAACAGTCCCAGCGAACCGATCATCGGCACCGCGAACACCAGGCGCGCGACGGTCAGGATCAGGGCGCATTGGAAGGCGCCGACGAAGATGTTGGGCGTCACTTTACCGATCATGATCTCGACCGGCCGCGTCGGCATGGCGAGCAGGTTCTCGTAGGTGCCGCGCTCGCGCTCGCGGGTGAGCGCGATCGAGGTCGCCATCACCATGGTCATGGTGAGGATGATGCCGAGCAGCCCTGGCACGATGTTGTACTGGGTGATGTTCTCCGGATTGTAGAGCTGGTGGATCACGACGTTGAAAGCGGGCGTGGCCGCGGCGCGGGCGGCCAGCGGGCCGACCAGATCGTCGCGCAAGGCGGTGTCGACCAGATCGGGCAGCGCGGCGATCGCGTAGGAGCCGGCCGCCGGATCGGTGGCATCGGCCTCCACCAGCAGGTCTGGATCGGCGCCTTTGACCAGATCGCGCGAGAAATTGGCGGGAATCTCGACGGCGAAAGTGGCATCGCCCTCCGCCAGCATGAGCCGCGCCTTTTCGGGCGAATTGGTCGAGGCGACCACGTCGAAATAGCCGGAATTGGAAATGGCGGCGACGATCGAATCGGAGAACACGCCCGGATCGGAGACCGACACCACCGTCGCCAGGTGCTTGGGCACCATGTTGATGGCATAGCCGAACAGGAACAGCTGCATCAGCGGAATGCCGACCAGCATGCCGAGCGTCAGCCGGTCGCGGCGCATCTGGAGGAATTCCTTGCCCAGCATGGCGCCGACGCGCGCGAAGGAAAAACGGGCGCTCATGGCGCGTCTCCGCGGTCTTGCAGCTGGATGAAGATGTCTTCCAGGCTGGGGGCGGTTTCGCGGATGTCGAGAGCGGGATCGCCGCGATAAGGCGCCAGGGCTTTTTCCAGCAGCGCGCGATCGTAGCCCGACACGTGCAGCACCGCGCCGAAGAACGAGACATATTCGACGCCGGGAAGGCCGCGCAGCCGCGGCGCCAAAGCGCGCGCGCCTTCGCCTTCGATGGTGAAGGTGATGAGGCCCGAGGCCGCGATGATCTCCGCCACCGTGCCGCGCGCCACGATGTCGCCGAAGCTGATATAGACGATGCGGTCGCAGCGCTCGGCTTCGTCCATGTAATGCGTCGAGACCAAGACGGTGATGCCGGTCGCCGAGAGCGCGTGGATTTCGTCCCAGAAATCACGCCGCGCCTTGGGATCGACGCCGGCGGTCGGCTCGTCGAGCAAGAGCAGTCGCGGCTGGTGCAGCGTGCAGGCTGCCAAGGCGAGGCGCTGCTTCCAGCCGCCCGACAACGCGCCGGCGAGTTGGTTCTGGCGCTTTCCCAGCCCGAGCTTTTCCAGCGTCTCGTCCACCACGCGGCGGCGGTTTTTCAGCTGATAGACATGCGCCACGAAGTCGAGATTCTCGCGGATCGACAAATCCTCCCAGAAGCTGAACCTCTGGGTCATGTAGCCGGTCTGCCGCTTGATGGTTTCCGCCTCGGTGCGGAAATCGAAGCCCAAGCAAGTCCCTTCGCCCGCGTCGGCGTTAAGCAGGCCGCACAACATGCGGATGGTGGTGGTCTTGCCCGAGCCGTTGGGACCTAAGAAGCCCCACACCTGGCCTTCGGGCACGGCGATGTCGATGGCGTTGACCGCGACCTTCTTGCCGAAGCGCTTGGTCAGACCGCGAACGTCGATGGCCATCGCCGGCCCGCCGTTAGGGTTGGCGTGGCGGCTAACGGCGGGCCGGTCAAAGAAGTTTTCCGTCACGGCGCGGGCCTGACATCGACCGGTTGGCCGGGATTGAGCTTGAGGCCGCCGGGCAGGCGCGCTTCGGCCTTGAACACCAGCTTGTCGCGGCTCGAAATCGAAAAGATCACCGGCGGGGTGAATTCTTCCTGCGAGGCGATGAAGGCGACCTTGGCCGTGATCGGCTGGCAGCCGTCGCAATCGATCAGCACCCTCTCGTTCAGATGCAAGCGCGAGAGATCGCTCTCGGGCACGAAGAAGCGGACATAGACGTTCTCGGGCGGCAACACCTCGATCACCGGCGTCATCGCCGGCGCGTATTCGCCTTGGCGGAAATAGACGTCCTCGATCCGCCCTTGGGTCTGCGAGATCACCTGGCGCTGGGTCAATTGGTAGGCGGCGTTGGCGAGCGCGGCGCGCGCCTGGTTTTCGGTGGCGATGATCTGCGCCACCTGGGCGGCGGCGGTTTCTTCGGTCGATTTGGCCTGGTCGTAATTCTGTTGGCTGGTGGCGTGGGATGTGAGCAGCCCGGTCTGGCGCACCAGCTCCTTTTGCGCCAGATCGAGCGTCGCCTTGGCTTGCACCAATTGGCCTTCGGCTTGGGCGATCTCAGCCGTCGCCGTATCGCGCGCCGCCACTTGGCTGGTGTCGTCGAGCGTGAACAGCACTTGGCCTTTCGACACAAAATCGCCGCGCTGGACGGCGATCGAGACCACCCATCCCGCTTGCGGCGCCGAGATATAGGCGTAATCGCCTTCGGCGTAGCCAAGCCAATGGTCGTTGTCGCTTTGGCCGCAGCCGGCAAGGACAAGAGCAAGGATGAGACCGAGCCTTTTCATGGCGAGGTTCCTTCCGGCTTGAGGCCGTTGAACAGAATTTCGAGATGGGTGGCGAAGAAGCGCTGGTAGTCGAAGTCCTCGGGATCGAATTGGGCGAAGGTGGTGCGCCAGATGAGGCTCAGCACTAGCGGCGCCACAATCAGGCGCGTCACTTCCGGCACCGGCAGCCGGCGCAATTCGCCGCGCTCCATGCCGCGCGCGATCACGCCCGCCATCAGCCCGATCGCCCTGTCGATCACCTCTTCGCGGTAGAAGCGCACCAGCTCGGGAAAATTGCCGCTTTCCGAGATGATGATCTTGGGCAGTACGGTGCGCCGACCTTCACGGACGATCTCGCCAACCATGCCGTAGAAGACGGTAAGGAAATCGCGCACCGAGCCTTGGTAGGCGGCGGCCTGTTGCGCCACGTCGGCCAGGGTGACGCCGATGTGCTCGCGTACCAGCGTCTTGAACACCTCTTCCTTGCTCGGGAAGTAGAGATAAATCGTTCCCTTGGTGACGCCGGCGCGCGCCGCGATGTCCTCCATGCGGGCGGCGGCAAAGCCTTTTTCGGCAAAGACTGCCAGGGCCGCGTCCAGGATTTCGCCCGGGCGGGCCTGTTTTCGGCGGGTCCAACTTTTGACGTGCAGCGGTTGGCTCATGCCTATAGATTACTAACTGACCAGTCAGTTATCAATAGAGGGAATGAAAAAATTTCATACGGGTCAGGGCTGCAAATGGCAGGAAGGCCGGTCATGATTCGTTTGAAGAATGGAAAGGAGACATGCGATGCGTCCGATCCGTCTTGCTTTCGCTTGTCTGGCTATGGCCGCGCTCGCCGCTTGCGCGACAGCGCCGGTCTATCAGCCCCAGCAGTCCCCGGGCGGGGTGGGCTATTCCGATGCCCAACTGGCCGCCAACCGCTATCGGGTGACCTATACCGGCAATAACTCCACCCGCCGCGAGGTGGTCGAGGACTTCCTGTTGCGCCGCGCCGCCGAAGTGACGCTCAAGGCGGGCTATCACTGGTTTGTCTTCGACACGCGCGACACCAAGTCCAAGACCACCTATTACAACGAGTTCGCCGGCTGGCCGGGCTGGCGCGGCTATGGCTGGTATTGGCACAGCTGGGCCTTCGGTCCGCCGGGGCCTTACGAAGCCTTTCCGGAGACGCGTTATCAAGCCTATGCGGAGATCGTGCTGTTGACCGACGAGCAGGCAAAGGCCGAGCCGCGCGCGCTCGAAGCGAACGACGTGCTGTCGCATTTGAACCCCGCGCCGAAGCCTTAAGGCTTGCGCAGCACGATCCGCGCGAGGTCGCCGTCGCGTTCGAGGCTCACCAGCTCGAAGTTTTCGCTGCGGCACATATGCGGCACGTCCAGGTGACACAGCGGATCGTCGCAGAGGATTTCGAGCACGCTTCCCGGCGCCGCGCTGGCCATCGCGCGCCTGGCGAACAGCGCCGGCAGCGGACATTTGAGTCCTTTCAGATCGAGCGTTCGCTCCGGCTTGACGCTCAACGGCGCGCTCCTATCCTCGCCCGCCGGGAACAACCGAATCGGCGACGGATTTGTTCGAGGGCTTGGCGCGCGAATATATCTATTTGAGCTGCATGTTGCGAACGCTGTTCCACATGCGCCGCTTGAAGGCGGACAGCCCTCGCACCATCGTCGACATCGTGGAGGGGTTCGCCGACAAGACGCCCGAAGCGCCCGCCATCCTCTCGCACGAGAAGAGCTATTCCTATCGCGGGCTCGACGAATACGCCAACCGCATCGCGCGCTGGGCGCTGGCGCAAGGGGTGAGGCGCGGCGAGGCGGTCGTGTTGTTCATGGAGAACCGCGCCGAATACATCGCCACCTGGCTCGGACTGTTGAAAGCGGGCGCGGTGGTGGCGCTGATCAACGCCAATCTGAAAGGCGCCGCCCTGGTTCGTTCCATCGCCATCGCCAAGGCCAAGCTGGCGATTGTCGGCAGCGAACTCGGCGAGGCTTATCGCGAAGTTGCTCCGGGGCTCGATGCCAGGCCCGAGGCCTGGGCCAGCGGCGGGGCGGTCGAAGGGTTGCGCAATCTCGATGAAGCACTCGCCGCCCAATCGCCCGCGCCGCTCGACGCCGGCCTACGCCAAGGCATCACCTGCAAGGACAATGCGTTCTTTATCTACACCTCGGGCACCACGGGACTGCCCAAGGCCGCCAATTTCAGCCATACGCGCATGCTTTTCATGATGTACGGCTTCGCCGGCGCGCTGAACACGGGGCCGGCGGACCGCGTCTATTGTCCGCTGCCGCTTTATCACGCCACCGGCGGCATCTGCGCCGTGGGCATGGCGCTGACCGCGGGCGGCGCCGTCATCGTCAGGCGCAAATTCTCCGCCCGCGATTTCTGGGAGGATTGCCGGCGCTTCGAGGCCACCATCTTCCAATATGTCGGAGAGCTGTGCCGTTATCTGCTCAACGCCCCGCCCGAGCCGCGCGAGCACGAGCACCGCATCCGCGCCATCTCCGGCAACGGCCTGCGCCCCGAGATCTGGGCGCGCTTCAAAGAGCGCTTCGCCATCCCGCGCATCGTGGAGTTCTACGGCGCCACCGAAGGCAATGTCTCGATGCTGAATTACGACGGCCAGCTGGGCGCCGTCGGTCGCGTGCCGCGCTACATGCGCAGGCTCTTTCCCTTCCGTTTGGTGCGCTTTGACATCGCCGCGGAAATGCCGGTGCGCGGCGCCGACGGACGCTGCATCGAATGCGCGCCGGGCGAAGCGGGCGAGGCGATCGGCGAAATCCAAGCGCGGCCGGGGCGCGGATTCGAGGGCTACACGCGCGCCGCCGACACCGAAAAGAAAATCCTGCGCGACGCCTTCAAGGACGGCGACGCCTGGTTTCGCACCGGCGATCTGTTGCGCCGCGATGAGCACAACTATTTTTATTTCGTCGACCGCATCGGCGACACTTTCCGGTGGAAAGGCGAGAACGTCTCCACCGGCGAAGTGAGCGAGGCGCTGGGCGTGATGCCGGGCATTCTCGAGGTCAACGTCTACGGCGTCGCGGTTCCCGGCGCGGAAGGACGCGCCGGCATGGCGGCGCTGGTGGCCGAGCGCGGTTTCGATCCCGAGGCGCTCGCCGAGAAGCTCGACGGGGAGCTGGCCTCTTACGCGCGACCGGTGTTCCTCAGGCTGCGCCCCGAACTGGAGATCACCGGCACCTTCAAGCTCAAGAAGGCCGATCTGGTGCGCGAAGGTTTCGATCCCGACCGGGTCGACGATCCGCTGTACTGGTACGATCCCGCCAAAGGCCGCTATGCGCCGTTGACCCGCGCGGTCTTTGCCGACATTGCGGCGGGCCGCGCCAAGCTGTGAGAAATTTTTAACGGTTAATGCTTCGCCGGCCGGCGTGTTAGCTTTTCTTTAGGATATGCGTGCAAAAAAATGCGCCATGCAGAGCGCCGCGATCGCCGTTCGCCTCAATCAGCGCGCCGAAGCCGAAGGCTGGCCGATGCGCTGCGATGGCGACTTGGTTTTTGAACGGCCCGAACTCGCCCAACTCTGCAAATTGTGGCTTGAGCGCGCCACCGACGGCGTGCCGACGCGCGCCGCGCTCGACATACGCACGCTCAAGCCATACGCGAGCCATCTCATCATCTTGGAACGCTGCGGCGAAGGCGCGCGCCAGCGCTATCGCTTCCGCCTGTTCGGTTCCTCGCTGGTGCTCTTGTTCGGCGAGCACACCGGCCGTTTTCTGGACGAGATGGTGACGCCGGCCCTGCTGCCCAATTGGCAGGCGTTTTATGATTGCGTGCTGGAGAACGAGCAGCCCTTCCGCTTCATCAATTACTACCGGATTCCGACGCAGGATTATCTCAGAGGCGAAATCCTTGCGGCGCCTTTGGCCGACGAAGACGGAAGGGTGCGCCTGGTGTTGGCGGCGACCTATGTCGGTTTGAACGACGGCGTGCTCCCGCCCTCTCGCTGAGTCCAAGCCTTATGCGAAATCTTTCGCCAGTTCGACGCGCACCGCCGCGCTCACCGCCGCCATGTGTCCGTAATTGGGGTGGGCGATGCCCAGCGTCACCGCCGCCATGCCGTGAACGAAATCGGCGATGTCCGCCGAGGCGAAGGTAAAGCGCAGCCAGTGCACCGACGAGGTCTTGCCGTCGGGCGTGGTGCGGTCTTCGTATTCGGTCGGCCGCGCCTTGAGGCGGCGCGCGTCGATGTCGAGGAACACCGTCTCTTCGATGCCGCCCAGCGTCCTCAGGACGCGCTCGCGGCGCTCGGCGTCCTCGATCTCCAGCATCAGCGTGGCGATCAGTTCGCGCCCCTGCGGGATCAGCGGGTTGTAGGTTTCCAATTCGCCCGCGATCTGCTCTTCGCCGCCTTTTTCGATGCGCAGCATCTCCATCACCTGCAGCCACATCGTGTCGTAATTCTCGAAAGTGAAGGTGGCAAAGGGGCCGACCTCGACGCGCCGGTTTTGCTTGACGGCCACGGTCGCTTTGCGCAGCGCGTCCCGCTTGGTTTCGTAATCGGCAAGCGAAAGGATGTCGGAGCGGGTGATCTTCCGTTCGGCGGCGCTCATCTAAGCCTCCAGCAAACCAAAAGCCCGCGCCAGGATTTCGATGGGATGCTCGGCACGGCGCGCGGGCGCCGCCTTGCCGTCCTTGGCGGCCAGCTTTTCGACCTGATCGACGATGTGGGCCGCGGCCAAGGGACAATCCGAGACGATATGGCCGCGCGCCTGGCTCTCGGCGGCGCGGAACACCGGCCGGCCGACCTTCACGGCGCAGCCATGCGTCTTCTTCAGAACGCCGAAGGTGCCGCCATGGCCCGAGCAGCGCTCGATCGTGTCAATGGGCGTTCCCGGAATCAGCTTCAGCATCTCGGCCGCTTTCGGCCCCATGTTCTGGGCGCGGGCGTGGCAGGCCAGATGCACGCTGACGCCTTCCGGCAGCGGTTTGATACCGTCCGGCAAGCCCTCTTTCTTGGCGATATCGACGACATATTCGTCGATGTCGAACACCGCTTTGGCGAGCCGCTTCACGTCCGCGTTCTCGGGCAGCACCAAAGGCCATTCAAATTTCAGCATCAGCCCGCACGAGGCCGTCAGCGTGACGATGTCGTAGCCTTCATCGATCAGCTTGCAGAGTTCCTTGGCGACCTTCGCCGCGTTTTCCGCCACGCGGTCCAGTTCCGCCTGCTCGAGGAACGGCATGCCGCAACAGCCCGGATAAGCCGCGCGCGTCCCGACGCCGAGATGGTTCAGCACCGCCCGCGCCGCCATCCCGGTCGCCGGCTTGTTGTAATTGACGAAGCAGGTGACGTAGAGCGCCGCTTTGCGCTTGCCGAAAGCGGGCGCTTGGCGATTGGGCGAGAGCGGCTCGGCCTTGTCGATGGCCACAAAACTCTTGAAGGCGAATTTCGGCAATTGCGCCTCGCGATCGATGCCGAGCGCCTGTTCCATCAGCGGCCGCGTCAGCGCGTTTTCCTTCGCGCCGCCCCAGTTCACCAGCGGCGCCACCGGCATGGCGAAGGCGGCGTTGCGGTCCATCTCGCCCAATTGGCGCGCCACGACGTCCGTCTTGCCGTTCTTCGCTTCGACCGCGCGATAACGCAGCATCAGATGGGGGAAATCGAGATCGAAGGCGTGCGGCGGCACATAAGGACACTTGGTCATGAAGCACATGTCGCACAGCGTGCAAGCCTCCACGACCGAGGCGAATTCCGCCGATTTCACGCCGTGCACTTCGTCCGGGCTGGCGTCGATCAGATCGAACAGCCGCGGGAAGGATTCGCACAGATTGAAGCAGCGCCGGCAGCCGTGACAGATGTCGAACACGCGCCGCATCTCGGCATCGAGCTTGTCCGCGTCGTAAAAATCCGGATTGCGCCAGTCGATCGGATGGCGGGTGGGCGCTTCAAGACTTCCTTCGCGAGACATGGTCTACCGCGCGAATGGCGAATGGCGAGTAGCGAATAGGGACTCTACTCGTTATTCGCCATTCCCTATTCGCTTTTTTGTTACTTGCCCAGCGTGTCGAGCGCTTTCTGGAAGCGGCCGGCGTGGCTCTTTTCCGCCTTGGCGAGAGTCTCGAACCAGTCGGCGATTTCGTCGAAGCCCTCTTGGCGCGCCGTCCTGGCCATGCCCGGATACATGTCGGTGTATTCGTGAGTCTCGCCCGCGATCGCCGCCTTGAGGTTGAGCGAGGTGTCGCCGATCGGCTCGCCGGTGGCCGGATCGCCGACCGCTTCGAGGAATTCGAGATGGCCGTGGGCGTGGCCGGTTTCGCCTTCCGCGGTCGAGCGGAACACGGTGGAGACGTCGTTGTAGCCCTCCACGTCGGCCTTTTGCGCGAAATAGAGATAGCGGCGGTTGGCCTGGCTTTCGCCGGCGAACGCGTCCTTCAAATTCTGAGCGGTCTTGCTGCCTTTCAAAGTCGCCATAAGGGTCCTCCTGTTTTGGCGCTTAACGCCAGGGTTGCGTACATTTTGCGCGATGGAACAGGCACGCAGAATGCGTCGGGGCGACGCGCGTGTCAACAGTTTAGAATTATTCTAACTAAGAACGATGTGCAGCCGCCCGCCGCACCCGTACCACGACATCGACTCGCGACACGTGCATGCCCGCCGGCGGATGGGGCACGCCGGCGACCGCCAGATCGGAGCCGGGAATATCGATCAGCCGCGCATCGTCCTCGCAGTAGAAGTGCTGATGATCGCCGGTGTTGGTGTCGAAGTAGCTGCGCGTGGGATCGACCACGACTTGGCGCAACAGTCCCGCTTCGGTGAATTGGTGCAGCGTGTTGTAGACGGTCGCGAGCGAAACCTTGATGCCCGCGCTGACCGCTTCGGCGTGCAAGGCTTCGGCGGTCAGGTGACGATGGCCTTCGGCGAACAGCAATTTCGCCAGCGCGCCGCGTTGACGTGTCGGCCTTAGTCCTGCCTGGCGGAGATGGGATGCGGCCATCTCTTCGGCGATGTCCCCAGTTTTTTTGCGCATGGCGCTCGCTCTTATTTGAATGGTAATTACGCGTTGTGGGTGGATGGTTCTCAAGCCGCAGGCTCTTGCAGCCATGACACTTAAGCTCCATCTTTGCTAGGATGGTAGCGTATTCGTTAGAATACTTCTAAGCTACCAATCGACGCATTCCCTTATGCCGTCAAGGGATTTGTGTTAAGGTACTGAAGGAACGAGAAAAAGTGGACACATCGCTGCTGACTCGCAAATCCAGTTTTGACCTGGCGACCCTGCTTGCCTGCGCCCGCGGCGAGCTGTTTGGGCCCGGCAATGCACGGCTGCCGATGCCGCCGATGTTGATGTTCGACCGAATCACCAAGATCGCCGCGCATGGCGGCAGCCACGACAAAGGCGAGGTTTCGGCCGAGCTCGATGTGCGTCCCGATCTGTGGTTCTTCAAATGCCATTTCCAGAACGATCCGGTGATGCCCGGCTGTCTCGGCCTCGATGCGATGTGGCAGATGGTGGGATTTTTCCTCTGCTGGCTCGGCGGGCTCGGCAAAGGCCGCGCGCTGGGCGTGGGCGAGGTGAAGTTCTCCGGCATGGTGCTGCCGACCAACAAGATGGTCAGCTATTACATCGACCTCAAGCGCGTGATCATGCGCAGGCTGGTCGTGGGCGTCGCCGACGGCGTGATGAAGGTTGACGGCCACGTCATCTACGAAGCCAAGGATTTGCGCGTCGGCCTGTTCAGCGACGCGACGGCCTAGCTGCCGTCAGCAAAGGACATCCGCCATGAGACGCGTGGTCGTCACCGGGATGGGCATCGTTTCATCCATCGGCAACAACACGCAGGAAGTGGTGGCGTCGCTGCGCGAGGCCAAGTCGGGGATCGCCGCTTCGCCCGTCTACCGCGACATGGGGTTTCGCAGCCAGGTGGAAGGCTCCGTCAAGCTCGACATCGATTCGCTGATCGACCGGCGGGCGCGCCGTTTCATGGGCGATACCGCGGCTTATGCGCATCTGGCGATGGAACAGGCGCTGCGCGACTCGGGCCTGGAAGAGAAAGACATCGTCAACGAGCGCACCGGACTGATCGTCGGCTCGGGAGGGCCTTCGACCAAGACGCTGATCGCCGCCTGCGATACGGCGCGTAACGCCGGCCCCAAGCGGGTGGGGCCGTTCGCCGTGCCCAAAGCGATGTCGTCGACCTGTTCGGCGGTGCTCGCCACCTGGTTCAAGATCAAGGGCGTGAGTTATTCGATCAGTTCGGCCTGCGCGACCAGCGCCCATTGCATCGGCAACGGCGCCGAATTGATCCAATGGGGCAAGCAGGACGTGATGTTCGCCGGCGGCGCCGAGGAACTCGATTGGACCTTGTCGGTGCTGTTCGACGCCATGGGCGCCATGTCGTCGAAGTACAATGCGACGCCCGAAAAGGCTTCGCGCGCCTTCGACAAGAATCGCGACGGGTTCGTGATCGCCGGCGGCGGCGGCATCGTGGTCCTCGAAGAGCTCGAACACGCCCGCGCCCGCGGCGCCAGGATCTACGCCGAGCTGGTCGGCTACGGTGCCACCTCGGACGGCCACGACATGGTGGCGCCGTCGGGCGAAGGCGCGGTGCGCTGCATGCGCCAGGCGCTGGCGACGGTGAACGGTCCCATCGACTACATCAACGCCCACGGCACCTCGACGCCGGTGGGCGATGTGACCGAAGTGAAGGCGCTGCGCGAGGTGTTTGCCGACCGCATTCCGCCGGTCAACTCGACCAAATCGCTCACCGGCCATTCGCTGGGAGCCACCGGCGCGCAAGAGGCGATCTATTCGATCCTGCAGATGCGCGGCGGCTTCATCGCCGAAAGCGCCAACATCGAGGAACTCGATCCCGAGATCGCCGACGCGCCCATCGTGCGCTCGCGCGTCGACAACGCCAGGCTGGAGCGGGTGCTGTCCAACAGCTTCGGCTTCGGCGGCACCAACGCCACGCTCGTCTTCCAGCGTTGCGATGCATGAGTCTTGCATCGGTCTTTCGTTCGTCCCGGATTGAGACAGGGGATTCATGACCGGCGCGCTGATGAAAAGCCGCAAGGGCCTGGTGATGGGGGTCGCCAACGACCATTCCATCGCCTGGGGCATCGCGCGCGCGCTCGCCGCGCACGGGGCCGAGGTCGCCTTCACCTATCAGGGCGAGGCGCAGCTGAAGCGGCTGAAGCCGCTGGCGGCGGAGATCGGTTCATCCATCCTGTTGCCCGGCGACGTGGAAAAGGACGAAGAGCTCGACGCCGCCTTCGCCGCGCTCAAGCGCCAATGGGGCAAGCTCGATTTCCTGGTCCATGCCATCGCCCATTCCGACCGCAACGAGCTCAAAGGCCGTTATTGCGACACCACGCGCGAGAATTTCGTCCGTAGCCTGTCGATCTCCTGTTATTCCTTCACCGCGGTGGCGCGGCGCGCCCACGCGCTGATGGGCGAAGGCGGGGCGATGGTGACGCTCAGCTATCTGGGCTCGGACCGCGTCATGCCGAACTACAACGTGATGGGCGTGGCCAAGGCGGCGCTCGAGGCTTCGGTGCGCTATCTCGCCGCCGATCTGGGGCCAGACGGCATCCGCGTCAACGCCATCTCGGCCGGCCCAATGCGCACGCTGGCCGGCGCGGCGGTGAGCGACGGGCGGGTGATGTTCAAATGGAACAAGGCGCTGGCGCCGCTGCGCAAGACCATCGAACTCGACCATGTGGGCGGCGCGGCGCTCTATCTGCTCAGCGATCTGTCGAGCGGGGTCACCGGCGAGATCCATTTCGTCGACGCCGGCTATAATGTGGTGGGCGTACCGCCGATCGCCGTGCTCAAGAGCTGGACCGCCAACGGCAACGGAGACAAATCCGATGCGCAGGATTGACGGCGTTATCGCCGCTTTAAGCTTCGCATTCCTTGCCACCGCCGCTTATGCCGGCTGGCAGGATCAGGCTTCCCGTTTCGACGTCGACCGTCTCGCCCATCTGCCGGACTCCCGCGCCAAAGGCTTGGCGGAAGCCGAGCAAGGCGCGCCGCCGGCCGATCTCGCGGTCATCCATTCGCTGCTCGATACTCAAACCGTCGCCGGTTCGCCCGAAGCCTTCGCGGGGCTTTGGCGCTGCCGTACCATCAAGCTCGGCGGTATGACGCCCGACGTGATCTATGGTTGGTTCCGCTGCCGCATTTCCGATCGCGACGGTCATTTGTTCTTCGAGAAAGTGAGCGGCAGCCAGCGCACCTCAGGCTGGCTTTATTCCGAAAGCGGCGGGTTCGTTTATCTCGGCGCCTCTTACGTCACCGGCGAGAAGCCGCATGCTTATTCCGGCAACGGCGCGGCAGCCGGCGCGCCGGCCACGCCCGACGATCAGATCGGCGTGCTGTCGCTTTTGGCCGACGGCCGCGCCCGGCTGGAACTGCCTTATCCGCTCCAGGAATCGCGCTTCGACGTGATCGAACTGAAGCGGTAGGATTTCGCGATCTACGCGACTTCTACGGCCAGCTTCTTCATGTCGGAGGCAGCAAGCGTGCGCGAGGCATCGAGGATTTCGAACGCGACGATCCGGCCGTCGGCGGCATAGTCGATCATGACGCCCGGGCGCACCTCGGCCGTATCGGCGATCTCGTCGTCGGAAAAGCGCACGTAAAGCGCGTCGGTGTCGCGGTCGAAGCTCACTTTCATAGGACTAGTCTAAGGCTTTTTGGCGTTTCGATCAAAGAATACCGTCACGACACGATACTCATCTCCTGCCTGTTCATAAACCACTCGAAGAATTTTGCCGCCAGCCTCAGGAATCAGCTTAAACGCCCGCATCCGTTCCGGGCGCGGATCGGGCGTTATCCAGTCTGGATCGAGCAACGTCATCCCGACCCATTGCCGCCGGATGCCCCTCTCGAGACGCATGTTTTCGGCGTGGGCAGTGAGATGAAGCTCTGGGCTATCCGGTGCGTCGGCCATGGCACATGTCCTAGGTCGCGTAGTTCGTGTGGAAAGATTGCCGCCACGATTCTCCCATCAGCGATACCTGCGATGGCCGAGCTATACCCGCGCCCGCGCCGCTTTGGCAAAGCGCTCGAACAGGTAATGCGAATCCATCGGGCCGGGCGAGGCTTCGGGGTGGTATTGCACCGAAAAGACCTCGCGGCCTTCAAGCCGCAGCCCGCAATTGCTGCCGTCGAACAGCGAGACGTGGGTCTCTTTCACGCCGGCGGGCAGGCTCGCCGCGTCGACGGTGAAGCCGTGGTTCATCGAGACGATCTCGACCTTGCCGGTCTCCAAATCCTTCACCGGATGGTTGGCGCCGTGATGGCCTTGCGCCATCTTTTTGGTGCGCCCGCCGACCGCCAGGCCGAGCATCTGATGGCCGAGACAGATGCCGAACACCGGAACGCCGGCCTCGATCAGCGCCTTGATGGTGGGAATGGCATAGACGCCGGTGGCCGCCGGATCGCCGGGGCCGTTCGACAGCACCACGCCGTGCGGTTTATGCGCCATGACATCCTCGAAGGTCGCCTCGGCGGGTAGCACGGTGACGTCCGCGCCGATCCCCGCCAGCATGCGCAGGATGTTGCGCTTGACGCCGTAATCGATCACCACCGCGCGGAACGTCGGCGCGCGCGCCTCGCCATAGCCTTTGTTCCACAGCCAAGGTGTCTCGGCCCATTTGCTGGTCTGGCGCGACGAGACTTCCTTGGCGAGATCAAGACCTTCCAACCCTGGAAATTCGCGCGCCGCTTTGAGCAGCGCCGCCTTGTCGCCTTGGCCGATGGCGCCGTGCGGCATGCCGCGCTCGCGGATGCGGGCGGCGAGGGCGCGCGTGTCGATGCCGGCGAGCGCCGGGATGCCGTGGCGCTTGAGCCAGACGTCGAGCGTCATCAGGGCGCGGTAATTCGACGGGCTATGCGCGTCGGCGCGCACGATCAGTCCGCGCACGTGGGGCGTCAGCGCCTCGATGTCCTCGTCATTGGCGCCGACGATGCCGATATGGGGAAAGGTGAAGCAGACGATCTGGCCGGCATAAGACGGATCGCTGAGAATCTCCTGATAGCCGGTCATCGCCGTGTTGAAGCAGACCTCGCCCACCGCCTGGCCTGCGGCGCCAAAGCCGTGGCCTTCGAACACCGTGCCGTCGGCCAGGACCAGCGCCGCGCGCGGAAAAATCGCCGCCGGCTTGGCGGCGGTGGCACTGGTTGCGTCGCTCATGGGAAGCCTCGAATTTGCCGGAAAATAGGGAGCGCCCGCGCTTGGGTCAACCCGGCTGCGGCGGCGATTCTGTTGGGAATCCGCGGCGCTTGGCCTAGATTCCCGCTTTCCCGTCTGGAGAAGCGATCATGGGACTGCGCGAAGAATTCACCACGGCAATGAAACAGGCGATGAAGGCCAGGGACCAGAAGCGGCTCGCCACGGTGCGGCTGATTCTCGCCGGCCTCAAGGATCGCGACATCGCCGCGCGCACCGAGTTGAGCCGCGAAGGCATTTCCGACGACGACATCCTCGCCCTCCTCGCCAAGATGATCAAAAGCCGCGAGGATTCGATCGCGCTGTACGAGCAGGGCCACCGGCCCGAACTCGCCCAGGCCGAACGCGACGAGATCGCCGTCATCCGCGAATTCATGCCGCGTCCGATGGACGAGGCCGAAGCCAAGGCGGCCGTCGCTGCGCTGGTCGGCGAGCTCGGCGCTTCCTCGATGAAGGACATGGGCAAGGTGATGGTCGCGCTCAAGGAGCGCTACGCGGGAAAAATGGATTTCGGCAAAGCGGGCGGCTGGGTGAAAGAGGCACTGTCGAAATAACCGTCAGCCCGCCAGCGGCAGGGTGAAGCGGAACACCGCGCCCATCTCGTCTTCCGGCGCGCTCCACAGCTTGCCGTCATGGGCCTCGATGAGGCTGCGGCACAGCGACAGGCCGACGCCCATGCCTTCCGGCTTGGTGGTCTGGAAGGGCTGGAACAGCTTCTCGGCGATTTCGGGCGCCAAGCCGGGCCCGCTGTCGGCGACCCGGATTTCGATCATGCCGCCCGACCGCCTGGCGCCGATGAAGATCTGGCGCGCGGGCCGGCCCGCCATCGCCTCGAAGGCGTTGCGCAACAGATTGAGCAGGACCTGCTGGATCTGCACCTTGTCGATCTTGGCGCGGGGCAGGCCGTCTTCCAGCTCGAGGACGATCTCAACGCCCTTGGCGCGCGGGTCGAGCAAGGCCAGTTCCACCGCTTCGCCGATCACCGCGCTCATCTCCTCGGCGACGCGCGAAATTTTGCCCTTGCCGGCAAAGCCGCGGATGCGCTGGATGACGGCGCCGGTGCGGGTGAATTGCGCCTCGGCCTTGCTGAGGGCGTCGATCGCCTTTTGGTTGGGATGTTCGCCGACCGACATCAGCCGTTTGGCCGCGTGCAGGTAATTGCCGGCGGCGGCCAGCGGCTGGTTGAGCTCGTGGGCCAGCGCCGAGACCATCTGCCCCATCTCGTTCAGCCGCCTGATTTGGGCGACGTCGGCTTGCAGCGCCTCGAGCCGCTCCTTGGCCTTGCGCCTTTCGGTGATGTCGCGCACCACGCCGCTGACGCGCAAGGCGACGGCTTCGGCGTCGCGCACCACGCGCCCGCGCATCTCGACGATGTGGTCCTCGCCGTCCGCGCCGTGCAAGTGGAATTCGAGGTCGATTTCGGGATGGGCGGCGTCGAACGCCGCCCGGACGCGGGGCCGATCCTCGCCATGGACGGCGCGCAACAGATCGTTCAGCGAGAAATGGTCTTCGTCGGCATGGGCGAAGATCGTCTTGCACATCGGCGAAGCGTCGAGCGCGCCGGTGACCAGATCGAATTCGAAGGCGCCAAGCCCGCCCGCGTCGAGCGCCACGTTCAGCCGCCTTTCGCTCTCGATCAGCGATTGGTGCAGCTGCACGCTGGCGATGGCCGCCGCGGTGGAACGCGCCAAAGCCTCGATCAGCGCGATTTCCTCGTCGCTGAAGCGGCGCTTTTGCGCCCAGTAAGCGCCGATGGCGGCGATCGGCCGCGTCGTCTTGACCGGCGCCATGATCATGCTTTTCACGAAAGTCGGCCGGTAGGCGTCGTAGGGAATGCGCGGATCGGTATAGATGTCGGGAATGACGGCGCGGCTGTCGTTCAACATGCACCAGCCCGAGATGCAGGCGGTCAGCGGAAAGCGCCGGCCTTTCCACAAGGGCGCGATGGCGTCCTCTTCGACATAATGGCAAAGCTCGCCGTCGCGCAGCACGAAGCACACCCCGTCCGCGCCGGAGATCGCCCGCGCCGTCGACCGCACGATTTCGATGATGTCGGCCACAGACTTGGCGGCCGACAACCGTTCCACCGCGTTGACCAGCGCCAGCCAGCCCGTATCGGTCTGCGCAACTTGAGTATTCGACACAGCCTGGAGCATATATGCCCCTTTTGGCGTCCTCACGGTTGCAGCTATAAGTAGAAATACCTAATATTGTTCTAATAATAAGAAGCGCCACACCCCCTCGGGCGGCGACCCACAGATCAATTCGTCGCAGGACGCGACGGAATTTGCCGCAAAGCCTACATTGAAGCCATGCGCTACGGCCCCAACCTGCTCGACGAAATCCTGCGCCGCACCGACATCGTCCAGCTGGTCGGCCGCCGCGTGAAGCTGACCCGGCGCGGCCAGGCCTTTTGGGGCTGCTGCCCCTTCCACAAGGAGAAATCGCCCTCGTTCAAGGTCGAAAACGGCCGGCGGAGCTACAAATGCTTCGGCTGCGGCAAGGGCGGCGACGCTTTCCGCTGGCTGATGGAGACGGAGGGCCTCAACTTTCCCGAGGCGGTCGAGCGGCTGGCCGGCGAGGCGGGGGTCGAGCTTCCCAAATGGACGGTGGAAGACGAGGCGCGCGAGGAAAAGAAAAAATCGCTGTACGAGGTGATCGAGGCCGCGGCGGCGTTCTACGAGGCGCAATTGCGCGGCCCGGTGGGCGGGCGGGCGCGCGACTATCTGGCCTCGCGCGGGCTTGACGGCGCCTGCGCGGCGCAATTCCGCCTCGGCTACGCCCCGCAAGGCAATTCCCTGATCGAGCATCTGAAGAGCAAGAACGTCACCGTCGACGACATGATCGCGACGGGGCTGGCCCGTCCGGCCGACGAAGACCGGGGCTTACGCGACTTTTTCTTCGACCGGCTGATGTTCCCCATTAGCGACGCGCGCGGCCGCGTGGTGGCTTTCGGCGGGCGCGGGCTCACGGCGGACGCCAAGCCCAAATACATCAACACGGGCGAAACCGCGCTCTTTTCCAAGGGCCGGCTGCTCTACAATCTCGCCGCCGCCCGCCCCGCGGCGCTCAAGGCGCAGACCATCATCGTCGCCGAAGGCTATGTCGACGTGATCGCGCTGGTGCGCACCGGCTTTGCCGAAGCCGTAGCGCCGCTCGGCACCGCGCTCACCGAGGACCAGCTGCAGCTGCTGTGGCGGGTGGCGCCCGAACCGCTGCTGGCTTTCGACGGCGACGAAGCCGGGCTTCGGGCCGCCCACCGGGCCGCGCGACTGGCCTTGCCCGCGCTCAAGCCCGGCCATTCGCTGCGCTTTGCTTTCCTTCCGCCGGGTGAGGATCCCGACAGCCTGATCCGCTCGGCCGGGCCGGCGGCGATGAAGGCCGTGCTCGACACCGCCGAGCCGCTGGAGCGCGTGTTGTGGCGGGGCGAGACCGAAGGCAAGGACTTTTCCACCCCGGAACGACGCGCCGGGCTGGAACGGGCCCTGGCGGACATCGTGTCGCTGATCGCCGACGGCAAGATCGCCGACTACTACCGCAGAGCCTTCGAGGAGCGCGTTTTCGCGGCGTTCAAACGCAGCGCCGCGCCGCGCGAAGGGACGCGCGCACCCGATCGCGGCCGGCGTCCGCCGCGCCTTGAGCCCGAAGCCGTCTCCGCCGCCATGAAGAACAGCCTGCTGGCCCGCGCCGGCGGTGCGCGCAAGCTCAAAGAGGCCGAACTCGCCCGGCTTTTGCTCGCCGATCCCGCCCTTGCCTTGCGCCAGGGCGAAGTGCTTGCGGCGCTGCCCTTTTCCGATCCTTTGCTGGAGCGCTTCCGGCAGGAACTCTTGGACCTCGCCGCCGCCGGCAGCGGGCTTGAAAGTGCCAAGCTGAAGAACCATCTGCAGCTTCAGGGGTTGGGTGAGATTGTGGAACGTTACGGCGCCGACGTCGAAAAGACGCAGTCCGAGGACGACCGCTTCTTGCGCGCCGGGGCGCAACTTCGTCAAATGGCCGAGTCGCGCGCTGCGCGTCCTGTGCGGCGCCAGGAGAAGACGGAGGAGACTTGGCGCGAGAACGTCGATCGCCTGTTCGGATTGGGTCGTGAAGAATAGGACTGGCGCTTTACGCGACTTGCCCATATAGACCGGCTTTCCTCCGCCGCGCGGCGGATCATGAGCGAGGGAAATCACATGGCGAAGAAGAAGAAAGCGAAGAAGTCGAAGGTTGCGAAGAAGACGAAGAAGCTGGTGAAGAAATCCGTCAAGCGCGCCGCGGCGAAGAAGGCCGTGAAGCGGACCGCCAAGCGTAAGGCGGTCAAGAAGCTCGCCAAGAAGGTCGCGAAGAAGAAGGCCGTCAAGCGGGCCAAGAAGCGCGTCGTGAAGGCCGCCGCCCCGATCATCGAAGAGGTGGTCGTGGTCGAAGAGGTTGACGAAGATACGACGCCGGTACCCTTTCCTTAAGCGGGACGGCACGGCGCGGGGTGATTGACGCTCTGCCTGTGGCGGAGACGAAGGGCTATGGCAAGTAAGAACGCGGTAAAGAAGAAGGCCGAAAAGGCCAAGCGTCCGCCCGTCAAGGCGGCGTCCGCCAAGCCTACGCCCGCCAAGCGCGCGGCGGCGGCAAAGCTGCGCGCCAAGGCCAAGTCCAAGCCGGTCAAGCCGGCGGCGAAGCCGGCCGCCAAGGCCGCGCCCGCCAAGCCGGTCGCGGTCAAGGCCAAGCCGGAGCTCAAAGCCAAGCCGCCGGCGCCGGTCAAGAAGCCGCCCTTGGCCGCGGTCCCCGTGGCCAAGGGTGCGGCCAAGCCGGCGCCGCAGGTCAAGCCCAAACCGGGCGAGAGCGAAACCCCCGGCGACCCCGACAGCCCGCTGCTCGACATGTCGGACGTGGGCGTGCGCAAGATGATCGCGCGCGCCAAGACCCGCGGCTACGTCACCTATGACGAGCTGAACAAGGTCCTGCCGTCGGACAAGGTCTCCTCCGAGCAGATCGAAGACACCATGTCCATGCTCTCCGAGATGGGCATCAACGTCATCGAGAGCGAGGAGCAGGACGAGCAGGCCGAGTTGCCTGCGCTGGTCGAAGGCAAGGCGATCGCCGTCAAGACGGGCGAGGAAACCGAGCAATACGACCGCACCGACGATCCGGTGCGCATGTATCTGCGCGAGATGGGCTCGGTGGAGCTGTTGTCGCGCGAGGGCGAGATCGCCATCGCCAAGCGCATCGAGGCCGGCCGCGAACTGATGATCGGCGCGCTGTGCGAAAGCCCGCTGACCTTCGAGGCGCTGACCGTCTGGCGCGACGAGCTCAACGAAGGCAAGGTGCTGCTGCGCGACATCATCGATCTCGAGGCGATGTACGGCGGCGGGCCGGACGCGCAGAACGCCCCGGCTGTCGGCGCGCCGACGCTGCCCCAGCCGCTGGCCCAGATGAACGGCCAGGCGGCTCCGGAGATCGCGCGCGTCGAGCCGTCGCCAGTTCCGCCCGTGCCGCCGGCACCCCCCCCGCCGCCGCCCGCTGCGAGTGCCGGGGAAGGCGAAGAGAGCCTTGATCCCGCCGAAGCCGCCGCCAAGGCCGATGCCGAACAGGCGGAAGCCGACGATTTCGACGACGAAGGCAATCTGCCGCTCTCGGCGATGGAAGCCGCGCTCAAGCCGCAAGTGCTGGAGACGCTCGACAACATCGCCAATCTCTACAAGAAGCTCGGCCGCCTGCAGGACGCCTCGGTCGAGGCGGCGCTGGCCGACGACGAGCTTTCCACCGGCCAGGAGCGCCGCTTCAAGAAGCTGCGCAACGAGACCGTCGATCTGGTCAAGGGCCTCAAGCTCAACAACAATCGCATCGAGGCGCTGGTCGATCAGATGTACGGCATCAACCGCCGTCTGGTCTCGCTCGAAGGCCGGCTGCTGCGCCTGGCCGAAGCGCACGGCGTGGTGCGCGAGGATTTCCTCAAGGAGCATTTCGGCAACGAGCTCGATCCCAACTGGACGCGGCGCGTCGGCCGGCTGTCGCGCCCCGGCTGGCGCGATTTCATCGCCGACGAGCGCGACAAGGTCCATCTGATCCGCGACGAGATCCAGACGCTGGCGCAGGAGATGCGCCAATCGATCAGCGACTTCCGCCGCATCGTGCAGACGGTGCAGAAGGGCGAGCGCGAATCGGGCGTCGCCAAGAAGGAGATGATCGAGGCCAACCTGCGCCTGGTGATCTCGATCGCCAAGAAATACACCAACCGCGGCCTGCAATTCCTCGATTTGATCCAGGAAGGCAACATCGGCCTGATGAAGGCGGTCGACAAATTCGAATACCGCCGCGGCTACAAATTCTCGACCTATGCGACGTGGTGGATCCGCCAGGCGATCACCCGCTCGATCGCCGATCAGGCGCGCACCATCCGCATTCCGGTCCACATGATCGAGACCATCAACAAGCTGGTGCGCACGTCCCGCCAGATGCTCCACGAAATCGGCCGCGAGCCGACGCCCGAGGAACTGGCCGAGCGCCTCGCCATGCCGCTCGAAAAAGTGCGCAAGGTTCTGAAAATCGCCAAAGAGCCGATCAGCCTGGAGACGCCGATCGGCGACGAAGAGGATTCGCACCTCGGCGATTTCATCGAGGACAAGAACGCGGTGCTGCCGATCGACGCGGCGATCCAGGCGAACTTGCGCGAGACCACGACGCGCGTGCTCGCCACGCTGACGCCGCGCGAGGAACGCGTGCTGCGCATGCGCTTCGGCATCGGCATGAACACCGACCACACGCTGGAGGAAGTCGGCCAGCAATTCTCGGTGACGCGCGAACGCATCCGCCAGATCGAGGCCAAGGCGCTGCGCAAACTCAAACACCCGTCGAGGTCACGCAAGCTGCGGTCGTTTTTGGATAATTAGTTCCCTCTCCCCATTGTGGGAGAGGGCGGAAAATCACGGAGTTGGCGAAGCCAACCCGTAGATTTTCCGGGTGAGGGGGTGATATCGCCCCGCGCACCGCGGTCATGCACATTTTCTCGAAAGGCACGCCCCATGGCTGCAGCGAAAGACGAAAACAAGACCGGCAAGACCTTCAAGGCGCCCGAGCCGAAGGCCTTCAAATATCCCAGCGAGGACGAAGTCTTCGTGCGCCGGCTGGGCAGCGCGGTGCTCGCCAATTGGAGCGCGCTGCCCGAGGAGTTGCGCGCCAAGATCATGGCGGACGCCGGCCAGGTCTGGGACCGCGAATACAACATCCCCCAGCTCGCGCAAAAACTCGACGCCTTCGTCAAACGCTACCCAGCCCGCGGGCGGTAGGGGCACGCGCGCGGCGAAGGGGGGAAGCGGAAGCAGCTGAGCAGATCGAGGAAACTGCGGAGCTTTTTGGATGACTAATCTCTCACTTCACTTACGAGGTTGGTAGCGCTGACGTGCGGTAAGGTTCATCCGTTACTCAGCAGTTCGATGTCGGAAATCTCGCTCTCCGGAAGAAAATAGATCGACGTACCTCCAATGTACCGTACCGCAACACCCGAAGAAAACCGGTAGACAAATACGCCGTTAATTTCATGCCCATCCGTCATGTGGACCGATACATTCTCGTGTTGGGCATCAGCTATTTGCGCGCCCTCAAACCCGCCATACATAAACATGACCATCAATCCAATTATTGCTAGCCCCTTAAGTACGATGAATCTGCGCTCTGCTGCTTTCCGCTCAAGCGCAATGCTGTGAATGAAGATCAGCAGGGTGTAAGGAACAACGCTTGCGACGAAGAGTGGGCCGAACATGTGAGGAGAGATTAAAGTCCACCGAGCTAATGCTGTTGAGAATGCAATGACAACAAAAAGCGCCGGTAATACCAGTAAGCCACGCGTCACTTTCAGTATAGCCTGATGTACTTTTGCTTCCGTCTCGGTGATCGGTGGGGCGTCTGTTACAAAATATATGGGCAGGATTCGGAACAATGACTTACGCGGATCGTGATCGGCTTTCGATAATTGAGAGTAGCCGTACCAGAGAACTGGAATCACAAAGACGTAGTAGGTCGCAGCGGTGATAAAGTCCTGCACAGTCATAAATTGTAAGAGACGCCAATCCAATTCGGATTTATCCCCTTGACACAGGTACGGCATAAGCGTATATTCGGCTCATGGATAAGAACTCGCTGCCTCGCAAACTGACTGTCCGGGAGTTTTTCAAGCGCTTTCCGGATGAAGCTACCTGCCTTGAGCACGTCATGGACGTGCGCTTTGGCCTCCGTCACACCTGCCGCAAATGCGGCGTGCCTGAGGCGACATTCCATCGCCTAGAGAACCGAAAGGCCTATTCGTGCGCGCACTGTGGCGACAACCTGTACCCCTGTGCGGGCACAATTTTCGAGGATAGCCGGACGCCGCTCCAGGTTTGGTTCTATGCGATCTACCTGTTCACGGTCAGTCGCAACGGTGTCGCCGCTACCGAGCTACAGCGTGCCCTTGGCGTGACGTACAAATGCGCATGGCGCATGGCGCGGCAAATCCGGTCGCTCATGGAAAAGGCTGACGACGGATCGAATACGGTCCTCTCCGGCCATGTAGAAAGCGACGAAACTTTCATCGGCGGCGTGGCGAAGGGCAAAGGTCGTGGTCCTTACGCGGGTGGCAACAAGACGGTCGTGCTCGGCATGAAAGAGCGTGGTGGTCGGCTCGTAACCAAGGTGATCGAAACGCCCAACACGACAACGCTCAAGGCCGCTTTCGACAAGCACGTCGCGCCTGGTTCAATCGTCAGCACCGACGAAGCCAAGGGCTACAATTTAGTAGCTGACGGCGATTGGACGCACCTGCAAGTGAACCACAGCGAAAAGGACTACGCCCATTTCGACTACCGCTCCAAGGAAACGGCGCACGTCAATTCGCTTGAGAGCTTCTGGAAGCACTTCAAGGCCAGCGTTCGCGGCACGCACGTCCATGTGAGCAAGAAGCACATGGACAAATACCTTGGCGAGTTCACTTACCGGGCGAACCAGCGCGACCTTGGGAACGCGATGTTTGACGCTTTGATCGCGGCGCTTTGATTGCCTGCGCTATTGCGGAATCTAGTTTCTGACGGTCTGCGGGGCTGATTCCTCTAGCCTCTTCCTGCACAATGAATTTGCGCAATTGCCCTGTGCGGATAGCTCGCGATAGTGTTAACATGCACTGCCTGCGACTTTGTGAGAGTAACCCATTGATACTATTGATGGTCTAACTCCATGTCGACGACGGACGACACATCCGCTCAACTGCCGCTGCCACTTCCTGCGCCACTCCCAAGCCTACCACAGCTTTGGACGCCTGACGACATCTACAACAATTGCGGGTCCGAAACGGTCAAGCAATTCAAAGAGGATGCGCGAGTCGAGCAAAAAGTCGCGACAATCAGCCAAAAACTCTTAGCCGAATATGCTTCTATGTGGGCGAACACACAGCCATTTGGTGGAATTGTTTTTCTAGGCATTGAGGATGGAGGACAAATTGCAGGCTGCGCGAGCATAGAGCAATCTCACTTGAACGATTTGGAATCTGTTCGTGTTCTCTGTCCCGACGCAAGACTGGAGTTCAAAAAAATTGAGATAACGAATAAGCGTGGGGAGCGTGATTTTGTGCTTGTTATGCGCGTCCGTTATCGTGACGACAAGCTGGTCGAAACCACTTCCGGCGAAGCGTTCATTCGCGAAGGTGACCGCAAACGACGCCTGACAGAAGAAGAAAAGCGCGAAATACGCTTGAACAAAGGTGAGCTGGACGTTGAATCTGAGCGAACGACGCTCAAGTTTCCAAACGATTTCGATTTTGAATTGCTACGGCAATACCGCACTGCTTACATTTCAAAACGGCGATTGGAAGACCGCTTTTCGATTGAAGATGTTTTGCACCTCAGTAAACTTGGGAAAAAAACTGCGAAGGGTTTTGAACCGAATTTAGGCGCGGCTCTTCTTTTCGCGAACGACCCGACCGTTGTGGTTCCAGGCGCATACATACGAATACGTCGCTATGACGGCGCCGAAGAGCAGTTTGGTCGAAAGCTAAATGTCACCTTGGACGAAATAATTTCCGGACCCCTGCCAGTACAGATCACGCACGCCGAGCGGGTTGTTCAATCGCACATTCGCAATTTTATTCGACTAGGTAGAGATGGTCGTTTTGCATCGACGCCCGAATTTCCAAAGGATGTATGGCTTGAGGCTATTGTGAACGCTGTCGTGCATCGTTCCTACAATCTCAAGAATATGAATATTTTTGTGAAGATGTTCGAGGATAAATTTGTGGTGGAATCACCCGGCGCCTTCCTTCCTCCTACTACGGCAGAGACAGTTTTTGATGCCCACAATCCTCGTAATCCGAACACGATGTGGGCACTCTATTATTTTGACTTTGTACAATGCGCTTTTGAAGGTACACGCCGCATGAGAAGTGTAATGCGGGAGGCCAACCTTCCCGATCCTATTTTCGTGCAGAAAATGGCTGGTACTTTTCAGGTGGCTGTGACTCTTCAGAATGACGCGGAGCATCGCAAGGTTTATGTGCGTTCCGAAGCGGCCGCTGGAATCAACCCCGAAATGTACGCCTCGCTTTCGGAGAGCGAGAAGTTAATAGTAAATTTCTTAGTTGATAAATACCGCCTCAATGTCACTGACGCAGGACTAGTGGTCGGTATGGATTGGAACGATACCAAAATATTGCTTGATGGACTTGAGGCGAAGGGAGTCATCAAGCGGTCCCCAGGGAAGCCTCGCAGCCGACATAGATTCTATCATTTGGCAAAACGACCCCGAATAACGGACAACGGAGGCAAGAACCGCTAAGCCAAACATGTGAAAGATTACTGCTACCTGTCTCCAGGGGATAAACCCGAATCCAATTGGCGGCAAAATCCAATGAGAAATGCAAATCCTAAGGCAATTGATAGTGCGGTGAATGCAGCAACTAATTCTACAACGTTACGGCTGGATAGAGGTAATGGGACGCCAGTCATTTTTTCCTCCGCATACGCACCCACCAGTGCGCGAATTATGCGTCCTTAGGTGCTACTTACCGGAAACAGCAATTTATCCTATTCTTCCCCCATGACGAAGCTGCTTGAAAAAGCCGTCAAGGCCATGCGCGGACTTTCTCCCGAAAGCCAGGACGAGATTGCGCGCGCCATGCTGCAACTCACGAAGTCCGGCGGTGAGCCGGAGACTGTCAATGCGGCGCATCTGCCGGCAGTGCTTGAAGGGCTGGCACAAGCCAAGGCCCGCGTGTTCACCAGAGACGAGGAGGTCGAGGCTGCGTTCCGCCGCTTCGACGCATGAAGCTCCGGTTCATGCCGCCTCTCTTACCCGCTTCACTTTGATCGCCCGTTCGTTCTTCATCGCCTGCGCCAAGTCGTAGTCCATCTGCACGCCGAGCCAGACGCTCGCGCTGCCGCCGAACGCCTTGTCGAGGCGGATTGCCATCTCCGGCGAAATCCCGCTCTTACCGTTGAGCAGGTTGTTGAGCGCCTGCCGCGTCACGCCCAGAACCTTCGCACCCTCGGTCACACTCAAACCCAACGGCTCCAGACAATCGTACCGTACCGATTTCCCGGGATGGGGTGGGTTCTTCATGGGCATAACGCAACTCCTTCAGTGGTAATCCAGATAATCGACATCGGTCGCATCGCCGTTCTCGAAGCGGAAGACGATGCGCCAATTGGCGCTGATCGCGACGCTCCAGAAACCGTCGAGATCGCCTTTCAGCGGATGCAGCCGCCAGCCCGGCAAGTCCAGGTACCTCGGCTCTGAAGCCCGGTCGAGGCGCGCCAGGATGCGCCTGATCTTTTCGACATGCCGCGCGTTCAATCCGCGCCGGTCGTCGTCTTCATAGAGCCGTTTTAGACCGCGATGGCGAAACCGCCGGATCATGGCCCAACCGTACAGTGACAATTGTCACTTGTCAATCCGTTTCACGACTGCAATTGGAGTGGTTCGCAAGAGCGCCCCGGTATGGATAGCCGCACCCTCTTGCCGCCGCGCTTGCCGCTTCCCACATCGAGGGTGTTCGCCGCGTGGCGTCGCGGGCTGTTCGCAGCGCGTCGTGCGTGTCGAATCGCAATGCGCTGACGCGCCTGAATTGAACCTCGCGTTTGGCAGTTTTTGGTTCAATTGGGCAGAGCGCCCGCGGCGAAGGCGCCGGGCGCAAGACTTGGATAAACCAGGGGGGGTGCCCCCGAGAATCGAGGTTCAATTGGGCGACCCCTCGCGCCAAGTCGACGGAATGTCCTAGTTTAAGGTAGTTGACATTCGACCCGACTTAGTGCATTATTCTGCCGTCCTAGGAGACGGTAGATATGAACATCGTTCGCATATATGAACTCTTTCCTACAGAGGCCGATTGCCTCGCCCATGTCGAAAAGGTGCGTTGGGCCGGAACGCCAGTATGCCCATACTGCAAAGCGTCTAGGTCGACACCTCTGCCAAAAGAAAACCGCTATCATTGCAATGCGTGCAACACGACGTTCAGCGTAACGGTCGGGACAATTTTCCATCACACGCATCTACCGCTGCAAAAGTGGTTTCTGGCGCTTTCTATTGTCTTAAACGCGAAGAAGGGGCTTTCAGCTCACCAACTCGCGCGCGATCTTGAAGTCCACAAAAACACGGGCTGGAGGATGGCGATGCAAATTCGGAAAGCGATGGCAGAGAGCGATCAGCGTGAGTTGCTTACTGGGATCGTTGAAATGGACGAAACGTACATCGGCGGAAAACCACGCCGCGGTAACAGCGGCAGTGGTAGTCAGGGTCCCGCAAAAAAGGCGACCGGAGGACGCGGCACAAATAAGACGCCAGTGGTCGGCATGGTCCAGCGTGGCGGCGAAATCCGCGCCAAGGTCATGCGAAAATATCAACTAACAGCGAAGAACCTTTCAGCCTTAGTACGTAGCAACGTCGATATCGGGAATGCGACATTACACACCGATCAATACAAGGGTTATTTGCGGATCAAAAATTTCATGGAACACAAAGTAGTCAACCATTCGATTTGGTACGTCGCGCAAGACGGCACGCACACCAACTCTATCGAAAGCTTCTGGGCGCTTCTGAAACGCGGCATCGTCGGCCAATATCACAAAGTCTCATTTAGGCACCTCCCCAGGTACATCGACGAATTTTCGTACAGATACAATCACCGTCACGTCGACGATCTTTTCGCCTTGACGCTTGCACGGGCAGTAGGAGCAACATCATGACAGAGCAGATACCTTGGGCACTTAGGCAAAGCGCCATAAAAATTGGAGATGCCGAAATTCCCTGCGCAGTTCTCGATAACGGGGAGCGCGTCCTTACACAGCAAGGCGTCTTGAAGGCCATAGGACGCGCTAGGGCTGCCAAAGGCGGCCAGGGCGCATCTGTCGACGAGGGGACCGCTTTTTTGCGCGCAAATAACCTAAAACCCTTTGTTTCTAAAGAGTTAGAGGCGTCGACAAGGCCGATAATCTTCAGACCCTTGAAGGGTGGCTACACACCAAGGGGAAAGACGATAGCGGTCGCCTATGGTGTTAGGGCGGAGAGTTTTCCCGGTATCCTCAAAGTTTATGCCGATGCCGATGCTGCTGGCAAATTACATCCTCGGCAAAAACACATAGGAGAAATGGCTCGGCGGATGCTGAGCGCGCTTCCTAAGATCGGAATGATCGCCCTTGTCGACGAGGCGACAGGTTATCAAGAAGAACGCGCGCACAACGCATTACAGCTCCTATTAGAAGCTTACGTCCTTCCCGAACATCGCCCTTGGATTAGGACAATACCGCGCGAGTTCACAAAGGAACTTCATCGCGTCTATGGTTGGAATGAAACTTCGCAACGAGGGCCGCGGTACGCTGGAAAACTCACAAGGAAATATCTGTATGAGGGACTTCCTGCACCCGTGTTGCCCGAGTTGGATAAGCGGAATCCGGTGACGGATAAGAAGAACTGGCAGCGAAAGCGGAAGCATCATTCGTATTTGACGGAGGCTATAGGGATTGAGCACTTCCGTGCCCAGCTAGCGGGCGTAATGGCGCTATTGCGAGCGTCGCCTAACAAGCGTGTCTTTGAGAGCCTATATCAACGAGCTTATGGACGGCAGAAGCGATTCCCATTCATGGATGATCTACCCGATATGCCTGACGATAACGACTCTTAGATTTAGGCATAGCGGTTAGATTGCTGTCGGATGCTAAAGCTTTATCCCAACAAACTAACTACCTTAAACTAGGACATTCCGCAAGTCGAAAACAAATAGAGGTGTCGTGGCGCGGGTCTGGCCGCGATGGATGGTAGGAGAAGGCGACGGGCAAACGAAAAAGGCGGAGCGCGTCACGCTCCGCCTCGTTCCGCAGCGGCGCTTGCCGCTAGGTAAAGACTTACTGTGCGAACACCGTGTCGAGAATCACGCCGCTCGCGATCGCCACCAGCACGAAGTCGTCGTCGACGCGCACCCAGTGATAGCCGTGCGGCGGCCGGCGCAGGTGATAATGCCCCCAGTCGACTTCCTGGGCGTGCCAGTAGGTTTGCGGCAGGCGGTCGCCGTGGCGCCAGCCATGATGGATCGGATGATGTTCGTCATGACGCATCATCATGCCGCCCATATTGTCGTGGTGTTCCGGCCCTTGCATGGTGTCGTGATGCTCGGGACCGCCCATGTTGTCGTGGTGATCGTTGTCTTGTGCCACCGCCGCGGGCGCGCCCATAAGCGCCGCGGCGAAAATGCCGATGACAAGTTTCCTCATGCTTTTCGTCGCGCCTTGCAGCGCGCCCTCTGGTTAAGAGACGCTCCGCCGTTAAGCATAGCCGAGCTTATGCGGCGTGCCTATGACGAATGCGTAACGGGCGATTGCACGCTGGCGCGCGCGTCATTTTCCGCTAGGATGGCGCCATGAATTGGCTTCCCAAACGCGCCCTGCCGAGCCGCTACGAGCACCTGGCCGATGCCGCGGTGCACGTCGTCGGCATCGTCCTCGCCATCAACGCCAGCTTGTGGCTGCTGGCGAACGTGACGGGCCTGTCGGTCCTGGTCAGCGTCTCGGTCTATTGCCTGGGGCTGTTGGCGATGGTCGGCTTTTCGGCCGCCTACAACATGATGCCCCATCACTTGCCGTCCAAAGCGGTGCTGCGCCGGCTCGACCACGCGGCGATCTTCATCATGATCGCGGCGACCTATACGCCGTTCGCCGTCAACCGGCTGGGCGCGCCTTACGGCACGCTGATCCTCGCGGTGATCTGGGCCTCGGCGACGCTTGGCGTGATCATGAAGCTGATCTTCCCGCGCCGCTTCGAGACGGTGAGCATCGCGCTCTACCTGGTCATGGGCTGGCTGGTGGTGACGGTGATCAAGCCGCTGTCGCTATCCGTCTCCTCGGCCGATTTGTGGCTGCTCGGCGCCGGCGGGCTGGTCTATTCGGTGGGCGTGATTTTTTATGCGATCGACCGCATCCCGTTCAACCGCGCCATCTGGCATACCTGCGTGTTCACGGCGGCGGCGTTGCAGTTTGCCTCGATCTGGCGCGAGTTCGCGCGCTGAAGTTAACCGCGTGTTGACCATATCGCCCTAGCGTCCGGTGCGGTTGCAGGTGGAGGACGTGATGCGCGGGTTCGTAGCGGCGATGGCGTTGTTGGGTTTGGGCGCTCTTTTGTCGGGCTGCGTCGCGGCCGATGTGGCCGGCGCAGCGGTGGGCACCGCGGCGAGCGCGGCCTCGACCGCGGCCGACGTCACCGGCGACGTGGTTTCGGGCGCGGCCGACACAGTGTCGGGCTCCGGCGACCAGAAGCCCGACGACCAGAACCACAAGAACTAACCGCTCAGAACGCGTCCTTGCGGCGGCGGATTTCGGCGAAGACGTCCACGGCCGAGGCCTTTTCCAGCCGCAGCGCGGCGCGGATTTCCGCCGATTCTGTGCGCAGGAACGGGTTGGTTGCCTTCTCGATGCCGATGCTGGACGGAATGGTCGGCCGCCCGGCCAGGCGCAGCGCCGTGACTTCTTCCAGGCGCGCACGCAGCGCCGCGTTGCCCGGTTCCAGCGTCATCGCGAAGCGGGCGTTGGTCAGCGTGTATTCGTGGCCGCAATAGAGCTTGGTCAAGTCCGGCAGCGCCGCCAGCTTGGCCAAGCTTTCGACCATCATGGCGGGCGTGCCTTCGAACAGCCGTCCGCAGCCCATGGCGAACAGCGTGTCGCCGCTAAAGACCGCATCGCCGATCACGAAGGCGATGGCGCCGCTGGTGTGTCCCGGCACTTCCAAGATGCCGACCGGCCGCTCGCCAAAGCGCCAGCCGCTGGCCTCATCGACGCCGATGTCGATGGCGGGAATGCGCTTGCGGTCCTTTTCGGGTCCCACGACCAGCGCGCCGGTCGCCTGCTTCAGCGCCGCATTGCCGCCGGTATGGTCCCAATGGTGATGGGTGTTGAGGATGTGGCTGAGCTTGAGGCCGCGCGCCTTCAGCGCTTTCAGCACCGGTTCGGCTTCGGAAGGGTCGACGACGGCGCAAAGGCCTGCCTCAGCCACCAAATAGGCGTAGTTGTCCTTTAGACAGGCGATGGGTTCGACGCTGAGCTCGGTCATGTCGCTAGTCTACCAGCCAGCCTTGCGCCGTTGAACCCTGCGGCACTTGGGCGTAGGCAGGCGCCATGCAGCTCGATGCCGGCCAACTCGCCGAATTCTACGAATCGCCGCTGGGGCAGACGGCGCGGCGGCTGATCGTGCGCCGCATACGGCCGCTGTGGCCTCAGCTCAAGGGTTTGCGCGTGTTGGGCTACGGCTTTGCCGCGCCTTATCTCAGGCCTTATCTCGGCGAGGCCGAACGGGTGGTGGCGCTGATGCCGGCGCAGACGGGCGTCGTGGCGTGGCCGGCCGAGCATCCGCTCAGCGCCCTGGGCGAAGAGGACGCGCTGCCTTTCGCCGATGCCGTGTTCGACCGCATCCTGGTGATTCATGGACTGGAGGGCGCGGAGACGGTGCGGGCGCTGCTGCGCCAACTTTGGCGAGTCTTGGCGCCGGAAGGCCGACTCTTGGTAGTAGCGCCCAACCGGACAAGCCTTTGGGCGCAGCTCGAGCGCTCGCCCTTTGCCTGCGGACGGCCGTTCCGCAAAGGCGAGTTGGCGCATCTATTGCGCGATACGCTGTTCGAGCCGGTCCATTTCGATCACGCGCTCTTCATGCCTCCGTTCAAGGGGCGCCTGGTGCGGCTTTCGGCCAATTGGGAGAAACTCGGGCGCAGGCTGATGCCGGGGACGGCGGGCGTGCTTCTGGTGGAAGCGCAGAAATCGCTTTACGCGCTCATTCCGGAAGGCGGCAAGCGCCAAACCGTAGCGATCTTGTCGACCGCGCGCAGATAGATTGCGTTATTTTTGGGTAAACTCGGCGCGACGATCTCTTTCGTTTTATGTCGATTCTATTTCGCGTCGCGCGACAAATAGTGACAAGGCTTCCACGTCCGGCATGCCACCCATGCACCTCATGCACTGCGCGCCACAAGACGACAAACCGCGGAAATGGGCCTCATTGGCGAGGCATGCATTACAAGAAATCCAGATGCATCACGGATTGCTGATTGGCGGCCCTTAAATCGTCATGGGTACATTCCTATGTTCCGTGCGCCGACAAGGATCGGTCGGGAACCATAAGGAGGAAATCATGAACCTCGTAAAACATGCCGGTTGGATTTCGCTCGCCGCACTATGTGCCGGCCTGGCGTTTGCGCCAGCGGCGACTGCGGGCGACGCAAACTTGGGTAGCTGTATCCATATGGCCAAGCAAGTATCGCAGGCCATCGCTTCGGCGCAGCCCAGCACCACAACGGACAAAGCGAAAGACGAAGCTAGCGCCGCTCAGAGCTATTGCGCGGCCACGATGTACGCCATGGGCGTCGCCCACTATCAAAAGGCGTTGCAGCTGCTCGGCAAGTCCTGACGCTACGCGCGGGCTCCTTGCTCAAAGGCCGCGCGAACACAAGAGAAAGATCGCGCCCTGCGCCAACAGGTTAGGCCCCCAAGCCTGAGGGCGCATGGCGCGTGTTTCTCCATCTTCCCGCAAAGCCAGCGCCCGTTCGATCTCCGCGCCCGCTTCCCACGCCAGCGCCACGAAATCGGCGATGGTGCAGAGGTGGATGTTGGGCGTTTCATACCAGCTGTAATCGAGCGCCTTGGTGCGCGGCATACGGCCGTGCGCCAAGAGGCTGAGGCGCACTCGCCAGTGCCCGAAATTGGGCAGCGACACCACCGTGCGCTTGCCGATGCGCAACAGTTCGCCCAGCACGCGCTTGGGGTTGCGCGTCGCCTGGATGGTCTGGCTCAGGATCACCACGTCGAACACTTGTGAAGGGTAATCGCCAAGGTCGGTGTCGGCGTCGCCTTGCACGACGGCCAAACCGCGCGCCACGCAAGCGTTCACGTTCTGCTGGGAAAGTTCCAGGCCGCGGCCGTCGACCCGTTTGGTGGTCAGCAAATGCTCAAGCAAGGCGCCGTCGCCGCAGCCCACGTCGAGCACGCGCGCGCTTTGCGGGATCATTTCGGCGATGGCGGCAAGGTCGGGACGCAGCGAGGCCATCACACAATCCCCAAACTCGCCGCGACCGAATTCAGAAAGCCGCGCACGGTGGCGAACATTTCCGGCTCGTTGAGCAGAAACGAGTCATGGCCGCGATCGGTCTCGATCTCGACGAAACTGACCGACGCCGCGGCGGCATTCAGCGCATGGGCGATGCGCTTGTTCTCCGCCGTCGGGAACAGCCAGTCGCTGGTGAAGGAGATGATGCAGAAGCGCGTCTTGCAGCCACGGAAGGCCTCGGCCAACACGCCGTTGTAATCGGCGGCAAGGTCGAAATAGTCCATGGCGCGGGTGATGTAGAGATAGGAATTGGCGTCGAAGCGGTCGACGAAGGTCAGGCCCTGGTGATGCAGGTAGGATTCCACCTGGAAGTCTGGCGCGAACGCGAAGGAGATGCCCCGGTTCTGTAGCGTGCGGCCGAATTTTCTCTGCAGCGCCGCTTCCGACAGATAAGTGATGTGCGCGGCCATACGCGCCACCGCCAAGCCTTTGGACGGGTGCGTGCCGTGAAGCTGATAAGCGCCGCCGTGCCAATCGGGATCGGCCATGATCGCCTGGCGGCCGACTTCGTGGAAGGCGATGTTCTGCGCCGAATGGCGCGCCGCGCAGGCGATAGGTACGGCCGAGACCACGCGCTCGGGAAAACTTGCGGCCCATTGCAGCACCTGCATCCCGCCCATCGAGCCGCCGGTCACGCACAAGAGCTTTTCGATGCCGAGCGCATCGAGCAGCAGGGCCTGGGCGCGCGCCATGTCGCGGACGGTGATGAGCGGGAAATCGAGGCCATAGGGCTGGCCGGTCGCCGGATCGATCTCGCCCGGTCCGCTCGATCCCATGCAGCCGCCGATGACGTTGGCGCAGATGACGAAAAAGCGGTCGGTGTCGATCGGTTTGCCGGGGCCGACCATGGTCTCCCACCAGCCGGGCTTGCCGGTGACGGGATGAGGGCTTGCCACGAACTGATCGCCGGTCAAGGCATGACAGACCAGCACGGCGTTCGAGCGCTCGGAGTTGAGCGTGCCATAGGTCATATAGGCGAGCGTCAAAGGCGCCAACGTGCGCCCGCCGTCGAGCACCAGCCCCGGCGCGAAGCTCATCGCCCGGCCTTGGTCGGCGTCTGGCTGGGTCACGGGCCTGAGGAACTTGGGATCCGTCATGTGCTCTCTAGAGAACGGCCGCAAAGGCGCGTTTGCTAAGGCGGCCCACCCTCCGTGTCAACGAAGCTCGTGGCCTTGCTTTGCTTTTGCACGGGCCTGGCCTTATCAATGCCCGCCCCTTGGACCGGGGTTATCTGCGGCCCTCAAAGGCAGGAGAAACGGTATGTCGCCCGCGCCAAAGCCCGGCGTGCTTGAGATTGTGCCCTATGTCGGCGGCCGCGCCGGCGTGGCCGGGCTGGCGCATCCCGTCAAGCTTTCGTCCAACGAATCGGCGTTGGGGCCGAGCCGGCTAGCGCTTGCCGCCTACGAAGAAGCGGCCAAAGGACTCTCAGTCTATCCCGACGGTGGCGCCCAGATCTTGCGCCAGGCCATCGCCGAGGTGCACGGGCTCGACGTCGCGCGGATCGTCTGCGGCAACGGCTCGGACGAATTGCTGCATCTGCTGGCCACGGCCTATTTGCGGCCCGGCGACGAGGTGCTGTTCAGCAAGCACGCCTTCTTGGTCTATCGCATCGCCGCCCTTGCCAATGGCGGGTTGCCGGTCACCGCGCCCGAAAAGCACCTCCGCGTCGATGTCGATGCGATGCTGGCCCATGTCACGCCCAAGACGCGACTGGTCTATCTCGCCAATCCCAACAATCCGACGGGCACCTATCTGCCGCATGACGAGGTGCGCCGCCTGCACGCGGGTCTGCCGGCCGACACGACCCTGGTGATCGACGCCGCCTATGCCGAGTATGTCCGCCGCAACGATTACGAAGCGGGCGTCGAGATGGTGTCGCGTTTTCCCAACGTCGTGATGACGCGCACCTTCTCCAAAGTGTATGGGCTCGCCGGATTGCGTATCGGCTGGGCTTATTGCCCGGCTGACGTTGCCGACGTGCTCAACCGCGTGCGCGGACCGTTCAATGTTTCGGTTCCGGCGCAGCGCGCGGGCGCGGCGGCGCTGAAAGATCGCGCCCATGTCGAGCGGTCGGTCGAGCATAACGAACGTTGGCGCGCTTATCTGACGGATGCCATCCGCAAGACCGGATTGCGCGTCGACGACAGTGTCGCGAATTTTCTCTTGATCCATTTCCCGAACGCGACAGGCAAGACGGCCGCGGATGCCGACCGCTTTTTGTGCAAACGCGGGCTGATCTTGCGCGGCGTCGCCAATTACGGGTTGCCCGATTGCCTCAGGCTCACCGTCGGCCCCGAAGACGCCAACCGCCGTGTCGCCGAGGTGCTCGCCGATTTCATGAGACAGCCGTGAGCAAGATTTTCGACAAGGTGGCGTTGATCGGAATAGGCCTTATCGGTTCGTCGATGGCCCATGCCATGCGCCGCGGCGGCGTGGCCGGCCATATCGCCGGTTATGCCCATCGCGCCGAAACCCTTGAACGCGCACGCACGCTGGGCTTTTGCGACACTTATCATTCCGATCTCGCCGAATGTGTTGCCGATGCCGATCTCGTGGTGCTGGCAACGCCTGTGGGCACCTATGCGGCGTTGACCGAAGCTGTGGCGCCGCATCTCAAGAAAAACTCCATTCTCTCGGATGTCGGTTCGGTCAAGAGCGCCGTGATCCGCGACGTCGGTCCCTTTGTACCGCGAGGCGTGCATTTCGTTCCCGCCCATCCCATCGCCGGCACCGAGCAATCGGGCCCCGAAGCGGGCTTCGCCGAACTGTTCGACGGGCGCTGGTGCATCTTGACGCCGTTGCCGGAAACGGACCCGGCCGCCGTCGAGACGATGAAGACCTATTGGCGCGTGCTGGGCAGCGAGGTCGAGGTGATGGAGGCGCGCCATCACGATCTCGTGCTGGCAATCACCTCGCACCTGCCGCATCTGATCGCCTACAACATCGTGGGCACGGCCGACGATCTCGAGACCGTGACCGAGAGCGAAGTCATCAAATATTCTGCCGGCGGCTTTCGCGATTTCACGCGCATCGCAGCTTCCGATCCCACCATGTGGCGCGACGTGTTCCTCAACAACCGCGAGGCGGTGCTGGAAATGCTCGGCCGCTTCAACGAGGATTTGAGCCTTTTGCAGCGCGCCATCCGCTGGGGCGACGGCCAGACGCTGTTCGATTTCTTCACCCGCACCCGCGCCATCCGCCGCTCGATCATCGACGCGGGCCAGGACACCGCTGCACCAAACTTCGGCCGTGGGAAGAAGGATCAGTAGAGCGGGCCGAGCAGCCAAAGTTCGATGGAAGGTGTATCCAGCGACTCCATTGTGTCGAGAAATATAGGATGCGGAGGGCAGTGCTTCGCCTCAATTTTGCTCTGCGCGATGATCTTCGAATTCAATAGACCGATCAGTCGATGCGATACGTCCAAGCGCGTATCGCCATGACCGGTCAGCTTCATTCCGCACAATTCATAGGATGCTGCTGCAACATGCAAGGTACCACGCGCCTCGCGCCAGTGGTCGAGCGCCTCGTACCAGCGTTCGCTGCCTGCGAGCGCGGCATCGAAAGCGTGAGCCTCGTCCATCGTACCCTCAAAGTGCAACGAGGCGAGACTTTCGATCGGATCAGCATTGGCAGGTGATCGCATGCCATCGGCAAAGACGGCCACATCGAGCCGATCGTCCGCATCGCGCCGCGCATGAAATTGCAGGCGTTGCGCGGTAAAACCAGGAGACCCAAATCCCACCAGATCAACGTCAATGCGCGCGAGACCTGATTTGTCTGAAATAGCGCTCGCGTGCAGACTTCCGACTGCAAACGGACGGCTGCGTTTAACGCCGTTCCGCATCCAATCGAATTCCTGTTTGCCCGCCGCTTCGAAGATGGTCTCATCACGGCCATAGGTCAGCGCGTGCATGGCGAAGTTTTCGCTGCGCCAAACCGCCGGCCCGTGCGGCGTGGCGATCTCGAACGATACGTCGCGGAACACCGTATCGAGGCTGAAGGGAAAACCCGAAATCCGCCGCGATGCAAAGCGCATCACCACCCCCGGCGTGATCTCGTGGCCGTTCGCCGCTGCCAGCCGCGCCGACAGCGCGTTCGCGACGATCCACCAATGCACGCTGACCACGGCCATCAAGGCCAGGAACACGCACACAGGCGCGAACAGGAAAAAGCGGCTGGAATATCGCATCGCGCGTTATGTCAACTGCATTTGGAATAGCCGCAAGACAGGCATGAATCACAGCCTTCGAGCTTGACGAAACTGGGCGAGCCGCAGCGCGGGCAGCTTCGCGCCGGCGCCCCTTCGGCGGCCACGGCGACGGCGCGCTTTTCCTCACCCGCAAACGGGCCTTCGCGCGCCGCCATGAAGCCGATGGCGATGAGATGGCGCTCGATCACCTCGCCGATGGCGGCGAGCAGCGAGGGCACGTAATGGCCTTCCATCCATTGCCCGCCGCGCGGATCGAACACCGCTTTCAATTCTTCCACCACGAAGGAGACATCGCCGCCTCTGCGGAACACCGCCGAGATCATGCGAGTCAGCGCCAGCGTCCAGGCATAGGCCTCCATGTTCTTCGAATTGATGAACACTTCGAAAGGCCGCCTGCGTCCGTCTTTCTCGATGTCGTTGATGGTGATGTAAAAGGCGTGATCGGCATCCAGCCATTTGATCTTGTAGGTCTGTCCGAGCAGCACTTCAGGCCGGTCGAGCGGCCGGGTCATATAAACCACGCCCGCGGCGCGCTGCGGCAGATCGAGCGGCAAGGGCGGTTCCTCAGGCGCAGCTTCGGAGGCGGACAAAACCACGCCGGTCACTGTGTTCGGCCGGTAGGTGGTGCAACCTTTGCAGCCCAACTCGTAAGCCCGCGCGTAAACGCCCTTGAAGTCCGCGAAGGAGATCGCGGCGGGCAAGTTCACGGTCTTGGAGATGGAGCTGTCGATGTATTTCTGCGCCTCGGCCTGCACGGCCAGATGGTCCTCGGGCGAAAGCGTCTGGGTGGTGACGAAATAATCGGGCAGTTCCGCCTCGCGGCCGAACTTGGCGCGGAAGACGCTCAAGGCATAGTCGTTGACTGTTTCTTCGCGCGAGGTGCCGTCGGGAAGAAGCACGCGCCGGCTGTAGCTGTCGGCGAATACCGGCTCAATGCCGCTCGAGACATTGCCGGCGAACAGCGAGATCGTGCCGGTGGGCGCGATCGAGGTGACGAGGCCGTTGCGGATGCCGTGCTCGGCGATGGCGGCGCGGATATCCTCGGGCAAGCTCTGGATGAAGGGTCGCGCCAGATACTCCTCGCGGTCGAACAAGGCAAAAGCGCCTTTCTCGCGCGCCAAGTCCGCCGAAGCGCGATAAGCGGCATGGCTCAGCGTCGAGAGCCAATGCTCGATCAAAGCGAGGCTTTCGGGCGAACCATAGCGCGCGCGGCAGAAGATCAAGGCGTCGGCCAGCCCCGTCACGCCCAACCCGATGCGCCGCTTGGCCAACGCTTCGGCACGCTGCGCCTCGAGCGGAAAACGCGAGATGTCGATCACGTCGTCGAGGAAACGCACGGCGGTGCGTGTCAGATTTTCCAGCGCCACAAGATCGAGCGCCGCATCCTCGGCAAACGGGTTCTTCACCAGCCTGGCGAGATTGACCGAGCCCAGAAGACAGGCGCCATAAGGCGGCAAAGGTTGTTCACCGCAAGGATTGGTCGCCCGGATCGTCTCGCAATAGTTAAGATTGTTCAGCGCATTGATGCGGTCGATGAAGATCACGCCCGGCTCGGCCGTATCGTAGGTCGAGCGCATGATGCGGTCCCACAGCTCGCGCGCGCGGAGCGTCTTGTGCACTTGCCCGGCGAACGCCAAATCCCAAGGTTGATCGTCCTTCACCGCCTGCATGAAACGGTCGCTGACCAGCACCGAGAGATTGAACATCGCCAGCCGACCTGGCGTGTGCTTGGCGGTGACGAACTCCTCGATGTCGGGATGGTCGCAGGACAGCGTGGCCATCATCGCGCCGCGACGGCTGCCGGCGCTCATGATGGTGCGGCACATCGCGTCCCACACATCCATGAACGAGACGGGGCCTGACGCGTCCGCGCCTACGCCCTTGACCGGCGCGCCTTTGGGGCGGATGGAAGAGAAGTCGTAGCCGATGCCGCCGCCTTGCTGCAGCGTCAGCGCCGCCTCGCGCAGATGCGTGAACAGGCCGTCCATCGAATCGGGGATGGCGCCCATCACGAAACAATTGAACAGCGTCACCGCGCGTTCGGTGCCCGCACCGGCCAGAATCCGCCCCGCCGGCAGGAAGCGATAGCCGGTCAGCGCGCGGGCGAATTCGAGCGCCACAGTCCAGCGTGCCTCGGGGCCTTCGGCGGCGGCCGCGGCCATCGCCACGCGCGCCCAAGTGTCGCCGACATCGGCGTCCATCGGCGTGCCGTCGGCCCGCTTGAAGCGGTATTTCATGTCCCAGATCTGGCGGGCGATGTCGCTCATGTGGCTCGCTCCCGCCCCGGGCCGAAACGCCAGTATGAGCGGACACAAGAGATAGCAATCCCGCCGCGGCGAATCAAGAAATCCGTTCTCTATGCGTTCCAGAACTTCGCTTTATGGTTGATGGCGCGGCACAAGCAGGTCGCGGCCTTCGGCCAACAGCCGTGCCGTGGCGGTTTCGATATCGCGTTCCAACCTTTCCATGAAAGCGGTGCGCTTGAGGCCTGCCGGGATCGACGGCAGGAATTCGATGACGATCCGCCCCGGTTTTTTCCGGAATCCAATCCAGAACAGCCCGGAATTGAGCGCCACCGGCACGCAGGCAACGTCCAATTGCGCGTAAAGAGCGGCGACGCCCGACTTGTAGTCTGCAGCGGCGCCCGGCCGTTTGCGCGTTCCTTCTGGAAAGATGACGATTTCGCGTCCGGCGTGCAAAGCCCGACGCGCCGCTTCCGTCATCTTGCGCAAGGCGGAAGCGCCTGCCGAACGGTCGATGGCGATCATCTCGGCCTTGCGCGCATACCAGCCGTAGAACGGGATGTTCAGCAATTCGTGCTTGAGCACGATGGTGGGATCGGGAAGCAAATAGAGCAGCGCCAGCGTGTCCCACATGCTCATATGCTTGGAGGCGACCAGCACCGCGCCTTTGGGGATTTCTCCGCGGACTTCCAGATCAAGATCGACGATGGTCTTCAAGCCCCAAAACAGCAGGGCACACCAGCGCTGCGCAAACCACAGCGTCACGCGTCGGGGCAACAGCAAGATCGGCACGAGACCGATGTTCATCGTCACGGAGACGAAGGCGAACCAGACGAAATAAAGCGCCGAGCGGATCACGAAAATTGATCAGTCAAGAGGGCGCGAGCCTCACCGCGCTCCTTGCCACCGTCAAGGGTGCGCGGCTCAAGGCCGACGGCGCTGATGGCCCTGACGGCGAGGTATTTGACATATTCGCCGTTGAGGACGCGAAGCGCACGCAGATTGTGCCACCAGCCTTCCAGATTGATGCTTTCCGGCTCAACCGGATACGGCACCAGCGTCACCTCCGGCATGGCGGCATGAAATTCGATGAGGCTGCGCGGCATGTGATAGCGCGCGGTCACCACCAAGAGTCGGCGGTAGTGGTGGAACCGTGCCCAGGCGGCGGTTTCCTCGGCATTGCCGTGGGTGTCTTCGGCCGCGTAGCCGAGATCGGTGCAGCAATCGAAGCGCGCCCCGCCGTGCGCCAGCTTCTTCAATTCGGCCTTGGTGGTCTCGGGATGCACGCCCGAGATCAATAGCCGCTCGCCGACGCCCTTCTCGAACAAGGCGACGGCGGTGTCGAGCCGCGTGTCGCCTCCGGTCAGCGCCACGATGGCATCGACCGGCTCTGCGACGCGCGACGTTTGGGGCAGACGCTCGACGAAGACGACGAAGCCCAGGACGTAAAGGCCGAGCAATACGAGTACGATCCTCTGCCACGCCTTGGGCAGCCACCGGTCGATGCGGTTGACGGTGCGCCGGGTTCGTCGCAGGTCCTGCATTTTGCGCTCAATAATTCCTTCGCAGCGTGGCCAGCACCGAAAGCCGCACCGTGACCAGCGCAATGATACCGGCTACGGCCGGCACAGTCAGCAGCCAGGGCAATTCTTCCGGCTTGAGCGCCAGCGGCGGCAGGAAAGGCACGGCACCTATGCCGGCAATCTGCAATCCGCCCGTCGCCAGGAAACAAAACGCGGCGAGCAAGGCCCCGCCCAGCGCCGATCCCAAGGCGGCACGGAAATGGTGCCACTGAAAGGCGCGCGCGATGAAACCCTCCTGCGCCCCCATCTGATGCAACAGCGCCACCATCTCGTGATGCGCCTCAAGTCCCGCGCGGGTGGCGAAGGATACGGCGGAAGCGGTCGCAACCGCGATCAACAGCAAAATCGCATAAGCCGACCACACCACCGCATCGGCCAGATCGCGCAGCCGCGCGATCCAATGGCTATGGTCGTCCAGGATCGAATCCGGCGCGGCTTGCTTCAATCGCGCCGCAAGCTCCGCGATATCGACATCTTCGCCCGGCGCGATCTCGGCGTCGATCAATTGCGGCAGCGGCAAGTCGGCGACCAGATTGCCTTGCCCAAGCCAAGGCTGGACGAGCTTGAGCTTTTCCTCTTCCGACAAAGGCGAGGCCTCCGCGATGCCCGGCGTCGAACGCAGCACGGCAAGCGCGGCCGCGGTTTCGCGCTGGAGCCCGGCGTTCGCATCGCCGGTCGCGGGCGGCACGATCTGCACCGTCAATTTGCCCGCCAGTCCGGCGCGCCAGGTTTCGGCCGTGCGCTCCGCCACCAGCGAGGCGCCCAGCGCCAACGCCGCCAGGAATGCCATCACCGCGATCACCACGTCGAGCGGCGCTGCGCCTTTGTCCCGGGGCATGATCGGCGTCCTGGCGTTCATGGCCGTGGCGTCCTCAGTTCGACCAGCCTGCCGTCGACCAGGCGCATCTCGCGCGCGCGCACGGTCTCGACCAGCGTGCGGTCATGGGTTGCGATCAGCACCGTCGTGCCGAGCCGGTTGAGCTCGGCGAACAGGCGAATGAGCCGCGCCCCCATTTCGGGATCGACATTGCCCGTCGGTTCGTCGGCGATCAAAAGATCGGGGCGCGCCACCACCGCGCGCGCGATCGCGATGCGCTGCTGCTCGCCGCCCGACAGCGTAGGCGGCTTGGCGTTCATGCGGTCGCCGAGACCAACCCAGGCGAGCAGCTCCTCCACGTCGCGCGCGTATTCGTCCTCCTTGCGGCCGGCGATGCGCAAGGGCAGCGCCACATTGTCCAAGGCCGAGAGATGGTCGAGCAGGCGGAAGTCCTGGAACACGACGCCGATTCGCCGGCGCAGCCCGGGCAGCGTCGAGCGCTTGGCGGTGGCAAGATCATGGCCAAACAAGGTGATCAGCCCGCGTGACGGCGGCTCGGCGATGCAGATCAGTTTCAACAGCGTCGTCTTGCCGGCGCCCGAAAGCCCGGTGAGGAAGCTGAACGAGCCGGCCTCCAGCACGAAAGTCACGTCGCGCAGCACTTCCGGCCCGGCGCCGTAACGCATGCCGACATTTTCGAAGCGAACCATGTGGCGACCTTAGAGCCTGGCCCGCCGGGATAGAAGCACCCGCAAAGCGGGCAAATCCCGGTGTGGACGAATGATTAGGAGTCTTGCGGCATTATGGCCCGGGGCCTATTTTTTGCCCGGAGCCAGATAATCACGGCATGATCCTCACCTGCCCAGCATGCGCTACGCGCTACCAGGCCGATGCGGCGAAATTCCCGCCCTCCGGACGCGACGTGCGTTGTGCCAAATGCGGCCATGTCTGGCATCAATTGCCGCCCGAGCCGGAGGTCGAAACCGAAGCGGTCGTCGCCGAACCCGAGCCGGCGCCTCCCCCGCCGCGACCTCGGGCATACGCGCCGCCGCCCAGCCGAACGAAGGAGCCGCTGGCGCCGAGCGCGCCGCCAAAGCCGCCGAGTGACTGGCCGCGACTCGCCGCGCTCGCGGCGGGCTGGATCGGGCTTGCGGTGATCTTGTTGTCGCTCGCCGCGGCGATCGCGTTGTTTCGCCACCAGCTCGTGTCGGCCTGGCCGCAATCGGCCTCGCTTTATGCCGGCCTCGGCGCCAAGACCAATGCCAGCGGCCTCGAAGTCGACAATCTCAAATATCACGAAGAGACGCAGGACGGCCAACCGGTGCTGGCGGTGAGCGGCACGCTCGTCAATGTCAGCCGCAACGAATTGCCGGTGCCGCAGATTCGCCTAGGGCTGAGCGACGGCGACCACCGCGAGCTCTACCACTGGACTTTCACGCCCGATGTGATGACGTTGGGGCCAGGCCAGTCCTACCCCTTCGTCACCCGGCTTTCGAGCCCGCCTGCGGCCGCGCGGCATCTCGATGTACGTTTCGCCAAGGCCGGCGAGTAGCGAGATGACCCAGGAAATCCTGTATTCGGAAGCGGAGATCGCCGCACGTACCAAGATCATGGCGCGCGAGATCGCGGCTTCGCCGATCCGGCCCGACATCGCCTCGCCGATCCTGGTCGGCGGCTACGTCTTCGCCGCCGATCTGCTGCGCGCGCTGATCCGTGAAGGCATTTCGCTGCCCACCGAATTTCTCTGGCTGCGCAGCTATAGCGGACGGTCCTCGAGCAAGGACGTGTCGGTGCTGATCGGGCCGAACGAGAAGTTCCGCGGCAAGAACGTGCTCTTGATCGACGGCGTGCTCGACGGCGGACACACCATCGAGAAGGCGCGCGAGCTGGTGCTCGCTTATGGGGCGGCGAGCGTGCGGTCGGCGGTGGTGGTGGACAAGCGGCTGCCTCATGCCGTCAGCAAGGCCGACTACGCCGCCTTCAGCCATGTCGACGCGTTCATCGTCGGTTACGGCATGGACGATTCGGGCAGCCATAGAGCGCTGCCCTATATCGCCAAGGTGGGCTGATCAGAACTGCTTCAACAAGCGGTCGATGTAATCGAGCTCTTCTTTGGGCCGGCCTTGTTCGCCCGCGCGCTTGCGCAATTCCCTCAGGATGTCGCGCGCCCGCTGCAGCACCGAGGCGTCGGGGATTTGCAGATTGCCGCCTTGACTCGATCCGCGTTCGCCCGCTTGCCGCCCGAAGGGATCGCTGCCGTTACCCGCTATTCCGGTTTTCGCCAAGGCGTCCGCGGCTTTGTGCAAAGCATCGAGGACGTCCTTCTGCAAGGTGCCCGCGCGCGGGAGATCGCCGAGCCCGAGCGCCTTTTGCGCCTCGCCCATCAAGCCTTCGGCGCGGCTGAGATCGTTTTGGCCGGGCGTGCCCTTCAGCAGCTGATCGAGATCGCCGCGCAACTTGCCTTGCTGATCGGACAAGCCTTTGGCGCCACCGTCCTTGGGATCGCCAAGGCCTTGGCTTTGGCGGAAGGTCTTGTCCATCAGCTCGCGCTGGCGGCCCATCAAATCGCCCAAGGCGCGCAAGGCCTGATCGGAAGCGCTGTTGCCCGACCCGCCGTTGCCACCGGCGATTTGCATGTTCTCGATCAGGTTCTGCAGGAAGGCGAGCAGTTGCATCGCCTTGAGCCGGTCGCCGCTTTGCGACAGCGCTTGGATGGCCTTGAGCAGCGCCGCCAAATCCCGCTGATCCAGGATTTTCGCATTTGGATCGACAGGGGAATTGTTTTGCGGTGCGTTGTCAGCCATGGCACTGAGGTAGCGCTGCATGAGATCGTTGTAACGCTGCAGCAGCGCCTCGATCTCGTCCTCCGGCGCGCCTTCGGCCATCATCTGGCTGAGCAATTGCTGCATGGCGCGCAACTGCGCGGCCATGTCCAAGATGCCGCCTTTCTCGAGGCCCGTCGCGGTCTGCCAGAGCAGATCCTGGATGCGCAGGACGTCTGCTTGCGTGCGCGCATATTTGAGGCCGAAGAACGCCGAGCGCAACGCCAGATAGGTGGCTTCTTTGCCGGCATAGAATTGCTCGGGCGCGATTGCCAGCGCGTCAAGCGTCAACAGCACGTGCCCGCGCGCGCCGAGACTGAGCGCCTGGCGTTGTTCGATCAAGGCACGCGCCAGCGGATCGGTGAAATGCCGCTCGGGCAGCCTGAAGCGCTGCGTGTCGCTCGAGCCTTTCTGGCCCGCCGCATCGCTGGCTTCGAGCGTGATGTCGACGTCGAGCCCGGCATAAGGATGCTCGGTCAGATCGCGGAATGCGGTCTGGGTCGTGTCCTTGCTCGGCGGCACGGGCAAATCGAGGATCAAGGGCGCACCCTCTCGGCCGTGCGGGCGGATGATGGCGCGCACCGAGACCACGCCGTAATCGTCGCTCGCCTTGTAGGTGAGCTTCAGAGCGTCGCGGTCCGTGCGCGCGGGCGGAGCGGCAAAGGCGATGGTGGGTTTCTGGTCTGCGATGACGGTGATGGCCCAGGAGGCGATGGTGCGCCCGTCGGCGCGCACGTTGAGCCGCCCGCCAGCGCCGATGGCGGCATCGGCGACATATTCGCCCCCGCCGCCCGAAAAGCGCGCCCCCGAGGTATAGGGTACATGATCTGCGCCATGCACGCGCAAATGCAGCACCGAGCCTTGCGGCACGGCAACGCCGCGCATCGCCTTGCTCAGATAAATGGGCGCCAGTTGTGTGTATTCCGGAGGATCGATCCAGGCATCGAGGCTTGGGCCAGGTCCTGCGGGCCCGAACGCATCCGCCAGCTTTTCGCGCCAATCGGCGCGCGCCACAACCGCGCTGAGCACGAGCAAAGCCAGCACCGCGAAACGCAGACCATGCGGATCGCGCGCCTTGAGACTTGCGCGCGGCAGAGACAAGCGCAGCCGCGGCAGGCTTTGCAGCCGCGATTTGAGATGCGCGCGCCAAAGGGACTCGGCAAAGGGATCGCCCGCGCCCGCCGCCAAGATATCGCCCGCTTCTGAGATCGGGCGATGCTCAAGCGCGCTGTCGCGTTCGAGTTTGCGCGCGCCTTCTTCCCAATGCGGCCAGGCAAAGCTTTCGAGGTTGAGCGCCAGCGGCAGCGCGATGGCGGTGACAAAGGCGGCCAGCACCAGGGCGTGCAGCGCCCAAGGCAGCGGCGCAAAGGCGCCGAACAGCGCCAAAGCCAGGAACAATCCGACAATACCGCTGGTGGGCCACATCAACGGCCACAGCCGCTCGAAACTCAGGATCGCGCGCGCGAAAAGGACGAAGCGGTTCGTGCGGCTAAAGCCAGAAGGGAATTCGGTCGATCGAAACCAGCGCGTCATCGTCCATCCGCGGCCGCACCACGGCCCATTCTGCACCCTTTACCAGCACTTCGGCGGCGGGCGGGCGCGCATTGTAGGCCGATGCCATCACCGCGCCATAGGCGCCGGCGGTCAAAATCGCCACCAGATCGCCAGCTTTCAGCCTTGGCAGATCGCGCTCGGCGGCGAAAATGTCGGAGGTTTCGCAGATCGGCCCGACCACGTCATAGCGCTCGCGCGGCGCCCCCGGTCCGGGCTCAGCCACGGACACGATATCGTGAAAGGCGTCATACAGAGCCGGGCGGACCAGATCGTTCATTCCGGCATCGAGGATCGCGAAGGTTTTGGCTTCGCCCTGTTTCACGTAAATCACGCGGCTCACGAGAACCCCCGCATTGGCGGCGATCAGCCGTCCGGGCTCCAGGATGAGCCGTACGCCAAGGTCCTTGGTGAGCCGCGTCGCCATCGCGCCGTAAGCAGCGGGATCGGGCGGAGGCGCGTTGTCGGTGCGATATGGCACGCCCAGCCCGCCGCCCAAATCGAGGCGCGAGATCGGACGGCCGTCGGCGCGCAATACGCGCACGAGTTCCACGACGCGTCTGAAAGCCGCCTCGAAGGGATCAAGCGTGACGATCTGGCTGCCGATATGCACATCCACGCCAACGATGTCGATGCTGGAAAGGCGCGCCGCCAGCGCATAAGCCTCGCGCGCGCGGCTCCAGGGAATGCCGAACTTGGTCTCGGCATGACCGGTGGAGATCTTCGCGTGGGTTTGCGCGTCGACATCGGGATTGACGCGGATGGTGACCGGCGCTCGCTTTCCCAGTGCCGCCGCCGCATCGTTCAGCGCTATCAGCTCTGGCTCGCTTTCGACGTTGAACTGATAGATACCGGCCTTGAGGCCTAGCTTGAGCTCGTCCGTGGTCTTGCCGACGCCGGAAAAGACGATCTTCTCGGCCGCAACGCCCGCGGCCAGTGCCTTCTTCAATTCACCGCCCGAAACCACATCGGCGCCCGCTCCGAGCTTGCCGAGCGTCTTCAGCACCGCGAGATTGCCGTTGGCCTTGACCGAAAAGGCGATCAGCGAGCCTTGCGGAAATGCGTTCGCGAACACACGGTAGTGGCGCTCGAGCGTCGCCGTCGAATAGCAATAGAACGGCGTGCCGACCCGCTCGGCCAACAGCGCGAGATCGACTTCTTCGGCATGGAGCGTGCCGTTCGTATAGTCGAAGTGATTCATCGCCCGATCGGTGACGGCGGTTTGGAGGGATCCTGCTGGCCTTTCGGCTGAGGTTTGTTATCGGGCGGCACCAGATCGCTCTTCACGCCGCAACCGGCGACGCAAAGCAGGACGGCCAAGGCCAAAGCCGTGCGTAACGTCATTTCAGCTTCTCCCGCCAAAAGGCGATTTGCTGGAGCACCCGCTCGGGCGCGGTGCCGCCGAAACTCTTGCGCGAGGCCAGCGACGCATCGATGCCCAGCACCTCGAACACATCCTCGGTGATCGCTGGCTCGATTTTCTGCATCTCGGCGAGCGGCAGTTTTTCGAGATCGAGGTTCAGTTCTTCCGCGCGCTTTACGATCGAGCCGGCAACGTGATGGGCCTCGCGGAACGGTTTCTTCGCCACGCGCACCAGCCAATCGGCGAGATCGGTGGCCGTCGGATGGCCCGCGCTGGCCATCTTGCGCATCGCGTCGGGGTCGGCCTTGAGGTCGGCCACCATGCCCGCCATCGCGGCGAGCGAAAGCTCAAGCGTGTCGGCGGCGTCGAACACGCGTTCCTTGTCTTCCTGCAGGTCGCTGCCGTAAGCGAGCACCAGGCCTTTGACGACGGTCGCCAGCGCCACGAAATCGCCGAGCACGCGGCCCGTTTTGCCGCGGATCAACTCCGCCGCATCGGGATTGCGCTTCTGCGGCATGATCGAAGAGCCGGTGGTGAAGGCATCCGACAGCCGCACGAAGCCGAAGGCGGGCGAGCTCCATTGCACCAATTCACTGGCCAACTTGGACAGATGCGTCATCGCGATCGTGGCCGCCGAAAGGTATTCCAGCGCGAAATCACGCGCTGAGACGGCGTCCAGCGAATTGCGCATCGGCCGTGCAAAGCCGAGCGCCTTGGCGGTCGCTTCACGATCGATGGGAAACGACGTGCCGGCCAGCGCGGCCGCGCCCAACGGGCATTCGTTGAGCCGCTCCAAAGCGTCGGCGAAACGGCCCGCATCGCGCGCCAACATCTCGACATAGGCGAGGCAATGATGGCCGAAGCTGATCGGCTGGGCGGCTTGCATATGGGTGAAGCCTGGCATCACGGTTGCCGCATGTGCTTCGGCTTGTGCGAGTAGCGCCGTTTGCAATGCCTTCAGACCTTCGCCAGCGCGCCCGCAAGCCTCGCGCAGCCACAGCCGGAAATCGGTCGCCACCTGATCGTTGCGCGAGCGCGCGGTGTGCAGGCGCCCCGCCGCCGGCCCGACGAGTTCGCCGAGCCGCGCTTCGATGTTGAGATGGATGTCCTCCAACGCTCGCTTGAAGACGAATTTACCCTCCGCAATCTCGCGCGCGATGGCGTCAAGCCCTTTGAGGATTGCCTCTTCATCCGCTTTGGCGATAATGCCTTGCGCGGCCAGCATGCTTGCATGCGCGCGCGAGCCGGCCAGGTCCTCGGCCGCCAGCCTTTTGTCAAAGTCGATGGAGGGGGTAATCTCCTCCATGATCTTGGAAGGGCCGCCGGCGAACCGGCCGCCCCACATCGCGTTCTTGACCATGAGACTCACGTGACGCCGCCCCGTTTTCGCTCCCTCACCATTGCGGTTGCGATCGGCGCGGCTGCGCTCATCGCCGTTCTATATTGGATCGCAAGCCCTTCTGTCCACGCAGTGCCGGCCTCGCTGAAGCCTTTGGCAGAGACCACGCCGCCTAAGCCCGCAGCCGCCATGGTCTTTGTGGGGACAGACGGCAAGCTGCACAGCCTGGACGAATTCAAGGGCAAGCTGGTGCTGTTCAACCTTTGGGCGCCCTGGTGTGCGCCTTGCGTCAGGGAATTGCCGGCGTTGGCAGCACTGGAAAAGGCCATGCCCAAGGACCGCTTTGCAGTCGTAGCCGTCGATGTTGGGCGTGACACGGCGGCGGACGCGCGCACCTTTCTTACCGCGCATGGCGCGGGGGCGCTTCATGCCTACCACGACGCCAATGAGTCGGTTTTCCGTGCTTACGGCGCGTACGGATTGCCGATGAGCCTTCTGGTCGACGCCAGGGGGCAGGAGATCGCGCGCTCGCTCGGTCCCGCCGATTGGTCGGCTCCCGGTTCGGCCGCATATCTCAAAAACTTGGCCGAGCGCTGAAGCTTACCGCGTCGGAACCGGGTGCTCGCCGCGATAGTCGTAGAAGCCGCGGCCGGTCTTGCGACCGAGCCAACCGGCCTCGACATATTTCACCAGCAAAGGGCAAGGCCGGTATTTGGAATCGGCCAGCCCGTCGTACAGAACTTGCATGACGGCCAGGCAGGTGTCGAGCCCGATAAAATCGGCGAGTTGCAACGGCCCCATCGGATGATTGGCACCCAGCCGCATGGCGGTGTCGATGGCCTCGACATTGCCCACTCCTTCGTAAAGCGTATAGACCGCCTCGTTGATCATCGGCAGCAGGATACGGTTGACGATGAAGGCCGGGAAATCCTCGGCATAAGCGGCGGTCTTGCCGACCTTCTTGATCACCTCCAAAGCCACTTGGAAGGTCGCGTCGTCGGTGGCGATGCCGCGAATGACTTCGACCAGCTGCATCACCGGCACCGGGTTCATGAAATGTAGGCCGATGAAGCGCTCAGGCCGGTCGGTGGCGGCCGCCAGCCGCGTCACGGAGATCGACGACGTGTTGGTCGCGATCATCGCCTTGTCGTTGAGGCGAGGGCAGAGGTCCTGGTAGATCTTGCGCTTGACGGCCTCGTCTTCGGTCGCCGCCTCGATCACCAGATCGCGATCCTTCATCCCGTCCAGCTGTTGCGACGTCGCAATACGCTTGATCGCGGGCTCGATCTCCGCCTCTTTGATGAGGCCACGCGCCGCTTGGCGCTGCATGTTCTTGCGGATCACAGAAGTGGCGCGGCCCAATTGATCGGAGTTGATGTCTTCCAGGACGACATCGTATCCGGCGAGCGCCAGAACATGGGCGATGCCGCTGCCCATCTGCCCCGCCCCGACGACCCCTATGCGCTCGATGCCCATGTGTGATGTCCCGTCTTGCTGTTCAATAGCCGAGCTTCTTGAGCTCTTCTTCCAATTCCGGAATCGCCTTGAAAAGGTCGGCCACGAGACCGACGTCGGCGACCTGGAAAATGGGCGCCTCCTCGTCCTTGTTGACGGCGGCGATGACTTTTGAATCCTTCATTCCCGCCAGATGCTGGATCGCCCCCGATATGCCCACGGCGATGTAGAGATCGGGCGCCACCACCTTGCCGGTCTGGCCGACCTGATAGTCGTTGGGCACGAACCCCGCATCGACGGCCGCGCGGCTGGCGCCGATGGCGGCGTGCAGCTTGTCGGCAATCTTCTCCAGCAGTTTGAAATTCTCACCCGAGCCCATGCCTCGCCCGCCTGAGATCACGATCTTAGCGGAAGTGAGCTCCGGCCGCGCGGATTTCGATAATTCCTCGCTGATGAATTTGGAAGTCGCGGGATCGCCGGCGGCGGAAATCCTTTCCACCAACGCTTTGCCGGAGAGCTCGGCCGCTTTGAAAGCGGTCGTGCGCACGGTGATGACCTTTTTGCCCTCGCCGAACTGCACGGTCTGAATAGCGTTCCCGGCATAGATCGGTCGCTCGAAGGTGTCTGGCGCAACGACTTTCAGGATTTCGGAGATCTGCGGCACGTCGAGCGAAGCTGCCACGCGCGGCAGCACGTTTTTTCCTTGGGTGGTGGCAGGCGCCAGGATGGCGTCGTATTGGCCGGCCAGCGACAGGAGCAAAGCTGCCAGCGTTTCGGCGAGGGGATGGGCGTAAAGCACCTCATCGGCCACCAGCACTTTCTCGACACCGGCGAGCTTGGCCGCGGCTTCGGCGACCGAGGCGCAATCGTAGCCGGCAACGAGCACGTGCACTGGCGCGTCCAACTGCACAGCGGCCGTCACAGTTTTCGCCGTCGCGTCTTTCAGCGCCTTGTTATCGTGCTCGGCAAGGACGAGAGAGGCCATCACAACACGCCCGCCTCTTTCAGCTTGCCGAGAAACTCGCCGACCGTCTTCACCTTGACACCGCCTTGGCGCTTGGGCGGCTCGCTGACTTTGAGCACTTTGAGGCGCGGTGACGTGTCCACGCTGTAATCGGCCGGCGTTTTCTCTTCGATCGGCTTCTTCTTCGCCTTCATGATGTTGGGCAGTGAGGCGTAGCGCGGCTCGTTGAGACGCAAATCGGTGGTGACGATGGCCGGCAGCCTGACCTCGACGGTCTGAAGCCCGCCGTCGATCTCGCGCACTACGGTGGCCGAGGCCTCGCCAAGCTCGAGCTTGTGGGCGAAGGTCGCTTGTGGCCAATCGAGCAGTGCCGCCAGCATCTGGCCGGTCTGGTTGGAATCGTCGTCGATGGCTTGTTTGCCGAGGATGACGAGCGACGGCTTTTCCGCTTCGCAGATTGCCCTGAGGATCTTGGCCACGGCCAATGGTTCTATAGGCGCCTCGGTCTTGACCAGAATGCCGCGGTCCGCGCCTATGGCAAGGGCCGTGCGGATGGTCTCCGAGGCCTGTTGCGGCCCGATCGATACCGCGACGATCTCGGTCGCCTGGCCTTTTTCCTTCAGCCGCACCGCTTCTTCGACCGCGATCTCGTCGAAGGGGTTCATGGACATCTTCACATTGGCGAGGTCGACCCCCGTCTCGTCCGCTTTGACGCGGACCTTGACGTTGTAATCCACCACCCGTTTGACGGGCACCAGAACCTTCATGGCGCTCCCCGAATGAACGGCGCTTCCCCGCAGTTCCATGCGGAGGGGTTGTTCTTGGCCGCCCGGTCTTTGTGCGGCGCAAAAACTAGGCCTGGCCGCCGCGCGATGTCAACGAAACGTCGCCGCCGCGGAACGCAGGAAGCTTTGTGTGAGCATTTTTATTGCTTGGCAGTGGACCAGCAGGCCAATCGGTCAAGTCATTTGCGGGTGTGCAGGAAGGCGATCAGGTCGTCGATCTGCCTGGGGTCTTTGAGGCCGCCGAAAGCCATCCGCGTACCGGGGACAAGCTTGGCCGGGCCCGCGATCCAGACTTTCAGCTTGTCGTCCGTCCAGACGATGCGGGAGGCCTTCAGCGCCGAGGAATAGGGGAAGTCCGGCAGCGAGGCCACCTTGCGCCCGACCACCCCGAACAGGTTCGGGCCGAGCCCGTTGCCGCCGCCCTTGTCGGCGTCATGGCACATGGCGCAGCGCTGGAAGACGATCGCCCCTTTGGCCGCATCGTCCGCGGCCAAGGCGGGCGCGGCGAGCACAATACACAAGAGTGCTGCGGACAATCGGGCGATAAAACTCATGCCGGACTCGCGCTTGAAAGGCGCACCAGTCTAACCCCGCCTTGGCGAAGAAAAAGCCCTATTTGCGCTCTTCCGGCAGCAACACCTCGCGCAGGCCCCCCCGCGCGCGTTGCGCGCAATCAAACAAAGAAGGGCCTACTCCCGCTCTTCCGGCAGCAGCACCTCGCGCAGGCCCTTGTGGTTGGGCTTGGAGATGACGTTTTCTTGTTCCATACGTTCGATCAGCCGGGCGGCGCGGTTGTAGCCGATCTGCAGGCGCCGCTGAATATAGCTGGTCGTGGCCTTGCGTTCGCGTGCCACGATGGCGAGCGCCTTGTCGTAAAGATCGTCGCCGGATTCGCCGTTGCCTTCGCCGTAAAGCGCATAAGGATCGTCGCCCTCTTCATCGGGCTCTTCGGTGACGGCGTCGAGGTAGTCGGGCCGGCCCTGGGTCTTCAGATGGCGAACGACGTCTTCGACCTCGCGATCGCTAACGTAGGGCCCGTGCACGCGGCGGATGCGCCCACCCGCCATCATGTAAAGCATGTCGCCCTGGCCAAGCAGTTGTTCGGCGCCCTGCTCGCCCAAGATGGTGCGACTGTCGACCTTGCTGGTGACTTGGAACGAGATGCGGGTGGGGAAATTCGCCTTGATCGTGCCGGTAATGACGTCGACCGACGGCCGTTGGGTCGCCGCGATCAGATGGATGCCGGCCGCGCGCGCCATCTGCGCCAGGCGCTGCACTGCCCCTTCGATCTCCTTGCCCGAGATCATCATCAGATCAGCCATTTCGTCGACCACCACGACGATGTAGGGCATGACATCGAGCTCGAGCACTTCGTCTTCATAGACCGGCTTGCCGGTGTCGCGGTCAAAGCCCGTCTGCACGGTGCGCTTCAGCGTCTCGCCCTTGTCCTTGGCCTTGCGGACGCGTTCGTTGAAGGCCTCAATGCCGCGCACGGCGAGCTTGGACATCTTGCGATAGCGCTCTTCCATTTCGCGCACCGCCCATTTGAGCGCGACCACGGCCTTGCGCGGATCGGTGACGACCGGCGCCAACAAGTGCGAAATGCCGTCATAAGCCGACAATTCCAGCATTTTCGGATCGATCATGATCATGCGGCATTGATCGGGCGGCAGCCGGTAAAGCAGCGACAGGATCATCGTGTTAAGCGCCACGGACTTGCCCGAGCCGGTGGTGCCCGCGATCAGCAAATGCGGCATCTTGGCGAGGTCGGCCATCACCGGCTCCCCGCCGATGGTCTTGCCGAGCGCCAGGATCAGCGGCGCGCGCGCCTTTTCGTAATCGGCAGAAGCCAGAAGCTCTCGCAAGTAAACCGTCTCGCGCGTCTGGTTGGGCAGCTCGATGCCGAGCACGTTGCGGCCGGGGATCACGGCGATGCGCGCAGCCACCGCCGACATGGACCGCGCCACATCGTCGGCCAGCGAAATCACCCGTGAGGATTTGACACCCGCCGCAGGTTCAAATTCGTACAGCGTCACCACCGGACCCGGGCGCACGGCCGTGATGCGGCCTTTGACGCCGAAATCACCCAGCACCGCTTCCAGCATGCGGGCGTTTTCCTCGAGCGACTCGTCGAAAAGGGACGCAGGATCGCTCACCCGTACCGGCTGGTTGAGCAGGCTGAGCGCGGGCAGCTGATACTCGCCGGATTCGAGATTGAGCGCGGGCTGACGCGCCCGCTTCGGTTGGGTCTTGCGCGGCTCCTCGCGTTTGATGCGGTTGGCGCGCGCGCCCAAAGGCTCAGGCGCGATGCCGAGGCCATATTCTTCTTCCGCCTCGTCGGGTTCCGGCTCGTCTTCTACCGGCAAAGGCTTCTGCCGGCGCAGGGAAAAGCGCGGCATGTCGAGCAGCGAAGCAAGCCAATAAAGGAACGCCGGGACATTCGCGGCCGTGCGCAACAGCGCGCCAAGGCGCAGATCGGCTGCCGCAAGCGCCAGCGGCAATCCCAAGGCGAAAGACAACGCGGGCGCCGCAACGCCGATCCAATCCTGGTGATATCTGACGGCGGCTTTCGCGGCAAAGGAAGCGGCCGCGATGCCGATCATGCCGCCCGAGCCGGCCGGCAGGAAGACATCGCGCGGCAACACGCCCAATCCGACCGCCAGCATGATCGTGGCGATCGGCCAAGCGAAGGCGCGCGCCACGGCGTGGTCGAGCGACTTGCCGAGCAAGGCGCGCAAGCCCCAGACGAAGGGCGGAACGAGAAAGGCCAAGACCGCGAAACCAAAGGCCTGCAACAAAAGGTCGGCCGCCGTGGCGCCGATGGGGCCAAGCCAGTTGGTGACCTCGCGTCCCGTGGCGTTGTTCAGACTGCCGTCGCCGGGGTCGTAGCTGGCAAGAGCCACGGCCAGCGCGGCGACACAAAACAACACCAGCGCGCCCGCCCCGCGCATCACCAAGAGACGCAAGAGCCGCCCGACCGCACGGCGTGCCTCGGCCATGGCATCGGCCATCGCCGCACCGCGCGAACGCGGCTGATAGACGCCTAGCGTGCGCCCGCTCATCTCTGGCCTAGAATTTCACGCATCCTTTCGAATGCCTTAACAATGGTTGATAAATCGTTGACAAGCGCTACGCGGATATAGGCAAACCCAGGATTTGTGCGGATTTTTCCCGGTTCAATTTCGCGTCCCATGTAGGCGCCTGGCAGTACGCGCACACCGGCCCGCGCCCACAGTTCGTGCGTCACACGCTCGCCGTCGCCAACCTCGAGCCACAAAAAGAATCCGCCTTCCGGCACGCGAAAGCCCTTGCAGTTGCCCAAAAGCCGTTTAGCGACAGCGAAACGCTCCGCCGTCAGCGCGCGATTGGCCTCGACATGAGTCTCGTCGCTCCAGGCTGCCGTCGAAGCCGCGATGATCGGCAAGGACACTTGCGGCCCCGCATAATTGCGCAGGGCGCGGAATTTCGCCATCAATCCCGCATCGCCCGCAACCATTCCCGAACGCAAACCGGGCAAGCCGGACCGTTTGGAAAGCGAGTGAAAGGTCAAAAGCCTTGCGTACGGTGCGCCGCGCACGGAAAGCGCTCCGACGGGCGGGGCGTCGAGATAGACATCGGCGTAGCATTCGTCGGTGAACAGCGTAAAGTCGAATTCGTCAGCCAGCGCGAACAGCGTTCGCCAGTATTCTTCCGAAGCGCAGGCGCCCTCCGGATTGGACGGCGAACAGAGATAAGCCGCACAGGTGCGCTCCAGAACGGATTTGGGCAAGCCGGCGTAATTGGGCAAGAAGCCCGTGGCGGCATCGGCGCGCACGAAGACGGGTTCGGCGCCAGCCGCCAGGGCCGCCGCCGCGTAGCATTGATAGAACGGATTGGGCAACAGGATGACCGGACGGCCTCCCGCTTTCGCCTCTGGCGTTACAATGAACGCCGCCAGGAATAGGCCCTCGCGTGTGCCGTTGAGCGGCAACAACTGCTTGTCGGGGTCTATCGTGGCGCCAAAGCGTCGCTTCAGCCAGCCAGAAGCCGCCGCTCTCCACTCTGCGGTCGCATCGATGGGCGGATAGACGCCGAACTTACCCGCGTGCCTGGCGATGGCCTCGGTCACGAAGGCCGGCACCACCCCTTGCGGATCACCGACGGCGAGGCTGATCGGATCGGCGCCCGGCGCAATGCCGTCGAGCAGTCTCGCCAGCTGGGCGAAGGAGGATGGCGGAAGCGCCGCAAGACGGCCGGGAAGCTCAGGCATCAGGGATCAGGGATCAGGTATCAGGCAAGACATTACCGATCTTTTCTGATCCCTGATACCTGATCCCTGTTGTCCGAAAAAAGGGGCGCTCCTTGCGGAGCGCCCCAGTTCTAGGAACAACGGTAGACGGAGGGATCAGCCGTGTACCGTTTCGCCATGGAGGTTGATATCGAGGCCTTCGATTTCCACCTCTGGGGAGACGCGCAGACCGATGATCATGTCGATGACCTTGAGGATGATGAAGGTCCCCACGCCGCAATACACGAACACCGCGCCCACATCGTAGAACTGGATCAGCATCTGGTGCGCGTTGCCGTCGATCAGCCAGCCATGCGCCTGGTTGTTGATGCCGTAAGAGGCGAAGGCGCCGGTCATCATCGCGCCCCAAGCGCCGCCCACGCCGTGCACGCCCCAGCAGTCGAGCGCGTCGTCGTAACCGAACAACTTCTTTACCCACACTGCGGAGATGTAACAGATGATGCCGACGGTGATGCCGATGATGAGCGCGCCTGTCGGATCGACGAAGCCTGACGCCGGCGTGATGGCCACCAGGCCGGCGACCGCGCCCGAGATCATGCCGAGCACGGAAGGCTTACGCCCCACGATCCATTCCGAAAACATCCAGCCGAGCGAGGCGGCGGCGGTGGCGATTTGCGTCGCGGCCGCAGCCATGCCGGCGTTGTAACCCGCCGTCACCGCCGAACCGGCGTTGAAGCCGAACCAGCCGACCCACAGAAGCGAGGCGCCGATCACGCTGAGCACCAGATTGTGTGGTGCCATGTTCTCGCTGCCCAGTCCGATGCGCTTGCCGAGCACCAGGCAGGTGACGAGGCCTGCGGTCCCGGCGTTGAGATGCACCACCGTGCCGCCCGCGTAGTCGAGCGCGCCCAATGTGCCGAGCCAGCCGTTGCCCCACACCCAGTGTGCGATCGGGCAATAGACGAACAGAAGCCATAGCGCCATGAACCAGAGGAACGCCGAGAACTTCATGCGGTCGGCCAAGGCGCCTGCGATCAGCGCCGGCGTAATGATCGCGAAGGTCATCTGGAAAAACATGTAGACCGACTCGGGAATCGTTCCGGCCAGCGAGCTGGTGGTCATCAGGCCGACGCCGACCTTGGCGGCCGGGTGATACATCCACAAAAAGCCCATCGGCTTGAGGAAGACATAGTTGAGGCCGCCGATGACTTGGTTCCAGCCCGCGTCCGGATTTGGCGTAAACGCGATCGAATAGCCGATCAGCATCCACAACACGGCGATGATGCAAGTCGCCCCGAAGCTTTGCGCCATCGTGGCCAGCACGTTTTTCTTGCGCACCATGCCCGCATAGAACAAGGCCAGGCCCGGCACTGTCATCATGAGCACGAGGGCGCTGGAGGTCAGCATCCACGCCGTATCGCCCGAATTCAGTGGGTCTGGCGTGGCGGCGAACGCGCCTCCCGCGGTCGCAACCAGCGTTGCAATACCGGCCAGCATGCCGCGCGCCAGCTTCTTCGTGATCGTAACTTTCATGAAAAGCTCCCCTGATTTGATCCCAATGGCACCAGCCGACGCGACTTAGAGCGCGTCGCCGTCGGTTTCGCCGGTACGAATGCGCACGACCTGTTCGAGCGGCGTGACGAAAATCTTGCCGTCGCCGATCTGGCCGGTCTTTGCCTTGCTGGTGATTGCTTCGATCACGGCTTCCGCCATTTCGCTCTTGACGGCGACTTCGATCTTGAGCTTTGGCAGGAAGCTCACCGCATACTCCGCACCGCGATAGATTTCGGTATGGCCTTTCTGGCGCCCATAACCCTTCACTTCGGTCACGGTCATGCCTTGGACGCCCAAGGCCGAAAGAGACTCGCGCACCTCGTCAAGCTTGAAGGGCTTGATGATTGCCATAATGAGTTTCATTGCTGCTGCTTTGGTTTGCTGTGGCCGTTGAGACTTCATCAAAAACCGTGCCGCGCTTGCGGATTCACCCAAGCGCTTGAAAACGCGGCTCTATCTCGGGGCTTAAGGGCGTCTTGCTGGCTGAACTGAATTGTCTTTGCATAAGAAACATGCAACATTTAGTAATTGCATAAATAACAGGCATTGACGGTTCGCGCCCCGCATGGGAAGCCAAATACATGACCTACGATGTGGCGATCGGCGGCGGCGGCATGGTCGGCTTGGCGCTGGGATTGGCGTTGGCCAAAAGCGGCCTTTCAGTTGCCGTCGTTGACCCCGTGCCGGAGGTAGAGGCCCTAGCCACCGCCTTCGACGGCCGGGTATCTGCTTTGGCCTTTGCTTCGGTCAGGATGTTCGAGGTGTTAGGCGCTTGGCAGCATCTTGCCCCTCAGGCGCAGCCGATTGAGGACATCCTCGTCACGGACGCCAAACTGGGCGAACAGCCCTCGCCATTTTCCTTGCACTTCGACCATCGCGAGCTGGGTGCCCCACTCGGTCACATCGCCGAGAATCGCAGCATCCGCGCGGCGCTTTACGCGGCCGCGGTTTCGCTGCCGTCGCTGACGCTGATCGCGCCGGCCGCCATCACCGGACTTGATGTGACAAGCAACGCCGTCACGGTCAGACTGTCGAACGGCCAAAGCCTTCGCGCGCGCCTTGCGGTCGCCGCCGACGGGCGCGGTTCGCCGCTGCGTGCGGCCCAAGGTATCGGCACGGTGGGCTGGTCCTATCCGCAGACCGGCATCGTCGCGACCGTGCATCACAAACGCCCGCACAAGGGCGTGGCCTATGAGCATTTTCTGCCTTCGGGGCCGTTTGCCATCCTGCCGATGACCGGCAACCGCTCCTCGCTGGTGTGGACGGAGCGCAGCGAAACCGCGCCCGCTATGGTGGGGCTCGCTCAGGATGCCCTCGATGCGGAAATCGCCCGCCGCTTCGGCGCGCATCTGGGCCACACGCAAGCGGAGAAATTGCGCTGGTCTTATCCGCTGCGCTTCCACCTGGCGCGCCGTTACGTGTTGCCGCGTTTTGCGCTGGCGGGCGATGCGGCGCACGGCATTCATCCGATTGCGGGACAAGGCCTCAATCTCGGTCTCAAGGATGCCGCCGCGCTGGCCGATGTCGTGCTCGATGCGGTACGGCTTGGCCTCGACCCCGGCGGCGTTGACGTCTTGCTGCGCTACGAGCGTTGGCGGCGTTTTGATTCCGTCACTCTGGCGATGACGATGGACGCACTGAACCGGCTGTTCTCCAACGACCTCGCCCCGCTCAGGCTGGCGCGCGACTTCGGCATGGGTATCGTCGATCGCATCGGGCCGCTGCGGCGCTTCTTCATGCGCCATGCCGGCGGCGATATCGGTCGCCTGCCGCGGCTGATGCGGGGCGAAGCGGCCTGACCGGATTTAGCGCAGTTTGCCGTCCTGCTTGCGTGCCGCAAGCGCGGCGGGGAGTTCCATATAGAATGCGCGCGCTTTGATACGGATTTTCTCATCGCGCGCGCGCAACGCTTCGCGCTTGTCGGCGAAGACTTCACCTTCGAACAGATAGCGCTTGACGGGCCGGCCCGTGCGTTCGTCGGGTACGGTGATTTCGACGATTTCTTCCACCTGTTCCTCGGCGATCTTCAGCGTGTGGCGGAAATGAGCGAGGCTGTCCGCGCGGTCGCGGATTTCGCCTTCGATGCGCGCGCGATTGGCGTCGTCGAAGCGCTTGAGCGCGGCCAGCACTGGGCGGTGATAGCGATAGGCAAGAAGCGCGGCCAGAATGACAACAAAGATCGTCAGAAGCTGTCCCAGCACGACGCTCACCGCCTTTTTGCGCGCCAGGCTAGGCTCTGCATCTCGCTCAGCCGCGAGGCGGTGCGCCGGAACGCCTGGGCTCCTTCGCCTTCGGGATAGAGCTCGAACGGGCCGACCTCGGCCGAACAGACGAGCTCTATGCCTTCATCGTATAACGTGTCGATCAGAAGCATGAACCGCTTGGCCTCGTTGTACATCTCGGGCGTCATCGCCGGTATGGCCTCGATCATAACCGCAGGGTAGACGCGCGCCAAAGCCAGATAATCCGCCGGGCCGAGCGCCGCCGCTTCCTGTTCTCGGTCGGGATGGAACTGGCCTGACGCCACGGCTGTACGGAAACGTTCGATGAACCGCATGCTTGGCGTTACGACCCGGTCAGCGCCGCGATGGCATCGGCCAGCGCCACGGTGCGCCTGGCGCTCTCGGCGTGCAGCCGTTCGACCATGTGCCCGTCGAGTTGGATGACCCCCTTGCCTTTGTTCTCTGGCAGATCGAAGGCGGCGATGATTTTGCGCGCGACTTCCACCTCTTCCGGTGAGGGTGAAAACACGGCGTTGGCGGGTTCGATCTGATTGGGGTGGATCAGCGTCTTGCCGTCGAAACCAAAGCTTCGCGCCTGGGCACAAGAGGCGACAAAGCCTTCTTTGTCATGGATGTCGTTATAGACGCCGTCGATCACGGCAAGATCATGCGCGCGCGCCGCCAGCACCGATAGTCCGAGCGCAGCGGCCAGATTTAGCCGGTCCGGCGTGTGTTGCCCGCGCATCTCCTTGATCAGATCATTGGTGCCCATGACGAGGCAAGCGAGCCTGCCGCCGGCGCCCGCCAGCGCCGCAATGTTCAGGATCGCGCGCGGCGTTTCCACCATCACCCAGATCGCCAGCGAAAGATCGACCTCGGGCGCGTTCGCAAGCCCGCGCTCGACGGCATGAAGATCGTGCGGCGAGGATACTTTCGGCAGCAAGATCGCATCAGGCCGCGCCGCCGCTGCCGTCAGAAGATCGTGCTGGCCCCATTGCGTCGACAGCGCATTGATGCGTACCACGACCTCGCGTTTGCCGAAGGCCTTGGCGCGTACCGATTCCGCCACTTGAGCACGCGCCGTCTCTTTGGCATCGGGCGCCACCGCGTCTTCGAGATCGAGGATCAGCGCGTCGGCGGGCAGCGTCCTGGCCTTCACCAATGCGCGCGCATTGGAGCCCGGCAGAAAGAGAACGGAGCGGCGCGGACGGATCGGCGCCGAACTCACGCGGCCTTCTTCAGCAATTTGCGGTTGACCAGGCACTCGGCGATCTGCACCGCGTTGAGCGCCGCACCCTTGCGCAGATTGTCGGACACCACCCACATGGTCAGCCCATGCTCGACGGTCGGGTCTTTGCGGATGCGGCTGACATAGGTCGCGTCTTCTCCGGCGCATTCGACGGGCGTGATGTAGCCGCCGTCCTCGCGCTTATCGACCACCAGCACGCCGGGTGCCTCGCGCAGGATGGAACGCGCCTTCTCCGCCGTGATCGGCCGCTCGAATTCGATCGTCACCGCCTCGGAATGACCGATGAACACCGGCACGCGCACGCAGGTGACATTCACCAGGATGTCGGGATCGAGAATTTTCTGCACCTCGACCATCATCTTCCATTCCTCTTTGGTGTAGCCGCTGTCGAGGAACTCAGCGATATGCGGGATGACGTTGAAGGCGATCTGCTTGGTGAATTTCACCGCCTCGATCGGATCGGCAACATAAACCGCTCGCGTCTGGCGGAACAACTCGTCCATCGCCGCTTTGCCCGCGCCCGACACCGATTGATAGGTCGCAACCACCACCCGCTTGATTTTGGCCGCGTCGTGCAAGGGTTTGAGCGCGACCACCAGTTGCGCCGTCGAGCAATTGGGATTGGCAATGATGCCTTTTTTAATGTTGTCCAGCGCCTCGACATTCACCTCGGGCACCACCAGCGGCACCTCGCGGTCCATGCGCCATTGCGAGGAATTGTCGACCACGACGGCCCCTTGTGCGGCGATCTTGGGCGACCATTCCTTGGACACGGCCCCGCCCGCGCTCATCAAGACGAGGTCGGTGCCGGTAAAGTCGTAATAATCGAGCGCCTTTACCTTCAGTGTGCCGTCACCGAACGAGACTTCCGTGCCCACCGACTTGGTGGAGGCCAACGCCACCACTTCGCTCACCGGAAACTGGCGCTCGTGGAGCACGCTCAGCATTTCGCGCCCGACATTGCCCGTGGCGCCCACGACTGCGACTTTGAACGACATGACACCTTGTCCCTGCAAGCCCGGCCAAGAGCGCCGGGGCGGCAGGAATACAAGAAGCAAAAGGCGCTGGAAAGTGCGTCCTGATTTCGCTGGCGGTCTTAACGCTGTTACTCAAAGGATTCGCCTCCTTCGCAAGGCGGCGCTAAGCTCGGCTTCATACCAAAAACGGGAAAGTGGGATTGGATATGGGAAAATCGCATCGTTGGCTGGCCGGATGCTGTGTTTTGGCCCTTGCGGCGGGGATGGCCGAGGCGCGCGGGTTAAATAAGTGCGCCAGCGACGTCGAATTGACCGCCATGCAGGCCACCGCTATTCAACAGCAGTTGATGGACGCGGCCCTCACCTGCGGCCCGGACGCCGTGACCAACTACAACGCCTTCCAGACCAGCTTCGGGCCCGAGCTTCGCAAGTCCGACCGGACGCTGTTGCGCATGTTCCGCCGCGTCAATGGGTTTTCCAAGGGCGATGCCGCCTATAACCTCTTCAAAACCGATCTGGCAGCTAAGGCCGAACTGCATCGCGTACATGGCAATGCCGATTTCTGCGCGGCTGCCAATCTCGTCGCGGCGGCCGCACTGGCGCCGCAGAAGCCGAGCCTGGCCGATTTCGTCAGCGGCGTGCCCTTGTCGCAAGACATGAAAGGCCCCGTCGACAGTTGCAAGATCGAGCTGGCGGTGACGCTGCAAGGGGCGATGGCGGCGCCGTATGTGGTGCCGACTCCCAATCCCTTGCGGCTGGCCGTCTTGACGACAAAGCCGCCAGTATCCCCGCTGAGCAATGCGCCGGCCGATGCGGCGCCGGCAACTCCGCAGGCTCCTGCGGCCACGCCGCCGGCAGCGCCACAACCTCCCGCAAAGGAAGACGATTCTAAGAAATCGTCCGGTGGCTGGCTGTCGGGCTTGTGGAACTGACTGCGGAAAATGCCGTCGCGCGGCGAATCTTTTCTTCCGGCAATCGCGTCAAAAAAAGGGCGGGCCTTTCGGCCCGCCCTTTCCACTTCAATTCCGTAAGCCTTTTCAGCTTCCCAGATCAATGACGGCGCGACGGTTCTGAGGTTCGCGCACGCCAGGCCCGGTGGGAACCAGCGGGTCATGGAAGCCCTTGCCTTCGACCGAGATGGTCGAGCCGTCCATGCCTTCGCGGACCATTTCGTCCTTGACGGCATCAGCGCGGCGCACCGACAGCTTCATGTTGTACTTGTCGGACCCGACCGTGTCGGTGTGGCCGACGATCTCAACCTTCACGAAGCCGTTGGTCTTCGCCGTTTTCACCGCTTCCTGGACCACGGCCTGCGCGGCCTCGGTCAGGTTCGCCTTGTCGAAGTCGAAGAAGACGATGAACGTCTTGACCGGCGGCGGAGGAGGCGGCGGCGGTGGAGGAGGTGGCGGAGGTGGCGGCGGCGGAGGTGGCGGAGGTGGCGGCGGTTCCTCAAGATAGAATCGGAAGCTCGCCATCACCACGTTCTCTTTCACGTCCTTGGCAGTGGCCGTATAGCCCGGGACGCCCGTCGGATAGGTCGCCGAGCCGAAGTCGCGATAGCGGTAGTCAATCGAGAAGTCTGTGTAATCGGTGATCGAGTAGTTCAGCCCGGCAATCAGCTGCCAAGTGAACACGTTATTACCGCCGATCACATAATTGAGTCCTCCCGCCGTCACGCGGGCAGTCTGCCACGTATCGCCGAGGCCGCCACCAAGCGTCAAATCCCACTTGGGAGAAAGCTGCCAGTCGTAAAGGAGGTTGGCCATATTGCTCCAGTGCGTGACATGGCCGCTTAACGGAGGCGTTACACCGCTGCCGTTGACGCTGTGGGAGTCATAGCCGAGCTCGTATTCCAGACGGATACGGTCGTCGAAACGATACCCGAAGGAGACGATCCCCAGAGCCGTGTCACCGGTATCCGCTTTCTCGGTAAAGGTCGTGCCACCACCAGTGGGCACGAACTGCCCCGTGACGGTGCCCATATTGTCCCAGCCGGCACCCACACCTAAGTACCAACCGGTCGCATCGCTGGCTGCCGCAGGAACGGACAAGGCCAGGGCCGCTACGCCGGCTAAGGCGATCGAACGAAGTTTCATCTTACCCTCGCTTCAAAAAATCGGCGGGCATCATCCCCCGCCACGATAAGAGGCATGCACACACAGTCCCCGCATATAATGGCGAACTTGGTTACCTCTTGTCCATGCGCCTGCTTGCCTTTGACGGACGCAGTTAAGGATTTGAACGACTTCTGTGACTACCCTGCAACAGCATAACGAATTTAAGAAAAATCCTGTGCGCGCGCGGTCAAGAGAAAGGCATAACGGCCCGGCAACAGCCGCAGATTGCATCCGGCATGGTGCTCGAAGTCCTGCAGCAGTTCGCTGCGCGGCGCCACGTGAAACAGCCTCAACCATGCCAGCAAAAGCGCCCGTCCGAGCCGGCCGAGCCCCGTCATGTCGCCGAAATCCACCACTTGGATGCGTCCAACCGGCGAAAGGGTTGTTGATGCCGCTTTAAGCGATTGTTTCCATTCCGGAATCATGGACAAGCTATAGGAGAAAACGCAGACATCGAAAGGCTCGCATTCCCCGAATAAATTTGGGGACAACGCTTCGGCATAGCCATGTGCGAGTGAGATGCGATCTTCTAACCCGGCGCGGCGAATCGCTTGCAAAGCCGTCTTCAACATTTCCTGCGAGGCGTCCAAGCCGAACAGCCGCGCTTCGGGATAACGTCGGGCGATGGCAATCAGATTGCGTGCCGTGCCGCAACCCACTTCGACCAGCCTTTCACCGGGGCTAAGCGCCAGCTCTCGGATCAGCCGGTCGCGCCCGAACAAATAATATTTTCGCGAGGCATCGTAGAAATAGCGCTGATGGCGGTAGATCCGGTCCATCAAGGCCGCATGGTTCGCTGCTTGCCTCAAGATAAAGGCCTGCGGGCGTAGACGTGGAATCCGCCATAGATGGAAGAACGGTCCTTGGCGTGGAAAGCGCGGCTTTCTTCTTCCAGATACCGCCAAGGCGCCAAGAGCTCGGCGGAAAGCTTGCGCGGCAAGGGTGAGGTCGGGCCGGCGGTGCGGAAGATCACGCGTGCGTCGCGTGCATCGGCGGTGCGATCGATCTCCTTCCACAAGGCGGCGAGCTGGTTCGCGTTCATCCAGTCCTGCGCGTCGAGCAGGACGTAGCGGTGCAGCGAATGCGGCACTTGGCGCGACAGAAAGTCGGTCAAGGAGGCGTGATGCACTTGTACCTTGTGGGTGCGCAAGCGGATGACCTCATAAACCTCGCGGCGCAGATAAGCGGGGATCGCTTCACGCCCCGCCACGTCGTAGCCCCGCCCGAAGGCCTGCCAGGCGAAGTAGTTGTCGCGGATAGGAAAGTCGCAAGCGAGCCGCTCAATGCGCTGGCGCAGCACGGCGATGGCGTTACCGCCCGAGCAGGCGACGAGTTCGTCGTATTGCGCCGGAGGAATACCAAGCGCGTAAAGCGAGACCGGGCTCTTCGACAAGAGCTTGACCGACTTGTAATCGAACAACGGCGCGATCAGCCGGTCGAAGGCGGCGCGCTGTTCGGCGGGGGTGCGCGCGTTGAGGATATGTTCGAGCTTCTTGCCGTGCAGCTTGGCCAACACATGCAAAATGCCGATGAAGCGCCCGAGCAGGCTGTAGCGATAGAGGTTGCGCGCGAACATGTTGATGCGCCGCCCGTGCAGGGGAATGTGCTTATTCCAATAGCGCCGCGTTTCGCCGTCGAGTCGCTCGGCGAGGAAATCGTCGTAAGCTTCGCGGTTGGCCTTGTCGTTGGCATGTCCGAAGAAGCGAAAGAACTCCTCGTAAGAGGGCAGATTGGCGAGCGCCGACAGCTTGAGCCGCGTCAAGGCCACGTGATTGGGGTTGAGATCGACGGCGATGATCTCGGCCGGGTTGGCGGCGAGATAATTGAGCACGTTGCAGCCGCCCGAGGCGATGGTGATCAGACGGTGGTGCCCCTCAAGGTCGAGTGCCTTGAGATCAACGTCGGGGTCTTCCCAGATTTGATTGTAAACAAACCCTTGGAACATAAGGGTAAAAAGGCGCTCCAAGGCACCGCGTTTGGTATTGGCCGGCCGCTGATGGGCGGCGCGTTCAAGCAGCAGATTGGCCATGATGGTTCTTGCGAAACCGCGTCAAGGACGGCCGTTTATCTAGGACGGATTGACGCCGCGGCGCAAAGGAATTCCGCAGCCGTGGCGAACTTGCGCCGCCTCGGCCGGGCCGCTTAGGCTGAGACATGACCGCTATGACCCCTGTCGAAGAACTGCTCAGGCTGCTCGATCTCGAGAAGATCGAAGAGAACATCTTCCGCGGCGCTTCGCCGAAGGACCGTTTCCAGCGCGTGTTCGGCGGGCAGGTGCTGGGCCAGGCGCTGGTGGCCGCGGTGCGCACGGTGGAAGGGCGCGTCTGCCATTCCCTGCATGCCTATTTCCTGCGCGCTGGCGATCCCAAGGTTCCGATCCTCTACGAGGTCGATCGCGCGCGCGACGGCAAGAGTTTCACCTCGCGCCGCGTCGTCGCGATCCAGCACGGTCTGCAGATCTTCAATATGGCGGTCTCGTTCCAGCTCGTGGAGCCCGGCTACGAACATCAGTTCGAGATGGATCAGGTGCCGCAACCGGAGGACTTGCCGAACGAAGAAGAGTTGCGCGCTAAGATCGCCGACAAGCTTCCGGAAGAGGCGCGTGCCTGGTTTCAACGCCAGCGGCCGATCGAAACGCGCCCTGTCGCACCGCGCGACTACTTCTCGCCCGAGAAGCGCCCACCGCACGAGCTATTGTGGATCAAGGCCGCTGGCGCCTTGCCAGACGATCTCGCCGTCCATCAATGCCTCTTGGCTTTCGCCTCGGACATGTCGTTGCTCGGCACGGGGATGCTGCCGCACGGTATCGGCTGGCTCGACAACAAGGTGCAGTTGGCCAGCCTGGATCACGCCATGTGGTTCCATCGTCCGTTTCGTATGGACGATTGGCTGCTTTACGTGCAGGACAGTCCCAGCGCCTCGGGCGCCAGAAGCTTTAATCGCGGGCTACTTTACGCGCGCGACGGACGGTTGGTGGCGTCAGTGGCGCAGGAAGGGCTAATGCGACCGCGAGCTTAACGCTTGCCTAACCAAATCTGGCGACAGAAACGGGATTTTCATCGGCGGAGGCCGATGATGCGGCCGTCTTGCTGCGAGGCCGCATGAATCTTCAAGTTTTGATCGAATTGGCGCGAGCGGCGCTGCAAACGCTGGGTTTTGTCGCGCCCTATCTCATCGCGGGCGCCGCCCTGTTCAGCGCGCTGTCATATTTCTCGCCGTGCAACCAGGGCCGGCTGTGGTGGCAAAAGCGCGGTCTCGCGACGGATTTTGCCTATTGGGTTTTCATCCCGGTGCTGACGCGCTTTGCGCGCATCGGTTTCACGGTGCTGTTCACGGTTTATCTCTTGGGCATCACCCGGACCGATGCGATCGCGAGCTTCTACGCCCACGGCCATGGCATCCTGGCGACGCTGCCTTTGTGGGCGCAGATCGTCTTTTATCTCCTGGTCTCGGACTTCGCGCTTTACTGGATTCATCGCGTCTTCCATCGCCGCACGCTGTGGAAATACCACGCGGTGCATCACGCCTCGGAAGACCTGGAATGGAGCTCGGCGGCACGCTTCCATCCCGTCAACATCCTGCTCGGCACGACTCTGGTCGACGTCTTGATGCTGGTGGCCGGCATCACGCCCAACGTCTTTCTGTTCCTGATGCCGTTCACCACCTTCAGCTCGGCCTTGGTGCACGCCAATCTCGACTGGAACTTCGGACCGCTGCGCTACGTCTTCGTCAGCCCGGTCTTCCATCGTTGGCATCACACGCGCCCGAACGAAGGCGGCGACGCCAATTTTGCCAACACCTTCGCGTTCTTCGATCTATTGTTCGGGACGTTCTACTTGCCGAAAGGCACGCTGCCTTCCGTCTATGGAATCGATTCAGGCGACATGCCCGAGAGCATGGCGTTGCAGCTGCTTTATCCTTTGATGCGCTAGCGCTATTGCGGCGCGCTTGACGCCGAGCGCTGGCTCAGTTCCTCGTGCTTTTGCACCTGATCCATGTCCGCGTCGAAGGCGTCCTTGGCATCTCCCGGCTGGGGGGCGATCTCGCAACGGCCCGAGGCGCAATCGTAGGTGAATTGCGAGGTGCCTTTGTGCAGCGTGACGACGGCGCCGCCCGCTCCGGAGACGACGATATGGCTGTCGCTGACTTCCCGGCCGGCGGCGTCCAGCGCGATGATGTTGGTGGTGCCGAAGGACTTGCCGAGCACAAAGCCGCGGCGCTTATCGATCATGGTGACGTCGGCGATCGCCGGGTCGGCGACGTAAAGCGTGGCGATCGGCTTGGCGAATGCCAGCAGGCGCACTTCGTCCAGCGTCACCGAGAGCACGTTTCCGGCGATTGCTGGTCCGGCCGCGGCGATGGCGGCCGCAAGGGCGAAAACTGCACGGCGCATGAGGTATCCGTCGATAGTTCCGGCCCCGAGGCTAGCGCCTGCGTCGTAAAGGATGTTTTAAGCCTCGTTGGAGTCCGCGCGTCGCGATCGGTTTGGCAACACGGAATCATCCCGAAAATCACCTGATCTTGAGGCGTGGTAAACGCATTGCAAATTTTAAGGATAGCGGCCCTCTCGCCACGGCGCTTTTCGTGTCATGCCGGTACAACAACACGTCAAGACGGCCACAGCGTTTAAGACCGCATTAAACCATCGCACGTAAGCTGCACGCGTCCTGGCAAGGGGTCGCGTGGATCGGCACGAGCTGGGACGTCCCTAGGGTGTCCACATGCGGAGGTCTTTATGAACAATCTTTTCGCCAAATTCGCTCGCGACGAGTCGGGCGCGACGGCCATCGAATACGGCCTGATCGCGGCGCTCATCGCGGTGGTGATCATTGGCGTGCTGAGCACGATCGGCACGAACCTGAGCACCAAGCTGAACACGGTCGCGACGAACCTGCACTAACGGTTTGCCGGCGACTGCGCGAAACGAGCGGCCGCCAAAGGCGGCCGTTCGCCTATGAGACGCGAGCATGGCTGCTGAGCTTCTCGCCTTCGTGGTGTTGCCCGCGTTGCTGGCGCTGGCGGCCTTCCATGATCTGGCGAGCTTCACCATTCCCAACCGTCTGCAGCTCGCGCTGCTCGCGGCCTTTGCCGGTTTCGCAGTCGCCGCGGGTCTTACGCCCTTCGTTTTGGGCGCACATCTGCTGGCCGGCTTTCTCGGACTCGCCCTGGGCTTCACGCTGTTCGCGCTGGGTTGGATCGGCGGCGGCGACGCCAAGCTGTTTGCCGCCATCGTGCTGTGGCTCGGCTTTCGCGACCTTGCCGCTTATGCGGTTGCGGCGTCCGTGCTGGGCGGCGGCTTGACGCTGGGCATCCTGATGCTTCGCCGCCTGCCGCTTCCCGCGGCGCTGGCGGGGCAGGGCTGGCTGTTGCGGCTGCACGACGGGCGTGCGGGCATTCCCTACGGGGTGGCGCTGGCGGCCGGCGTCTTCATTATTCTTCCGCAGACGGAGATTTTCCGTCTCGCCACGGGCGCTTAGGTCGCGGAAAACACCTATCGCTCGCCACGATTCGCAGCATCTTGTTAAGCAATTTCTAAAGGGTTCCGTGCTCGGATTGCGGCGAAGGAGCCTGCCCCATGAACACGCGGCGTATCATCGTTCTGATTACGGCTGCGGTTGCAGCAGGCCTTGCGGCACTGATCGTGCGCGGATGGCTGGGAGGCTCAACGCCTAAGGCTGATGCGCACCCCGCCCCGCAAGCGGTCGCGATCACCAACGTGCTGGTCGCGGCGAAGGATCTGCAACCGGGAATTCCATTGTCCGTCAGCGACGTGCGTTGGCAGAGATGGCCGTCATCGAGTGTCGATCCGCAGTTCATAACCGGCACGGACATCGTCTCGCTCGATAGTGCGATCGCGAGCACAGTGGTGCGCACTCCCATCGTCGCGGGCGAACCCATCACCTTCGCCAAGATCGTCAAGAGCGACGCGACGGGCTTCATGGCGGCGACGCTCAAACCGGGCATGCGCGCGGTTTCGATCCCGGTGACGCTGGCCTCGGTGGCCGGCGGTTTCATCCTACCCAATGACCGCGTCGACATCATCCTGACCGAAAGCGCTGGTGACGGTGCCAAGGCCATGCGCTCGAGCATTATCCTGTCAGACGTGCGCGTGCTGGCGATTGACCAGGCGACGGACAACAAGAACCAGAAGTCGGTTTCCGACGTAAAGACCGCGACGCTGGAACTTTCGCCGGAACAGGCCGAAAGCGTGGCGCGCGCCCAAGCGGTGGGCAGCCTGTCACTGGCGCTGCGCGCGCTGGGCGACAACAGCGCCATGCAATCCGCGTCCGCCGCCGAGGCCAATAGCACATCCGGCGAGAGCGCCAAGGATAGCCCGGTCCTGATCATTCGCTACGGCATTTTCCGCAAGCCGAGCAGCGGGGGACGCTAGATGCGCAAGCTGCGTTTTGCGTTGATCTGCCTCGCCGTGATGCTCATCACTGCCGCCGCGCCCGCGCTGGCGCGCTCCCTGCCGGACGACGGCTCGACGCGCGTCATCAGCATCACCACGCGCGCGGGCGACATCGTCCATGAGCGCCTGACGCTTTCGCTCAGCAAGGCCACGATCGTGGCCCTCGACACCGACGCGCGCGACGTTCTGGTGTCCGATCCCAGCATCGTGGACGCGGTGGTTCGCACGCCGCGCCGCATCTACCTGATGGCCCAGAAGATAGGGCAGACCAACGCCTTCTTCTTCGACGCCACCGGCCGTCAGATTCTGTCGCTCGATATCCGCGTCGAAAGGGACGTGACCGATCTCATGACTTTGTTCAAGACCGATCTGCCCGGCTCGGACATCAAGATCTCAGCCATGAACGACAGTCTCGTTTTGAGCGGCACGGTGACCTCGACCGTGCAGTCGTCCCGCGCCCAGGACATCGCCGCGCGCTTTACCGGCGATCCTTCAAAGGTCGTCAATCTGTTGCAGATCGCCGGCGGCCAACAGGTCATGCTCAAGGTGCGTATCGCCGAGATGCAGCGCCAGATCGCCAAACAGTTCGGCGTTAATCTCACCGGCGCCGGATTGGCCGGCGGCGTGCCGATCAGCGTCTCCACCTACAATCCCTACGGCCTGATGGGAGAGGCGTTGAGTAATCTTTCCGGCGGGCAGATCGGTTCGGCTTGCGCGGGCGCTTTCAATCCTTCCACCAGCGGCACCACCACCACCACCATCATCAACAACACCAGCAACAACAGTTCGCTGCTGGCGGCGGGCTTGGCCTCGGGCGTCAGCACGGTTCTGACCAAGGCGATCCCTTGCACCAGTCCGAACAACATCCAAGGCACCTTCCAGGCGCTAGAGACGGTGGGGTTGGTGCACATCCTGGCCGAACCGAACCTCGTCGCCGTGTCTGGGGAGACCGCGAAGTTTCTGGCGGGCGGTGAATTTCCCGTACCATCGGGCCGCGACCTGCAGGGCAACGTCTCCATCACCTTCAAGGATTTCGGCGTGGGGCTTTCCTTCACGCCGGTGGTCCTGAGTTCCGGGCGCATCTCGCTACAATTGTCGACGGAAGTGAGCGAACTCACCAATACTGGCGCCTTTACACTGCAGGGAACCTCGACGACGCAAGCCCTCACCATTCCCGCGCTCGACGTACGCCGAGCCGAGACCACGGTGGAGCTTCCTTCCGGAGGCAGCTTCGCCATCGCGGGATTGATAGAGCACATCACCAAGCAGCAGATCGACGCCTTTCCCGGCCTCAAGGACATGCCAGTGCTGGGTGCTCTGTTCCGCAGCCGCGACTTCCAGAACGACGAGACCGAGCTGGTGGTGCTGGTGACGGCCTATCTCGTCAATCCGACGCAAGAAGACAAGCTTGCCGCGCCCACCGACGGCTTTAAGCCGCCCACCGATCCGGAAACGATTCTGCTCGGCCGGCTGAATGCGATCTCTGACCACGATAAGACGCCGGCGAAGGTGCCCGAAGGTGGCTCCGGCTTCATCGTGCAATAGGACGGACCATGACCAGAACCAACACCATCTTGCGTTCGGCCTGCGTCGCCGCCGTGCTGCTGGCCAGCAGTTGCGCTTCGCCGTTCAGCGACGGCACGGGGCCGGCGAGCGACGGGGCGGCCAATCATCCGATCACGGTGGCGCCGCGCTACTTGTCGCTCAAATTGCCGTTCTCCGTGCCGGAAGCGGGGCTGCTGCCCGACGATACGGCGCGCTTCTCCGCTTTCGTGTCGGATTATCTCAAGCAAGGCACGGGCTCGATCTCGATCTCGGTACCCGAGGGCGAAGGCACCACGGCGGCCATCGCTTATTTTGGGCAAAGACTGAGCGAAGCGGGCGTGCCGCGCGAACGCATCCTGGTGAACACCCATGCGGTCGCTAACGGCGATACGCGCGTCGAGCTCGGCTATATCGGCTATGCCGCGAAAACCGATTCATGCGGCGACTGGTCCGCCGATTTGGCGGCGACCTCGGACAATTCGACCGCGCCCAATTTCGGCTGCGCTGTGCAGCAGAATATCGCCGCGCAAGTCACCGATCCGCGCGATCTCGTCGAGCCGCGCGCCATGGACGAAAGCGACGCCACGCGTCGCAATACCGTGACCGACGCTTATGAGAAGGGCCAAGTGACGTCGGCCCAAAAGACCGGCGACCAATCGGGCAAAGTGTCCGACGTGGGCGGCCAGTAAGGCAAAAGGCCATGACGATGCGCGTACAGGAAAGCCAGGAAGCGTTCGGGGCCGCCCCCCACGAACGGCCGGTGCCGCGCATTTCGATCCATGCGTTCTGTGAGTTTCCCGACACTGGCGCTGCGTTGCAGCGGGCGGGTGCCGACCGGCGGCTGGCCAAGGCCAATCTCAGTATCCAGCTCGGCGGCATAGGGGCCGCCATTACGCGCTATGACGGGCAGGTGACGCCCAATCTTCTGATCGTGGAAACACGGCTTTCGGGCAAAGCGGCGCTGGACGAGCTCGACAAGCTCGCCGAAGTGGTGGACCCCGCCTCCAAGGTGGTGGTGGTTGGTCGCGTCAACGACGTGGAGCTCTATCGCGAATTGATGCGTCGCGGCGCTTCGGAATACCTCGTCGCCCCGCTCGACCCGCTGCATCTGATCGAGGTGATCGCGGGGCTCTACAGCGATCCGCATGGCAGGCCGCTCGGGCGCGTCTTGGCCTTCATGGGGGCGCGCGGCGGCGCGGGATCGTCGACGCTGGCGCACAATATCGGCTGGTGCATCGCCGAGGAGATCGCGGTGGGCACCACCATCGTCGATTTCGATCTGCCGTTCGGCACGGTGGGCCTCGACTTCAACGACGAGCCTGGCCAAGGCGTAGCCGACGCGCTGACCGCCCCCGAGCGGCTCGACGACGTGCTGCTCGACCGGTTGCTCTTGAAGCGCGGCGATCATCTGTCGCTATTCACAGCGCCCGCCTTGCTCGAGCGCGATTACGACGCGGGCAACGACGCCTATGAAGCCGTGCTCGATTCGGTGCGCCAGATCACGTCTTGCGTGGTGGTCGATCTGCCGCATCACTGGGCGCCTTGGATCAAGGCGACGCTGATCGGCGCCGACGACATCGTGATCGTCGCCACGCCCGACCTGGCCTCGCTGCGCAACACCAAGAACCTGATCGAACTGTTGCGCCTCAACCGCCCCAACGACACCGCGCCCAAGCTGGTGCTCAATCAGGTTGGCCAGCCCAAGCGGCCGGAGATTCCGCTCAAGGACTTTGCCGAGACCATCGGCGTGGAGCCGACGGCGGTCCTGCCGTTCGAGCCGCTCTTGTTCGGCCAGGCCGCCAACAACGGCCAGATGCTGGCCGAGCTTGGGCAGAAATCGCCATCGCTGGACGCCATGCGCCGCCTGGCTGGATTACTCACCGGCCGCAAGCCCGTGCACACAAAAGCCAGCGCGCCGCTCTTCTCTCTGCTGAAGGGAAAGAAAAGAGCCTAGGCGATGTTCGGAAAGCGCGCCGCGATCGATCCCCAGCCGAAGCCGCCGCGCATCGCCGCGCTCGAGGAGCCCGCGCGCGCCTCCAAAGCCGAATTCTTCCCATCGGCGCAGCCCAAACCGGCTTCCGTGCGGCCGACGGCCTCCGACAACGTCTCGGAAGATTACTATCAGATCAAGACCACGATCTTCAGCGCTCTGATCGACACCATCGACTTGGCGCAACTGGCCCAGCTCGATCCCGATTCGGCGCGCGAGGAAATCCGCGACATCGTCAACGAGATCATCTCGATCAAGGCGGTGGTGATGTCGATCGCCGAGCAGGAGCACCTGTTGCAGGACATCTGCAACGACGTGCTCGGCTACGGTCCGCTCGAGCCGCTGTTGGCGCGCGACGACATCGCCGACATCATGGTCAACGGCGCGGGCCGCGTCTTTATCGAAGTGGCCGGCAAAGTGCAGCTCACTTCGGTGCGCTTCCGCGACAATGCGCAGCTGATGAACATCTGCCAGCGCATCGTCAGCCAGGTGGGCCGCCGGGTCGACGAGTCCTCGCCGATCTGCGACGCGCGCCTGCTCGACGGCAGCCGCGTCAACGTCATCGCTCCGCCGCTGTCGCTCGACGGGCCGACGCTCACCATCCGCAAGTTCAAGAAAGACAAGCTGAAGATGGAGGATCTCGTCCGCTTCGGCTCGATCAACGAAGCGGGCGCCAAGCTGCTCGGCATCATCGGTCGCTCGCGCTGCAACGTCTTGATCTCAGGCGGCACCGGCTCGGGCAAGACCACGCTGCTCAACTGCATGACGGCCTATATCGACGCCGAGGAACGCATCATCACCTGCGAGGACGCGGCGGAGCTGCAGCTGCAGCAGCCGCACGTGGTGCGGCTCGAAACCCGCCCGCCTAATCTCGAAGGTCAAGGCCAGATCACCATGCGCGATCTGGTGCGCAACTGCCTGCGCATGCGCCCCGAGCGCATCATCGTGGGCGAAGTGCGCGGCCCGGAAGCGTTTGATCTGCTTCAGGCGATGAACACCGGCCATGACGGCTCAATGGGCACGCTGCACGCCAACTCGCCGCGCGAGGCGATGAGCCGCCTGGAATCGATGATCACCATGGGCGGCTTCCAGCTTCCCACCAAGACCATCCGCGAGATGATCGTGGGCTCGATCGACGTGATCATCCAGGCCGAACGTCTCAGAGACGGCACGCGGCGCATCACCAGTGTCACCGAAGTGGTGGGCACCGAAGGCGAGGTCGTCATCACCCAGGATCTGCTGGTCTACGAAATGTCGGGCGAGGACGAATCGGGCCGCATCAAGGGCCGCCATATCGGCACGGGCATCGTGCGACCCGCCTTCTGGGAACGCGCGCGCTATTTCGGCAAGGAACGCGATCTGGCGGACTGCCTCGACAAATTGCAGGTGTGACCATGGCCGTCGCGTTGGTAGCCTTCCTGGTCGTCCTGGCGCTCGGCGGGGCGGCCTTCGCTTTTGCGGGCGAAGGCGTCGGCGGCGCGCAAAAGCGGCTCGTCGGATTGGGCAAGCCTCAGACGGGTGCGCGTACCCCACGCCACAACACGGAAACCGCCGCGCAGCGCAAGAAGAACATGCAGACGCTGCTCAAGGACATCGAAGCCAAGCAGGTCGAGAACAAGAAGAAGTTGACGATGCGTCGTCGCCTCGATCAGGCAGGCCTTTCCGAAACCTCCGTTCGCACTTATTGGACCGCCTCGGCGTTGTTAGCGCTCTTCGTGGCGGCGTCGTGCTTCTTGGGCGGACAAAGCCCGTTGGTGATCCTGGGGGCGAGCTTCGCCGCCGGTTTCGGCCTGCCGCGCTGGGTTCTGGGCTTTCTCAAGGCGCGCCGGGAGAAGAAATTCACCGACGATTTCGCCAACGCCATCGACGTGATCGTGCGCTCTGTGAAATCTGGACTACCCACCAACGACGCGCTGCGCATGGTGGCAAGCGAGTTCCGCGATCCTCTAGGCGGTGAATTCAAGCTTCTGTGCGAAAGCATGAAGGTCGGCGTCACGCTGGAGCAGGCGATGAAGCGCATGTACGAGAACATGCCCACCACCGAAGTCGGCTTCTTCTCGATCGTCATGACCATCCAGCAGAAATCGGGCGGCAATCTCTCCGAGGCGCTGGGCAATCTCGCAGGCGTGCTGCGCGACAGAAAGCGGTTACAAGGCAAGGTCAAGGCGATGTCGTCGGAAGCCAAGGCCTCGGCGATGATCATCGGTTCCCTGCCGCCAGGCGTCATGGGCCTCGTCTATCTGACGACACCGAACTACATGGCGCCGCTGTTCAGCGAAAAGGTGGGGAACCTGTTGCTGGCGGGCTGCGTCCTCTGGATGAGCATCGGCATCTTCGTGATGCGCAAGATGATCAATTTCAAGCATTGAGGGCGGAGCATGTTCGACATCAGCGCCCTTCTCGATCTGCTCTTCGATCCGAATTTCCTGGCAATGCTGGTGGTGGCGATCTTTGCCTTCGCCACCGTCGTCACCTTGGGCCTGCCGCTGCTCGAGCGCGACACGCTGGGCCAGCGCCTGAAATCGGTGGCCGAGCGGCGCGAGGAGCTGCGCCAGCGCCATCACGCGGCGCTGAACGCCAAGCGCGGGCAGTTGCGCAGCGAGCCGGTGGGCACCACCAAGCTGATCAAGCAGATCGTGGAGCGCTTCAAGCTCGCCAGGCTCGTGGAGTCGGAGGATTCGCGAGACAAACTGACGCGCGCGGGGCTGCGAGGCCAGACCCCGCTCACGGTGTTCATGTTCTTCCGCTTCGTGATGCCTTTCATCCTTTTCGCCGCGGCCTTGATCTATCTTTACCTCATCACCGATTTCGCCTGGTCGGGGACGATGAAGATCGCCGCTTCGGTGGGGGCGGCGCTGCTCGGCTTCTATCTGCCCGATTTGTTCGTCTCCAACGTCATCGCGCACCGCCAGGAATCGATCATGCGCGCCTTTCCCGACGCGCTCGATCTCATGTTGATCTGCGTCGAATCGGGCATGTCGATCGAATCGGCCTTTACCAAAGTGGCTGCCGAAATCGGCCAGGCTTCTACGGAATTGGCCGAGGAACTCGCGCTCACCACCGCCGAACTCTCTTATTTGCCCGACCGCAAACAAGCCTTTGAGAATCTCGCCAAGCGCTGCGGTCATTCCGGCGTCAGGGCAGTCGCCACCGCCCTCAATCAAGCGGAGAGATACGGCACGCCTTTGGGCTCTGCCTTGCGCGTTTGCGCCCAGGAGAACCGCGACATGCGCATGGCGGCGGCCGAGCAGAAGGCCGCGGCCCTTCCCGCTAAGCTCACCGTGCCGATGATCGTCTTTTTCCTGCCGGCGCTGTTCGTCATTATCATGGGACCGGCGATCATGAAGGTCATGAGCATGCTGTGAAGGGGACGGAAAGCCGGCTCGCGCTCACCGACACGGCACAACTCGTTGCGTATGAACCGCCGTTGTTAGGCGAAGCACAAACCGGCCACTAATTCGTTTAAGACTGGGAGCTCAGACTCGCTCGGTGGATGTCGTATCGTAGACCTCACGCGAGATATCAGGCCTCGCAGGGCCTTCATGAATTGCATGCACAGATTTCGAATAGAGACCTCGTCAGGTTTTCGGTGTGCATCATCTTGCGCAGAATTCATCGGGTCATTAACAAAATCTGCTCCGGATATGCACCACGTATCTGCAACTGCGTCTCCTCTGTCGTATTTCGTTATCGGCGTAACATACTTAATAGGCTTGACATTTTATAGATTTGTTCTCATATTGTTCTCGTACTTACGCAAGGGAGAATTGCCACAAGGCGCGCGGCGACGGTCGCGGCCGAGGGAAGATTTTGCGCGAGAGCATACAGAGGTTTCGGACCCTTTCTCATGCGGGTCCAAGCGGACAAGGCCGAGCCATCGTTCTGCGCGCGCGCGTCCGGAACGCTGATCCAATGGCGCCACAGGCGACTTTCGGATCAAAAGCGTGTCGCTCGCGAGGCAGGGCCGCCAACGCCGGAGGGCGTGGCCAGATGCGGCAGCCGCGTTCGCTTAAGCCTCGAGGAAGCCGTGCCAAGGTGCTTGTCCGCCTGCCGCGAAAAGCAGGCGAGGCTCGTCGTCTGTGCAGCGCGGTCGACGAAAGCGGGTTTGCGAGGGCCCGCTTTCGTTTTGCGCGCGCGTTACTGCTTTTCGGCCGCCAGGCGCAGCGAGGGAATCTTGTTCGCCGGCTTATGCGCTTGGGATTTGGCCTGGTGGTCGGCTGTGCGCAGTTTCGGCGCCGGCAAGGCCAGTTTATGGGGCTTGTGCATTGCTTTGGCCGCGTGCTTGACCGGCCCGGCCCTCGGATCGATTGGCACGCTTTGCATAACGATGAAATTCGGCGCATTCGTCGCGGCGACCAGCTTACGTGGCGCATGCTGTGCCAAAGCCGATGGCGCCGAGGCCGGCGCAGGCTTGCTTTCCGTCGGGTTGGCGGACGCGACGGGCTCGACCGGCGCCGGGGGCGGCACAAGCGCGTCGATCAGCTTGAGATTGCGCGCGATCTTGGGATCAGCCGATCCGGTCGCGGTCGCTTGGTCGATCAGCTTCTTGGCACCCACGGGATCGCCCGCCAGCATGCGCGACATGGCATAATTGTTCAGCACCACCGCCTCGCCCGGTTTCAGCACCAGCGCGTGTTCATAGGCCAGACGTGCATTCGCCGTGTCGCCCGTCTCGTCGCAGGCCACGCCGAGCGCGGAATAAAGCGTCCAGTCCGAAGGCTGCAGCTCGACGGCGCGCTTGAGGAACTCCTCGCCCTCCGCGGCTTGGCCTTGCTGGACCAGCACTTTGCCGTATTCGCCCACCACGCGCGGATCGTCGGCGGCCACCAGCATCAATTGACTGAGCACATGGATCGCGCCGTCGTAATCGCCTTGCACGCGCAAGAGCTGCGCTTGGCGGATTTCGTCGTCGAGATTATTCGCCAAGCTGTTGCTCGCGGCCGCATCGGTTTTTCCGGCCGGCGCCTGCGCGGTGGAAGGCGTAGAGGCACAGGCGCAAAGCGCTACGGCCGAAAGCAACAGCGCTCCAAAACGGACGGACTGACGCAACATGGCAAGGCCTTTGGATGGTCCACCGCAAAGCATGATAGGGCACAGTCAACAAAGCCTTAAATTCCACGATCTACAGCACTTTTTGCCTCATGCCTGTGGTGACGAAGCGGTAAACAAAGCCTAAACTCTCTGTCCAATTCCTGACGCAAAGTTGTGGGAGTCAGGTCCCATGAGACGGCATAACGCGAATCTGGCAATTACATGGGTCATTTTCTTTGCCTGCATCTTGTCCTTGGCCGTCGGAGCGAGCCGCGCGCAAGACGCTTCCCAGCGGCAGTTTTTCCAGATTGCGACGGGCTCCACGGCCGGCAGCTATTTTCCCATCGGCGAATTGATCGCCGGCATCGTCAGCCATCCGCCGGGAGTGGCGCGCTGCGATACGCCGGGCGTGTGCGGCCCGTCTGGTCTGATCGTCTCGGCGCGCACCAGCGAAGGCGCCGTCGCCAACGTGTTGGCCGTCAATGTCGGTGAGACCGATTCCGGCTTGGCGCAAAGCAACGTCGTGGCCGATGCCGTGGCGGGGCGCGGCGAGTTTCATTCTCGCCAAACGCATATTCGCGTCATCGCCAACCTGTTTCCGGAGCCGGTTCAGCTGGTCGTGGCGGCCGACTCTCGGATCAAAAACGTTCGCGATCTCCGCGGCAAGCGCGTCTCGATCGGCGTGGAAGGTTCTGGCGACGGCGTTGTCGCGCGCGCGATCCTTGCCGCTTACGGGCTTTCGGAACGCAGCATCAAGGCGAGCAAAGAGCCTTACGATGTCAGCGCCGAGCTGTTGAAGCAGAGGCGCCTGGATGCATTCTTTTTCCTGGGGACCGCGCCCGCGCCTTTGATCGGCGATCTTTTTGCGCACGCTGCGGCGAGACTGGTGGCGATCGACGGTAGTGCGCGCCGACGGCTGCTTAGACGCGTGCCCAGCCTCACTGCCGATACCATTCCGCAAGGCGCTTATCCCGGCACGGGCACGATCGGGACGGTTTCGAGCCGCACCCTGTGGGTGGTCAAAGATTCGGCCTCGCCCGAGATCGTCTACGGCCTGTTGCGCGCGCTGTTCGATCCGGCCAATCGCGAACTACTCGATGCGGGCGGGGCCCGGCATATCCGCCTGGACGAGGCGACCTCGGGCCTCACCGCGCCGCTGCATGACGGCGCCGAGCGCTTCTATCGCCAGATGGGCAAGCTGCGCTCGTAAGTCAGACGAGACCGGCGTCCACTTCGGCCTTGGCCGCTTTCATCCAATCCTGCATGGCCGGCAGTTCCATCATCCGTGCGCAATAGGCTTCAAGCGATCCCGGCACGGTAATGCCGTAGGTGAAAAAGCGCGACACTACCGGCGCATACAGGCAATCGGCGATGGAAAAGCGTCCGAACAGAAAACCGCCAGCGCGGCCTGCTGACAGCGCCTTGCTCCAGGCCTCTTTGATGCGCGCGATGTCGTTCTCGACCGCCTCGCCGAGGTCGGGCGTGGGCAAGCGGCGCGCACACTCCATCGTCAGTTTTTCGCGCATTGCAGCAAAGCCCGAATGCATTTCTGCGGCATAGGAACGTGCCAGCGCACGCGCTTCGGGATCGGTTGGCCACAATTCGGCCTCGGGATGGCGTTCGGCCAACGTCTCGCAAATGGCCAAGCTGTCCCAAACGGTGAAGCTGCGGCCATTCACGGCGATCTTGAGCGCGGGCACTTTACCGGAGGGAGAGTATTGGCGGATCTCGTCCGAGCTTTCGCTCCGGCGCAGCCTGAGCACGATTTCCTCGAAAGGAACGCCCACGGTGCGCATTGCAAGGTAAGGCCGCAGGCTCCAGCTCGACCAGTTCTTGGTACCCAGGATCAGGGTATAGCGCGCGCTCATGCCGTTTCTCCGGTTGCGGGGCGGATGGGCCATTTCTAAAGTTGCGCGTTGTCGACTCAAGGGTCGCCGCATGCATCCCAGCCTTGTGAAAGGCGCAAGACATCCGGTGCCGCTTTACGCGGTCGAGGACCTGAAGCGCCTCCTGCAACGCTTGAGCGCGCGCGAAGCCGCTTTCCTCAAGGCTTCGGGCTTCGCCGCAAAGGAAGGCGATTTGCGGCTGGTTCCCAGCGCCAAGGGCGGCTTGGCCTTGGCGGTGTTAGGTGTGAAGCGCGATCCCTTAGCACTTGCCGCGTTTGCCGAAAGGCTACCCGAAGGCGTCTATCGTTACGAAACGCTGCCCGAGGGAATTTCGCCCAATCTGGCGGCCTTGGCCTTCGCGCTCGGGGCGTATCGGTTTGGCCGCTACAGGGCCAAGGGCAAACCGCCGCCGAAACTGGTCGTGCCCGAAGAGGCCGACGGTGAAGAGGTCTCGCGCATCGCCGCCGCCGTCGGTTTCGCGCGCGATCTGATCAACACGCCCGCCAACGACATGGGGCCGGAGGAATTGGCCGCGGCCGCACGCGCACTCGCCAAACGCCATCGCGCCGAATTCACCGAGATTACGGGCGCGACTTTGCTGAAACAGAACTATCCTTTGATCCATGCCGTCGGCCGCGGCTCGGCGCGTCCGCCGCTCTTGCTCGATCTCAGATGGGGCAGGGCCGGCGCGCCGATCGTGACGCTGGTTGGCAAAGGCGTGTGTTTTGACACCGGCGGTTACGATCTCAAGAGTTCCGCGGGCATGCTCACTATGAAAAAAGACATGGGCGGAGCTGCGATCGTTTTGGCACTGGCGGGCCTTGCGATGGACGCCAAACTCGACCTTCGCCTGCGCGTGCTGATCCCCGCGGTGGAGAATTCGGTGTCGGGCACGGCTTACCGCCCCTCCGACGTGTTCAAGAGCCGCAAAGGCTTGACGGTGGAAGTGGGCAACACCGACGCGGAAGGCCGGCTGGTGCTGGCCGACGCTTTGGCCGAAGCCGATCGCGAAGCGCCGGACCTTCTGATCGATGTGGCGACGCTCACCGGCGCTGCGCGGGTGGCCACCGGCATGGAGCTGCCGCCGTTCTTCACCGACGACGAGATGCTGGCGGCGGAATTGATGGCGCACGCCGCCGAAACGCATGATCCCGTGTGGCGATTGCCGCTGTGGCGCGGCTATGAGCCGACGCTCGACAGCGCCGTCGCCGATCTCACCAACGCGCCCGATTACGGCTATGCGGGCGCCATCACCGCGGCGCTGTTCCTCAACCGTTTCGTAGAGAAAGCCAAATCTTGGATGCATCTGGATGTTGCGGCCTGGACCGATCGGCCCAAGCCCGGCCGTCCACGCGGCGCCGAAGCCACCGCGCTGCGCGCGCTTTATGCGCTGCTCAAATCGCGCTTTCCGGCGCGCTGACCATGGACCCGCGCACGGCTCCCGCCCGCCCCGCGTGATACCGATATGCAGATGGCGCTGGGCACGTCGATCGCGGCCGACCTGTCCGACTTGCGACGCGGCAATCTGGTGTTCTGGAATGGCCATGTCGGGGTGATGCTCGACGGCGCGCGCCTTCTGCACGCCAACGCCTTTCACATGGAAGTCGCGATTGAACCTTTGGCCGAAGCCGTCGCGCACCTCGCCAAAAGCGCCGGCGCGATCACCGCGATCAGGCGGCTCTAATACGCCGTCGCGACATCGACGATCTGCGCCGGGCGCTCGCCGCGTTCGAAGCTCGCGATGCCGTCCAGCACCCATCGTGCCGCCACGGGCGGTTCGCAGATCGCCGCGATATGCGGCGTCAGCGTGATCTTAGGATGGTTCCAGAGCGGACTCTCAACCGGCAGCGGTTCCTTGTCGAACACGTCGAGCACGGCGCCCGCCAATTGTCCGCTGTCGAGCGCCACGAGCAAATCGGTTTCAATCAAATGGCCGCCGCGCGCCGCATTGACGACGTAGCTGCCCTTGGGCATGGCGGCGAAAGTCTTGGCGTTCAAGATGCCTTTGGTTTTTCGCGTCAAGGACAACAGACACACCAGAATGTCGGTCTGGCCGAGAAAAGCGTTCAGCTCTTCGTCGCCGGCGAAGCTCGTGACACCTTCGATCTGTTTCTTCGTGCGGCTCCAGCCGGAAACCTTGAAGCCAAGCTGGTAGAGGCTGCTCGCCGCGAAGGCGCCGATCTCACCCAGGCCGAACATGCCGATTCGCGTGTCCTCGGTACGGCGCGGCAAGAACATCTGGCGCCACTGGCGCTTTGGCTGGGCCTCGTCGAACAGCCGCTGGTGGCGATGGATCATCAAGACGTGGAGCAGCACGTATTGCGTCATCTCCGTCGTCAGCGTCGGGTCGACGAAGCGCACCAGCGGCACTTGCTCTGGATAATCGCCGTTCGCCAAGAAGCCGTCGACGCCCGCGCCGAGGCAGAACGCCGCTTTCAGCCGCTTCATGCGGGCGAGCAGGCCCGGTGGTGGGCGGAAGCTCAGCACGTAATCGACGTCTTCGGGCGCGAAGGCGTCGCGATTGTGCACCAGCAGGTTGACCGCGCTGCTTTCCAGATGCGTCGTCCACAACTTGGCCCAGCTCACCGGCACCAGCAGCAACAGATTGGGTTTGCTCATGCGCTGACGCTTGCCGTTTTTGCCGAGCGCTGGCAAGAGCGAAAGGTGTCTCTTACTTCTTGACGGCAGGCGCCGGAATCGGCATGGGGTTGTCGCTCAGCGTGCGCAGATAGGCCAAGAGATCGATGCGGTCTTGGGCGCTACGCAGACCGGCGAAGCTCATCTTGGTGCCGGGCACCATGCTTTGCGGCGACTTCAGATAGCGGAACAGTTCGGCGTAATCCCACACGGCGTGGCTGGACATCATCGCGCTCGAATAATCGAAGCCCGGATGCGTCGCGCGTGCGCGCCCGACGATGCCCCACAGATTGGGGCCGATCTTGTTCGGCCCGCCCTTGGAGAGGTCGTGGCACTGCTCGCAGCGCGAGGCGACCTCCTTGCCGGCGGCCACATCGGCCGCGGGCAGGACCGTGCCGAAATCTGGCAGCGGCTCTTCGGTGGCGGCGGCGGCGGCCGGACCAGCTGCGGTGTTCGCTTCGACGCCTTCGACCACATAGCCCGGTTTGGCCGGCATGGGCCTCTCAAAGATCGCTTCGGCCGCGAACTTGACGACAAGGACGAATATTAGCGTGCCGAGCACCGCGCCGGCAATTTTGTTCCACTCGAAAGAATCCATCTGACGAAGCTCCGCTATAATGGCCCGGCGCTCAAGGCTGGAGAGATAATAAGGACCATTACAAGTCCATCCCCACCCGTCATTGCGGCGAAGCGTCGCAGAATCAGGCAGGTTATGCTTCCTTTAGACAGGGGTGGGCTTATCGCAAGGGCACTTGCTCCTTGGCGCGTCCTAAGGGAAAGAAAGCCTCATGAAACCAATTATTCTCATACCGGCGCGCATGGCCTCGACCAGGCTGCCCGGCAAGCCTCTCGCCGACATCGCCGGCGAACCCATGATCGTCCGCGTCTGGAAAAGGGCCGTAGCCGCCGATATCGGCCCGGTAGTGGTGGCGGCAGGAGAGCGCGAAATCGCTGCTGCCGTCGAGCAGGTGGGCGGGCGCGCGGTCATGACCGCGCCCGATTTGCCTTCGGGCTCGGACCGCATCTATGCCGCCTTGAACGCGGTCGACCGCGGCTACGAGCACGATATCGTGATCAATCTACAGGGCGATCTGCCGACCATCGAGCCTCAGGCGATTGCGGCTTCGCTGGAAGCGCTGACGGTGACGGGCGCCGACATCGGCACGCTCGCCGCCGAAATCGAAGACGACGAAGACGCGGACAATCCCCATATCACCAAGGTGATCGCCTGCTGGGATGTGACGGGCCGGCGCGGCCGCGCGCTCTATTTTACCCGCGCCAAGGCGCCGTGGGGCAAAGGGCCACTCTTCGCCCATGTCGGGCTTTACGCCTACAAGCGCGAGGCGTTGCAGCGTTTTGTCAATCTGGCGCCCTCCCGGCTCGAGCTGCGTGAGCAACTTGAGCAATTGCGCGCCTTGGAAGCGGGCATGTCGATCGCTTTGGCGCGCATCGACGCCATGCCGCAAAGCGTGGACACCGAGGCCGATCTCGACAAAGTACGCGCCGCTTACGCGCGCGGAGAGGCCTAATGGTTTCGGCACTGATCGCCCGTGCCAAGACAGTCGCTTTCCAAGGCGAGAAAGGCGCTTACGCCAATCTCGCCGCGCGCAAGGCCGTGCCCCATGCCGAGGCGGTACCCAAAGCCACTTTCGAAACCGCGCTTGAATCCGTGCGGGGCGGCGAGACCGACCTTGCCATCATTCCGGTGGAGAATTCGGTCTATGGCCGCATCGCCGACGTGCATTTTTTGGTGCGCCATTTCGGCCGGCCGGTGAAAGGCTATGTGCCCGAGAACGGTCGCAAGAGCCTGTTCATCCTTGGCGAGCACTTCCATCGCGTGCGCCATCAATTGCTGGGGCTGAAAGGCGCCAAGCTTTCGGGCGTGAAAACCGTTTACAGCCAAGGCCCGGCGCTCGGCCAATGCCGCAAGATCATCAAGGAGCTCGGCCTTGCCGACAAGCAATGGTCGGACACCGCGGGCGCCGCGCGCCATGTCGCCGCCTTGAAGGACCCGACGGCGTCCGCCATCGCTTCTTCGCTCGCCGGCGAAATTTACGGCCTTGCGGTGTTGCGCGCCGACGTCGAGGACGAGCCGCACAACATGACGCGCTTTCTGATTATCGGCGCCGAGCCCGACGATGCGCCGAACGACGGCGGGCCGGTCATCTCTACCTTCCTGTTCGGCGTGCGCAACGTACCGGCCGCGCTTTACAAGGCGCTGGGCGGTTTCGCCACCAACGGCGTCAACATGACCAAGCTCGAGAGCTATCAATTGGGCGGCTCGTTCAACGCCACGGAGTTTTACGCCGACATCGAAGGCCATCCGGACGCGCGCCCGGTGCGCCTGGCGCTGGAAGAACTGCAGTTCTTCTCGAGCAAGATCGTGATGCTGGGCGTCTATCCCGCCCATCCCTATCGCGGCGAGATGCCGTGAGCGAAGAGTCGCTGCGCTCTGCGATCATCGATTTCGTGCGCACTATCGGCATCGAAATACGAACCCGCGATTTGAGCCAAGGCAGCTTTCTACCGGGCCTCGATATCGGCGTGGGCGCCGTGCTGTTGGACGCAGCGCGTTGGGCCCATCCGGGCGATCTGTTGCACGAGGCCGGTCATCTGGCCGTGACCTCGCCAGACGAACGGCACGGCGTCAAGTTGTCGCCCACGTCGGCCGACGAGATGACCGCGATCGCCTGGTCTTACGCGGCGGCTGTGCATTTGGGTATTCCGGTCGAAGTGCTTTTTCATCCCGACGGCTATAAGGGCGGTTCACAATCGCTGATTGATGCTTTTTCCGGCGGCGGTTATATCGGCATGCCGATTCTTGTGTATTACGGCATGACGATCGATCCCAGGCGTGCCGCGCCGGACGGCCCCAAGCCTTATCCGCACATGCTGCGCTGGCTGCGCTAAATTAAATTGTCATCCCCGGCGAGCGCGTGACGCATTGCGACGCGCGCGAGGAAAGGGGACCCAGGTATCGACACCTGCATGATGTAGATACCTGGGTTCCCTCCCCATCGCTTCGCTCGGACGAGAATGATAAGAGAGTTTTTCTTGTACCTCAAAGCCACAACCGGCCGCCGATCAGCACGATAATCGATAAGACAATGATTAGCAGCCGATTTATCCCTAACGGTCCTCGACCGCGTACCTTGAACCCCAAAAGACTCATTTCGATCTCGTCGTATTGCATAGACATCGCTCCGAATCGCTCGCCGAACCTAAGCCTCGCTTCCGGCCGAAAACAGGAGGACACGTGTCCCCCCTAATGAAGAATTTCAGCAATTCATCCGTGCTTTTCTACCCACGCCTTGATCAAATGATGCGCGATGGCGAAGGGGGGCGGGCAGCGCAGGTCTTCGAATTCGCCTTTGAGCAAGGCGCGTGCCTGATCACGTTCGAGCCAGCGCGCATCGGCCAGTTCGTTGTCATCGAGTTTCAGCCCGCGACTTTCGGCTTCGGCGAAACAGCCGATCATCAATTGCGAGGGAAACGGCCAAGGCTGCGAGGCTAAGTAGCGAACTGCGCCCGCCACGACGCCGGCTTCTTCCAAGAGCTCGCGCCGCACCGCTTCTTCGATGCTTTCGCCGGGCTCCATGAATCCCGCAAGCGCCGAATAGAAATTCGGCGGCCATTTCTTACCGCGGCCCAAGAGGCACGCCTCGCCATGGGTGGCCAGCATGATGACGACGGGATCGGTGCGCGGAAAATGCTCCGTCCCGCAGGCCCTGCAAACACGCTTTGAGCCGCCGTCGGCCGGCATGCTCGGCGCGCCGCATTTGGCGCAGAAACCGTGGCGCTGATGCCAATCGATCAAGGCTTTGGCTTGGCCGAGGATCGCAAGGTCCTTGGCCGGCAGCAGCGCTGCTGCGCCGCGCAATTCGCGGAACGCGCCATGCGCCGCCAGCACTTCTTCGGCCGCCGCCGAAACATCAAGTGCGAAACAGGCACGCCCTTCGTCCAATCCCAGGAACACGCAAACCACCTCAGGCGCGGCCAAGCCTTCACAGAGCTCGGGCGGCAAGAATACCGCCCGCGGCGGCTCTTGGGTCACCAAGACTTTCAGCCGCCACAGCGGCAAGATCAGCGAGGTTGGATCGCGCCGGCGCTCGGCCAGCCAGAAGGCGTCCGGGCGCCGCTCGCTCGCGCGATCCAAGGGATTGCCGGAAAACGGGATCATTTCGGAAACTAACATGTTCTCGGCACCCTTTGCTTGCCATATCGGCCCTGTGGCTTGCTATACTGTCTGTGGGAGGTTGGTGGCGGACGGGCCAGTCGCCAACCCGGTCAGGTTCGGAAGAAAGCAGCCGTAACGAATCCGGCCCGGGTCGCAGCCAACCTCCCACCCATCCTGAGAATCGCAATGGACGATACGCCGGAACCATCCTTGGGCCTTGCGCCAGCGCCGCCCCTCGAGGGCGCCTACAAAGTGCTGGCGCGCAAATACCGCCCGTCCGATTTCACCGGCCTGATCGGCCAAGAGGCGTTGGTCAAGACGCTATCCAACGCCTTTGCCACCGGGCGCATCGCCCACGCCTTCATGCTGACGGGTGTGCGCGGCGTGGGCAAGACCACCACCGCGCGCATCATCGCGCGGGCGCTCAACTGCATCGGGCCCGACGGCAAGCGCAGCGAGCCGACCATCCATCCTTGCGGGGTGTGCGAGCCTTGTGTCGCCATCGCCGAAAGCCGGCATGTCGATGTCCAGGAAATGGATGCGGCCTCGCGCACCGGCATCGACGATGTGCGCGAGATCATCGAAGGCGTGCGCTATGCGCCGGCCAGCGCGCGCTACAAGGTCTATATTGTCGATGAAGTGCACATGCTGTCGAAGCAGGCGTTCAACGGCCTGTTGAAAACGCTGGAAGAGCCTCCGCCACATGTGAAGTTCGTTTTCGCGACCACCGAGATCCGCAAGGTGCCGGTGACCGTGTTGTCGCGCTGTCAGCGCTTCGACCTGCGCCGCATCGAGACGGGCGAGCTGATCGCCCATCTCAAAGCCATCGCCGCGAAGGAAAATATCGCCATCGAAGATGCGGCGCTGGCGCTGATCACCCGAGCCGCCGAAGGTTCGGTGCGCGATGGGTTGTCGCTGCTCGATCAGGCGATCGCGCACAGCGAAGGCGGCGCGATCGCGGCGGATGCCGTGCGCGCCATGCTGGGATTGGCAGATCGCGGGCGCGTGCTCGACCTGTTCGAAAAGGTCATGGCGGGGCAAGTGGCCGAGGCGCTCGCCGCGCTGAACGAGCTTTACGACCGCGGCGCCGATGCGCTCGCGGTGATGCAGGATCTGCTGGAGATCGTGCACTTCCTGACGCGCCTGAAAGTGGCGCCCGCGGCGCAGGGCTTCTTCGACGGTTCTTCGAGCGAGGCCAAGCGCGCCGCCGAAATGGCGGCGAAGCTCTCTGTTCCATCATTGACCCGAGCCTGGTCGCTGCTGCTCAAAGGCCTGATCGAAGTGCGCGACGCCGCGCGTCCCCTCACTGCTTGCGAGATGGCGCTGGTACGGCTCGCATATGCCGCAGACCTTCCGCCGACGGACAAATTGGTTCGGGAGCTGCTGGAAAGCTCTTCCAACCCTCCTCTTGGGGGAGGGTCGGAATCTGGCGTGCGCGGCAGCGCGAGCACGGGTTTGGGGAGGGGTGCGGGCGCTGACTCCTCACCGAAAAACTCTTCGCATCCGTTCGCTGACGCGCACGGGGTACAGAATTCTTCGACCTTTCCTCAGGAGGAGGGTGGAAACTTGGCGACGGCTCCGGCCGCTTCGACTTCCGCACCCGTATTGCGCACGCTCGAAGACATCGCGGCGCTCGCCGATCCCAAATCGCAGTTGCGGATTCTGATCGAGAACAACATCCGCCTAGTGAAGCTGGAACCCGGCCGGCTGGAATTCTGCCCGGCCGGCATGGCGCCCAAAACACTGGCCGCCGACCTCGCGCAGAAGCTCAAGGATTGGACCGGCATGCGCTGGGTGGTGACGTTGGCGCGCGAAGGCGGCGAACCCACGCTCGCCGAGCAGAAAAAAGCCGCCAAGGCGGCGCGCCACGAGCGCGTGCTGCAGGAACCGCTGGTGCGCGCAGTGCTCGACCGCTTTCCGGGCGCGGAGATTGTGGCGGTGCGCGATGTCGAAGTGACAGACATGCCCGCACCGGACGAGAGTGAGGAATAGCCGGGCGTATGTCCTCCATCGGTCCTGAAATCGAACGGTTGATCCAGTTGCTGGCCAAGCTGCCCGGCTTCGGGCCGCGTTCGGCTCGGCGGGCCGCGCTTGTCCTGCTGAAAAAGCGCGAGACGCTGCTCGAGCCCTTGGCGTTGGCGCTGGGCAAAGCCGCTGCCGCGATCAAGCCGTGTGAGATTTGCGGCAATCTCGACACCACGTCGCCTTGCGCGCCTTGCCGCGATCCACGCCGCGATAGCCATGTGCTGTGCGTGGTGGAGGACGTCGCCGATCTGTGGGCGTTGGAGCGCGCTGGTGTATTCCGCGGGCGTTATCACGTGTTGGGCGGAGCGCTATCGGCGCTCGACGGCATCACGCCCGAACGGCTCAACGTTGCTTCGCTGCTGGAACGCGCCAAGGGCGCCGAAGAGGTGATCCTGGCGATGAATGCCACGGTGGAAGGCCAGACCACGGCGCATTATCTGATGGACACGCTGGCGCCGCTGGGCGTCAAGGTCACGCGGCTTGCCCATGGCGTGCCGGTGGGCGGCGAGCTCGATTATCTCGACGAAGGTACGCTCGCCGCCGCCTTCAAGGCGCGTCGCGCGCTGTAGTCGTCTATGCCTGCGCCTCCCCGCGGCCGTGTCCGTGCAGGTCGTGCGCGATCATCAGGTAGATCGCCGGCACCACGAACAGTGTGAAGCAGGTGCCGATGGCGATGCCCGTAGCGATCACCAGCCCGAGATTGAAGCGCGCCGCCGCGCCCGCGCCGGAGGCCATGATCAGCGGCACCACGCCCAGCACCATCGCCGCGGTGGTCATCAGGATCGGGCGCAAGCGGATCGAAGCCGCTTCCTCCACCGCCTCGCGCTTGCCCCAGCCTTGCAGCTGAAGATCGTTGGCGAAGCGCACGATCAGAATACCGTGTTTGCTGATCAGCCCGATCAGCGTGACCAGGCCCACTTCGGTATAGATATTAAGGGACGTGCCGCCCACGCCCATGGCGATGAAGATCAACGCCCCACAGATCGACATCGGCACGCTGACCAGGATGATGAAGGGATCGCGGAAACTCTCGAACAGCGCGGCGAGAGTCAGGAAGATGATGATCAACGCGAAGAAGAAAGTGACAATCAGAGCGCTCGATTCTTGCACGAATTGCCGCGTCGCGCCGGCGTAATCGAGGCTGTAACCCTGCGGCATCTGATCGGCGGTGATCTTCTTGAGCACGTCGAGCGCGTCGCCCGTGGTCATGCCGGGCAGCGGGATGGCCGTGATAGTGGCTGAATTGAGCTGCTGGAAGTGATTGAGCGATTCGGGAACCACGCTGGACTCAAGATGCGCCACGGTGGAAAGCGGGATGCTGTCGCCCGTCGAGGTGCGGATGTAGTAATTCTTGAGCTGGTCGGCGTTCAGACGGAAGCGCTGCGCCACTTGCGGAATCACCTGATAGGCCCTGCCCGACAGGTCGAAATAATTGACGTAGCCCCCGCCCAGCATCCAGGTCAGCGCGCTGCCCACGTCGCTCATGGTGAGCCCGAAACTTGCCACCTTGTTGCGGTCGATCGCCACTTCGGTCTGCGGCTGATCGTATTTCAGGTCGGAATCGAGATAGAGGAAGCGGCCCGATTTCTGCGCCGCGTCCATCACGTTGTTGGTCACTTCGTTGAGCTGCTGGAAGGATTGCGTGGTCTTGATGACGAATTGGATGCCCAGGCCCCCCGGTCCGGGTAGCGGCGGAATCTGAAAAGCCGCCGCGCGCACGCCCGTAATCTGGTCGAGATTTTTCTGCATCAAGGGCTGAAGGTCGTCGGCGCTGCGACGGCGCTCGCTCCAGGGCTGCAACACAAAGCCGGCGATGTTGCGTGACGGCGAGCTGATCTGGAAGACGCGGTCGGTCTCCGGGAAGGAATGCGCGGCCTGGAAAACCTGCTGCTGCCAGATGAGCGATTGTTGCAGCGTCGCCGTCGGCGGCGGGGTAATAAGCGAGATGATGATGCCTTGGTCCTCTTGCGGCGCCAATTCGTTCTTGGAGACCGAGAACAGCAGATAGATACTGCCGAGCACGAGGACGGCGAACACCACGATGACCGGCAGTTCGTTCAGGCCCGAACACAGCGCACGCTGGTAGCGCCGCCGCAGCCAATCGAACTTTTCGTCGATGAAGACGACGAGCCAATGCTCCCAATGCGAGCGCACGCGTTCGTGCGAACGCAACAGCCGGCTGCCCAACATCGGCGACAGTGTGAGGGCTACCACCGCCGAGATGATCACCGCGCCCACCAGCGTGAAGGCGAACTCGACGAACAAGGCGCCGGTCAGCCCGCCGATGAAACCGATCGGCACATAGACCGCCACCAGCACTAGCGCCATGGCGACGATCGGGCCGCCCAGTTCGCGCGCGGCCATGACGGCCGCGTCGAACGGTGCCTTTCCTTCCTCCAAATGGCGGCTGACGTTCTCCACCACGATGATGGCGTCGTCGACCACCAGCCCGATGGCGAGCACGAGGGCGAGCAGCGTGAGCAGGTTCACCGTGAAGCCGAAGGCCAGCATGAAGATGCCTGCGCCGATCAGCGACAAGGGAATGGTCACGATGGGAATCATCACCGCCCGCGGCGAGCCCAGAAAGGCGAAGATGACGAAGATGACGATGAGCACCGCTTCGAGTAGCGTCCACACCACCTCGTTGATGGCGTTCTCGATGAAGGCGGTGGAGTCGTAAGCGACCGTCGCAGTCAGCCCTTGGGGCAATTGCTGCTGGATGGAGGGGAACAGCGTTCGGACGCGTTGGATGACGTCGAGCACGTTAGCGTTGGGCGCGATTTTGACGCCGATCACGACGCCCGGCTTGCCGTCGAATTCGGCTTCCGAATCGTAATTCACCGAGCCCAGCGTGACCTTGGCGACGTCCGATAAGCGCACATAGGCGCCGTTCTGCGACTTGAGGATCAGATTCTTGAAGGCGTCGAGCGACTTGAGATTGGTGGAGGCGGTCAGGTTCACCTGCACCATCTGGCCGCGCGTATTGCCGACTGCGGAGAGATAGTCGTTGTTGCCGAGCGCGTTCGCCACGTCGGTCGCTGTGAGGCCGTAGGCCGCCAGTTTCTCCGGATCGATCCAGGTGCGCACGGCGAACAGCTTGCCGCCCAGAATCTCGGCCGTCTGCACGCCCTCCACCGCCTGCAGTTGGGGCTGCACCACGCGGATCAGATAATCGGTGATCTTGTTGGGCGGCAGCACTTTGCTGTTGAAGGTGAGATACATGGCGTCGATGGTCTGCCCCACCGCGATCGAAATCACTGATTGCTGGGCCTCGGGCGGCATCTGGTTGCGCACCGAATCGACCTGAGTAATGATTTCCGACAACGCCTTGTTAGCATCGTAGTTGAGGCGCAGATTGGCCTGGATGGTCGACAGGCTCTGGACGCTCGACGAGGTCATGTAGTCGATGCCGTTGGCCTGGGCGATGGCGTTCTCCAGCGGGGTGGTGATGAAGCCGGCGACGGTCTCGGGGCTGGCGCCGTAATAGGCGGTGGAGACCGTCACCACCGCGTTCGTCGTCACCGGATACTGGCGCACCGGCAGCGAAAGAACGGCGCGCAATCCCAGCACCAGGATCGTCAGGCTGATAACGATCGCCAGCACCGGCCGCTTGATGAAGATGTCGGTGAAGTTCATCGCCCGGGCCTATTGGTCTTCCGGTTCCGGGTTGGGATTGTCGGGCAGCGGCACAGCGTTGTTTACTTTCACCACGGTGCCGTTCTTGAGCTTGAGCTGGCCCGTCGACACAACGACGTCGCTGGCGGAAAGCCCGCTTTCGATCGCGACCTGATCGCCGCGCGTCTCGCCCACGACCACGAAACGCTGCTGTGCCACCAGCTGCTCGCCCTGCAGGCCTTGCTGCTTGGTTACCACATAGACCGTGTCGCCGTAAGGATTGTACACGATCGCGGTCTCGGGCAGCGTGATCTGGGGCCTTGCCGCTCCCGCATTGACCACCACCGTCGCGAACATGCCGGGCAGCAGCTTCTTGTCGGGGTTGGCGATGGTGGCGCGCACCTGCACGTTGCGCGTGTTGGGATCGACCTTGGCGTCGAAGGCGAGGATGTGGCCCGAGAAGGTCGCGCCCGGCGCCGCGTCAGTGGTGAGCGAGACCTTGTCGCCCACGCTGATGAGGCCCAGCTGCTGCTGCGGCACCTCGAAATCGACATAGATCGGATCGAGCTGCTGCAGCGTGACCACGACCTGGCCGGCATTGACGTACTGGCCGACGTCGACCTGGCGGATGCCCACACGTCCGTCGTATGGCGCGCGAATCGCCTTTTTCTCGACGGTCGCCGCTTGCGCGTCCGCTTGCGCGCGCGCGTTCTTCATGTTGGCGAGCGCGGTGTCGTAATCCGTGGCGCTGATGGAATTAGTTTTGATCAAGGCGGCGTCGCGCTTGTAAGTCTGATCGGCCAGCGTGGCGGTGGCCTCAAGGGCCGCCAAGGTGGCGCGGTCGCTGTCGTCGCGCAATTGCACCAGAAGCGTGCCTTTGCGCACGTCGTCCCCGGCTTTGAAGCCGATTTTGACCACCAGTCCGGTGACCTCGGAGGACAGATCCGCACCCGCGACGGCGTGCAGCGTCCCCACCGCGCGCAGTTGTGTCTGCCACAGCGTCGACTTGGCCTGTACCGTGGAGACGGTCTGCACCGAGACGAAACCAGCATGCGGCCCCAGGAGATACTTCAGCACGGGAAAGAAGATGACGCCGAAGACCAGCAGCAGCACCGCCGCCACACTCCCCAGCATGATGAACATGCGCGGCGTGAAAAAGCGCCAGGCGCGTTCGGGCACGTGCTCCGTGATCGCGTTGCCGATGCGTTCGGGCCAAGCCCAGCCGCGTCCTGTTGTCATGATCCGATCCCGCAAAGTGCGCCGCCCGCAAGAATATGGAAGGCCGAGAACCAGTCTACATCGCTTGCGCGTGCAAACGAGTCAACTTGTGCCGATGGCGCTCCAGACTTTGTGATGAGCCGAATTGTATGTTTCTCGCCGCATCGCGCCCGGCTTGTGCGTCGGCAAAGAATGGTTAGCGCTCCGACTGGGGAAATCGGAACCCCGTAGGCTTACCGAGCCGTAGCTCGCGGCAAGCAGTCCGCCTTCGCCCTTCGGGTGATTATGGATAGCAAGAAGATACGCAGCCACATTGACGCCTCCGAGGCAACAGTGCTTCGACGAGAACGTATAGGGAACACGTATCGCGCCGATTAAACCAGGAACCCTGTCGTCACCGCCTGTGGCAATATACTGGTCCGCATCATCGAATTTCCCAGGCCCGCCAATGCCGCCAAGTTCGCCATCATCCGCCGGCGTCTTCAATCTCGTTGCAGGATTTTGAATCAACCTTCGATAGGCTGGGTCAGCTCCGCCGAAAAAAACCAACGACTTTGCGATTAGGCCTATAGAACGGTCCCGGTTTTCGTGCGGTTTTCGAGCTCGACAACCAGATCGGCAGCGAACGTCGACAGCGTGTCGTCCCGGGCGCCCATCACAACAATGCGATCGCCCGGCTTCACCAACTCCAACAATTTTGCGCCGCATGCAGAGCGATCCGCGAAAGCATAAGCGGCACGGCCGCGCTCCGCTACGCCACGGACAATATCGATGCTGCTGACGCTGCGTTCCACCGTGCCGCCGAAGTAGACTGGTTCCGGCATGACCAAGACATCGTCCACATACAGGTTGTCAACAAAACACGCGATGAAGGCGTCTTTCATCAGGCGTAGCGGGCCAAAGCCATGGGGTTGGAACAAGACGAGCAGCCGTCCTGGAAAGTCGTGCAGCGTCGAAAGCGTGGCGGCGATCTTATCTGGGTTGTGGGCGAAGTCGTCGATGACGGTTACGCCGTTCGCCGAGCCGGCAATTTCAAGACGGCGCCTCACGCCCATGAACGCACCGAGCGCCTGCGCGGCCTCTTCGATCCCCAGGCCATAGGCGCGCGTCGCGCCCAAGGCTGCCAGCCCGTTTGCGACATTGTGGCGTCCTGGCACACGAAGCGACACTTTGACAGTGGCGTTTGCTTCTTGGGCCAAGAATGAAATTCCATCCGGCGCGGGCGTGATGTCGCTCGCCCAGAGATTGGCACTGCGATCCGTCAGGCTGTAGGTGATCGCGTTGCGGCTCTTCGGGAATAGCGCCGCGGCTTCAGCATTGTCGAGATTCAATACCGCGATTTCGGCTTTTGCCAAGAAGTCGCCAAACAGCGACCGCAGCTCTTTCAGCGATTTATGATCCAGCGCGATGTTGTTGAGGACGGCGATGCGCGGCGTATAGCGTGCGATGGAGCCATCGCTTTCGTCCACCTCGCTGACGAAGAGATTGCTGTCGCCGACAATGGCACTGACGAACAACGCGCCGGGCCGTACGAAATTCTTCATGACGGCGCCGTTCATGACGGTGGGATTGCGGCCTGTGGCCGAGAGAATCCAACCGATCATGGCGGTTGTGGTCGATTTGCCGCTTGTGCCCGCAACGCCGATGCTCTGCGAAGCCGCATTGAACAATTCAGACAGCAGTTCGGCGCGGGTGATCAACGGCGCACCGATGCGTTTGGCGGCTTCAACGTCTGGGACGGTTGCCTCCACGGCGGCCGAAATGACCACGATCGTATCGGGCCGCGTGACCCCGCTGCCGTCCTGCGGATAAAGCGTGATACCCTGCATACGCAGGAAATCGAATTTTTCGGCCGTGCGCCCTTGATCACGTCCGCGATCGGATCCGGCAACGTTGAACCCTTTCGCACGCAAGATCAGGGCAAGCGGCAGCATGCCGCTTCCGCCGATGCCGCAGAAGAAATAACGTCTGTTCTGAGTCATGAGGGCACGTTATAAGGCTGGTGGCACGGTGACAAGGCTTTGGAAAAACACGAGTTTTAATGAATAACAGCAGGATCAAGATTGGTGTGGTCGCGTCCGGTTCGCGCCTCGAGCCCGTCATCGCCGATCGGGTTATGGCGCTGTCTCGAGCGACGTACGGCGAGCGGGCGCCCGAGATTTATTTCCATCCACAGTGTTTTCTGTCGTTCGGTCATTTTGCCGGAGGCGACGAGGCCCGTGCACAAGCGTTTCTCGAGATTGCGAATGATGCGAGCTTCGATGCGCTTTGGGTTGGACGCGGCGGCTACGGCTCATGCCGCATAGCCGAGCGGGTCATGGCCGCCGCAACGGATGCCGCCAAACGAAAGTCATACCTGGGATACAGCGACGCGGGCTTTCTGTTGGCCGGTCTCTACAAACAGGGGTTCAGCAATCTAAATCATGGACCCATGCCTGCCGACATTTGCCGTGAGGGAGGCGAGAAAGCGGTCGCACGGGCGTTGGCATTCCTGGTCGATGGCGATACGGCCGCGCTGGAGCCGACGATTTCACCGTCAAAGAAGACAGTGGCGTTCAACATCACGGTTCTCAGTCAGTTGCTCGGAACGGCGCTTCAACCGGATTTGACGGATCACATTCTAATGCTCGAGGAAGTATCGGAATATATGTACCGCATAGACCGGGCGATGTTTCACATCACTTCCAATCCGGAGATCAGAAAAGTGGCTGGTATCCGGCTGGGCCGATGCAGTGCCATCCCGCCCAATGATCCCGATTTTGGGCAGTCGGAAGAACAGGTTGTGCGGCATTGGTGTCGGGTGTCGCACATCCCTTATGTTGGACGGGCCGACATCGGTCATGATATCGAAAACAAAGTTGTGCCGTTTGGCTTGTTGCGGACAGCTAACAAATCCTCACCCAGTCCTGTTGCTTAGCGTGTGGGGAGATGGACGTAACGAAAGAGCGATGACCACGGGAGACGGAACGTCAATTGCAGACTCAGATCACGAATATAAATAGCGGGATATGGATAGCATTCAACGTATCGGCGTCGGCCATCCCCTCGCTTCACGCGGAGCCGATCGGCGAGAAGGAACCTGCACGCGCGCAACTCATTTGTTAGAACTTGCCATTACGAGCCTTTATGCAAGCGCAACAGCCCGAATGATCGTGACGGTTTTGTTACGGCACACAATCTCTTCGTCAAGGGCATGAGCGTGATCTGTAGTTATTGTATGTTAGAGCCTCAGCACCCCGATGGGGATGGCGGTGGAAATTCTTTTGATCGAAGACGACGCGAAGACGGCGCTCTATGTCACGGAGGGGCTGCAGACGCATGGTCACGTCGTTCGCTGGGCGCCGACCGGCCAGGACGGCCTTATTCAGGCGCGAAGTGCCCATAACGACGTCGTGATTGTCGATCGCATGTTGCCGGGGCTCGACGGCCTTACCCTCGTACAAAGGTTGCGCGGCGAGGGCTCGGATGTGCCGATCTTGTTTCTGACGACGATGAGCGGCCTTGACGACCGAGTCGAAGGACTGAACGCCGGCGCCGACGATTATTTGACGAAGCCGTTTGCGATCTCCGAACTCTTGGCGCGCGTCAATGCCGTTACGCGGCGCTCGCACCGGCTCGGCGCCGGCCAGAACACGCGTCTGCGCGTCGGCACGCTGGAAATGGACCTGCTGGCGCGCACCGTCACGCGCGAAGGCCAAGCCGTCGATTTGCAGCCGCAGGAATTCCGCCTGCTCGAATATCTGGTACTGAACGCGGGGCGTACCGTGACGCGGACGATGCTCCTCGAAAACGTCTGGGAGCTGAGCTTCGATCCGCAAACCAACATCGTCGAGTCGCATATGAGCCGTTTGCGCTCGAAGGTCGATCGCGGTTTCGCCAGGGAGATGATCCATACGGTGCGCGGGGCGGGTTATGTCATCCGTGCGGATTAGACTGTTCCAGACGGAGAGTTTTCGTCACGCCGCGCTCTTTGTGGCGCTCTTCGCCTGCTCCATGGCGGTGCTGATCGTGATCGTCTACGCGATCATGGATCATTCCTTCAAAGCCAATCTGATGCGCGAGACGGACGACGATCTCACCTCCATCCGCACCGCCTATCACGCCGCTTTGCCCAAGCACAAGGGCGAGCACGAAGCCAAGGAGATGATCGACGACCGCATGCTGGCACCCGACAGCGACGACGTTTTCCTCTTGCAGCGCGACGGCGTTCGCGTCGCCGGCAACCTGCCGCCAATGGCGCCGCGACAGGGTGTGTTCACCTTGCGTTATCCGCGCTCTTTCGGCGGGCGCGCCGGCAATGTCGAGCACGTTATTCTCGGCCAGGGCATTTTACTCAACAAGGACCTCTACGCCTTCGTCGGCCAGGACCTTTACGCGGCGAAGCAAAGCGAGCGCGGTATTCTGTTCGTCTTCGGCTGGGTCATGCTGGCGAGCCTAGTGCTCGCCTCATTGAGTGGGCTTCTGCTCGGCCGAAGTTTCTTGCGGCGCGTCGATACCATTACCGAAACCTGCCGCTCCATCATGGCGGGCAGGCTCGGCGACCGCATCCCGGCGACCGGCACGCGCAACGAACTGGAGCGCTTGGGCTCGGCCATCAACGCCATGCTCGACCGCATACAGACCTTGATGGAAAGCCTGCGCCAGGTTTCGAGCGACATCGCCCACGATCTGCGTACGCCGCTGACGCATTTGCGCTATCGCCTCGAACAGGCCCACAACGCGGCGACCACGACCGAGGACTATGCCGGAGCAGTCGATGCGGCGATCGCCGATTGCGACCAGCTGTTGTCGATCTTCACCGCCCTGCTCAGGATCGCGCAGATCGAGGCCGGCGCGCGGCGCGCCGAATTTCAGGACGTGAGCCTGGCGCAACTGGTCGAGCGCGCGCGCGACATCTACAAGCCGGTGATGGACGACGCCGGCCATCCCTTCGAGGCGTCGGCCGATGCGACAGCGGCGGTGCGCGGCGATCCGCAATTGCTGCTGCAGCTGTTCTCCAATCTGTTGGACAACGCCATCACCCACACCCCGCGAGGCGCGCAAGTGAGCCTCAAGTCAGGCATGAACGGTGATCGGCCCGTCATCGTCGTCGCGGATTCGGGACCGGGGATTCCGGAAGGCGACCGCGACGCCGTTTTCCGGCGGTTTTACCGGCGCGAGCAAAGCCGCACCACGCCGGGCAGCGGGCTCGGCTTGTCGCTCGCTTTGGCGATCGCCGAACTGCACGGCGCCACGATTGTGCTCGGCGACAACAAGCCCGGTTTGCGCGCGATGGTCGCATTTCCGGCCCGCGCCGCGTGAGCCGTCGCTCTGGAAAGGCCCGCATTTGCTTGGTTATTTCAAATTGCACAAATTCGTTGCCGAGGTTGGGAAATCCCAATCTAACTTCGCCGAGCGGTCATCAATCTGTTTCCGACTGTCGATCTTCCGAACCCATAGATGATCCGTTCCTGGGAGCGCCAAAAGCGCCTTTCCAGACGGGCCAATTCCTGCGGGTGGGGATGACGAAAATGACGAAAACGACCTTCGACACGTGTCTGCTTTGTTCCTGCGCGGCAGTAGCGCTGCTTTCGGCGCCGACTTTCGCCCAGTCTGCGGCCGGCGGCTCCCAGATCGAGACCGTCACGGTGACGGCGACGCGGCTGGACGCCGTCGATCTTAAGGAGACGGCGCCTATCGTGCTGGACGCGATATCGGAAGAGCAGATCAAGCAACTGCCGGACGTCAACGCCGCCGAGGCCCTGGAGCGCATTCCCGGCATCTCAATGGAAAGCGACAGCGGCGAAGGCCGCTTCGTCAACATCCGCGGCATGGACGCCGACCTCAATGGCACGACCTATGACGGCGTGCGGCTGACCGCTTCCAATGCTTCCTCGCCCCAAGGCGGCGCGCGCGCCGTGGCCTTCGACGCCTTTCCGGAAGGTATTCTCGGCGGCCTGGAAGTGATCAAGACGCTGACGCCCGACATGGACGCAGAGGGCCTGGGCGGCGTCGTCAACATTCTGCCGCGCACCATTCCCAACGGCAAAACCTATTTCGTCGAGGGCTCGCTTGGCACAGGCCTAGAGCCCTTGCGTGGCACACCGATTTATCAAGGCGACGTTACTGCCGGCACGCGTTTCGGTGCGGACGACGACATGAGCGTTATCGGCTCGTTCACGATGGATGACGACAAGCGCGGCATCGACGACATCGAAGAAGACTATCTCAATAGTCCGCCGGACAAGACCTTCCAAGACGTCCAGTACCGCTATTATTCGCATTACCATCGCACCCGCATGGGCTTCGGCGGCGGCTACACCTGGGCGCCGGACGACAACACGCTCTTGTTCCTGCGCGGTATCCATGCCGGTTACACCGAACTGGCCTTCAAGCATCGCCTGGAGATCGCCGGTCTTGGCGATGACATCATCGCCACCGATCCGCAAGGCGACATCACGGTGGACAGTGCGCAGCCGGAGATTGACATCACCAATTCCGGCGAGACCGTCGCCAACAACATGATAGAAGGCGGCGGCGAGACTTTGATCGGCGGGTTTTTGAAGGCGGCTCTGCGCCTGTCGTGGACGCGCGGCGAAGACATCGTGTATCGCAGCGACGGCTTCACCTTCCAAGATCCGAACATGCAGACGGTCGAGTACAACAATTCGATTGCGGCCTACCCGACCTACAAAGTGCTCGACGGCACCAATTTCCAGGATCCGTCGATTTACACCTCGTTCAGCGGCTCGAATGGCCCGAGCAAGAATTTCGACCAGGAATGGGCCGGCAAGCTCGACTTCTCGCTGCCGGTCGGCCTTGTCGACGGCGATGCTTTCAAGTTTGGCGGCAGCGTCCGCCTACGCTCGCGCCACGCCAGCGCCGATCTGGCGAATCCCTTCGTCAATTCGCTGCCTTATTCCGCCTTCGCCGTCGCCAAGGATGATATCTACTATGGCGACCGCTACAATGTCGGTCCGGCGCCGAATTATTGGGCGCTTGCCGCGCTGCCGCTTAGCGGTCCGTTCGTGGAAGATCCCACAGCGTTCGAGCACGATAACGAAAACGTCTTTGCCGGTTATGCCGATTACAGTGCGACGGTCGACAAGCTAGACATCAATGTCGGCCTCCGGGTGGAATCAACGGCAGGCATTTATCGCGCCAACGAATTCATAACCGATCCGCTAGGCAATACGACGATGGTCCTCAACGCCGCCAAGCACGATTACACCAACTTGTTCCCCGATCTCAACCTGACCTATCACGTGACCAGTGACATGCAGGTGCGCGCCGCGATCACCACCGCGATCGCCCGGCCAGGCTTCAATCAGATCACGGGATCGCGGAGCATCGACTACACGCAGGACACGATCTCGACCGGCAATCCCAGCCTGAAGCCGACCACGGGGCTCAACTACGACCTGTCGGCGGAGTATTACCTGCCCAACGGCGGCATCGCGTCGGTTGGCCTGTTTTACAAGGCATTTAGCGATTACATCATCCCGACTGTGCTGCTGAACCAGCCCTCGCCCAATCCTGCCATCACCACTGCCCACGATTTCCAGCTCAACAGCTTCTCGAACATTGGCAGCGCTCATGCCGACGGTATCGAGCTCGACTATTCGCAGCAATTCACTTTCCTGCCCGATCCCTTGGACGGCCTTGGCGTTGACGGCAATCTGACTGCGGTAGGTTCGGCCGGCGATATCCGCCAGGGCGAAAAGCACACCCTGCCGCAGACTTCGCCGTTCAACTACAACGCCGCATTGTTCTACACGAAGGGACCGATCGATTTGCGCATCGCCTCCTCCTATGTGTCGCGCAATCTGTGGGCGGTCAGTGACGACGATGCTGACGACAATTATTCGCAGCCGCGCTTCCGCCTCGACTTCGGCGGCAGCTACGATATCTGCGACATCCTGCAGTGGTACGTCGACATCAAGAACATCACCAACACCAAGCTCGAATTTACGCAGAGCGCAAGCAAGGATTTTCCGGTGCAACGCGAGTTCTACGGCCCGACCTACATGACGGGCATCCGCATCAAGTTGGGCGATTGAAGCAGGGAATGAAGATAGCCACACGATTCTGGCGGTTCGGCCTTTTGGCTTGTGCGGCGGTTGGCGCCGTGCAGGCCGAGCCGGCTGTCCCCGCTTATCAGCACATCTTCGTCATCATCGCCGAAAACAAGGGGTTCGACCAGTTGATGTCGCATCCCCAATGGACGCCCAATCTCCACAAGCTCGCCGGCGAATACGGGCTCGCCTCGCGCTTCTACACCGAGGTGCATTCCAGCGAGGGCAATTACATCGCCCTGCTGGGCGGCGACACCTTCGGCATCCACGATGACGACGCTTTCTTCTGCAAACCCGGACCGAAAAACGAATTCTGCGAGAAAGCCGACAAGCCCAACTATGTCGATCACTCGATCGCCGCGCGCAGCCTGATGGATCAGATGGCCGAGAAGGGCCTTACCTGGAAGGCTTACATGGAGGACATTCCCACGGCCGGATCGCTCTATCCGCGCTGGCCGTCGCGCGACTATCCGATCAAGGGCATGCCCGACGGCCTTTATGCCGCCAAGCACAACGGCTTCGTCAGCTTCAAGAGCGTCGAGGATGAGCCTTACGTCGCACGCATGCAGCAACTGGTCGGTTTTCGGCAGCTTTACGACGATCTCGCCGCGAACCGACTGCCGAATTACGCCCATATCGTTCCCAACCAGTGCAACGAAATGCATGGCATGGGCGGGCCACACGTTCCCCGCGATTGCAATGAAAAGAACGACCTTCCCGGGCTGATCCGCCGCGGCGACAAGGAAATCGGGATGCTGGTGGACAAGATCGTCCATTCCAATGTGTGGAGCGATCCCGGCAATGCCGCCATCGTCGTCACCTTCGACGAGAACAACAAGGAAGAACGCCGCTCGGGGCCGCAAGGTTGTTGCGGCTACGATCCCAATAGCCTCGCCAATTTCGGCGGCGGACACGTCATGACCATCGTGATCACCAATCACGGGCCGCGCCATCTCGTCGATCCCACGCCGTACAACCACTATTCGCTGCTGCGTACGGTCGAAGACGCTTTCGGCATCGCCGAGCATCTCGGTCATGCGGCGGACAGCGATAAGGGTGTCGTTGCCATGACGCCGCTCTTCGCTCTAACGGCTCCTTCGCCCTAACCGCGCGCACCAATTGGCCGAGGGCCGTGTCACGCGGATATCCCCCATCGCCCACCGTCAGACACGCGGCCTGAGAACATCGCTTACCTTTCATCCCTGTACTGAACGACTGATTTTGGGGTGCGGAGACCGTCGACTCCCAAACTAAGGCTTAGGAGTCCGATGCTGACTCCATGATTGGTCTCTGAAAAGTGCTGGAAATACAGTGGACTAGGTGGCGCACCGGGCAGGATTTGAACCCACGACCCCCAGATTCGTAGTCTGGTGCTCTATCCAGCTGAGCTACCGGTGCCTTGAGGGGGGCAGAACCTATGCATCGGACGGGGCAAAGGCAAGCGTTTCACCGGCCGAGCCTCGCCTGCGGCTCATTTGCCCTCAAGCTTGTCTACCGAGAGCAAAAAGCCCTGTGAAAGCGGCACAAAGTACCCTTGTCGCGGCGCGGCATGGTCGTTAAGACTGACGGCGGCGCCGCTTCGCCCATGCGGGCTGGTACGATTGGGCGCCGGGCGGCTTTCGGAGAGGTCATCATGACAGAGAAGACGGCCGGTCGGACGGCGGTTTCTGGCGTTTCATCGCGTCTTTTCAAGGTCTTGGCGCTTGCTACGGCACTTGGTCTAGCGGGTTGCGCCGACGTCGACACGATGTTGTTCGGCGATAACGGCACGTCGGCCGAAGAGACTCAGCCCCCAGCGGGCGAGGCAACCGCGACTCAGAACTCCGCCACACCGGCCCCGGCGCCGGCGACTTTACCCACAGGCGGCGAAGCCATGGGTGAAGCCACTGTCTCTACGGCCACCATCACTCCGGTCACCATCGAAGCGGGCAGCGACACCGGCACGGCGGTCAGCAAGACCGTCGCCGATCTGCGCGCCAAGCTGACGAATCTGGAAGGTTCCCTGGCGCAGAACGCCCAGCGGCTGGCCGATCTGCGCAATGCCGGCGTGGAAGCGGCGTCTGCCTATCACGGCTCCAAGGCCCGCATCACCACGCGGCTGCAGATGGGCACCACGCGCGGCAATCCGGAATTGGTCGCGGAGTGGAATAACGCCCAGGCCGCGCTCGATCGGCTGTCGGCCAACATCAACGCGCTGAATGCGCTGGGCACGGCGGTGGCGAGCGACGCCTCCACGGCGCAATACACGCTGGCTCAGATTCAGGCCACCTTCAACGTCTCGGGTGCGGTGGACGAGGATCACCGCCAGTTATCGGTGCTGGATGACGAGACCAACCAGACCATCGTCCTGATCGACCGGCTGTTGCGCGACGTGTCCGACAACGTGCAGCGCCAGACCGCCTATGTCGCCAACGAGCGGGCGAATCTCACCACCCTGGCCAGCGCCATCAAGAACGGCGAGCTCTACGGCGCCGATCTCGGCACGCCCATGATGGCAGCGTCGGCGGCCGGCCTGGGCGGCAACAACAGCTTTGCCTATTCGGGGACGCCTTTGGTGGTCATCCGCTTCGACCATCCCGACGTCGAGTACCAGCAGATTCTCTATGCCGCCTTGACCCAGGCACTGCAGAACCGGCCCGGCGCCGGTTTTGCGGTGGTGGCCGTGTCGCCGACGCGCGGCACCGTCACGGCGGTGCAGCTGGCGCAAACGGCCGCCGAGCGCCATGCCCAGGAAGTCATGCGCACCATGACCGATATGGGCGTGCCGGCCTCGCGGCTGGTGGCGGCCTCGGCAACCGATCCGACGGCGACCACGAGCGAAGTACGTGTCTTCGTGCGCTGATCAGGCGAAGGTGTCGCGGTAGCTTTTCGCCCCGCCGAGGCTTTCCGCTTCATAGACGCCGCGCGCGATGGCGCGCGCCAGGCAATCCGCCGCCATATGGCCGAGGCGCATGATCTCGACCGGCCGTGAATCTTTCAGCGCATGTTTGGCGGTCGAGAGCGCGAACAGCAAATCGCCGTCGAACGGCGTGTGCGCCGGACGCAGCGCGCGCGCGAAACCGTCCGCCGCCATGATCGCCACGCGCTCAAGTTCCTCGCGTGACAGAATCGCATCGGTCGCGACTGCGGCGATGGTGGTGTTGGCGTGCAGGCGCGTGGCGCCTTTCATGTCGGGCGGGAGGTCGAGCCCCGCCGCAAGCGAGCCTTGCGGCTTGCGCCCGCCGAACTCACCGTCTTGTTCGAGCGCAAAGGCCCAGAAGACGTCGCTGCCAGGAATAACGGGCGAGCCCACCGCGTTGACCGCCGCCAGCGCGCCGATTGTCAATCCGTCGTCGCCGATCGAGGAAGCGCTGCCGATTCCGCCTTTGTAGCGGCCCGCCATGGCACCAAAGCCGGCGCCCGCATTGCCGAGCTTGAATTCCGCTGACGCCTTTTCGGCCGCCACTTGCCCCAACGCCCGATAAGGCGGTTCGCGCCAATCCTTTTTCCCGCCATTGGTGAGATCGAACAGGATGGCGCCGCGAACAATGGGCACGCGCGGTGCGCCGGGCGCGATCTCGAAGCCGCGGCCGTGTTCCTTCAGCCAAGCCTGCACCCCCACAGCAGCTTCAAGCCCGAAGGCAGATCCGCCGGCCAGCACGATGGCGTCGACCTCGGTCACCAGCGGCGCCTCGCCCGCGACATCGAAAGTGCCTGGCGCTCCGCCGCGCAGATCAACCACGGCCATGAAAGGGGATTGCGCCAGCAACACCGTCACGCCGGTGCGCGCGGTCAAATCCTCCGCCTGGCCGACCAAAAGGCCCTCGACGTCGGTGATGAGATTGCGCGCGCCCTTGCGTATCATGCCCGCCACGCTAGCCTTGAATGCCCATCGCGAAAAGGGAGGCGCCATGACGGCCCGCCACTGGACGGTTTGCTTGTTTCTGCTTGTGACGATTGTCGGCGCCAGAGCCGAGGCCCAGCGTCATATGATCGCGGCGGCCAATCCCTACGCGGCCGAGGCCGGTCTCGAGATGCTGCGCAAAGGCGGCTCGGCGGTTGATGCCGCGATCGCGGCCGAGATGGTGCTGACGCTGGTCGAGCCGGAATCCTCGGGGCTCGGGGGCGGCGCCTTCCTGCTGCTTTACGATCCCAAGACCAAGCTGGTGACGAGCTTCGACGGGCGCGAAACCGCACCTGCTTCCGCCACGCCGGACATGTTCCTTGACGCAAATGGCCAGCCGCGCGCCCATTTCGACGCCGTCCCGGGCGGGCTGTCGGTGGGTGTGCCGGGCCTCGTAGCCATGCTCGAACTGGCGCACAAAAAGTACGGCAAATTGCCTTGGGCCGAGTTGTTCGCTCCCGCCATCAGGCTGGCGGAAAACGGCGTGCCCATGCCGCACAAGCTCGCCGAGACGCTGCGCGAGTTCCCCAAGATCGCGGCGATGCCGGACATCAAACGCTATTTCTCCAAACCCGACGGCACGCTGATGGGCGAAGGCGACGTGCTGAAGAATCCCGAGCTTGCGGCCAGCTTGCGGCTGATCGCGCGACATGGCGCGGGCGCGTTCTACAGCGGCGCCATCGCGCGCGCGATCGTCGAGAAGGTGCGCCGCGCCCCAGTCAATCCCGGCGGCATGGCGCTTTCCGATCTCGCCCATTATCGCGCCCGCGAGCGCACGCCGGTTTGCGCCGTCTATCGCGGCGACCGCGTCTGTTCGATGGGTCCACCAAGTTCCGGCGGCATTTCCGTGCTGCAGATCCTGGGCATGCTGGCGCGATTTCCCGAAAGGGACCTCGCACCCGATTCGTTGAGCGAAGTGCATCTGTTCTCGCAGGCCAGCCGCCTCGCCTTCGCCGACCGCGCCGTCTACATGGGCGATCCCGCCTTCGTGAAGGTGCCGGTGCGCGGACTGCTCGATCCGCATTATCTGGCCGAGCGTTCCGCGCTGATCGATCCGCGACGCGACATGGGCACCGCAGAGCCGGGGACACCGCCGGGGCTTGGAACACCGCTGGCGCCCGAGAAAGCGCGTGAGCTGCACGGCACCAGCCAAATGTCGATCGTCGACGACCGCGGCGAAGTGGTTTCGATGACCGCGACGGTGGAATTCATCCTCGGCTCGGAGATGATGACCAAAGGCTTTTTCCTCAACAATGAGCTGACCGATTTTTCCTTCGTGCCCGTGATCGACGGCAAGCCGGTAGCCAATGCGCCAGCGCCCGACAAGCGGCCGTTGAGCGCAATGGCGCCCACCATCGTGTTCGACGCCAAGGGACGGTTTCTCGCGGCGCTGGGCTCGCCCGGCGGTCCGGCAATCATTCCCTATGTCGCCGAAACGCTGGTGGCGATGATCGACGGCGGCCTTTCGCCGCAAAGCGCGGCGGCCTTGCCCCATCATGTGGAGATGAACGGACCGCTGTACTTGGAAAAGGACACATCGCTCGACGCGCTGGCGCCGACGCTGGCGCAAATGGGCTACGACGTGCGTCCCCACACGGGCGAAAAAAGCGGTCTCAACATCATCGAGCGCACGGCGAACGGCTATGTCGGTGGCGCCGATCCGCGCAGAGACGGTGTGGCGATTGGCGATTAATCCCGCAACAAATCGTTGATCGCGGTTTTGGCGCGGGTCTTTTCGTCGACGCGCTTGACGATCACGGCGCAGTAAAGCGACGGCTTGCCTTCGCCGCTTGGCAGGGTGCCCGAAACGACGACCGAGTAAGGCGGCACGCGGCCGTAAAGGGTTTCGCCGCTGGCGCGGTCCACGATCTTGGTCGATTGGCCGAGATAGACGCCCATCGACAGCACCGAGCCTTCGCCGACGATCACGCCTTCGGCCACTTCGGCGCGCGCGCCGATGAAGCAATTGTCCTCGACGATGGTGGGCGCGGCCTGCATCGGTTCGAGCACGCCGCCGATGCCTGCGCCGCCCGAGATGTGGCAATGCCTGCCGATCTGCGCGCAAGAGCCGACCGTCGCCCAGGTATCGACCATCGTGCCTTCGTCCACATAAGCGCCCACATTGATGAAGCAGGGCATCAGCACCACGCCCTTGGCGATGAAGGCGGAGCGGCGCACCACGGCGCCGGGCACCGCGCGAAATCCGGCGGCGCGGAAACGCGTCTCGTCCCAGCCGAGGAACTTGGAATCGACCTTGTCCCACCAAGCAGCTTCGCCCGGCGCGCCGGAAATCGGCTTCATGTCGGCGAGCCGGAACGACAGCAGCACGGCCTTCTTCAGCCATTGATGCACGATCCAGCCCGCCGCGGTTTTCTCGGCGACGCGATAGCGGCCCGCATCCAACCCGTCGAGTACGGCCTTGACGGCCTCGCGCACCGCGCCCGTGGTCGCCGGGCCGAGCGTGTCGCGTTCCTCCCAGGCTTTGTCGATCAAACGGGAAAGGTCTTCGCTCATGGCTGGCCCAGATGACTCAGAGCCTCACGGCATGAAGGAAATCGGCGAGGTCGTCAATCTCGTGATGGATATGGCCGCGTTCCGCCTCGGAAAATCCCGGCCCTTGATGCGACCAGCGCGAGCCGTTGTTGAGCCACACCGTGGTCATGCCGAGCGCATGGGCGGGCTTAAGGTTGTGCGCCATGTCCTCGAACATGACGGCATGGTCTGGCGCGATGGCTTCTGCCTCGACCATACGATCGTAAGCCTCAGGCCTCGGTTTGGGGATGAAGGCCATGGCGCGGATGTCGAACACGCGGTCGATGGCATGCGCAAGCCCTATGCGCTCGAGCACGCGCTGCGCATGGTCGCCGCAGCCATTGGTGAAGACCAGCCGCCGTCCCGGCAATCGCTCCATCGCCGCGATCAAGGCCGCGTCCGGCGCGATGACCGAGAGGTCGATGTCGTGGACATAGGCGAGGAACCTTTCGGGATCGATCGCGTGCACCGTCATCAAGCCGCCCAAGGTGGCGCCGAATTCTCGATAATATTGCCGCCGCAGCGCTTCGGCCTCGGCTTCGCCCAGATGCAAACGTTCGACGATATAGCGCGTCATGCGCGCGTCGATCTGGGCGAACAGCCCGCTGTCGGCGCGGTACAGCGTGTTGTCGAGATCGAAGATCCAAGTCCCGACATGGCTGAAATCCGCGGCCGGCGCGGAAAAAATTGGTTCACTGAGCGGGGGCATGGATCGGATTGCGAGACTTTTAACGAGTTCGATCAGCCATTCTTAGCCGATTGTCTTGATGATGCCTTAAGACGCCCGCGACACAATTACGGCGTGCATAGCCTGTGAGAAGCGGTCGTGCAGGAGCTCAAGCAACAACTCGTGGAAGCGGCGCGCCGGCAACTGTCGCGCGCCGAGGTGCTCGCCATTCTCGAAGAGCGCACCCAGGCGGCCCAGCACGAGCTCGCCCGACAGGACGACGCCGGCGACGATGTACTGGCGTATCTGGCGGCGCATGGCGGGCCAGCGACGCGCAGAGCGGTGGCGGTCAATCGCGCGGCGCCGGCAAGAGCCAATCAGCTCCTCAGCGAAGACGAAGACGACGAGGTCCGCGCCGAGCTCGGCCGCAAGATCGCCCGGCTGATGCCAGATCTCGCGCAGCAAGAGGCGCTGGAGCTGCGGGCGCACGCAATCTTATTGATCGAGAAGCTGGCGCAGGATCAGGCGCCGCGGGTGCGCGCCATCCTGGCCGAAGAGATCAAGCGGCTCGATTGCGTCCCGAAATCCGTGATCGACGTTCTGGCGCGCGACGTGGAAGAGATCGTGGCCGCGCCCATCCTCGAATATTCGCCGCTGTTGTCCGACGCCGATCTGATCGAGATCATCGCCGGCGCCAAGGCCGAGCATGCGCTTACGGCGATAGCCCGGCGCATGCCGCTCGCCGCGTCGGTCAGCGACGCCGTCGTGGCGACGCTCGATGTGTCGGCGGTGGCGACGCTGCTCGCCAATCCCAAGGCCGAAATCCGCCATCAGACGCTCGAAAAGCTGGTCGAGACGGCGCGCGACGTCGCGGTCTGGCACGAGCCGCTGGTGCTGCGCAGCGATCTTTCGGCGCGGACCATCTGCCGGCTAGCCTCTTTCATCGGCTCGGCGCTGCTCGAAACCCTGGCGCGCCGCAACGAGCTCGACGAGGAAACGCAACTGTTGCTCGACCGCCGTCTGCGCGTCCGCCTGCAGCAATTCGACCGCGTTCCCGCCGCGCGCGCGCGGCACACGATCGAACTCGCCCTGCAAAGCGGCTGCTTGAACGGAGAATTCATTGAGGCCGCTGCCAAAGCCGGAAACAAAGAGGCGGTGATCATGGCGCTGGCCGCTTTGGCCAAAGCACCGCCCGAAACAGTGCGCCGCATCTTCGACTCGCACGCCGCCAAGGCGGTGGTGGCGCTGGTGTGGAAGGCCGGCCTTTCCATGCGCGCGGCCTTTGCGATCCAGAGTTTCGTCATGAAGCTGAAGGTGGAAGAGCGGCTGGCGGCCCGCGGCGGCTGGGACTTTCCGCTCAGCAAAGAGGAAATGCTCTGGCAGCTCGACTATTTCGGCTTGGATGCGGCAAAAGCCAAGCCCTCGTCGGAGACGTGAGCGGCAAAGCCTGAGGCGCCGTCGCTGTTGGTTGCGAGGAACCCCGCTTCGCGCAAGCCGCGCGCCGCGCAATGCTCGCGGCCGTGAATCTCGAATTCGATGTCGGCGACGCAGAAGCTCATGGGGCCTTGGACAAGCGCCATGCTCTTCGGCCGCTCCACGCGCAGATAGATTTTCCGCCCGGCGAGCGAGTCGGCGACGAGCTTGGCGCAACTGGCCGCGGCCACCATCCACCAGCCGCGCGACACGAGACCCTTGGCGTCTTCTTCACCCAATGCGGCGAAGACGGGTTTCTCCGTGTCGTTGCAGACGGTATAGCCGATGGGCGCGGCGTTGCGCAGCGCTTCGGTTTCGAGCGCGTCGAACAGCCCTTCGACACCGGACCTGGCCGACAGATGCAGGCGTTTTTCGAATTGCGCCAGCGCCGCGTCAATGTCCTTGTCGCTCTTTAGATTCCCGGCGCCGTTGTCGGCGAGCAGCCGTTTGAGGCCGGCGCGTTCTGCCTCCTTCATCGTGGAAAAATCCGGCTCCTCGCGGAAGGTCACGGTCCAGGAGCGCATGTGATGGGTGGAAAGCGCGGCAAAAGGCAAGGCGGTCATGTCGGCGGCGGAACAATTCGGCGAGGCGAACGGTACATGCAGCGAGAAATCGTCGCTCTTGGTGCAGAACTCGACGGCGCCGGCCCAGGCGCGCGCCGGCCCGGAATAGGCCTGCGAGGTACGCGCATAGAGATAATAGGCGCTGGCGGCGAGGTCGCCTTGCAGCGCAACGGTGCAAGCGCCAGGCACGAGGCGCGCCCAGCCTTTCACGTTGACGCCGTCAGCCCCCCCGACGGCGGTCGCGGCATAAAGCACATAGCTCGTGCTGTCGCACAGCCTCAACGAGGCCTGCGCCGGTAGGGCAGCAACGAAAAACGCAAGAGCCGCGATGAGCGCGCGCGTCATCCGGCGGTGATCAGCGTGCCGGCGCCGTGCTCAGTGAAGAGCTCGAGCAGCAGCACATGGGGAATGCGCCCGTCGAGGATCACGGCGGCGCTCACCCCGCCTTCCACGGCCTCGATGGCGGTTTCGATCTTGGGGATCATGCCGCCGGAGATCGTGCCGTTCTCGATCAGGGCGCGCGCTTCGGCGGCCGTCAGGTTGGGGATCAGCTTGCCTTCCTGGTCGAGCACGCCTTCGACGTCGGTGAGCAGGATCAGGCGCTCGGCCTGCATCGCGCAGGCGACCGAGCCCGCCACCGTGTCGGCGTTGATGTTGAAAGTCTCGCCATGCTTGCCGGCGCCCACCGGCGCGATCACCGGGATCAAGTCGGACTTGATAAAAGTACGCAACACCTCGGGATTGATCTTCTCCGGCACGCCGACGAAGCCGAGGTCGACCGGCTTATATTCCAGCGTCGCCGGATCGAGCTTCATGCGTTCGAGCTTCTTGGCGGTGATCAGATTGCCGTCCTTGCCCGACAGGCCCACCGCATGGCCGCCCGACGCGTTGATACCCGAAACGATCTGCTTGTTGATGGCGCCGGTCAGCACCATCTCGACCACTTCCACCGCCGCCGCGTCGGTCACGCGCAGCCCGTCGATGAAGGTGGAAGGGATGGCGAGCTTCTGCAGCATGGCGCCGATCTGCGGGCCGCCGCCGTGAACGATCACCGGCTCCATGCCGGTCTGCTTCATCAGGATGATGTCCTGGGCGAAATCCTCGGTCACTCCGCCGGTCATGGCGTTGCCGCCGAATTTCACGACGATGATCTTGCCGTCATACTTCAGGATGTAAGGCAGCGCCTCCACCAGCACGCGCGCGGTGGAGCGCCAGCGCGCCATGATGCGCAGGTTCCGGTCCTGGCTGGTGTCGTCTTGGATGGCCATGCGCGCGCTCCGAACAAATTGCGCGCTTATAACCTAAGGCCGCGGTTCCGCCAACGCCGCAAGGTGAACTTTCAGCGCCTCGAGGCCTTGCGCCTTCAGCGCCGAGGTGGCGAAAATTTCGGGATAGGCCGCGGTATGGCGGGCGGCTTCCGCCACGACCGCGGCGCGGACATCCTCGCCGCGCCCCAGCTTGTCGATCTTGGTTAGCGCCAGGCAATAGGACACCGCCGCCTGATCGAGCAACGCCATCACCGCACGGTCGATTTCCATGACGCCGCGGCGCGCGTCGATGAGCAGCACCACGCGCTTCAGATTGGCGCGCCCGCCGAGATAGGCGAAGATCAGGCGCTGCCATTCGGCCGCCAGGCTTTTCGAGGCCTGCGCATAGCCGTAGCCCGGCAAGTCCACCAGCATCAGCCGGCCGCCCAACGCGAAGAAATTGATCTCGCGCGTGCGCCCGGGCGTGTGCGAGACGCGCGCCAGCGTCTTGCGGCCGGTGAGCGCGTTGATCAGGCTCGACTTGCCGGCGTTGGAACGGCCGACGAACGCCACCTCAGGCAGGCTCGGCGGCGGCAGGCCGGCGATCGCGCTTGCGCCCCAGACGAAGTCGCAGGCTCCGGCGAAGAGCTTTCGCGCGGCTACGTCTTCGTCGCTCACGCCTTGCCCTTGCGTCCGAAACCGTCGAGCAGACGGCGGATGAAAGCCGGCGGCTTCAAATTCTCGAACAGATGCACCGGCACGCCTTCACGGCTCATCATCACCCATTGCTGGGCGATCGAGAGCAGGTTTTGCCAAGTGTAGTAGATGACCAAGCCCACCGGAAAGCCGGCAAACATGAAGGTCATGAAGATGGGCATCAAACCGAAGATGCGCGCCTGCACCGGATCGCCGGGCGCCGGGTTCATCTTGGTCTGCACCCATTGGGTGATGCCCATCAGCACCGGCCACACTCCGATGGAGATGAAAGCCGGCACCCAGGTCGGGATGTGATAGGGCAAAAGCCCGAACAGATTGAGGATCGAGGTGGGATCGGGCGCCGACAGATCCTTAATCCAGCCGAAGAAGGGCGCGTGGTACATCTCGATGGTGACGAGCTGCACCTTGTAGAACGAGAACATGATGGGGAATTGGATCAAGAGCGGCAGACAGCCGGCGAGCGGATTGACCTTCTCGCGCTTGTACAGCTCCATCATTTCCTGCTGCTGGCGCGCCTGGTCGTCGGCGAAGCGCTGCTTGATGCGCTCCATCTCCGGCTGCACCTTCTTCATCTTGCTCATCGAGCGGAAGGAGGCGTTGGCAAGCGGGAACAAGAAGGCGCGGATCACCACGGTCGCCGCGATGATGGCGAGCCCGAAATTGCCGAGATAGCGGTAGAATTTGTCGAGCAGCCAGAACAGCGGCTGGGTCAGGAAAATGAACCAGCCCCAATCGACCGCGTAATCGAAGCGCTCGATGCCGTAGGCGCTTTCGTAGCCGCGCAGGGCGTCGACCACCTTGGCACCGGCGAACAGCCTTTGCGTGAGCGTGGTGGTTGCGCCCGGCGCCAGCTTGCGCGCGGCGAGCGCGTAATTGGACTGATAGGACTTGTCCCCGCCGTAAGGCATCGCGCGGAAGGTGCCGTCGAAATTCTCGTCCTGCGGCGGGATGAGGGCGGCCATCCAGTATTTGTCGGTGATGCCAAGCCAGCCGCCGGTCGAGGAAAAGGTCTTGGGCGGCGTGTCCGCGTCCTTGAAATCGCTGTAGGACGGGTCTTGCAGCTTGTCGTTCGCGACGCCGACAAAACCCTCGTGCAGCAGCGAATAGATCTGATGCGGCGGGTAGCCGTCGCGCACCACCAGCCCGTAGGGGTAAAGCACCGCGGGCGCCGCCGATTGGTTCGTCACCGTGTCGGCGACGGTGAACAGGTATTTGTCGTCGACCGAGATGGAGCGGGTGAAGACGAGCCCTTGGCCGTTGTCCCAGGACAGCACCACGGGATGACCGGGCGAAAGCACGTCGCCGCTGACGAGTTTCCAAGGCGTCTTGTCGCCGGGCACCGGCGTCTTGCCGTCTGCCGCGCTCCAGCCGAATTCGGCGAAATAGGGGTAATTGGCACCGGATGGCGTGAGCAGATCGACTTCGGGGCTCTTGGGATCGGTGGTCTGGTGGTATTTCTTGAGCCTCAGATCGTCGAAGCGCGCGCCGGTCAATCGCAGCGAGCCTTCCAGCGTCGGCGTTTCGATGGCGACGCGCGGGCCCGAGCTCTTCAAGGCCTCGGTGCGGCCGAGATGGGCCGGCGCATTGGAAACAGGGCCGGCGCTGACCGTTTGGCCCTGTTTCTGCTGCAGAGCGGCGACGGCCTGGCGTGCCTGGTCGGCCTTCAGCTGCGGCCCGGCCACGAAATACTGCCAGCCGATCAGCACCAGCGCCGACAGCGCCACGGCCACGATCAGATTGGAGTTGTTGCTGTTCATCGAATTCCTATCGCGGGGGAACGGGGTCGTAGCCCGACGAGCCGCCGAGCCAGCGGATCGGATGGCAGCGCACAAGCCGGCGCAAGGCCAGCCAAGCACCCTTCAGCGGGCCGTGAGTCTCGATCGCCTCGATGGCGTATTGCGAACACGTCGGCTGGAAACGGCAAGCGGGCGGCAAAAGCGGCGAAACGAAATAGCGGTAGAAACGGATCGGCGCAATCAGCAGCGCACCGGCAAGTCGGCGCAGGGCTCTGCTAATGGTCACGGACGGCCTCCTTGATGGAGCTTTAGATGGGCCGCGGCGAGCGCCGCCGCAAGGTCTTCGAGAAGACCGTCGAAATGCCGGCTCAAAGTGCCCGGCCTGGCGACCAGAACATAGTCGGTACCTTCCCGACCCGAAAGGGGAAGAACGGCCGCGGCGGCGGCCCGTAACCGGCGTTTGGCCCGGTTGCGCTCGACCGCGCCGCCGATCTTGCGGCTGGCGGTGAAACCGATGCGCAGATGCCCCGCTTGGCTCGCCGCGTTGGGCGTAGGGCAGGCTTCCAGCGTCACGGAGGGCTCGACCTTGCGCACGCCCTTTTGGACCCGCAGGAAGTCGGCGCGCGTCTTGAGCCGGTCGGCACGCAGCTTTGAAGGCGGCCCGGCCTTGGCCAAGCGCTCAGGCCGAGAGTTTCTTGCGGCCATGGGCGCGGCGGCGCGCCAGCACCTTGCGGCCGCCCGTGGTGGCCATGCGGGCGCGAAAGCCGTGGCGGCGCTTGCGCACGATCTTGCTCGGCTGATAGGTGCGCTTCATGGTGGCTCTCCGGCTTGCGAAAAGAGGCCGGGTTCTAAGCACTGGGCTAGTTGCTGTCAATGCAATAGGCAAAACCCGGCCATGCCTTGGCAGCGGCGGCCTCAATAGGGCCATATAGGCGCCATGCCGGTGTGTAAGCGCCTTGGGGTGGTCTGGAACCTGGCGGCGAAAAGCCTGTCCGGGCGGCTGCTGTTGCTGACGCTGCTGTTCGTGCTGGCGGGCCAGGTGCTGATCTTCGTGCCGGCCATCAGCCTTTACCACCGCGAGCTGCTGGGCGACCACATCCTTTCGGCGGAGCTTGCCATCCTGCCCTTTACCGAGCCCGACGGGCGCAATCTGCCGCAAAGCCTGCGCGAGGAAGTGCTCAGGCACGCCGATGCCGACGCGGTGCTGCTCAAACAGAAGACGCGCAGCGACTTCTTCCAGGTCGGCGCCATGCACGCCCAAGTCGACCGCACCATCGATCTGACCAAGGCGACGCTGTTCGACGAAATGGAAGACGGCCTTGATTGCCTGTTCGGTCCGGGCACGCGCACGCTTTACGTGATCGCGCCGACGCAGATTCGCAACGCGCAATGGATCGGCATCGTGCTTTCCGAGGTCTCCATACGCGCGGCGCTTGTCGTTTATGCCAGGCGCATCGTTGTCGCCGGCCTGTTTCTGTCGGGCTTGGCCGCGGCCTTGGTGTTCGTCAGCCTCTATTTCTTCCTGGTGCGGCCGATGCGGCGCATCACCCGTTCCATGGTTTCTTTTCGTGAGGAGCCAGAGGATGCGGGCCGTATTTTTCCGGCGACCGGCCGCGCCGACGAGATCGGCGTAGCCGAGCGCGAATTGGCCGCGATGCAGCGCGAGCTCAGCTCTTCGCTGAAACAGAAGGAGCGTCTGGCGGCGCTGGGCTCGGCGGTGGCGCGCATCCAGCACGACTTACGCAACATCCTGGCCACGGCGCAATTGGCCTCCGACCGCTTGGCGGCGAGCGATGATCCCGCCGTGCGCCGCCTGACGCCGAGCCTTGTCGCGGCGCTCGACCGCGCCGTGGCGCTGGCCACCTCGACGCTCGATTTCGGCAAGACGGCCGCGCCCAAGCCGGTGCGCTTCGCGCTCAAGCCGTTGCTGGGGGAGGCCGGCGAAGCCGCGCTTGGCTCGGCGCCGGGCATGGTGTTCGACAATCGCGTCGCCGCGGAGCTCACGCTCGAAGCCGACCGCGATCAGATTTTCCGCGTGGCGCTGAATCTGATGCGCAACGCCGTCGAAGCGACGCAAGGGCGCGGCAAGCTGACCGTCACGGCCACGCAGGAGGAACGCGCCGTCGCGGTCGAGATCGCCGATGACGGCCCGGGAATCTCCGAAGCGGTTCGCGTGCGCATGTTCGAGCCCTTTGTCTCGGCTTCGCGCGCCGGCGGTTTCGGGCTCGGGCTTGCCATCGCCCGCGAACTGGTGCGCGGTCACGGCGGCGAATTAACTCTCGTCTCGACCGGCCCGCAAGGCACGGTCTTCCGCTTCACTTTGCCCGACAGGAGCTAAGATGGCCTGGGATCCCAACACTTATTTGTCCTTTGAGGCCGAACGCACGCGGCCGGCGGCCGAATTGCTGGCGCGCGTGCCCGCGGACGATCCTGGCACCGTGGTGGATTTGGGTTCGGGGTCGGGCAATTCGACGGCGCTGTTGGCCGCGCGCTGGCCGAAGGCGCGGCTGGAGGGCGTCGATTCCTCGCCCGACATGCTGGCGAAGGCTGCCGCTTCGGGCCTTGCCGCCCAGTGGGTCGAGGCGGACATCACGATCTGGACGCCCGCCGCCGCGCCTGACGTCATCTTTTCCAATGCCGCTTTGCAGTGGGTTCCAGAGCACGAGGTTCTCTTGCCGCGGCTGATGGCGCTGTTGCCGCAAGGCGGCGTGCTGGCGTTCCAAGTGCCGCGCAATTTCGCCGAGCCTTGCCACACGCTGATCCACGAAATCGCCGCGAACGGTCGTTGGGCGGAGACGCTCAAAGGCGTGCGCGACTGGTGGAACGTGCGCGCGCCTGAGGATTATTTCGTGATCCTCGAACCGTTCGCCGCGCGCCTCGACATCTGGGAGACGCGTTACGTGCAGGTGCTGGAAGGCGATGACGCCGTCTATCGCTGGATGAGCGGAACCGGCCTTCGCCCGTTCGCGGCCGCGCTCGAAGGGGCGGAACGCGAGGCTTTTCTCGATGCCTACAGGCAGGCCGTCGCCAAGGCTTATCCGCGACGCGCTTCGGGAAAGACGCTTTACCCTTTCCAGCGGCTGTTCGCCGTGGCCGTGCGTTGACCGCAGCGACAGCGCGGCATAAACCGGCGCGCCATGAACGAGATCGATCCCATACGGCTTGCCCAGGCGCTGATCCGTTGCCCTTCGGTCACGCCGCGCGACGAAGGCGCTCTCGGCGTGCTCGAAGAAGCGCTGAAGCCTCTGGGTTTTGCTTGCACGAGACTCACCTTTGGCGAAGGCGAGGCCCGCGTCGAAAACCTTTATGCGAGGTTCGGCGCCGGCGCGCCCAACTTCTGCTTCGCCGGCCATACCGATGTGGTGCCGCCGGGCGACCTTAAGCAATGGCGCCATGCTCCGTTTGCGGCCGAGATCGACAACGGCGTGCTGTACGGGCGCGGCGCCGCCGACATGAAATCGGCCATTGCCGCGTTTGCGGCAGCCGTCTCGCGCGTTCTTGCCAAAGGCAAACCGAACGGCTCGATCGCGCTTCTCATCACCGGTGACGAGGAAGGTGAGGCGGTCAACGGCACCAAACGCGTCTTGGATTGGCTTCACGAAAAGGGCGAGCGCCTCGATCATTGCCTGGTCGGCGAGCCGACCTCGGTTGCCGCGGTCGGCGACACGCTGAAAATCGGCCGGCGCGGTTCGCTGAACGCGGTCGCGACGGTCAAAGGCGTGCAAGGCCATGTCGCCTATCCGGCGAAGGCGCGCAATCCGATTCCCGCTTTGGCCGAATTCGTCGCGCGGCTTTCGGCGCTGAAGCTCGACACCGGAACCGACGAGTTCGAACCTTCGACGCTGTCTTTCACCTCGGTCGATGTCGGCAACGGCGCGGTGAACGTCATTCCCGCCGAGGCACGCGCGGCCTTCAACATCCGCTTCAACGACAAGCACACGCCAGAGACGCTGCAGACTCTGCTCAATGGCCAGGCTTTTGCCGTCTCGTCGGCAACGGGCTGCGAGATAGAACTCGGTTTTTCCGTCAGCGGCGTCGCGTTTGTCACCAAGCCGGGGCCGTTCACCGATCTGCTCGTCAAAGCGACGCAAGCCGTGACGGGACGCGCGCCGCGCTTCTCCACCAGTGGCGGCACTTCCGACGCGCGGTTCATCAAGGATCACTGCCCGGTCGCCGAACTGGGTCTTGCGGGCACCACCATGCACCAGGTCGACGAGTGCGTGCCGGTCGCCGATATCGGGAAATTGGCCGATATCTACGAAGCCGTGCTTCACGCCTATTTCTCCCATCCGCCGACATGAACGACGCGCCAATCGGCATTTTCGATTCCGGCATGGGCGGGCTCACCGTGATGCGCGCGCTGGTCCAAAAGCTGCCGGACGAACGTTTTGTCTATCTCGGCGATACGGCGCGGCTGCCTTACGGCACCAAGAGCGCCGAGACGGTGCGCCGCTATGCCTTGCAAGCCGCGCAGTCGCTGACCGCGCGCGGCGTCAAGCTGATCGTCATCGCTTGCAACACGGCCTCGGTTTCGCTAGCCGCCTTGCAAGAGGCGCTGGCGCCGCTGCCGGTGATGGGGGTGATCGCGCCCGGCGCGCGCGCGGCGTTGAGCATCGCGCCCGAAGGGCCGATCGCAGTGATCGCCACCGAAGGCACGGTCAAAGGCGGCGCTTACCTGCGCGCGATCCATGCGCTCTCCGCCGCGCCGGTGGTGCAACAAGCCTGTCCTCTTTTCGTCCCGCTGGCCGAGGAAGGTTTGACCCAAGGACCGATCGTCGAAGCGGTGGCGCATCGCTATCTCGATCCTTTGCTGGCGCGCATGCCGCGGCCCAAAGCGCTGGTGCTCGGCTGCACGCATTTTCCGGTGCTGCGCGAGGTGATCGCGCGCGTGGCGGGCGATGACGTAGCGTTGATCGACAGCGCCACGGCCGCGGCGGACGCGACGGCGGCTTTGCTGGCGGAACACGGCTTGGCGCGCCGCGGCGCGGCGACGGAGCCAAACCGCTTTCTTGCCACCGACGCGCCCGACCGTTTTGCCCGCATCGGCGAAATCTTCTTGGGCGCGCCCATCGATCCCGGAACGGTCGCGCTGGTCGATCTTCAGTAGTCCACTCTCACAAGATAAAGCCCGTCGGGCGGTGCCACCGGCCCGCAGCGCGAACGATCGCGCGCGGCGAGCGCCTCGGCCACCTCGCGCACGCGCCATTTGCCTTCGCCGACGAGTTTCAGCGTGCCCACCATCGAGCGCACCTGGTTGTGCAGGAACGAGCGCGCCGAGGCGCGGATTTCGATCTCGTCGGCGGCTTTCATCACGTCAAGCCGGTCGAGCGTCTTGATCGGTGATTTCGCCTGGCATTCGGCCGAGCGGAAAGTGGTGAAATCGTGCTGGCCGAGAAGGGACTGCGCCGCGGCGTGCATCGCCTCGGCATCGAGCGCATGCGCCACGTGCCAAGCGCGTCCGCGCTCCAGCGCCAACGGCGCCCGGCGGCAGACGATGCGATAGAGATAATGCCGCGCCGTGGCCGAAAAGCGGGCATGGAAATCGGGCGCGGCCACAGCGGCTTGCAACACGCAAACCGGGTCGGGACGCAGAAAATGATTCAACGCATCGCGGATTTTCTCCGGCGCGAATTCCTTTTCCAGATCGAAATGCGCCGCTTGGCCGAGCGCGTGCACGCCCGCATCGGTGCGTCCGGCGCCGGTCACCATGACGCGCTCGCCGGAGAGCTTGAAGATCGCTTCTTCCAGCGCGCCTTGCACCGAAGGACCGTTGTCCTGGCGCTGCCAGCCGACGAACGGGCCGCCATCATATTCGATGGTGAGGCGATAGCGCATTCAAGTCACATCTTGTGTTGCATCTGGTGTTGCCACATCACAGACGTCGGCAATAGAATGGCGGCAATCATTTGCATTGGGAGGAATTATGGAACTTCTCATCTTATTGCTCGTGATCATTGGCGGCCCGATCCTCATCTATAATTTTCTTCGTAGCCTTAAGCGAAAAAGGCTTATGGAAAAATATGGTGATACAGAGCTTGTTTCCAAGTTGATGAGCAAAATGTTTTGGGAAGGGCAAACGGCCGAGCAATTAACAGACTCCCTTGGAAGCCCGCGTGCAGTTGATCGTAAAGTGATGAAATCTAAAGTGCGCGAGATTTGGAAGTATAATCAAACCAGCAGGGCGAGATTCGGCCTGCGGATTACGCTTGAGAACGACATCGTCATTGGATGGGACAAGAAGGACGGCTAACTTCATTTTACCGTTGCCCCTTTCGTCAGCGCAAAGCCGCGCAGCAATTCGGATGCGGTCATGACGGATTTGCCGGCGCGTTGCAGCCGCACCAGCCGCAAAGCGCCGTCGCCGCACGCCACCGTCAGCGCGTCGTCGATGATTTCGCCCGCCCTTCGAGGCACGGCTTCGCCGCGCACCTCAGGGTGACGGGTGACGGGTTCGGCATAAAGAATCTTCAATCGCTCGCCTTCCGCCTCGCACCAGGCGCCGGGCGAGGGCGACAGCCCGCGGATCAGACAATCGATCTCGGCGGCGCTTTTCGTCCAATCGATGCGTGCTTCTTCCTTCCCGATTTTCTTGGCATAAGTCACGCCGTCCGCGGACTGAGGCTGCTCCGTCACGCTGCCGCGTTCGAGCGCCGCAAGCGCGCGCGCCATGAGGTCTGCGCCCAACCGCGCCAATTCATTTGTCAGCTCGCCCGCGGTGCGCCGGCCGATTTTCACCGGCTGGGCCAGCAACACCGGGCCGGTGTCGAGACCTTCTTCCATGCGCATGACCATCGCGCCGGTTTCCGTGTCGCCGGCCATGACGGCGCGCTGGATGGGCGCGGCGCCGCGCCAGCGCGGCAACAGCGAGGCATGCAGATTGAAACAGCCGAGCCGCGGCGCTTCCAAGATCGGCCCCGGCAGGATCAAGCCGTAAGCGGCGACCACCGCCGCATCGAGAGCGAGCGCGGCGAACTCGGCCTGTGCTTCGGCCGTCTTCAAGCTCGTCGGCGTGCGCAGCGGCAAACCATGCGCCAGCGCGAGCTTAGCCACCGGCGAAGGTTCTTCGCCGAGCCCGCGGCCCTTCGGCCGTGGCGGCTGCGAATAGACGGCGGCAATGTCGTGACCTTGCGCGATCAACTCGGCGAGCGTGGGCACCGCGAATTCCGGCGTGCCCATGAAGGCCAAGCGGAGGGTCATGGCGCCACCACGTTGTCATTCCCGGCCGAGCATTCCGTCAGGAATGCGAGGGGAAGGGAACCCAGGTGGAAAGACCGGGCGCGATCCATCCACCTGGGTCCCCTTCCCTCGCATCCGCGCCGTTGGCGCGAATGCTCGCCGGGGATGACAGAAGGTGGATGCGTCGCCAAAGCTCTACCCCGTCTCCTTCAGCTTCTTCGCCTTGGTCAGCTTGCGCAGCGCGATCGAGCGTTTCAGCCGCGAGATGTGGTCGATGAACAGGATGCCCTTCAGGTGATCCATCTCGTGCTGCAGGCAGGTGGCGAGCAGGCCCTCAGCCTCCAGCGTCTGCTTATCGCCGTCGCGGTCGAGATATTCGGCGCGGATGGCCGCCGGCCGCTCCACCTCTTCCCAGATTTCGGGCACCGACAGACAACCTTCCTCGACGCGTACGGTTTCTTCCGAGGCCCACAGAATCTTCGGATTGACGAAGACGCGCGGCTGCTTCTTGCCGTCCTTGCGGTCCAGATCCATGACGATGACGTTCTTGGCCTCGCCGATCTGGATGGCGGCGAGGCCTATACCGTCGGCGGCGTACATGCTGTCGAGCATGTCGGCGATCAGCTTCTTGATCTCGCCGTTCACGTCGGCGACGTCCTCGGACACCGTCTTCAAGCGGGGATCGGGCGCGGTCAGGATGGGTCGGACGGTCATGGTTGTGAGATAAGCACGAGGGCGGGCGCGGTCAAGTATTCGCGCGCGCGGCCGCGGAGCGGTAAAGTAAACCAAAGGAATCGCTCATGGATACCGCTCTCATCATCTTGGCCATCGCCGTGGTCGCCGCCGCCGCGATCGTCGCGTTGCGGCGGCGCGCGCCCGATCCGCGGCTCGACGACGTCATCCGCGGCCAGGGCAGCATCACCGGGCAATTCCAGCAGACGCTGGACGCGCAGGCGCGGCTGCAGACCATGCTGGCCGAGCGCATCGAGGCACTGGACAAGCGGCTCGGCGAAACGCTCAGCGCCAGCGCCACCCAGACCGCGGCGACGATCTCCAGCATCGGCGAGCGCCTCACCGTGATCGACGCGGCGCAGAAGAACATCGCCGCGCTCTCCGACCGCGTGGTCTCGCTGCAGGAAATCCTCTCCGACAAGCAGGCGCGCGGCGCCTTCGGCCAGGATCGCATGGAAGACATCGTGCGCGACCAGCTGCCGCCCGAGCTTTACGATTTCCAGGCGACGCTTTCCAACGACACGCGGCCCGATTGCGTGATCCGCATCCCGGGCATGGCGGCGGCCATCGTGATCGACGCGAAATTCCCGCTCGAAGCCTTCGAGGCGCTGCGCCTGGCGCCGGGCGAAGCCGAACGCAAGCAGGCGCAGGCGCAACTGCGCGCCGACATGCAGAAGCATATCGGCGACATCGCGCGCAAATACCTGATCCCCGGCGAGGTGCAGACGCCGGCCCTGATGTTCGTGCCCTCGGAATCGATCTATGCCGAATTGCACGCCGGCTTTCCCGAGTTGATGCAGCGCGCGCGCCGCGCTCAGGTGGTGATCGTCTCGCCGCACATCCTGTGGCTTGCCGTCAACACGATCCGCACCCTGATGCGCGACGCCAAGATGCGCGAGCAGGCGAGCGCCATCCAAAAAGAGGTGGGCCTGCTCCTGAAGGACGTGAAACTGCTCGAAAGCCGCGTCGGCGATTTGCGCAAGCATTTCGAGAAGACCAGCGAGGACATCGCCGAGATCGAAAAGCCGATGGGCCGCATCGCCCAGCGCGCCGGACGCATCGAGGCGGTGGAGCTTTCGGCGCCCGAAGCGGAGAAACCGCTGCTGCCCGGAGCGTCTTGACTTCGCATTGCGTCCACACCAGCGCCTGGGCGATGGCGAAACGGGCGGATTTCACCCTTGCGCGCACGGCCCGGCGGCGCGCGATCGTGTCCCTTGAATAAAGCCCGTGCTTCAGCCGGTTGCGGTTGCCTAATGGTGCGCCGCGCGGGTTTCCGGTTCGCTTGCCCATTTGAACCTCGCCTTTTCGGCCCCTCCCCCCCACTTATCCCTGATTCTTGGCGGGACGGCCTTCTTCGAAGGTCTCGGGCTTGCTGACGGCCCGGCGCGGCGGCGGCCAAATCTCGCCGCGCAGCACGTTGATGTTCTGATTGTGCTCGCCCTTGATCTTGGCGATGGCAACGCCGAGTTCGGCGCTGACCTTGAGCAGCGCCACCGCGTTCTCGATTTCGCGGGCGCGGCGGTGGCCGTATTCGTCGCGGACGGTGTCGACTTTCTTGGTGACCTCGAAACAGTCGGCCACCGCTTTCAAGGTTTCGCTCAGTTCGGCTTCCAGAACCGGCACCCCCGCAGGCTGCGGCGGCGAATTTTCGCTGTTCATGACTCATGTCTCCTTCTGCATGAGCCCTATAAGATAAGGCCGTTTCGGCGGGGTTGGACAAGCATTCGTCATCGCGCGCAAGCGCCCGTGCGGACGGGAAGATTTCTGACGCGCCGACGTGGATAGGCAAATCGCCTTGTGCGTCCTGTGCGACCGGAAAGCGCCGATGTTAGCGATAACAGACGTGGACAGGCCGCGAACCGGGATTATAAGGAAAGCGCTGTCAGATCAGTCATGGTGGCGCGCGCGAATCCTGCGCCGGGCCGTCTTGATGCACAACCAACGTCCGGACGCGAGAGGGAGATAGCTTCGTGCCGACTCCGCCCAAGGCCGCGAGCGCGGCCGCGAATTACACCGTGGCGCTCAGCGTGCTCGCCACGCTGTTCTTCATGTGGGGCTTTTGCACCGTCTTGAACGACATCCTGGTGCCGCATCTCAAAGCGGTGTTCGAGATGAACTACGTGCAGACGCTGCTGATCCAGTTCGTGTTCTTCGGCACCTATTTCCTGCTGTCGATTCCTTCGGCCTGGCTGATCGAAGCGATCGGCTACAAATATTCGATCATGGCGGGCCTGTTGGTGATGGGGCTGGGCTGCCTCGTTTTCATTCCCGCCGCGGGATTACCGTCCTACAATCTGTTCCTGACCGCGCTGTTCGTCCTGGCCTCCGGCATCACGCTGTTGCAGGTCGCCGCCAATCCTTACGTCGCCGTGCTCGGCCCGGAGAGAACCGCGTCCGCCAGACTCAATCTGGCGCAGGGCTTCAACTCCTTGGCGACGATGGTGGCGCCGTGGCTCGGCGGAATCCTGATCCTGGCGAACACCAAGGCGGGCAACGAAGCGGTGGGCGCGATCGAGTCTCTCAAGGACCGCATGGCGGACGCGCGCGCGGTACAGATGCCCTATCTCGGCATCGCGGTGGTGCTGTTCCTCATTGCGCTGCTGATCTGGGCGACGCGCCTGCCCAAAGTGTCGACCCATCCCGAGACCGCGGAACAGGCGCACGACTCGATCTGGCGGCACAAGGTCCTGCTGCTCGGGTGCGTCGCGATCTTCGTCTATGTCGGAGCGGAAGTGTCGATCGGCAGCTTCTTGATCAGCTACATCGTCTCGCCGCACATCAGCCACATGACGACGTCCGAGGCCGCGAAATATCTCAGCTATTACTGGGGCGGGGCGATGGTGGGCCGCTTCGTCATCGGCGCCGTTCTGTTGCGCTTCGTGCCGCCCTCCAAGATGCTGGCCGACAATTGCGTCATGGCGGCGATTTTGATCCTAGGCTCGATCCTGGCCAGCGGGGCGCTCTCCATGTGGGCGATTCTGCTGGTGGGCCTGTGCAACTCGATCATGTTCCCGAACATCTTCACGCTGTCGATCAAGGGGCTCGGCCCGCTCACCGGCCGCGGCTCGGGACTGCTGGTCATGGCGATCTTCGGCGGCGCCGTCATCCCGATGCTGCAAGCCTTGGTGGCCGACAACATCGGGCTGACGATCTCATTCGTCGTGCCGCTGGTCTGTTACGGCTACATCTGGCTGTTCGCGCGGAAGAGCTTCGGCGCCGGCGCCAAATCAGCCGTGTAGCTTCTTTGCCGTCTCGGCGATCACGCGGCCCTGATAGCGCGCCCCGGCCAGTTCGTTCGCGGAAGGCTGGCGCGCACCGTCGCCGCCGGTGATCGTGGTGGCGCCGTACGGCGAGCCGCCGGTGATCTCGTCGAGCGTCATCTGCCCGGCATGGCCGTAATTCATCCCCACCACCACCATGCCGAAATGCAAGAGGTTGGTGATGATGGTGAACAGCGTCGTCTCGTTGCCGCCGTGCTGGCTGGCCGAGGCGGTGAAGGCGCCGCCGACCTTGCCGTGCAGCGCGCCCTTGGCCCACAGCCCGCCCGCCTGGTCGAGGAAATTGGACATCTGCGAGGCCATGCGGCCGAAGCGCGTGCCGACGCCCACCATGATGGCGTCGTAATCGGCCAACTCCTCGACCTTGGCGACGGGCGCCGTCTGCTCGAGCTTGTAATGGGCCTGTTTGGCGATCGCCTCGGGCACCAATTCGGGCACCCGCTTGATGTCGACGCTGGCGCCCGCTTCGCGCGCCCCTTCGGCGACGGCCTCGGCCATCTTCTCGATATGTCCGTAGGCGGAATAATAGAGAACCAGAACCTTGGGCATGATGGACTCCTTGGAGTGGATGGTTAGGCCGCGTCGACCAGGACGAGCTCGCTGTCCTGAAGCGCCTTGACGTCGAGGACGGCCACGTTCTCGACCGCGGCGCCGTCGCGGGCGTTGAGGCGCACGCCGTTGACCTCGATGGCGCCGCTGGCCGGCACGAGATAAGCGTGGCGCGTTTCGCCCAGCTCATAGCGCGTCGATTCGCCGGCTTTCAGCGTGGCGCCAAGCACGCGCGCGTCGGTGCGGATGGGCAGGGCGTCGTTGTCGTTCTCGAAACCACTCGCCAGAGTCACGAAGCGGCCCGAACGGTCGGCTTTCGGGAACGGCTTGGCGCCCCAGGCCGGCTGTCCGCCTTTGCGCGTCGGCAGGATCCAGATCTGGAACAGCGTCGTGGTCTCGTTCTCGAGATTGTATTCGGCGTGGCGGATGCCGGTGCCGGCGCTCATCACCTGCACGTCGCCGGCGGCGGTGCGCCCTTCATTGCCGAGGCTGTCCTTATGGGTGATGGCGCCCTGGCGCACATAGGTGATGATCTCCATGTCGGCATGGGGATGGGGCGGAAAGCCGGCGCCCGCGGCGATCTCGTCGTCGTTCCAAACCCGCAGCGCCCCCCAGCCCATGCGGGCGGGGTCGTGATAATCGGAGAAGGAGAAGTGGTGGCGGGCGTTGAGCCAGCCGTGGTCGGCATGGCCGAGCTTGGCGAAGGGTCTGACGTCGATCATGGGTGTCCCCTGCGAATGTCTCGCGGTTGCAGGGCATAGGTATCGACAAACACGAGGAATAAAAATAGAAACTATGGAAACTCATGGTTTCCGATTTTTAGATGGCGAAATTGCCGGATTTCGAGGGTTTGGCCGTCTTCGCCACGGTGGCGGAGCGGCATTCCTTTGCCGCCGCGGCGGCGGAGCTGAAACTCTCCAAGGCGACGGTTTCCAAGGCCATCAGCCGGTTGGAAGCGCGGCTAGGCACGCGGCTGTTCAACCGCACCTCGCGGCGCCTGGCCTTGACCGAGGCCGGAGGGCGGCTCGCCGCGCGCGCCGGCCAGCTTCTAGCCGACGCCGAAGCGGCCGAGGACGAAATCCTGACCCAATCCTCGCAGCCGCGCGGGCCGATCCGGCTGGCCGCGCCGATGTCGTTCGGGGTGCGGCACGTGGCGCCGCTGATCGCGGAATTCCTCGCGCTTTATCCCGAGATTTCGCTCGATCTACATTTGAGCGACGCCCAGGTCGATCTGGTGGGCGAGGGCTTTGACGCCGCGCTGCGCATCGCCGCCTTGCCGGATTCCTCTTTGGTCGCGCGCCGGCTTTGCGAGGTGACGCCGCATCTCTTGGCGGCGCCGTCTTATCTCGAGCGCCGCGGGCGGCCGCGCCATCCGCTGCATCTGGCGGAACATATCTGTCTCGGCTACGCCTATCAGACGACGCCCAATGTCTGGCGCTTCCGCAATGCCCAAGGCGAAGTTGCCAGCGTTCGCCCGGAAGGGCCGCTGCGCGTCAACAATGGCGAGGCCATGTTGCCGGCGTTGATCGGCGGGCTGGGGCTTGGCGTGCTGCCGGACTTTATCGCCGGGGAAGCTATCCGCGACGGCCGCCTCGAAACCGTGCTCGGCGAGTGGTCGTTGCCGCTTGGCGCCTTGCACTGGCTGACGCCGCCAGGCGGACCCAGGCCCAAACGCGTCGAAGCCTTGGGCGAATTCCTGGCGCAGCGCCTTTCCAAGCGCCTCACGCGTGTTTCGCTTTGAGACGGACTGTCGCGTCGATTTCAGAATGCGTATTGTGTGTTTACGCGGTCGCAGGCCGGGCCTATATGTTAGCGCTAACAATGCGACTGCGACCGCCAGCAATTGCGCGAATCAACTGAGGATCCGTCGCAACTAAGTTTTATCAAAACCACAGGAAATCTTTCAGGGAGCTTGCCAGATGAGTATCTTTTCCGATGTCGCGCCGATCCGCTACGAAGGGCCGGACAGCGCCAACGAATTCGCCTTCAGAGCCTATGACAAGGATCGTCTTGTGCTCGGCAAGAAGATGGGCGACTGGCTGCGCCTTGCCGTGTGCTACTGGCATTCCTTCAGCTGGCCGGGCAGCGACATGTTCGGCTCGCGGACCCTGCCGCGCCCCTGGATGGGCAATGTCGTCACGCAAGAAATGGCGGAGCAAAGGCTGGAAGCCGCCTTCGATTTCTTTACGCGGCTCGGCGCTCCTTATTTCACCTTCCACGATGCCGATGTGATCGCCAACGCCAACACGCTGGAAGAGCACGTCGCCAATCTCGCCAAGATCGAAACCCTGATCGCCGAGAAGATGTCGAAGACCGGGATCAAGCTGCTGTGGGGCACCGCCAACCTGTTCAGTCCTCCGCGCTTTGCCGCCGGCGCCGCGACCAATCCCGATCCGGAGGTGTTCGCCTTTGCCGCGGCGCAAGTGCGCGCCATGCTGGAAACCACCCAGCGCCTGGGCGGCGTGAACTATGTGCTGTGGGGCGGCCGCGAAGGCTACGACACGCTGCTCAACACCGACCTCAAGGCTGAGTTCGACCATATGGGGCGCTTCCTCTCGATGGTCGTCGAGCACAAGCACAAGATCGGTTTCAAGGGCACCGTCCTGATCGAGCCCAAGCCCTTCGAGCCCACCAAGCATCAATACGACCGCGACGTCGCCGCCGTCTTCGCCTTCCTGCAGAATTACGGGCTGGAGAAGGAAGTGCGGGTGAACATCGAGGTCAACCACGCCACGCTGGCCGGCCTCGATTTCGAACACGAGGTCGCCGCCGCTTACGCTTACGGGATTTTCGGTTCGCTCGACATCAACCGCGGCGATCCGCGCAGCGGCTGGGATACCGACCAGTTCCCCAACAATGCGCAGGACCTGACGCCGGCGATGGTCACCATCGTGGAGAATGGCGGCTTCACGACGGGCGGCTTCAATTTCGACGCCAAGCTGCGCCGGCAATCGGTGGCGCCGAACGATCTGTACATCGCCCATATCGCGGGCATCGACACGCTGGCGCGCACCCTGCTCGCCGCCGAGAAGATCGTGACCGAGAAGAAGCTCGCCAAGCTGCGCGAAGAGCGTTACGCGGGCTGGAACGGCCCGCTCGGCAAGAAGATTCTCGCCGGCGAATACACGCTGGCTTCGCTGGCCGATCATGCGCTCAAGTCGGGCCTCGATCCCAAGCCGAAGTCGGGCAATCAGGAACTCTGCGAGCGCATCATCGCCGACGCCAACCGGTTCTGAGTCGCGTTCTTGCCCAGAGAGGCGGCTGTCAGCCGCCCCTTTGGGCAAGACTGTCTTGGCGCGAAACCGCCGCAGCTCGAAGCGCGTTTCGCATTTGCCTGGCGGGCGGAACTCTTTAAGTTAATGGGGGTCACGAGAGCCGCTTCGCCTCGTTCAGGACGGGGTGGCTCGTTTGATTCAAAAAACGGACCCCGAGCATGGTTGCCATTCTTCCCCCCCAGATTCCCGAAGAAATCGCCGGCCTCGAATCGGTGGCGCTGGATTTGCGCTGGACCTGGAGCCATGAAGGCGACGCCTTGTGGAGCTATGTCGACCCGCCTTTGTGGGAACGCACCCGCAACCCCTGGACGGTCTTGCAGAACATCTCGGCCGAGCGGATCAAGGCGCTGGCCGGCGACAGCGCCTTCCAGGAAAAGCTCGACGTCTTCGTGACCGCGCGCCAGCGTTATCTGCAGACGCCGGGCTGGTTCCGCTCGGTCGAAGGCGCCGCCGAGCTCGGCGGCGTCGCCTATTTCAGCATGGAATTCGGGCTCGGAGCGGCCTTGCCGCTCTACGCGGGAGGCCTCGGCGTGCTGGCCGGCGACGTGCTCAAGTCGGCGAGCGATCTCGACATCCCGGTGATCGGCATCGGCCTGCTTTACCAGGAAGGCTATTTCCGCCAGCTGATCGACGCCGACGGGATGCAGCAGGAGTTCTATCCCTATAACGAGCCGGCCGGGCTTCCGGTCGAGCCGGTGATGATCCCCGACAAGGGCTGGCTGCGCATTCCGCTCGAATTGCCGGGCCGCATCGTACAGCTGCGCGTCTGGCAGGCGATGGTCGGGCGCGTGCGGCTCTATCTGCTCGACTCGAACGACATGCTCAACAGCCCGCCCGACCGCGGCATCACCGCCAAGCTTTACGGCGGCGGGGCGGAAATCCGCCTGATGCAGGAGATCGTGCTGGGCGTCGGCGGCTGGCGGGTGGTGGAAGCGCTGCATCCGGCGACCGAGATCTGCCACGTCAACGAAGGCCATGCCGCCTTCGCCATCATCGAGCGGGCGCGCCATCTGGCGCTCAAGGCCAACATCGATTTCTGGGCGGCGTTGTGGGCGACGCGCGCCGGCAACGTCTTCACCACGCACACGCCGGTAGCGGCGGGCTTCGACCGCTTCCCCGCCGATCTGTTGCGCAAGTATTTGCCTTACGTCGAAGGCGCGGTGGCGGCGCGCGGCGTCAAGCTCGACGACGTTCTGGCGCTCGGCCGGGCCGATCCCGCCGATGCCAACGAGCCGTTCAACATGGCGTTCCTCGCCCAGCGCGGCTCGGCCATCTCGATCGGCGTGTCGCGGCTGCACGGCGAAGTCAGCCGGCAGATTTTCCAGCCGCTGTTCCCGCGCTGGCCGTCCTGCGAAGTGCCCGTCTCGCACGTCACCAACGGCGTGCACATCCCGACCTGGGATTCGGCGGGGGCGGACCGCATCTGGACCAAGACCCATGGCCGCGAACGCTGGCGCGAACGGCCCGGGGCGCAAGGCGAGCCGCTGTCCGGCGTCGCCGACGAGGATTTGTGGGCGATGCGCGGCGAAAGCCGTCAGCGCGTGGTGCGCGTGGCGCGCGAGCGGCTGGGCCAGCATCTGCGAGGGCGCGGCCTCGACGCCGAAACCGCCCGCCTGGCCGAGAATGTGCTCGATCCCAACGTACTGACGCTGGGCTTCGCGCGCCGCTTCACCGAATACAAACGCTGCAATCTCTTGCTCAGCGATCAAGAACGCTTCGGCCGCATCCTGCTCAATCCGGAACGGCCGCTGCAGATCGTGGTGGCCGGCAAGGCGCACGCCGCCGATTACGTCGGCAAGCAGATGATCCGCGAATGGATCAATTTCTCGCAGGAGCCGCGCTTCCGCCGCCACGTCGTGTTCCTGGAGGATTACGACATCTCGCTGGCCCAGGAACTGGTGCAGGGCGTGGACGTGTGGATCAACACGCCGCGCCGGCCTTGGGAGGCCTGCGGCACCTCCGGCATGAAGGTGCTGGTCAACGGCGGCATCAACTGCTCGACGCTCGACGGCTGGTGGGACGAAGCCTACACGCCCGAAGTCGGCTGGGCGATCGGCGACGGCGCGGGCGGGGCGGCCGAGCACGTCGACGTGCAGGACGCGTTGAGCCTCTACGAAACGCTGGAAGACAAGATCGTCGCCGAATTCTACGACCGCGACGGGCAAGGCCTGCCGCGCCGCTGGCTGGAGCGCATCCGCCAGGCCATGGGGCGGCTCACCCCCGACTTCAGCGGCGCGCGCATGATGCGCGATTACGTCGAACAGGCCTATCTGCCGCTGGCCAAGGCCATCCGCATCCGCCGCAAGGACGATTGCGCCATGGCCAAGGCGATGAACCAATGGGCGCGCACCCTGCACAGCCGCTGGGGCAGCCTGCACATCGGCCAGGCGATCATCAGCGGCGAGGAGCCGGCCTGGCGCATCATGGTGCCGGTTTACATGGGCGAAGTCTCACCCGACGCGGTGCGCGTCGAACTGTTCGCCGACGCCGAGAAGGGTTTGGCCTCGGAGGTGGTGGTGCTGCACCGCGAGAACGCCATTCCCGGCTCCGCCAACGGCTACATCTTCGCGGGGGCGGTCGAATCGCAGCGTCCGGTCGGCGATTACACGGTGCGCGTGGTGCCTTATCACCCGCACGCCTTCTTGCCGGCGGAACTGCCGCTCATCGTCTGGCAGCATTAGGACGCGTTTGGAATGAGTGGAATCGATTAAAGTTTCCACCCTCCCCTTGAGGGAGGGTCGAAATTTGCGAGCACTTTCGTGAGCAAATTTCGGGGAGGGGTGCGCGCGATAGCGCGCTCGCTGCGCTCGCGACCCCTCCCCGAAAAATCATTCGCTACGCTCTGATTTTTCGACCCTCCCTCAAGGGGAGGGTGAAATATTTTACGTCGGTCCAAACCGAATTTGTGTTAGCCCGCGTACCCTTCGACCCTTCGACAAGCTCAGGGTGAGGGGATGATTCAATCAGAACATCCGACTCACTACGCTCTCAGCGCGTCTTTGCGGGGGTCGATGCGCATGGCCGTGGTTCTGCGCGGCGGGGCGGAGATCAAAGGCCGCGGCATGACGAAATAAGGCGAGCCGCTCAAGGCCGCTTCGGCGCGCCGATGCGCCTCTTCTTCCGCTTCCAGTTCCGCCTTGGCGCGCAGCCAATGTTCGTGGTCTTTTCCCTCGGGAAAGCCTTCGCTGACCCAGATGTAGTAGCTGCGTTCGCGGATCGCTAGTTCACTCGGACCGGTATCAGTATCGTGGGGCATGGCACTCTCCTGCCAATCGGTTACACCAACCACCCCCGGGCCGCCTCTCGCTTATGTTTTATGGGACGACCACGCGCGAAGTATAGAACTTCAGCCCGCGATTTGTCTTCCGATTTCTTGCGGAACTTCGGTTTCTTCGATGACTTCGATCTCGGGCGCTTGCGGCAGTTTGAGGCCGCTGGCGCTGCGATACAGCGAGATGTAATTCTCGGCGCTGGCGCTCCAGCTGAAATCCTGGGCCATGGCCTGCAATTGCAGACGCCGCCAGGTCAAGGGCTCCTGATACAGCGCCAACGCCCGGCCGAGCGCCGCGATCAAGGCGTCGAGTTCCGCTTCGTCGAAGACGAAGCCGGTCGCGGTGCGTTCGGCGATGCTCTTGAGATCGCTGTCGATGACCGTGTCGGCCAGCCCGCCAGTGCGGCGCACCACCGGCAAGGTACCGTAGCGCAGCGCGTAAAGCTGGGTCAGCCCGCAAGGCTCGAAGCGTGCCGGCGCCAGGAGAATGTCACAACCCGCCTGGAGTCGATGAGCCAGCGGCTCGTCGTAACCGATATAGGCGGCCATCGTCTCGCCGAAGCGGACCGGGGCTTTGGCGAAGCCGGCCTCCAGCTCGCCGTCGCCCTGGCCGACCATGGCGAATTGCGCGCCCTGTTCGGCGATCCACGGCAGGGCCTCCAGGATCACATCGGCCATCTTCTGCTCGGTGAGGCGGCTGACGAAGCCGATCAGCGGCGTCTCGGCGCTGACCGGCAGGCCCAGCTCGCGCTGCAAGGCGGCCTTGCACACCCGCTTGCCGGAAATGTCGGTGGTGCGGAAGGTCCTGGGCAGATAGGGATCGCTGGACGGATTCCACAGCGTATCGTCGATCCCGTTGAGGATGCCGGTGAAATCGCGGCCGCGGCGGAGCAGCAGCCCGTCCATCCCGCAGCCGAGTTCAGGGGTGAGAATCTCCTTGGCGTAGGTAGGGCTAACGGTGGTGACGCGGTCGGCGTAACGCAGCCCGGCCTTGAGGAACGAGACCTGGCCGTAGAACTCCACGCCGTCCGACGAGAAGCTGCTTTCGGGCAGGCCGATGCTGGCGCGCGTCGCGGCCGGGAAATTGCCTTGGAAGGCCATGTTGTGCGTGGTGAAGACGGTGGAGGGCCGCGCCGTCTTCTCGCCGGACAGCAGCAAGGGCAACAGTCCCGCATGCCAGTCATTGGCGTGGACGATGTCGGGCCTCCAGATGGCGCGGGCGCGTCCCATCGCCAGCGCGGCGCCGACATGGGCGAGGAAGGCGAAACGCAGCGCGTTGTCGGGCCAGTCGTTGCCGTCCGCGTCCTGGTAAAGGCCGCCTTGGCGGGCATAAAGCGAAGGCGCGGCGATCAGCCACACCGGCAAATCGGTCCCTGGCAGCATGCCGGCCATCAAGGTGGCGTCTTCGATGCCGAGGATGGGATCGAGCTTGGCGGCGACGCGCGGCTTTTCGATTCGCGTCACCGCCTCGGGATAGCCGGGCATGAGCAACCTGGCGTCGATCCCGCGTTCGGCGAGGGCCAGCGGCAGGGCGCGGGAGACGTCGGCGAGGCCCCCGGTTTTTGCCAGCGGATAAGCCTCGGACGTAACGAACAGAACCCGCATCAATAAGCCTCGCGCCGGGGTTGCGCTCTCAGGGATAGTTGGTGCAATTCCGGATGAATAGTACGAGCAGTTCCGGATAGCCGGACTTCCGTCAAGCGCTTGGCGACCATAGCATCTTATTTTGGTAAAACTATTGTTACCGGCAAGGCTTCGATGCTCTTTATGCGACGCTTGGCAACACTGGACGCGATGACAGGAGAACAGCGTGTCGCTCGCCGCGCGTGAACCGTCCGATCCCGCCCACGCGCGCGAGCCGTGGCAGGCGCGCCGGATCGCGGCCATCCTGTCGGCTTGCGACCACGACCCCTTTTCCTTCCTCGGCATGCACGAAGAGAAGGGCGAAGTGGTGGTGCGCGTCTTCCGCCCCGATTGGCAGCAGGTCAGCGTCGTCGAGCGCCAGACGGGCGAGGTGGTCGCTCAATTGCCGCGCGTGGATGAGGCGGGCTTTTTCGCCGGACCGGTGGGGCGCGCGCGCTTCGCCTACAGACTGCTGCTGCAGTCGGGCGAAGCCTGGCGGATCGAGGACGATCCTTATGCCTTCGGCGCCGTCTTGGGCGAGATGGACCTGCATCTGCATGCCGAGGGCACGTTTCTGCGCGCCTATGAGAAGCTGGGGGCGCATCCCGTCGCGATGGACGGCGTGGACGGCGTCTCCTTCACGGTCTGGGCGCCCAGCGCGCGTCGCGTCAGCGTTGTAGGCGACTTCAACCAGTGGGATGGGCGGCGCCATCCCATGCGGGTGAATCCCGGCGCCGGCCTGTGGGAGATTTTCCTACCCGGCGTGGAGGCGGGGGCGCGCTACAAATTCGAGATCAGGACCCAGCGCGGCACCATCCTGCTCAAGGCCGACCCCTTTGCCTTTGAGGCCGAATGCCCGCCCAAAACCGCTTCGCTGGTCTCGGCTGCTTTGCCCGAGCGGCGCCCGAGCCGAGGCCCTGAGTCACATCGTCGCGCGCCGGTCGCGATCTACGAGGTGCATCTGGGCTCCTGGCGGCGCAAGCCCGAAGACGGTCGGCGCCCGCTCAGCTACGGCGAGCTGGCCGACACGCTGGTGCCTTACGTCAAAGACATGGGCTTCAGCCATATCGAGCTGATGCCGATCACCGAACATCCTTTCGGCGGTTCTTGGGGCTATCAGCCGACCGCCTTGTTCGCGCCGACCAGCCGCTACGGCACGCCTGCCCAGTTCCTGCACTTCGTGGAGCGCTGCCACGCCGAGGGGATCGGCGTCATCCTCGACTGGGTGGCGGCGCATTTCCCCGCCGATCCGCACGCGCTGGCGCATTTCGACGGCAGCCATCTCTACGAACACGCCGACCCCAAGGAAGGCCGCCATCCCGATTGGCACACCCTGATCTACAATTACGGCCGCAACGAGGTGCGCGGCTTTCTGCTGTCCAACGCGCTGTTCTGGCTGTCGCGCTACGGCATCGACGGCTTGCGCGTCGATGCGGTGGCCTCGATGCTTTACCGCAATTACAGCCGCAAGGAAGGCGAGTGGATTCCCAACCAGTTCGGCGGAGTAGAGAACCTCGAGGCGATCGAGTTCCTGCGCCAGCTCAACGAGCGCGTCTATGCAAACGAGCCCGGCGCCATCACCGTCGCCGAGGAATCGACCGCCTGGCCGATGGTGTCGCGGCCGACTTATCTGGGCGGGCTCGGCTTCGGCTACAAGTGGAACATGGGCTGGATGCACGACACGCTGGCCTACATGTCGAAGGATCCGGTGCACCGCAAATTCCATCACGACAAGCTGACCTTCGGTCTGCTTTACGCCTTCACCGAGAATTTCATCCTGCCGCTGTCGCACGACGAAGTGGTGCACGGCAAAGGCTCGCTGTTGGGCAAGATGCCCGGCGACCGCTGGCAGAAATTCGCCAATCTGCGCGCCTATTACGCCTTCATGTACACCATGCCGGGCAAAAAGCTGCTGTTCATGGGCAACGAATTCGCCCAGGGGCGCGAATGGAACCACGACGCCAGCCTCGATTGGCATCTGGCGGGCGAGCCGCTGCACGCCGGCGTGCAGAACCTGGTGCGCGACTTGAACCACCTCTACCGCGACACGCGCGCGCTTTACGAACGCGATTGCGAGGGTGAAGGCTTCAGCTGGATCGACTGCAATGATTCGGAAGCGAGCGTGATCTCTTATCTCAGGCGCGGCGGCGATCCTCAGGACGTCGTCGCCGTGGTGTGCAATTTCACGCCGGTTGTGCGGCGCAGCTACCGCATCGGCGTGCCGCGCGCCGGCCGCTACCGCGAAATCCTCAACACCGATTCCGCCCATTACGGCGGCAGCAACGTCGGCAATAGCGGCGGCGTGGAAACGCAGGACGTGGCCGCGCACGGCATGGCGCAGTCGCTGTCGCTCAGCCTGCCGCCGCTGGGCGTCTTGGTGCTGGCGCCGGAGGATCGCTTGCGGTGAGCCGTCTCAAAGAGGGAAAACCGTTTCCGCTCGGCGCCAGCTATGACGGCAAGGGCGTCAATTTCGCGGTCTTCTCCGCCCATGCCCAAAAGATCGAGCTCTGCCTGTTCGACGGCAAGCGCGAGACGGCGCGGATTGCCTTGCCCGAAATCAGCGACGAGATCTGGCACGGCTATCTGCCCGAGGCGCGGCCGGGCCTCACCTACGGCTATCGCGTGCACGGACCCTACGCGCCGGAAGCGGGCCACAGATTCAATCCGAACAAGCTGCTGATCGATCCTTACGCGCGCGCCCTCACCGCGCCGCTGCAATGGAACGAGCTGCACTACGGCTATGCGCCGGGCGATGCCAAGAAGGACCTCTCGTTCGATACCCGCGACAGCGCCCCGGCGATGCCCAAATGCCGCGTGGTGGAAGCGATCCCGCCGTGGGACGACAATCTGTTGCGCACGCCGCGCTCGCACAGCGCGATCTACGAGCTGCACGTGCGCGGCTACACCATGCGGCATCCGGCGATCGACGCCAAGCTGCGCGGCAGCTTCGCGGCGCTGGCCCAGCCGAAGGTGATCCGCTACATCGCCGATCTCGGCGTAACGGCCATCGAGCTGTTGCCCATCCATCCCTATGCCACCACCAGGACGCTGGCCAAGAGCGGCCTTGCCGAATATTGGGGCTACAATTCGGTCAATTATTTCGCGCCGGAGCCGCGCTATCTATCGAGCGGCGAGGTCGGCGAGTTCCGCCGCATGGTCGAGGCGTTCCACAACGCCAACATCGAGGTCATCCTCGACGTCGTCTTCAATCATAGCGGCGAAGTGGACGAGCTCGGCCCCACGCTCAGCTTCCGCGGCATCGACAACGCCTCGTATTACTGCCTCGCCGCCGACAAGCGCCGCTATCACGACGACACGGGCTGCGGCAACACGCTCAATCTCGCCCATCCGCGGGTGCAGCAGATGGTGATGGACAGTCTGCGCTATTGGGCTGGCGAGATGCACGTCGACGGCTTCCGTTTCGATCTCGCGGTCAGCCTGGTGCGGCCCGACGGCGAATTCTCATGCGCAGCGCCGCTGTTCGGCTGCATCCTGCAGGACCCGGTGCTGGTCAAGACCAAGATGATCGCCGAGCCGTGGGATTTGGGACCGAACGGCTATCGCCTCTCCGGCTTTCCGCCGCGCTGGAGCGAATGGAACGACCGCTTCCGCGACGAGGTACGCCGCTTCTGGCGCGGCGACGAAGGCCTGCTCGGCGATCTCGCCTTCCGTCTTTCCGGCTCGAGCGACGTGTTCGACCGCGCCAAGCGGCTGCCCACCGCGAGCGTGAATTTCGTCACCGCCCATGACGGCTTCACGCTGACGGACCTCGTCAGCTACGCCAAGAAGCACAACGAGGCCAACAAGGAAGACGGCGCCGACGGCACCTGCGAGAGTTTTTCCTTCAATTGCGGCGAAGAAGGGCCGAGCGAGGATGCCGACGTCCTCCTGCTACGCGAGCGCCAACGGCGCAATCTGATGGCGACGCTGCTGTTGTCGCTCGGCATTCCGATGGTCGTCGCGGGCGACGAATTCGGCCGCACCCAGAACGGCAACAACAACGCCTATTGCCAGGACAACGAGATCGGCTGGGTCGATTGGTCCGGCCTCGAGCGCGACCGCGACTTCCATGCCTTCGTGAGCCGATTGCTGAGGCTGCGCGCCGAACATCCCGTGTTCCGCCGCTCGACCTTTTTCCTCGGCGACCGCGTCGACGACAGCGACGTGAAGGACATCCAATGGCTTTCGCCCAAAGGCCTGGAGATGACCGCCGCGGATTGGTCGGCGCCCGGCAATCGCGCGCTCGCCGTGCGCTATGCCGCCACCGCCGAGATGGACGCCGCGACCTATACGCGCCGGCTCGATCCGCACGCCTTTCTGCTGTTGCTGAACGCGGGGATCAAGCCCGTCGAATTCACGCTTCCCGCCCTGGCCGTCGACCGGCGCTGGCATTGCCTCATCGATACGGCGGGCCGGGCTCAGGAAAGCCATTGCGCGCCCGCGACGCTGTTCGCGCTCGCCGCCCATTCGCTGGCCCTTTTCATGGGCGAGGTCTGAGATGGATGCGCGTCAGGCGCTCTACCGGCTGGCGGAGCTGGCGGGAATCGAGACGCGCTATTGGGACATCCACGGCACGCTGCACGAGGCCTCGCCCGCCACCATCGGCGCGCTGCTCGCCGCCTTGGGCTTCGCGGCGCAAAACGAGCTCGAGGTGGCGGCGAGCCTTTCCGCCTTGGAAGAAGAGCCGTGGCTGCGTCCCTTGCCGGCCTGTTTCGTCGCGCGCGCCGACGACGAGGTGCGCGTGCCCTTGCGCCTGCCCGAGACGAGCGCGCGTTTCTTGCGCTGGACGCTGCGTCTGGAAAGCGGCGAAACCCGAACGGGCGACTGCGATCCGCAAGCCTTGCCGGTCGAGGCTTCGGGCAAAGGCGGAGAGTTGCACATTGCGCTGCGCCGCCTCGGGCTGGGAAAGCTCGGCTGCGGCTATCACGAATTGCGCCTCGCCGATTTCGCCGACGCGCCGTGCCGGCTGATCGTGGCGCCGGCGCTCTGTTATCTGCCGCCCAAGTTCGTGAACCGCAAGAGCTGGGGCTTCGCCGCCCAGCTTTACAGCCTCAAGGCCGAAGGCGATTGGGGCATCGGCGACTTCGCCCATCTGCGCGAATTGATCTCGGAAGCGGCGGCGCACGGCGCCGACGCCGTCGGCCTCAACCCGCTGCACGCGCTGTTCCTGAATTCGCCGGAGGAGGCAAGCCCGTATTTCCCCAACAGTAGGTTGTTTCGCAATCCGCTCTATCTCGACATCGAGACGATCCCGGAATTCGCCGCCTCGCCGACGGCGCGGGCGATGGCGAACGCGCGGCCGCTGCTGTGGGACGGTGCCACCGTCGATTACCGCGCCGTGGCCATGGCCAAGCGCGCGGTCCTGGAGATGCTCTATCGCGAATTCAAGACGCGGCAGACGGCCCGTCCCGACGCGCGCGGCGCCGCGTTGCGCGCCTATATCGAGCGCGAAGGCGGCGCGCTCGAGAATTTCGTCACCTTCCAGATGCTGAGCGAGCATCTGGGCTCGCACGACTGGCCGCGCTGGCCGCTGGCCTATCGCGACCTCGCTTCGCCCGATGTCGCGGAACAGAAGCTGCGCTACGGCGAACGGCTCTGCTTCTTCCGCTATCTGCAATGGCAATGCGAGGAGCAGTTCGCCGAGGCCGCCGATCTGGCGCGCCGCGCCGGCATGGCCATCGGCCTTTACAACGATCTCGCGGTGAGCGTCGCCTCGTCGAGCGCCGACAGTTGGTGCCACCAGGACTTGTTCGCGGGACGCTTGCGCGTCGGCGCGCCGCCCGATCCTTTCAACGAGACCGGACAGGAGTGGGGGGTGGTGCCGCTCAACCCCTTCCGCCTGGCTGAAACGGGCTATGGGCATTTCACGGCGCTATTGCGCGCCAACATGCACCACGCCGGCGCGCTGCGCATCGATCACGTGATGGGCTGGCAGCGCCTGTTTCTGATTCCCGAAGGGGCCAAGCCGGCCGAAGGCGCTTATCTGCGCTATCCGGTCGCGGAGCTTGCCGCCATCGCGGCGCTCGAAAGCCAGCGCGCCCGCTGCCTGGTGATCGGCGAGGATTTGGGAACGGTGCCGGAGGGTTTCCGCGAGCGCATGACGGCGGCCGGCGTGCTCTCTTGCCGCATTCTGCTGTTCGAGCGCGACCACAACCGCTTCCGCACGCCGGGAGAATATCCCGCCCAGGCATGCGTGGCGGCGACCACCCACGATCTCGCCACCTTGCGCGGCTTCTGGGAGTGCGACGACATCGCGGCCAAGGCGCGCCTCGGCCTGTTCAAGCGCGAAGGCGAAGAAGCCGAACAGCGTTCCGCCCGCGCCGCGGAAAAGCGCATGCTGCTCGAGGCGCTGAGCCAGGAGGGTCTTTTGCCGCAGGGCCCGAGCCCGCAGGACGCCGATCAGGCGCCGTGGAGCGAAGCGCTCGCCGCGGCCGTGCATGCCTACCTGGCACGCGCGCAAAGCCGGCTTTTTCTGGTCCAGGCCGACGATCTGGCGCTGGAACTGCACCAGGTCAATCTGCCCGGCAGCAGCGGCGAATACCCCAATTGGAAACGCCGTCTCGGGGTTACGTTAAAGTACCTATTGACCCGGCCGGAGGTGCAGGAAGAAATGGCGGCAATCGCAGCGGAACGCGCCAAATAAGACGCCGTGCTTGCGATCGCAACCGCCGTCAGGTCTTTGACATAGCGCAAAGATAGGATGGCGGCGCCCATGCAAGGTGGGTCAACGAGTCCGGACAGACCAACTATGACACCAGATCGTTTACCGGCCATCCAGAAAGTCACCATCGACAAGACCGGGATCAATGCGCTGTTGGTCGCGCTGGCCAAGCGCGGCTATCGTGTGCTCGGCCCAGCCTTGCGCGACAATGCCATCGTCTATGACGACATCGCCTCGGTGGCGGACTTGCCCGCGGGCTGGACCGACGAGCAGTCGGGCGGCCGTTACGCCTTGAAGCGGCGCAGCGACGGCGCGCTCTTCGGCTATGCCGTCGGGCCGCAATCCTGGAAGAAATTCCTGTTCCCGCCGGTTCAGACCCTGTGGCGGGCGCGGCGCGAGGGCGGCAGCGTGAAGGTGCTGCCCGATGGCGGCAAGGTCGAGCGTTACGCCTTCTTCGGCGTCAGGGCCTGCGAGCTCCATGCCATTGCGATTCAAGATCGCGTCTTCCTGCAAGGCCCTTATGTCGACACCCATTACAAGGCGCGGCGCGAGAACGCCTTCATCGTGGCGGTCAATTGCGGCACGGCGGGCGGCACCTGTTTCTGCGTCTCGATGCACACCGGTCCCAAGGCCGAAACGGGCTTCGATCTGGCGCTGACCGAGCTGCTCGACGGCAGCCACCGCTTCGTGGTGGAGGCGGGAACGGTCGCCGGCGAGGAGCTGCTGCTCGAACTGCCCAAGCGCGCCGCGCCGCCCGAAGACCTCGCCGCGGCCGACGCGGTGGTGGCTAAGACCGCGGCGTCCATGGGTCGGACGATGCGCACGGACGACGTGCACGACCTGCTGCTCGCCAACATGGATCACCCGCGCTGGGACGACGTGGCCGGCCGCTGCCTCGGCTGCACCAATTGCACCATGGTGTGCCCCACCTGCTTCTGCATGACGGTGGAGGATTCCAGCGACCTCGAAGGCGTCGAAACCTCGCGCACCCGGCGTTGGGATTCCTGCTTCACGCTCGATCATTCCTACGTCCATGGCGGCAGCGTGCGGACCAGCGCCAAGTCGCGCTACCGCCAATGGCTGACGCACAAGCTGGCGACCTGGATCGACCAATTCGGCTCCTCGGGCTGCGTCGGCTGCGGGCGCTGCATCTCCTGGTGCCCGGTGGGCATCGACATCACCGAAGAAGTGGCGGCCATCAGAGGCGGCAAAGGGTAGGAGGCTTTCATGGACGGACTGGAACGCATCATACGGGAGCACCCGTTCTTCGCCGGCCTCAACGACGAGTTCGTCAAACTCATCACCGGCTGCGCCAAGAACGTGCGCTTCGACGAAGGGCAATACCTTTTCCATCAGGGCGAGTTCGCCGACCAATTCTACGTGGTGCGCGCCGGCCGCGTGGCGCTGCAGATCAACTCGCCGCAGCAAACGATCACCATCCAGACCGTGGGCGAGAACGAAATCGTCGGCGCCTCCTGGCTGGTGGCGCCTTATCGCTGGGGCTTCGACGCCAAGGCGCTGGAGCTGGTGCGCGCGCTGTCGTTCGACGCGGCCTGCCTGCGCGGCAAGTGCGAGGAAGACCACGATCTCGGCTACGAGATGATGAAACGCTTCACCCCCATCCTGATCCAACGCTTGCAGGCGACAAGGCTGCAGATCCTCGATGTCTATGGCACAAACCGCTGAACGGGCCTTTGCGGCCCTCGACCCGATGCTGCCGCGCGTGGCGCGCGTGGCGAAGAAGACGCGCGACATTCCCAAGACCGTGACGCTGGTGCTGGAAATGGAGGACGGCTCGCGCCTCGATTTCGAGCCCGGCCAGTTCAACATGCTCAGCGTGTTCGGCGTGGGCGAGGTGCCCATTTCGATCAGCGGCGATGCCGACAAGGGCGGCGGCCTGGTTCACACCGTCCGCGACGTGGGAACGGTGTCGGGCGCGCTGACGCGCCTGGCGCCGGGCGACATCGTAGGGGTGCGCGGCCCCTTCGGCTCGAGCTGGCCGGTGTCGGAAGCGCTCGGTTGCGACGTGGTGGTGCTGGCGGGCGGCCTCGGCCTGGCGCCGGTGCGCCCGATCCTCTATTCGCTGTTCGCGCGGCGCGGCCGCTTCGGCAAGATTTCACTGCTCTACGGCGCGCGCGAGCCGGAGGAAATCCTCTACCGCCCCGAATTGGAGAAATGGCGCCAGCGCCTGGACATCGAGATCCAGGTCACCGTCGATCGCGCCGACTCCGACTGGCGCGGCGATGTCGGCGTGGTGCCGCGCCTGGTGCCAAAGGCCCATGTCGATCCCAAGCAGACGGTCGCTTTCGTGTGCGGGCCCGAGATCATGATGCGCTTCGGCTGCGAGGCGCTGCTCGACGCGGGGGTGGCGGAATCCTCCATCTACGTGTCGATGGAGCGCAGCATGAAATGCGCCATCGGGTTGTGCGGCCATTGCCAGTTGGGTCCGGTGTTCGTCTGCAAGGACGGTCCGGTGTTCCGGCGCGACCAGCTGGGCCATCTCCTGACCGCGAAGGAGGTGTGAGCCATGGCCAAGAAACCCAGATTGGCGGTTTGGAAATTCGCCTCTTGTGACGGCTGCCAGTTGAGCCTGCTCGATTGCGAGGACGAACTGCTGGCGGTGGCGGGCGCCGTCGACATCGCCTATTTCCCCGAGGCCACGCGCGGCGAAATCAGCGGCCACTACGACGTGTCGCTGGTCGAAGGCTCGGTGACCACCGAGCACGACGCCGAGCGCATCAAGGAAGTTCGCGCGCGCTCCAAGCTTCTCGTCACCCTCGGCGCCTGCGCCACGGCGGGCGGCATCCAGGCGCTGAAGAATTTCGCCGACGTCAAGCAATACATCGCCGTGGTCTACGCCCATCCCGAATACATCCACACGCTGACCACATCGACGGGCATTGCCGAGCACGTGCCGGTCGATTTCGAGTTGCGCGGCTGCCCGATCAGCAAGAAGCAGCTCGTCGAACTGGTCTCGGCCCTGCTCGCCGGCCGCAAGCCGGTGACGCCCGCGCACAGCGTCTGCGTCGAATGCAAGTTGAAGAACAACGTCTGCGTGATGGTGGCGCACGGCACGCCCTGTCTCGGCCCGGTGACGCACGCCGGCTGCAACGCGCTGTGCCCGTCCTTCGATCGCGGCTGCTTCGGCTGTTACGGCCCCAAAGAGGCGCCCAATGCGGCCTCGCTGAGCGGCCAATTGGCCAAGCTCGGCCTCGACGATAAGGCCTTGCGCCGCCTCTACGGCACCTTCAACGTCAATGCGGAGGATTTCCGCAAGGAGTACGAGCGCCATGGCGGGTAGGACCATCAAGCTCGATTATCTCGCCCGCGTCGAAGGCGAAGGCGCCTTCAAGGTGGTGGTGCGCAACGGCGAAGTGAAGAGCGCCGAGCTGCGCCTGTTCGAGCCGCCGCGCTTCTTCGAGGCCTTCCTGCGCGGCCGCGCCTACAGCGAGGCGCCCGACATCACCGCGCGCATCTGCGGCATCTGCCCCGTCGCTTATCAGATGGGCGCGGTGCATTCGATGGAGAAGATTCTCGGCATCAAGATCGACCCGCAAGTGCGCCTGCTGCGCCGGCTGCTCTATTGCGGCGAATGGATCGAAAGCCACGTGCTGCACGTTTACATGCTGCACGCCCCCGATTTCCTGGGCTACGACAGCGCCATCCACATGGCCAAGGATCACGCCGATCTGGTCAAGAAGGCCCTCGAGCTGAAGAAGATCGGCAACGACATCATGAACGTGATCGGCGGACGCGAAATCCACCCGATCAACGTGCGCGTCGGCGGCTTCTACAAGGTGCCGCGCAAGGCCGATCTGGCGCCGCTCGCCGAACGGCTGAAATGGGCGCGCGAGGCCGCGCTCGACACGGTCAAGCTGGTTGCGACCTTCGACTTCCCCGACAACGAGCGCGATTACGAGTTCGTGGCGCTCAGCCACCCCAGCGAATATCCGCTCAACGAAGGGCGCCTGATCTCCAACAAGGGCCTCGACATCGCGGTCGAGGATTACGACAAGACCATCGAGGAAGTGCATGTCGAGCATTCGACGGCGCTGCATTCCCGAATTCGCGGCCGCGGCACCTATTTCGTCGGCCCGCTGGCGCGCTACAGCCTGAACTTCGACAAGCTGCCGGCGGTGGCGCAACAAGCGGCGCGCGAAGCGGGTCTCGGCAAGACCTGCAACAACCCGTTCAAGAGCATCATCGTGCGCGCGGTCGAGACGGTCTTCGCCGTCGACGAAGCGCTGCGCCTGATCGCGGCCTACGAGCCGCCGGCGCACCCTTACGTCGAAGCGCCGGTGCGCGCCGGTTCGGGCTGCCACGCCACGGAAGCGCCGCGCGGGATTTGCTATCACACCTATACGATCGCCGAGGACGGGACGATCACCAATGCCCGCATCGCGCCGCCGACCGCGCAGAACCAGCCCACCATCGAGAAAGACCTGACCAGCTATGTCGGCCACTGGCTCAATCTCGACGACAAGGCGCTGCAATACCGCTGCGAGCAGGCGATCCGCAATTACGATCCGTGCATTTCCTGCTCGACGCATTTCCTGAAGCTCGACGTCGACCGTGGCTAGGGCCAATCGACACTTATCTTTCGGCCGCGACGCTGCCGATTTTGCCCGATCCAGCAGGAGCCGCGCGCCGCGCGATGCGGCACATCGGGCAAGCGCGGCAACGCACCGGGCGGGCAAAATCGGCGCGTCCCGAAGGGTTTCGGCGAAAATCGCCGACTGGTGCGTCGAAGCGCTCGACCGTATTGCCGATACGCTCTTCGCGCTTCTCCTGCCATTCGGGCGATTTTCGCGCGAAACGCGGCTCGAAAGATAAATGTCGATTGGCCCTCAACCGCGTCCGATCGTCATCGGCATCGGCAATACGGAGCGCGGCGACGACGGCGCCGGAAGGCTCGCGGCCAGCCTGTTGCGCGACGCGCTGGCGGGTGCCGTGGAAGTCGTCGAGCTCGACGGCGAGGCGACGGCGGTGCTGGCGCGGCTCGAAGGGCGCTCGCTCGCCTATCTGATCGACGCCTGCGTGTCGGGCGCCGAGCCGGGCAGCTTCCGCCGCTTCGCCGCGCACGAAGCGCCGCTGCCGCAATTGGGCTCGGATTTGTCCACCCACGGCTTCGGCTTGGCCGCGGCCGTCGAATTGGCGCGCACGCTCGGGCTATTGCCGGCGCGCACTTTCGTCTATGCCATCGAAGGAGCGCGGTTCGATGTGGGCAGCGGCCCCTCCGCCGCCGTCGCCGAAGCGGCGCGCCAAGTGGCCGCCGAAATCCGCGCCGAACTGAAGCAAATTCTGGCATAGTCGCTCCGGGAGACCGCCATGCACGAAGCCTCGCTGATGAAGAACCTGATGGCCCGCATCGATGAAGTGGCGAAGGCCGAGAACGCCAAGCGCGTCACCGGGATTTCGGTGTGGCTGGGGGCGTTGAGCCACATGTCGGCGGCGCATTTTGCCGAACACTTCGAGGAATCCTCCGCGGGCACGCTCGCCGAAGGCGCCAAGATCGAGACGACGGTCTCCACCGACATCCATGACCCCAAGGCGCAAGAGATCGTGCTGACCGACGTCACGGTGGATACGTGACGGCTGAGCACGTCATCCTCGCGCGGCGCGTGCGGCTGCGCGGCGCGGTGCAAGGCGTGGGCTTTCGCCCCTACGTCTATCAACAGGCGGTCAAGTTCGGCATTTCCGGCTGGGTCGAGAACACCACGCAAGGCGTGAGCTTGCAAGCGCAAGGCGCGGCGGAGGCCGTCGATCAATTTCTCGTCGCGCTGCGAGCGGCCCCCGCGCCCGCGCAGATCGCCGAGATGTTGGTCGAAGAAACCGAGCCATCCGGCGCCGTCGGGTTTGTCATTCGCGCCAGCGCGGAGGAAGGTGCGCGGCTGGCGCAAATCCTGCCCGATCTGGCGCTATGCGAGGATTGCCTGCGCGAACTGTTCGATCCCGCGGATCGCCGCTATCTCTATCCCTTCATCAATTGCACGCGTTGCGGGCCGCGTTATTCCATCGTGGAAGACGTGCCGTACGACCGCGCGCGCACCTCGATGCGCCATTTTCCGATGTGCGAAGCCTGCCGCGCCGAGTACGAAAACCCCTTCGACCGCCGCTTTCATGCCGAGCCCAATGCCTGTCCCAAATGCGGACCGTCGGTCGCGCTGTGGGATGGGCAGGGGGCACTTCTGTCGCGCCGCCATGAGGCGATCTTGGGCGCGGCCGAAGCGATCCGCGCCGGCAAGATCGTTGCGGTCAAAGGCATCGGGGGCTTTCATCTCGTCGCCGATGCGCGCAACGCGGAGGCGGTTGCGCTGCTGCGGGCGCGCAAACGCCGCCCGGAAAAACCATTCGCCGTGATGTTTCCTTCGTTCGCGCAACTGGAACGCGCTTGCGTTGTGGACGAAACGGAGCGGGCGCTGCTCGAAAGCCCGGCGCGGCCCATCGTGCTGGTGCGCCGCAAGTCGAGCGAGATCGCGGCCAACGTGGCGCCGGGCAATCCCTGGCTCGGCGCCTTTCTGCCTTACGCGCCGCTGCATCATCTCTTGCTGCACGAACTCGATTTTCCGGTGGTGGCGACCAGCGGCAATCTCTCCGACGAACCCATCGTCATCGACGAGACCGAGGCGCTGACGCGGCTCGCACCCATCGCCGATCTGTTCCTGGTGCACGACCGGCCGATCGTGCGCCCGCTCGACGACTCGGTGATGCGCGTGGCCGCCGGCCGCGAACTGATGCTGCGCCGGGCCCGCGGCTTTGCCCCTGAGCCCATCGCCATCGCCAACATCCCGCCGGCGATCCTGGCGCTCGGCGGCCATATGAAGACGACGGTGGCGCTGACGCTCGACGGCGCCGTGCTGCAAAGCCAGCACATTGGCGACATGGAAACGGTCGAGGCGCGCGCGGCGCACGAACGCGCCGTCGCCGATCTGACGGGGTTGCGCGCGACGGCGCCGCGCCTGGTGGCGCACGATCTGCATCCCGATTACGCCACCACGCGCCTGGCCGCGCGCACGGGGTTGCCCAGCTTTGCCGTGCAGCATCATGTGGCGCATATCGCGGCGGCCATGGCCGAGAATGCCGTCGCGCCGCCTTTGCTGGGCGTGGCCTGGGACGGCACCGGCTATGGGCTGGACGGCACCATCTGGGGCGGCGAATTTCTGCGGCTCGGCGCGCACGGCGCGGAGCGCGTGGCGCATCTGCGAACGTTCCGGCTTCCCGGCGGCGAGGCCGCGGCGCGCGAGCCGCGCCGTTCGGCGCTGGCGCTGCTGTACGAGGCCTTCGGCAAGACCGACGACGCTTGGCTCTATTTCACGGAACCGGAACGGGTGACCATCGCACACATGCTGCGGAACAACATCAACGCGCCCGAGACCTCCAGCATGGGCCGGCTGTTCGACGGCTTCGCGGCGCTGTGCGGCTTGCGCCAGGTCGCCAGCTATGAAGGCCAAGCGGCGGCGGAATTCGAATGGGCGGCGGACGGCTTCGAAGCGCGCGCGGCTTACGAGTTCCCGTTGCGCGACGGCGTGCTCGATTGGCAGCCGGCGCTCGAAGCTTTGCTGGAAGACAGGCGGCGCGGCGCCGCCGCGGGCGAAATCTCGGCTGCTTTCCATGCCGGCCTTGCTAAGGCCATCGCGGCCGTGGCCCGCGAAATCGGCGAGAAGCGCGTGGTGCTGACCGGCGGCTGTTTCCAGAACAAGCGATTGCTGGAATCCGCGATTGCCGAATTGCGCCTAGCGGGCCATGAAGCGATCTGGCATCGTCGCGCCCCGCCCAACGACGGCGCCATTGCGCTCGGCCAAGCGGTATGGGCAGGCTGGCACGCAGGAGACGAACCATGTGCCTAGCCGTACCCGGACAAATCCTTTCCATCGCCGGCGACGATCCGATCATGCAGACCGCGCGCGTCGACTTCGGCGGCGTGATCAAGGAGATCAACCTCGCCTACACGCCCGAGGCGCGCATCGGCGATTACGTGCTGGTGCATGTGGGGTTCGCGATTTCGGTGCTCGATGCCGACGAAGCCGGGCGCATCTTCAAGCATCTCGAGGAATTGGGCGTGCTGGAGCAGGAAGCGTGAAGTTCCGCGACGAATATCGCGACCCCGAGGCCGCCTCGCGTCTGGCGGCGGCCATCGCGCGCACGGTCACGCGCGATTGGACCTTGATGGAGATTTGCGGCGGCCAGACGCACGCCATCCTGCGCTACGGCATAGACGAACTCTTGCCCGCGCGCGTCTCGCTGATCCACGGGCCGGGCTGTCCGGTCTGCGTCACGCCGGTCGAATATATCGACAAGGCGATCGCGATCGCGCTGACGCCCGGCGCCGTTCTCTGCTCCTTCGGCGACATGCTGCGCGTGCCCGGTTCGCGCGAGGATTTGTTCGCCGCCAAGGCCAAGGGCGGCGACGTGCGCATCGTCTATTCGCCGCTCGACGCGCTCGCCATCGCGCGCACCGAGCCGGCGCGGCAAGTCGTGTTCTTCGCCGTCGGTTTCGAAACAACGGCGCCCGCCAACGCGATGGCCGCGTTCCGCGCCAAACAGGAAGGCCTCAAGAATTTTTCCATGCTGGTGTCGCATGTGCTGGTACCGCCGGCGATGGAGGCCTTGCTCGCCGCGCCCGGCAATCGCGTGCAAGGATTCCTCGCCGCCGGTCACGTCTGCACCATCATGGGCACGCGCGAATACGAGCCGATCGCCGTGCACCATCGCGTGCCGATCGTGGTGACGGGCTTCGAGCCGCTCGACATTCTGGAAGGCGTCTATCTCTGCGTAAAGCAATTGGAAGAGGGGCGCGCCGAGGTCGAGAATCAATATAGCCGTTCGGTGCGCGCCGAAGGCAATGTTGCGGCCCAGCGCATCATGCGCGAGGTTTTTGAAATCACGCCGCGGCGCTGGCGCGGCATCGGCGACATCGCGGCCAGCGGCTTCGGGCTCAGCGAAGCCTATCGCGACTTCGACGCCGAACGGCGCTTCGGCGCGGTCGCCCATGACGGCATGGAAAACAACGAATGCATCGCGGGGCTGGTGTTGCGCGGCGAAAAGAAGCCGCCCGAATGTCCTGCTTTCGGCACGCGCTGCACGCCCGAGCATCCGCTCGGTGTCACCATGGTGTCGTCGGAAGGGGCGTGCGCCGCCTATCACCGTTATCGCGGAGCGCGCGGATGACCGAGTTTTCGCTCTCTTGTCCCGCTCCGTTCGGCGAAGGCGAAACCGTCAAGCTCGCCCATGGTGGCGGCGGCCGCGCCATGGCGCGCTTGCTCGAAACGCTTATCCGGCCTGGTTTCGGCGACGCGGCGCTGGCGTTGCAGCACGACGGGGCGGTGTTCGACATCGACGGGCCGGTTGCGTTCACGACCGACTCTTACGTCGTCAAGCCGCTGTTCTTTCCCGGCGGCGACATCGGCACGTTGGCGATCAACGGCACGGTCAACGATTTGCTGATGTGCGGCGCGCGGCCGCTTTATCTCAGCGTCGGTTTCATCCTCGAAGAAGGTTTGCCGCTGGCCACGCTGGCGCGCGTGGTGGCCTCCATGCGCGACGCGGCCTTGGCGGCCGGCGTCAAACTCGCCACCGGCGACACCAAAGTGGTCGATCGCGGCAAGGCCGACGGGCTGTTCGTCAACACCGCAGGCATCGGCCATGTGATCGCGCCCGAGCCCATCGCGCCCGACCAAGTGCGCGCCGGCGACACAGTGATCCTCAGCGGCGACATCGGCCGGCACGGCGTTGCGGTGATGGCGGCGCGGGAGGGTTTCGGCTTCGAGAGCGCGATCGCAAGCGATTGCGCGCCGCTCACCGGTCCGGTGCTCGAAATGCTGGAAGCGGGCATCGCGCCCCATTGCCTGCGTGATCTGACGCGCGGAGGCCTCGCCAGCGCCACGGTCGAAATCGCCGAAGCCGCCGGCGTTGCCGTCGCGCTGGATGAAGCGGCGATCCCGGTTTCGGAAGCGGTGGCGTCGGCTTGCGAGGTCTTGGGCTTCGATCCGCTGCACGTGGCGAACGAAGGCCGCTTCGTGGCCTTCGTCGCGCCCGAGGACGCGGAAAAAACGCTGCAAATCCTGCGTTCCCATCCGGTCAGCGCCAACGCCGCGCTGATCGGTGAGGTGCGCGCCGCGCCCGCCGGCCAAGTCTCCTGCCGCGGCCGCCTCGGCGTCGCGCGCGTGGTCGACATGCTGAGCGGCGAGCAGCTGCCGCGGATTTGTTGATCAGCTCTTTTTGCTTTTCGCTTTGCTTTTTGCGGCGGCTTTTGCCGGCACTTTGGCAGCGGGCTTTTCAATGGGTTTTTCGGCCGGTTTTGCAACGGGCTTTGCGGCCGGCGCTTCCGCCTTCTTCTTCGCCGGCTTCTTTTTCGCGCCCAGGATTTCCGCTTCGGCTTTGTGCCAATGTTCCGCCTCGCGGCCGTGCGGACGCCCTTCGCCTTCCCAGATCAGATAAGCGCGCACCGCGATGTCGTGGCGGAGCGTGTCGGCAGTCTTGCGTTTGGTGATCATGACGGGACCCTCCATCGCTCCTTCCCACAAACGCGCCACGCGTGCAATCGCTTGGCGGCGAAAAAAATCGCCGGCCCACCAATCAGGCAAACCGGCGAAATATCAGGCAGACGACTTTACGAGAGGCCGTGTTTGATGCGGCTTTCCTGTTCCTGGCTCTTAAACTGATCGAAGCGGGGCAGGTATTTGTCCCAGTCGATGATGTGCGCGTCGAGCTCCGGGCCGTCGATGCAGGCGTGCTTGCGCACCATCTTGCCGTCGATGGTCACCGGCACCATGCAGGCGCCGCACATGCCGGTCGCGTCGACCATGATCGAATTGAGGCTGACCACGGTCTTGACCTCGAAGCGTCTGGTCAACTCGCTGACCGCGCGCATCATCAAGGGCGGACCGATGGCGATGACCTCGGCGATCTTGCGGCCCTTGCCGTCCCGGTTCTGCTTCAGCAGCTCTTCCAGCGGCGTGGTGACGAAGCCCTTGACGCCGAAAGTGCCGTCGTTGGTGGCGTAGATGACCTCCAAGCGGTCGCCGAACTCCTGTTGCAGCCGGTCGACGCGTTCGCCCTTGGCCGTCCAGAACAGCAGGTCCTTGGTGCGGTAGCCGGCGATCAGCGTGGCGTGGTTGCCCAGCCTCAGATGCTCGCGCAGGATCGGATAGACCGGAGGCAGGCCGACGCCGCCGGCGCAGAACACCACCGTCTGGCCCGCTTCGTAGCGGTGCAACTTGGAGGGCTGGCCGAGCGGGCCGGCGATGCCGGTGAACGACTGGCCGACCTCCATCTTGTTGATCAGGATGCTCGAGGTGCCGACGCCCTGGATCACCAGGTCGATGGTGCCTTTGTCGGCGTCCCAGTCGGCCAGCGTCAGCGGGATGAGTTCGCCTTTCGGCTCTGGCAGCACGCGCACGAACTGGCCGGCCTGGGCCGCCTCGGCGACCACCGGGGCGTTGACCGTGAATTCCATGATGCCGGGACTCAACTCGACTTTCCTGAGGATCGTCGCTGGCGCCGCGGCTTTCTCGCTGTAGGCCTCTGCCTTTGCCACGAGTTCCTTGATCTCGGCCGCGCTGAACGGGATTTCGCCGGCGATTTGTTCCGCCGCGGCCTTGCCGTCGCCCGCCGCGTTGATCGCGGTCGAACCGCCGCGAGTGGCGTCGCCGCCGGAATAGACGTTCTCGAACGTCGTCTGCTGCGAGCCGTTGGTGAGATCGATGGTGCCCCACTTGGTGGTTTTGATGCGCGGCTCGGAGTCTTTGATGATCGGGTTCGAGGCGTTGCCGAGCGCCATGATCACCAGATCGACTTCCATCGGCTCGGTCTGGCCGGTTGGCACCGGCGAGCGCCGGCCCGAGGCGTCGGGCGGCCCGAGTTCCATCACGTCGAGGATGGTCTGGCAGACCTGGTGGTTCTTGTTGCCCGAGAAGAACTGCGGGGCGCGGAGCACCTTGAGTTTCACGCCCTCTTCGAGCGCGTGCTCCAGTTCCTCCTTGCGCACCGGCATTTCGGCGCGGGTGCGGCGGTAGACGATGGTGACGTCGCCGCCAAGACGCAGCGAGGTGCGCGCCGAGTCCATCGCGGTGTTGCCGGCGCCGATGACGATGATCTTTTTGTCCTTCACGAGAGGCAGCGGCGTCTCGTAGTCGTCCATCCGCGCCTGCAAGAGATTGACGCGGGTGAGGAACTCGTTGGCGCTCATCACGCCGTTCAGCTCTTCGCCGGGCACGTTCATGAAGCGCGGCAGGCCGGCGCCGGTGCCGACGAAGATCTTCCAGAAGCCGGCCTGCTTGAGGTCCTGCAGCGTCGCGGTCTTGCCGACCACGAAATTGGGAACGAACTTGCCGCCCAGCCGGATGATCTTGCCGACCACGTCGTCGATCAGCACGTTGGGCAGACGGAACTCCGGGATGCCGTAGCGCAGCACGCCGCCGAGCTCGTGGAAGGCCTCGAAGACGGTGACCGGGAAGCCTTCGACCGACAGCAGATAAGCGTTGATCAATCCCGCCGGGCCCGAGCCCACCACCGCGATCGGCGGCTTCTCGGCGCGCTGCCACGGCGTGAGGTAGCTTTTCCACTGCGCCTCTTCGCCGTTCGATTTGGCGGACAGCCGCTCGCGCTCCGGCAGATACCATTCGAGCTGGCCGATCTCGATCGGCCGGCCGGTCAGCGTGCACACGCCCTGGCACTGGTTCTCCTGCGGACAGACGCGGCCAGTGACGTTGGGCAGCGGGTTGCAGGCCTCGATCAGCTTGAGGGCTTCCTTGAACTTGCCGGTGCCCAGAAGCTCCATCATCTCGGGGATGTGGATCTTGACCGGGCAGCCGCCCTTGAGCTTCTTGCCCAGCAGCACGCCGACTTCGCAAGGCCGGTCGTCGCACTGCTTGTCGCGCAGCACTTCGAGCCAGACGAACAGATCGCACTCGCGCGCGCTGTAGCCCAGCGTGCGGTAGCCGAGATAGCCCATGGTGACGAGCTCGAAGTCCTTGGCGCGCACCTCGGCCGGCCGCACATAGGGCGGGATGAATTTCTCGCCTGGCCAGCCCTTCGACAGCCCCTTGAACATCGGATAGCGGTCGGAGAGATGGGCGTCGAGCGCGGCGATGAACTTGCGCTTGAACTTGAGCGGCAGGTTCCAGATGAAGCGCTGCAGGATCGTCGACATGTCGTCGTCGCGCAGCAGCAGGTTCCACAGCGTCTTGACGAAGTCGGCGCCGAGCTGGTCCTGCTTGAATTCCCAGACGATCGCCTGGGTGCCGTCGGCGACGAACACCTGCCTGAGCGACTGCGGGTCGTTGAGCAAACGCTTGCGCAACAGGTTGAGCTGCTTCTGGAAGACCTTGAACGCCTCGCTGTGCTCGAGTTCTTCCAGCTCGTTCTGCGTCGTCTCGAGGACGCTCGAGACCCGGCGATAACGATCAAGGTCCTCGCGAACCGAGCCGTCGGCGTTACTGCTCATGGATGATCTCCGAGTCGCAATTGGCCACCACCCGGTCCAGCTTTGTCTTCAGTTCCGGCGTCAGCTTCACCTTCTGCACGGCGCCCGGGATGAGGCGGCCGACTTCCTTGGCGGTGCCGTCGATCATGACCTTGGTCTTCTCGAACAACTCCGGCAGGTCCTGGTAGCAGGTCTTGCAGTTGGTGCACTTCGCCTCGTCGGCTTCGGCGAGGGTGACGTAGGCGCCGTTGGCAGAGGCGGCGGTCGGTGCCGCGGCGGCCTTCGGTGCTGCGCTCGCCGCTCCCATGAGGCCGGCGGCAAAGCCGTTGGTCGGCGCGTTGGAGGACGCCGCCAGTTCGCTCATGGCGCGGGCGATCGAGTCGAGCGAGGATTCGCGCTCGTCGACGGCCGCTTTGTACTGGTTCTGCAAGGCGTCGAGTTCGGCGCGGTGGTCGGCGTCGAGCTTGGCGACGTCGAGACCGGCGAGCACCTGCAAGGATCGCCAATATTTACGGCGTTCCTGCACCAGATGCACCAGCGTATGGTGCACTTCGAGCTTGATCAGCTTCTTGTCGTCGTCGGTCGACCAGATGAACGGCCACTTGCCGACACGCTCGGCCGCCGACAGGTCGATGTACTCGGCGATCGGCACGCCGTCCTCGTCGGGCGCCAGCTTGCGGAACTGCTTCTTGAACCGCGTCTCGCTCCGCGCGAAGTCGGCCGGCGTGTAGGGCACGTCCATCAGCTTGGTTTGGCCGTCCTCGACATATTCGATGCTGGTCGTCGTCCAGTCCTTGGCGACGTCCGGGTTGCCGTCGAGCGAGAAGCGGCCGTGGATGTCGGCGCTGCGATGCGGATCGTGCACGAACACCGGGCTGACGCGGCTTTCGACCGCCATGCGGCCGTGGCGGCTGGCGGCCGCGTCGGCAATGCCGTGTTCCGCCTGGCAAGGCGTGTAGACGTCGAGCACCGCGGGCGAATCGTTGTGGTTCAGGTACTCCATGACGCTCTTCATGAAGTGGCCCTGCAGCGCCGTGCAGCTCTGGACCACGAAGACGTTGGGATGGAAGGCGGCGATCAGGCCCAATTCCTTGCGGTCTTCCTGTTTGCCGGCATGGGCGGCGCCGAAGCGGCTGAGGTCGGAGTCCTGACTGGTGAGGCTCGCCGTGGAAGCCTGTCCGCCGGTGTTGGAATAGGCGCCGGTGTTGAGCACCATGACCTTGATCGGCGTCGAGGTCGAGATGAGGCGCGACAAGGCGCCGAAGCCGATGTCGTAGGTGGCGCCGTCGCCGCCGATGCTGAACACCGTCGGCAAGAGCGCCAATTCGTCGGCCGTGAAGTCGCTCCAGGTGAAGGTCCGGAAGAACTTGTCGTGGACCTGCGGATCGTATTCGTCGTCGAGCTCGAGCTTGGCCGTGCGCAGGGCGCGGATGTCCTCGGTGGCTTGCTGCGCGATGCCTTCGAATAGTCCTTTGGCGACGGCGGGCGTGTCCTGGAACAGGCTGTTGACCCACGGATCGTTGTAGGGATTGAACGGGAAGGTCGAGGCATAGACGCTCGAACAGCCGGTGGCGTTGGCGATGACGCTGGCGGCCGGTCCCGAGCCGGTGGGGCCGCTTTCCAGCATGAACAGCCGCTTTTCGAGCGTGGCGATGGTGGCGGCGATGCGCGCGCGCCGCTTGGGATCGGCTTCGCCGTCCTTCACCGTCGCCAGCTTGGCGCCCAGCTCTTCGATCAGGCTCTCCACCTCTTTGATGTGGTCCTTGCGGCGGTGATCCTGGATGGCGTGATTGGCGCCGGTGACCAGGCGGATGGCGGTGACCTCGCCGCAGCCGCGGCAGGCGCCGTGGCCGCCGGTCGTCGCATAATAGTTGTTGCGGTCGAGCATCAGGCGCTTGGTGTCGCCGTCGGGCTTGGTCGCGGCTTCGAAGAAGCGGCTCGGCGTGTTGGGGGTGCGGCTGAGGAACTCGAAGCGCGTCTGCAAGGTTTCGAGCAGTGGCGCGTCCTGCTGGCGCTCGACGAGCGCGTGCGGTCCGCAGACCTCGACGCATTCCAGGCACCCCGAGCATTTCCACGGATCGATGGCGACGGAATAGAGGCCGCCGCTGCCAGGCACCGCCTTTTCCATGGCGTCGAAGAACGGTCGCGTCTTGGCGACCGGGAAGACAGCAAGCGCCGCGGCCAGCCGTTCGAGATTGCGCTTGAGCGTCGGGTTGTCGATGTCGAGCGCGGCCGCCGACTGGGCGACGATCTCGTGGAAGGGCTTCGGTTCTTTCTCCTGCCTCAAGGCCTCGCGGACGGCGTCGCTCAGCACGTGCACTTGTCCGCGCAACGCCTCGCGCTGCGCTTCGGAGATGTCGAGCTGGCGGATGACGGTGCCCAACAGCTCGTGGATGTCGTGCACCGTGTTGGGAATGGCGGCGTCCGGGCAGACCAGCGCGCATTCCATGCAGCCGGTGCAGAGATCGGCCTTGAATTCTGGCACGTTGCGGCGGAACAGGCCCTTGTCCTTGAAGGCGGCGCTGCCCGACGGCATGAACATTCCGGTGCCGGGCAGGACAGGCGCCTCGGCGATGGTGCCTTCGCGGAACGGCGCGGCCACCATGTCCTCGTAGTAATCCTGGTCGCCGAAATTGGAGGAAGCGGCGGGCACGCCGAGCCGGCACAGCGCCGCGGAGATGGCGTTGGTCCTGCCGACGGCTTTGGCCGGCGCCCTCTCGGCTTCGGCGAATTCGGGCGAGGTGTAGTCGACCTTTTTGGTCGCCGCGAAGGCTTCGCGGATGACCGTCAAATTGCCTTCGAGCACCGCGCCGCCTTTGGCGCCGAACTTCTTGGTGAGGTCGTAGCGGATCTTCTCCAGCATCACCTCTTGCGAGGCGCCCGCCACGATGCGGTCGACGTGGCCGCACACCGCGCCGATGAAGGCGATGCCCATCATGCGGGTCTCGAGCTCCGGCGTTGGCGCGTGGGGCTTGGCCACCGCGAAGCCGTCGATGATGTAGAACTTGATCTTCTTGTCGCGGATGGTCTTGCGCGCCGGCGCCGGCAGCTCCTGCCAGACCTCGAGCGGGGAGAGCTGCGACTGCATGATGAAAGTGCCGCCCTCGATCAGTCCGCGCAGCGGATTGGAATGGCTGAACACCTTGTGGTCGGGCGACACGACGATCTCGACGTCCTCGAGCTCGGCGTTCGACTGGAGCACCGTCTCGGGGCTCAGCGTGATGTAGTAGTTGGTCGGCGCGCCCGATTTCTCCGAGCCGTATTTCGGCGCCGCCTTGGAATGCAGTTCGAGCACGCCGGCCAGGATGTCGGTCAACAGCTTGCCGGTGGCCATCGTGCCGTAGCCGCCCACCGAGTGGAATCGGATGCGGAACGCCTCTTTGGGAAGCAGGTTCGGGTTGGGCTCGGTGGCGACCGCCATCAGCTCGGTCTCGGGATAGGCGGCCTTCAGCTTGTCCTGCAATGCGCCGACGCGCGGCGTGGGATTTTTGGCGAAGAACTGGGAGCCGAGATAGATGAACGGCGCGTTCTTGGTCTCCATGTTCTTGTAGGCCGCCACCAGATGGCGCGGCTGCAGGTCGTGGGCGCCAAGCCCGAAGATCGCGGTGGTGATCTTGGGCAGTTTGTCGATCGCCGCGATGCCCGGATGGCGCACGCCGCCGGCGTTCTCGACCGCCTTGAACAGGGTCTGGGTGACAAAGGTGGTCAGCGCTGTGACATCGGAGCGCTCGAGCACGGTGACCGCCTTCTTGCCCTTGAGGGCGGCGGCGATTTCGGCTTCCGGGAACGGCTGCAGCAGCTTGACGGAGATGACGCCGACCTTCTTGCCCTGGCCGCGCAAGTACTTGGCGACCGCCTGGGCGTCGTCTGTAACCGAGCCGAGGCCGATCAGCACGCTCTCGGCGTCGTTGCAGAAATAGGTCTTGATCGGCGCGTAGTCGCGGCCGGTCAGGGCGGAATATTCCTTCATCACCTCGCGGGCGAAGCGCGGCACCTCGCGCACGAAATGGGTGCGGTGGTCGGCGGAGCCGGCCTGGAAGTCCGGCTGATTCTGCACCGGCCCGGTGAGGCCGGGATTGTGCACGTCGACCAGCGCCGGAACGCGCTGGCGGGTGCCCTTCTCATAGGCATTCAGCCATTGCCGCCGCCAAGAGGCGCCTAGCTCTTCGGGCACCCAGGACAGCGTCTTGGCGAGCAACGCGCCGTCATTGTCCTTTTCGATGTCGTCGGACTTCTCGTCGAGGAACGCCGTCACGTTCTTGAGATCGTCCGGCGCGAAGTCGTTGCCGTGCCGGGACAGGTACTGGCGCAGCTGATAGACGCGGCCTTTGGCGCCGAACAGAATCTCCTGCGCCACGCTCGGACATTTGATGCGGCCCATGGGATCGCCGAGGAATTCCTTCAGCAGCTCGGGTTCCGGCATCAGGCATTCGCTCAGCATGTGGCTGGTGGTGAAGCCGTCCATGGCGTTGGCGACGGGGATCAGGGACAGAGCGCTGAGCTTGTAGGCGATGGCCGCGAGATCGGCGGCTTCCTGCGGATTGGAGCCGAACAGGATGGTGTAGCCGGATTGCAGCAGCGCATAGACGTCGTCATGGCCGGCCATGACGTTGAGCGAGTGCTTCGACACCACGCGGGCGGCGATCTGCAGCACGAAACCGCCGGCGCGGTGACCGACCGTGACGTAATGCGATTCCAGGCCATAGAGGATGCCTTGGCTGGAGGAGGCGTTGGAGATGTACTTGCCGCCGGTCAGCGCCGCGCCGAGCGCGCCCGATTGCGCCGAATGCTCGCCTTCCGGCTCGAAGAAGAAGGGGTGCTTGCCCCAGACGTTGCAGCCGCCTGCGGCGCGGAACGCCTCGTAGATCTCTGAGATTTCCGTGGATGGAGTGATCGGATAGCCGATGACGCCGCCGCAGACATGGCCCATCACTTCGGCGATGGCGCCGTTACCGTGAATTACCGTAGGAATCCCAGGATATTTTGCGTTCATTGGTCAGCTCGTTCCGTTTGTTCAGCCCGTTTCATCTGCGTCACCGATGTGTCTGCGCGGTGGCGCCACCTGCACAAAAAGTGGTCGTGCTGCGTCGCGCCTAGTATCGAGGCAGCGTCGGCGAACGTGATTTGGATCAGATTCCGCATGGGAGCCGCGGATGTCGCACTTTCATGTCTATGTGACGCGATAAGCCTTTAGCGGCTATTCGCAATGCTACGTATGCACCAGGCCGTGAGGCGCATGGGCGCACCGGCATCGCGAATTGTCGCAGCGCCTCGCAGGGTGCCGCGAAAGGCCGCCTCGGACGCCCGGCATTCCGGTCAACCGATTGCAACTCATGCACTATTTCGAGACGCAGCGGCGGGGCGCGCGGCCTCGCCGGTTTACCTCCGTCTTGCCGCCCGCTACGGTCGCTCCGCCAACCAGCGAAAGGGACGATATGAAAAGCGGCACGACTTGGCGTTTGACCGGCGTCTTTCTCATGCTCCTTGTGACGCTGGCGGCGCCGGCGGTCGGCGCCCCAAGCCTGAACGGCGACGTCTTGCGCGCCACGCTGCCCAACGGGCTGCGCGTCATTCTCGTGCGCAACACATTGGCGCCGGTGGTCTCCACCTCGGTCAACTATCTCGTCGGCTCCGACGAGGCGCCTGAGGGTTTTCCCGGCACCGCGCACGCGCTCGAACACATGATGTTCCGCGGCAGCCCGGGGCTCACCGCCGACCAGCTCGCCGATATCGGCGGGGTGATGGGCGGCGACTTCAATGCGGACACGCGCGAGAACCTGACGCAATATCTCTACACCGTGCCCGCCGAAGACCTCGATATCGCGCTGCACATCGAGGCTTTGCGCATGCAAGGCGTCACCGCCGACGCCGCCGATTGGGACAAGGAGCGCGGCGCCATCGAGCAGGAAGTGGCGCAAGACCTCTCTCAGCCGGGCTACAAGCTCTATGAAAAGCTGCGCCAGGAAATCTTCGCCGGCACGCCTTATGAACACACCGCGCTCGGCACGCGTCCGTCCTTCGACAAGACCACCGCCGAGATGCTCAAGTCCTTCCACGACGCGTGGTACGCGCCCAACAACGCAATTCTGATCGTGGTGGGCGATCTCGACCCCAAAGCGACGCTGGCCGAGATCAAGGCGCTGTTCGGCCCGATCAAGCCCAAGAAACTTCCCGCCCGGCCCAAGATGACGTTCGCGCCGGTCGTGCCCACCTCGTTCAGCGTCGACAGCGACCGTCCCAACCAGACGCAGGTCCTCGCCTTCCGTCTGCCGGGGCTCGACAGCCGCGACATCCCCGCGCTGGAAGTTCTCGCCGACGTGCTGGCAAGCCAGCGTTTCGACCTTTACGGCCTAGTGGCGCAAGGCAAGGCGCTCGGAACCGATTTTTCGCTCGATCCCTTGCCCAAGGCGGGGATCGGCTATGTCGCGGTGACATTCCCGCAAGGCGTCGACGCCAAGTCCATCGAGGCCGAGATGCGCGCCATCCTCGCCAAGGTCGTCAAGGACGGCGTCTCGCCCGATCTGGTGGCGGCCGCCAAGTTGCAGGAAAAGCGCGGCACCGAGGTGCAGAAGAATTCAATCCCCGGGCTGGCTTCGGTGTGGGCCGACGCGGTGGCGCTTTACGGCCTTCCTTCGCCCGAAGCGGACTTGCAGCGCATCGAGAAGGTGACGGTGGCCGACGTCGACCGCGTGGCGCGCAAATATCTCAAGCTCGATGAGGCCGTTTCGGCGCTGCTGGTGCCGCAAGGCTCGGGCAAGCCGGTGGCGGAGGGGGCGGGCTTCGGCGGACAAGAGACCATCGCGCTCGGCGAAGGCGCACCGAGCGAACTCCCGACTTGGGCCGATACGGCGCTGGAGCGGCTTTCCGTGCCGGCCTCCACGCTGGCTCCTGTGGTCTCGACCTTGCCCAACGGGCTCACCCTGATCGTGCAGCCGGAAAACGTCAGCGACACGGTCAGCATCATCGGCCATATCCGCAACCGGCCCGAGACCGAAGCTTTGCCGGGCAAGGACGGCGTGTCCTATCTCCTGGGAACGCTGATGTCCTTCGGCACGGAGCATCTGGATCGCATCGCCTATCAAGAGGCGCTGGACGCCATCGGCGCGGACGAGCGCGCCGGCACCGATTTCTCGATCGAATCGCTGGCGGAGAATTTCGACCGCGCCGCGGAGCTTTTGGCCGATAACGAATTGCATCCAGCGCTGCCCGAAGCGGCGCTTGACCTGCTCAAGCCGCAGATCGCCCGTTCGGTCGACGCACGCAACCAGAGCCCGGCCTATCTCGCCCAACGCGCCTTGCTCGAGGCCTTGTTCCCGCCCGGCGATCCCACCTTGCGCCAGGCGACGGGCGCCAGCATCACCGCGCTCGGCGAAGCGGACGTGCGCACCTATTACCAGACGGTGTTCCGACCCGATCTCACCACCATCGTGGTGATCGGCAAGGTCACGCCCGACGCGGCGCGCGCCGTCGTCGCGAAATATTTCGGCGGCTGGACCGCCGAAGGGCCCAAGCCCGACGTCGATCTGCCGCCAGCGCCCGACAATCACGCCGCCAGCCTTGCGGTTCCCGACGCCAGCCGGGTGCAGGACGATGTCACGCTGGCCTATACGCTCAAACTGAAGCGCACCGATCCCGATTATTACCCGCTGGCGCTCGGCAATGCGGCGCTGGGCGGCGGCTTCTATTCGACGCGGCTGAGCGACGATCTGCGCAAGAACACCGGGCTGGTCTACTCGGTGGGGGCGCATCTCGAGACCGGGCGCACGCGCGGCGTCTATGTGGTGGATTACGCCTGCGATCCGCAGAACGTCGGCAAGGCCGGAGCGATCGCGGCCAAGGACATCAAGGCGATGCAGACTTCGCCGCTCAAGCCCGACGAGCTGATGCGCGTCAAGGCGATGCTGCTGCGCCGGCTGCCCTTAAGCGAGTCGAGCGAGGACTCGATCGCTTACGGGTTCCTCAGCCGCGCGGATTTGGATCTGCCGCTCGATGAGCCGACGTTGGAGGCCAAGCGCTATATCGCGCTCAGCGCCGGCGATGTCGAAAGCGCTTTCGCCAAATGGATGCGCCCGGACGATATGGTGCGCGTCAGCCAAGGCCCGGCGCCGCAGTAGTAGGACGCGAATGGCGAATGGGGAGTGGCGAATAGGGTTCCTTATCCCTATTTGCTATTCGCCACTTTCACTTTGCGATCCGACGCACCCGCTTCGATCAGCGCGTCGATCAGCCGGTGCACTTTCAGCGCCTCGCGCGCCGAAACGCGCGGCGAGTGCCCTTCATCGAGCGCGTCGAGGAAATCGCGCCACACCGCGCGGTGATGATCGTGCGGAAAATCCATCGGATCGGCACCGCTGCCGCCGACGGCCGGCTTCTCGCCGGAGAATTTCTCTTGCGTGCCGTCGTGGCGGCGCACCTGAAGCGTGTCGCCGGTGAGCGACGCGGTCGCCTCGCTGCCGATGAAATCGATCACCGCCGCAGCGCCGGGATAGGCCGCGGTGGTCGCCTCGATGATGCCGACGGCGCCGTTCGCATAGCGCACCGCGTGGCAGGCGAGGTCCTCGGTCTCCATGCGATGCACCGCGCTGGTCAAAGCATAGCCGCAGACCTCGTCGATCGGGCCGGCCAGGCTGAGCATCTGATCGAGGGTATGAATGCCTTGACTGAGCAGCACGCCGCCGCCGTCGCGCCCTTTGCTGCCGCGGCCAGGCTCGTCGTAATAACTTTGCGGCCGCCACAGCGGGATACGCGTCGAACACGACACGATGGCGCCAAGCCCGCCCTGCGCCAGGATCGCCGCCAGCCGTTCCGATGCCGCGCGGAAGCGATGCTGCAGCACCACGCCGATGGTGACGCCTGCCTTCTCGCCGGCCTCGACCAGCTTCAGCGCGCGTTCGCCGGTGATCTCAAGCGGCTTTTCCAGCAGCACATGCTTGCCGCTTTGCGCCAGCCGCTCGACGATTTCCAGATGCGTGTTGGGCGGCGTCAACACGCCGACCGCCGTGATGCTCGGGTCGGCGAGGATGGCTTCGAGCGAATCCGTGGTGGGAAAGCCGAAGCGCGCGGCAAAGCCCTCGCGGCGCGCGGCGCTCGGGCTCATCGCCGCGACCACTTGGACGCGGTCGCTCAGATCGATCAGGCTTTTGGCATGCGGCGTCACCGCCATGCCAAGGCCGATCAGGGCGATGCGTCGCTGCATGAATACTTGCGCTCAGCTCTTCAGGAAGGTTTCCAGAAAGGCGCGCAATTTCGGATTGGCGCCGACCGCGAAGCCGCCGAGCAAAGCCAGCAACAGCGACAGCACCGGGCGGTCGACGATGAAGCTCTGCGCGTCTTCGCCGAGCACCCGTCCCAATTCGGCGGTGAAGATGTTGGCCGATCCGCCCTGCTTGGCGCGCCGCTTCTTGGCGCTTTGCCTGACGGCGCGCGACAGCAGTCCCGCCAGCCGGGCGGTCAGCAGCGACAAGACGAAGACGATGCCAGCCGCCGCCAGCGCGGCCCAAACCGGCGGCAACCACAGCAACAGGGCCGCGTAGAGCGCCAGGCACAGAAAGACCAACGCCACCACGATGCCCGTCGCCACCACAAGCAGTGCCGCGGCCGCAATCGCGATGCGAATCGGCAAATCCCGCATAGGGCGCGGCCTAGCGCCGGGCGCCGAACAACAAGATGCCCAGCACCAGCCCGATGCCGAAAGCAACCGCCGCCGCCGTCACCGGTTCGTCGTGAATCTTCTGCTTGACGCCGTCTAAGGTCTCTTTGGCCTCGGTCCAGGTACCCTGCGCGGTATTTTGAATGCGGGAGGCGGCTTCTTGGCCGCGCAGCCGCACCAGATCGGCGAGCGTTTCGGCGATGCGCGTGAAACCCGCTTTCAATTCGCTCACGTCGTCGGTCAATTTCTTGACGTCTTCTTGGTTGGCCATGATCGGATCCTGCCTTGGGAAGGTTAATTATACCCTTGAGCCGCCTAACAATAGCCTAAAACGTAATCGTGGCAACACTTTGCCGCAGGCAACCGGGCGGGGCCTGCGCTGATGCGCATAGTGGAAACTACGCATTCGCCTACGCGATATTCGCAGTTGCGAAGGCCGTCTGCGTTTGCTTTGTCATGGCCTGGCTTTGGCAACAAGGCCGATCTTCCGAGTGCCCGCCGATGCAGCACGTTCTGATCATCGCCCACCCCAATCCGAAAAGCTTCGTGGCTTCGCTGGCGCTGGCTTATACGCGAGCCGCCGAGGAGCTTGGCCACAAGACGGTGATGCGCGACCTTTACGGCATGGGCTTCGATCCCTGCCTCAAGGCGGACGAGCTGCCCACCACGCCCGGTTTCGCCCCGCGCAGCGACGTGGTTGGCGAGCGCATGATGCTGCGCGACACCGATGTCTTCGCGCTGTTCTATCCGTTTTGGATGAACGCGCCGCCGGCGATCCTCAAAGGCTATCTCGATCGCGTCTTCGGCCTGGGCTTTGCGTACGGCAGAGGGCAGGGCGGCCTCGAGCCGCTGCTCACCGGACGCAAACTGATCAGCTTCACCTCCTCCGGCGCCCCCTCCGAATGGGTGTCGCAGACCGGCGCGCTCGGCGCCGTGCGCACCTTGTTCGACGAGCATGTGGCGGCGGTGTGCGGCTTGCGCATCGTCGATCACGTGCATTTCGGCGGCATCATCCCCGGTATCCGGGACGACGTGGTGGCGCGTTATCTGGGCGACGTCCGCGAGACCGTGACCAAACACTTTGCCCCTCATCCGAAAGAGACCTGAAACATGTCCATTCGCAATCTTGACGGTTTTTTCCATCCCAAGAGCATCGCGCTGATCGGCGCGAGCCGTAAGGCCCATTCGGTGGGCGCGGTGATGGCCGCCAACCTGCTGTCGGCCGGCTTCAACGGGCCGATCATGCCGGTCAATCCCAATACCAGCTCGGTCAACGGCGTGCTCACCTACAAAGATGTGAAAAGCTTGCCGGTGACGCCGGAGCTCGCGGTCCTCTGCACCCCGCCGACGACGGTTCCCGGCCTCGTCGCCGAGTTGGCCGAACGCGGTACCAGGGCGGTGATCGTGGTGACCGCCGGTTTCGGCGAAGCCACCCATGAAGAAGGCCATCGGCTGCAGCGTGAAATGCTGGAGGCGGCCAAGCCGTCGCTGGTGCGCGTCGTCGGACCCAATTGCCTGGGCGTGATTTCGACGCCGTCGAACGTCAACGCCTCTTTCGCCGACGGCGAACCCAAGAAAGGCCGCGTCGCCTTTGTGGCGCAATCGGGCGCCATGGTGTGCACGGTGATGGACTGGGCCGCCTCGCGCAATCTCGGCTTCTCGCACCTGGTGTCGCTGGGCGATATGGCCGATGTCGATTTCGGCGACATGCTCGATTACCTTGCCACCGATCCCGACACCGACGCCATCCTGCTGTATATCGAAGCGGTCACCGAGCCGCGCAAGTTCCTCTCGGCGGCGCGCGCCGCGGCCCGCGTCAAGCCGGTGATCGCCATCAAGGCGGGGCGCAGCGCCACCGCGGCGAAGGCGGCCGCTTCCCACACCGGGGCTTTGGCCGGCGTCGATACCGTCTACGACGCCGCCTTCCAGCGCGCCGGCATCTTGCGCGCCTACGATCTCGACGAGATTTTCGATGCGGTCGAGACGCTCTCCATGCGCCCGCGGGTGACCGGCGATCGGCTCGCCATCGTCACCAATGGCGGCGGCGTGGGCGTCTTGGCGGTCGATGCGCTGTCCGACCAGGGCGGCACGCTGGCCGAGCTGTCGCCCGAAACGCTCGCCAAACTGGACAAACATTTGCCGCCGACTTGGTCTCACGGCAATCCTATCGACATCATCGGCGACGCCGGCGGCGAGCGTTACGCCGCCGCCTTGAACGCCATCGCCGACGTGCCCGACATCGACGGCGTGGTGGTGCTGCATTGCCCGACCGCGGTGGCCTCGGGCCTCGAAGGCGCGCAAGCGACGGTCGACGCGGCGAAAGCGACCGAGCGCGCCATGCTGACCAACTGGCTGGGCTCCGGCGACGTCGTGGAGTGCCGCAAGCTGTTCCAGACCGCCCGCATACCGACTTACGAAACGCCGGAAAAGGCGGTACGCGGCTTCATGCATCTGGCCCGTTATGCACGTGCCCAGAACGTGCTGATGGAAGTGCCGCCCTCCGCCGCCGAGGATTTCGTGCCCGATGAGGCGCGGGCCCGCGCCGTGGTCAACACGGCCTTGGCGCAAGGCCAAGTGTGGCTCGATGCCTTGAGCGTGAAAGCGCTGTTCGATTGCTACGCCATTCCCAATGTCAAGCTCGCCAAGGCCACGACGCCGGCCGAGGCGGCCAAGTTGGCCGACGAATTCGGCACGCCGGTGGTGCTCAAGATTCTGTCGCCCGACATCACCCACAAGTCCGATGTCGGCGGTGTCGATCTCGACATCGATGGCGGGCCCGCCGCCAAGGCCTCGGCCGAGGCGATGCTGGCGCGCGTCGCCAAGGCGGCGCCCAAAGCGCGGATCGAAGGTTTTTTGGTGCAAGAGATGGTCCGCCGACCGCGCGCCTACGAGTTGATCATCGGCATGGCGGTCGATGCCACGTTTGGGCCGTTCCTCTTGTTCGGCCATGGCGGCGTTGCGGTGGAAGTGATCGGCGACAAGGCGGTGGCGCTGGCGCCGCTCAACATGGCGTTGGCGCGCGAGATGATGTCGCGCACACGCATTGACCGCCAGCTTCGGGGCTACCGCGATCGGCCGCCCGTGGCGCTCGACGAGGTCGCCGCCGTGCTGGTGCGCGTCTCGCAGATGATCTCGGATCTGCCGGAAATCATCGATCTCGACATCAATCCCTTGCTCGCCGACAACAAAGGCGTGGTGGCGGTGGACGCGCGCATCAAGCTCGTCAAGGCGGCGGGCGCGCGCGACGCCAGGCTCGCCATCAAGCCTTATCCCAAGGAGCTCGAGCATTTCGAGGAAATTCCCGGCCTCGGCAAATTCCAGCTCCGCCCGGTGCGCCCGCAGGACGCGGCCGCCTTCAACCGCTTCTTCGCGCAGCTCAAGCCCGACGATGTGCGGATGCGCTTCTTCTCGCCGCTCAAGAGCCTGCCCGCCAATCTCCTGGCGCGGCTGACCCAGATCGATTACGACCGCGACATGGCTTTCGTCCTGTTGGACGATACCGGCGAGCTCATCGGCACCGCCCATCTCTCCGCCGATCCCGACAAGCAAACGGCGGAATACGCCGTGCTGGTGCGCAGCGACCTCAAGGGACACGGCATCGGCAGCGCCTTGATGCGCCGGCTGGTGGCCTATGCCAAGCGGGCCGGCATCGGCGAACTCTACGGCGACGTGCTGGAGGAGAACACCTTGATGCTCTCGCTGTGCCGCGATCTCGGCTGCAGCATTGCGCCGTTGCAAGGCGCGGCCGGCGTGGTGCGTGCCAGCTTGGCGCTGTGAACGGGAGGCGGGATGGAGGAACGCTCGCGTCCCGCCGCTTGCGAGAAGGGCTGCCGCTTCTTCACTGACGAAGCCGCGGCGCGCGAGGCCGGATTGGTCGGCACGCTGGTCGGCTTTGGCCGCAACCAGACGATCTACGCCAAGGGCGAAGAGGCGCGCCATTCCTACAAGGTGATCGAAGGAGCGGTGCGCCTGTCGCGCGTCTTCGCCGACGGCAGGCGGCAGATCGTCGGCTTCTTCCTGCCGGGCGAGAGCTTCGGCATCGAATTGTCGGAGCAGTACACCTCCACCGCCGAGGCGGTGGGCGAGGTCGTGGCCTTGCGCTGCCCCCGGCAGTGCATCGTGCAGATGAGCGCGGGCGACACCGATATCGGCCAAAAGCGGCTGGCCATGCTGGGCAAGAGTCTGGCGGCGGCCGAACGCCATGTCGCCATGCTCGGCCATCAAAGCGCCAAGGAGCGCGTGGCCTCGTTCTTGCTGGCGCTCGAGGCCGAGCGCCGCGCCGACAGCGACGGCACGCTCGATTTGCCGCTCGGTCGCCAGGACATCGCCGATTATCTCGGCCTCACCATCGAGACCACCTGCCGCGCGCTCAGCGACTTGAAGCGCCAGAACATCCTGTCCACGCCGAGCCGGCGGCGCATTGTCATCCGCGATCTCGCCGCCTTGCGCGCCATCGCGGAGGGCCAATCTTGACAAGTCTCAATGCCTTTGGCGCCGCTTTGGGCTTTGCTTGAGGCTGCAATGTTCTAGGCGCGAAGAGCCATGAACCCCGTCAAGATCGTGGTGCCGTTGGCCGGCAGCGGGCGAGACCGTTTGGCGCTGCAGACCGCTTTCGCCGCCGCGGCGCCCTTTGCCGCCCATGTCGTGGCTTTGTTCGTCCATGCCGATCCGCGTGAGTCCATTGCCTACGGGGAATTGTCGCTGGCGCCGGACATCATGGAGGATCTGATCGACACCGCCGCCGATCTCGAAAAGGCCGCTTCCAAGGCGGCGCGCGCGACGCTGGCGACGCTGGCCGACGAGGCCTCCATCCGCATCGTCGGGGCACCGCAAAAAAGCGATGCCGTGACGGTTTCCTTCGCAGCGGTGCGCGGCCGGCTGTCGCGCGCATTGGACCGCGCGGCGCGGCTTTGCGATCTGGTCGTCTTTCCGCCGGTGCGCGAGACCGACGATACCGAGCTGCAGGACGGTTTCCTGCGCGTGCTGACACGGTTGCAGCGCCCGGTCCTGCTTTCGGCCGAAAAGCCGCCCAAGCACATCGCGCGCAAGGTGGCGCTGGGCTGGGACGGTTCGACGGCCTGCGCCCACGCCTTGACGGCGGCCATGCCTTATCTCGCCCAGGCCGAAGAGATCGCCATCCTGTGCGTCGCGGGCGGCACTTTGCCCGGCGAGACCGTGCACGAGGCGGTCGAGTATCTGGCGCTCAACGGGCTCACCAGCACGCGCCAGACCATCGCGCGGCAAGGGCGCGGCGTGGCCCAGGCCTTGCTCGATCAGGCGGCCGAAGGCGGTTTCGACCTTCTCATCGCCGGCGGCTACGGCCACGGCAGGCTGATGGAGTCGATCTTCGGCGGGGTCACCGAGCACATCGTTTCGCATTCGGCGATACCCGTCTTCCTGACGCACTGATATAGTGCCCTCATGAGCGAGGCGCCCAAACCGCATTGGTCGATCCCCCACGTGATCGGGGTGCTGTTGGCCGTGGCGGTCTATATCGGACTTTACGCGGTGACCGGCGAATCCGAACTGTTCGTGGCGCTCGCCACGGGCGCGGTCGGCATTTTGGGAAGTTGGCTGTATCTGTTCTCGGGCATCGCCCGGCGCAAGAAGTAGCGCCGCCGCGCAAAATTCCCTCCGCGCGCGGATTTTCCTCGCATTTTCCCCGTCGGACGGTAGGCTGGTTCCGCAACGACACGTTTGCGGACATGACGGCGGCGGCAAAGGATTTCCAGCGCGGCACGGCGAGCCGCGAGATCATCCGGCTTCTCGGCCGGCTGCTGGGCGCCGTCATCCGCGAGCAGTACGGCCGCGACGAGGAAAGCCTCAGGCGTGGGCAGGCCGATTTCGATCTGGTCGAGGAAATCCGCCGCCAATCGGTGGGCGAGCACCGCGACGGCGCGGCCGAGGTGCCGCTCGGCCAGCGGCTCGGCAGGCTCAGCCAGCCGCAAGTGGCGCTGTTGATCCGCGCCTTCTCGATCTTCTCCCAGCTCGCCAATATCGCCGACGATCATCTGGTGCACCGCGAGCCCGGCCCCGGCCCGCTGCAGGAGCTTGAGAACCATCCCCGGGTCAACAGCCGCAACGTGGCGGGCTTTCTGTCGCGGGCGCTGTTGTCACCCGTCATCACCGCCCACCCGACCGAGGTCCGCCGCAAGTCCATCCTGGACCGCGAAGCCGACATCGCCGTGCTCTTGGCGCGGCGCGAGCACGCCAATCTGCACACCGCCGAGCACGCCGAGATCGAGGCCCAGCTCAAGCGCGAGATCCGCACTCTGTGGCAGACGCGCATGCTGCGCCCGATCCGCATCCACGTCACCGACGAGATCGAGAACGCGGTCGCGGTCTTCGCGCGCACCTTTCTCAGCCAGTTGCCGGTGGTGAAGCGGCGTCTGGCGCTGCTGTTCGCCGGCAATGCCGACGTGGTGCCGTTCCTCAAGCCGGGGTCTTGGGTGGGCGGCGACCGCGACGGCAATCCCTTCGTTTCCGCCGAGACGCTCGAATACGCCGTCAAGCGCCAAGCCGAGACGGTGCTCGACCATTATCTCGAACAGGTGAACGCGCTGGGCACCGAATTGTCGCTGTGCGACGAATACGTCGCCACCAGCAAGGCCTTGCAGGCGCTCGCCGCCTCGGAAGAGCATTCCTCGCGCCATCAGCACGACGAGCCATACCGGCGCGCGCTGACCACCTGCTATGCCAGGCTTGCCTCGACGCGCCAGGTGCTGATCGGGCGCAGCCCGGCGCGTCAGCCGACTTTCGTGGCCGAGCCTTACCGCGCGCCGGAGGAATTCGAGGCCGACCTCAACACCATCGTGGAGTCGCTGCGCCAGAACGGCGACGCCGATCTGGCCGACGGGCGGCTGCTCAATCTGCGCGAGGCGGTGGGCGCCTTCGGCTTCCATCTGGCGGTGCTGGACGTGCGCCAGAACGCCGACGTGCACGAACGCACGCTCGCCGAGCTGTTCCATGAGGCGCAGGTGACGGCCGCTTACCAGCGGCTCGCGGAACCGGCGCGCCAGGAACTGCTGCTGACCGAGCTGTCCAGTCCCAGGCTGCTGCGCTCGCCCTTCCGCCGCTATTCCGAGGAGACCCAGCGCGAGCTTGAGATCGCCGACAAGGCGGCCGAGCTCAAACGCCGCTTCGGCCAGGAAACGGTCGCCCATTACGTGATCTCCAAGACGGTGAGCGTCTCCGATCTGTTGGAGACCGCCGTGTTGATGAAAGAGGCCGGCCTGTTCACGCCGGGCGAGACGCCGAAGGCCGCGCTCAAGCTCATTCCCCTGTTCGAGACCATCGACGATTTGCGCGCCAGCGCCGACACCATGGACGCCTATTTCGCGCTGCCTTTGGTGCGCGCCATGCTCGACGGCCAGGGGCGCGTGCAAGAAGTGATGATCGGCTATTCCGACTCGAACAAGGACGGCGGCTATCTCACCTCGAACTGGGAAATCTACACCGCCATCGCGCGGCTCACCACGCTCGGGCGGGCGCGCGGCATCGCCATGCGCTTCTTCCACGGCCGCGGCGGAGCGGTGGGCCGCGGCGGCGGTTCGAGCTCGGCCGCCATCCGCGCCTTGCCCGCTTTCGCCACCTCCCACGGCATCCGCATCACCGAGCAGGGCGAAGTGGTGGCCAGCAAATACGGCGATCCCGAGATCGGTCGCGCCAGCCTCGAGACCATCATCGCCGCCACCATTCTTTCCGAGCTCAACCACGAGCCCGACGCGGCCGACGGCGAAGCCGGCGCGCTCTTGGCCGCGATGAGCGCCGAGGCCTACCGCGCCTATCGCGGACTGGTCTACGAGACCGACGGCTTCGACCGCTATTTCCGCGAATCCACGCCCTTGCCGGAAATCTCGGACTTGAAGATCGGCAGCCGCCCCGCCTCGCGCAGTTCATCCGGCCGCATCGAGGATTTACGCGCCATCCCGTGGGTGTTCTCCTGGTCGCAGGCGCGGGTGATGCTGCCGGGCTGGTTCGGTTTCGGGGCGGCGGTGCGCGCGGTGGGCAGCGAACAGTTGCGGCCGCTCTACCGCAGCTCGCCTTTCTTCCGCACCACCGTGTCGAACATGGAGATGGTGCTGGCCAAGTCGAGCATGGCGATCGCCAAGCGCTATTCGGAACTGATTGAGGACAAGAGGCTGGCGCAATCGGTGTTCGCCCGCATCGAATCGGAGTGGCGCGCGACGGTGGACGCGGTGCTGGCGATCACCGGAGAATCCGTGCTGCTCGAACACAGCCCCAAACTCGCCAACTCGATCCGGCTCAGGCTGCCTTACATCGACGCGCTGAACCATCTGCAGGTGGATCTGTTGCGCCGGCGCCGCGCCGGCGACGACAGCGAAGAGACGCACCGCGCCATTCATATGTCGATCAACGGCGTCTCTGCCGGCCTGCGCAACAGCGGCTAGAACAAAATCGCTTTTCGTTGAATCACGATTTTGCTCTAGCTTCTTATTTCTTCGCGCGATTTGCCGGAAAACCGCTTCGCACTTTTCCGATCGCGCTCTAGGGCATCCAACGTTCAGAGGAAAGCGCGTTACCCTCATGCTTCGACAGGCTCAGCATGAGGGTTTAGCCAAACCCCTCACCCTGAGCCTGTCGAAGGGTGAGGGGTGATACAATCAGAACATCCGACGCGCGAGAGCAAGGCTATTCGCCGGCCTGACTGCTGCGCAGCGTCGCCGGTTGGGCCGCGGCCGTTGCGCCGGCAAGCGCCTCACGCAGCGTGCGTTCCATCAGGCCTAGCAGCGAAACCGCCGTCTCGTGGCGGCGCCGGTCGCTGTCGTGCTCGGGCAGCGCCGCCAACAGCTCGCCCGTGTTGATGGCTTCGAGAATCGAAAGCGCCTCGCGAACAGACTTTGCCGGCACGCAATTTTCCGGAAGCGCCCACCCGTTGTCGAAGTCCTGGGGAATAAGAGAAACCATGGTTGCCCCCGTCTAAAGCGCGGACATTATGAGGTCTTTCGGGCCAAAAACCTATCCCCTTGTATAGAAGATGTTATTCAACCTTTACGAGAATAACGAATAACCAAAACACTGGCGCGGAAGCTGTTTTCCGCTGAATCGCAGGGCAAAACAGCAAGTTAAAGCAAAATCTGCGAGACGATGAAGAGCGCTCTCGTGCTAGCGCGCGTTTTCGCTTTCGGCGTTTTGCAGCTGCGTGCTCTTGCCCTCGGCAAGTTGCTTGGCGAGGTTGAGGATGGCTCGGCGGTGCTTCGGCGACTGGATCGAAGCGAAGGCTTCCAGAAGCTCGGCCGCGCCCGGTTCGTTCAAGCGCGCGACGTGGCGCGAGAACAGCGAGGACACTTTCGACTTGTCGAGGTCGCCGATGATGTCCATCACGCCGCAGCGCAAAGCCTGCGCAATCTCGACCAGACGCGAGAAGCTCACGCGGTTCGTGCCGTGTTCGTATTTCTGGACTTGCTGAAAGGTGATGCCGACTTGGCGGGCCAGCTGTTCCTGAGACAGCCCGAGTTCGCGCCGTCTCAGGCGGATGCGCGATCCCAACGCCACATCGAGCGGATGCGGAGCATTGTCCTCCGTGTAGTTGCTCATGTCTTTTCCTTTTGGTTGTGGGTATCAAACATCACTCCGTCTCCTTGTCCACCAGTAACCTACCCAACGAACAGGTGAAGCGACGTTTCGTCTTCTAGTTGAAGGACATGCACGACTGTGGATGATTTGGAAGCGGTAAACATCGGACGCGGTTAATCCTCGATTAAACCGAAGAAAGCGGTTTGCCACGCAGGCTGCGCGCAGCTTAAGCCGATTCGTGACGGCCTGTGGCGTCGCTTCTCCGCGGCTTCAAACCGCATACGGACGATGCACGCGTGCGGACAAATCATCATGCGGGGGATGATTTCGTCCGTCCCGTCGCAACAATCAAGTGGAATTTCGCGGTTTTCCCGCTTGGCGCGCTAGCGGACGCTCTGTCGCAGGCCGCGCCTCATCGCAGCGGTGTTTTCCAACAACGCTAGCGCCGGACGTTAACCGTAACCGTGATGCGGCAGGCTCCTCGCAACGGGCTATTCGTCCGTATGCATCATGTTGACGCCGGTCCGCGCAACCGGTTGTTCCTGGTCAAGTTGTTTGGCCTCACGCGCAAACGGCGTCGGCGCCGATGCCGCCGATTTCCGCTTGGCGGAGAACACGCGCCGATTAACCAAGCGGCGTCCCGGGCTGACACAGTGCGTGCGCCAAGCGATGGCGGCGAGCCGCCGTTTCGTCGCGATCTGACACGCTTTTCCGCCGCGCCATTGGCCTCGTCGATGCAGCACCTCGCCAGGAAACCTTGCCCCGGGTTCTCAGGTGAGCGTTCAGGAAAACTTTGCGGACTGCACGGCCGACGCGCGCCTGGTCTATCGCATTTTGGAGCTTTTGCCGCAGCCGGTCGCGTTTTTGCCGTTTGGCAGCGAAGTCAGCTTCGCCGCGGCGAACGCCAATCGCGGTTGGCCGGAGAGCCATGCCAAGCGCGCTCTCGACATTGTGATCGCGGTTCCCGCCTTGCTGCTCGTCTCGCCGCTGCTTTTCGCGCTGGCGGTTCTGATCCGCTTGGACTCCGAAGGCCCCGCGCTGTTCCGCCAGACGCGTATGGGCCGGGACGGCGCGTCGTTCGACATCTTCAAGCTGCGCACCATGACGGTGCAGGAAAACGGCACCGACATCGTGCAAGCGAGCCGCGGCGACGCGCGCGTCACTCGCCTCGGCCGTTGGCTCAGAGCTTACAGTCTCGACGAGCTGCCGCAGCTCATCAACGTCGTCAAAGGCGAGATGTCGCTGGTCGGCCCGCGCCCGCACGCGCTGGCGCACGACCGCCGTTACGGCTTGCTGCTTGCCGATTACCCGCGCCGCCACAGCGTCAAGCCGGGCCTGACGGGCCTTGCCCAGGTCAACGGCCTGCGCGGCGCCACGCCGACTTTGGAAGCGATGGCGCGGCGCGTCGAACTCGATCTGCAATACGTCAACCGCGCCGGTTTCGCGCTCGATGCGGAGATTCTGTTCCGTACGCCGTTCGAAATGCTGCGCCGCCGGAACGCCTATTGATGCGCGCGCAAGCTCTCCAATATGCGCCCGTCCCCGCCGAAAGACGCAGCGGCGCGCGCCTCTACGACCGCGTCGTGGTGGGCGGCCTCAGCACCGCCTGCGTTTCGCGCCGGCAGATGGGACGGCTGATGGTGGGCGATTGCCTGGCCGCGCGCGGCGGCCGGCGCGCGCCGCGGCTTGTGTTCGCCTCGAACGGCCACGCGATCGCGCTTGCCGCCTTCGACGCCAAGTTCCGCAGCCAGCTCGAACAGGCCGATCTGATTCATGCCGACGGCGAGCCGGTGGTCTTGGCCTCCAAGCTTCTGACCTCGACGCCGGTGCCCGAGCGCAGCGCCACCACCGATTTCCTGTTCGACGCGGCGGGCGAGGCCGAATCCCATGGCCTGAAATTCTACCTTCTGGGCTCGACCGAAGAGATCAACGCGCGCGCCGCCGCGGCGCTGCGCCTGTCGCATCCCGACATCGTCCTCGCGGGGCGCCGCAACGGCTATTTCTCGCTCCACGAAGAAGCGCGCATCTGCGAGGAGATCAACGCCTCGGGCGCCGACGTGCTGTGGGTGGGGCTCGGCGTGCCGCTGGAATACGAATTCTGCCTGCGCAACAAGAGCCGGCTCAAGGTCGGTTGGATCGTTACTTGCGGCGGCTGCTTCAATTTTGCCGCCGGCGATTACGCGCGCGCGCCCCGCTGGATGCAGAAGGCCGGGTTCGAATGGCTGCACCGGCTGCTCAGCGAACCCAAGCGACTGTTCTGGCGCTATCTGATCACCAATCCGGTGGCGATCACGAAGCTGTTGTTCGACACCGCGAGTCTCGCCCCGCGTTAGAGGTTGCCATGTCCGCTCTGGCCGAGGTGCTTGCAATCCCGAGCCGCGAATGGGGCGGGGCGATGCTGAAAGCCTCGTTGCGCTATGCCGTGTCGGCGGCCGGCCCGGTGGCCGTTTCGGCGGCGCATTTCATCGCCTCGCTGATCTTCCTGCGCCTGCTCAAGGCCGGCGAGTTCGGACAGTTCTCTTTCCTGCTCATCGTCGTGCCGTTCTGCTTGAGCGCCTCGGGCGCCTTGCTCGGCGCGCCGGCGGCCTTGACGCGCGGCAAGGACGAAGCCACCGCCGAGGCGGAGATCCTGGCGCTGCAAAAGGCCAGTCTGGCGGTCGGCGCGGCCGCGGGCCTGATCGTCACTCTGTTGATGTTGTCCACCAGCGCCCCGTTCGGCGAAGCGATGGCGTTCGGCCTTTACGGCGCCTTCTTCGTGTTGCGCAGTTTCGCGCGCAGCCGATTCAACATCCAGAACCGGCTGGTGCGGGTGACGGCCTCCGACGTGGTCTACGCCGCGCTTCTGGTCGGCGGCTTGGCGGCTTTGATCGTCGCGGGCTGCCTCACGATGCAAAACGCGGCGATGGTGCTGGCGGCGGCCGCGGCGTTGGCCTTTGCGCCGTTCGGGCTCGGCTATTTCCGCGAGCTGATCCGCGCGCTGGGAACCGAGGCTTTCGCGCGCTACCGCCCGATGTGGCTCAGCGTCACGCGCTGGTCGCTGCTCGGCGTGGTGCTGACCGAACTCACCGCCAATGCGCACGCCTATTCGGTGACGCTGCTCAACGGCCCCAAGGCGTTCGGCCTGCTGGCCCTGGGCGCCTTGTTCATGCGGCCGGCGGCGCTGGTGCTGCAAGCGTTGCCCGACATCGATCAGCCGGTGATGGCGCGGCGCATCGCCCAAGGCGACGTCAAGGGCGCCTTGCGCGCGGTTTACGAATTTCGAACCGCCGCCGGGGCAGTCTTGGCCGCCACCGTCCTGGCTTCGCTGGTCATCGTGATTTGCTTTCCGCATCTTTTCGCCGCCAAGGGTTATGACTGGCCCGCGGTCCTGATCGTCGTCGTGATGTGGATCGCGATCACGGCGTTGCGCGCGGCGCGCACGCCTGACGCGGTGCTGTTGCAGGCGGTCGGCGATTACGCCGGCTTGGCGCGCATCGGCATGTGGTCGTGCGCGGTTTCGCTCTCCGTGACCTTGGCCTTGCTCTTGCTGTTCGGTCCCTTGGCCTCGCTCGGCGGCGTGTTGGCGGGCGAGATTCTCATCGTCGCGATGATTTTCCCGCGCACCGCGGCATGGAGGCGGCAGCATGGTTGAGATCGTCGTCGCCATTCCCACTTTCCGCCGGCCGCGCAGCCTCAAGCGGCTGCTCGACGCGCTCGCAACCGTCGAGATCGAAGCTCCCATCGCCGTGGTGGTGGCCGACAACGATGCCGAGCGCCATGAAGGCTTCGATCTCTGTGAAAGCCTGCGCGCCTCCTATCGCTTTGCGCTCGATCCCATCATCGCACCCGAGCGCGGTATCGCGCAGGTGCGCAATGCGCTGGTCGCCCGCGCGCTGATGTATAAGACGGCGCGCTTCGTCGCCATGCTCGACGACGACGAATGGCCCTCGCCGCAATGGCTCGCCCGCTTCTTCGCCGTGCAGCGCGAAACCGGCGCCGACGCTTTGCAAGGTTCGATCCTGTTTGAGGGCGCGCACGCGGATTGGTCGCGCGGCTTCGACGGGCTGAGCCCGATCCGCCGTCCCACCGGGCGCGTGACGGCGCTGGAAGGTGCTGGCAATCTGTTTCTCACCCGCGAATGCCTGGAAAGCCTGCCAGCGCCTTGGTTCGATCCGGCCTTTGCGCTCAGCGGCGGCGAGGATCGCGATTTCTTCGAGCGGCTGGCGGAGGCCGGCAAGCGCTTTGCCTGGGCGGACGAGGCCGTCGCTTATGGCGCCATTCCCGCCGAGCGCACCAGCTTGCGCTGGACGCTGGGGCGCGCCTACGCCATCGGCAACGCCGAGATGCGGATTTTCCTCAAGCGCCGCCGGGCGCTCGGTCGCAGCCTGCAGGTCTATGCCAAGATCGCCGGCGCGCTCTTGTTGTCGCCGCTGATGTTGGTCATCCTCATGGCGCATCCGAATCGCGCCGCCGACGCGCTGCGCCGGATTTTCCGCAACGCGGGGAAACTCGCGGCCTTGTTCGGCTGGCATCACAACGAGTATGCCGCAACGCATGGCGAATGACGGGATCGTCGCAGAAAGTTACACGGCGCCGCGCGCGTCCTGGATCGACGAAGCCGTGTTCCTGGCGTTTCTGTTGCTGGCGTTCGTCGGGCTGACGCCGTTTTCGGGCTCGCCGCCGGACGTGACGGTGGCCGGCCAAGTGGTGGCAGGCGGCGGTGCGGGCGATTTGGCGCGCCAGCTCTGTTATCTCGTCGTGCTTGCCGCCGTGATGATCGAGACCGTGCGCAAGCGCGGCTCCGCTGCGTTCTCCGCGCTGCCGCTGTTGCTGCTTCTGCTGCTCGCCTGGTGCATGATGAGCGCCGCCTGGTCGGGCGCCCCTTTGGTCTCGATCCGCCGCGCCGGCCTCGCCGTAGTGCTGGTGCTGTGCGCCATGCTGAGCGTGGAGACCATCGGAGTGAACCGCGCCCTGGTGCTGCTCCGCTGGGTGTTGCTCGCGGTGCTGATCGTCAACTTTATTTCCATTCCGCTGATCCCCACGGCGGTGCATCTGCCGGGCGAGGAAGATCCCAATCTGGTCGGCGATTGGCGCGGGCTTTACACCCACAAGAACATCGCCGGTTCGGTCGGCGCCATGACGGCGATCGTCTTTTTGTTTTCGCCGCGCGAAACGCAGCGACGCCTCTTTTTCGACGTCGCCGTGGCGCTCGCCGCCATCGCCTTCACGGTGATGACGCGCTCCAAATCCTCGCTCGGCCTTTTGGCCATCGCGCTGGCGCTCGGCCTGGTTTACCGGATCGCCTGGAAGAAGGATTTGGACCGCGTCATCGTGGTGGTGGCGGGCGCGGTGCTGTTGGTGTTTGCCGTGGCGCTGATCGTCGCCGACCAGGGCGCCATCATGCGCCTGTTCGAGGACCCCGACGAATTCACCGGCCGCACCGAGATCTGGCAGGCCGAGGCCGCCTTCATCCGCGATCACGCCTTGCTCGGCGCCGGCTTCGGCACCTTTTCCGATACCGGCGGACTGTCGCCGCTGCACAATTACATCGGCAACGGCAGCTGGGTGAACGAGGCGAGCCACGGCCATAACGGCTATCTGCAAATTCTGGTCACTACCGGCATCGTCGGTTTCGCGCTGGCACTCGCGAGCCTGGTCGTCGAGCCGGCGCTGGAGCTGTGGCGGCGCGGCGGCGATCTCCGTCTCAAGGCGCTGCTGTTCACCTTGTTCGCGTTCCTGCTGCTGCACAATCTGATGGAGACCGATTTTCTCGAAGGCGACGGCGTCACCTGGGTCACGTTTCTCTTGCTGATGGCGATGCTGGGCAAGATGCGGCGGAGCGAGGCGGCATGAGCCCGCACTTCTCCGTCGTCATTCCCGTCTACAATCGCGCGGCGATGCTGCGCGAGGCGATCGCTTCTGTGTTGGCGCAGACTGACCAGGATTTCGAGATCGTGGTGGTCGACGACGGCTCGCGCGACGATCCCGAATGCGTGGTGAAGGAGTTTGCCGATCCGCGCATCGTCTTCTTGCGTGAGGAGAATCGCGGCGGCGGCGCGGCGCGCAACACCGGCATCGACCGGGCACACGGCCGCTACATCGCGTTTCTCGATTCCGACGATCATTATCTGCCCCATCATCTGGCGACGATGCGAAAGCTGCTGGCGGACAATCCCGACGGCGCCGGCTACGCGCGCATCATCGTCGACCGCGGCGGCGGCAAGACTTTTCTCAAGCCGCCGCGCGCGCTCGCCCGCGGCGAGGACATGGCCGAATATCTGCTTTGCGACCGCGGCTTCATTCCCACTTCGACCATGGTGGTGGAAGCGGAGCTGGCGCGCGCCGTGCGCTTTCACGAGGATTTGCCGCCTGCCGAGGACACCGATTTCGCCATCCGCATCGCGCTCTTGGGCAGACATTTCGCGATGGCCGAGGAGCCGGGCGTCGTCTGGCGCGACGTCGCCGATCCGAACCGGCTGTCGGCCGGACGACGCGGCGCTTCGCTGCGCCGCTGGATCGACGCGCTGCGGCCTCGGATCAGCGAAAAGGCCTATTTCGGCTGTCTCGGCTGGGCCTATGCCAAATATGTCGAGCTCGACTCGCGCTGGCGCGCGCTCGGTCTTTACCTGAGTGCGCTACGGCACGGCTGTTATCGGCCGCAGCTCGCCATCGTCGTCTTCTTGCAGATTTTCCTGACGGACAGCGCTTATCGCGCGCTCGCCGACAGCGCGATCGCCCGCCTCGGTGCCGGCTTGCGCCGGCCGCGCTGAAGCAAACGTTCCAGTGTGCGCCGGCGGACGAGATGCGCGGCCAGATGCGGCGCGGCGAATTCGGCGCCCGCCATGAAGCGCATCAAGGGCCCGAAACTGTTCGCCGCCAGCGGTCCGACGGCGTAAAGCCCGGGAACGGAAGTCTCGAAACTGCGCGCCAGCACTGGCGTGTCGGCGAGCGAGGCGATCTTCGCGCGCAGCGGCGCATCGAGGAACGCGAGCTTGGACAAAAGCGGCCTATAGCCCGTCGCCGCGACGATGTGATCGGCCTCTAGCATGGCACCATCTGAGAGCGTCAGCCGGACGCGGCCGTCTTGCATCGCGGCATGGGCGATCGCGCGGCCGAGCACGGTTTCGATCTTGCCTTCGGTGCGTTCGCGCATGAACCAGCCTGGCGCCGGTCCGAGATGGCGCTTGACGATCGCAAGCCGTTTCTTCTCCGACAGGCGATGGAACAAGAGCGGCGCATGCACGCACAAAAAGGAAAGCCAGCCCGGCCCGATGCCGCTGGGCGGCCGCTTCAGCGTCTCGATCAGCGCGGGTTTGGCCGGCGCGTCATGAAAAACGATCGACGGCGCGCGCGCCACGATGCGCACTTTGCCGCCCGCCTCGTGGATCGCCACGGCCGTGTCGATGGCCGAAGCGCCCGCGCCCACGACGATCACCTCTTGGCCGTTGAAATGCGAAACCTCGTAATGGTCGAAGCTGTGCGACAGCGCCGGGCGCGGCAGCGCGGCCAGCACCTCGGGTGTGTGGTTGAAGGAGGTGATGCCGACCGCCAACACGACCTGGCGCGCCAGACAGACCTCGCCATCTTCCAGCGTCAGGCGGAAGCCCTCGGCGGTTTGTTCGAGGCCGATGACGTTCGACGCCTCCAGCATCGGCACATGGCGCGCCGTGAACCAGTCGGCGTAAGCGACGAAGGTTTGCAGCGCGACCGGGCGGTGTTTGTCGGCATAGCCGAGCCCGCGTGCCTGGCAATAAGCCTTGAGGGTGGAATCCGCATCGGGCGCAGACAGGTTCGAGGCGAAGCCGTCCGACTTCAGATGCATGCCTTTGGGCATGTGGTCGCGCCAGGTGTTCATCGGCTTGCCGAAAATCCGCAGCGAAATCCCGGCCGCTTGCAAATGCGCCGCCAGCGACAGCCCGTAAGGGCCGGCGCCGATGATGGCCACCTCGACGATATTTTCCATGTTTCCCGCCGGCATGTTCCGTTTCGGGACAAATCCCGAAACAAAACGGGGCATCCCGGTTCCAACTGCGTTTCTGGACCAGCTCTTCCACACGGCGTGCCAAGTCGTTCACCGATGGTTGACTCCGCTTTCCTAAGATCGCCGCATGACGGCGAAGGTTCTTTTGGCGACGACGGTGTGCTGGCCCTCCGCGGCGCGGCTGGCGGACAGCCTGGCGTCGCTGGAAGCGCGGGTGGAAGCGGTGTCTCCGTGCGGCCACGCGCTTGCGCTGAGCCGGCATCTCACCCATGCCTATCGCTATCGCGCGCTGGCGCCGCTGGCGTCCTTCGCGGCGGCCATCGCGGGAAGCACGCCAGACTTGATCGTGCCTTGCGACGACCGCGCGGTGCGCACGCTCTTGGCGCTCGGCCGGCCGAAGCCTTTGCTCGAACACTCCTTGGGCAAGCTCGAATCCCATCCGCGCCTGATGGCGCGCGCCGAGGCCATGCAGGCGGCCCGCGAAGAAGGCTTGGCCACGGCCGAGACCGTCCGCGTCGACGGCGCGCTCGATGCGGCGCTGGAGCAACTCGGCCTGCCGATCGTGCTCAAGAGCGAAGCAAGCTGGGGCGGCGGCGGCGTGATCGTCGCGCGCACGTCACAAGAGGCGCGCCGCGCCTTCCGCAAGCTGTCGCGCGCGCCGTCGCGGCTGCGCAGCCTGGCGCGGGCGATGTTGCGCGCCGACGCCCATTTCCTGCACGAGGTCCTGGTGCCGAAAGCGCCCAGCGTGATTGCGCAGCGTTTCATCGCCGGAGCGCCGGCGACCAGCGCGTTCGTCTGCCGCGAGGGCGAGGTTCTGGCGGCGCTGCATATGGACGTCGTGGCGTGGCAGGGCGCGACCGGGCCGGCCGCCGTGTTGCGGCGCTGCCAATCGCCGCAAATGGACGAGGCTTGCCGGCGCCTCGCGCGGCGCTTCGGTCTCAGCGGCTTCATCGGCCTCGATTTCATGCGCGAGGAGACGGGCACGGCCCATCTGATCGAGGTCAATCCTCGGGCGACGCAGATTTGCCATCTGGCATTGGACGCCGATCTGGCGGCGGCGTTTCTCGGCCGGCCCGCGCGCCCCGCCGTCACCGAGCGGCCGCTGATCGCGCTGTTTCCCCAGGCCCAAGGGCTCGATCCCAAAGGCGTGCTGGCCTCTGCCTTCTGGGACTTGCCGTGGAGCGAGCCGCGCCTGCTGCGACGCCTGCGAGGCCGCACTGAAGGATTCAAAGTCGGTCCCGAAAATCTTAACATCGCAAACCTTGAGCCGGGCCCGCTTGGCCGCAACTCTGCACGTTTCCAACGTTTATGAAGCGCTAGCGCGTTAACCTTTCGTCAGCGCTCTCAAGCGACAATCGCCCCAAAGGCGCCGAAGGCTTTGTGCCGATCGGATGCATAGGGCAATTCCGGTCGATGGCCAGCGATACAACCGTGCCGATGCCAGGTTCCGCCGCGGAGCAATCGTTCAGCTTCGCCGATTTCCGCCGCGTGCTGGCGGCCCGCCGGGACTTGATCCGCAACACCGCGCTGGTGGTCTTTCTGCTCACCGTGACGGTGGTGATGAGCCTGCCCAGGCTTTATTCCACCTCGGCCGTGGTGATGCTCGACGAGCGCAAGAACAACGTGGCCGAGGCGTCTTCGGTGCTGTCGGAAATGCCGACCGATCCCTCCTCGGTGCAGAACCAGATTCAGATCCTCTCTTCGCGCGATTTGGCCTTGCAGGTGATCGCCAAGCTCAAGCTCGACGACGATCCCGAGTTCAATCCGGCGCTGGGCTCGCCGGGCCTGTTCGATACGCTGTTGCGGACGGTCAATCTGCGCCGGCTCGGCTCGGCAAGCGGCGATCCGAGCGGCCGCGACGCGGTGGTGAGCGCCTTCCTCAGCCATCTCGACGTCGAAGCGCTGGGCCTTTCCACCTCGATCACGCTGAGCTTTACCTCGCGCGATCCGGCGAAAGCCGCCGCCATTGCCAACGCGCTGGTCGACACCTATCTCCAGGATCAAGTGGCGACCCAGGTCACTGCCGCGCGCAAGGCGACGGAGTGGCTGACCGACCGTATGCATGAACTGTCCGATCAGGTTGAGGCCCAGGAGCAAGCGGTCGCCGAATACAAGGCCAAGCACAATCTGGTCGATCTGCCCAACGCGGTGGAAGGCACTTCGCTGATCGATCAGCAGATCGTCGCCACCAACACCCAGCTGGTGCAGGCCAAATCCGATCTCGCCGAGAAGCAGGCGACCTACGACCGGGTGCAGGCGCTGTTGCGCGCCGGCGATGCCACCGACATTGCGCAGATCGTGTCCTCGCCGCTGATCGTGCAGTTGCGCACCCAACAAGCCGATCTCATCCGCCAGGAAGCCGATCTGTTAAGCCGCTACGGCGCCAATCATCCTAAGATGATCGCCATCGAAACCCAGAAGCGCGACCTCGAACAGAAGATCGCGCAGGAAACCGCGCGGCTGGCGGGTTCCATCGCCAACGACGTGCAGGTGTCGCGCGCCCAGGTGGCGTCGATCGCGGCCAGCCTGGCGCAGGCGGAAAAACAGGAGACGGGCGACAGCATCGCGCGCGTCGAACTCAACGCGCTCGAGTCCAATCTCGCCTCCACCCGCACGACCTATGAGTCGTTCGTCTCGCACCTCAGAGCCACGCAGGATCAGGATGACATCCTCAACCCCGAATCGCAGGTGATTTCGCGCGCGCCGGTGCCGCAGGCGCCCAGTTCGCCGCATCGGCTGTTGTTCATCGGCGCCTCGATCCCGGCGGGGTTGCTGCTTGGCGTGTTGCTGGCGCTCTTGGCCGAGAAGTTCGATCCGGCGCCGACCGCGCCCGATCTGCGCCCGGAACCGCTGCGCCGCTCCCAGCCCGGGATGGCGACAATGCCGCCGGTATTGGCCGAGTTGCCGGCGACGAGCGATTGGCGCGCCGCCGATTGGCCGCTGGCACAGCCTCAGGCGCCTTACAGCCAGGCGATCTCGGGTCTGTTGACGCAGCTCTTCCCCGGCCGCGGCGGGCGTGGACGGATTGTCGCGCTGTCTTCGCCGCACGGCGATGCCGGCAAGAGCGTGATCGCGCTGGCCCTGGCGCGCGCGGCGACGCGACACGGGCTGCGTACGGTGCTGCTGGATGTCTCAGCCGGATGGCCGGTGATCGCCCCGGCCCTCGGCTATCGCAGCATCGCCGCGGGCCTGGCCGAACTGTTGAACGGGGCGCCGCTGTCGCAAGCCCTGCTGCGCGACCCCAAATCGAGCCTTAGCGTGCTTTCGGCGGCCGCCCGACCGGATGCCGCGCAGTTCTCTTGGACGGCGCCCAAGGTCGCGGAATTGTTCGATTATTTGCGTAGGCAAAGCGATCTCGTGGTGATCGACGGCCCTGCGGTGCTCGGTTCTTTCGAGCTGGCCGCGCTGGCCCGTTATTGCGACCGGACGGCGCTGGTGGTGGCGGCCGGCGCGCCGCAAACCGTGCTGGCCGAGGCGTTAACCGCGCTTTCGGCACAAGGGCTTAGCGCGCCGGGTCTGATCATCGAACGTTGAAATTGCCGCGCTTGACTTTTTCGGGCCGGAGCGGTTCATACGCGGCGCTAACGATCTTACAAAGATTTACGTTGAGCGTTCCGCCAAAAATGAGATAGCGGACAAGCTGTGGCGTGAATCCGGACACGTGACCTTCATTTCCGGCAACCCAACGGACCTTTCATGAGCGAAACGCCTCCCAGCGAAACGGGCGAAAAGCCTTCCGTGCTGACAGCCGTGGCCAATGCCATCGCCGGCATCCCTCCCGTGGTGAAGAGCATCCTTGCGGCGTTGGCCGTCCTCGTCGTCGGCGGCGCGGCAGGCTGGATCGGCCGCGGCGTGCTGGCCGGCCCTTCCGACGTGCCCACCATGCGCATGTATCAGGATTGGCACCTGCTTTGTCCCGATTCCAAGAACAAGCTGTTTCCGGATTCCAAGGACACCAGCAATTCCTGTGAGTTGAGCGAGGACGTGGTCAACGCCAACGAACGACTGGTGCGTCTCGTCCTGTTCCGCGACAAGGACAAGAGCCTGGTGATGGCCGTGACCGTGCCCCTGCAAGTCTTTCTCGAGCCGGGGATGGGGCTGAAGATCGGCGACGATCAGGTGCGCGTCTATCAGTACAAGACCTGCACCGAAGACGGCTGCGTCACCATCGTTCCCGTCGACGACCAGCTTCTGACTTCCCTCGGCAACGCGAAGGACGCGAGCGTCGTCGTGGCCTCGCCACAGGACGGTAAGGCGGTCGGGCTTGCTCTCGCGATGAAAGGCTATGCCGAGGCCTACAAGGCGTTCCGAGACGACGAAGCATCGCGCAAATCCTGGTGGCGGAGATTGTGGTTATGAAAAAGATCCGTTGGCGTTTTTTGATCGCCGGCTTTGCCGCTCTTGCCTTGGCGCAAGGCAGCTTGGCTGCCGCCAAGCCCGCCGCCAAGCCTGCCAAGCCCGCCGCCGCCCAGTCGACACCGGGCCAAGGACCCCAAGTCAGCGAGACCAAGGAGTTCGGCGATTGGACGGTGCGTTGCTTTGCGGTGTCCTCGCCTTCGCCTTGCGAGATGGTCGAAATCCGCGTGGTGAAGAAGACGGGCCAGCGCGTCTTGGCCGTGCTGCTCGCCTATGTGCCGTCGCGCGACGCGAACGTCATGCAGCTGGCGGTGCCGCTGGGCGTGGCGCTGCAGAACGGGATCGTGCTGGCGGCGGACACCTTCACCTCGCCGGTGATGCATTACACACGCTGCGACATCCAAGGCTGCTACGTGCAGACGATGATCGATTCCGAAACGCTTAGCGCGCTCGGCCGGGCGACCAAGGCCCAGCTGCAGATCGTCTTCGTCGACGGCCGCAAGATCGCGCTGCCGTTCTCGCTGGACGGCTTTACCGCCGCTCATAGCGCCTTGGTGGATATGGCCAGGGACAAGGCGAGCAAGCCCGCGGCGGCGCCCGCGACGGACCAGCAGACTCCGGACCAGCAGACGCAGGACCAGTCGCAGCAGCAGTAATCACCGGCCTGCGGTTCTGCATTCGTTCGCTTTCGCGTATGAATATTCGTCCATGTCGTGGGCGTGCGCTGTTGCGCGCCGCGACAATTCGGACAAATTTCGTGCATCGTGCTTTGCTATGTAAAACGAGCCTCCGGATCGCCGCCTTGCGCCGCAGCATGTTAGCGCTTCGAGGTCGGCGCATTCGCGCGCTCATCAGACGGTATCGGATCCTCGCATGAGCAGCCAAAATGACGAGACGGGCCGCGATCAGTCCTGGGCCCGGCGCAGTTTCGAGCGGGCGCGGCATCGTTTCGACGATACCGTCGGCGAAGACGTCTCTTCTTATCTGAGACGGGTCGGCGGGGCGGTGAGCGGGGCGTGGCGCCGGTCGGCAAACCATGTTCCCGGCGGCCAGGCAACGATGTGGGCCTTGCTCGCCATCATCCTCGTCGGCTTGCTGTTGTATCTGCTCGTCCAAAATCAGGGCAGCTCCTCGCGCGGCCCGGGCGCCTTCGGACCGCAGCCGGTCGCCGTCGCCAAAGCCGCCAGAGGCGACATCAACATCACGCTCGACGGTCTGGGCACGGTGACGCCGCTGGCCACCGTCACGGTGCGCCCGCAGGTGAGCGGGGTGCTCACGCGCATCGATTTCAGGGAAGGCCAGATCGTCAAGCAGGGCGATCTCTTGGCCGAGATCGATCCCAGGCCCTTCCAGGCGGCGTTCGACCAGGCCGAGGGCGCGCTGTTACGCGACCAGGCCTCGCTCGCCAACGCCCAGCTCGACCTCAAGCGCTATCAGGCGCTTTACGCCACGCAGTCCACCTCGCAACAGACGCTCGACACCCAGGCCGCGCTGGTCAAGCAGGATCAGGGCACCGTCAAGACCGATATGGCCAATGTCGAAAGCGCGCGGATCAATCTCGGCTATACGCGCATCTCCGCGCCGGTCACGGGACTGGCGGGCATCCGCCAGGTCGACATCGGCAATTTCCTCAGCGCCGGACAGACGACGGGCATCGTGGTGGTCGCCCAGCTGCAGCCGATGTCGGTGCTGTTCACCGTGCCGGAGGACAACATCGATCAGATCGTGGCGCGCATGAAGGCGGGCGAGCAACCGCGCGTGGACGCTTATGACCGCAGCCAGACCACCAAGCTCGCCAGCGGCCGCCTGGTTTCCATCGACTCCCAAGTCGATCCGACCACCGGCACGGTGAAATTGCGCGCGCTGTTCGACAACGAGGACGGCGCGCTGTTTCCCGGCCAGTTCGTCAACGTGCGCCTGCTGGTGAACACCCTGCACAATCAGATCGTGATGTCCTCGGCCGCCGTCCAGCGCGGCGCCGAAGGCACTTACGTCTTCGTGGTCAAGCCCGACTTCACCACCGCCATGCGCACCGTGACGCTCGGCCCGCAGGACGGCGACAATGTCTCCGTCACCAAAGGCCTCAATGTCGGCGAAACGGTGGTGACCGACGGCGCCGACCGCTTGAGCGACGGCAGCGTGGTCACCATCCCGAGCGGGGCAAAGGTCGCCACTGTGGCGCCCGCCCAGAACGCCACCGCCTTGTCGGCGACGGACGCCGCCAACGCCGAGCGCTCCCAGCGCCGCGCCAAGATGCTGCTGGTCTGCGGCGCCGACATCAAGAAATACTGCCCCGATCAGCAAGGCTTCGCCGTCTTCCAATGCATGCGCGAGAACCTCGACAAGCTGAGCGATCCCTGCCAGCAGTTCCTCAAGAACATGCGCGGGCGCGGCGGCGGCGGCCAGCATGGCGGCGGTGTCGGAGGCGGGCCTCCGGGTTGAGGGGCGCGCTTTGCGCCGCATGGGCTGATCTCGATGAATCCATCCGCGCCGTTCATCCAGCGTCCGGTCGCGACATCGCTCTTGATGATCGCGATCATGCTCGTCGGCCTGTGGGGTTATTCCTATCTGCCGCTGTCGGCGCTGCCCGAGGTCGATTACCCCACCATCCAGGTGCAGACCTTCTTGCCCGGCGCCAGCCCCGACGTGATGATGACCACTGTCACCGCGCCGCTCGAACGCCAGTTCGGCCAGATGCCGGGACTGAAGCAGATGTCGTCGGTCTCCTCCGGCGGCGCTTCGGTCATCACCTTGCAGTTCGATTTGAGCCTCAGCCTGGACGTCGCCGAGCAGGAAGTGCAGGCGGCGATCAACGCCGGCGGCAACCTCTTGCCGCAAAGCCTGCCGGCGCCGCCGATCTACGCCAAGGTCAATCCGGCCGACGCGCCGGTGCTGACGCTGGCGATCAGTTCCGACGCCGTCCCCATCACCCAGGTCGAGGACCTCGCCGAGACCCGCATCGCGCAGAAGATCTCGCAACTGTCGGGCGTCGGCCTGGTCAGCATCAACGGCGGGCAGCGGCCGGCGGTACGCGTCATCGCCAATCTGCAGGCGCTGGCCGCCTACGGCCTCAACATCGACGATCTCAGGACCACCATCGGCAACGCCAATTCCAACGCGCCGAAAGGTTCCTTCGACGGCACCTCGCGCTCCTACACCATCGATGCCAACGACCAGATCTCGAGCGCCCAGCAATACGCCGACATTGTCGTCGCCTACAAGAACGGCGCGCCGGTGCATCTGTCCGACGTCGCCACCATCGTGCAGAGCGCGGAGAACACCAAGCTTTCGAGCTGGATGAACACCAAGCCCGCCATTTTGCTCAACGTCCAGCGCCAACCCGGCGCCAACGTCATCAGCGTGGTGGACGAGATCAAGCAGATCCTGCCCGACATCCAGCAAAGCCTGCCCGCCTCGGTGAAGCTGACCGTGCTCACCGACCGCACCAACACCATCCGCGCCTCGGTGTCGGACGTGCAGTTCGAGCTGACGCTCGCCGTCATCTTGGTGATTTTGGTGATCTTCCTGTTCCTCAGGAACCTATCGGCGACCTTCATTCCCTCGATGTCGGTGCCGCTGTCGATCGTCGGAACCTTTGCGGCGATGTATCTGCTCGGCTATTCGCTGAACAATCTGTCGCTGATGGCGCTGACCATCGCCGCCGGCTTCGTGGTCGACGACGCCATCGTGATGATCGAGAACATCACGCGCTATCTCGAGCACGGCATGAGCCCGTACGACGCCGCCATGAAGGGCGCCGGCGAGATCGGCTTCACCATCGTGTCGCTGACCGTGTCGCTGATCGCGGTGCTGATCCCGCTGCTGTTCATGCAGGAGGTGGTGGGGCGGCTGTTCCGCGAATTCGCCGTCACGCTGGCGATCACCATCCTGATCTCGGCGGTGGTGTCGCTGACGCTGGTGCCGATGCTGTGCGCCAAGCTGCTGCGCCATCGCCCCGATAGCGCCCATCAAAGCCTCATCGCGCGCAAGTCCGAGGAATATTACCAGCGCCTGGTCAAGGGCTACGACCGCATGCTGTTGTGGGTGCTCGACCGCCAGCCGCTGACGCTTCTCGTCGCCGTCGGCACGCTGGTGGTGACGGTGCTGCTCTACATCCTGATCCCCAAAGGCTTCTTCCCGGTGCAGGATACCGGCTTCATCCAGGGCTATACCGAGGCCGGACCCACCGTCTCCTTCGACGAGATGGCGCGCCGCCAAGAGGCTCTGGCCGCGGCCATCCTGAAGGATCCGGACGTCGACAGCCTGTCCTCCTTCATCGGCGTGGACGGCACCAACACCACGCTCAACAGCGGCCGCTTCCTCATCAACCTGAAGTCCAAGGACGAAAGAAGTTCGGCCGACGAGATCATGGCGCGGTTGTCACAGGCGGCCGCGACCGTGCCGGGCATCTCGCTCGCCATGCAGCCGGTGCAGGACCTGACCATCGATTCCACGGTGAGCCGCGCCGAATACCAGTTCGTGCTCGAGGACGCGAGCACGGCCATGCTCAATGCGTGGGTGCCGAAGCTGGTGGGCGAGCTGTCGCGCGCGCCCGAACTCGCCAACGTCTCGACCACCTTCCTCGATCAGGGCCTGTCCGCCTTCGTGACGGTGGACCGCGACACCGCCGCGCGCTTCGGCGTCACCGCCGCCACCATCGACAACGCGCTCTACGACGCCTTCGGCCAGCGCATCGTCTCGACCATCTTCACCGAGTCGAACCAGTACCGCGTGATCATGGAGGCCAGTCCCAAGGTGCAGAATTCGGTGGCCTCGCTGAACAACATCTACCTGCCCACCGCGGCGGGCGGCCAGGTGCCGCTGTCGGCGATCGCCAAGGTCGAGGTCAAGCAGGTGCCGCTGGAGAACGACCATCTCGCCCAGTTCCCGGCGGCGATGATCTCGTTCGACGTGGCCGGCGGCTATTCGCTCGGCGCCGCCGTCGATGCGGTGCACCGCGTCGAGAAACAGACCGCCCTTCCCGCCAGCATCAACACCTTCTTCGAAGGCTCGGCGCTCGCCTTCCAGTCGACGCTCGGCAACGAGCTGCTGTTGATTCTGGCGGCGCTGGTGACGGTCTATATCGTGCTCGGCGTGCTCTACGAGAGCTTCATCCACCCGGTGACGATCCTCTCCACGCTGCCGTCCGCCGGCATCGGCGCGCTGCTGCTCTTGATCCTCACCGGCCACGACCTCAACATCGTGTCGATCATCGGCATCATCCTGTTGATCGGCATCGTCAAGAAGAACGCCATCATGATGATCGACTTCGCGCTCGAGGCCGAACGCCACCAAGGCATGGGGCCGCGCGACGCGATCTACCACGCGGCGCTGTTGCGCTTCCGTCCCATCATGATGACGACGGTCGCCGCCATGTTCGGCGCGCTGCCGCTGATGATCGGCGGCGGCATGGGTTCGGAGCTGCGCCATCCCCTCGGCTTGGCCATCGTCGGCGGGCTGATCGTGAGCCAGATGCTGACGCTCTTCACCACGCCGGTGATCTACATCTATTTCGACAAATTGACGCGGAATTGGCGTGAGCGCGCCGCACCGCGGGAAGGCGAAGGATATCGGGCGTCATGAACTTCTCGCGCCTCTTCATCGAGCGCCCGGTCGCCACCACGCTGTTAACGATGGGCTTGGCGTTCGCGGGGATCGTGTCCTACACGCTCCTGCCGGTGGCGCCTTTGCCCAATGTCGACCTGCCGGTGATCTTCGTCTCGGCCTCGATGCCCGGCGCCAGTCCCGAGACCATGTCCACCTCCGTCGCCACGCCCTTGGAGCGGCATTTGGGCGCCATCTCCGACGTGGAAGAGATGACCTCGTCCTCTTCGGAAGGCACCTCGCGCATCGTGCTGGTGTTCGACCTCAGCCGCGACATCGACGGGGCGACGCGCGACGTGCAGGCGGCGATCAACGCGGCGCGCGCCGACTTGCCCGCCTCGCTCAAATCCAATCCCACCTACCGCAAGATCAACCCCGCCGACCAGCCGGTGCTGATCCTGGCGCTCACCTCCAACACGCTGTCGCCCGGACAGATCTACGATTCCGCCTCGACCATTTTGCAGCAGAAGCTGAGCCAGGTGCCGGGCATCGGCCAGGTGCAGCTCGGCGGCTCGTCGCTGCCGGCGGTGCGCGTCGATCTCAATCCGCGCGCGTTGTTCAAGTACGGCATCGGACTGGAAGACGTGCGCGCGGCGCTGTCGGCGGCCAACGCCAACGCGCCCAAGGGCGCCGTCGCGGAAGGTCCGCGCCAATACCAGGTCTATGTCAACGACCAGGCGAGCAAGGCCGACGATTACCGCAGCCTGATCGTGGCCTATCGCAACGGCGCCGCGGTGCGGCTGAGCGACGTGGCCAACGTCAGCGACGGCGTGGAGGACGTGCGCAATCTCGGTATGGTCAACGGCAAGCCCGCCATCCTGGTGATCCTCTACCGCCAGCCCGGCGCCAACATCATCGAGACGGTCGACAACGTGAAGGCCTCGCTGCCGGAGCTGCGGGCGGCGCTGCCGCCTTCCATCAACCTCATCGTCGCCAACGACCGCACCAACACCATCCGCGCCTCGCTGGTGGACGTCGAGATCACCATGGGCATCGCCGTGACGCTGGTGATGTTCGTTGTCTACCTCTTCCTGCGCAGCGCGCGCGCCACCTTTATACCCTGCGTGGCGGTTCCCCTGTCGCTGATCGGCACCTTCAGCGCGATGTATCTGTTCGGCTTCTCGCTCGACAATTTGTCGCTGATGGCGCTGACGGTGGCCACCGGCTTCGTGGTCGACGACGCCATCGTGATGCTCGAGAACATCACGCGCCATATCGAAGCGGGCATGGGCCGTTTCGAGGCGGCGTTGCAGGGCGCCAGGGAAGTCGGCTTCACGGTCTTGGCGATGAGCCTGTCGCTGATCGCCGTGTTTCTGCCCATCCTCTTGATGGGCGGGATCATCGGCCGCTTCTTCCAGGAATTCTCGATGACCCTCGCCACCGCGATCGTCATTTCGCTGATCGTCTCGCTGACCACCACGCCGATGCTGTGCGCCCATCTCGATCTGCACAACAAGGGCGGCAAGCAGGGCTGGTTGCTCGACGCGGCCGAGCGCGCCTTCGAGTGGGGCAAGCGGACCTATTCCACCTCGCTACGCTGGGCGCTCGGCCATTCCGGCATCGTCATGCTGATCTTGTTCTCCACCATCATCGCGACGTTCTACCTCTATATCAACATCCACACCGGCCTGTTCCCGAGCGAAGACACCGGCGAGATCATGGGCCGCATCCAGGCCGATCAGGCGGTCTCCTTCCAGTCGATGGAAGGGAAGTTCGAACAGTTCGTCACCACCATCGCCAAGGATCCCACGGTGGCGAACGTGGTGGGCTTCACCGGCTCAGGCGGCGGCGGTCCGGGCGGCGGCTCGGTCAACACCGGCAGCGTCTTCGTCGAATTGAAGCCCTTGCCGCAACGCCACGGTCTGTCGACGGACGACGTTATCCAGGAGCTGCGCAACAAGCTCATGTCGGTGGCGGGCGCGCGCATCTTTCTTCAAGGCGCCGGGGATATCCGCGCCGGCGGGCGGCAAAGCAACGCCACCTATCAATACACGATGCTCGCCGACGCGCTCGGCGATCTCGACACCTGGGTGCCCAAGATCACCGACGCGCTGCAGAACGTCCCCGAATTGCAGGACGTTAGCACCGACCGCCAGAATTCGGGGCTCGAGGTGGCGCTGTCGATCGACCGCGCCAGCGCCGCGAGGCTGGGGATTTCCACCACCCAGATCGACAACACGCTCTACGACGCCTTCGGCCAGCGCCAGGTCTCGACGATCTACAACGACCTCAACCAGTATCACGTGGTGATGGGCGTGGCGCCGCAATTCTGGCAGAACCCCGATACGCTGAACGACATCTATGTCTCGACCTCGGGTGGGCAGGTGTCGGGCACCCAGGCGACGGGAGCGGTGGCGGGCACCACGGTGATCTCATCGACCATGGCACAGACCGCGGCGCAAGTGGCGTCCGACGCGCTGCGCAACCAGCAGCTCAACGCGCTCACCAACAGCGGGCGCGGCGGCACCTCGACCGGCGCGGCGGTCTCCACCAGCAACGAGAAGATGGTGCCGCTGGCCGCCTTCACCCGGTTCGGTCCTGGCACCACGCCGCTCTCGGTCAACCATCAAGGCCCGTTCGTGGCCACCACCTTCTCCTTCAACCTGCCGCCGGACGTTTCGCTCGGCCAGGCGGTCGACGCCATCCAGCGCACCTTGTCCACGCTGCACGTGCCGGTGTCGGTCCACGGCGAGTTCGCCGGCAATGCGCGGCTGTTCCAGCAATCGGCCGGCAATCTGCTTCTGTTGATTGTCGCCGCCATCGCCGCCGTCTATATCGTGCTCGGCGTTCTCTACGAGAGCCTGGTCCATCCCCTAACCATCTTGTCGACGCTGCCTTCGGCGGGGGTGGGCGCGCTGGTGGCGCTGCTCATCACCGGCACCGAGCTCGACGTCATGGGCTTCATCGGCATCGTCCTGTTGATCGGCATCGTCAAGAAGAACGCCATCATGATGATCGACTTCGCGCTCGAGGCCGAGCGCAAGGAAGGCCTTGCCTCGCGCGAGGCGATCTACCAGGCGTGCCTGCTGCGCTTCCGCCCGATCATGATGACGACCTTCGCCGCCATTCTCGGCGCGCTGCCGCTGGCGATCGGCTTCGGCACCGGTTCGGAGCTGCGCCAGCCGCTCGGCATCTCGATCGTCGGCGGGCTGCTGCTCAGCCAGCTGTTGACGCTCTACACCACGCCGGTCGTCTATCTGCACCTGGACTGCTTCCGCCTGCGGATGAAGCGGATATGGAGCCGCTTCTACTCGCGGCTGCTCGGCGATCCTCTGCCGGACGCTGCGGAATAGGGACGCTTACGGCGAAGGCGTGTCGAGGTCGTCGGGAGGCGGCGCGCCGTTGCGGATTTCCGACTCGCGGTACTGGTGGTAGAGGCTTCTGGTGGTGGCGTAGAAATCGATCGAGCTGCGCTCGATCTGCTCCACCGTGTCAACGTTGCGGGCGCGGTCGTCAAGCAAGCCCACCGCGCCGCGCACCGCGCTCCAAGTATCCGAGCCGTGGTAGCGCGCATAGGTCAGGGGATCCATGAAGATGTCGACGATGTCGCCGGCGGCGTCGCGCGGCGGGGCGGGTCCCACGAACGGCACCACCAGATAAGGCCCTTCGCCCACGCCCCATTTGCCCAGCGTGATGCCGAAATCGGAATCATGGTCTGGAATGCCCATCCGCGTCGCGACGTCCAATATGCCGCCCAGGCCCAGCGTCGAATTGACGGTCATACGCGCCAGCGTCTGACCCGCGCGCGTGGCTTCGCCTTGCAACACGTCGTTGCCCAAGACCACCGGCTTGCCGAGATTGGAAAGGACGTTGTGCACGCCGTCGCGCGCGAACTCCGGCACGGCGTGGTTGTAGAATTTCGCCACCGGCTTGGCGAAATGGTTGTCGATGTCGGTGTTGAGCTTGAAGACGGCCCGGTTGGTGGGCTCGTAAGGATCGTTCTGGGCCAGCGACTCGGGATTTTTCGTCGTCGTGCAGCCGCCTGCGACGACGGCCAGAAACACGGCCGCAATGGCAAAACGCCGAACCATAAACATCCCCACCCCTGGCAATCGCATCCCGCTCATTAACGATTCACCACCGTAATATATCGGGCCAACCTGGCGTCTCTACAAGAGGCACAAACGGCACGACCGCTATATTCCGCCGTACCAGCTGTAGCCCTGGTCCTCCCAATAGCCGCCGCGCCCGCCATTGATGCGTCGAAAATCGTCAACAATCTGTATGCGCTGGATATATTTCGCCTGCTTGTAGCCCAGTTGGCGTTCGGCCCGCAGGCGGACCGGCGCACCGTGTTCGATCGCCAGGGTTTGGCCGTTTAATTCATAAGCCAGAAGGGTTTGGGGGTGGGTGGCTTCGAGCAGGTCGAGGCTTTCGTAGTAAAACTGCGGCGGATCGCCCGGCTCGGCCATGTTGTCGGCGCAATAGAAAACCACATAGCGTGCTTGTGGTTTTGGCCGCGCCGACGCCAACACCAGGCGCAGCGGCGTGCCCGTCCATTCCCCGATACAACTCCAGCCCTCCACGCAATCGTGGCGTGTGATCTGGGTTTGCGAGGGCATGGCGCGCAGGGCGGCCAGGGAAAGCGACAGCGGCCGCTCGACCAGACCGTCCACGACGATCCGCCAATCGGCGAAGCCTTTCGCGGCCGATTCATTGTAGGTCGGCGTGTCGGGATTGAGGGTGCCGTTGGCGCGGAAGACCGGGGCGATGTCCTTCTTGGAGAACTCCGGAGCAAGCGCGTGCGTGCCCGCAAACAGACGCTGGGCGCGCAGGGTGAGGATTTCCACCTGCGCCAGCATGTCCTGGACCCATTTCTGTTCCGACAGCGGCGTGCAGCCGGCCAAGAGCAGCGTGGCGGCCGAGGCGCCGGCGCGCGCCAAAAAGCCTCTGCGGTTCTCACTCATGCTTGCCCTCGATCGCGTAAGAGCCGGTGATCATCGAGCGCAGATTGTTCCAGGTGCCCGACAGCACCACCATGACGATGTGCACGATGAAGAAGCCGAGGAACGAAAAAGCGCAGATGAAATGGATGGTGCGCGCGCTTTGCCGTCCGCCGAAAATCCACAAGAGTTGCGGAAAGGCGCTGTCCATGGTCGGCGACATGGTGAGGCCCGTCAGCACGATCAACGGCCCCAACCCGAAGATGACGAAGAAATAGGCGAGTTTTTGCAGCGCGTTGTAGCGCCTTGCCGCTTCGCCTTGGGGAAACTTCAACTGGGCGTGATCGGCGATTTCCTGCGGCAGATGGGCAAGGTCCGTTTTGGTCGGCAGCAAATCGCGCCGCGCATGTCCGCTCCACAGCGCGTAAGCCCAGAACAGGAGCCCGTTGATCGCGAAAATCCAGGCGAAGAAAAAATGCCACAGCCGGCCCATCGCCAGCCATTGCGGGCCGGGCAGGGTCGCCCATTCGGGAAAGCCGCGCGCGGTTGGCTCACCGCCCTCGTTCGAAGCGCCCAAGACGCCGGTGGTGTCGAAGCGCCAAGGCCCGATCTGGGTGACGCCGACCAGCCCATGGCCGCTATCCTGCGCCGTCAGCGACAGGATCGGATGGTCAAAATCGGAGCTAATGCCCCAGTAAAGCGCCGGATGGGCGTTGAAAATCTGCAGCCCGCTCATCAAAAGGAACAGCAGACAAAAGGCGTTGAGCCAATGGGCAAGTCGCACCGCGCCGCTATGCCGGCGGAAAAAGTAATAAGGGCCGGCAGGCGCAAGGCCGATCGCCCGTCTCAGGATCGACGCGAGGGACATGGCTTGAGTCCGAGGTCCATTTGAGAAAGGTTAGCAAGAGTCGCGGGCCTGCGTCAGACCTACCGCGCGCTCTATGATGGACATTCGCATAAGGGCTTGATTACGTTACACCCGGCTTTGTGGGACTGGTACCATGACCAGCGTTCTGCGTCTGCATTCGGATCGATTCTTTCCGGCCGAGCCGTCGGTGCGCGTCCTCGCGCGCCGCCTGTTCGCCCAAGTGGAAGAGCTTCCCATCCTCAGTCCGCACGGCCATACCGATCCCGCCTGGTTCGCCACCGACGCGCCGTTCGAGGACGCCACCAGCGTATTCTTGTGGCCCGACCATTATGTGCTGCGCATGCTTTACAGCCAGGGCATCACGCTGTCGCAAATGGGTCTTGCGCCCCAGAACGGCAGCGCCAGCACCGATCGCCGCGCGATCTGGAAACTGTTCGCGAAGAATTACCACCTGTTTCGCGGCACGCCGTCGCGCAGCTGGCTCGATCACGTGTTCGCTTGGGTGTTCGGGCTCGAGGTGCGACTCGAAGAAGCCACCGCCGATCTCTATTACGACACCATCGGCGAGGCCTTGTCCAAGCCGGCGTTCCGTCCGCGCGCCCTGTTCAAGCGCTTCAACATCGAAGTGTTGGCGACCACCGAAGGCGCCGTCGATCCCTTGACCTATCACGACAGGATCAAAGCGGAGTGGGGCGGCCGGGTGATCACCACCTTCCGTCCCGATGACGTGGTCGATCCCGAGCGCGAGGATTTCGCGGCGGATGTCGCGCGCCTCGGCGAATTGACCAAGGAGAACACGGCGAGCTGGAAGGGCTATCTCAAGGCGCTTGAGAACCGCCGCGCCTTTTTCCGCGCCCATGGCGCGACGGCCACCGACCACGGCCATCTCACGCCGCGGACCGCCGATCTGACGCCGAACGAATGCCAAACGCTGCTCGACGCCGCGCTCAAGGGCCGGCTTTCCGCGGAGGAGGCGGAACTCTTCCGCGCCCAGATGCTGACCGAGATGGCGCTGATGTCGTGCGAAGACGGCATGACCATGCAAATTCATCCCGGCTCTTGGCGCAACCACAATCCGACGTTGTTCGCGGGATACGGCAGCGACCGCGGCGCCGACATTCCCATGCGCACGAGCTATGTCGACTCGCTCAAGCCCTTGCTCGATAAGGTCGGCAACCGCGCCGATCTGACGATCATCCTCTTCACCCTCGACGAGTCGAATTATTCGCGCGAGCTGGCGCCGCTGGTGGGGCATTATCCCTGCCTCAAGCTCGGCCCGCCCTGGTGGTTCTTCGATTCGCCGGAAGGCATGATGCGCTTCCGCCGCCAGACGACGGAGACCGCCGGCTTCTACAACACGGTGGGCTTCAATGACGACACGCGGGCCTTTTTCTCAATTCCGGCGCGCCACGATCTGGCGCGGCGCATCGATTGCGCCTATCTCGCCGAATTGGTGGCGACGCACCGCCTGGGCGAGGACGAAGCCGCCGAGATCGCGGTCGCGCTCGCCTACAAGCTGCCCAAGGCGGCGTATAAGTTGTAAGTGTCGCTGATGAGCGACACGAAACCCGAAACCCTGGCGGCGCAGGCGCTTGGCTGGATCGACGGCAAGACGCGCGCCGTGGCGCCGGCGCTGCACGCGTCGTCCACCTACGAGCGCGATGCCGACGGCGGATTTTCCTCCGGCCGCCAATACATGCGCGCCGACAATCCCGCCTTCGATCAGCCCGAGGCGCTTCTCGCCGCGCTCGAAGACGGCGCGGAAGCGATACTGTTCGCTTCCGGCATGGCGGCGGCGACGAGCGTGTTCCTGGCGCTTTCGCCCGGCGAGCACATCGTGGCGCCAAAGGTGATGTATTGGTCGCTGCGCGGTTGGATCGCCAAGGCCGCAGCGCATTGGGGCTTTGGCGTCGATTTCGTCAACATGACCGACTTGGGCGCGGTGCGCGCGGCGGTGCGACCGGGCGCGACCAAATTGATCTGGGCCGAGACGCCCGCCAATCCGCTGTGGGACATCGCCGACATCGCCGCGTTGGCCGAAATCGCGCACGCGACCGGCGCCGTTCTCGCCGTCGATTCCACCGTGGCGACGCCCGTCTTCAGCCGGCCGCTGGCGCTCGGCGCCGATCTCGTCATGCATTCGGCGACCAAATATCTCAACGGCCATTCCGACCTGGTGGCCGGCGCCCTGGTGACGCGCGCGAAAGATGCGATGTGGGAACGGCTCAAAGAAGTCCGCGCCAGAGGCGGCGCGGTGCTCGGCTCGTTCGAGGCCTGGCTGCTGCTGCGCGGCATGCGCACCTTGTACCCGCGCGTGCGCCTGGCCGCCGCCAACGCGCAGTTCCTGGCGGAGGCGCTTGGCGCCGATCCGCATGTCAGCCAAGTGCTCTATCCGGGCCTTGCCGACTTTCCCGGCCATGCGCTGGCGGCGCGCCAGATGCAAGGCGGCTTCGGCGCCATGCTGTCGATCCGCGTCGCCGGCGGCGAAGCGGCCGCCATCGCCGCGGCGGCGCGGGTCAAGCTGTGGAAGCGCGCCACCTCGCTGGGCGGCACCGAGAGCCTGATCGAACACCGCGCTTCGGTCGAGGATGCGGCAAGCCCGTGCCCGCGCGACCTGTTGCGCCTGTCGGTGGGCATCGAGGACGCCGGCGACCTCTTGGCCGATCTCAAATCCGCGCTGGCCGGCTGAACCTGTCTTATCGCGTGGCGCGGCCCGTGCGATAGTGGCGGCGCACCCCAGCCGAGGCTCCGCATGCACATCCAGACGGTCTTTCTGTTCGATCTCGACGGCACGCTGGTCGACAGCGTTTATCAGCACGTGCTGGCCTGGCACGAGGCGCTTGAGCAGGAAGGCATCCCGCTTTCGATTTGGCGCATCCATCGCAAGATCGGCATGAGCGGCGGACTGTTCACCGACCAGCTGTTGCGCGAAACCCCCGAGCCGATCACGCCCGAGTGCGTGGCGCGTCTGCGCGAAGGCCATGCGGCGGCCTACGCGCGGCTTGGCGCCAAGGTTACGCCGCTGCCCGGCGCGCGCGAACTGCTCGACACGCTCAGTGCGACGGGCGTTCCCTGGGCCATCGCCACCAGCGGGCGCATGAAAACCGCCGCGGTCAATCTCGAAAGGCTCGGCGTCGATCCCGCCAAAGTGCCGGTCGTCACCCGCGACCAGGTGAAATACGCCAAGCCCGATCCCGATCTTTTCCTCGCCGCCGCCGAGCGGCTCGGCGCGCCGATCGAAAGCGCGGTGGTGGTGGGCGACTCGATCTGGGACATGCTGGCCGCGCGGCGCTGCCGCGCGCTGGGCGTGGGCCTGCTGTCGGGCGGCTACGGCCAGGACGAGCTCGAACGCTCGGGCGCGGTCCGCGTCTACGAAGACCCCAAGGACTTGCTCAAGCATCTCGACGAAGTGGGCGGGCGGCGCTAGGGCGCGCTCGTCGGACTTGAACGAGATCGGTGCTTTCATCGCGATCCCAGCGGCGCCATCGGCGGGGGAGGGTCCCTGGCGGGCGCAAGGTTGCACCGCGGCCAGCAGCTTGCTGGCGGACCGCTGCAAACTCCAGACCTTCGCCCTCATCTCGCGCAGCTCACGCGTATAGCGGCCGTGCTTCAGCGCGTTCTTGTTTCCGAGCGGCGCGCCTCTGCTCATGTCGCGGTTCCTGACGAAAAACCGCTACGCACTTTTCCTGGAACCGCTTTAGCCAATGTTGCGTATCCGCGGCTCGGCCACACCAGGAATTGTTTTCGACTTTCGCGAAGGGGGTGGGGGCGAGAAGTCGTAGGGATCGCGAATGCCGTGGCGTTGGGTGTCGAATTCGTCGCGCCGGCCGCGCCGGTCCGTCTCGTAGCCGGTGGGCGTGTTGCGGTGCTCGACCACGATATGGTGGGTGAAGGTGTTTGGCGCCAGATCGAGCGCCTTGGCGAGCTTCAGCGATACGCGCATCAGCCGCTCGGCCATGCTCATCGCTGCGATACGCTTCTCGAACAGCTGCTCGCGATCGCCGCCGCAGGAAAAGCACATGGCGACGGCGTTGCGGCATTGCTCGAGATGCTCGGCGAGCGCGGTTTTGGGGTCGGTTGCAGCCTCTGATGCGACCTCAGATTCCGGCGCCTCCGCGGCCTCATCCGCGGCCGTTTGATCGGTATTCTCCATGGCGGTTCTCCATCGTTTCGAACCGCATAGTATGAGGCCGGTTTTGTGGGCTTGGATAAGGAATCGCTTGGCGCGTGTTCCGGAAATAAAATCAATGACTTCTGGCAAGCATAGGACGGGGATAGGTTTTACGGTTGCATTTGTATAGGCATTTGCCTATATAGCCGAGGCGAGGATGCAGATGGAATTCTCGGGCTTCGACTGGGACGGCGGCAACCGGGCGAAATGCGAAAAGCATGGCGTTCGGGCAGCGACGATTGAATCTTTGTTCACGCGTCCGCTCGCAGTCCTGCCGGACGAAGCGCACTCCAGGATGGAGCCCCGCTTTCGCGCTGTTGGCCGGAGCGAAACGGGACGTCTGGTCTTCGTCGTATTTACAATGCGGCATGGCCGCATTCGACCGATCAGCGCGCGTTACATGCATGCCAAGGAGGCAAGAGAGTATGAAAAAGAAAATCCCCAGCTTCAGAAGCGATAAGGAGGCCGAAGACTTCGTCGATAAGGCGGACCTGACGCAATACGATCTATCCGGGGCGAAAATGGTTCACTTCGAGCTGAAGCCGAAGGACAAGTCGGTGAATTTACGCCTGCCCGGCGAGTTGCTCGATGCCGTGCGCAAACGCGCCAAACACGCGGGCCTGCCCTATCAGCGCTTCATCCGCATGGCGCTGGAGGAGGCGGTGAGGAAGTAGGGCGAATGATTATTGTGACGCTAGACGAATCAACTTAATAATTTCGCCGCGCTGGATTGGTCGTCGTTCAGATCGTCGCGCTTCCGAAAACCCACTCACTCAGGAGGCTGACATGCGGAGGCATGGAGACGATGATTCACTTACGACCGCTATCAAGCTCATCTTGGAGCTCAGGCAGGCGCTCAGCGTTGCTGACCCCGAAGTGCAACATGTGAATGCTGATCTGATTCAGCGAGCCACCGATTTCCTCGAAAAGCATGGCGCTGATAGACCTACATTCTCAGGCTGAGCAGCAAAAAACGAAAAGCCCCGCACGGTTTCCCGTACGGGGCTTTTGATTGTGAGGCGAGGTCAGTGTGAGGGTTGCCCCCCACCCGAAAACCGCTTCGCGGTTTTCGGCCTCCCCACAAGGGGGGAGGCTAAGTTTTTCGTTCTGTCCTTGGCAGGACTGGCGGCGACCTACTCTCCCGCGGCTTGGGCCGCAGTACCATGGGCGCTGGAGGCTTTAACGGCCGAGTTCGGAATGGGATCGGGTGGGATTCCTCCGCTAGGACCACCAGTCCGGCAAAGGACAGAACGCGCTTCGCGCGTAGAAATCAGAAATTGGAATTCAGAAATCAGAAGAGTCGCGTTCCGACTTCTGATTTCTGGCTTCTGATTTCTGCGCGCGACATACGACACTCATAACTTGATCGTGCGCACGCTTGGAGCGCGCGCCGTCTGACCTTATTTCCAGACATGGAACGAGGGTGCTTTACGATCAAGAGTTACAATCGAGCGATTAGGACCGGTAAGCTCAACGCATTGCTGCGCTTACACACCCGGCCTATCGACGTGGTGGTCTTCCACGGCTCTCAAGCGAAACCTGGTTTTGAGGTGAATTTCCCGCTTAGATGCTTTCAGCGGTTATTTCGTCCGCACTTAGCTACCCGGCAATGCGGCTGGCGCCACAACCGGTCCACCAGAGGTGCGTTCGTTCCGGTCCTCTCGTACTAGGAACAAGTCCTCTCAAGTTTCGAACACCCACGGCAGATAGGGACCGAACTGTCTCACGACGTTCTAAACCCAGCTCACGTACCACTTTAAATGGCGAACAGCCATACCCTTGGGACCGGCTACAGCCCCAGGATGTGATGAGCCGACATCGAGGTGCCAAACCGCACCGTCGCTATGGACGCTTGGGTGCGATCAGCCTGTTATCCCCGGCGTACCTTTTATCCGTTGAGCGATGACCCTTCCACGCGGGATCACCGGATCACTATGACCGACTTTCGTCTCTGCTTGGCCCGTCGGCCTTGCAGTCAGGCAGGCTTGTGCCATTGCACTCAGCAACCGATTTCCGACCGGTTTGAGCCTACCATCGCGCGCCTCCGTTACTCTTTGGGAGGCGACCGCCCCAGTCAAACTGCCCACCATGCATGGTCCTGGATCCCGTTTCGGGAACGCAGTTAGACATCAGGATCGCAAAGGGTGGTATTTCAAGGACGGCTCCATCCGAGCCAGAGCCCAGACTTCAACGCCTACCACCTATCCTACGCATCGCAGTCCTAATGCCAGTGCAAAGTTGCAGTAAAGGTGCACGGGGTCTTTCCGTCTGACCGCGGGAACCCCGCATCTTCACGGGGAATTCAATTTCGCTGAGCCGATGTTGGAGACAGTGGGGAAGTCGTTACGCCTTTCGTGCAGGTCGGAACTTACCCGACAAGGAATTTCGCTACCTTAGGACCGTTATAGTTACGGCCGCCGTTTACCGGGGCTTCGATTCGACGCTTTCACATCTCCTCTTAACCTTCCGGCACCGGGCAGGCGTCAGACGGTATACGTCATCTTTGGATTTCGCACCGTCCTGTGTTTTTAGTAAACAGTCGCCACCCCCTGCTATGTGCCCCCGGCCAAGGCTTGCGCCGAGACCGGGCCCTCTTCTTCCGAAGTTACGAGGGCAATTTGCCTAGTTCCTTCAACATCGTTCTCTCAAGCGCCTTAGCATACTCTGCCAGTCCACCTGTGTCGGTTTGGGGTACGGACGATACGGGAGCTATTTCCTGGGACCACTTCGCGGCCCGCCCAATCCAGTAAGGGCGAACAACTTTTGTGATCCGTCACTTCCCGCTGGCCCAGGAATGTTCACCTGGTTCCCATCGACTACACCTTTCGGTCTCGCCTTAGGGGCCGGCTAACCCTGCGCAGATTAACTTGACGCAGGAACCCTTGGACTTCCGGCGACAGGGTCTCTCACCCTGTTTGTCGCTACTCATGTCAGCATTCTTACTTGCGATACCTCCAGAGTCGGTCGCCCTTCTCCTTCGCAGGCATACGCAACACTCTGCTACCATTCGCCTTGCGGCGAATCCAAAGCTTCGGCTCGTGGCTTGAGCCCCGTTACATCTTCGGCGCGAGATTCCTTGTTTAGACCAGTGAGCTGTTACGCTTTCTTTAAATGATGGCTGCTTCTAAGCCAACATCCTGGTTGTTTTGGGAATCTTACATCCTTTCCCACTTAGCCACGAATTGGGGGCCTTAGCTGTTGGTCAGGGTTCTTATCCCTCTTCACGACGGACGTTAGCACCCGCCGTGTGTCTGCCATGCTCAGCACTCTTCGGTATTCGGAGTTTGGTTAGGTTTGGTAAGCGGTGAAGCCCCCTAGCCCATCCAGTGCTCTACCCCCGAAGGTGATACATGACGCGCTACCTAAATAGCTTTCGCAGAGAACCAGCTATCTGCAAGTTTGATTGGCCTTTCACCCCTAGCCACAACTCATCCCCGACTTTTTCAACAGGCGTGAGTTCGGCCCTCCAGTGCGTGTTACCGCACCTTCAGCCTGGTCATGGCTAGATCACTTGCTTTCGGGTCTCATCCGTCTAACTCAGTCGCCCTATTCAGACTCGCTTTCGCTACGCCTCCGCCTGACGGCTTAGGCTTGCTAGACAGACGAACTCGCTGACCCATTATACAAAAGGTACGAGGTCACTCGCTCGCCGAAGGCGAGCGGGTGCCCGGAAACCAGAAATCGGAAATCGGAAATCGGAAAAACAGAAGTCGGAAAAGAAGATCATTTCCACTTGTTCATCAGTCCATGGAGCATGCGCGCGATGATGGAATATTCATTCCTCATTCGCTTTACATCCTCCGCAGACAGATAACCGAGATCGGAACAAAAGCTCAACCAGACCTTCATCTCATCGCTCGACCCGAGGGCCAGGACGATGAACCGATGAAAATCCGCCGAAGAACTGCGCTGTCGCGCAAAGCCTTCCGCGATGTTGGCGCAGACGGATTTGCTCGCGCGACGGATCTGATCCGCCAACGCATATTGTTCGATCTTTGGAAAATTCAGCGAGGCTTTGTGAAGCTCCAGCGCCAACCGATAGCCGCGCTGATAAACCTCCAAGTCCTCGAATGAGCGAATAACGGCTTGCTCCGTCATGCGCATCTCCTTTTCAGACTTCTGGCTTCTGATTTCTGACTCCTGACTTCTGATTTCCGAGCGCGCTCACCTTTGGTGAGCGAGCTCCCTCTGTTTGTAGGCGTCCGGTTTCAGGTCTCTTTCACTCCCCTCGCCGGGGTGCTTTTCACCTTTCCCTCACGGTACTAGTTCGCTATCGGTCACACACGAGTACTTAGGCTTGGAGCGTGGTCGCCCCGTCTTCAAGCAGGATTACACGTGTCCCGCCCTACTCGAGGACCTTCGTTCTTTCTACCGGTACGGGGCTATCACCCGCTATGGCCGCTCTTTCCAGAGCGTTCCCGTTCTTAAACGAAGGCCACTGGCCTGATCCGCTTTCGCTCGCCACTACTAACGGAGTCTCGATTGATGTCCTTTCCTACGGGTACTGAGATGTTTCAGTTCCCCGCGTTTGCCTCTCACCCCTATGAATTCAGGGATCGATAACCTTGCGGTTGGGTTTCCCCATTCGGAGATCCGCGGGTCAAAGGGTGCTCGCCCCTCACCGCGGCTTATCGCAGCGTGCTACGTCCTTCATCGCCTGTGTGTGCCAAGGCATCCCCCAGACGCCCTTGCTTTAACGCTTGATCGCTCAGCATTCGTTCCATGCCCAGAAAGAAGGCCAGCGCTTAAGGGTGCCGGACTTCCAAATGCCCTGGGTATGGCATTCATGCGATCAGTCTTGAGTGTCGTATGGATCAACCGGATGTGCTGCCGGCTGACCTCGCCTTCACAATGTCAGAGATCAGGGATCGGGGATCAGGTATCAGAGGATACCGAGTCCGACCCAAACCTTGTGCAAATTCTGTCGATGTCAGCGTCTGATGCCTGATGCCCGATTTCTGGCTTCTGATTGGTGGAGCCGATCGGGATCGAACCGACGACCTCATGCTTGCAAAGCACGCGCTCTCCCAACTGAGCTACGGCCCCGGCGCCCGCGAAGCGGGCGCGGAAATCGGAAGACAGAAACCTGAAATCGGAAGATTCTGATTTCCGAATTCTGATTTCCGATTTCTGCCGCGCGAAGCGCGGCGATGGTGGGCCCGGGACGAGTTGAACGTCCGACCTCACGCTTATCAGGCGTGCGCTCTAACCACCTGAGCTACGAGCCCGTTCCGGAAAACAGGTATCAGGGATCAGGGATCAGAACGCAAGCGGCACCGGCTCGGCGCCAATTCTGATGCCTGATACCTGATGCCTGTCATCTGCATTCGACAGAAGGAAGGGAAACGAAGGGGGCGGCCGATTTGCCGATTGTCTAGTGATTGCCAAGAAACGACATGAGCGCCGTTGATCGAGGCAAATCCTTAGAAAGGAGGTGATCCAGCCGCAGGTTCCCCTACGGCTACCTTGTTACGACTTCGGCCCAGTCGCTGATCCTACCGTGGCCGGCTGCCTCCTTGCGGTTAGCGCACCGTCTTCGGGTAAAACCAACTCCCATGCCGTGACGGGCGGTGTGTACAAGGCCCGGGAACGTATTCACCGCAGCCTGCTGTTCTGCGATTACTAGCGATTCCACCTTCATGCACCCGAGTTGCAGAGTGCAATCTGAACTGGGACGGCTTTTTGGGATTAGCTCACTCTCGCGAGTTGGCTGCCCACTGTCACCGCCATTGTAGCACGTGTGTAGCCCAGGGTGTAAGGGCCATGAGGACTTGACGTCATCCCCACCTTCCTCCGGCTTGCCGCCGGCGGTCCCTTTAGAGTGCCCAACTGAATGATGGCAACTAAAGGCGAGGGTTGCGCTCGTTGCGGGACTTAACCCAACATCTCACGACACGAGCTGACGACAGCCATGCAGCACCTGTCTCCGCGCCCCTTGCGGGGAAGACCCATTTCTGAGCCGGTCGCGGGATGTCAAACCCTGGTAAGGTTCTGCGCGTTGCGTCGAATTAAACCACATGCTCCACCGCTTGTGCGGGCCCCCGTCAATTCCTTTGAGTTTCAACCTTGCGGCCGTACTCCCCAGGCGGGACGCTTAAGGCGTTAGCTGCGCCACTGACCAGCAAGCTGGCCAACGGCTAGCGTCCATCGTTTACGGCGTGGACTACCAGGGTATCTAATCCTGTTTGATCCCCACGCTGTCGTGCATGAGCGTCAGAAACGGGCCAGTGAGCCGCCTTCGCCACCGGTGTTCTTCCCAATATCTACGAATTTCACCTCTACACTGGGAATTCCACTCACCTCTCCCGCACTCGAGCCATCCAGTTTCAAAGGCAATTCCAGAGTTGAGCTCTGGGCTTTCACCCCTGACTTGAAAAGCCGCCTGCGCACGCTTTACGCCCAGTAATTCCGAACAACGCTAGCCCCCTTCGTATTACCGCGGCTGCTGGCACGAAGTTAGCCGGAGCTTATTCTCCCGGTACAGTCATTATCTTCCCGGGTAAAAGAGCTTTACAACCCGAAGGCCTTCATCACTCACGCGGCATGGCTGGATCAGGCTTTCGCCCATTGTCCAAGATTCCCAACTGCTGCCTCCCGTAGGAGTCTGGGCCGTGTCTCAGTCCCAGTGTGGCTGATCTTCCTCTCAGAACAGCTATCGATCGTAGCCTTGGTAGGCCGTTACCCTACCAACTAGCTAATCGAACGCGGGCTGATCCATTGGCGATAAATCTTTCCCCTTTCGGGCTTATCCGGTATTAGCGCAAGTTTCCCTGCGTTGTTCCGAACCAATAGGTACATTCCCACGCGTTACGCACCCGTCCGCCGCTGACGTATTACTACGCCCGCTAGACTTGCATGTTTGAGGCCTGCCGCCAGCGTTCGTTCTGAGCCAGGATCAAACTCTCAAGTTCTTGAGATTGATCCGAGCCGACGACGCTGAATGCTCGTTCGCGTTAGTTCGCATCACTTTGACGAGGTTTGGCCGATTACGGTCCCGTCACAGGCCCGCAACCGACCGAACATCTAAGTGTATGCTGAAGGAACGCGAGCATTCAGAGTCTGCTCGTATTGTTAACGCGAGTTGCCTCGCGTGTGGCAAGCCGAGCCGCCGCCCACGTTCCCCTTCCTGAAACCACAATGTCAAACAGCGCCGCCCGAGGCGAAAAAGTTCTTTCGTTTCAGACGGAACGCCGCTCGCAAGATTTCCCCGGCGAGCGGCGTGGGCGGGGTGTATAGGCGCGCGCGACATGGCTTGTCAAACGCTAAAATTCAGCAAATGACCGATTTTTCCCGGCCATTGTGGATGGAACAGACCGGAACGCGTCGCAACCTCAATCCAGCCAAGGCCGCCGCTATATATAGTAAGCCGGGCCCGTCCGGGCACAGGACCACCCAGCTCGCCGGGGTCACCCTGCCGCCGCGATATAGGCACGCAGATTGGTGGTCTCGCGCAGCGTTTCCTCGATGCGGGACTTGACCACGTCGCCGATCGAAACGATGCCGCACAGCTGGCCGGAGGCGTCCACCACGGGCACGTGGCGGAAACGGCCGAGCGTCATCATCTCCATCAATTCCTCGACGCTGTCGGTCTCTTTGCAGGTGGCCACGGCGCGCGTCATGTAGGCGCTGACCGGCCGCGCCAGCGCCAAAACGCTTTCGGCGGCGACCGCACGCACCACGTCGCGCTCGGAAAGAATGCCGCACAGCGAGCCCAGCGCGTCCTTCACCACCACCGCGCCGATGCGCCGGTGCGCCAGCAGCCGCGCCGCTTCCGAAAGCGTGGCATCCGCGGTGAGCCAAACGATCTCGCGGCCTTTTTCGCGAAGAATATGGTCGACGTGCATGTGCTCCTCCATGGCCTCATGGGCTTTTGGCGCCGGCTCGGCACCGTCGGGTTATCCCCGCTTGACCCAAGGCTGCGCCCAATGCGGCATTCTGGCAAGACCGACTCTGGGGCTAGGGTTATACCCCTGTTAAGACTGAATCTTTCGCGGCGGCCCGAGGCGCGGACTTGAGACAGGCGGCAAACTGGGGCATGAGAGGCGTTGCTGCCCGTTGGCATTGCGGAGCTGTGGCCGAGAGGCTGAAGGCGGCGGTTTGCTAAACCGTTATACGGTTATAAAGCCGTATCGAGGGTTCGAATCCCTCCGGCTCCGCCAGTTTCCCTTCTGAGGAAATCTCTGGACATCCAAAACATCACCGAAAACACAATAAAACCTGGGCTAATTTGTCCTGCGGCGTCTTAGGACGTTCACTGCATCCACGAAGTTTGGGGGCATAACTGGGGGCACAATTCACATCCGACAAGGAAAATATGCCCCCACATGCCCCTCACGGACACCGCCTGCAAGAACGCCCGGCAACGCGGGAAACCCTACGAGAAAGCTGATGGCGGCGGGCTGTACCTGGAAGTCATGCCCAACGGCAGCCGGTAGTGGCGACTGAAGTATCGGTTCTGCGGCAAGGAAAAGCGCCTCGCCTACGGGGTCCATCCCGAAACGTCCCTACCTTCCGCAGTCGAAAACGCAATCACCGCAAAGACTTGTGCGAAGTTGCGGGTACCTATGTTCCGTATCAAATTGAGTTATAGAATAGCTATAGAATATGTTAGGCGGTTCATCTTTCATTCATCTAATCCTTAATCATCTTAACCTTAATTGACCTAAGTGATTTTTTTTGAGTTAACACCGATTGTCCGCATCAAGTCCGGATGCTAATCTGCGACGTCTAGACTATTGACTGGCATGATTTGGAGGTGGGTGGGTCGTCTTAACTTGTTGAATTATAGAGCTTTATCAACAGTTAGGACGCCTCGGGGGTGTAGCTACGGGGAAGTCGGGCAGCCAATCTCATTTTGTTCCGAGCATGGGGTCTAGCGCCGACGCTCCGTTAGAAATTCGCGCAGCTTGGCGCGTCTGCAAAGAACCCCCGCTCATCGCTTGATTTTTTGCTTTGTCAGTTGGGGTTGGGTGACGATACGGGAGGGGTTTATGCGCAGGTTGGCCGGAGCGGCGCGGTTTACAGTCGCGCTCATTGGACTGATACTCACCGCGAGCTGTGCTCTTTTCTTCGTCGCGCAACCCGCGCAGGCTGGCTGCATCCAAAGCGGCACGATCGAGACCTGTACCGGTACAATCCCATCCCCGACCAGTTTCGGCATCGGCGGCGGCATCAACACGCTGGATGTGTTGTCGATAATCTCCGGAACGAACCAGATTAGCTTAACGGGTTCGGGGACTTCGGTCGGCAGCGGAGCGAACGGCGTTGAGACCTATAGTTGCAACATTACCGGCAAAGCAGGCTCAGGTAGCACTGCCGCCTCGTGCACTATTAACAATACCTCGAATCCACCAACCTGCATCTCGAACAACGGCAACCAGGGACAGACCGCGACCTGTACGGCGACGGTCACGACACCGCCGCAGATCGGTCCTTCAGGTCAGGCGGGTCCGAACATCACGGTCAACGTCACCGCTCCGACAAGCGGCCCAAATACGATCGGCGCTGGGCGCTCGGCCCTTTCAACGCCCATCGCGGTCGTGGGCTTTTCCGCAGGCTCCAACGGCGGCGACGGTGGCAACAGCTGCTGCATCGGTAATGGCGGTGACGGCGGCAACGGCATCGACGGCGGAACCGTGTCGGTGAACTTCACCGGCGTCATCCCGAGCGACAACGGCGGCGGGATTCTCGCGGAGTCGGTAGGCGGAAATGGTGGCGATGGAGGTCACGGCGGAAAACTCGGTGGCAGCGGCGGCTCGGGCGGACTGGGCGGTTACGGCGGCACCGCGACGGTGAGCTTTAACGGCGGCTCGATCACGACATCGGGCAAAGGCAACAACGGTATCACGGCGCTTAGTCAGGGCGGCAATGGCGGTAGCGGCGGCGGCGGCGGTTTTTTCTATTCCGGCGGCGGCAGCGGAAATAACGCGGGGCAGGCGGGAACGGCGCAAGTCACGACGCTTGCGGGAACGACGATCTCTACCAGCGGCGATTATGCCAACGGTATCGAGGCCTTGAGCGCGGGCGGTGGTGGCGGCAGCGGTGCCGGCGGCTTCGGCTTGTTCTATTCGGGCGGTGGCGGCGGTAGCACGGGCGGCAACGGCGGCACGGCAATCGTCAATGCCGACAGTATGATTACGACCACCGGCCAGTACGCACATGGCATCCTTGCCCAGTCGATCGGCGGCGGCGGCGGCAACGCTGGCTCCGTGAGTGGTCTGGTCGCACTTGGCGGCGGTGGTGGTCCCGGCGGCGAAGGCGGAACCGTCACGGTCACGAATGCCGGACAGATCGTAACCGAAGGGTTCGCATCCAATGCCATTGAAGCCCAATCGATTGGGGGCGGTGGCGGCAACGGTGCCAGCTCCGGCGGCCTGGTTTCCTTCGGCGGCGACGGTTCGGGCACGACGACCGGTGGCGCGGTCAATGTCACGAACGAAGGCCTTCTCGATACCTATTCGTCCCAAGCCGACGGCATCCTTGCCCAGTCGATCGGCGGCGGCGGCGGCAATGGCGGCAGCTCGGGCGGCTGGTTCTCCTTTGGCGGTTCGGGCGGATCGGGCGCCGATGGCGGCGTCGTCACGGTCACGAACGGCGGCAACATCTATACCGGCACCAATGGCGGAGCCACGGCGTCGCCGGGCATCGATGCGCAATCGATTGGCGGCGGCGGCGGCAATGGCGGCGGCTCGGTATCGGTTGGCCTCGGCGCCTCTTTGGCGTTTGGCGGCTCGGGCGGCATGGCCGGCAATGGCTCGGACGTTTATGTCGATCGAGACAATACGAATACCGCGCTGGCGAGCGCCTACACCGTCCACACCTATGGGGATTCCTCAGAAGGCATCCTCGCCCAATCCATCGGCGGCGGCGGTGGCAATGGCGGATACGCGATTTCGGCGTCGGTTTCGCCAGGTCCTATCGGCGTAGCCTTGGGCGTCGCCGGCAATGGCGCGGCCGGCGGCAGTGCCGGCTATGTCGAGGTCGACACCAAAGGCATGATTCTCACCGACGGGTCGAATTCCGACGGCATCCTCGCGCAATCAATCGGTGGTGGTGGCGGCAATGGCGGATTTACGGCGGACGCAAGCGTCAGCTTCGGCGGGTCCGTATCCGTTGGTGTAGGCGGGACTGGTGGCGCGGGCGGGGCTTCCGGCGCCGTCAACATCGATAGTCTGAGCGACATCACGACGCTGGGCACGAATTCCTACGGCGCCGCGGCGCAATCGATCGGCGGCGGCGGCGGCAATGGCGGCTTCGCGATCGCAGCCTCCGGTGGTCTCGTCGGCGTGAGCGTCGGCGTCGGCGGGAAAGGCGGCACGGGCGGCAACGCGGACATGGCCAGCCTGACGAGCGTCGGCAATATCGAAACCGAAGGCGTCAATGCGATTGGCCTCACGGCACAATCCATCGGCGGCGGCGGCGGCAATGGCGGATTCTCGGTGGCGGCCGCGGTCGGTGCCGCGGGCATCGGCGTCAGCGTCGGCGGCGCCGGCGCGAACGGCGGTACGTCTTCCACCGCGACTCTCGACAGTTCGGGCTCCATCGTCACTTGGGGTGACAATTCGACCGGGCTTCTGTCGCAATCTTTGGGCGGCGGCGGCGGCAATGGCGGATTCGCTGCCTCCGGTTCGATCTCTGTCGGCGGTTCCGTTGCGGTCGGTATTGGTGGCTCAGGAGGCAGCGGTCAGACAGCCGGCGATGCCTTCGTCTATGCCGATGGCGCCGGCACCGATCTCACTGTCGGCGGCTACGGAAGCGGCTGGAAAGACGTGACATTCGGCAACAACGCTGCGGGCATCGAAGCCCAATCGATCGGCGGCGGCGGCGGCAATGGCGGGCTGTCAGGGACTTTGGCCCTTTCTGCCGGATTGAGTGCGGGCTTGTCTCTCGGCGGTTCGGGCGGCGGCGGCAGCAGCGCGTCGGAAGCTTACGTCGCGAGCGGTTACGGTCGCGCCTACGCGAACAACATCTTCACCTACGGCGACAACTCGGCCGGCATCGTGTCCCAATCGATCGGCGGCGGCGGCGGTAATGGCGGCTTCGCGGTTTCGCTCAGCGGATCGATCGAAGACGGCGCTGCGGCGGCGGTGACCCTAGGGGGCTCGGGCGGCAATGGCAGCACCGGCGGCGAGGCGGACGCCTTCAGCGTCGGCAACATCACGACGGTCGGCAACAACTCCGACGGCATCATCGCCCAGTCGATCGGTGGCGGCGGCGGTAATGGCGGATTCAGCGTGGCGATCGCCGCCACGACCGGACCCTACGCCGGCGCGGTGTCGATCGGCGGCGGCGGCGGCACGGGCAGCGATTCCAGCGCAGTCATCCTGAACAGCTCGGGTGAGATCACCACCTACGGCGATCAATCGGTCGGTCTATTCGCTCAATCGATCGGCGGCGGCGGCGGCAATGGCGGCTTCGCTGGTGCAGGTTCGCTGACGCTTGGAGGCGTTGGCGTTGCGGTCGGGTTGGGCGGAAAAGGCGCGGGCGGCGGTAACGGCTCGACCGTCGACCTCACTAACAATGGCGCCGTAACGACCAGCGGCGATCAGTCGAGCGCGATCATCGCTCAGTCGATCGGCGGCGGCGGCGGCAATGGCGGTTCGACGGTTGGTCTTTCGCTGAGTGCATTGGGCGGAGCTTCCGTCGCCGTCGGTGGCGGTGCGGGCGCCGGTGGGAACTCTGACAACGTCACCGTTATTTCAACCGGAAACCTGACGACCGGCGTCGGCTATGCCGGCGGCACCAGCAACAACGCCTACGGCATCCTGGCACAATCGCTTGGCGGCGGCGGCGGCAACGGCGGTTTCGCTGGCTCGTTGTCGGCTGCCGGTGCGGTTGGCATCGGTGTTTCGGTCGGCGGCACAGGCGGCGCGGGTGGATCGTCGGGCTTCGTCGATGTCACCAACACCGGTGACGTCGCGACGGCGTTCGACAATTCTGGCGGCATTCTCGCCCAGTCCGTTGGCGGCGGCGGCGGTAACGGCGGCTTTGCCGTGTCGGTGGCCGCGTCGGCGTCCATTGAAGATATCGGCGCTTCTGCGGCAGTCTCGGTCGGCGGATTTGGCGGCCAGGCAGGCGGCGCGGATTATGCCACGGTAACCAGCACCGGCACCGTTTTCACCGAGGGCAACGATTCTAGTGGCATCGCTGCGCAGTCCATTGGCGGCGGCGGCGGCAATGGCGGATTCAGCGTGGCGGGCGCCGCCACGCTTGGCGCGGCCGGCGTCGGCGTATCAGTCGGCGGGTTCGGAGCCGGTGGCGGTGCGGCGAGCACTGCCAACGTGACGAGCTATGGCGACGGTTTTCAGGTACTGCCCACCTTCGGGACGACGACACTCGAGACTGAGGGCAACCTGTCGAACGGCATTCTCGCCCAATCGCTGGGCGGCGGCGGCGGTAATGGCGGTTTCTCGGTCGGTGCCGGCCTCGCGGCCGGAGGGGCTGGAATCGGTATTTCGGTTGGCGGCTTCGGCGCCGGCGGCGGCGACGCTGATGCGGCGACTGTCACGAGCTACAACAACATCCTGACCGAAGGCGCTTTCTCGAACGCAATCGAAGCCCAATCGCTGGGCGGCGGTGGCGGCAATGGCGGCTTCTCGGCGGCGGCGTCGGGCGGTTCGGAGTTTGCGGGCTCGGTCTCGGTGGGCGGCTTTGCGCTGAGTGGCGGCGGTAACGGTGCTGTGGTCACGGTTACGGATTACGGCACGCTGGAAACCGTAGGCGACAACTCGAATGCGATCCTTGCCCAGTCGGTCGGCGGCGGTGGCGGCAATGGCGGCTTCTCGCTTTCAGGCGCCTTCACCGTGGGCTCGGCCGGCGTCGGCGCGAGCGTAGGCGGTTTTGGATCCAACGGCGGCAATGGCGACACGGTGACCGTCAACAGCTACGGAGCTGGCTATGACGTCGTGCCGACGGCCGGCGTGGTGACGATCCAGACCGGCGCGCAGGATTCCAACCAGCTCGACGGCGAGAATTCCAACGGCATTCTCGCCCAATCGATCGGCGGCGGCGGCGGCAATGGCGGATTCTCAATCGGCGCGGGATTCTCCACGGGCGGCGGCGGCATCGGCGTGTCGGTGGGTGGTTTCGGCGCGGGCGGCGGTGCTGCCTCAACGGTGATGGTGACGAGCTACAACAACATTCTCACCAGCGGCTATCAGTCGAACGCGATCTCTGCGCAGTCGCTCGGCGGCGGCGGCGGCAATGGCGGGTTCTCCGGCGCCGCATCGGCCGGTTCGGAGTGGTCCGGTTCGGTTTCCGTTGGCGGCTTTGCGCTGAGCGGCGGCGGCGATGCCGGTCTGGCCGAGGTGGACAGCTACGGAACGCTTGAGACCATCGGCGACAGCGCGAACGGCATCCAGGCACAATCCATCGGCGGCGGCGGTGGCAACGGCGGCTTCTCGCTGTCAGGGACGTTCACGCTCGGCACGGCAGGCGTGTCGGCCAGCGTTGGCGGCAAGGGATCGAATGGCGGTCTCGGCGGCGATGTGACGGTCAACAGCAATGTCGGCCTGATGCTTACCAATGACAACGCGACCATCGAAACGATGGGACAGAGCGCCAACGGCATCGAAGCCCAGTCGATCGGCGGCGGCGGCGGCAACGGCGGCTTCTCGGGCAGCTTCACGGCGACAGCCAATGCGAAGGCATCGCTGTCGTTGAGCGTCGGCGGTTTCGGCGGCCCGGGCAACGCGGCCAACACCGTCTCCGTGACGAGTGTCGACAACATCCTGACGAACGGCGCCGGCTCGGACGGCATTCTGGCCCAGTCCGTCGGCGGCGGCGGCGGCAACGGCGGCTTCAGCTTCGCCGGCACCGTTTCGGTCCCGACCGGCAACAGCTTCAGCATGTCCGCGTCGCTTGGCGGTTTCGGCGGTTCGGCCGGCGACGCCGGCACGGTCACGGTGGACTCCACTGGACTCATTTCGACGATGGGCGAAGACGCCAGCGGTACAGTCGCGCAATCGCTGGGCGGCGGCGGCGGTAACGGAGGCCTTAGCGTTGCCGGTACGTTCAATTTTGCCAGCCAGAACAACGTGCCTTCGATCACCGCTTCGGTAGGCGGGTTTGGTGGTGCTGGCGGCGCGGCCGAGGACGTTGGCGTGACGCGATTAGGGACGACAACCACACTCGGCGACTCGTCTTATGGCGTCTTGGCGCAATCGATCGGCGGCGGCGGCGGCAACGGCGGATTGAGCGTGGCCGGCTCCATCGGCGGACCGGATGCAAAGCAGATCTCCGCCTCGGTCGGCGGCTTCGGCGGCGCCGGCAGCGGCGCGGGCGACGTGACGGTCAACAACACCGGCAACATCACCACCGGCGCGCCTGCGGTCACCGTCGACCTTGCGACCTATATCGACAATCTGTTTGGCAATCCCATTCCGGTGGACGAGCTTCGGCAGAACTTCATCGATAACGGGCTTGCTACGACCCAGCTCCTGGTGACTGGAAATAATTCGGCCGGCATTCTCGCCCAATCGATCGGCGGCGGCGGCGGCAATGGCGGCTTCGCCTTCTCCGGTGCGGTGGGCCCGACGGGCGAGAATACCAGCGTTCAAGTCGGCCTGACGGTCGGCGGCTTCGGTGGTAGCGGCGGAACGGCAGGCAACGTCGACGTCACCAATAACGGACTGATCACGACCTATGGCGCCAACGCCGCAGGCATCGAGGCCCAATCGCTGGGCGGCGGCGGCGGCAATGGCGGTTCCGCGTTGACGGGACTGCTTGCGGCCGGCGATCCGAGCTCGGGCGGCAAAGCGGTGAACGTTGCGGTGTCGGTCGGCGGCCTTGGTGGTAACGGCAATATCGCGGGCACGGTTCGTGTCGAACAAACCGGCGGCATCGTGACCGAAGGACCGGGCTCCGACGGCATTCTCGCGGAGTCGATCGGCGGCGGCGGCGGCACCGGCGGCGGCGCGAACTCCTTGTCACTGCAATTGGCGACCTCTTGCACGTTGGAAGTGCCTCTCCTGCCGAAGATCAAGAACTGCCAGTCCCCCAAGAATCCGAGCGTGAACGTGCAGATCGATGTCGGCGGCGAAGGCGGCACGGGCAATGACGCCAACACCGTCACGGTCATCAACCACAGCTTCATCACGACTTCCGGCGATTCCTCTACGGGCATTTCAGCGGAGTCGATCGGCGGCGGCGGCGGCGATGGCGGCCGGGCGATCGTCGGGCTGACCGGATTGTTCAGCGGCTCCGAATATGTCGATTACGCCACGATTGCCACGATGCCTATCTCGACAACGGGCTTCGTCCAAGGTCTTGGCCGGGTCACGGTCGGCGGCTTCGGCGGCGCGGCCGGCAACGGCAGCACGGTCAATGTCACCAATCAGGGCGTGATTACGACAACCGGCAACTCCGCCGGCGGCATCTCCGCCCAATCGATCGGCGGCGGCGGCGGCAACGGCGGTAACGCAAGCTCCGGCGTCACCGGCCTGTTCAGTCTTGGTGGTTTCGGCAGTGCCAGCGGCAAAGGCGGCGACGTGACCGTCACCAACGAGCTCGGCGGCAATATCGACACTTCGGGCATGGCGTCGGATGCGATCTTCGCGCAGTCGATCGGCGGCGGCGGCGGCAATGGCGGCTCGGCCGGCGGTCTTATCGCGATCGGCGGTTTTGGTGCCGCCTCTGGCGACGGCGGTACGGTCGAAGTCGACAACAGCGCAGGGCTGCAGACTTCGGGCGATCAGGCCGAGGGCATTCTGGCGCAATCGATCGGCGGCGGCGGCGGCAATGGCGGCGGCACCGGCTTGTCGGGCTTCGCGCTCGGCGGCGAAACCAGCGGCTCGACCGGCGATGGCGGTGCTGTGACCGTGAACAATTATTCCACGGCCACGATCTGGACAACGGGCAAGATGGCGGACGGCATCGAAGCGCAGTCCATCGGCGGCGGCGGCGGCAAAGGCGGCGGCAGCACGCTGGCCGCAGCTATCACCGTCGGCGGTCACGGCGGCAGCGCCGGCGATGGCGGCAAGGTGACGATCACCAACAACGGCCAAATCGAGACCGACGGCGACGATTCGATCGGCATTTTCGGCCAGAGCACTGGTGGTAGCGGCGGCGACGGCGGCGGATCGATCGTCTCGCTTGTCAACGTTGGCGGTTATGGCGGATCGAGCGGCAAGGGCGGCGAAGTCGACATCACGAACACGAACTTGGTCCTGACCTACGGCGCGGGCTCGGATGCCATCCGTGGCCAGTCCATTGGCGGCGGCGGCGGCTCGGCCGGCGGCGTCGGCGAAGATCTGACGAGCGGCGGCTTGGGACTTGGCCTGCTCGTCTCGGTGGGCGGCTCGGGCGGCGGCGGCGGCGATGGCGGTGTCGTTGACATCATCAATTCCGGCACGTTGGAGACCGTAGGCAACGACGCCTATGGCATCAACGCCCAATCGGTCGGCGGCGGCGGCGGCGATGGCGGCCGTGCCATCGGGCTGGTGGCCGTTGGCGGTTCCGGCGGCAGCTCCGGCAATGGCGGGTCCGTAACCGTGACCAACAATGCCGGCGGCACCATCTGGACCCAGGGCACGATGGCGGACGCCATCTTCGCCGAGTCTGTCGGCGGCGGTGGCGGCAATGCCGGCGGTGCCTATAGCGGTTCGCCGTTTGGGTTCTCGACCAGCGTTGGCGGTTCGGGAGCCGGCGGCGGCGCAGGCGGAACCGTGCAGGTCGACAATTACGCCACGGTCGAGACCGATGGCGCAGCGACGGAAGCCATCTTCGCGCAATCTGTCGGCGGCGGCGGCGGCAATGGCGGCATTGCCGGCAGTTTCAACCTCCAGACTTTGCCGGCCACGCCCGCCGTGGGCGTCAGCGTCGGCGGCAGCGGTGGTATCGGCGGCAATGGCGGCAATGTGACCGTCAACAATCACAGCACCGGCACGATCACCACCAATGGCGCCAATTCGACGGGAATCTTCGCGCAGTCAGTGGGCGGCGGCGGCGGCACCGGTGGTTATGCCATGACGGTTTCGGCGTCGCTGGTTGGCTCGGTCGGTGTCTCGCTAGGCGGCAGCGGCGGAGCGGGCGGCAATGGCGGCACAGTGAATGTCTCGAATGCGGGCCAGATCGTGCTCAACGCCAAGAACTCGGTTGGAATCGTGGCGCAGTCCGTTGGCGGCGGCGGTGGCGTCGCGGCTGATGCGCTCGCCGTGTCGGTCGTGCCGGTCTTCATCGGCGGCCAGTCGGGTGCCAACGGCACGGGCGGCAACGTCACCGTCACCAACAGCGGCTCCATCGTCATCAACGGCAACAACTCGCTCGGCATCTTCGCGCAGTCGGTGGGCGGCGGCGGCGGCATGGTCATGCCGGGCGGCGGCGCCACCAGCGTCGTGACCGAAGCGGGCGGATCGGGCGACGGCGGCACCGTGACGGTGGACAATACGGCCGGCTCGATCATCATCAACGGCGCCAACAGTGCTGCGATGTTCATACAGAGCGTCGGCGGCGGTGGCGGCGCGGTGGGCCTCGATGCCGATCCGCCGAATCAATGCGCGGCGTTCATGTTCTGCGGCGCGGCCGGCGGCGCGGGCGCGGCGCAAGCGACGACCATCAATCAGACGGGCGATCTCATTGCGACCGGTGCCAATTCGATCGCATTGGTCGCGCAAAGCGCGGCGGCGGGCGGAAACGGCGACATCACCGTCAATATCCTCAATCCGATCGGCGGCACGAGCCTGATCATCGGCGGTCTAGGTCCGCTCTATCCCGAGAACGGCGCGGGCGTAGAGATTCTCGACGGCAACAACAACACGCTGAACAACAACGGCGTGATCTCGGCCACGCAGACGATTACCGGGACGATCACCGGCTACTCGGCAAATGACGGCACCTTCACGGTCGTTGGCTCGGGCGGCTCGGTTTCTACGATTTCGGGCATCGAAGGCTATGCCGTCATCGCGACCGACGCGAACACGACGGTCAACAGCGGCGGCGTCCTGATGGGCTCCGTCGATTTGGGGCTGTCGGGCACGAACGCGATCAACGTCTTGCCTGGCGGCGTCTTCGATGCCGGCTCGACGGTCATTGTGGGCGGGGGCAATACCGTCACCAATTCGGGCCTGTTGTCTCCCGGTGCCTACAAGAACGTGTTCACCACCAACATCACCGGCAATCTGACCCAGACCTCGACCGGGACTTACGGAGTCGACCTCGATCTGACAACCGTGACCACCGATCTAACCAATGTCAGCGGCAGCGCCCATATGTCGGGCTATGTACTCGCTAACTTGGTCAATCCGCTGACGGCGCCGGGTTATGCGACGCCGGGCACGCATGATCCGGTGATCCTGACGGCCACTGGCGGCGTGACGACCTCCAACTTAACGCTTGAAGCATTCGACACCGCCGTTGCGAACTATTCGCTCGTCTACCCCGACGCAAACCACATCGAGCTGCAATACGTCATCGATTATTCGCCGGCGGGCCTAACGCCGAACCAGCATGCGATGGGCAATGCGGTCAATAAGATCCAGACGGCGCAGACCTCGCCCGCGTTTCGCCCGGTCGCGACGAATCTGTTCTATTTGCCCAACGTCGCGACGCTGGGCGCCGCTTACGATTCGCTCTCTGGCGAGGGCGAAGCGGCCGTGCAACAGACTGCGTTCAAGGCGAACGACTATTTCCTGTCGACGGTCGGTGCCCAGACGCGCGACTGGCTGTTGGGCGATCCACGCTCCTTGGACAATTTGTGGCGGGTTTGGTTCATGCCGTATGGCGGCGGCGGCAAGTACTCCGGCAGTGCGGCCGTAGGCTCAGCCGACGTGTCTCAGTCCGGACGCGGATTCGCCATCGGCGTCGACCGCCAGGTCCAGCCGGATGTCCTCGTGGGCTTGGCCTTCGGCCTCGGCACCTCCAGCTTCGATGTTCCTGATCGCGACACGACCGGGACGGTCAAGTCGGTTCATGTCGGCCTGTACGGCGGTTGGCACGAGGAGCATGCATACTTCAACGGTACCTTCGCCTACGATGACTTCAGCAACTCCGAAGCGCGCACGGCGAGCATTCCGCTCGTGCTCCTGCCGGCTTCGCAGTTCATCGACGGCCCCTATGTCGTTCCGGGCTTCCTCGAGCATTTGCGGGGCGCTTTCGGCGCGACTTCGTATAGCGGCCATTTCGAGGCGGGTTACCGCAACGACTTCGGCGACTTCGACATCACGCCTTTCGCCGGCTTGGAATTCGGCGCTCTGCAAACCGACGCATTCACAGAGCAGAACAACGGCGGGCCAAGTATGATAGGACTTTCCTACGCCAACCAGAACATCTCGTCGCTTCCGAGCTTCCTCGGCGCCCAACTCGATTCGAAGTCCGATCTGGGCGATGGCAATACGCTCAACGCGTGGGTGAGGGCGTCCTGGAAACACGAGTTCGATCCAAACCGCTCGACCGAAGGTTCGTTCATTTCGGCGCCGGGCTTCGAATTCAGCGTCGAGGGAGCGGAGCCGCCGCGCGATGCCGCCGTTACCGATGTAGGCCTCTGGATTCATGGCACCGACAACGTCTCCGTCTATCTCGACTTCAACGGAGAGTTTGCCGGCCGCAGCCAGGACTACTCCGGAACGGGCGGGATCAAGATCACCTGGTGACGTGGCCGCGGCGCGACCGTTGCCACAACGCAACGGGAACGACGCGCGAACTCAATCAGCGGACAAAACGCGGACAACGCGACCATGAATGTCTACGTAGACCACCAACTTGTCCATGCGCCCAGGAGCAAGGTGGATAAGGCCTACGACCGAACGAAATATTTGGATGAACGCCGGAAGATGATGCAGGCCTGGGCGGACACTCTCGATGACATCGCCAGCGGAGGCAAGGTGATCGTCGGGACGTTCAGCTAGACAGCCTAGCCGCAATTGCGAGCCATGCAGCTCGCCCGACCCGGCGTGCGGTTGGTAGCGATAACATATTAACATACTAATATGAAAATACTCTTCTCAGAGAAGGCGTAACAAATTATTGTTCGTCCGATGCACAAGCTGAATGCAAATACGTATTCTTGGGAGGAGCGCGTCAGGCTATTTCTGAAGGCCGAGATCGCGCGTGCTGATATCACGTATGGGGAGCTAGCTTTACGTTTGCAGAAATACGGCTTATCGGAAAGCGCCGCCTCAATCTCCAATAAGCTCAGACGTGGAACTTTCTCGGCGACGTTCTTTCTCGCAGCCGTTGCAGCGCTCGATATCGAAACGATAAAGCTCGATGATTTGATGAGTCACAGCACGCAATCCTACCCGTCTCGCGAGGACCTGGGCGCCTAAACGCGGCATCTCGGATCAGAGCCGCCCGCTGATGGTAAGCTGAATCGCTACCCTCTTGCATTCCGCGAAGCTCTATATCCCTATCACGTTCGGCCCGTAGACAGCCTCCTTTCCCGCTCACGAGCTTGACCATGAAACCGCCACTGGCGCCGACATTTTTTGCAAAAGAAGTGACAGGAGCCAGACGCTTTTACCGCAACCTCGCCTTATCATCGGGCGGCCTGCTGAAGGTCGTCGCCGGGGGAATCGAGCATTGCGGCCCGACGTACTGCGTCGAGCGGGCGTCCTTCCCGTTCGCAACCATCGAATATGTCGCCAGAGGACATGGCGAACTTCACATGCAGGGGAAGCGCTTCGACCTTGGTCCAGGATGCGTGTTTGCCTATGACAAAGGTGTACCGCACCGGATAACCTCGGACGCGCGCGGCACGCTCGTCAAATACTTTGTGGCGTTTACCGGCGGTCGGGCGTCTCGTTTTCTCGATGAGTGCGGGCTGCCGGCGGGACGCTTGGCCCAGGTTTCGCCCGCCGATGCATTGGCCGCCCTCTACGAAGAACTGGTGTGGGCCGGGGCGCGGAGTGATCCGCGGTCCGACGCCTATTGCCGGAAGATCCTCGAATGCCTAGCCGTGCGTCTTTGCCTCTCGCTCAAGAGCGGAGCCGAGCACGAAACCGCCAGCTTTCGAAAGTACTTGGATTGCAGGGATTACATCGAACGCAATTTCCTGGAAGTCCATGGTGCGCGGGAGATCGCCGGCCGCTGCGGCGTCAGCGAAGTTCACCTGTGCCATCTGTTTCGCCGCTACGACCATCAAACGCCCTACCGTCTGCTCATACGGTTGAAGATGAATTATGCGGCCGCGCTGATCCAGCAAACCGACTTGCTAGTGAAACAGGCCGCGCAAGCCGTTGGCTATTCCGACCAGTTTCATTTCTCGCGCGTCTTCCGCGAGTTCCTCGGCGTTCCGCCCAGCGAATGGCGACGCATGAACAACGTGCCGCCGCTCGACGGCTGAACGAGCTTAGGGCGCTTCGGCTTTGCGCGATGCGGTCAGGGCATAGGCGTCACATCGGGCGCACGCTGCTCGATGGCTTTGCGATCCGGCAGATCGGGCGACAAAAGCGCAGAGAGGCCGCGCGGCATGTCGGCCTCCTTTAACGATAGAGCGGGCCGTAGGCGGCGCAAGCGCGATAGTCGGCGCTTTCCGCGTCCATGCCGAACATGCTCCACGCGCTGGGGCGGAACAACGCCGCGTCCGGCACATTGTGCATCGCCACGGGAATGCGCAACATGGCGGCGAGCGTCATCACTTCGGCGCCGACATGGCCGTGCGAGATGGCGCCATGATTGGCGCCCCAGGCGCGCATGACCTCATAAACCGAAGCAAACGGCCCTTTGCCGGTCAGGCGCGGCGCAAACCAAGTGGTTGGCCAAGCCGGGCTGGTGCGCAGATCGAGCGTGTCGTGAACTGCTTCTGGCAAGGCGACGCTCACCCCTTCGGCGATCTGCAGGACGGGACCGAGCCCTTCGACCAAGTTGAGGCGCACCATGGTGAGCGGCATTCCGCCACGCGTGACGAAGTCGGTCGAGAAACCACCGCCGCGGAAATAATAGACATCGGCCGGACAGAAGCGGGTGAGCTTGAGACAGGCGGCGACATCGGCCTCGCTGACCTCCCAAAACGGCTTGATCGCCGGCTTGCCGTCCACTTGCATTTCACCGGTGGCGTCTAGGCACGTCGAGCCCGAGTTGATGAGATGCATGATACCGCCTGCCGCTTCGCCGTCGGGCTTCCAGCCGGTCACGCGCGCGATCGCCGACGGGCTCCAATAGGTGCGCACGTCGGAGAAAATCTGCGCCTTGGCGGTCAGCAGATAGTTGAACAACATGCCCACGCCGTTGAGGCAGTCGTTTTCGGTCGCCAGCACATAGGGCGTGCGCACGCCGTTCCAGTCGAAGGACGAATTCAGAATGGTCTCCATGAAATCGCCGTTCGGCATGAAGTCGGTCCATTGGCGCTGGCCCTGGAAACCAGCCAGAATGGCGTGATGGCCGAGCGATTCCTCGCCGTATCCCATCGCGGCGAGCCGCGGATTTCCTACCATCAGGTCGCGGGCGATGAGCGCCATCTGGACGCAGATCTCCCACTCCTTCTGCTTCTGTTCGGTCGTGTGGCGTTCGGCCTCGGCGTTGAAGTCGCGCCCTTCAATGCAATTTTCCTTCGTCCAGGCCAGGGCGCGAACGAATTCCGCGCGGTCGAAGATGCCCTGCTGGATGCGCCGCATGAGCTCGCTCATGTCGACGCATTCGATGCGCATGCCGAGATAGTTCTGGAAGAAGGACTGATCGACGATTGAACCGGCGATGCCCATCGAAACGCCGCCCAGGCTTAAATAGGACTTGCCGCGCATATGAGCGACGGCCAAGGCACAGCGCGCAAAGCGCAGGATTTTGTCCTTCACGTCGGCCGGCACGCTCCTATCGTCGCGGTCGGCGACGTCGTGGCCGTAGATGCCGAAGGCGGGAAGACCTTTTTGATTGTGCGCCGCCAGTACCGCGGCGAGATAGACCGCGCCGGGGCGCTCGGTGCCGTTGAAGCCCCAAACCGCCTTGGGGATCGTCGGGTCCATATCCATGGTTTCAGAGCCGTAGCACCAGCACGGCGTCACCGTGATGCTCGCCCCGACATTCTCGCGGCGGAACTTGTCGGCGCAGGCGGCCGCTTCGGCGACGCCGCCGATGGTCGTATCGGCGACGATGCAGGAAACCGCCTCGCCGTTCGGATGGCGCAGGGTCGCAGAGATCAGCGCGGCGGTGGCTTTGGCCATCGCCATGGTCTGCTCTTCCAGCGCTTCGCGCACGCCCTTGCGTCCGTCGATCGTCGGGCGAATGCCAATCTTGGGCAAAGTCCCGGAAAACAAGTTGTTCATTCGGCGTCTCCCTTATGTGTTGCGGCCGGTCGTCACGGCAGCCGATCGCCGACGCGTTCCGGCGGAATGACTTGACATTCGAGCGAAGGCATCGCTGAGTTGAAACGCCTTCCCGATCGTCTTGCCCAGCACGACCACGCCGTGATCGCCCAGCAGGCAAGTGGCGATCGTCTCTTTGTGAAGGACGAGTTTGTCTAGCATGGTTCTTGCCGTCGAAGAGTTGAGAGGCGCTCGAAACGTGCCAGCGCGTTGTCCAGCCCCGGCAACCGTTGCGGCTCGACCGCAATGGGCGGAAACGACAGGCGCACGGCGCGGCGGGCTTGAGAAACGTCCGACAGTTCGCCTAGCGCAATCAGTTGCGCCAAAGCGTTACCGATGGCGGTCGCCTCGGTAGGGCCGGCCAGCACGGGAAGTCCGGTCGTTGCGGCACAAAGACGGTTCAACATCATGGCGTTGGAACCGCCGCCTACCACATGCAGACGCGTGAAGCGGCGTCCGGTAACGTCGGACAGCAGGCGCAAACGCTTGCGGTAGAGCAAAGCAAGACTTTCATAGGCGCAGCGGATCAACTGGGCCGGCGTTTCGGGAACCGGCTCGCCCGCTTCGCGGCAGGCGGCGCGGATTTCCGCGATCATGTCGGCGGGATGGAAGAAGCGCGCGTCTGCCGGATCGATCAGAGAACGGAACGCGTCGGCGCGTCCAGCCTCCGCAGCCAGTCCGGCGGCGTCGGCGTCGGCAAGCAGGCGCTGAATTTCCTGAACCAGCCACAGTCCGGTGACGGTGAACTGTACGCAATAAGTACCGCCGTAACCCCGTTCGTTGCCGAGCCCGGCCTCTCTTGCCTCGGTGGTGCAGTACGGGACAGGCGATTCGGTTCCCAGGATCGACCACGTGCCGCTCGACAGATAGGCCCAGTTGCCGCCTTCGTCGGCCGGCACGGCAAGGATCGCCGACTGTGTATCGTGCGCGGCCGGTGCAATAACTTTGATACCCGGCAAGCCGGTCCGTTTCTGCAGTCGCCGCGAAAGTTCGCCCAGCATCGTGCCGGCCGGCACCGGTCTTAAGAGAGCCGAGCGTTGGAGCGCAAGCGTCGCCAGAGCTTCATCCCACCAGCTTCCGTCCAATGTCAGCATTTGACTGGTGGAGGCGAGTGTTGTTTCGACGCCGGCAACGCCGCCCAACCAGAAGTGGGTATAATCGGCGGTGAACAACAGCCGGTGGGCGCGGCGCAAGAGCTCGGGCTCGTCCTGGCTTTGAGCGTAGAGTTGATAAAGCGTGTTGAACGGCAGCGCCGACAACCCGGTCTTCTCGAACAGCAGCGCCGCGCTGATGTGTTGCGTCGTGAAGCGCTCGACCTGACCGTCGGTGCGGCCATCGCGGTACGAAACCGGCGGTGCGATCAGCGCGCCGTCGTCGTCCAACAGGACGTAATCCACGCCCCAGGAAGCGGCGCCAATGCTGCGATAAGACCGGCCGGAGACTGCGGCCGCCGCAAGCGCCGTTTCGACCTGGCCGTAGATCGCCGGATAATCCCAGATCAGATGTCCGCCCTGTTGGCGCGGAGCGTGGGCGAAGCGCGCGAGTTCGTCGAGGCTGAGCCGGCCATTCGCCAAGCTGATGTCGACCAAGCGAATGCTCGATGCGCCGAAGTCCAGCGCCAAGCAATGCGTGCCGTTGCCCAAACCGCGCCTCCCCGGCACCGATCTCGTTATGATTGGCCGTCAGCCTTCCCGGACCGCGAGTATCCCTGCCGCAAATCAAAGCATACGAGCCGCGCAGCAGTCGCCAAATGCACGATTTGATCCTGGCATGGAGAATTTTGTCTTCTGCCGTGCCTGCTAAACCGCATCGCTTGCAGCCAGTTTGCCACCGCCGGACCAGCACGCTGCGTTCGCTGTATATGAGCACTCCGGCACCGACAGGCGACAAAATGGCTATTCAATTCACGTGCTTGCGTTACAGGACATCGTGGACGGCATCCGCGGTACGAACACAGGCGAACAGACGCAGCGCGATGCCGCGCTCAGGCGCAAATCGCCAGATGCAAGGAGCGTCTTTCCTGGCTGACGGACACGTTGATCGATGCCGTCATAGATAAGGATGTCTATGAGACGAAGAAAACGGAATTGTTCAATGAGGCACCCGCTCCCGAACACCATCATGAGGCAAATGATCTCGACAAGGACCCCGACCCCGGCGTGGATATCAAATCGGGCATGACAGCAGTCCGTAGTTAAAGGGCCAATTCACCGTAATTGATTGGTGCACCGCTCGAGACTGCAGTAGACAAGCCATTTCGCTGGGTGAGCCGTTGGAGGCGAGATATCATGCGTTTGACGAGACGGAATCTTCTCTACGCGGCCGCGTTAGGAAAGATGCTCGTGGACGCGGCCTGGCCGGCCGGGGCATCGGTCGCGCGTTCCTCGGACGCTCATCCGCGGTTTCCAAGGGTGGAATGGCTGGTTGCGCCGGTCGGTATCGACACGCTTCAGCCGCGCTTCACCTGGCTGATTGCTGCAAGCCGTTCACGGAACCTGCGCCAGACCGCGTGCCGCGTTCTGGTCGCCAGTTCGCGGCAGCAGCTCAAGCGCGGACACGGCGACATCTGGGACAGCGGACGGCACGATACAACGGACCTCCGATTGCGCCCCGACGTCAGGCTGCCTTTGTGTTCTCAGACCCAATACTGGTGGGCGGTGATGGTGTGGGATGGAAGCGGCAGACCATCGCCATGGAGTTCTCCCGCACCGTTTGTCACGGGCATCGTCGCACCGAATGATTGGCAGGGGCGCTGGATCGCGGCGACACGGGACCGAGCCGCGGAGCAACTGCCGCCGCCGGCGATCGGAACGCGTCAAACGGTCGACGCCGAGCCGTTGCCGATTTTCCGCCGCAGATTCGATCTCGCCCGGCGCGTTCGCTTCGCGGCCGTGTGCGTCTCGGGCCTGGGACATTACGAATTGCTGGTGAACGGGCGCCCTGCCTGCGCCAGCGTCCTCAATCCCGGCTGGACGAACTACCGCGAGACCGTGTTCTACAACACGTTCGACGTCACCAAGCTGCTGCGGCGCGGGCGCAATGTCTTGGGCGTCATGCTCGGCAATGGTATGTACAATGTCGAGAACTACGCTGGCCGATACACCAAGTTCGTCGGTTCTTTCGGACAGCCGAAGCTGATCCTTCAGCTCAGGATCGTATTCGACGACGGCAGCGAGACGACTCTCGGAAGCGATCTCGCCTGGCAGACAAGGCCCGGTCCGATCGTCTTGTCGTCTCCGTACAATGAAGATTTCGATGCCCGCAAAGCCTCGCCGAACTGGACGAGGGAGCGCGACGGCGGCTGGGCCGGGGTTTTCTTGGTCGATGGCCCTGGCGGCAAACTGCGCGCCCAGAACATTCCCGGCGTCGGCGAAGCCGCGACGTTCAGGCCAGTCACCGTGACCCAACCCACGCCCGGGGTGTTTGTCTACGATCTCGGACAGAATTTCGCCGGCTGGCCGAAAATCACCGTCCGGGGACGTGCTGGAACCACCGTCAAGCTGACGCCGGGAGAACTGTTGGCGGAAGACGGGCAGGTGAGCCAGGCCAACATCGTCGGCCGGCCGGGCATTGAGGCCTGCTACAACTACACGCTGCGGGGCGGCGGCGCCGAGCGATGGCATCCGCGTTTTTCCTACTTCGGGTTTCGCTATCTGCAGGTCGAGGGCGCTGCGCCGCCGAAGGCCGCTCGCAAGGGGCAGGCCGTTCTGTTGTCGTTGGAAGGCGTATTCCTGCATACGGCGCTGCGCCAGACGGGAGTGTTCCGGTGCAGCGATGGGCTGTTCGAACGGATCCACAGGTTGATCAAATACGCCCTGCTCAGCAACACGTTCAGCGTCCTGACGGATTGCCCGCAACGCGAAAAGCTCGGATGGCTGGAGCAGACTTATCTCAACGCCGATACCGTTTTCTACAACCAGGACGCCATCACGCTGTACGAGAAGATCGCCAACGATATCGTCGACAGCCAGAGGCCGGACGGAATGGTGTCCGGAATCGCACCCGAATACGTCGCTTTCGTAGCCAAGGACGGGAGCAATACGATTTGGCGCGATTCGCCGGAATGGGGCGCAGCCGTCGTCTTTTCTCCGATGGCGGCTTACCGCTATTCCGGTGACACCTTCGCGTTGTCCGTCGCCTATCCCGCGATGCGCCGCTATGCGCGTTATCTTAATAGCCGGATGAAGAACGGGCTGCTCGGCTACGGCATGGGCGACTGGTACGACGTCGGCCCCAAGCCGCCCGGGCCGGCGCAGCTTACCAGCCTGACGCTGACCGCGACGGTGTCGTACTACGCCATGCTTCGCGACATGGCTGCCATTGCCACCCTTCTGGGCGAGAACGGCGACGCGGTCGATTACGCCCGCCAAGCGGAGGACGTAAAGCGCACCATAAACGATCTTCTGTTCAACAAGACCTCCGGTGGCTACGACAGCGACAGCCAGACGGCCAACGCCATGCCGTTGGCCTTGGGTATGGTTCCGTCCGCCTGGCGCCCGCCTGTGCTGGCGAATCTCGTCCGGGATATTCGCGCCCACGCCGATCACGTCACCGCCGGCGACGTCGGTTTTCATTATGTCGTCTTGGCCCTCATGGAGAACGGCCGCGCCGACGTGCTTTACGACATGCTGTCGCGGACCGACAAACCCAGCTACGGCTACCAGCTGGCGCGCGGCGCCACCTCGTTGACCGAGGCCTGGGACGCCAATAGGCACGCCTCGCAGGACCACTTCATGCTCGGCCACGCCGAGACGTGGTTCTACCGCGGCCTCGCCGGCATCAACCTCGACATGGGTGCGGCGGAGGGCGAACGGATCCGGATCGCGCCTCAAATCATTCCTCAGATCGCGGGCGTTTCCGCCACCTACCGTTCGGTGCTCGGCGACATCCTGTGCGCCTGGCGGTGGCGCGGCCGCGCGGCGGAGATCTTCGTTGCCGTTCCGCCTGGCGCGCAGGCCAAGGTCGTCTTGCCATCGGATGCGGCGGAGCGGATTCGGGAAAGCGGCAGACCGCTATCGTCGGCGGAAGGCGTTCTCCATGTCGTCAGCGACGCGACGCAGACGACGATCGCCATCGGCTCGGGCGATTACCGCTTTACCGTCTTGATGCTCTGAGACCCAGGCGGATCACGCCGTCTCCAGGCGCAGTACGTAGGGAAGTTTCACGCGATCGGGAAGCGTCGCCGACAGCCCATCGGCCGTTTGTGACCAGGCCACCGGCTTGGGCGATCCCAAGAGCCGTACCTGTCCGACCGGCTGCTTGAGATACGGCGTGCCGCGATAAAGCGTCTTGATGAGGACCTTGCCGTCGTTCGCGTAGGCAAGTCCGATCGCATAAAGCGCGTTGCCCCTGGTAGTAAAGCGGATGTCGGCGGGAGAATAGACGCGGTTGGTCACCTCTTTTTTTTCGCCGGTCCCGGTGTCTGAAGGGCCTTCGCCGTAGAGCAGCCAGGGCGTCGTGTCGTAGATGGCCTCGCCGTTCACCTTGAGCCACTCGCCGATCTGAAGCAACACGCTCACGGCCTGCGACGGAATGGTGCCGTCAGCCTTCGGTCCGACGTTCAGCAACAGGTTGCCGTTCTTGCTGACGACGTCGACAAGATCGCCCAGCAGGGATTCCGCGCTGCGATAGGAATCGTGATCGACGTAACCCCACGACTTGATACTGACGGAGGTGTCGCTTTGCCAAGGCCGCAGCCTGAGCGCATCGAGCTTGCCGCGTTCGATATCGAGAACCGCCGCTCCCGGCGGAAAGGCCTCCATCTTGTAGGTGAGAACCGCTCCGCGACCGTGCCTGGCCGCCATGTTGTAATAGTAGGCCGCGATGCGCTTGAGGTAAGGCTCGAACGCGCTCTGATTGATCCACCAATCGAAATAGACGAAGTCAGGGTGGTACTTCGCGATCACTTCGCCGCTGCGCGCCAGCCAGTCGTCGAGGAAGTCCTTCGACGGAGGCAGCCAGCGCTCGAGGTGGCTGGGGTTGGGCTCGCTCACGGTCGTTTTGCGATCCGCCGGCAGGGTCATCGGCTCGGCCGGCCCATACAGCCCGCTGTAGCGCGGGTCGCTCACATCCGAGGGGAACTCGAGGCCGCCGTCATACCACCACCAATGTTCGGCGCGATGGGACGATACGCCGAAGCGTAACCCGCGCGCCGCCGCCGCCCTTGCCAGCGCCCCGACGATGTCGCGCTTCGGCCCCATCTTGGCGGCACACCAGGGCGTCAGCTCCGAGTCGTACATCGGGAAGCCGTCGCAATGTTCCGCCACCGGGACGACGTAGCGGGCGCCGGCGCGTACGAAGAGGTCGATCCACGCTGCGGCATCGAACTTGTCTGCCGTGAACCTTGGTATGAAGTCCTTGTAGCCGAATGTCGTTTGCGGGCCGTAGGTCGCGACGTGGTGGCGGTAGGCGTCGCTCCCTTTGATATACATGTTCCGGGAGTACCATTCGTTGCCGTAGGCGGGGACCGAATAAACGCCCCAGTGGACGAAGATCCCGAATTTGGCGGCGCGAAACCAAGCCGGTTCCCGATAGTTTTCCAGCGAAGACCAGTCGGCCCGGTAAGGCCCCCGCCTGACAGCGGCATCGATGGCCGACAATCGCCTGGCGAGAGTCTGCGGATAGCTGCGCTGTGCGGCTGGGCGCGCGGCGAAGGCGGGCGTGGCGGCGGATGCAAAGACGGCGGCCGCATCGCGCAGGAGCGTACGACGGTCAATGGGCATGAGGCATCTCGAGAAGGGCGACGTCCTGGCTGGCGAGCACGACTGTGCGGACGCCGTCACGATCGTGCAGGATATCCCGCATCGGCTGGGGAAGGTTTATCGTCTGGGACGCCGGGCCGTGGTTGATAAAGACGAATACGTCCTTGTTCTCTCCGCTACGCCGCATCGCTTCGACATCCTGAGGCAGTTCTGCGAACCAGGGCGCGACTTGGGCACTGGCCAATTCGGCCCGTACGAAATTACGCATCAGATCGGGATCAAGCAGGGTCCCCAAATAGACGATCTTGCCTTTGCCAAAGTCCCGGCCAATGGCGGCCGCCCGGCCGCTGAGCCAGGTACGGTTTTCGCCATAGCGCAGCAGCACGGCGGTTTGCGGCGTCGCGGGTCTGAGGTCCTCGCCCCAAATGGAAGCCGTGCCTTTGCCGTAGGCGCCGGAAACGTTCAGCGTATCGTCCAAGGCGTAGTACTGCTCGACACGCCCGCCGAGCACACTCGCGAGCGGTCCGGGCTGGCGCTGGACGTTCAGGCGGTTGAACTGGTCCTTCATGCCGCTGCGCGGCCCGAGGATCAGATGTCCGCCATGGCGCACGTAATCGGCCAGATGCTGCGCCAAGGCCTCCGGAATGACGTTCAGCTGCGGCGCGAAGACGATTTTGTAGCGGTCGAGCGGGGCGGTGGCATCCACGATGTCCACGGCATGGGTGATGTCGTAAAGCGGGCGATAGTAATCGAGCAGCACCTTCAGCTGGTCGTAGAGAACGCTGTGAGGCTGGAAGTCGATCGCCCACCGGCTGTCATAGGTGGTGATGATGGCGACATCCGACGCCGGCGTCGTCCCCGACAGGACCGAAGAAGCCTTGGCGAACTCATGGCCGATCGACGAAAACTCTTCATAGAGCGGTTCGGGATTGCCGTCGGGGCCGACCAAGGTTCCGTGATATTGCTCTTGGCCGTTCAGCGCGCTGCGCCATTGCCAGAACAACACCGCATCCGCGCCGTGGCCGACGGATTCCCAGGCCATCGCTCTGACTTCGCCGCGATCCAAGGCGGTGTTCACCGGCGCCCAATTGACGAAACCCGGCTGGGTTTCCATCACCCAGTAGTTCTGACGTTTCCAGCCGCGCACATAATCGCTAATTGCCGCGTGACGATAGAAATCGAGATGGCCTTGTCCGACATACGGGTTCCACGACACCAGATCGAGATCTTTGGCAATCTCGTAGTGATCCCAATTGTCGCTCCATCCCAGGCCGCCGACATCGGTCGTGACGAACTGGCCGGGAGCGATGAGGCCGCGCAGGATCGAGCGCTGGTTTTCCTGGTAGCTTCGCCAGGTGTCGGAGATGAAGCGCTTGGTGTCCAGCATGAGACCTGGATTGCCGGGGTTGGCAGTGAGCGGCACTTGGCTCCAATCGGTATAGGTCTGGCTCCAATAGGTCGTGGTCCAGACTCGGTTCAAGGCGCCGAGGTCGCGATAATGCTCGCGCAGCCAGTGCGCAAACATTTGGCGGGCTGCGCCGTCGTAGGAGGATTCTGTGTATTCGTTGTCGATCTGCCAGCCGACGACATCGGGATCGTGCCCGAAGCGCCGCGCCAACCGCTCGACGATGTCGCGGCAGAATTGGCGATAGAGAGGGCTCGAGATCGAGAACTGCCGGCGTCCGCCGTGCGCGGCGCGTTTTCCATCTGAATCGACGCGCAGCACCTTGGGATATTTCTGCGTCAGCCATGCCGGTGGCGTATCCGTCGGCGTGCCGATGACGACGCTGATATGGTGGCGTTCGGCGGCACGGATGGCGCGTGACATCCAGTTGAGATCATAGTTGCCCTCGCTCGGTTCCAGGCTGCTCCAGGCGAATTCCCCGATGCGCACGACGCTGACGCCCGCCGCTTCCATCAGCGCCAGATCCTTTTCCCAATCGGCCTCGGGCCATTGTTCGGGATACCAGGCCGCGCCGAACCACAACCGCTCGCCCGCCGTCGCTTGCGCGGGAGAGGACGCCGCGGCGGGAGTTGCCAAGAGGCCGCCGACCGCGAACACGATCGATGCCAAAAGAATGCGTGGTTTCATTGTGCGACCTCCCTATGGGAAATCAATACGGCGACATCGTGTGGGGCAAGCCGGACCGAGCGCGAGCGCGCGCCGCGCTTAGAACATCGTGCATCGGTTGCGGCATCGCAATGTGTCGTTCCTGCTCGCCGTGATTGATGAGGATGTGCTTGCCCGGCCCGTCTCTCGCGCAGACTTCGACATCGTCAGGGACCGGGATCGGCGGCCGGGCAGAGGCCTTGGCCAGTTCGGTCGCCAAGAAGCGACACATCAAGGATGGCTCCAACCAGGCGCCGAGATGGGTCATGCTGCTTTTGCCGACGGCGCGGGTTATGACGGTGCCCTGGCCGGAAAGCCAGGAGTTGTCTGTGCCGCAACGCAGGACGATCCTGGTAAGAGAAGTGCAAACCACCGCACGAACACCTCGTTCGTTTCGTCCGCGCTCCCCCGGGCTCTAGATCACACCAAAACCCCTGGCGCAAAGATGAGCGAATATGCACAGTTTCTTATCATCAATAAGCATTTTATTCCATTTTGTGCAACGTTAGCTCATTGTACGCTTGTTGACGGTCAGGGTGGGACATGCCGAACGGACCGCTTCGCCGGCCACCGATCTGGAACATCGACCGCCGCTTGTTGCTCAAGCTTCTGGCGGCAGCAGGTTACAGCACGTCGTTAAGCGCCCATGCAGCGGGCCGCGTAGCTTCAAGCACGCCGTACGATGCGAGAGACTTGCTCGAACGTTGGCATCATCCGCCGTCCGAAGCCAATCTAGGGGCCTATTGGTATTGGCTGGGCGGCAACGTAACGGCGGAAGGCATCACCGCCGATCTCGAAGCCATGCAGGCGGCGGGAATTTCGCAGCCGATGCTGTACACCATCGGCAAAAGCGACAAGAACTCTCCGGTTTCGCCGCCGGCCGACGCTCTGACGGAATACTGGTGGCAGCTCGTCGAGCACGCCGCGCAAGAGTCGGAACGGTTGGGACTGACGCTCGCGCTGAATTGCTGCGACGGCTGGGGAACGGCCGGCGGCTCTTGGATCACGCCCGAACTCTCGATGCAGCACGTTGTTTGGTCCGAGCTTACCGTCGCGGGCGGACAGGACTTGCTGGCCGATCTGCCAAGCGCCAAAGGCTATGACGGCTATTATCGCGACATCGCGATCCTGGGAATGCCCTTTCCCGAAGACTGGGAACAAACGAGCTTCAACGCCGGCGCGCGACTGACCACCGATCTGCCGTTGGAGGTAGACGATCCTCAGAAGATCACCGATCCGCGCAACGCCGAAGAGATTACCGATACCAAAGAGGACGGCTGGATCCTCTTTGCCTTTCCCGCGCCATTCACCTTGCGTTCGGTCACCGTGCACACGCCCTCGCCCGAGGGCTACGCGCCCGGCGTGTACCGCGCTGCCAACAGCCTGGAAGTGCAAGCCAGTGACGACGGCGTCGCGTTCCACACCATCGGAAGGCTCGAGTACCCCAAACACGGTTGGCAGACGGATCTCACGACGCTCACCCACGCCGTACCGCAAACCACGGCGCGGTATTTTCGTCTCTTGCATCACAAGATTGTCCCGCAACCTTACGAAGAGGAATACGATTTCAGCCAGGATACCAGGCTGCGCTTTTTCAGCATCCTGCTGTCGAGCGAACCGCGCATCCATCAGTGGCAAGGAAAGACCGGCGAACAATGGGCGATCAGCCGAAAAACGACCGCTGCCGACGTTCCCGACGGAGCCTGCATCAAGACGTCGGAGCTCGTCGAGCTGACCAAACAGTTGGACAGCAGCGGAAGATTGTCGTGGCGGGTGCCGGCGGGACGCTGGCGGATTCTCCGCCTGGGGTTCACCAGCACCGGCAGCATGAACTCGGCGGCCGGCAGCGCGAAGGGACTGGAATGCGATCGTTTCAATGCCGAGGCGGTCAAGCTTCTGTTCGACAATTGGTTCGGCGAGGCGCTCAGCCGCGTCGGACCGCAGCGCGCCGGCAAGGTGCTGCACGTCGTGCATGTCGACAGCTGGGAGGCGGGTACCCAGAACTGGTCGCCGGGTTTTGAGACGCAGTTCAGCCGGCTGCGCGGCTACGATATAACGCAATACCTGCCGGTGATGGCAGGCATACCGATGGAAAGCGCCGAGCTGAGCGAGCGCGTCCTGTTCGACGTGCGCCGTACGATCAGCGACCTCACGCGGGAGAACTTCTTCAAGACCGTCGCCGAGCTGGCCCACGCCAAGGGTTGCGTGTTCAGCGCCGAACCGGCCAATCCCACCTATTTATGCGATGGTTTGGAATATGCCGCTTACGCCGATCTGCCGATGGGCGAGTTCTGGTACAACACGCCGCGCAACGACAAACCGACCGACATCAAGGACGCGGTCAGCGGCGCCCGCGTCTACGGCAAACCGGTCGCCGGCGGCGAGGCCTTCACCGAAGGCCTGATCGACTGGAGCGAAACGCCGCCCAAATACAAGGCGCTCGGCGACCACAATTACTGCCAGGGCATCAATTTCTTCATGCTGCACGTCTACGCCCAGCAGCCTTGGCTCGATCGCGCCCCCGGCATCACCCTCAACGGCATCGGCAATTTCTTCAGCCGGACGCAGACCTGGTGGAAGCCCGGCAAGACCTGGTTTGATTATCTGCGTCGCTGTCAGGCGCTGTTGCAAGCCGGCCGCTCGGTCAGCGACATTTGCGCCTTCACTGGCGAGGACGTTCCCCGGCGGGCGTTGTTGCCGCGCAATTTAAGCTTCGCGCTGCCGCCTGGCTATGCCTACGACTCGATCAACCGCGACGCTTTGCTCCGGCTGGCGCGGGTCGAGAACGGCGAGCTGGTGCTGCAAAGCGGCGTTCGCTATGGCGTTCTGGTGCTGCCGAACGAGCTTGCCATGACACCGCAACTGGCGGAGAGGTTGCACCAGTTGGTCGATGCGGGCGCCACCGTCGTCGGCCCGCCGCCCGAACGCTCGCCCAGCCTCGAACAGCGCGAGACAGCCGACCAGCAGGTCCGCGCGATACGCGCCGAGCTGTGGGGCGATCTCGACGGAACCGAACACCGCGAGCGCTTGGTGGGGCGCGGCCGCGTCGTGTGGGGGAAATCGGTTCCGGACGTATTGGGCGAAATCGGCTTGCCACCCGATCTGGAAATAAGGTCGGAAGCGGGCGAAGCGCTGGCAAACGACGACGTGCAGTGGACCCATCGCCGCGGCGATGGCTGGGACAGCTATTTCCTCAGCAACCAGTCGGGCAAGCCTCTGCGGATCGAAGCGCTATTCCGCATCAAAGGAAAAATCCCGGAACTGTGGCGGGCGGAGTCCGGTGCGCGAGAGGTCTTGGCGCTTTGGCGGCCGCAAGGCGGCAGAACCGCCGTTCCCATTTCGCTCGACGTCGCTCAGTCCGTGTTTGTGGTGTTTGCCCAGCCGGCGCACAAAGCCGATCCGGTGGTCGCCGTCGAATCCGCACACCCGGACGCGATTCGTCTTCTCAGCGTTGATGGAAGCGTTGAAGCACTGCTCGATCGTCCCGGTCGCTGGCGCCTGCGGCATGGTTCCGGTCGCGTGCAAATGGTCGAGCTGCGCCGGCCGTTGAACGGCATGGAGCTCCGCGGTCCGTGGAATGTCCGCTTTGCCGACCGTCTGGCAAGTCCCGTCGTTGTCCGTCTGCACGAGCTTGTGTCTTGGACCGATCTGCCGCAGGTCAAGTATTACTCCGGCACAGCCGTCTATCAGACGCGCTTCACGCTCGCTCGCCGCCGCGGTCACCGTCTGTTGCTGGAGCTCGGCGCGGTCCACGATCTCGCCGAAATCCGTCTAAACGGTCGGCGCGTCACCACCTTGTGGACACCGCCGTTCGTCATCGATGTGACGGAGTGGACGCGCCAGGGCGCTAACAGGCTCGAAATCGAAGTGACGAACACTTGGCATAACCGGCTGGTCGGAGACGACGGCAAGAGCGATCGGACGAGCTACGTCGTACCCATGTTGCGCAAGGACAAGCCTTGGCTTCCCGGCGCCGATACGCCGTTGCTGCCGGCGGGACTGCTGGGCCCGGTGCGGCTGCGGCCGGTGGCTCAACGCCGGCTGTAAACACGACATCCTTTGCGGAAAGCAACCAACAACGGAGAAACCCGTGAACCTACGCCCGCTGATCTTGGTCTTTGCTATTGCTGCGGCAACCTGCATTCCAGCCGGGGCATCCGACTGGCTGCACGAGGCCGACAAGGCCGAAACCTGGAGCCCGGCATGGTATTCGCCGACATTCCCTCCGACCGCCAATCTGACCTTCAACGATGTCCGCGTGTTCGATCATCAGACGGTCCGTCAGGTTGTTCCGCTCGAGGCAGGCGGCAATCGCCTTCGCGTCCGGTTGAGCAACGCACTTGGTCTGGCGCCGGTCATGTTCGGCGCCATCCACGTCGCCGCATCATCGCCCAACGGCGTCACCGAACCGCAGACGGACCAAGCGGTGTTGTTCGGCGGCCGCCCCGACGGCGAGATTCCCGTGGGCGGCGAGCTGCTGAGCGATCCCGTCGATCTCAAAGTCAAGGCGTTCGAGACTCTGGCCGTCTCGGTCTACTACCCCGGACGCTTGGCCCCATCAGGCCATTTGCTCCAACTGCGGCTTTCCAAGCCCGGCGACCACACCGCCGACTCCGTGATGCCCTTCACCGATATCGCGCGCGCGCCGTCGATCGTCTGCGGTGTCGAGGTCGAGGCGGCACCGCGCAACGTCGTCGTCGCCTTCGGCGATTCCATCACCGAAGGAGCCGGCGCCACGCCCGGGATGAATCTATCCTGGCCGCAACAACTGGCGCTGCGTCTGGCGAAGAATCGGCTCGGCAAGAACTGGACGGTCATCAATGCCGGCATCAGCGGCAACCGGCTGCTGTATGACGGCGCCGGCCAGCGCGGACTCGATCGTTTCGACCGCGACGCTCTGAACATGCCGGGGCTCAAGGCCGTGATTCTGCTCGAAGGCATCAATGATATCGGCGCCGGATCGACGATCGATAGCGATACGGGACCGCGTTCCGCCGACGACATCATCGGCGCCTACAAGCAGCTGATCGCCCGTGCTCATGCCCGCGGTGTCAAGATCTATGGCGGAACGCTGATCCCGTATTCCGGTGCCGTTTATTTCACCGCGCAGGGCGAGGCCGTGCGTCAAGCGGTGAACGACTGGATCCGCAGCTCCGGCGCGTTCGACGGCGTCGTTGACTTCGACCGCGTGATGCGCGACCCGTCCGCCCTCGCGCAATTCATCGGCGCGTTCCAGTCAGGGGACAATCTGCATCCCAACGATGCGGGCTACGCCGCCATGGCCGACGCGATCGATCTAAAGATGTTGACGGATAGCAAGCCAGTTGCCGCGCATCGCTAGAGTCGGTTGTGTTCGGATTGAATCGCGCCCCTCACCCTTCGACAGTCGCTAGCGACAGCGTAGCGACCAGGGTGAGGGGTTTAGCCAATCCCTCATGCTGAGCTTGTCGAAGCATGAGGGGAAAGCGGGTCTATCTGATCGCAATTCGCTCTAACGATTCGATCATCTGTCAAGCGATCGCGCGGTTGTCGTTGGCCCCGCGGCGCCGGGGGCGAACACAGCGCGGGCAATCGCATCCCGCCACTGCGAGACGATGGCTTGACGCTCGCTGGCTGGCATGCGCGGGCGGAAGGTGGTGGTTTCGCGTTCGCCGTCCGCGGCCCATATACCGAGAGCTTCGCCGGCCAATCGTGCGACGCCGAGCGCGCTCACCTCGGTGCATGCCCCGCGGATGACCGGTCGATCGAGCAGGTCGGCAAGCATCTGCATGAGGAAATCGTTGCGCGAAGCGCCTCCGTCGACCGCGATCGAAGGCAGCTCGGCCCCGAGGTCGGACTGCATGGCCGTGAAGACGTCGCGGATTTGCAGCGCGATGGCTTCCAGCACGGCGCGCGCCAAATGGGCCGGTGCCGTGCCGAGCGTCATGCCGGAGATGATTCCGCGCGCGCTATCGCGCCAGTGCGGAGCGCCCAGACCCGCAAGAGCGGGAACAAAGACCACGCCGTCGCTGGAGGGCACCTGTTGCGCAAGGCTGGTAAGCGCGGCTTCGTCGGGCAAACCCAATAAACGGGTGACATACGCCGCCGCCAAGCCGGAAACCAGGATGTTGCCTTCTAAAGCATGCAGTACGATGGGGCCCTTGCTCCACGCGATGGTGCTGGAAAGACCATGGCGCGACTGCACGCGGGCAGGCGTCACCAGCATCAAGGAAGACCCGGTGCCACAGGTGACCTTGACGCGGTTGGGCTCGCGAAAGCCGTGTCCGTAAAGTGCCGCGTGGGAATCGCCCAGAACCGCGCAAATGGGCGTGCCGGCGGCAAGCGCCGTCGCCTGTGCGGCGGTGGCGCCGAATTCACCGTCGGACGGCAGGATTTCGGCGAGCAGCCTGAGCGGCACGCCAAACAGCTCCGCGAGTTCGCCGTCCCAGGCCAGCGTTTGAAGATTGAAGAGTTGGGTGCGCGAGGCGTTGCTGTGATCCGTGGCGTGAACACCGCCGGTGAGTTTCCAGATCAGCCAGCTGTCTACGGTTCCGGCGCGCAACTCACCGCGCTCCGCGCGTCTGCGCGCCCCCGGGACGCTGTCGATCAGCCATGCCAGCTTGGTAGCCGGAAACATCGGGTCGAGTCCCAGGCCGGTGCGTTTCACAACCTCGGGTTCGTGCCCCGCGGCCCGCAGCGCAGCGCAGGCCTCGGAGGAGCGGCGGCACTGCCAGATCACGCACGGGCCGATCGGCTCGCCGGTTTTTGCATCCCACACGATCACGGATTCGCGCTGGTTCGAAATCGCTAGACCGGCGATCGGACGCCCTTCGGCTTTGGCGACGCTGCCGGCGATCGCTTGCACGACGGTCCGCCAAATGTGCTCGGCGGACTGCTCCGCCCAGCCCGGTTTGGGATAAACGACCTGCATCGGAAAGGATGTGCTTGTCACGATCTCGCCGCGGCCGGACACCAACAATGCCTTGGTGTTGGTGGTGCCCTGATCGATTGCGAGGATCAGCGGATCGTTCATCCTTTCCGTCCAGCGATGAGTCCGCGCGCCGCAGCGGCGATGCCGTTCGCCGTGAGCCCGAAACGTTCCATCAGCCATTGCGCCGAGCCGGTGGGCAAAAATCCGGGAAAGCCCAGAATACGCATCGGGCAGGGCGCGTGCGTTGCGGTCAACTCGGCGACCGCACCGCCAAGGCCGCCGCGCACCGAATGCTCTTCCACGGTGACGATGGCGCCGGTTTCCGCCGCCGACAGCACCGCGCTTTCGTCAAGCGGAGACACGGTCGACATGTTCACCACCCGGACGGCAATCCCCTCACGTTCGAGTATCCGGGCGGCTTCGAGCGCACGCGCCACCATGATGCCGTTGGCGATGATCGCCGCGTCGGCACCCTGGCGCAGCACTTCCGCCCGCCCGATCTCAAAGCGCGGTTGGGCACGCTCGAGCATGGGGACTGGCGTGCGGCTGACGCGCAGGAAGACCGGGCCATCATGCGCCGCGGCGGCCTTGATCGCCGCTTTCGTCTCCCACGGATCGGAAGGCACGATCACCACGATATTGCCGATGGTGCGCAACCAAGCCACATCCTCGATGGAATGATGCGTGGCGCCGAGCTCGCCATAGGCGACGCCGGTGGTGGTGCCGCACAGCTTCACATTGGCATGAGCGTAAGCGAGATCGACTTTCACCTGCTCCATCGCTCGGCCGGTAAGGAAGCAGGCGGCGCCGCACACGAACGGGATCTTGCCGCCATTGGCAAGTCCGGCGCCCACGCCCACCATATTCTGTTCGGCGATGCCGACATTCACCAGCCGCTCGGGCCAGCGTTTACGAAAGCCGCCAAGCTTACTCGACCCCACACTGTCGTTGACCACTGCGACGATGCGCGGATCCGCCTCGGCAAGCGCTTCCAGCGCCTCGGCAAAGGCGTCGCGGCAATCGAACATGCCCGCGGCAACCGCTGGCTCCGTCATGCCTGCAGCTCCCGCATCGCCTGCTCGAACTGTGCCGCACTGGGAACGCCGTGATGCCAGCCCACTTGGTCGCGCATGAACGACACACCCTGGCCTTTCACCGTCTTGGCGATGACGCACAAGGGCTTTTGACGATCCGGCGCGGGCGCCAGCGCCTCCAGCAGTTGCTCCGGCGCGTGGCCGTCCACTTCGGCGACGTCCCAACCGAAGGCGCGCCAGCGTTCGGCCAAAGGCTCGAGCGCGACGGTCTCCTCGGTGCGCGCTCCTTGCTGCAAGCCGTTTCGATCGACGATGGTCGTCAAGTTGGCGAGCTTGCGATGGCCCGCCGTCATGGCGGCTTCCCACACGCTGCCTTCCTGCAACTCGCCATCGCCGGTGAGGACGAAAACCCGGTAGGGGGCGCGGTCGAGCTGCCCGGCGATGGCGATGCCGACCGCTACGGGCAGGCCGTGGCCAAGCGGCCCGGTGCAGGCTTCCACGCCGGGCAGGTAGGTGTTGTTTGGGTGCCCATTGAGCCGCGACAATGGCTGCGCATAAGTGGAGAGCTCGTCCAGCGGGATAATCCCGGCGGCGGCGAGCGTGGCATAGAACGCCGCCGAGCAGTGTCCTTTGCTCATGACAAAGCGGTCGCGGCCGGGATCACGGGGCTTTTGGGGATCGTAGCGGAGCACGCCGAAATAAAGTGTTGCCAGAATGTCCGCCGACGACATGTCGCCGCCCGGATGGCCGAGCTTGGCCTCATAGACCATCTGCAGGCTGCGCCGACGGATCCAGCGGGCGCGCTCTCGTATCAGCGCGACGCGGGTCGAAACGGAAGCTTGCGTCGGTGTGTGACTCATCGTCGACCGGCCTAAATATGACGATACACCGACCAGCCCAGGTAGCGCGACGTCGCCTCTTCGACCACCTCGGCATGATGGCCGCGGACCATCGCGACGTGATGCTCGAAGCCGTGGCGCGTGATGAAGCCGAGCAGCTTGCGCAGGTTCGGAATTTCTGTGACCGCGATGCCGCCGTCCATGCCGAACGGATCGTCGGTGAAGCGTCCCTCGCCGACATAGGCGCGGATGACGCCGGCGGTATCGTCGGTCGAGAGGCGGAAATAGGTCATCGCACCCGATTTTACCTTGCCCTTTACCGCACCGAAGCACTTTTCCTGGCCGATGACCGTGCCGAGCACGTCGAGATTGGAAATCTCTGGCGTGTCCCCGATGAAATCCTTCGGAAAGTTGCCGCAATGGGTGCAAACGCACTTATCGGCGGCATCGCCATAATTATTGTTCCAATCGAGCAAAGCGGGGGGCGTGCCCGAAGCCAGCGCCAAGGCGTACATCGAAACCGCGCCCGTCACGTCCACCTCGCAGGCGCTCGGCATCAGCCTCTGCCCCATCATGCTCATCGAAAGGCAGCTGGCGCAGCCGAAATTGTCCTGGATGCTGGTCCAGCACTGGATGGCCGAGGCCTGACATTCGTTGCGCTCCATCCAGCGTTCGACGGCGACGGAGAGCTTGGCCTGCTTGACGATGTTTTCGCGCTTGATGGAGGGCGGTATGCGCCCGTAGTCCATGATGGCGGCGAGTTTGTCGTGTACGGCGCCATCGTCATCCTTGAGGGCGCTGGCGCCGGCGATGATTTCGGACAAGTCGACGGTGACGACCGTGACGCCGGTCTGTTGCAAGAGCTTTTCCGAATAGCGCACCGTCTGGAACGCTTGCGTGCGCGCGCCGATGGCGCCGATGCGCGCCTGTCGGAGCCCGCGCACCGTGCGGCAGAGACGCAGGAAACGGTCGAGGTCGTTGCGGAATTCTTCGCCGCCGACCTCATTGGTGTGGGACGTCGTATCGGTCCAGGCGATGCCGTACTGGCGCAGATTGTTGCAAACCGAGATCTTGCCGCAGAAGGCGTCGCGACGGCCCTTGACGTCCACTTTGTCGATGGAGTCGTTGCAAGCCTGGACCAGCACCGGAACGTTCAGCCCCGAGCGCATGATGGTCTCCGCCACTGCGATCTCGTCGCCGAAATTGGGCAGCACCACCACAAAGCCGTCGATGACGTCGCGATGCTCGCTGAAATAGCGGGCATATTTAGCCGCATCGGCGCGGGTTTCCACGGCGCCGTTTGGGGTCTCTGAGGCAGGCAGGATACGGCAATCGCCGCCCAGGCCCGAAATCTGCGAAGTCACCGCCTGGCGCGCATCGTACGTATAGGCGGCGTTGAAGAACTCCCGGCCGGATACAATCACGCCGAGTGTCGTTGTTCGATCGAACTGCGACATTTCCAGTCTCCCGCATGTCAGGATGGGGATGATTAGCAGCGGCGGCCGTCTGCCGCAATTGTACGACAAATAGTTTTCGCATATTTTCTATCACAAAGTTGCAGAAATAAGCGATATCGCTTATGCGGGCGCGATGACGTGGCAGCCCTGGATACCGCCGGGAAGGGCGCTGTGATTTCGGTCAAAGGGCTGAAAACAGAGTATCTGACAAATCCTCTCGGACTTGAGATGGCGGTACCGTGTTTTTCGTGGCAGTTGAACGCCGCAAAGCGCAATGCCCGCCAATCCGCCTATCGCATCCTAGCCGCCTCAACCGAAGAGCGACTGCATGAAGGAGACGGCGATGTGTGGGACAGCGGTCGCGTTGCGTCGGATCGCTGTTTTGAAATCCCTTATGCCGGCCGTACGTTACGATCCGGCGAGCGTGTCTTCTGGCGCGTTGAGGCGTGGGACGAGGAGGGCCGTGCGTCCGCGCCGAGCGATGCCGCTTGGTTCGAGATGGGCCTTCTGGAGGTGGACGATTGGCAAGGCGCTTGGCTTGCCGTAGCGGACTCGGAGGAAGCCGCCGATCGTGCCGCAGGTCTGCAGTGGATTTGGATGGACACCGGACTTGACGCCGCGCCGGTGATGTTTCGCTTCCGTTTTGAACTTTCCGCCCGGCCGCTGCACGCGCGGCTGCTGGTTTCCGCCAAGGACAATCTGCACGGCGTATGGGTGAACGGCAATCCATTATCGCTGCCCCCTGCGATCTCCTGGGGGAAGATGACCGAATGGCCAGTGGAACTGCAGGGCGGCACAAACCTCTTGTGCGTCGAAGCGAGTGCACTGACCAAGGGGTTTCTGGAACCGGACGGCGGGGCCGTGGCGGTTCTTTTGCGCGTGGCGCAATCGGACCGGAGCGTTCGTCGTCTGGTCAGCGGTCCGGGATGGCACGCCGCGAGCAACGCAACGGAAGGTTGGACGAAGTTAGATTACGACGACGGCAGCTGGTCCTTGGCGGCGCCGACAAAAGCGAATATCGCTTGCGAGCCCTGGCCGACCGGCCCCGCCATGCTGCTGCGGCGCCGCTTTGCCGTGACGAAACCGGTGGCGCGCGCCCGGCTGTATGCCACCGCGCTGGGAGTCTACGAAGCCTATCTCAACGGCGCGCGGGTGGGCGAGGCGCGGCTCTCGCCTGAGATCAGCACCGCCGACCACCACCTCTTCTATCAATGCTACGACGTGACAGCGATGCTTGGCGCGGGCGCGAACGTCCTCGGTGCGATCGTCGCCGACGGCTGGTATGCCGGGTCCTTCGGCTGGCGGCACGAGCGTTTCGCCTTGGGGGCGGGGCCAAAACGGTTTCTCGGGCAGTTGGTGATCGAATATCACGACGGCAGCCGCGAGGTGATTGCCAGCGACGGACAGTGGCGTATGAAGCCTTCGCCCATTGTCGCTGCCGATATCTATGGCGGCGAACGCTATGACGCGCGCCGTGAGGATCCGCAGTGGGCCACCGCCGAGGGCCACGACGAGGGATGGAGTGCCGCAGCGCTCGGCGCCGACCCGAAGCTTGCGCTCGTGGCGCAAATCGGCCCGCCCATCCGCGTGACGGAAATGCGCCGGCCAGTCGCGGTCCGGGCGTTGAGCCCGACCGTTTTCGTGGCGGATTTCGGACAGAACTTTTCCGGCTGGTGCCGGTTCAAGCCGTCCGCCTCGGCGCCGCCGGTCGTCGAGTTGCGGTACGGCGAACTGCTTCGATCCGACGGGCGCGTCGACCAAGCGAACCTACGCGGCGCGGCCGCAACCGACAGCTTCATCCTGCGCGATGAACCGGACGACGAAAGTTACGAGCCGCGTTTCACCTACCATGGCTTTCGTTACGTCGAATGTCACGGCAGCGGTACGCTCGAGGCGGCGGTGGCGCACAGCGATTTGCCTAAAGTCGGCGCCATCAAGATCGAGAATCCTCTGGTCCAGCGCATCTGCGACAATGCGCTGTGGAGCCAGCGCTCGAACTTCTTCGGCGTTCCCACCGACTGCCCGCAACGCGACGAGCGCATGGGCTGGCTCGGCGACATTCAGGTGTTCATGGACGCAGCCTGTTTCGCCATGGATAGCGACGCCTTCATCCGGCGGTTTCTGCGGGAAGTGCGCGCCGGTCAATCAAGCGAAGGCGCCTATCCGGTGGTGGCGCCGCAGCCGCGCGGTTTTCCGGTGATGTTCACGGCGGGCTGGAGCGAGGCCGGGATCATCCTGCCTTGGACGCTTTACGAGCGCTACGGCGACACCGCGGTGATCGACGAGAACTGGCAGGCGATGAGCCGCTGGATGAGCTTTCTGGCGGACGCCAATCCGGACTGGTTGTGGCGAAACCGCCGCGGCCTCGATCTGGGAGATTGGCTTTCGGTCGACGCCATCAACCCGGCGGACGAAACCACGCCGCGCATCCTGGCCGCCACCGCCTATTGGGCTTATGCCGCGCGGCTCATGGCGGAAATGGCGCAAGCCACCGGACGAAGCGCCGAGGCGGAACGCTATTCGAAACAGCGCCACCTGATCGGCGAGGCCTTCAAGACGGCCTTCGTCGGCCCAAATGGCGTCGTCGGCAACAGCAGCCAGACAAGCTATGTGCTGGCATTGAAATTCGGGCTTGTGCCGCAGCGATTGCGCCGGGCGGCGGCGGTCCATCTGGCGGCCGAGATCGAGAGACGCGGCGGGAAACTGTCCACCGGATTTCTCGGCACGCCTTATCTGCTCGATGTGCTCTGCGACGGCGGGTTCGCCGATACGGCGATCGCCGTGCTGCTTGAGACCGATTACCCGTCCTGGGGTCACATGATCCGCAAGGGCGCCACGACCATGTGGGAGCGCTGGAACGGCGACGTCGGCGATCTCGCGATGAATTCCTATAACCACTACGCCTTTGGCGCTGTGGTCGGCTTCATTTACCGACGGCTCGCCGGCATCGCTCCGGCAAGTCCGGGCTTTAGGCGTATCGCGGTGCGCCCGCTCTACGATCCTCGGATCGGGCGCGTCGAGGTCGAGCACGACGCCTGCCCTGGGCGCATCGCGACCATCGTGGACGGCGATGCCAAGGGTCTGTCGCAACTCGCTCTCACCGTACCAGCCAACGCCACGGCGCAGGTGCACTTGCCGAGACGATCCTGGCGTGAAAGCGGCAAGGCGCTCTCGATCCGCAGCGACATCCGGGTAATGACGGAAGCTGCCGAGGGCATCGCGTTGGAAATCGGCGCGGGCGATTACCGGTTCGAAATACAAACATGACCAGCGGGGCGGGGATGAATACGCAAGTGGCAGGGCAGGACGACGCGGGGTGGCGGAACACCATCCTCGCCGCGATCGCCAACTATATCGACGCCGGCTCGATCGTAGCGGGCGCGGCGACGCTGTCGATCTGGGTCGAGCGCTACCATCTGAGCACGCATTTCGTGGGGGTGCTTGGGGCCATTGGCGCCAACGCCATCTCGGCGGGGATCGGCGCCATCATCGGCGGACGGCTATGCGATATGTTCGGCCGCAAAAAAATCTACCTGGCCAACATGGCGTTCTACGCGATCGGCATGCTGTGGCTGGTGTTTGCTGTTACCCCTTGGATGATCGTCGTCGGCTTCATCCAGGTGGGATTGGCCGTCGGCGCCGCGGTTCCCGCTTCGTGGTCGTTGATCGCCGACCAGGCCCCGCAGGGCGCGCGCGGGCAGCGAAGCGGTTTGGCGCAAGTGTTGTGGTATTTCGGGCCGGTCGTTGTCTTGCTGATGTCGCTGGCGCTGATGCCGCTTGGATTGCTCGGCGCCCGCATCGTGTTCGCCCATCTTGCCATCCTGGCCGTCGTCCTGATGCTGCTGCGCTCGCGGATGAGCGAGTCCGAGCGCTGGATCGCGGCCAAGGTCGCCGCCGGCAGCGACAGCGCCAAGCGCCCCGGCGCCGGTGAGCTTCTGCGCGCGAAACACCTGAAATCGATGGCCTTCCTGATCGGCATGTACGGGGCGTGGAATCTGTGGGCCGGCACCAACGGCTTCTTCCTACCCTATATCCTGCATACGGTTGGCGCCCAGACCCAGGCCGCCAGCGTGGCCTTCCAGGCCTTGAGTTTCGTCGTCGGAATCCTGTCGATCATCTTCGTATTCATGCGGCTGTCGGACCGCGTGAATCAACGCTTGATGTTCATCACGGCGTCGCTGATCGGCATCGCGGGCATGTCGTGCTTGGCGCTGTTCCCGCTCACCACGCCGGTGGCGTTTATTTACGTCGTGCTCACCTCGTTCGGCGGCGGCTTCGGAGCGCAACCCTTCTTCCAGCTTTGGAGTGCCGAGCTGTTCCCGACGCTGTTGCGCAGCACGGCACAGGGAATCGCCTTTGCCGTGGTGCGGATCGGGTTGGGGTTCTGGAGTTTCTTCGTTCCCGTGCTGACGGCCACCGGGTTTACGACGCTGGCGTGGCTGCTGACGGGGTTTTTGGCCGTCAGCGCGCTCATCGGCGCCATCTGGGCCCCGAGAAACGAAGGCAAGTCGCTGGAACAGATTCAGGCGGAGATCTAGGCGACGGAGCGCGCGCGACGGCACTCGGCCCCGGCGCTCGCTACGCCGACCGGAAGTAGGTTTCGTAGGTTTCTTCGCCGACGAGGTAATACGGCACGAACACTTGCTCGGTGTCACGCTCTTGGCGGAGATAGCGCTGGCGCGACAGAGGCAGCGGTTTCAGGCCGAGCGAAGGCGCGATGCTGCGCCACTGCGCCTCGCCGGTGGTATCGATCCCGACATACATCAGCGGCCCCTTCATCAGGGCTACCGTTTCCGGATGCAGTTCGTCGATCGCCAGCGTGCGGAACGACTGCGGCAGGACGAGCTCGATCGTGTCGCCGTTCGACCAGGTCCGGTCGATGGTTGCGAACGAAGCGGGCATTACGGCTGTCTTGAAAGGGCGGCGATTAACGGTGAGGCGCGGCGCCGCAGCAACCCAGCCGGGGATGCGCAAACGCATCTCGAAGCGGCGCGGCCTGTTCAGCGACAGTCTGATGGTGATTTTATCGCCGGCCGGAAAATCGGTTTCCTGCCGCACCAGCACTTGTTCGCCGCTTCTGCGCCACACCAGCTGCGACGGCGCATAGAGATTGACGAACAGCGCGTTCGCCGAATGGAAGTAGATGTTCAGCGGGTAATCGGCGACCGCTTGCGCCAGCGTGCCCGAGCAGCATGGCCATTTGGAGTCGTAATACTGCTTCGAAGCGCCCGGACCGTAGGTGGAATAATAGGGATAGTCGCCGTCGCTGTCCGGTTTTCGCGTCGCCAGAATGGTGTTGAAGATGTCCCGCTCCAGCCCGTCGCCGTAGCGCGCCTCGCCGGTGAATCGCAACAAGTAGCGCGCCAGCTTCAAGTTCGCGTAGCTGCCGCACGGCGTTTCGAAATGCGCTTTGGTGTTCGACAGGCTATCGTACAACGCGCCGCGGTGCGGCGTGATGAACAGCTCCTCGGGGCCCCAGCCGCCCGAAGCGTAGCGCTGCCGTTCAAGGAATTCCCAGGCGTTGACCAGCGCTTTCTTGTATTTCGTTTCGCCCAGCACCAAATAAGCCTTGGCCGCGGAGCTGAGACTGATCGCATGGCTATAGGCGTGTTTGCCGGGCAGCACATCTTCGCCTCTCGCCAGAGGGTCGAAGAACTCCTGGTCGAGCAGGTAATGCGTTGCGAGGGCATGGTAGCGCTGGTTTTTCGTGATCTCGGCCACCGCGAACAGATTTTCCGGCAGCACGTACGTCTCGTCATAGGGCGGATCCTTCTTGCCGATGCGATCGCGGCTGTCCGGGGAAATGAAGGGTAACGCACCCGAGATGACGCGCGGCAGCAGTTCCGCCGCGGCCGCAACGCCGCTCAGGCGATAGGCATCGATCAAGCCGATCTCGTGCTTGTCGAGCACATAAGCAGGCCACAGCTTTTCGGCGCCTTCCCCAGCATAGGGATCGGGATTGCGCTGAAGCGTCCTGCCGAATTCCTCCACCATCTGGCGCACTTTCGCATGGCAGGCCGCATCGCCGGTGCCGCTGCCAAAGCGCGCCAGCCCGGAAACGTATTGGCCGAAGGAGTGGCCCGGGATGAAGCCGTTGGTACCGTACCAGCCGCCCATCTCCTTTCCTGGGGCGTCCATGCCCGCATGCTGGCGGTAGATTTTCAGCAGTCGGTCGTTGTCGAGTGAAAGATAGTGGGCGTGGATGGCCTGGTAATGCGACCCGAGCGGACCGCCCGTCAGCCGCACGTCGCCATAGCCGAATTCGTGCAGAACTTCCCGCTCGTCGTCGACCGCGCGCGCCGCAGCGCGCCCGGACAAAGCGCTGCCGAGCAACGCCGTCCCGGCGCCCCGCAAGACGCGACGGCGCGTGAACTGGGAGGTCATTTGCCCTCAGACCGCAACCAACGTGGTGTTGAACTGGGCCCGCTCGATGGCCTCGTCGACGCCGCATTCACCATGCACGATGGCCTTGCAGGCCCGCATCATCGCCACCGGCTCCCTCGCGTCGAAGATCGCACGGCCGAACAGAATGCCGGCGGCGCCCGCCTTGATGATCGATGCGACAAGTTCGAGCGTCGCCCGGTCGCTCTTGCCGCGCGGTCCGCCCGCCAACATGACTGGAATCGGCAACTCGTTGGTGATGCGCCGCAGCTCGGCGATGCTGCCGGGCCAATCGGTCTTGATCAGGTCGGCGCCCATTTCCATTCCGATCCGCGAATGGAAAGCGACGAAGCTGCCGTCATGGACGTTCTTCGCCAAAGCGTGGCGGGCCCCCATGGTTTCGACGATGTGGACCATGCCGCTAGCGCGTGCGGCGGCATTCACTGCGGCGGTGGCGCGAAAAGCGGCGGTTTCCTCGGCCGGATCGTTATGGGCGACGAACAAGTAATTGATTACCGCGTCGGCCCCGACGGAGACGGCATCGTCAACCGAAGCAACCAGTCGCGTGTGTCCGTCCGGATAGGCGGTCGGCGAGCCTTCCCGCCACATCGTGGTCTGGTCAAGCCTCAGGATCAAAGCCGGCCGCCCGTTCTTGGCCAGGCTGCTGCCATAGCGGATGGCGGAGCCAAGAGAGAGAATGACCGCGTCGACGCCCGCCTCGGCCATGAGGTCGAGCATTTCTTCGGGCCGTTCGAGGCCTTTGCAATTGCCCAGATGCAAGGCGTGATCCATCGCAATGCAAAAGCCATGCTTGGTCTTGCGGTTGATGATGCGGGAGAGGCGGATTCCAGTGCCGACGGCGGACATTTTGTTTCCTTTGCTACACGAACTCGAACGGTATACCGGATTGCTGCAACATCTTCGCCGATGCGGGGTCTAGTTGACGGTCGATGAAGATACGGTCGAACTCGTTCAAGTGGGCGAATTGGGTAAGCGCACGGGTTCTGAATTTGGCGGCGATCAGCAGCAACACCGACCGCTCCGCGGCGGACATCATCATGCGCTTCACTCGGACCACTTCTTGATCCTGATGGTAAAGGGAAGTGCCGATAACCGAAGGAGCCGACATGAACGCCCAGTTGGCCCTTAGTTTGGTAAGCACCTCTTCGCAGAGCAGCCCATAGAATCCCTGCAGCGTGTCGATGTATTCGCCCCCGGCGAGGATCAGCCGGCTATTGGGTTTGCCGCGCATCTTCTCGCACACGGCCAGCGAGTTGGTGATGACGGTAACGTTCTCGATGGCGTCGAGTTCATCGCAAATCTGCAAGGTCGTCGTACTGTCGTCGATCATGATGACGTCGCCGGGCTCGATGAGCTGCACGGCAGCCTTGGCCAGAGCGATCTTCTCGGCCCGGTGAATCTCATGGCGGTAGTGAAAGTTGCTTTCGAACAGAAGCGAGCTCTCGGCCGAGGCTCCGCCGCGTTGCTTGCGCAGAAGCCGTCTTCCGGCGAGGAGGTCGAGGTCGCGGTGCACCGTCATCCGGCTGACGCCGAGCTTTTCGACGAGCTCGTCGAGCCCGACCGATTTTCGGCTCTGCACGATCTTGAGCAATTCGCGGCGACGTTCTTCGGCTTCCATGGAAGCGTGGTTCCTCTGCTCAGCGTCCGGCACACAAGCGGCCGATAAAGTCGGCTTCTCCAACTTGACCGCCCTTGAACGCGATTTCTACGCCTTCAAGCGAGCGACTGCGCGCGTGAATGCGGCAAAGTGGTGCACCGGGAACCAGCGGTCCGGCGAGATCGAAGGCATCGACTCCCAACTGCGATAGCGCATAAGTCGAGCTGTCGCCGCCGCCCAGTGCCACGCGGCGGGCGCCCGTACGGTCGATCACGCTTCGAAGCACCCGCCCCAAAGCTTCCCCCAGCGACGGATAACCGTCAAGGCTGCCGCCAATTCTCTCAAGCACTTGCCGCGTGCGGGCAATTTGCGGGTCGCTCGGGCCGCGCGCGGTGTAGACGACAACACCCTTGCTTTGGGACAGCGTACCGGCCACTTCATCCGCCAGCGAAGCCTCCGCCGCTGATCCGTTCCCCGCAAGTGCGACGGTGTCGGCCGCAATGACGGCGAAACCGTTCTTCTCTGCCCATGCGATCTGGGATTCCGTGACGGGAGAGCAGCTTCCGAACAGGGCGACGATCCTGTCGACAGGGCCGCACGGCGTTGGCAAAGGGGCGCTGGACAGCAAGCCTTCCGCCGCAAGATGGTCGAACAACGCATACTCGACGCCCGACGATCCGGCGACGAAGGCGGGCTCGCGCGCGGCGTAACCGGCCAACAACTGACCCGCGCGCCGCGTGGTCGCGGCGTCGAAGGTGTCCAAGATAACGACGTCCGCGCTTTGCAAGCGCTCGGCGAAGGCGCTTTGTGCATCCTCGGCTAGCATTTCGCAAAAATCGAAGCTGGCAATCTTGCGCGCCGTCTGGCGGGCCAAATGAATGCGAAGATCGGCCTCGTCCATCGGGGTGATCGGATGACGGCTCATCGTGGGATGTCTGTCGATGCGGACGATGTCGCGACCCCCTGCCACCCTGGTTGCGGCGAACAGGTTGGAGAACACGACATAACGGCGATGCTTGGCGACGCCGACAACGACCGGGACCGGGCGGCCGAAGACATCCTCGCCGATTTCAATGGCGCGGCCAATGCTGCCGATCATCGGCGCAGAGTCGAAGGTGGAACACGTCTTGTAATGGCAGATCGGTGCGCCGAGGGCTTTCAACTTCGCAAAAACACCAGGTAGATTGTCGCTCATCCAGTCGGGAGTGCGGCTTCGACTGGACCCTGCTACTCCGACAACGCGTAGGCTTGGGTAGCGGGATAAATCCTTCGAGCTGGGCGGCGACAGGAAAACCATGGCGGGAATCCCAGCCAAAGCCGCCGCTTCGAGACAATCCGTCGAGCCCGTAACGTCGTCCCCGTAGAAAGTCAGAAGCAGTCCGTCGCCGAAATTTTGCACGCCCGGCATAGTCCCTTGCCCCAAAGCTCCCTAACATTATTTGTACCAGATCACATGGGCGCGAGGACAAACCCAACGCAATGTACCAAAAAATATTATACATACAACACGATATGTGTGATATCTGCAAAATCGTGGTGAATGCCGCCCGCTTGGCCGGACCGCGGCGTTGCGGAACTGTGAGATGAACAGAATTGGTCTGACCATGGGCGATCCGGCTGGGATCGGCCCCGAAGTGATCTGCAAAGCCTTAGCTGACATGTCGGCCGAGGAGCGGGCGTCTGTGCTGGTCGTCGCGGACCCGGTCTTTATGACGCGGGCGAACGAGTTGGTGAATGCCGGCCTGACATTCTGTGCGCCGGACGGCCCTGTGCCCGATGCCGCCGTGCCGCTGTTGCCGGTCGAAGCACCCAACCGTGATTTGATCCTGCCCGGCCAATTATCAGCGGCTGCAGGCGAAGCGGGCACGCGCTGCGTGAAGAAAGCCGTCGAGCTGGCGCTGGCGGGGGCGATCGACGTCATCTGCACCGCCTCGCTCAACAAAGCCGCCGTCCGTCTGGCGGGCTATCCGCCGAACGGCCACGCCGGGCTGTTGTCGCTGTTCACCGGTGTGACAAAAACCTATGCGGTCCTGGCGTCTCCGAGACTATCTGTCATTCACGTTTCCACCCATGTTTCGGTCGCAAAGGCAGTCGAGCTCTGCCGGGAAGCACTGGTGCTTGACACGATACGGGCTGCGCACCGCCATGTGCTGACGACGGGCATCGCGCAACCAAAGATTGCGGTTTCCGCCCTCAATCCGCATTGCGGCGAGGGCGGTCTTTATGGCAACGAAGACGAACTCTATGTCGCGCCGGCGGTGAAGCGGGCACGGGAGGAAGGGATCGACGTCGCTGGCCCGATCCCTGGCGACGTCGTTTTCGAGCACGCCGTCGACGGCAGATACGACATCGTCGTGGCCCAGTACCACGACCAGGGCCACATCCCCGCCAAACTCATTGGCCGCCACGAAACCGTGAACATCACCGCAGGCCTGCCGGTGCTGCGCACCTCGGTCGACCATGGCACGGCGTTCGACATCGCTTGGAAAGGCGTTGCCAAACCGGACAATATGAAAGCGGCCATCGCGATGGCGCGGCGCATGAAACCGATCTTCGCCGGCAGGTAATAGCCGCGAGGCGGGCTACGCCGTCATTTTCGTGAGATCAGGAAAGGGACGGATGGGATCGCGGCCGTCCCAATTCTCACTCGCTTCGCGGATCTTGCGGAACAACACACCTTTCGGGCCCGAAATCTCCGACAGTTCGACGACCGTTCCGGGATGGAATTCGGTCTCGAAATAAACATAGCGTCCGCCGTCTCCGACCTTTCCGCTCATGCCGATCGTCAGTCCTCGCGCCAAATGCCGCTCGAGGTCGGCGTCGAAGTTGGTTGTCCAGTAGGCGACGTGCTGGGCACCTGTGTGGCCCGCGCGCAGGAAATCATGATACATCGAAGGCGCCTCATTGCGCTGCTGCACCAGTTCCATCTGCAGGAAGCCGGAATTCGCCAGCGCGACGGAGCGTTCGATGGCCGAGGGCTTGCCTTTGTACGCGAAATCCTGATCGGTGATCTTCGGCGCGTAAAACCAAGGCCCGATGCCGAGAACCTGATACCAATGACGCATCGCCGCTTCGATATCGCGCACGACGTAGCCGATCTGCCTTACCTCGCCAAAGAACCTGCTCATCTCGCCTCCTGCGGCCTCGCTCCGCTGTCCTGGACAGGGAAATATAACGTGGAATATGTTATGTTGCGAACTCCTGCTGCCGCGGCCTCGGTCCATGATGAGCGAACTTGATCGGCGTGGGATGATCGGCGGGGTTGTGGCTCTGGCAGCCGCTTTCACCACGCCGGCCCAGGCGAAAAAGGCCCGTTTTCCTTACAAATACGGCAACAACCTTCCCGCCACGCATCCCTTGAACCGACGCGCCGCCGAGGCCGTTGAACACATCCAGATTGCCACCAACGGGGAGCTTGATATCCGCATCTTCCCGAGCAACCAGCTGGGCGGCGACACCGCCATGCTGGATCAGCTGCGCGCGGGAGCGCTCGAGTTCTTCACGCCGTCGTCCCTGGGCATTGCGACGTTGGTACCGGTCGCTGCGATCAACGCCATGGGCTTTGCCTTTCCGAACTATGACGCCGTGTGGTCCGCGATGGATGGCGATCTGGGCTCGTTCGTTGCCGCCGCAATCGAGAATGCCGGTCTGCACATGATGGCCCGGGTATGGGACAACGGCTTTCGCCAGATCACCACCTCCGAGCGCCCAGTGCACACGCCGCGCGACTTGCGCGGGATCAAGATTCGCGTGCCGGTCAGCCGGATGCCGATCAGCTTGTTTGAAGCGCTGGGCGCCACGCCGACAGGAATGCAGTTCAGCGAGGTCTACACCGCGCTGCAGACCCATGTCGTGGACGGCCAGGAAAACCCGCTGCCGATCATCGAAGCCTCGAAGCTGTACGAGGTGCAGAAGTTCGCCAGTCTGACCAATCACATTTGGGACGGTTTTCTGTTCGTCGCCAACGGTGAAGCCTGGTACCGTCTGCCCCGCGACATCCGCACAATTGCCGAAGCCGCCTTCAATCGCAGTGCCGTGGCCCAGCGCGCCGACATCGCTGTGCTCAACAGCTCGGTACGCCTGACGCTGGCGCAACGGGGCATGCTGTTAACGCAGACGGATCCGGCGCCGTTTGTCGCGACCCTCAGAGAAAAAGGGTTCTACCGATCGTGGCGGAAAAGACTTGGTGACGCCGCATGGAGTCGTCTGGAAAAACATGTCGGACAGCTCGGCTGACACGGCCCCTGCCGTTTCGTTCGCTTCCACGCTGCGGGCTGGCGCGGGGCGGCTGGAACGGTTGATCGCGCTGATTGCGGGGATTGCGGGATCGATCCTCATCGCGGTCGAAGTCGTCGTTCTGCTCGCCGGCGTTTTGTTCCGCTACCTATTGCGGGCGCCGCTGTTGTGGTCGGACGAGCTTGCCGGAATATTGTTTCTCTGGCTGTCGATGTTGGGCGCCGTGGTCGCCCAGGAACAGGGCGGCCATCTGAGGCTGGGCATACTGGTCGGGTTCGTGCCGCCGCAGTGGAAGCGGCGGATCGAGACTTTTTCCTCGCTTCTGGTCATCGCATTTCTCCTTTTCATGTTGCTGCCCGCCTGGGACCATGCGAAGGCGCAGATGATGATTACCACTCCGGCTCTGGAGCTGCACGACAGCTTGAAAGCGTCGGCCGTCTTCGCGGGCTGCCTGTTGATGCTGCTGATCGCGCTGCTGCAGTTGATCCAACGTTACAAGCTCGGCGAGGTCGCCATCGCGACGTCGCTGATCGCTTCTATCGCACTGACGCTGTGGATTTTCGCGCCGCAGCTCAATGCCATGGACAACTGGAATCTGCTCATTTTCTTCGGTGCCGGCGTGACGCTGATGACGCTGGCGGGTGCGCCGATCGCCATCGCTTTCGGGCTTGCCACCTTGGCCTATCTCGAATTTGCGACCACCGCCCCCATGACCGTCGCAGCCATTTGCCTGGACGAGGGCATGTCGGGGTTCCTGCTCTTGTCGATCCCGCTGTTCATTCTTCTCGGATTGTTGATCGAAGCGACCGGGCTAGCGGTGGCGCTGTCGCAACTGCTTTCGGCACTGGTTTCGCATTTGAAGGGCGGCATGTCGTATGTGCTGGTCGCGGCCATGTATCTGGTCTCCGGAATTTCCGGCTCGAAGGCGGCCAACATGGCGGCGGTTGCTCCGGTGTTGCTGCCGGAGATGCGCCGGCGCGGCCAGTCGCCGGGGGAGATGATCGGGCTATTGTCCGCGTCGGCGGCGATGGGAGAGACGATCCCGCCGTCGATCGTGCTGATCGCCGTGGGGTCGGTGACGGGCGTATCGATTGCCGCCCTGTTCTCCGGAGGATTCTTTCCCGCGGCAGTGGGCGCCGTGGGCCTTATGGTCGTGGCGTGGGTTCGCTCGCGCGGCGACGACGTACGCGGCGTTCGCCGGCCTTCAATCAAGGTGATCGTCAAAGCATCGCTCGCAGCCGCCCCGCCGCTGTTGCTTCTGGTCTTGATCAGAATGGCGGTGGTCACGGGCGTGGCGACGGCGACCGAAGTTTCGACCATCGGGGTGGTCTACACGCTTATCGCCGCCGCCCTGATTTACCGTGGTTTCCGGGTTTCCCAGATTTGGCCGATACTGCGCGATACGCTGGCGTTATCGGGCGCCATTATGATCATTCTGGGCACAGCCACTGCGATGGCGTGGGCCCTGACCCAATCGGGATTCTCGCATCAGCTTGCCGCCGTGATGGTGGCCGTACCCGGCGGCAAGACGGGATTTCTGGCCTTGTCGGTCGTCATCTTCATCGTGCTCGGAAGCGTGCTCGAAGGCATTCCCGCCATCGTCGTGTTTGCGCCGCTGCTCTTTCCGATCGCCCAGACGATGGGTATCGCGCCGGTTCACTATGCGATCGTGATGGTGCTGTCGATGAGCCTTGGATTGTTCACGCCGCCTTTGGGTATCGGCTTTTATCAGGCTTGCGCGATCGCCCGCATTGAGCCCGGTCGCGGGATGGGAGCGATCTGGATCTACATGCTGGCGATACTGGCGTCCGTCGTCATCGTGGCCGCCTTTCCGTGGTTGACCGCCCCACACTTTTGAGAAACGCACCAAGCGCGGCGGCTGCTTTTTCGCACGGATGTTGCGACGACAACTTGGCGGTGTGTGGCATAGTGCGCCAGATCGGCCACCTGTCGTCTTGCCGCTGGGATGGTAGCGCGAACATAATCGCGACGGCTAGCAAACCGGTGGCGGGCTCCTTCAAAAAGAGAACGATTTATCAGTATGTTAACATGAGAATTGCAGACCGAAACGCAATTACAAACATCAATGTTGATACAAAAGGCACAACATAACAGAAAAACAGTTTCAGAACTAAGAAACGCGCGATAACACACTTGTCAGACATGAGAAATTGATGAGGATATCTGACTGATAGTGATCGGAAGTGATCAGATTGGATCAATCCGACGCGAGGGAGGAAAATATGAAGCTGAAGGTCAAGTTGCTTACGGGGGCTGCGATTGTAGCGGGGGCCGTCGCTGTTGTGCCAGCAAACGCTCAAACCACCCAGGACCAAACCACCCAGAACATCGAAACGGTCGTCGTCACGGGCCTGCGGGCAAGCTTGGACGTGGCGATGGATATCAAGCGCAATTCGGGCGAGATCGAGGATTCGATCGTCGCCACCGACATCGGCAAGATGCCGGACCAGACGGTGGCGGACGCCTTGCAGCGCGTCACCGGCATTCAGATCATGCGTGACTTGGGCGAAGGCGGCGCCGGCCAAAACGCCGGTTCGGGTATCGCCATCCGCGGCCTCAGCGAAGTCGAAATGACGATCGACGGCCAGGAAGTGCTGACCGCATCGGGCGTGCGCACCTACAATCTGGAAGACATTCCGTCCGAACTGGTGGCGGGCGTCGACGTCTACAAGACCTCCGCGGCCGACCTGTTGGAAGGCGGCCTGGGCGGCTTGATCGACATCCGCATGCGCAAGCCCTTCGATTTCGAAGGCATGGAGCTGGCGGCGAACGTCAGCCTCGACTACGCCGACCTCATCGATACGGCGCGTCCGTCTGCCTCGGTGCTGTTCAGCGACCGCTGGAACACCAGCGTCGGCGAGATGGGCTTCTTGGTCGACTTCTCCTACCAGGATCGCGCTCTGGCGCAGGACTACGCCTCGGCCGGCGCGCCTGGTGCCAACACCACAGCGATCCCTGGCCATACGATCGAAACGCCCAACGGCGTGTACGAACCGATGGTCAGAGGCACGCGCCCGCGCGTCGGTCTGAGCGCCGCGTTCCAATGGCGACCGAGTTCCACCCTCGAGTTCTATGCCGAGGCGAACGACAGCCGTCTGTCGACCTACCAGAACCAGCCGACCTTTGAAGCCTCTTACGGCGGCGTCAGCTATCCGGTTTCCGGCAGCTATACGCTGTTCCCGGGCACCAACTTCATGGAGAAGGGCTCGTTCGGCCCGTTGCCGCTCGGCAGCGCGTTGGGCTTCACCTCGATCATGGGCGCGCGCGACTCGACCGAGTACAACCAAGACTACACGATCGGCGGCAAGTGGAATCCCAGTGACGAGTTCACCCTCACCGGCAGCATCAACTGGCAGCGCTCGACTTATCTGCTCAACGTCGCCTACGGTTACTTGTATGCGGGCGGCGAGACGCTGGTCGAGGATTTCTCGGGTACGGCGCCGTCCAACATCTTCACCGGACCCGACCTGACGCAGCTCAGCAACTACAATGATAATGTGTCCAATACGCTCGCCCAGGTCCAGCAATGGTACACGGCACAGAACACGGCCGGCAAACTGGACGCGGTGTGGACGCATAATTTCGGCCCGTTCAACGAGTTCGATTTCGGCATCCGCTATTCCGACCACGAATCCGTCTTCAACCAGACTCCTTACTATTACACGAAGGCGCCGAACTCGAATCCGACGACCTACCAGTCTGACCTCATGCTGGTCGACACGCATAACTTCGAGGGCGTCGCCGCCCAGACCGAAAAGTTCTGGGTGTTCAACCCGAATGTCATGCATGCCACTTTGGCGGACGTCGGAAGCTTGTTCGGCAATATCTATACGAAGGCGTTCGCTCCGCTCAACTTGTACACCATGGACGAGCGCGTGTTCGACGGCTATGCCGAGGCGAAGGTGAATCTCGGCAGCCTCGACGGCAATTTCGGCGTGCGCATCATCAACACCAACAGGTCCGCGGCCGGTACGGAAACCAACAACGCCACCTCACCGCCGACCTACACGCCCGTCACCTATCACGGCAATCATACCGACATCTTGCCCAGCATGAACCTGCGGTTCCATCTCACCGACGAACTGCAGCTGCGCTTGGCCGCGTCGCGTACCACCACGCGTCCGAACTTCAGCTCGATGAACCCGAATACGACGCTGAACCCGGGCAGCTTGAGCGGCTCGGAAGGCAACATCAATCTGCCGGCGATGTATTCGTCCAACATCGACCTGTCGTTGGAAGAGTACTTCAGCAAGACGGGGTCGGTGTACATCGCGGGCTTCACCAAGTCGGTGCACAACTTCCCGTTCTCGACGACGTTCCAAGAAGTGATCGGCGGGCTGACGTACACGGTCTCCGAACAGGGCGCGAGCAGCGTCGGCGGCAACATCAAGGGCTTCGAGGCCGGCTATACGCAGTTCTACGACTTCCTTCCGGGCATCTGGAAGGGTCTGGGTCTGCAGGCCAACTTCACCTATATCGACAGCACGCAGCCCTACTACATCGGCAGCGCGCTGGCGGCGACCACCTCGCTGCAAAACCTGTCGAAGTACAGCTACAACGTGATCGGCATGTACGAGCTGGATCCGGTGTCGATCCGCGTGGCCTATACCTGGCGCAGCAGCTTCCTGAACTCGCTGTACACGGGTTTGGGCGGCGGCGTGGGCGACGTCCCGATCAAGCAGGCGGGCTTTGGCTGGCTTGACGCTTCGCTCACCTACAACATCAACGAGCACTTCTCTGCCTATCTGCAAGGCCAGAACCTGCTCAACACGATGCAATACACGTACTACCAGTACACTTATGCGCCGGCGAACTACTACCTGAACGACAGGCAGTTCATCCTCGGTGTCCGCTATAAGATGTAAGTTGTTCACGATATCTCTCCAAAATTAGTAACCCGGCGGCCAGTGTAAACTGGCCGCCGGACTTTCTTTTGGACAAGATGGCGCCCGACCAAGGTGTTATGTCGACGATTCTGACCCGGCGAGGCGTGATGGTGGCGGGCAGCGCATTGGCCGTGGGCGCTTGTTCGTCTTTCCCGCTTTTCGATTCCATAACGCCGAGCCAGCTTGATCTGGCGCCGTTTCGCACGCCTTATAAGCTCAACAGGCTTGTGCTTGGCCCGTCCGGCGTTGCGCAGAGCTTCGATTGGCATTCAGTCGACTGCCCATTCGCCTTCTCCGTAGACGGACGGTTTTACATGACCTATGTCGGTTTCGACGGCATCGGCTACCAGACCGGCCTTGCCCAATCCGACGACCTTGTCGCGTGGCGGCGCGTGGGCCTCATCATGGCGCGCGACCCCTCTTCGCCCGTCACCCGTTACAATGTCGCGTTGATGTGCCTATTGCGCGACGATGCGCTTCAGTCCGAAGCCGCGCTGCAGAAGGTGGAGGGGCGTTATCTCGGCTTCTGGCATGCCTATCCCAATCCCGGCTACGAGCAGGGACCGGCGGTGATCGGCCTTGCCTGGAGCGACGATCTACATCATTGGGAACGAGAAGAACCGTTCCTCACGCCCGATCCCGACGCTGCATGGGAAGCGGGAGGGCTTTACAAGCCTTATGTCGTGAAAGAGGGCGACACCTATTACCTTTATTACAATGCCAAGAATAAAACCGACAAAGCTTGGCACGAACAGATCGGACTTGTCACCTCGAAAGATCTTAAGACCTGGACGCGCTTTGCGGGCAATCCGATCATCAGAAACGGCGACCATGCTTCATGGGACGCGCGTTTTGCCAGCGACCCAGCGGTGCTGCGCTACGGCGAATGGTGGGCGATGTATTATTACGGTCTCGCCTGGGACGGTAAGGCCCGCGACTTGCTTGCGCTCGGCACGGATCCCTATCACTTCACCAAGTCGCCGGAAATCATGATCGATGTCGGGCCGCCCGGTTCGATCGACGAGGACTATGCCCACAAGCCGTCGCTGATCTTCGCGGGTGGCGACCTCTATCACTTTTACTGCGCGGTGTCCGGAAAATGGCCCGCCGAAACGAGAGGAATCTCGGTCGCGCGGTCTCGCCCATGGAAATAACAGCACCTGATCGGCACGATCTAAGAGGGAGGCGGGAGCGGCAGGAGGAAGGTAAGCGCGTTGTTACCGAAGGGCAGCTGACGATGACAGAATCGACGATCATTGCCGGACAACAAAAAAGATGAAAAAGGGACGATAATGGACAAGACCCAACCAACTATCGGCTTGTTTGGCATTGGTCTCGACACTTACTGGCCACAATTTACCGGTCTCGAAAACCGGTTGAAGCGACATCTCGCCTGCCTCGAGCAAATCATCCGCGACTGCGGCGCCGAGGTGTTCAACGCCGGTTTGATCGATTCGGTCGACAAGGCATTCGAAGCGGGTCACGCCTTCCGCAAGACCGATGTCGATTTGATCTTCCTGTATGCAACCACCTACGCGTTGTCGTCGACTGTGCTGCCGGTCGTTCAACGCGCCAAAGTCCCAGTTGTCGTGCTAAATCTCCAGCCGACGGCCGCCATTGATTACGCGAAGTTTAATGCCATGAGCGACCGGACACGGATGACGGGCGAATGGCTGGCTTATTGCGCCGCTTGCCCCGTTCCGGAAGTGGCGAATATCTTTTCCCGAGCCGAAATACCGTTTCATCAGGTCACCGGCGTACTGGAGGGAGACGATCACGTTTTACGCGAGATCACTGGCTGGATAGAGGCTGCGCGCGTCGCCTACACCATGCAGCATAACAGGCTGGGGCTTATGGGGCGCTACTACAACGGAATGCTCGATATCTACAGCGACCTCACTTTGCAGTGCTCTACCTTTGGCGGCAGCGTCGAGATCGTCGAGATCGACGAGCTCGCGGCGCTCCGCAAGTCAGTAACGCGGGCGGATATCGACGAGCGGTTGAAACTGTTCGGCCGGGAGTTCGACATTCAGCCCGACTGCGACGCCGACGAACTGGAGCGCGCCGCCAGAACGTCCGTAGCGCTCGACGGGATGGTCAAAAAGCACAAGCTTGGATCGATGGCCTACTATTTGGAAAGTGTCCCGGGGCACGACAATGAGGACGTCATCTCCTCGGTGATTTTGGGCTGCTCACTACTGACTGCGCGAGGGATTCCAATTGCCGGCGAGTACGAGGTCAAGAACGCGCAGGCCATGAAAATCATGGATGCTTTCGGCGCCGGCGGATCCTTTACCGAATTTTACGCCGTCGATTTCAACGACGACGTCGTCCTGATGGGGCACGACGGGCCGGGACACATTCGGATCGCCGAAGGTAAGACCAAGGTTCGACCGCTGCAGGTCTACCACGGCAAAGTGGGCAAGGGCCTGAGCGTCGAAATGTCCGTGCGCCACGGCCCGGTTACACTGCTCTCGGTTATAGAGCGCAAGGGAAAACTGGCGCTACTTGTGACGGAAGCGGAGTCAATTCCAGGAGCCATTTTGCAGATCGGAAATACCAATAGTCGGTACCGATTTGCTTGTGGCGCCCGCAGCTTCATCGAAGCCTGGAACGTCCACGGACCCGCCCACCATTGTGCTGTCGGCACAGGTCATATTGCCGACAAGTTGAGCAAGCTCGGAAAGTTTGTCGGAGTCGAAACCATCGAGGTGGGTTGATTGGCGCCACCGGCATTCGTCCTGAAGTGAGGCAAGCATGAGCATGTTCGGCACATTCGGCAAGGCGGTCGGCAAGGCGGTGCGCAAGGAAAACACCTTGTGCAAGCTGGCGCGGCTCAACGCGGCGCTGCACCACCAGGAGCCGGACCGAGTGCCGATCAGCGACTTCTTCTGGGGCAGTTTCATCAAACGCTGGCAGAAGGATCTCGGTTTACCGGCCGACGCCAATCCTTATTACCACTACGATCTCGACTGGATCACGACGACGCCCAACATGGACCCGTGGATCCGACCGTTCGAAACCTTGCGGGAGACCGACGAGGAGGTCGTGGTCAAGACCGGTTTCGGCGCGGTCATGCACAAGCACTTCACGCTGCCAATGCCTGAAATGCGAGGTTGGGAGATCGACAGCTTCGAGAAGCTGGAGCGCGCCGAATTCGACGATCCCCGCGACCAGCGACGCTTCTTTTCCGCGGGCGACAATCAGATCACCGGCGTAGGGGACGGTTTCGAGCGCAATTCCCCGGCGTGGATCGAGACGGTCAAATCGCTATGGCCCGACTTTCCCGTCTACGGCAGCATGATCGAAGTGAGCGAATGCCTGACCCGGCTGATCGGCCAGCAAAACGCCATGCTGTGGATGGGAGAGTATCCCGATCGCATGGGCGCGGTCGTCAACCGTATCGGCGCCTTCTATCTCGAATGCGCCAAGGCGGCGATCGATGCCGGCGAGGGCTTGCTCGACGGTTTCGTGATCTGGGGCGACGTCGCCTACAAGAAGGGCATGTTCTTCTCGCCGGTCTATTGGCGGAAATACTACAAGCCCTGGGTGGCGCAGATGGTGGAGTACGCCCACGCCCATGATCTGCCGGTCGTCTATCACGGCTGCGGCAACGTCAAGACCATCTTCCAGGATTACATCGACATCGGCATCGACGGCTACAATCCGCTGGAAGTGAAGGCCGGCCTTGACGTCGTGGAGCTGCGCCGCGCCTACGGCCACGGCATGGCCTTCTGCGGCAACAGCAACATTCAAATCTGGGAAGCTGGCGATCGCGAAGCCATTCGCCGCGAGGTTCTGCGCAAATTGAACGCCGCGCGCGGTGGCGGCTACGTGTTTCTCTCCGATCACTCGGTCAGCGCCGGCGTTTCCGGCCAGACCTATGATTACATCGTGAAGCTCGTCCGCGAATTCGGCAACTACCCGCTGCGGCTCGGCGAATTTGACGAGCCCTGCGACAGATGACCGTTATTCCCACCAACCCGCTGCTCGGCGTCGGCTGTCACTCCGTGGGAGCCTTTTTTGCCGCCAACTGCTATTCGCCACAGAAATACATCAAGCGCTGGTCGTGGGAAATCTACTGGCTGGTGCAAGCGTCCTGGTGTTGGCTGCTCTGGCCGATCATCGGCGCGCTGGCCACCATCCCTCACATTGCCGCCGTCCTTGCGGAGGCGCCGAAACTGCTGTTGCTCTACTCGTTCTTGATGGGCGTGGCCTACGGCGTCGGCGGCACGGCGTTCAACATCTCCATCCGCTACATCGGCTACGGTTTGACCTATTCCATCGCGGTGGGACTCTCCAGCATCCTCGGCACCTTGGTCCCGCCGCTGGTGCGCGGCCAATTCGCGGACATCCTGACGAAAACCGGTTCGGGCTGGGTGCTGGGCGGCGTCGCAGCCGGCGCGCTGGGAATTTTCCTCTGCGGCCTGGCGGGCCATTTCAAGGAACGCGACCTCGCGGCCCAAACCGGCAGCGCCGGCGAATTTTCCATGGCCAAGGGTCTTTTGCTGTCCTTGGTGGCGGGCGCTCTTTCGGCGGTGTACGGTTTCGCGCTGGAGGTGATGGCGCCGGTCGCCGACATCGCCCAGCACTACGGCGCGGGCATCTGGCGGGGCAACATCGCCTATCCCTTCGCCAATACCGGTGCGTTCGTCACCGCGGCGATCTATGCCGGCTATCTTGCGCGCAAGAATCGCTCGTTCGGACAATTGACCGAATGGCGCAGCCGCCCCGAACGCGGCCGCTTGTCGAAGAACTACCTCTTGGCGATCCTGACCGGAACCTTGTGGTACGGACAATTCTTCTTCTACAACCTCGGCCACGTCAGATTGGGAAAGGAATATGCGTTTTCCAGTTGGGCGATCCATATGATCATGCTGGTGTTGTTCAGCAATCTGGTCGCTATGTTCTTCATGGAATGGAAGGGCTGCAGCGCCCGCACCAAAGCGGTGGTCGGCCTGGGACTCGTCGTGTTGTGCGCTGCGGTCCTGTCGCTCACCTACGGCAATTACGTCGGCGAGCATGCGTAACGAATGAAAATCCCCAGCGGAGAAGACGATGTTAGATCTGAAATCGCTCCACGACGCCGTCCTCACCGGCGACGCCAAAACCGCCAAAGCCACGACCGAGCTCGCTTTGCAAGCCGGCTGCGAGCCGCTGAAGCTGGTGCAAGACTACATGATGCCGGCGATGGATGAAGTCGGGCGGCGGTTCGAAAGTAACGAGTATTTCGTACCGGAGCTGCTGTTGGCGGCGCGCGCCATGAAGGCGAGTCTGGAGCTGATCCGGCCGCTCTTGATCGCGGGCGGCGTCGAACCCGTTGGCCGCATCATCATCGGAACGGTCAAGGGCGATCTGCACGATATCGGCAAGAACCTGGTGGCGGCCATGTTGGAAGGCGGCGGCTATGAGGTCATCGACCTGGGCGTCAACGCCGATCCCGAGAAATTCGTGGCCGCCATCAGGGAGACGAATGCGACAATCGTCGCGATGTCCGCTCTGCTGACCACGACGATGCCGGCGATGCGGACCACGATCGCTGCTCTGCGTCAGGCCGGCCTTCGCGACCGGGTAAAGATAATGATCGGAGGCGCACCGACCAGTGAAAAATACGCTGAAGAGATCGGCGCTGATGGTTACAGCGAGAGTGCGGTGGGTGCCGTCGCCGTGGCCCGCAGCTTCAAGAATTGAACCGGCGCCGCCGCACCGCCTGTGAGGACATCTACAGGGAGCGATTACGGGATTGCGCGCTTTTCGACATCTTGCTCGCCTCACCGAGACGGGCGCCTCGATCAGCGTCGACAACGCGTATGAACATGCCGCGCTTCAGTTGCTCGGCGGCGGCACCTGACCTTCGGGCGGATAGGCCGGAAGGTGCGGCGGCGGCGGCGGCAAGCCGCCCGGATGCTGCTTCAGCTGATCCATCAGATAGTTGATGGCGGCCTCGAGCTGGTCGTCATGGCCTGCGAGCAAATGGCCCGGATCGTCCTCGACCTCGATGTCGGGATCGACTCCATGGTTCTCGATCACCCATTCTGATTGCCGTCCGTAAAGGCTGTCTTCCGGCACGGTGATGTAGCCGCCGTCGAGCAGGCCCCAATAACCGCGGATGCCGCGCACCCCGCCCCAGCTGCGCGTACCGATCAGCGGGCCGAGGCCGTACTTGCGGAAATAGAACGGGAAGATGTCGCCGTCCGAGGCGGAATAGTGGTTGAGCAGACAGACTTTCGGACCGTCGATCAGCTGTTGCGGGATCGACATGGCAGCGCCTTCGCGGTCGGTCGACATGCCGACCAGGATGCGCCGCAAGCGCTCCAGAACGATCTGGTCGACATTGCCGCCGCCGTTCCAGCGGTCGTCGACGATCAGCGCCTGCTTGTCGAGCTGCGGATAGAACTGGCGGATGAACTGATCCATGCCCAGCGCTTCCATATCGGACATGTAGATATAGCCGATCTTGCCGCCGGAGGCCTTGTCGACCACTTCGCGGTTGTGATCGATCCACGCCTTCTCGCGCACCGACAATTCGTTGGCGACGGGTTTGACCGTGACCTCGCGCGGCTTGCCGGTCGGGCTATCGGCCACCGTCAGCACCACCGGCCCGTCGTCGAGATCGACGAACAGACTGTAGGGATTGGCTGGCGCCTTGAGCTCGCGGCCGTCGACCGCCAACAGATAATCGCCTTCGTGCACGGCGATGCCGGGCTCGGTCAGCGGGCTGCGGTAGGCCGGGCGCGTATTGTCGCCGGGATAGATCTTTTCGAAGTAATAGCGACCCGACGCTTCGTTCAGCGCGAAGTCGACGCCGAGCAAAGCGGTGGGAACCGCTTTGGTCGGATCGGCATCGTCGCCGCCGCCGACATAGGTGTGCGAATTGCCGAGTTCGCCCTGCACCTCGCCGATCAGATAGTTGAGGTCTTCGCGCGAGCCCAAAAGCGGCAGCAACTTGGCATAGGCGTCGTGCACCTTCTGCCAATCGACGCCGTTCATCTCGGGGTTGACGAACAAGTCGCGCTCCAGCCGCCAGGCGTTGTTGAACATCTCCGCCCATTCTTCCGTCGGCACGATGCGCATGTGCAGGTGGGAGATGTCGAGATCTTTCGGCTTGGGCTTGTCGTCGTCGCTCTTGGGCACCGCCGCGTCGACGATCGCGAAGCTGTCGACCCCGTCCGGACCCTTCTCATGCTTTTCGTAAAGCACCTTCTCGCCGTCGGCCGACAGACTGTAACCGTCGAGCCCCTCGACCAGCACATGATCCTTGCGTTCCTTCAGGTCGTAGACATGGAACGCGGATTGCTCGCCGGGCAGCAGCCCATCTTCGGTCTGCGCCGGTGTCGTCAGATAATAGATGTCGTCGCCGCGCGCATCGATGCCGGCGATGTCGGCGGAGGGGATCGGCACCGCCACGGCGCGCGCCATCAAGCCGGCGAGATCGATTTTGATCGGCTTGATCGCCCCGGGCTTCCACGCGGCGGGCTTGTCGTCCTTCTTGGCTTCGACCGTACCCTCGTCGGAGCGCGGCGCGAAAGGCGACGGCTCGCTCTTGGCGAGCGTGGCGACATAGATGCCGTCCATCTTCACCGTGGCGATGTTGAATTCGCTCTCGCTGAAGGTCGCGTTCTCGTGCCGGGCGGAGACGAAATAGAAATATTTGCCGTCGGGCGAGAAGATCGGGTTGAAGTCGTTGTCCATCGGCGAGGACACCAGCGTCGCCTTGGCGGAACCGATGTCGTAAAGCCAGATGCCGCGCTGCTGGTTGGTGCCGGTGGTCGAGTAGGCGAGCCAGCGTCCGTCGGGCGAGAAGGCTTGGTCGTGGATTTCGTTGTACACGTCCATTGCCACCTGAGTGAGCTTGCCGCCGGCGATGTCGAGCAGCCACAGGCGGTGGGCGCCGTCGGCGAAAGTCAGGCGCTTGCCGTCGGGCGACCACAGCGGCGTGTAGAAGAAGCCCGTCTTGAAGTGGGTCAGGATTTTTTCCGCGCCGCCATCGGCCGGGCGGATGGCGATTTCCTGTTCGCCAGAGATGTCGGTGGTGTAGGCGATGGTCTTGCCGTCCGGCGACCAGCTGGGATGATCCTCGTCGGCATTGCTGGTCCGCGTCAGATCGCGTGTGGCGCCGTGTTCGGCGGGAACCGTGAAGAGATCGCCTCTGGCGCTGAACAGAGCGCGCTTGCCGTTGGGCGACAGCGCATAATCGGTCTGTCCCGCGGTATCGCTGTCGCGCAGGAATTTGACGGCCTCGATGTAGCGCGGCCCGGTGCGCGTGCCGTCGTCAGGCACGCTGACGTCGAGCTTGTGCAGGTCCTCGCTGGGCAGATCGATCACCCAGAGCGAGCCGCCTTGCTGGAAGACGATGCCGTTGTCGCCGAGGCTGGGGAAATCGATGTCGTAATCGGTGAAATGGGTAACCTCTTTGAACGTCTTGGCGTCCATGTCGTAGACCCAGATGTTCTCGCGGCGGTGTTCGTCGCGGTCCGAGAGGAAATAGATTTTGCGGCCGTACCACATCGGCGCCGTGTTGGTGCCCTTCCAATCGGTGATGCGCTCGAGCTTCTTGCTGTCGAAATTGTAGATATCGACCTGCTGCGCCAAACCGCCTTCGTAGCGCTTCCAGGTGCGGAAATTTCGGAAGATGCGGTTATAGGCGATCGATTTGCCGTCCGGGCTGAAGCTCAAGAGCCCGCCGCGGTCGAGCGGCATGAGCGTGGGCAAGCCGCCGCTCATCGGCACTAGGAACAGCCTGCCGTACCAGGCATTCCATGCCACGGCCCGCGACAGGAAGACGATGTTCTTCGAATCCGGCGTCCAGGTGACGACCATGTTGTCGGGACCCCAGCGCGTCGGCGCCTTGTCGACCACGTCGGAATGGAAGGTCAGCCGCCGCGCCTCGCCACCGCCGGCCGGTATGACGTAGACGTCCTGGTTGCCCTGATAGCTGCCGGTGAAGGCGATCCAGCGCCCGTCGGGCGAAAAGCGCGGCATCAGATCGTAGCCCGGATCGGAGGTCAGCCGGCTCGCCACCCCGCCGTTGCGCGATACTTCCCAGAGATTGCCATGGGCCTCGAAGACGACGTTGTCGCCATGCAGCGTCGGAAAGCGCACCAGCGTCTGCCCGTCGCCCGCCTCGGCCGGCGCGGCTGCCGCGAAGAGACTCAGCAAAAGCGTGGCGGCGCGCCAATCTGGGATTCGCATGGATCGCACTCCTTGATACTTCATTTCTTCCCGGCACATCGGGACAGAAGAATGATTGAGACAGCGCGGCAGAACTGCCGCGACGGCGAGTCTAGAGCAAAATCGCTTTTCGTTGAATCGCGATTTTGCTCTAGCTTTTTTGTATTGTCGCGCGATTTGCCGGAAAACCGCTTCGCACTTTTCCGATCGCGCTCTAGTATGACAACTCTAACAAACGGCCATGGCCGCGACCACGGGAACCGTCGAGGTCCGAGGCTTCAGCCGCCGCTCTATGTCGTTCAAAAAGGTTGCCACAGCCTGTGTCTACGTCATAGAAGACGAGGCTGTCTTACCCAGGGTTGTACTTGGCAAGGCGCCGGCCCGCCAAATCCCTCCGGCTGCGGAGAAGGCCGCGTGGGATGCGATGGCGTCCCCGTTTTCTATAGCGGAGGTCCTTCGCCGCGGACCACGGTCAACGACATAGCGGGGAGCAGGACCTCGCGGGCGCTGTCCATCGTGAAGCGTTCCGGCGGCCGGTCTCTGAGGGGGTGGCTCGCCGCGCCGCGAACCAGCCAGATATAGTCGGCGGGCGAATACTGCACGATGCTCAGACGCTTGCGCGTGTCAAACGTCTGATCATCCCCGCCGCCGCGGCGAAAGACGATCTGCATGCGATGGGGGTGCTGCTGGTCGCGGTTGATGAGCATCACAGCCCAGCGTCCGTCCTGGTCGAGTAATGGATAGACCGCGACCATCGGCCGGCCTTTGCTGTCGGTGATCTGCGAGCGGGCAACGTAGAGTCGGTGCGGCTGGTCGGCCGGATCGCCCCAGTCCTGCATCATCATGCGATGGGCGTAATAGGCCGGCATGGGCCAGCGCGCGCGGCCCTTATCGTCAGCCTGGAATAACATCATGTTGCCATAGCCCGCGCAGGGAAATGTCTCGTTCATCGGCGTGTCGGGAGGGTATCCGTACATGAAGGCCGTCGCCCCTCCGAGAGTCAGGAAGTGGCCCACGACGTCCGCGTCGAACAGAGCGCTGGGCACTTCGGACATGGCCCGGCCTGCGAAGGGCGAGAGTCCGTATTCGCTGATGATCCAAGGGATCGATTTGGGAACCCCGGCGGCAAGCGTCGCGGCCATCGCTTTGTCCATAAGCTCCGTTTCGTCGCGCAGCATCCCGTCGAGCGGGTAGCACACGTCGTCGAAGGCGTAGTGTTCGAAGGAAAAGAAACCGAGCTGGTCCATCCCCCCGCGCGACTTCAGCCGAGCAACGAATCTTCCGACCCAGGAAGCGCCGTTTTCGGGATCGGGCCAAGCGTAGGTCGTCGCCTCCTGCATGCTCGGCCCGCCGAGGCTCAACGTCGGGTCAATGCGGTGCAGCGCTCTGGCGGTTTCGAGATAGACGTCCGCGTAATCCTCGGGCGCGATGAATTGGCCGTCCGGCTCTTCCCCAAGTTCAACCTGACGCACCGGAAAGCCGCGCCGTTTCAAATAGCGCACCTCGGCGGCCGCGTTGTCGGGCGTATCGTAGAACACACCGACCGGGACCATCATCGGCATGGCGCCGTTAAGCCCGCTTTTGAAGACGGAATTCAGACTCGGTTGCTCGGTGTCCAGATCCCGATCGCTCGCTCGATGCCAGGGATCGGTGGAAGAAACCTGGATCAACGTCTGGCTATCGCGCGAAGTTCCGTGGCGCATAGCGTCGTCGAGCCCGCCGTTGGCTTTGGACAGGCCAAAGCCGACCTCTCTCACGGCATAGCCAAGCCGGTCGCGAATATCGCTCGAACCAGGCGGAGCCGTTTCGGACGATCGCAGCAGCAAGATGCGCAGAAAACGCGTTGCGATCGGAGCATCCGACAGACGCAGCGTCGCCTCGTTGGGATTGCCGGAAATGGCCTGGTCACCATGGGGAAAGGTCACCCAGTGCCCCGTTCGATCAAACGCGTCCTTGCCGCTCCAGTGTTGCACCAAGAAATGGCGGGCGAACGGCGTTCCCCAGAGAATGCGTGCGGCGTTGATCGGTTTTGCGGCGTCGAACGATATGACGATCCACTGTGGGCGCGACTGGGCGGCGCCGGTGTAGCGGCGGTCGAGATACGGGTTGCTCTTCCAGAAGCTCGCCGTATCCCCGTCGTCGATCCGCGAGTAACCCAAGTCGTTGGCTTGGTCCACCGAGTCGCCGCGGCGCGGCAACTTGTAGCCCCAGGTCACGCGCGGCTCTTGCGAGGGATTGTCGCTGGACGTCCAGTAGCCCTGCCGATGGGCGCTGTCGCTCCAGGTTCCCTCTTCGCTCCAGTGCCAAACCTCGATGCCGAGTTCCGCCCGCGTTCGATAGGTGACGCGCCGAAGGCCTGCCGAGCGCATCTTCCGTATGTTGGATTGCGTCAAGTAGAGGTTGACTTCGCCGTTTCCCACGCCGTCGATGGCCGCGCCCAATGCCTCGTTGGGAACGATGACGTTGACGAGCTTGGTCGTGTCGATCACCGCCCGGTCCACCAACGGCACGGAAGGCTGTTGCGCTGGCGCGGCGCCGGACGCCAGGCACGCCATCCCAGCGCCGACGATGCCAAACGCGGAACGCGGCGAAATCTTCAACATCGACGACGCTCTGTATATAGCCTTACTCGCGCCGCCGGTTTGTGCGGCTGAAGCAACAATCCCCATGTCGACGAAGGCAAGCAAGAACGATCGCAGGTCTCCGCCTGCTTCGGCCGCTTTCGCACGGCTCCTTCACTGAATGCCTTGAAGCAGAGTCACCGTCATGTGATCGGCATCGGTCCAGCTATCCCCGACATGGTGGATCGTCATGGCGTGGCAACTGGTTTGATGCGGGTGAAGGTTGCTACGATGGTATGTCGCGCACAGCATCCCGTCATCGTGGAACTCCCAGGTTCCCCGAAAATGCGGAGCGCTGTAGGAGTTTCCCCAACTCGGACGCGCCTGCGGAAACCAGATCACCCAGGTATGGTCGGTGTTGTAAACTTCATGCCTGGTCTCGGCAGGAATGTCGTTTACGTAGATCAATGTGTTGCCCAACAAGGGAGCCATCACCAGCTTTTGAGCAGCATGCGCCGCCGTGGCTTTGTGGCCGGCAGAATTGTGGTTCACATTTTCGGCTTCGCTTGCCGTCGCCAAACTCATCAAGAGGGCAATCCCGATTAAACCAAATCGCATCATGCCATCCTCCGACGAGGTGCCCAGTCCGGATAAACTGTCGGGCAAATTTTGCTCGAAAACTCCGCGTGTCGGTGCGCTGGTCTGCTGCCGACGCCGCAGCTTCGTTCTTGCTGGAACACGATCCGTCATGCTTCGTCAGGGCAATGTAAAACGCGGCACCCGAGGATGCAACATCAAGAAATGTCGCGCTGCGATAATCACAAGCAATGGATGTCGCGGAGAAGCGCGCGATCAGCTTCCGCGTAGTGGTCCGGTCATGATGTTACGTGCGCGGTGAGCGACCGGTTCGCGTGGCGACCAAACCAAGCATCAATTTGCGGCGTGTTGCCCTGGCTTGGATGAGATTGGCGGCGGCTGTCGATTCATCTGCTCCAGCAGCGGGCCAAGCGCGTCGAGTTCCTGGCCGAAGCCGCTCCAGTCCCCGGCCTTCAGCCTTGCGATCGCCGCATCGTAATGACCGAGCGCCGCCCGGGCCGCGCCGGACAACGGCGTCGCCGGCATCCCCGCGACGGCGGCCGGCGCGATTCCCGGCGCCGCGGCTTCCGCTGTCGCGCCTTCCGGCGCCTTGAACAAGTCGGCCAGCGCCCCGGCCAAGGTCTCTTCCATGACGACGTGGCCGCCGTAGACCGCAATGACGCGCTTGAGTTCGGGCAACTGTCCGGTCTGGGCGCGCAGGTACAACGGCGTGATGTAGAGCAACGAATTCTCGATCGGCACCACCAACAGATTGCCACGGATGACGCGCGATCCCATCTGGTTCCACAGCGATATCTGCTGGGAAATTTCGGTGTTCTGGTTGATCAAGGCCTCGATTTGGAACGGGCCGTACACCAGTTTCTCCTTGGGGAACGTATAGACGATCAGCTTGCCGTAGTCGGGCTGATCGCAACGCGCCGCCAGCCAGGCGATCATGTTCTCGCGCTGGCTCGGGACCATCGGCAACATCAGGAAGAACTCGTTCCGCGTTTCGCCGGGCAGCCGCATGTTGATGTAATACGGCGTCATCTTGGTGTCGGTGGTGTCGTCGACGTCGGTCGGCTGACGCGGGAACTGCCAGAGGTCCTCGCGGTTGTAGAACACCTCGGGCGTCTTCATGTGATAGGAGCGGTAAATCTGCGCCTGGATTTGGAACAGGTCCTCGGGATAGCGGACGTGGCGCTTGAGGTCGGCAGGCATGGCGGCGAACGGCTTGAACAGTCCGGGGTATATCCGCGCGTAGGTTTCGATGATCGGGTCCGCCGGATCGCTGATGTAGTAAGTCACCGTGCCGTTGTAGGCGTCGATCACCACCTTGACCGCATTGCGGATGTAGTTCGTGTCGGAGTCTTCGATCGCTTTCGAATAGGGGAACCAGCTCGTCGTGGTGTAGGCGTCCTGAATCCAGTACAGCCGCCCTTCGCTGACCACGATGTAGGGGTCCGCGTCGAGGCGCAGGAACGGCGCGATGGCGCGCACGCGCTGCTGGATGTTGCGGCGGAACATGACTCGGCTGTCGGCGGTGACGTACTCGCTGAGCAGCAGGTTGACGTCGCCGAAGTACCAGGCGAACAGCGCGCGCCTGGCGAGACTGCCGATGGCGACGCCGTCGGACCCGCGATAAGGCGCGTAGACGTTCTGGTCGCCCTTCGGGTAATCGAATTCCGGCGTCGAACCCTTGACGACCACATAATTGTCCTGGCCTTCGCCGAAATAGATGCGCGGCTGGGTGACGGCGGGACCGCCGGTGGCGACGGGCGGGATGTCCTGCAAGTAGAACTTGGGCAGGCCTTCCGGCGTCGTCTGGGTCACCGGCGACATCACCACGCCGTTGCCGTGGGTGAACAGCACGTGCAGATTGACCCAGGTCTGCGCGTTGTCGGGCAACAGCGAGGAATCCAGCTCGCGCGCCGAGGTCATCACCTGCTGGTACCTTCCGTCGAGCGTGTAGCGGTCGACGTCGGCATCGTGGAACTTGTAGTAGGTCCGGATTTCCTGAAGCTGCGCATAGGTGTCGAGCAGCGGCTGCCAATCCCATAGCCGGATGTTGTCGACCGTCGCGCGGTTGTTCTGCAGCGACTGGTAGGTCAGCGTCTCCTCGGCGGAGAAAGGCCTGACCACCACGTTCTTGAGCTTGTAGGCCTCGCGCGTGAGGGCGATGTTGCGGGCGATGTAGGGCGCCTCGAAATTCAGCTCGTTCGGCTTGACGTAAAGACGCTGGAACAGGCCCGTCGCGACCGGCGACAGGACGGCCGCGCAGCCGACGACCACTGCTGCGGCAATCAGGGGGATTCTGATCGTCCGCACACGCATGTTCACGAACGCGGCAATCGCCGCGGCGCCGCACAAGGCAAGCAGCAGCCACAGGATTGGCAATTGCAGATGGACGTCGGTGTAGCCGGCGCCCACCACGACGTCGTTGTCGCCGTAAAGCAGCTGATAGCGCGCCAGCCAGTAGGACCACGCCTCGACCAGGAAAATCAGGCCGAGCAACAAGGAAATATGGGCGACCGCCAATGGCGAGAACGAGCGCCCCTTCGCGCCGAAGGCGATGGCGCCGTGCAGCAGATAGACGCCGACGGCACAAAGCGCGCTCAAGACCAAAACGGTCAGCAGCCAGTTCTTGAGCTCGACGTAGGCGGGCAGCGAGAAGAGGTAGAAGCCGATGTCTTTGCCGAACAGCGGATCGCTTTGGCCGTAGGGAACCTGGTACAGATAGCGCAGCGCCAAGCTCCAGTTCCCGGCCTCGCCCGAGGCGATCATCAGCCCCAGCACCAGCGCGGCCGCGGCGATGATGAGGCCCCAGGGGATGATCCGGTACAGGCGATCGAACGGCAATTGCGGCGGCGTGATCCCTTCGATCCCGCTCCACGGCGCGGGGACGCTGCGCAATTCCGTGCGCCGGCCGGCAAGGCGATGGGCAACGGACCCGTTCAGCCAGATGGCCGCGGCCGACACCAGGAAGACGGCAACGAACAGAGCGATCCTGGCGACCACCGTCGTCCAGAAGACGCCGACATAGCCGACGGAGGCGAACCAGCTCCAGTTGACGATGAAGCGCGTCGCCAGGCCGAGCGCGGTCAGGGCGACCACGATGACGCCGACGAGGACGATCAATTTGATTCCAATTCTCGGAGACACGTTCCACCTCGATTGTGTGGCGCCAGCGGCTTATCCGGTGGTTTGGGAGCGGCGCCGCGCCTTGATACACCTTGCGCTGTTGCCGAAGCAATCAGGCAAAGCCCGGGCGCGTCCTATCCACAACTTCGAATCACAGGGGGCAGGGCGGTCATGCCGCCTCCGGCAAGGCAATCGGATGCCCCCTTTGACGCGACTATCCGAGGCGCAACAAGCCTAGCAGCGCACCGGCAATTGCGCTTGCTGCGACCCCAACGACAAAGCCTCCAAGCCAGCCCAGAAGCGTTTTGTGCCGGTTCCACCACTCGGTCTTTTGCAGCGCCTTCTGGAGTTCTCTTTCGATCGCCGGGGCGTGCGCGGCAAATGCCTTGTCGTAGGCCTCGTTGACCGATGCCGAGGCGTTCAGCGCATCGGACGTTGGGTCCGGCTTCTTGATCAGGCCGATAGCCCCCGCTTTCAACGCTTTGATCGCATCTTCGAATGTCGCCTTGCGGCTGAAGAAGGCAAAGACGCCGCCCACTTGCCTTGAGAGTTCGATTCCGCCGTCGGACGATTGTCCGAGCTCCGCCAACACCGCCGAGAATTTCGCCTCGGCCACCAGATACGCGCGGCGCGCTTCCGCCAGCCTTTGCAGCTCCGACTCCGTTGGCGTGCGGTCCGTGGGATAATACAGGTCGAGCAGATACAAATCAGGCTCCGTCAGGCCTGTGCGATCTTTCAAATCTTCGCGCGCCGCCGACGGCGAGAGACCGACGCCGATTTTGAATTTGGTTCCCATGAATTGTTTGAAACGATTCAGTTCGTTTATGTCGTCATCGATGAAGCAGATCGATTTGCTCATTTTCCAACCTCGGGAGCTGAGAATGTTCGAGCTTACCAGGCGCGGCAACGACACGCCTCATGGCGCCCGGCTGCGGTTGTCTTTCAGATAATCGCGCAGCAGTACGAAGCGGTAGCCCGCCGCGCGCAGCCCTGCGATCAGCTTCGGCAGCGCCTCGGCGGTATGCCAGCCGCGGCCGTTGATGTGATAGATCAGGATGTCGCCGGGCCGCACGCCTTCCAGCGTCTCGCGCACGATGCGCGGCGCGGTCTCGCGCGGGTCGGGATCGCCCACTTCCCAGCGGTAATGCACGACGCGAAAGCCGAGGCTCTCGGCGATCGCGAGCGTGCGCGCGTCGTAGCTGATCGCCGGAAAGCGAAAGAACGCCGTGCGCCGGCCGGTGACCGCCGCGATCTCGTCGTCGGCCTTCAGAATCTCCGTTCGCACCGCGGCATCGTCGAGCCGCGGCATGCGGTTGGGATGATCCCAGCTGTGGTTTTCCAGCTCGACGAAATCGAGCTTCGACAAGGCGCGGATCGCCGCCTCGTTGTCCACGACGAAACGACCCGAGAGAAACAGCGTGAACGGAATGCGGTTGGCGACCAGATAGTCGGAAATACCGGTGTCGAGCTTCATGGCGCGCTGCTGCTCGCAGGCATCGAAGGAGAGCGCCACCACGCGCTCCTCGGTCGGCAACCGCAAAATCACTTGCGCTTGCGTGGCGCCGCACAGCAGCGCCAGCGCGCCGATCCATGCTTTCATCCGATGCCCCCGCAAACCTTTCGCGCGCGGCCCGGCCCTATTATGCGCTTGATGGCGGGAAAATAGAGCGCGCTATTTCAGCGCCGCGGTGCGGAACGAGACGAAGCCCTTGATGGGGAAGGTGAGGCTGCCGAGCCGGCCGTTGCGCGTGTCCCACACGCGCACGACCGACCAGTCGTTGGCGGCGCTGACGTCGAAAACCGGCGCGTTGAGATAGATGTTGCCGTCGCGGTGCCAATTGGCGTGGTCGATGCGGATTTCGCGGCTCGACACCACGCGCCGCACCACCGCGACATGGCCTTTGTCCATCTTGCGCGTCGAGGCGAACACCATCACCGCGCCGGGCTTGGGCGTGCCGTCCTCGGCGTAGAGGCCGCGCGCCTTTTCCCACCAGGTCTTGGCGTCGCCGTAGATCTCGATGCCCGAGCGCAGCCGCGCGTACTGCACGCAATAAATGCGCCGCTTGGAGATGACGATGGAGGGCGTATCGTCCGTGAACGGATCGTTGGCGATGATGCTGTAGACCGGCGCGGCGGTCGACACCCCGTCCACTGCCGGGGCAGCGGCGACGTCCGTGCTCAAAGCGGGCCGGGGAACGGGAATGGGAAGACGAGTTTTTTGGCGCGCCAAGGCGGCGCCGGGAAGGATCAAGATGGCTGCGAGCATGACCGCTGCGACGCGGCGGGCACAGTCAAGATGATTCATGCGGTTGTCTTTAACGTGTCACGACGCGAATGCCAACCCCCGCCCGTTCCCGCTTTGTCCCCACACGGTTTTTCCAACCGGACGGGGATGTTAGGCACAAGAAATTTAAGAATTCCAAAACGTGCGGCGAGCGACAGGCGCGAACCCTGTGCAGCGCGAATCTCGAACGGTGTGGCGCACTCACCTCGCGTTCGGGGCCTCGCGAAGTCGCGCGTGTTGTCGCAGCGGCACGCGATGCGTTGGCGCGCGGCGTGACACGGAAGTGAAACATCTCGGCGTCTTTGCGGCGCGCCGCAATGCTTGTATGATGCCGCGAAACGAAAGCGCCGCGCGTAAACCATATCGGCGCACAAGGAGCGTGGGGCGTGGTTGATCCGAGAATTCTGATCGCTGTTGCGATCGCGGCCGTGGGACTGCTCATCCTGTTCGCGATGTTGCGCCAGCTGCGCCGCAAGCGGGCGCGCGCCGCCGCTTTCGCGCCGAGAGCGATGGCGGCCGCGAACGGGCCGCGGCTCATGGCCCAATACGAGAACAGTAAGCTCGAGAGCGAGCGCTCGGGCGCCAAGACCATCGCCATCATCCACGATTTCGACAATCCGCTGAGCTACAATAATCCGCAACGCGAGGACCTTTCCACCCGCGAGGCCTTCGAGGTGCTGGCCGAGATCCGCGCCGCGGGCGAGGGTACGCCGCTCAACATGGTGCTGCACACGCCGGGCGGCATGCGGCTTGCCGCCGAGATGATCGCCACGGCCTTGAAGGACCGTCCCAACACCACCGCTTACGTGCCGTATTGCGCGCTGTCGGCGGGCACCATGATCGCGCTGTCGTGCGGCAAAGTGGTGATGGGCAAGAACGCCTGTCTCGGCCCGATCGACAGCCAGTTCGCCGGCTTTCCGGCCGACGGTTTCGCGCGCCTGACGAAGGAAAAGCCGATCGAGAACATCTCCGATCTGTGGCTGATGGTGTCCTACGTGGTCGAAAAGGATTTGAAGACCGCGCGCCAGCGCGCCTGCGCGCTGCTCAACAAGGCCCATTTCGGCCGCGACGACGCCTGCCAGCTGACCGACTTTCTGGCCAGCGGCGACTTGCCACACAGCGAGCGCATCGGCCGCGCCCGCGCGGCGGAGATCGGCGTCAATGTCGCCAAGGAAGATTGCCCCGAGGCGGTCTACAAGATGGTGGAGACGCAGCTGGAGCTGCTGCGCACCGTGCAAAGCCCGCCGAGCCTCGAGCCGAACCTCAAGGCGCGCAAGCGCTAAGCGGAATCAGTCCTTGGCGCGCTCGACGTAAGAGCCGTCTTCGGTCATCACCACGACGCGCGTGCCCACCACAATGTGCGTCGGCACCATGGTGCGCACGCCGTTCGACAGCATCGCCGGCTTGAAGGAGCCCGACGCCGTCTGGCCTTTCACCACCGGCTCGGTGTCGGTGATCTCCAGCGTCACGCGCTGCGGCAAGACGATGGAAACCGCTGTGCCGTTGAACAGCGACAGCTGCACTTGCATGTTCTCCTGCAGATAAGGCGCCCAGTCGCCGACCACGTCGGCGTCGACGTGGAGCTGGTCGAAATTCTCCGGGTCCATGAAGACGAAATGCTCGCCGTCCTGGTAAAGGTAATTGTAGGTCTTCTCTTCGATGTAGGCTTTTTCCAGGCTTTCGGTCGTCTTGTAGCGGTCGGTGACCTTCACGCCGTCGGCGATGCGGCGCATGTCGATGGTCGTGGTAGGCGTGCCCTTGCCGGGGAAGAAACTTTCCGCCTTGAGCACGACATAAAGCTTGCCGTCCTTCTCGATGACATTGCCTTTGCGCACGGAGCTGGCGATAACCGAAACCACGTCGAACCTCCCGGTTGGGGCGGCGGCGTGATAGCAGGAGCCTCGCCTTTGGCCAAGCCGGATATGCCATCGCCTTGGTGGTCGCCCGCCCGCCACGCCGACCGGCGGGCGTCGCTCTTGGCGCGCGGGCGGATCAAGCGGGCGATCCGCGCCTATTTCGAGGCGCAAGGCTTTGTCGAGGTCGAGTGTGGCGCGCTGGCGATCTCTCCGGGTAACGAGGCGCATCTGTCGGCCTTCGCCACCGAGGCGATCGGAGCGGACGGCGCGCGGCGCACGCTTTACCTGCATACCTCGCCGGAATTCGCCGCCAAGAAGCTGTTGGCGGCCGGCGAGACGCGGCTCTTCGAATTCGCCCGCGTCTTCCGCAACCGCGAGCGCTCGCCGCTGCACGCGCCGGAGTTCACCATGCTCGAATGGTATCGCGCGCATGAGCCTTACGAGGCCGTCATCGCCGATTGCCTCGCGCTGCTGCGCTTGGCCGCCGAGACGGCCGGCGCCGAGACGTTCTCTTTCCGCGGCCGCGCTTGCGATCCGTGTGCCGAGGCCGAACGCATGACGGTCGCGAACGCTTTCACGCACCATGCCGGCATCGACTTGCTGGCGACGTTGTCAGGCGAAGGCCAAGGCGATCGCGAGGCGCTCGGTGCGCGCGCCCGCCGGGCCGGTTTCGCGGTGGCGGAAAACGATACGTGGGCGGACATTTTCAGCAAAGTGTTGGTGGCGGCCGTCGAGCCGCGGCTCGGCTTCGAACGGCCGCTGGTGCTTTACGAATACCCGCGCTGCGAAGCGGCTTTGGCGCGCGCCGCGGCTCACGATCCACGCTTGGCGGAGCGTTTCGAGCTTTATGTCTGCGGCGTCGAGCTCGCCAACGGTTTCGGCGAATTGACCGATGCGGTGGAACAGCGTGCGCGCTTCGAAGCGGAAATGGACGAGAAGCAGCGAATTTACGGCGAGCGCTATCCGATCGACGAGGATTTTCTCGCCGCTTTGGCGCAGATGCCCGAGGCCAGCGGCGTCGCGCTCGGCTTCGACCGGCTGGTCATGCTGGCGCTCGGCGCGCGCGCGCTCGACGACGTGATCTGGACGCCCGCGCCGTGAAATCGCTCGAACAATTGGCTGAGGCCGGTTTCGTCCGCCGCCAAGACTTGGCCGCGCTGGCGCCCGTCGCCGCGCGCTACGCCATCGCCGTGACGGATACGGTCGCGCGCCTGATCGACGATCCGCACGATCCCGTCGCGCGACAATTCATTCCGTCTACGGACGAATTGCACGCGGCGCCGGAAGAGCGCGCCGACCCCATCGGCGATGAGGCGCATTCGCCGGTGCCCGGCATTGTCCACCGCCATCGGGACCGCGTGCTGCTCAAGCTGGTGCAGGTTTGCCCGGTCTATTGCCGCTTCTGCTTCCGGCGCGAGACCATCGGCCCAGGCGCCGAAAGCGTACTGTCGGACGAAGCCGTCGAAAACGCGCTCGCCTACATCTCGTCTCATTCCGAAATCTGGGAGGTGATCCTCACCGGCGGCGACCCGTTCGTTCTGTCGGAGCGGCGCATCGCCGAAATCAGCCGGCGGCTCGCCGCGATAGCGCACGTGAAGATCATCCGCTGGCATACGCGCGTTCCCGTCGTCGATCCGGCGCGCATCAGCGACGAATTGGTCGCCGCATTGATCGTACCCGGCGCCACGACCTACGTGGCGCTGCACGCCAATCATCCGCGCGAGTTGACGGGCGAGGCGCGTGCGGCTTGCGCCCGTCTGATCGATGCGGGTATTCCCATGCTCAGTCAGAGCGTTCTGTTGCGTGGCGTGAACGACGACATCGAAACGCTGGAAGCCTTGCTGCGCGGCTTCGTCGAGATGCGGATCAAGCCTTATTATCTGCATCACATGGATCTCGCGCCCGGCACCGCGCATTTCCGCGTGTCGATCGAACAAGGCCTTAAGCTGATGCAGGCGTTGCGCGCGCGCTGCTCCGGGCTTTGTCTGCCGCACTACGTCATCGACATTCCCGGCGGCCACGCCAAGGTAACGCTGGAGTCGCAAAATGTGCTCGCGCTAGGTCGCGGACGCTATCGCCTGCGCGACCACGAGGGCGCCTGGCATCAATATCCGCCGGAGGTCTGAGCGCCGGTGAGCCGTTTGAAGAAGGCGCTCAGCTTGTGGCGCGTCTGTTCGCGCCAGACCACGCCCTTGTCCGTCACCCAATTGAGCTGAATGACCTTGCGCGCGCCTTCGAAGCCTTCATAGCCGTGCCAGGCGTTCGGCCGGTTGAGGAAGATCAGCAGCGCGCCTTCGTCCGGCGGCACTTCGGCGATCACCTCGTCGAGGTTGTCGGGCGAACGCAGCAGGCGGAGGCGGCCGCCTTTCGCTTCCCATTTGCCGTTCATATAGATCAGGACCGTGACGATCTTGGTCTTGCTGTCGGTGTGGATTTGCCCGTCGGCGGCGCGGCTTTGACCGCGCACCGTCACCATGGTGGGACGCTCGGAAAGATCGATGCCGAATTTCTCCTCGACCGCCTGCTCGAATTCCGGCCCGCGGATGGCGTCCATGAAGTCGCGGAACGCCGGGCCGTAGTTGAGCGTCGGCAATGGAAAACTGCCAGCGAGTTCGATCTTCGGAAAATCCGCTTCGATGGGCGCGATCGCCGCGGCCTTCACGAACCTCGGCACCATCACATAGGGAAACGGTTCGCTGATGAGCGGCGCGGCGCGCAAGGCTTCGATGTCGATCATCATCGTCAGCGATACTCGGCGTTCAGCGCCGCGAGCGCCTCGGCGCCGGGGCACAGTTCCTTCTCGTTCATGCGATTGAGCGGGGCGTCGACCGTTGCCAGATGTCCGTGCAAATCCTCCGCGTCGTCGTCGAGGTAAAGCAGGCCGGTGACGATCTCGCCCTTGGCGGTGTGCTCGTGCATATGGGTGAGCGCCCCCACGCGGTCGCTGGGATCATAATCGTCGTGGAGCTTGGCGAGCTTGAGCAGCGAACCGTCGTGCTGGCGCACGATCTCGGTGGTGCCCGGCTCGTAATCGACGGTGATCTCGGCGCGCGCCGGCACGAAGTCGAGCCGGTTCATCGCCTGATTGTGCTCGCGCACGAAATCGAAGCTCTTGGTCGAGCCGGCGTGGTTGTTGAAGGTCACGCACGGGCTGATGACGTCGAGGATCGCCGGGCCGCGATGGGTGATCGCCGCCTTGATCAGCGGCACCAGCTGCTTCTTGTCGCCCGAGAAGCTGCGCGCCACGAAGCTCGCGCCGAGCAGCAGCGCCAGCGAAACCAGATCGATCGGCGAGTCCTTGTTGACGCCGCCGCTCTTGGATTTCGAGCCCTTGTCGGCAGTCGCCGAGAACTGGCCCTTGGTCAATCCGTAGACGCCGTTGTTCTCGCAGATATAGACCATGTTGACGCCGCGGCGCACGCAATGGGCGAACTGGCCGAGCCCGATGGAGGCCGAGTCGCCGTCGCCCGACACGCCGAGATAGACGAGCTCGCGGTTGGCCAGATTGGCGCCTGTCAACACCGACGGCATCCGTCCGTGTACGGAATTGAAGCCGTGGCTTTGGCCGAGGAAATAGTCCGGCGTCTTCGACGAGCAGCCGATGCCCGACAGCTTGGCCAGGCAATGGGGCGCGATGTCGAGCTCGAAACAGGCCTGGATCAGCGCCGCGCTGATGGAATCGTGTCCGCAGCCCGCGCACAGCGTGGAGATGCGTCCCTCGTAGTCGCGGTGGGTGAAGCCGAGCACGTTGGTGGGCAGCCCCGGATGGTGCAGCTTGGGTTTGGCGATGTAGGTCATTCGGCGGCTTCCTTGGCCTCGGTCGCCGTCATGCGTTCGGCGATCGCCTTGGTGATGAAGCGCGCGGTGATCGGCGTGCCGTCGAAATGCAGCACCGAGATGAACCGCGCCGGATCGATGGCGCATTCGTTGACGATCATCTTCTGCAGTTGCGCGTCGCGGTTCTGCTCGACCACGAACACCTGTTCGTGCGCGTGGATGAAGTCGACGACCTCTTCCGCAAACGGAAAGGCGCGCAGCCGCAGCGCGTCGAGAGGCAGGCCCTGTTTGTCGAGCGTGGCGAGCGCCTCGTCCATCGCCGCCGAGGTCGAACCGTAATAGATCGCGCCGTACTTGGCGGGCTCCTTGGCGCGCCGCGCCACGGGCTTGGGCACCAGCGACTTGGCGGTCTCGAATTTCCGCTGCAGGCGCTGCATCACCTCGACATAGACGCCGCCTTCCTCGCTGTAGCGTGCATAGCGGTCGTGGCTCGAGCCGCGCGTGAAATAGGCGCCTTTGCTGGGATGAGTGCCCGGCAGCGTGCGATAGGGAACGGCGTCGCCGTCGACGTCGAGATAGCGGCCGAATTCCTTGCCGGCCTCCAGTTCCTCCGCCGTCATCACCTTGCCGCGGTCGTAGACGCGCGCGCCGTCCCACTTGAGCGGCTCGCACAGCCAGTCGTTCATGCCGATGTCGAGGTCCATCATCACGAAGATGGGCGTCTGCAGCCGCTCGGCGAGGTCGAAGGCGTCGGCCGCGAGGTGAAAGGCCTCGTTCGGGTCCCTGGGGAACAGCAGCACGTGCTTGGTGTCGCCGTGGCTGGCGTAAGCGGCGAGCATAATGTCGGACTGCTGGGTACGCGTCGGCATGCCGGTGGAAGGTCCGCCGCGCTGGATGTCGAACACCACGGCGGGAATCTCGGCGTAATAGGCAAAGCCGAAGAACTCCTGCATCAGCGAGATGCCCGGCCCCGACGTAGCGGTGAAGGCGCGCGCGCCGTTCCAGCCGGCGCCGATCACCATGCCGATGGCGGCGATCTCGTCTTCCGCCTGCACGATGGCGAACTTGTTCTTCCCCGTTTCGGGATCGACGCGGAAACGCTTGCAATGCTTGGCGAAGGCTTCCGCCAGCGAGGTCGACGGCGTGATCGGATACCAGGCGCAGACCGTGGCTCCGCCCCAGACGCAGCCGAGCGCCGCCGCGTCGTTGCCGGCGATGAATATGCGCTCGCCGACCTTGTCGGCCGGCGCGACCTTCAGCGCGCAAGCGCCGTCGAGATGGAGGCGGGCGTAATCGTAGCCCATGGCGAACGCCTGAACGTTCGGCGCGATCAGTTTCTGCTTGCCTTTGAATCGCGCGGCGATGGCGCCTTCGACCGTCTCGCGCTCCATGCCGAGCAGGAAGGCGAGGGCGCCGACATAGATGATGTTCTTGAACAATTGGCGCTGGCGCGGCTCGCTGTAAGCGCGGTTGCAGATTTCCGTCAGCGGCACCGGCAACAGATTGACGTCCTTGCGGAACTTCGACGCCGGCAAAGGCTTGGTGGAATCGAACAGCAGATAGCCGCCCGGCGCGATCTCCGCCACGTCCTTGTCCCAGGTCTGCGGATTCATCGCCACCATCAGATCGACGCCGCCGCGCCGCCCCAGCCAGCCTTCGCCCGACACGCGTACTTCGTACCAGGTGGGAAGACCCTGGATGTTCGAGGGGAAAATGTTGCGCGACGCCACCGGCACGCCCATGCGCAGCACCGCGCGCGCGAACAGCTCGTTGGCAGAGGCCGAGCCCGAGCCGTTGACGTTGGCGAACTTGACGACGAAGTCGTTGCTGGCGCTTATCTTGGGCATGAATGCGCCTTTGCGGTTTCGAGATAAAACTTCTGCATGTCCCAGGCGCCGGTCGGGCAGCGCTCGGCGCATAGCCCGCAATGCAGGCAGACGTCTTCGTCCTTGACCATGATGTTGCCGGTCTTGAGCGCCGCGGAAACATAGAGGTCTTGCGTGCGGTTGTGCGCCGGCGCGGTCAGCATCACGCGCAGCTCGGCCTCCGGCGCGTTGGGCGTGAAGGTGATGCAGTCCATCGGGCAGATGTCGACGCAGGCGTCGCATTCGATACAGAGATTTTTCTCGAACACCGTCTCCACGTCGCAATTGAGGCAGCGCTGTGCTTCCTTGAAGCCGAGCTCGCGGGTGAAGCCCAGCTCCACCTCCATGGCGATGTCCTTGAGCGTCATCTCCTTGCGGGCGTGCGGCACCTTGTAGCGCAGATCGAGCGACACGTCGTTGTCGTAGGACCATTCGTGGATGCCCATCTTCTGGCTCGAGAGGTTGACCAGCGGCGAGGGGCGATCCTTCACGTCCTTGCCTTGGCAAAGAAGATCGATCGACACCGCGGCCTCGTGGCCATGTGCCACCGCCCAGATGATGTTCTTGGGTCCGAAGGCCGCATCGCCGCCGAAGAACACTTTGGGATGAGTCGACTGCATGGTCGCAGGATCGAGCTTGGGCATGTCCCAGCGGTCGAATTCGACGCCGATGTCGCGCTCGATCCAGGGAAAGGCGTTTTCCTGGCCGACCGCGACCAACACGTCGTCGCATTCCATCACCACGTCCGGCTCGCCCGACGGCAGCAATTTGCGCCGGCCTTTGTCGTCATATTCCGCCTTCACCTTCTCGAACACGACGCCGGTGAGCTTGCCGCCGTCGTGGAGAATCTCTTTTGGCACCAGGAAATTGAAGATCGGGATGTCCTCGCGCATCGCGTCGTCTTTTTCCCAAGGCGAAGCCTTCATCTCGGCGAAGCCCGAGCGCACCACGACCTTTACTTCTTCACCGCCGAGGCGCCGCGAGGTGCGACAGCAATCCATCGCGGTGTTGCCGCCGCCCAGCACGACCACGCGCTTGCCGATCTTGGTGGTATGACCGAACGACACCGACGCCAGCCAATCGATGCCGATATGGATGTTGCTTGCAGCTTCCTTGCGGCCGGGAATGTCGAGATCGCGCCCGCGCGGCGCCCCGCAGCCGACGAACACCGCGTCGTAACCTTCGGCCAGCATGGCTTTGAGCGAGGTCACCCGCTCGCCGAAGCGCGTTTCGGGTTTGAGATCGAGAATGTAGCCGCATTCCTCGTCCAACACGCGTTCGGGCAGACGGAATTTCGGGATTTGCGTGCGCATCATGCCGCCGGCGAAGGGATCGGCGTCGTAGATCACGCACGTATAGCCGAGCGGCAGCAGATCGCGCGCCACGGTCAGCGACGCCGGCCCGGCGCCGATCAGCGCGATGCGCTTGCCGTTCTTCTGCGCGGCGGGCTTGGGCAGGCGCGCACGGATGTCGTCCGCCTTGTTGTCGGCGGCGACGCGTTTCAAGCGGCAGATCGCGACCGGCTCTTTGCTCTCTTCCACGCGGCCGCGCCGGCAGGCCGGCTCGCAAGGCCGATCGCAGGTGCGCCCGAGCACGCCGGGAAACACGTTGGAATGCCAGTTGATCATATAGGCGTCGGAATAGCGCCCCGCCGCGATCAGCCGGATATATTCCGGCACGGGCGTGTGGGCTGGACATGCCCATTGGCAGTCCACCACCTTATGAAAGTAATTCGGATTTGCGGTGTCGGTCGGCGCCATGCCTTCGGCGCGTGCCGCCCCGGGCTTGACGCGCCCATCGGCCATCACGGAATCCATGCTCTCGTATTCGCTCCCCGCGGCGTTTCCCGTCTCCTCCGGGGGCGCCTTTATAGCCGGTTCGGGCGTACGTTTCCCCTTGTTTCTCCATCATATTTAGCGCCATGGCCGACGCAACCAAATCCGCCCATTTGCGCCACTTCGCGTAAGTGTTTCTATTTGCTTATTAAATAATCCATAAAATATTTGTGGAAATGACCCTTGAAATAGCCGTTGTTGCCCCTACGTCTATTGCGAGAGGTCTGATGGCGATAGAAATTGTGTGGGAGGGGGGAGCCCCCGAAAGTCGAAAACAACCTTCGAACGATTGTCTTGAAGATTCAGAAGGTTCGGAGGCGGCGAAAAGGACAGGACATTGCCCGGCCTATATTTCGAAGAGTTTTCCGTCGGCCAAACATTCGCTCACGCCATCCGCCGCACCGTGACGGAGGCCGACAACGTCTTCTTCACCACCATGACCATGAACCCCGCGCCGCTGCACCTCGACGAGGACTACATGCGCGGCACGGAGTTCGGGCAGCGCCTGGTCAATTCCTATTTCACGCTGGCGCTGATGGTGGGCATCTCGGTGCACGAGACGACGCTCGGAACCACCGTCGCCAATCTCGGCATGGACGAGGTGCGCTTCCCCAAGCCGGTCTTCCACGGCGATACGCTCAGCGTCGAAAGCGAAGTGCTGGAAAAACGCGAATCCAAATCGCGGCCGGACAACGGCATCGTCGTCTTCCTGCACCGCGCGCGCAACCAGAAGGGCGAGGTCGTCGCCCAATGCCGGCGCAGCGCCTTAATGCGGAAGCGGACATGATTCTGCGCTCGTTTCTGTTCGTCCCCGCCGACAGCGAGAAGAAACTGGCCAAGGCGCACACCGTGCCGGCCGATGCGTTGATCCTCGATCTGGAGGATTCGGTGGCGGGCCAGAACCGTGAGAAGGCACGTTCGCAGGCTCGCGCATTCCTTGCCGAGCGCCATCCGCATTCGCTTTGGGTGCGCGTCAACCCGGCGGGCAGCGACGACTTCCGCCGCGATCTCGATGCGGTCGTCCCCGGCACGCCGGCCGGTCTGGTGATCCCCAAGCCCGACGGCCCGCACGTGCTCGCCGTCATCGCCGCCGATCTCGGCGCGCGCGAAAGCGAAGCCGGCCTGCCGCAAGGCGCGATCAAACTCATGCCTTTGGCGACCGAAACACCCGCCGCGGTTCTGTCGCTGGCGGATTACCGCTCGCCGCCGCCAAGGCTCGCCGCGCTCACTTGGGGCGCGGAGGATTTATCGGCCGCACTCGGGGCGAGCGCCAGCCGCGAAGCGGACGGCAGCTTCACCGCTCCTTACCAGGTCGTGCGTTCGCTGGCCTTGATCGCGGCGAAAGCGGCCGGCGTCGCGGCGATCGAAACGCTTTACGCCGATTTCCGCGACGCGCAAGGTCTTTTGCGCATAGCGCGCGCGGCGCGGCGCGACGGCTTCTCCGGCATGCTCGCCATTCATCCCGACCAAGTGGAGACAATCAACGCCGCCTTCACGCCAAGCGCCGAAGACCTCGCGCACGCCAGGCGCGTCGTCGCCGCCTTCGCGGACGGGGTGGGCGTGGCGAGCCTCGACGGCAAGATGCTGGACAAGCCGCATCTCGTACAGGCGCAGAAACTCATAGAGCTGGCGGAGCTATTGGCGCGGCGCGGCTGAAAAAAAGAGGGAGGGCCTTGCCCGCCCTCCCTCTTCTTCCCCGGACATCCCCGTTTGCCCCAAGAGGACGTCGCGCGCGGTATTCAATTGGTCGTGTAGTGGATGATCTCGGCGCTGTTGCCGGCGGCCGACGCCGATACGTTGACGCTGCCCGCCACGCCCGAGACGTTGGTGGTCGTCGTGGCGGTGACGCTGGAATGGCTGATCTGATTGGTGATCACCGGCATGTTGGTGGCGTTGGAATCCGCTTCGAAGCTGTTGGCGGCCGCGGTGTTGGTGACGCTGAGATCGCCGCCGACGCCCGCCGCATTGACGTTGACGTTCGAGTACGGATCGGGCGCGTCGCATACCTGGGTGCTGTTGATCTGGGTGATATTGGGATCGGTCGAGATGCTGGCCGAGTTGCACGACGCCTGGCCCTGGATGCTCACGTTGCCGCCGACATTGCTCACCTGTGCGCCGAGATCGGAGACGATGTCCCCGCCCGCGCTGTATTGCTGGTTCGCGACGTTGGTGTCGTTCATGGTGGTGACGTCCAGCGTATTGCCCGCGGCGCTCGATTGCACAGTGACATCCTGGCCGACGCTGTCGACCGTCGTACGCAGGACCGACACGGAGCTGTTCAGGTTCACCTGACCGTTGAGGATCTGGCTGCCGCCCTGCTGCTGATCACTGGAGCTGTCCGCGAAGGTGGGTGTCAGTGTCAGGGTCGCCAGCGTCGTAGCCGCTATAAGGGTCCTGGCGAGCGGTGTCATAGCTTCTCTCCTCGTTCGTGGCGGGGGTATTGGAACTGGTCTGCAGCGGCGCCGGTGCCGGCGCGCGCCCGCCGACATCGCTCACGGGATCTCTTTCGCTGTTGAGCTCGCCGGTGCAGGTGCCGGGCGGAACGTGATAGAGCCGCGACATCATCTCGAGCGTGGCCCGTTCGATCACCGAGCGTACGCCGAGCTGGATGGGCTCGAGCGCGCTTTCGCCGACGCTGGCGTCGAAGAAGGTCTGGCCCAGGAAGTCGAACACGCCGGCGGAAATCTGCCGGCCGATGATCTGCTTCTGGTAGGAGATCACGTCGACGACCTCGAGCGTCGTGGTGTCGACGAGCCGCAGGTCCATCGCGATGTTCATCACGTAAAGCGAGCCGCCGACCGTACCTTTGACCGAATTGGTGGCCGTGCCGCCGCCGTCGCCGCTGGCGCCTTCCGAACGGATGTTGAAGTTCAGTTCGGTGATGCCGCCGACCAGGTAGTAATCCGATCCCGGAATGGAACCGGCCGTGATCTTGCGGTAGTCGCCGGGGCCTTGCGGCTGGTCGGGACCGATCAGCTTGTTGTTGGCGTATTTGAGCTCCATCTCGGCGACGGAGGTGTCGAAGCGCTCGACCAGCGGCACGCCGGCCTTGGAGAGCGCGCTCATCGCCATCAAGGCCGCGCCTTGCGTCAGCTTGCGGCCGGAATTGTCGCTTTCGTTCTTGCCGGTGTAATCGGCGATCTGTCCCACGGCAATGCGGACATTGTGGCCCAGCGTGTAGCGGCCGAGGCAGCGCAGCGCCGCCGAATAAGGCGTCTCGTTGCTGATCACCGGCGCGCCGCCGATCGGCGCCGTGTAGCGTCCGCTCGAAGTCGGGAACGGGCTGATGCAGCCCTGGAGCGCGAAGGCGGCAAGGGCAAGCACCGCCGTGCGCATGAGAAGCTTACGTCCGCGAGGGGTCATGGGATGGGGCTCCCTTTCCTGCTGCACTAGTGTCCGCTGAGATTGACGGTGGCCGTCTGGTTGCCGTTGTTGGTCTGCGTCGAGTTGACGATGACGGTGTTGTTGTTGCCGACCGTCACCACGTTCAGCGAATTGCCGATGGCGGTGGCGCCGGCGGTGGTCGTGCCGGTGGTGCCCACGCCCGAGGAGCCGTTGCCGGTGCCGAGCGTCGCGAGCTGGCTGCCGCTGATCGTGCCCATGCTCTGCACGCCGGTCTGCTGGCTGAAGGCGGAGCTGGTGAACTGGCCGTTGACGACCGTCAAATTGCCGTTGGCGTCGCGCAAGCTGGGATTGACCGTCTGGTTCTCCGCGTCGGCCGAAAGCCCGTAAGGACTGTTGTAGGATGCGGCATTGCTGAAGTCGCTGGCTTGGGCGCCTTGCAGGGCGACCAAGGCGAGAAAGCTCGCACACGAAAGCGGCTTGATGGCGAACGGCATCGGTTGCGTCCAAAACGTCTCAGACGCTTATCAGCAACCCCTATGCCAGCACTTGCGCCGCCAGGCGGGAAGGCGACGTGCCAAACCGGCACGCGATCGGCGCTCGAACCCGTGCGACGTGCCGATGGCGCGTTTGAGGGTCGACGGATTTACCAATTGCCTTACGGCAGTGTCCTGATATGAAACGGCCCAGCGATACCGGACAATTCAGCCATGGCGTTCCTGCAATCCAAGCCGCCGCGCGAACCTTTCCTGCATGCGCCGGCCAGCGTGCTGTGGCTGATCGCCGTGCTGGCGGCGGCGCATATCGCAAGGATCGCCGCCCCGGCGCCTCTGCCCGATGCGATCCTGAACGATTATGCCTTCATTCCGGCGCGCTACGGCACGGGCGATCTGGCGGGCTTTGCCTTGAGCTTCGTCAGCTACATATTCCTGCACCTGAATTTCACCCATCTCGGCGTCAACTGCCTATGGTTATTGGCCTTTGGGCCGATCGTGGCGCGCCGCTACGGGACCGTTCTGTTCTTGGTCTTTTTTATGGTCTGCGGCGCGGCCGGGGCTTTGGCCTCGCTCGTTTTGATGGGCAATGTGAACGTCTCAATTATAGGAGCGTCCGGCGCCATATCCGGCCTTATGGCGGCCGGCATTCGGCTTTTTCCCTGGCCGGGCTTGGCGAGTCAGCGCGCGATCGCTCCGATCTTGTCGCGGCCGGTCCTGCTCTTTAGCGGCACCTGGCTGGCGGCGAATCTGCTTCTCGCGTTCACGGGTTTCGGCGTCGGAGGCCCATGGCAGCCGGTCGCTTGGCAAGCTCATCTGGGCGGATATTTCGCCGGGCTTGTGTCGGCGGGATGGTTCGACGCCTGGCGTCAGCTGAAGCTGACAAAAATTTTCGGCGCCGGTTGAAGAAAGCCGACGCCGACTTAAATCTTAGATAGTGTTCTTGGAGCCGACGACATGAGCGATGCTTCTCCGCATAACGCAGCCGAACCCCATCCCCCGTTCCCGGCGGTACGCGTGTTTTATGCCATCGGCTATGCCGTCGTGGCATGGTTCGTTTTCTGGGTCCTGTTGGCGCTTGGCGTCGTTCAGTTCGTGAGCTTTGCGGTCAACGGCAAGATCAATGAAGAGGTGCGAACCCTGTCGTCGAACCTGACGCAGTATCTGTGGGAGCTCATGGCCTTCATCACCTTCGTGCGGGATGACAGGCCGTTTCCGCTAGGACCATTTCCGCATACGGGTGACGCGCCAAACTGAAGGCGAAGTTATCGTTGCGGAATTTTCTGCAATTGCGGGGCAATTGCGCTATATCGAAATTGCGCATTATTCACAGGACGTTGTCAGTTTTTCGCGGTGTCGAAGGGATAAAATGTAAGTGTGGCATTATGGGTACAAAAGCGATTGGAATAAATGGTCATTAAATGACGCCAGCGACAATTTCCTTGCCGCCTGATTTTGCGTATCACATTCTATAAGAGACCGAATTGCGCCGCTGGGAGCGCCCGATTGGGGCGCAGGCGCTGCGGTCGAAAGGTTCACGCTAGCCGAACTGCATCGGGGAGTTCGAAATGCTCGTACAACGCCGCTTCGGGGCCCTTGGGCCCCTCGCATTCCTTAATGCCTTGCTCATGACAACCGCTTTCACGGCGCCGGCCTTTGCACAGGTCGAGACCGTGGTGGTGACGGCCGAAAAGAAGGCCGAAGACCTTCAATCCGTTCCTATCTCGGTCACGGCTTTCACCGCCCAGGATTTGGATTCGCGTCAGATCACCGACGCCTCGACGCTGCAGTTCAACGTGCCGGGCGTCACCTATACCAAGGACAATTTCACCAGCTCGAATTTCGAGATTCGCGGCATCGGCGACAGCGCCACCGGCGTCACGGCGGACGATGGCGTGGCGTTCAACATCAACGACGTCTATCTGAACTCGCCGCAGCTGGCCGAAACGGAATATTTCGACATCGAGCGGATCGAAATCCTGCGCGGCCCGCAAAGCACGCTGTACGGGCGCAACGCGACGGGCGGTTCGGCCAACATCATCACCGCCAAGCCGGACACCGAGGTTTTTTCCGACAGCATCGAAGGCGAATACGGCAACTACGACGACGAGAAGTTCAAGGCGATGGTCAATGTGCCCATCGTGGACGACAAGCTGGCGGTGCGTCTTGCCGGCTATTACTGGAACCGCGGCGGCACGACCTACAACGAATTCAACAACTCGAACATCGACAGTCGCGATGAATATGCCGGGCGGTTGTCGCTGCGCTATACGCCATCCGACGACACCACGATCGACGTGATGGCGCAATATTCGTTGGAAGCCGACAGCCGCATGCGTTCGCAGAAGCAATTCTGCCATCACGATCCGTCTGGCGTGCTGGGCTGTCTGCCCGACAGTCTGACGACCGACACCACCAACACCAACGCCGACTTCCAGCAGATCCTGGCGAGTCAGCAGGTGCTAGATATTGTCTATTCGACACTCGTGGCGCCGCAACTTTCGCCACTGCAAACGGCGGAATATCAGGGCGCGGCCACGCTGCTGTCCGCCCACGGCCTGTTGCCTCCGGGCGCGACGCCGGCGCAGATGTTCGCGGCGTTGGGGCTGTTCGACCTGACCGACGGCGGCGTCAATCTGCCCAATCCGGCCAAGCTGCATCAGGTCGACGTCGACCAAAATCCAATCTTCCACGCCAATCAGACGCTGGTCGAAAGCCAGCTCAAGCAGCGTCTCAATCCTTGGCTCGACATGACGTTGCTGTTCGGCTTCCAAGAGGCCGGCAACGCCTCCCAGCAATCCTATACCGGCAGCGTCGGCGAAACGATCGGCCTCACGCCCACGCAGCGCGCGATCTGGAGCATCCTCGATCCGACGATCTACAACACCTATCTGGCGGGCAGCGGTTTGCCTGTCTCCGGGTTCGATGCGGGCGACGCCGGCATCATCGGCGGAGATGTCCACGCCACGACGACCGCGAACGGCGGCTACGATCTATCCTACGAATCGACCCGCCAGAAGTCGGTGGAATTGCGCTTCACCTCCAATCTCGACGGTGCCTTGAACTTCCTCTTGGCCGGATATTACCTCGACGACAGGCTCACCAACGGCTATCGCGTCGCCACGCCGGCGCTGGATTACGACGGCCTGGTCTATGGCGCGATGCTGTCGGGCTTTCAGCCGGCGATCGTCGGCCCGTCCACCTATTGGAACGATACGGCGTGGTACACGCTGCATTCGGGCGCGGTGTTCGGCGAGCTCTATTACGAGGCCATTCCCGATACGCTGAAATTCACCGGCGGCCTGCGCTGGACGGACGATCAGAAGACGACCTATTCGCGCACCGCCTTGTTGAACGCGCTGGTTCCCGCCGGCACGACGAACCTCGATACGCCCGTTCCTTATATCTCAACCGATCCGCTGGGCCCGGGCCTGCAAGCGCCGACGAGTTTCGTGCAGCAATCGGTGCATGACGACGCGCTGACCGGGCGCTTCGTTGTCGACTATACGCCAAAGCTCGATTTCACGGATGCATCGCTGCTTTATGCGTCCTATTCGCGCGGCTACAAGGCTGGCGGCATCAATCCGCCGCTGCCCACCGGTACGCCGCCCGGCACGCCGCAATATTTTGCGCCGGAATACATCAGCGCTTACGAGCTGGGCTCGAAGAACACGCTGCTCGGCGGCACGCTGCAGGCCAATGTCGACGCCTGGTACTACGATTACAAGGGCCTGCAAGTCGCCACCATCATCAACAAGACGGCGATCAATCAGAACATCGACGCCACGCTTTACGGCTTCGAGGGCGAGTTCCTGTGGGCGCCGGACGAGAATTGGCAGTTCAATCTGTCGTCGGCGAACACGCATTCCTCGATCGGCAACTCCGCGGTCGTCGACCCGCGCGATCCCACCGGCGGCGATCCCAACGTGCTGCTCGTCAAGGATATTCAGGGCGCCTACAACTGCGTGATCGGCGTCGTGCCGGGCACGCCTTTGTCTGGCGTGGCGCAGGCCAATCTCGCCAATCTGGTGTCGATCCCACGGACCGTGCCGGGCTTCGCCAATCCCGCCGGTTACGGCAGCTGTTCGGCGGACGCCAACGGCCATCCGACCTTCCTGGCGGGCACGCCCTTGGCGGGGCTGGCGCCGCTTTATGTGGTGTCTTCCGGCGTGCCGGTCAACCTCAAGGGCAGGCGCTTCCAGAATTCGCCGGATTGGACCTTCTCGTGGGGCGCCCAATACACCGCGCCGCTGAGCGGCGGCTACAGCCTGGTGCCGCGCATCGACGTCTACTGGCAGGCCGACATGTTCGGCACCATCTTCAACGATGCGCCGGACAAGATTGCGTCCTACATGGTCGTCAACGGCCAGCTCCAGCTGAACGCGCCGGACAGCCGCTGGTACGCGCGCGCCTTCGTCAACAACGCCTTCAACAAGCAATACGTGACCGGCATGTACGTGTCGGACGCCTCCACCGGCCTGTTCACCAACGAGTTCGCGGGCGAGCCGAGGACCTTCGGCATCGTGCTCGGCGCGCATCTCTAGGTGCGGGCACTTTCGCGACAAGGGCGCCGGGCGACCGGCGCCCTTTTTCACGCCGTATGCGAGGCCTCTTGCGGCAACGCGCGCGGCGCGAATCTCTCGCTCAGCCGGTCGAGATAGATGTAGATCACCGGCGTGATGTAGAGCGTCAGAAGCTGCGACAGCAACAGTCCGCCCACCACCGCCAGGCCGAGCGGACGGCGCGCTTCCGAGCCGGCGCCCAGCCCCACGGCGACAGGCATCGTGCCCATCAGGGCCGCCATGGTCGTCATCATGATGGGACGGAAGCGCACCAGCGCCGCCTCGTAGATCGCGGTCGCGGCCGGCACGTTCTCGCTGCGCTGACGCACCAGCGCGAAGTCGATCATCATGATCGCGTTCTTCTTGACGATGCCGATCAGCATGATCATGCCGACGAAGGCGTAGAGGCTGAGCGGAATGCCGAACAGCCACAAGGTGATCAGCGCGCCCACCGCCGCCGAAGGCAGGCCCGACAGGATGGTCAGGGGATGGATGAAGCTCTCATAGAGGATGCCGAGGATGATGTAGACGGTGATGATGGCGATGGTGAGCAGGATGCCCATGTTGCTGAGCGAGCTTTGGAAGGCCTGCGCCGTGCCCTGGAAGCTGCCGGTGATGGTGGCGGGCATGCCGATCTCGTTTTGCACCCGGTTGATGGTCGAGACGGCGTCGCTCAGCGCCATGCCCGGCCCCATGTCAAAGGAGATGGTGTTGGCGGGAAGCTGGCCGAGATGGTTGATAACCAGCGGCATGGTGCCGGTCGTGATCTTGGTCACGGCGGAGAGCGGCACCAGATTGCCGCTGCTCCCCGAGATGTAGAGCCTGTCGAGGTCCGCGGCGCGGTATTGGTATTTCGGCAGCAGTTCCAGCATCACCCAATACTGGTTGGAGCTGCCGTAGATGGTGGAGATCTGCTGGCCGCCGAAGGCCGCGCCCAACGCCGTCTCGATCTCCTGGGCGGTGACGCCGAGCGAGGCGGCGCGGTCGCGGTCGATGGTGACGTCCACCGCCGGGCCCGTCGCCGCCATGTCGGAGGTGACGTCCTTGAAGCCCTTCTCGTTCTGCAGCGCGTCGACGAGCTTGGAGGTGTAGGTCTGCAGCTGTCCCTGATCGAGGCCTTGCAGGGTGTACTGGTAGAGGGATTTCGTCGGGTGGCCGCCGATGCGGATCGAGGGCGGGTTCTGCAGATAGGTCTGAATACCGGGCAGCACCGCCAGCTTGGGACGCAATTCGTTGATGATCTCGTCGGCCGACAGCGGCCGTTCGTTGCGCGGCTTCAGGTGGAGGATGATGCGTCCCTCGTTGGGGCCGCTGCGCGCCCCGCCGCCGACAAAGGACAAGACGCCGGCGATGTTGGGGTCCCTGGAAATGATCGCCACCACCTGTTTCTGATAGCGCACCATCTGGCCGAAGGAGGTGGAGTCCGACGCTTCGGTGAAGCCGCTGATCATGCCGGTGTCGGAACTGGGGATGAAATCCATCTTGCTGATCATGAAAAGGCCGACCGTGGCCACCAGGCTGGCGAGGAAGACGCAGAAGATCACCTGGTGGTGCTCGATGCCCCATTTGAGGCTCTTTTCATAAGCGGTCTGCATGCGCTCGAAGGTGCGTTCGCTCCAGTAGTAGAAGCCGCCGTGATGGCCGCCCTTGCCCGGCGTCACGAAGCGGCTGCACAGCATGGGCGTGAGCGTCACCGAGACGACGCCCGAGATCAGGATGGCGACCACGATGGTGACGGCGAACTCGTGCAGCAGCCGTCCCATGATGCCGCCCATGAAGACGACGGGGATGAACACCGCCGACAGCGACAACGTCATCGACAGGATCGTAAAGGCGATTTCCTTGGCACCCGCCAGCGCCGCCGCAAAAGGCCGCTCGCCCTCCTCGACGTGGCGCACGATGTTTTCCAGCATGACGATGGCGTCGTCGACCACGAAGCCGACCGACAGCGTCAGCGCCAACAGCGAAAGATTGTCGAGGCTGTAGCCGAACAGCGCCATGCCTGCAAAGGTGCCGATCACCGCGATGGGCAGGGCGAGCGAGGGGATGATCGTGGCCGACAGTGTCCTGAGGAAGGCGAAGATCACGCAGACCACCAGGACCGCCGCGATGATCAGCGTCGCCTGCACGTCGGCGACCGAGTCGCGGATGGACTCGGAGTGATCGTGCACGACGCTGAGGGTCAAGCCTTTGGGCAGGCTGCGGACGAAAGCGGGCAGAATCTTGTAGATTTCGTTCACCACCTGGATGGTGTTCGAGCCGGCTTGGCGCCGGACCGCGAGCGCGACCGAGCGTTGGCCGTTGTACCAACTGGCGACCAGATTGTTCTCGACAGCGTCGACGGCATGGCCGATGTCGCGCACGCGCACCGGGGCGCCGTTCTGATAGACCAGGATCTGATTGTTGTACTGCGCGGCGTCGAGCAGCTGGCCTTGGGCGTGCACCACGGCGGCTTGGGTCGGGCCGTTGAGCGTGCCGGTGGCGAGGTTGACGTTGGCGTTCTGCAGCGCGCTGGCCACCTGGTTGATGCTCATGCCGCGCGCCGCCATCTGATAGGGATCGACCTGGACGCGCACGGCATAGATCTGCGAGCCGAAGACGTCGACCTCCGAAACCCCGCCCAAGGTCGAGATCTGCCGCGCCAAGAGGTTCTCGGCATACTTGTCCACGTCGTAGATCGGCAGCGTGTCCGAGCCGAGCGAAAGGAACAGGATCGGCGTGTCGGAGGGATTGTCTTTCCGCAGCGTCGGCGGGTTGGGCATGTCGTGCGGCAGCTTGCTGGAAGCGGCCTGGATGGCGGCCTGCACGTCCTCCGCCGCACCGTCGATGTTGCGGTCAAGGTCGAACTGCAGCGTGATCTGCGTGGTGCCCGAGGAACTCTGCGAGGTCATCGAAGCGACGCCCGCCACGTTGGAGAACTGGTTCTCCAGCGGCGTCGCCACGGCCGAGGCCATGGTCTCCGGATCGGCGCCGGGCAGGCTGGCCGACACGGTGATGGTCGGAAAATCGACGTTCGGCAATTCGCTGACCGGCAACATGGTGTAGGCGAAGATGCCGAAGATCACCAGCGCCGCCATCAGCAGCGTCGTCATCACCGGTCGCAGAATGAAGATTCTGGAGATGTTCATTGCGCCCCCGGCGGGGTTTGCAAATCAATGCCGGCGCCCGGTTTGGCGCTGACCGCCATGCCCGGCGTCAGCCGCAACTCGCCTTCGGTCACCACCTTGTCGCCGGGCCTGAGCTTGCCCTTGACCGCCTCGTTGGTGCCGTCGTCGTAAAGCACGCTGACCGGAACGAGATCGGCCTTGCCCGCGCGCGTAACGACATAGACATAGCTGCCGTCGGGTCCGATATTGACGGCGTTGTGCGGCACCACCAGCGCCTTGGGCAGATCGTTCATCGTGGCGCCGACATCGATCGTTTGTCCCGGCACCAGGCGCTGATCGCTGTTGGGGAAGGTGGCGCGCAATTCGATGGTGCCGGTCTGGGCGCTCACCATGTTGCCGATGAAGTCCACCTTGGCGACTTCCTGTCCGCCTTCGGCTCCCGGCATCGGCACGATGGCGTAGAGCTTGCCGGCCGTCATCTGGTTCTGGATTTGCGGCAGATCGCTTTGCGGCAGGAAGAAGGAAACCTTCACCGGCTGGATCTGGGTGATGGTGACGAGCGGCGAGGTCGTGCTCGCCATCACCATATTGCCGTTCTGCACCAGGATCGGACCGGTCTTGCCGTCGATCGGCGAGACGATATGCGCATAAGCGAGGTTGAGCGCCGCCGTCTTCACCGCGGCGATGTCCGCCTGGACGGTCGCCGCGTCGCTCTTGGCGGCGGCGTCGGCGACGTCGCGCTGCTCGGACGAGGTGGCATTGGCGGCGAACAACGCGTCGTAGCGCACCTGGTCGTTGCGGGCGCTGACATACTGAGCCTGATCCTTGGCCAGCTGCGCGCGCGCCTGTTCCAGCGCGGCGACGAAGGGGCGCGGGTCGAGCTGGAACAGCAGATCGCCCTTGCGCACCATCTGGCCTTCCTTGAAACCGATGGCGACGATCTCGCCTTCGACGCGGGCGTTGACGTTGACCATGTCGTTGGCGACCACCGTGCCGATGGTGTGATTGATCACCTTCACCGGCGCGAGCTTGACGGTGCCGTAGCGCACCGGAACCGGCGGCGGGCCTTTCGGGCTGCCGCCCGAGTTGCCGAACAACAGCCACGCCGCCAATCCGACCAGCAAGGCGAGCGCGATCCAGCCGATCCGCCGCGTGCGCAGGCTCAAGCGTTGCCAGCGTTGCCAGGCGGCCGGCACGCCTTGCGGCAAGGTCTCGAAAGCGCTGGCAAATCGGATGTTCATGGCGGGGTTCCGGCAAAGCGCGGCTCAAAGGCCTGGCGCACAGGGGTGGTCGTCATAGCATAGCGGCGCCGAAATGCGAGGTCTTGCGTCATCTCCGGCTGCCTGCTTTTCATGCAATTGTCATCGTCGGTTCTATACCATTGTACGCAGCGCGCTCTTCGCCGATAAGATCGGCGATTGCCGCAGCGGCGCGGCCGGATGAGGGGGTGGCCATGTGGGGTAGCAAGCGCAAGAAGCTCGCCGTGGCGCTGACCTGCGCGGACTGGCGGCTGCATCAGCACAAGGTCGATCTCAATCGCCGGATCGCCAAGCTGCTGAAGGTCGGCCGCGTCGATCAGATTTCGGTGCCAGGCCCCGACGGGCTGATCGAAGCCGGGCGCGAAGCCGAATGGAAAACTGCGGTCGGCCAAGTTTCGCTCATGATCCGTGAACACGCGCCCGAGGCGCTGATCGTGCTCGCCCATCAGCGCTGCGCCGGCCATCCGGTCATCGACCCGGCGCACGAAACCGACGTGGCGGCAACCGCCAAAAGGCTGAAGGAAGCGACCGGATTTGCCGGTCCGGTGCATGCGGCAGTGGCAGTCTATCACTCGGATTCGGCGTGGGATTTGAAACCCATCGCGGAATATTGAGCGCCGGTTGCGGGCCGCCGGTGCGGTCTCTATAAGCCCGCGATCATGGACATCCGCAACATCGCCATCATCGCCCATGTCGACCACGGCAAGACCACGTTGGTCGACCAATTGCTGCGCCAGTCCGGCTCGGTCCGCGACAACCAGCACATGGAGGAGCGCGCCCTCGATTCCAACGATCTGGAGCGCGAGCGCGGCATCACCATCCTCGCCAAATGCACCAGCGTGGAATGGGGCACGACGCGCATCAACATCGTCGACACGCCGGGCCATGCCGATTTCGGCGGCGAGGTCGAGCGCATCCTCTCGATGGTGGACGGCGTGGTGCTGCTGGTCGACGCGGCGGAATCGGTGATGCCGCAGACCAAGTTCGTGCTGTCGAAAGCGCTGAAGCTGGGGCTGAAGCCCGTCGTCGTCATCAACAAGGTCGACCGCTCGGACGCCCAGCCCAAGGAGACGCTGGAGTCGATCTTCGATCTGTTCCTGGCGCTCGAAGCCAACGACGATCAACTGGACTTCCATGTGCTTTACGCATCCGGGCGACAGGGCTGGGCGGTTGCGGACCTTGCCGATGAACGCAGGGATTTGTCGCCGCTGTTTGCCCGAATTGTCGCGGATGTTCCCAAACCCAAGCCGCTCGCCCAGGCGGGGGATGAATTTTCCTTCACCATGCTGGTAACCACGTTGGAGGGCGATCCTTATCTCGGACGCGTCTTGACCGGACGCATCGAATCCGGCGCCGTCACCGTCAACCGCGTGATCAAGGCGCTGGGGCGCGACGGCCGGGAGATCGAGCGCACCCGCGTCACCAAGCTGCTCGCCTTCCGCGGCCTGGCGCGCGTGCCGGTAGCGCGCGTCGAAGCGGGCGACATCGTGGCGATCGCCGGCCTGCCGACGGCCACCGTCGCGGATACACTTTGCGACATCAATGTGACCGAGCCGATCGCCGCCAATCCGATCGACCCGCCGACGCTGGCGATCACCGTCTCGGTGAACGATTCCCCGCTCGCCGGGCGCGAGGGCGACAGGGTGCAGAGCCGCGTCATCCGCGAGCGGCTGTTGCGCGAGGCCGAAGGCAACGTCGCCATCCGGGTGCGCGAGACCGGCGAAAGCGCCTACGAAGTCGCCGGCCGCGGCGAATTGCAGCTCGGCGTGTTGATCGAGACCATGCGCCGCGAAGGCTTCGAGCTCTCGATCAGCCGCCCGCGCGTGCTTTACCAGAGCGATCCCGAGACCGGCCAGCGCCTCGAACCGATCGAGGAAGTCACCATCGACGTCGACGATCCCTATACCGGCGTGGTGATCGAAAAGGTCGCCGGCCGCAAGGGCGAGATGGTCGACATGCGCCCGACCGGCGCCGGCAAGACGCGTCTCGTGTTCCATGCGCCGTCGCGCGGCCTCATCGGCTATCACGGCGAGTTCCTCACCGACACGCGCGGTACCGGCGTGATAAACCGCATGTTCCACGCCTATGCGCCGCACAAAGGGCCGATACAAGGCCGCGTCAACGGCGTTCTGGTCTCCACCGGCGAAGGCGAGGCGGTCGCCTATGCGCTGTGGTATCTCGAGGAGCGCGGCAAGCTGTTCGTGGTGCCCGGCACCAAGGTCTATCAGGGCATGATCGTCGGCCAGCACGCCAAGGACAACGACCTCGCCGTCAATCCGTTGCGCGCCAAGCAGCTCACCAACATCCGCACCACCTCGAAAGACGAAGCGGTGCGGCTGACGCCGATCGTGCCGATGACGCTGGAGCAGGCCATCGCCTACATCGAGGACGACGAACTGGTCGAGGTGACGCCGCAATCGATCCGCCTACGGAAGAAATCGCTCGACCCCAACGAGCGCAAGCGCAGCCAACGCGCGAATGCGGGCTAAGTGTGACGGCTGCGCGCGTAATGCTCCCGCAGAACTTTGTTCATCGCAGTCTGATAGCCGCTGCCCTTGCTTTTGAACCACTCCAATACGTCGGCATCGAGCCTAAGAGAAATGCTCTTCTTGATTGGACGATAGATTGGCCCAACCTTCCGTCTCGACCATTCCGCGTCCGTGATCTCTGGAATGTCGCTGGTATCGATATCTCGATCTTCGAGATTATCTAGTGCCGCAAGTTCCTTTTGCAAACGAACGGAAAGGGTCTTAACCCTCTTCATAGCGGCGGCGTTCGCTCGCCGTAGCCTTGCGGGCGGAGATGATGCGGATGATGTCTTCTTCCTCATTCTCGATCCATGTGTGAACAACCACCAATATCCAATGTCCGACGAGGCCTATTGTCCACCAGCGCTCTTCCCCGTCCTCCCACCCTCGCGAAGATCGGACTTGAAACTCGTCATCGAAGACTTCCTTGGCAAGCTCGAAGCTTATGTCATGTTTGCGTTCGTTAGAGCGTGCTTTGCGCTTATCCCATACGAACCGGACATTTGATTTCATTGCGGTGTATCCATCTCATCATGGCTCAAATTCCCGCCCCTGATTATCCCCGAGGCGCGGGATTAGTTGGCGCATGACTCGGCACACCGTGTCGGGTACATACAATTATGTATATACAAAAACGCATCTGCGATGTCAAGTTTCGACTTTAGTCCAGCCGTACCACCCATTGTGCTGCCGATTAAGGCCGTCCGATCTTCACGCCCGTCTTGCGATGGCTGGCGAAATAGAGCCGCAAGACCCAGTTCATCCGGGTCTGCCAGCCTTTGCCTTGCGCCTTGAACCATTTCACCATGTCCTCGTCGAGGCGGATGGTGACGCTTTTCTTGCACCCGGGTCCGGGAACGAGGCCGATATAAACGGGGCCATTGTACTCCGCGCGTTCCGGGATGTCGCTGAAGTCGATTTGATCGTCTGGAATCGCGTCGACCGCTTCGAGTTGACGGCGCTGATCGGCCGTAAGCTTAGGGCGTTTCTTCGTAAGCACGACGCTCACGAGGTTCGGCTTTTCGCGCCGAGACGATGCGGACGATTTCGACGTCGCCTTCTTCGCGGGTCGTGTGGGAGATGACGAATATTCGTCCCTCGATCTCACAAACCGTCCGCCATCTGATTTCTCCATGTTCATAACCCTCGATTTCGGTGCGCCTCAGCGGGTCATAAAACCCCCTCGCCGCAAACTCGAAATCAATCTTGTGTTTGCGCCGGTTCAGATCAGACTTGCGTCGATCCCACTCGGCGCGAATTTCCGAGGTCATTTGGTTTGGCCCTAGTCATGGATGTTGTGCCGTTTTCTCCATCTGACTGGACTAGCCTGCCTGACTCGCTGACTTGGGCGAAACGTGCCTCGATTCGATCCCGCCTCTGTAGTTACATTTTGTACGTACATTTGTCAATACTCCGGCATCAGCCCCAGCCGCTTGGCGTACAGCCGGTCGATCAGGCGCTTGGGCAGGGCGCCCGCGAGAAAATTCGCCAGCGGATCGGGCGCCACGGTGTAGCGCGGCTTGGGCCGGCGCACGGTCAGCGCGCGATGGATGGTTCTCCCGAGATGCTCGGGCGGAAAACCCCGGCGGCCGAGCGTGATCATGAAGTTCCTGACCTTGTCGAGGGCGGCGGCGTAGGGCGTAGCGGCATAGGGCGACACGTCGAGCGCTTCGGCCTTGTCCCAGATCGGCGTCGCCACCGCGCCGGGCGCCACCACGATCACGTCGATGCCGAACGCCATCGCCTCGCGGCGCAGCGCTTCGGAGAAACCTTCCAGCCCGAATTTCGAGGCGCTGTAGGCGCCGACGAACGGCGCGGCGTTCCGGCCGCTCACCGAAGAGATCATGACAATTCTGCCGGGCGTCTTGCCTTTCAGCAGCGGCCAGAAGGCCTGGGTCACGATCAACTGGCCGGTGAGGTTCACCTCGAGCTGACGGCGGAAGTCTTCCAGCGGCAGATAAAGCAGCGGCCCGGGCACGGCGATGCCCGCGTTGTTGACCAGGCCGAACAGCGTCTCGCCGGCCAGCGCGGCCGAGACAAGCTCCGCGGCCTTGCCCACCGCGGCGGCATCGGTGACGTCGAACAGAAGCGGCACGTAGGCCGGGCCGAATTCACGCCGCAGACGCTCGCCGTCCGCCGCCTTGCGGACGCTGCCGAAGACGCGAAAGCCCTTGTCGACCAGCACCTTTGCCGCACCCCAGCCGATGCCGGTGGAACTTCCCGTGACGACGACGCTTTTCATGCCTTCCTCCCCTGACAATGTGGCTTATAAGACGGCATGGCCATCGACGAATCCACCCTCGCTTTCGCGCACAGGCTTGCCGATGCGGCAGGCGCGGCGATCAGGCCTTATTTCCGCCGGCGCATCGCGGTGACAGACAAGGGCCGGCGCGAGTCCGATCCGGTCCGCGAGTTCGATCCGGTCACCGAAGCCGACCGCAAGGCGGAAGAGGCCATCCGCGCGCTGATCAAGGCCGAGCAGCCGTCCGACGGCATCCTCGGCGAGGAATTCGGCGAAGAGAAGGGCACGAGCGGGCGCGTCTGGGTGATCGATCCGATCGACGGCACGCGCGGCTTCATCACCGGCACGCGGCAATGGGGCACGCTGATCGCGCTGAACGAAGCGGGCGCGCCGCTGCTCGGCATCCTCGATCAGCCGGTGACGCGCGAACGCTTCGTCGGCACGGCGGCGGGAAGTTTTCTGATCACGCCCGAGGGCCGCGAGAAGCTGGCGGCGCGGCCCTGCGCGCGGCTCGAAGAGGCGGTGCTGGCCGCGACCCATCCGTGGAGCCATTTCGACGCGGGCGAACAGGCGCGCTTCCGCCGTCTCGCGGACTCGGTGCGGCTGACGCGCTTCGGCATGGATTGCTACGCCTACGGACTTTTGGCGCTGGGCTTCGTCGATCTGGTGGTCGAGGCGCGGCTCAAGCCGTGGGACATCCAGGCGCTGATCCCGATCATCGAGGGCGCCGGCGGCATCGTCAGCGATTGGCAGGGAAGGCCGTGTCCGCAAGGCGGGCGCGTGATCGCCGCGGGCGATGCCCGCCTTCATCTCCAGGCGATCGAGATACTGGCCGACTGACTCAAACACCCCGCGCGCCGAGATCAGCGCCAGCTCCGCCCGTGCCAAGTCCAACCAAAGCCGCACGCGCTTTTCGAAAGCCCCGATCCGGCGCTTGAGCGTATAAGCCTCGGCCGTGTAGCGCCCGCTCTTCAGCGCGTTGCGATTGCCGGCCGGCGCGCCGCAGCGCCATTTTCCGCGGCTAGGCTGGGTCGTTGTTTCGCGGAAAACGAGAGGGGGGAGGGGGGTCTTGGCGTCCGTCGCGATTCCCGCGCGGGCAAAGCGCATTTGCATCAGCAGAATCCTGACGTGTAGCCGCGCCAGCCTCCTTGCCGCCGCAACCGCGACCGCGCGGTCCCACCTCGGCTCGGCGTCGCCAAAACGGCCGAGCAACTGCATATAAGCCTCATGCGCCGCAAGCTGCGCTCCGTTCAGGAACGCGGCGACCTCAAGGCTCAGATCGATGGGGTCACTTTTCATGCCTTGATTATAAGGCCGGCGCGAAAGGCTTGGATAAGTTCTACCCAAGCAAGAATTCGCCGCGCCCTTCGTCTAGATTTGGACTTGGAATCGTTCGGCTATTTTGGCCCGGAACGGGGGGAAGCAAAATGCAATTCGTGTTGGATAAGCCAAAACAATGGAGCGGCGTGGCGTTGAAACTGTTTATCGCGGCCCTGATCGGCTCGGTCGTCCTCGCTCTGCTTCACGGTGCCTTGGATGGGCTCACACGTTTAGAGTCCGTGAGCTCAGAGTTCGTGCAAGGGCCTTGGTTCGCGGCAATCATGGTCTGGTGCACGGATTTCCGTTATTTGTGCGACCAGCTGGTCTATTCCGCCGTTATATTTTTCGTCGGCGCCAAATTCGTCGAGACGCGTACGATCTTCACCGTCGGCTTCGACAAGCTCGACGCGACAAAGGTGAGTTTCAAAGGCCCGGACGACGACAACATCGTGTGGATCGGCCATCGCTACGGCTCACGCCTGGAAGCGGAAACCGTCGCGGCGGCGATCGAGAACAGGATGAAAGAAAGCGCGGCTTAATGGGGCTATTATCCACCTCGACGCCTCCCTTTTTACCTCCCCCAACGCGGGGAGGTCGAAATGTCTGAGCGCAGCGAAGACATTTCGGGTGGGGGGCTGCCGCAACGATACCCCCACCCGATCCGCCTCGCTGCGCTGCGCCGGATCGACCTCCCCGCAAGGGGAATTGTATACTTGACTTCACGCGTTTCATGCCTATCTTAGTTATATCAGAGGGTTAGGCCATGAACACGATATCCGATCCCGTCTTTCAGAACGAAGATAAGGCACGCGCTTTCCTAGAAACCCAACGCTGGCCGGACGGCCCTGTTTGCCCCTTCTGCGGTCAGTTGGAGACCGTCGCCGCTTTGCCGTCCGAAGGCTCGCTCGGCAAAGGCTGGTACCATTGCCGCGATTGCCGTCAGAAGTTCACCGTCCGCGTCGGCACGCTTTACGAACGCTCGCATATTCCCCTCCATAAGTGGCTTCTCGCGACCCATCTGCTTTGCGCCAGCAAGAAGGGCATGTCGGCTCACCAACTCGGGCGCATGTTGGGCATCACCTACAAGTCCGCTTGGTTCATGGCCCATCGCATCCGCGAGGGTATGGCGCCCGCCAAGGCTTCGCCGCTTGGTGGCGAAGGCAAAACCGTGGAAGCCGATACAACTTACATCGGCGGCAAAGAGAAGAACAAACACCTCGGCAAACGCAGTGTGAAAAACATCGGCGGCGCGGGCAAGCAGATCGTCCATACGCTTGTTGAACGCGGCGGGCGCGCCCGTTCCAATCACATCGCCAATATCAGCGGCAAGACGCTGCGTCCGGTCGTGATGAAACAGGTGAGCCGTAAGTCGACCCTTATGACCGATACAGCGGGCGGTTACTTTGACCTCGGCAAAGAGTTCGTTCGCCATGAGATGGTGAACCACGAAGCCAACGAATACGTTCGCGGCGATGCCCACAGCAACACCGTCGAAAGCTACTTTGCCACGCTCAAGCGCGGTATCGTCGGCACGTATCACAACATCAGCGAAGCGCACCTCAAGCGCTATTTGGCCGAATTCGACTTCCGCTACAACGAGCGCACGGCGCTTGGCGTTGACGATTCCGAGCGCATGGAAAAGGCGCTCAAAGGGATCGAAGGCAAGCGGCTTACCTATCGGCGGATTGACCAAGCCGCAAACGCCTAAGCAGCAGGCCAGAGACTTCTTGCGCTGGCGCGCGGCGCCCCAGCCACTACCATGACTGGTATAATTGGCGGGCCGCGATGATTCGCAGTCATCGCGGCCCAACGCCCCGCGACCGTCAGAGCCGACGCGAGACGCAATCCGACATTCGGGCTTTCGGCTTCCCGATGAATGGTAGGGACCGATCAATGTCGGGCAATACCAAGACGATCAAGTGCGCGCGCTGTAAGGTAGCCGTCGAGATCAGCACGAACGCGAATTCCCAGAGTGTCGTGAGATGCCCCAGTTGCGGACTCACGGACACACTCAAAAACGTTGAAAGGGAAATTGCTGATCTCGCTGAAGAGTATGTCGGTGAGCAGCTCGATGCGACCTTTAAGCGGATCGCAAGTCGCAGCAAGTTCCTCACATACAAGCCGGGCACGCGCCACAAGCGCAGCCATCGCTTCATCATCGATTTCAAATGATCGATTATGTCGAACGGCTCTTGCGGCGTTTTCCGGTAGCAGTTTTCTTTCTCTTTTTCGGAGCATGTGGCGTCGCCGGCGTCGTCAAAAAGTGCTGCACCACCCGCTGAAACTCCGGGTCTTGTTTCGGGTCAATTCGCGCGTTCCGCTTTCGAGGTTGAGCCATGCCAAAACACGCCTATTCCGAAGTCCCGATAGCGACCATACCCCAAGATATCCTGGTTGGCATCGGGAACGTTATCGTCACTTGGGGCCGCCTGGAACACATAGTGGATTTGATGATCGCGAAGCTGAGCGGCTTTGAGCTATTCGATCAACGCGGCGCGATTGTCACGGCACACATGACTTGGCCGCTCAAAATGGACATCCTTGAGTCCCTTGTCACAGCCTTCGTCCCCGATCATCCGCATTTGAAGGGCTACGACGCCATCAAGACGCTCCTGAAGAAGGCACAGGAGGGGCGGAACAAGATCGCCCACGGACAATGGGGCCATGAGGACGGGATAACGCACAAGCTGCGCGCCACGGCGCGAGGAAAGCTGAAGGCCTCAATCGACCCGATCACAGTCGCCGATCTTGAGGCGATCAACGTCGATGTCCACCTCGCCGCCGTGTGCCTTTGGAAATTCGTATTGAATGTTCCTTAGATCGGCGGCGGCTTGCGCGGCCATCTCTGGGCCGAACAGGTGACGCGTGATAATTTCCACGTCGTCGTCCAAATCCAGCAACTTTGTTGCGCGCGTGGAATTTTGTGTAGTCATGTATACAATTCCCCCCGCAAGGGGGAGGTGAAATACTTCAGTTCACTTGGCTCATGTCCTAAAGCCCTGCCGCGAATTCGCCGAACAGCGGTGCCGTTCAGGCCAGCGATTTCGCGATGCGCAGGAAGGGAAGGCCGGCGCGAAAACCGAAACCGTATCCGAACTTACGGAACAGATTGAGCGCCTTGCGATTGTCGTTGTCCATGACGCCCCACAGCTCGCTCACGCCATGCTTGACGGCATAATCTTCCAAGAGGCCGAGCATCAAACGGCCGAGACCCCGCCGCTGTAAATCGGTCCGGACGATCACGGCGCATTCCGCGCTTTTCCGGCAGACATCCCTGGCCAGGCGCGCCGCGGCAACGAGATTGCCCTTGAGGTCTTCGGCCACGAAGACCATGTGCGCCTCGTAATCGATCTGCGTCAGTTGGCTCGCCAGCTGTTCCGACAAGCGGCTGATGCTGCGCAGAAAGCGAAAGCGCAGATCCTCGACGCTGCAGAGCAGCGCTCCGGCCACGTAACGCGGCGCGTCGTCGGCGCGGACGGGCCTTATGAGCAACGGTGTGCCGCACCAGTCGATCATGCGCATGAGGTTGTTCGGATAATGGGCCATAGTTTTTCGCCGTGCGAAGCAGTCTACACGCTTATAGACGGGTAAGCACGCCCTAAAGCCCCGCCACAAAGGCGTCAAAGGCCGACCAGAAGCGGGTGCGGATGGCGTCGTTCTCCATCAGGATTTCGTGCTCGGACTCGGCGAATTCGAGATAACGTGCGTTCGGCAGGCGCGCCGCAAAGGCGCGATCGGCTTCGACCGTCACGACGCGATCGCGCCCCGCGCCGGTGAGCAGCACCGGCGTCTTGATCGTCTCGGCGTAACCGGGCGCGTTGACCTCGGCGATGGAGGCATACGCCGCCGCGACCCAGCCCCAGGTCGGCCCGCCGACGCGGAGTGACGGATCGGCTTTGAGGATCGCCAGCGTGCGTTCGAAGCGCGCGCGGTCCGAGGTCAGGTTCTGCCGTTCGAAGGTCTGGTTCAGCGGATCGCGCCCCGCCATGCCAGGCGCGAAGTGCTCCGAAAAGCCGAGACGCGCGGCCAGCCCGCTGAGCCGCTTCGCCGCCCAAGGCGGAACGCCGTCGCGCGCGGGAAGTCCCAGCATCGGCGCGCTGAAGGCGGCGGCGGCGAAGGCCTCGGGCCATTTCTTCAGTGTACGGATGAGATTGTGCCCGCCCATCGAATGGGCCAGCGCGATGGGCTTTTGGCCGCGCGGCGCCACCACCTGATCGAGAAAGCTTCCGAGATCGTCGTCGTATTGGGCGAAGCGCGCGACGTGCACCTTCATCGGATCGGCCGCGGGGCGCGCCGAGCCGCCTTGGCTGCGCCAATCGAAGCTCGCGACCGAAAAACCGCGGCCGTTCAACTCGGCGACGACCTCGAGATATTTCTCGATGAACTCGGTCTGGCCTTGCAGCAGCACGCAAAGCCGGCGCGCGCCCGGCGCCTCGAAGATTGCGGTGCGCAGTCGCGTGCCGTCGCGGGCGACGATGAAGCGGGGGGTGACGGGGAGCATGACGCGTGGCGAATAGCGAATGGCGAATGGTTACTCGCTATTCGCTACTCCCTATTCGCTTTCGTCTTATCCCCGCGCCTTTTGCAGGATGGGGCCGAGCTTCATCGCCAGGCCCATGTCGCCGGCCACGCGCAGCTTGCCTTGCATGAAGGCCGAGGTGCTGTCGAGCTCGCCCTTGATCATCTTCTCGAAGGTTTCGAGGCTCACCGTGATGGTGCAGTCGGCGCTCTTGCCCGCGCCGTCGCTGACGGTGTTGGGCACGGACTTGGCGTCGATCAAAACGCTGCCCGGCTCGCCGAAGTCGAATTTGAGCGTGCCGCCCAAACCGGAATTGGCGCCCAAACGGCTGCCCATCTCGGAAATGATCTGTGGAACCTGTAGGGTCATGGACGTCCTTCCCGCTGTCTGCTGCCGGATTATAGCCCGGCAAAGGCGCTGAAAACGAGCTTAATTGAACATTTGTCAGCCCTTGTGACAACGGGCATGCTCGCCCGCATGACCAGCCTGTCCGAGGACAACAAGTTGCCGTCGCGAGACTTTTTAGGCCGCGCCTGCTTCTGGCTGCATATCGCGGTGCTCGCCACCATCGTCGCCGGCTGGGCGTTGCCGTGGCGGCCGGCGCTTTATTTCTATCTGGCGTTCCTGCCGGTGATGGCGCTGCACTGGGCGCTCAACGCCAATGCCTGCGTCCTCAACAATCTGGAATCCTTGCTGCGCAACGGGCACTGGCGCGATCCCGCCAATCGCGAGGAGGGCCAGTGGCTGCTCACCCTGGTGCGCGGCTTGACCGGCCTTCCCTTCACCCCCGCCCAGATGGACGCCATCAGCTACGGCGTCCTCGCGCTGTTATGGGGCCTGGGGTTGTGGCATTTGCTGGGGTGGTGAGACCCCTTGAAGCCGCCGCAATCGCTTCCCATCTAAGGCTTGCCGGAAAGCCCAACGGGTTCCGGCAAAGCTTGGCCCTGGCCGCAAGGCGAGGCCTTAACCAAACGCTTCTAGGAGGTTTGACCATGCGTACATTCGACTTTTCCCCGCTGTTCCGTTCCACCGTCGGTTTTGACCGGCTGTTCGATCTCGTCGATTCCTATGCCGACCAGGCGCAGGGCTATCCGCCCTACAACATCGAGCGCAGTGACGACACCCATTACGTCATCACCCTCGCCGTCGCCGGCTTCGGCGAAAAGGACCTCGCCATCGAGGTCCGCGAAGGCGTCTTGACCGTCACCGGCAAGCGCGAAGAGGCCGACAAGACGGAAGGCAAGGGCTTTCTCTATCAAGGCATCGCCGGGCGCAGCTTCGAGCGCCGCTTCCAACTCGCCGAGCACGTGGAAGTGCGCGAGGCCAAGCTCGAGAACGGCCTGCTCCACGTCGATCTGGAGCGACTGATCCCCGAGGAGAAAAAGCCTCGCAAGATCGAGATCAACGGCCCTGGCCTCAAGACCATCGAGGGCAAGCGCGCCGCCTGAGGCGGGCGCCGCCGGGTTGAATCAGGAAAAGCCGGGGCAGACGCTCCGGCTTTTCCCTTTCGGCGTCATGCTGATATCCTGTCGCCGCTTTCCCGCTCGCGACGATCTCATGCCCTCTTGGCAAAGTTCCATTTTCGACAAATTCCGCCGCGTTTCCAAACCCGCCACGGCGGAAGCGGTGACCGACATCGCCGAACTGCGCCGGCAATACACCTATCTCACCGATCGTTTCGGCGCGGTGCCCTCCGAAACCGTGCACGAAGCGGCGCAACTCGGCCCGGTGCGCGGCGAATGGGTGAAGGCGGAGACGTCTTCGCCGGACCGCTTGATCCTTTATTTCCACGGCGGCGTCTACATCGCCGGCTCGCCGGAATCCCATCGCCCGCTGGTGGCCAAACTCGCCCAAGCTTCGGAAGCGAACGCCTTTTCGCTGGCCTATCGGCTGGCGCCCGACTACGCCTTTCCGGCCGCGGTGCGCGACGGCATCGACGCCTACCGCCAGTTGATCGCCCGCCGGATTTCGCCCCGTTCGATCGTGCTGGCGGGCGACGGCTCGGGCGGCGGACTGGCCTTCGCGGTGGCGCTGGCGGTGCGCAATGCCGGCCTGCCCATGCCGGCGGCCTGCGTGGCGATGTCGCCGTGGGCGGATTTGTCGCTGTCGGGCTGGAGCATCCTGCAGAACGCCAAGACCGACACGGCGCTCACCTGGGAGCTGCTGTTCGTCGCCGCGCGCCATTACCTGAAGCGCACCAATCCCGCCGATCCTTACGCCTCGCCGGTGTTCGCCAGCTTCAAGGAGTTTCCGCCCATCATGGTGCATGCGGGCAGCCTTGAGATGCTGCGCGACGACGCTTCGCGGCTGGGCGATCGCGCCGCCGACGCGGGCGTGCCGGTGAGCGTCGAGATCTACGACGGCATGCAGCACATCTTCCAGGCCAATCCCTATGTGCCGGAGGCGCGCGTCAGCCTGCAGCGGCTCGGCCAGTTCATCCGCGCCAAGACCTCGTTGCCCCAGCCACAAGAAGCGGCGCAGAGATAGCCCCCTCCGGTCGCTTCGCGACCACCTCCCCCGTAACGACGGGGGAGGAAAGACAGCGCATATGTTTCGTGAAGCTTTCCTCCCCCGCCATTGCGGGGGAGGTGCTGAGCGAGCCCTTGCGAGCGAAGCGGAGGGGGCGACCTTACCCCGCCGTCGCCATGTTTTCGCTGAACAGCGCCGGCAGCTTGGCGCCGGTGAAATCGGCTTCGTCGGTCTCGGCGTCGCGCAGATTGGCGTCCGAGAGATTGGCGTAGCTGAGATCGCAGCCCGAGAGGTTGGCGCGCCTGAGATCGGCGCCGCGGAAATCGGCGTAGCGCGCCTTGGCGCCGTCAAGCCGCGCCGGCAACAGCCGCGAATCGGAAATCATCAGCGGCCCCAGCTTGGCGTCGCGCAGATCGGCGTGACTGAGCTTGGCGCCGGAAAAATTGACCCCGCGCAGATCGGCGCCGGTCAGCTTGGCCGAGCGCAAATCGGCGTTCTGCAGATTGCTGCCTTGCAGCGAGACGCCTTCCAGGTCCATGCCGTAGAGCACCGCCTCGGGCGCGATCAGCGCAGTGAGCGGACGCTTGGCCAGCGTCTCCACCTTGCGCAGATCGACGCGCGACAGATCGGCCGGCTTGCCCGCTTGGCCGTCGCTCTCGACCCACTGGGCATGGGCGGCGAGCAGCTCGTCGATCGGCAGCGCCAGCTCCTCGGGTTCGCGCCCGGCGCTCTCGGCGGTCAGCGTCTGCGACAAATCGGTGCCGTCGAGCACCGCCAGTTCCAGGCGCGCGCCCACCAGCACGGCGCCGACCAGGCTGGCTCCGGTCAGGTTGCAGCCCGACAGATCGGCATTCTCCAGATTGGCGCCCGTCAGCCGCGCCTGGCGCAGATTGGCGCGCGCCAAGCGGCAGGCCTTCATCATCGCATCGCTGAAATCGGCCTGCACGGCGAACACGCCGGTCAGGCGCGCGCGCTCCAGATTGGCCGAGTTCAGCATCGCCGCCGGCAGCTCGGAAGGCCCCAGATCGTGCTGCAGGACGCGCAGATTGCCGAGCTTGTCCTTCTCGGCGATGCTGCCTTCGCGCAGATCGGCCTCGTAAAGGTCGGCGCCGATCAGATTGGCGCCGCGCAGGCACACGCCGCGCAAATCGGCCCGGCGCAGGCTGGCGCCGGCCAGATTGGCGCGCCGCAAATCGGCGCCGAAGAAGCTCGCCGAATCGAGCCTGGCGCCGGCCAGATTGGTCTCTTCCAGTACCGCACCGGTGAAGTCGGCGTCGGCCAGATTGCGGCCGGACAGATCAAGCCCCGACAGATCGGCGAAGGCGAAGACGGCGCGCGCTCCGCCCATCCGCCCGGAATAAAGCATCTCGTGGCGTGCGGCCGAGGCCCACGCTTCCTGTTGACTCAACTTGGCAAAACTCTTGCGGCGGTTCATGGCGGGAGGGCGAAGGCCGGTTAACGTTCTGCGAGCTATTCTTGGCCCAATCGCCTAACACCCGATTAAAAAGCCGCAATTTGCGTTTGGCCGCCGTCAACGCTAGGTGAGGCACCGGAAATTGGCTATGGTCGCGCCGCCCGACGGGGAATATCGCCCTCGGTCCTAACAAAGTGGCGCCGGGGCTGCAGAACAAGAGGTCGCACGTGAGCAAGTCGAGCAAGCGTAGATTTATGTTGTCCACCGCCGCGGTCGCGTTACTCGCTGGCCCAGCCCTCGCCGACACCACGATCGACAAGTCCACCAAGACGCCTTTGACCACCGGCGCGCTGGAGACCTACACCGACACCGGCACCGTCACCACCACCACAACCACCACGACCACCACCGGCAGCACCACCTCCAGCAACGGCAATCCCGGTACGGGCCAGGCCGGCAATATCACCATCCAGACGGCCGGCAACATCGCGTTCAGCACCGCCGGCCAGCCGGTGATCACGGTCGACAGCGACAATTTCGTGTCCAACGCGGGCACCCTCTCGAACAAGGGCCAGTCGTACGCCACCGGCATCCGGGTGGACATGACCACCAACCCCGATCCGATCAATCCCGCCAACACAGCCAACGGCGCCAATGCCACACCCCTCGGCATCGACAGCACCGGCATCATCGACTTGTCCGGTTCCGGCAACAGCAAGCACGGCATCTGGCTGAACGGGACGGGCACCTATACCGGCCCGATCACGCTCGATACCGGCTCGACCACCACGATCCAAGGCGATACGAGCCAGATCATCACCATCGATCCCAATGCGGTGCTCGTCGGCAACCTGACCATGGGCGGCACGGAGACGTTGACCCAGACCACGGCGACCTCGACGTCCGCGTCGACCCTCTTCGCCCTGCAGATGAACGGCACGCTGACCGGCAATTTCTTGTTGCCTTCCGGCGCGACGGTCTCGGCGACCGGCGCGGGCGCGACCGGCCTGCAGTTCGGCGGCGACGGCGTCAACGGCGACGTCGTGATCGGCGGCACGCTCGTCGCCAGAGGCACGGACGTCCCGAAGCTCAACTCCACCAATACCGCCGCCAATCCGGAAGGCGGCACGGCGCTGGAGATCGGCGCCGACGTCACCAACGGCGTGGCGATCCTGGGGCCGGGCTATTCGGGCGACTCCACCGCGACCGCGTCCGTCACCAGCCAGGGTACGTTGCCGGCGGTGCAGATCACGCCGCTGGCGAGTTCGGCGCCTCTGGTGATCGGCGTCTACACCGCGGACGGCTCCACGCCCGCCGACACCAACGATCCCGGCTTCAGCTTCTACAATCGCGGCACGATCTCGGCCGCGCCGGCCGACGCGAACATCAACATCACCACCATGACGCTGACGGGAACCTCAGCCTATGCCACCACACTGACCGGCGGCTTGTTCAACTCGGGCTCGCTAACCGCCACGGCCACCACCACGGGCACGACGGCCAGCCCCAACAGCGTGACCGCGCTCGACATCGGCAGCAACGTCTTCTTGGACGCGACGCCGCCGTCGCCCTACATCAAGCACGCGGCCTCGGGCCTCGATCCGGGCGATCAGGCCGCGTTCGTGAACTCCGGCGTGTCGGGGGGGGCAGGCACCATCTCCGCCACTTCGAGCGGCACGCAGGGCGGCAGCGCCGTCGCGATCAAAATCGAGTCCGGCGCCAGCGTGCCCTCGCTGATCAACACCGGCACGATCTCGGCCACCGTCACCGTCACCGACACCACGACCGGCACGCAGAGCAGCACCGCCGTCGCGGACGCCGCCGCCATCATCGACCAGTCCGGCACGCTGACCTCGATCGTCAACACCGGCACGATCAGCGCCACCGGCACCACGTTGAACAACAATACGCAGGTGTTCAACGCCATTGACCTGTCGTCCGGCGTGCAGCCCGCCGGCAGCAGCATGTCGATCGTCGATCAGGCGACGTCCACCACGGCGGCGAGCATCACGGGCAACATCTTATTCGGCACCGGCGACAACCAGACGCTCAGCCTGTACGGCGACTCGCTGCAAAAGCTCGCCACCGTCACCGGCAATGTCACTTTCGGCACCCCGAGCAAAGCGAACCTGGGCGGCGATGCGCTCACCATCGGCGCCTACGGCTTGCTCAGCGGCCAAGTCACCGCGCCGGCGGGCTTGAACGTGGACGTGCAGGACTTCGGCACCCTCTTGCTGGAGAGCTCGACGACGCTGACCGCGACGACGCTGAACGCGACGAACTTCCACATCGAAGACGGCGGCGCGGTCAGCCTAGCGGTCTCCGAAGCGAACGCCCAGACCGGCTCGGTCAGTGTCACGAATTCGGTGAGCCTCGACCACGGCGCCAATCTGGGCATCGCCTACGCCAGTTTCGTGCCGCAAGGTAACAGCGACCAGTTCGTCCTCATCAAGGCGCCTTCGGGCAGGCTGGCGGTGTACGACATCTCCACCTATGCGACCTCGATCTCTACGCCGATCGCCCCGGGCAGCACCGGCACTTTGCCGTTTCTGTTCCAGTCAGCGAGCCTGAAGTGCTACGGCTCGGGTCCGGGTTGCAGCGGCGGCTCGATCGGCGGCTACGACGAACTCGTGCTCAACGTGGTGCCCAAGGCGCTCGGCTCAGGCCCCAACCAGCTTAATCTGACGCCGGGCAGCTACGGCTACCAGCTGTTCGACACCATCAATAACGCGCTCGGCATCGACGACACGCTGGGCTCGGCGATGATCAACGGCGTGCGCAATCTTCCGCAGGCCCAGGCCGCCTACAATGCCTTCGCGCCGAACGTGACGGGCGGCAGCCGCGCCATCGTCATCTCGATCACCGATCAGGCCACCGGCGCCGTCGCCGCGCGCCAAAACATGTTGAACATGTATTCCAAGACGGAAGGCGACGACACGCTGTGGGGCCAGGAATTCTTCCAGATGATCAAGGATCCCGGCCAGGGCGCCAAGCAAGCCGACGGCACGCGGCTGTTGTCCGGTTACAAGGACCACGGCTTCGGCTTCGCGCTCGGCATGGATTCGGGCTCGCCTCAGTCGGGCTGGTACGGCGGCGCCCTCACCTTCTATGCCGGCGACGTCGGCGAGATTTACAATAAGACCAACAACACGGGCCGCGATTCCCACGAAAACGAGCAATGGTACCTGCTGACGGGCTATTCGGCCTGGCGCGGCAAGGGTTTGTTCTTCGACAGCCAGATCGACGTCGGCTACGGCCATATCGACGGCAAGCGCTTCATCAACCTGACGGTCCCGAGCGTCATCAGCGGCCTCACCCCCACGACCACCGTCACCACGGCCACCACCTACACGCGCGAGGCCGACAACAAGCACGCCGGCACGCTGATCTCCGGCGGCATCACGACCGGCGCGATGCTGGCCTACGGCGCCACCACCGTCACCCCGCAGATCAGCATCGACGGGCTCCTGATGCGCGAAGAGGGCTACACCGAATACAATCCGAACACCCTCACGACGGGCGACGGCTTCGACCTTCAAGTCCAGCCCTACTACGCCAAGTCGCTGCGCGGCTTCCTCGGCGCCAGCATCCGCCACGACATCGATCTCGACGATTTCTATCTGCAGCCTGAATTCCGGCTCGGCTACCGCTACGACGCCTTCAACGATCCGGTGAAGCTGAAAGCGGCCTTTGCCTACGCCAACACCACCGGCGCCGTGCCGACGGCGGGGTCGCCGTTCACCCTCCAGGGGCCCGATCCGGCGCAAGGCAATTTCGTGCTCGGCGGCGCCCTCTCCGGCACCACCGACACTTGGACGATGGGCGTGACCTACGATTTCATCCGCGGCAGCAACGGCGCCATCGAACAGGTCGGAATGTTCAATCTGCTGGGGCGGATTTAGAAGGGCGAATAGCGAATAGGGCGGAATTCCATTCGCTATCCGCTACTCGCTGTTCGCAAAAATTTCTCCACCTCTTCCTCCGGCGTCAGCGAAGAGACGACCAGGCGCACCAGCCTCCGTCCGCCTGCCGGCGGCGCCCAATCGTAGAACGAAGCGCCTTTCTGGCGCAGCCGCGCCGCCAGAGCGTCGGGCAGGAACGCAAACACCGCATTGGCCTCGACCGGAGTGGCGATGGCAACGCCGGCGACGGCGCTCAGGCCGGCGGCCAGTCTTGCCGCCAGCCGATTGGCGCGCGCGGCGTGCTCGAGCCAGCGCCCGTCCGCGAGATAGGCTTCGAGCTGCGCCGAGACAAAACGCATCTTGGATATCAGATGCCCCGCCTTTTTGCGGCGATAGGCGAAATCGCCGGCCTTCGCCGGATCGAAGAAGATCACCGCTTCGGCGCCCAGCGCGCCGTTCTTGGTGGCGCCAAACGACATTGCGTCGACCCCCGCGCGCCAGGTCGCTTCGGCCGGCGTGCAGCCGAGATGCGCCAGCGCATTGGCGAAACGCGCGCCGTCCAGGTGCAGGCTCATGCCGTGGCCGCGCGCCATCACCGCCAGCGCCGCGATCTCGTCCGGCGTATAAACGGTGCCCAGCTCGGTCGCTTGCGTGAGGCTGAGGCAGGCGGGCTGGGCGTGATGCACGAATCCCTTGTGGAAATGGGCGAGCGCGCGCTCGAGCGTTTCCGGCGCGAGCTTGGCGCCGTCGCCGTCCAGCCCCACCAGCTTGGCGCCGTGGGTGAAGAATTCCGGCGCGCCGCATTCGTCGACCGCGATATGGCTTTCGCCATGGCAGAAGATCGCGCCGTGCGGCGGCACCAAGCTTGCCAGCGCCAGCGCATTGGCCGCCGTGCCGCTGATCACCGGAAATACCGCGACCTCGCGTTCGAAGAGCTCGCAAAAGCGCGCGCCGAGCCGCGCCGTGATCGCGTCCTCGCCGTAGGAATGCGCCGAGCCCGCGGCGGCTTCCGTCACGGCAGCCAGGATTTCGGGCCAGGCGCCGTAGGCATTGTCGGAGGAAAAATCCATCACCAGCTTCCGCTATTGGGCATCGAAACCCAAGGCTCGGCCGGCGGCAAGGGGGCGCCCTCTTGCAACAGCTCGATCGAGATGCCGTCCGGCGAGCGCACGAAGGCCATGCGTCCGTCGCGCGGCGGGCGGTTGATCACCACTCCGTGCGCCATCAGCCGCGCACACACCGCGTAGATGTCGTCGACCCCGAAGGCAAGGTGGCCGAAGTTGCGGCCGCCCGAATAAATCTCCTTGTCCCAGTTGTAAGTGATTTCCACCAGCGGCGCGCCGTCGCGCCTGGCGCGTTCGCTATCCTTCGGCGCGGCCAGGAAAACCAGCGTGAAACGCCCCGCCGGATTGTCGTGGCGGCGGACCTCCTCCAGCCCGAGTTTGGTGCAAAAAAAATCCAAAGCCGCCTCGAGATCGCCGGCGCGAATCATGGAATGCAGATAGCGCATCGTCCTATTCCTTAGTCTCAACACGATCCCAGTTTTCAGCGTGCCGCCGAACGGCACAATTTTGCCATTTTTTCGCGGCCTTACGACACGTATATTGCATCGCGGCAACTGGCGCAGTGAAACGATGTGACGCATGCGAAACCCGTACTCCGCAAGGATGTTTTCATTCTTGGGGGGCAAGACTTGACGCTGCAAACTACGCCGGAAAGCCGCTGCGTTGCGCGACACAAGTCAAGAATTTTGCTTGCGTTTTCAGCGATCCTGTTGTGAGACCTTAGGGCCGCGTCTGGGTCCGGGGAGGGCCGCGCCGCGGTTAACCAAGCCGGTCAAGAATCGGCTTTTCGCAATCGAAGCACTGGACCGGCCCGCGAACGATGTTTACGATTGGCTTAAGAACAGTAGAATACGCTCGATCAGCGGGCGATCCGGTGGGGGACGCGTGAGTATGGTCTGCACAGCCATCGCCCGGCGCGTTTGCGTCGGGTTTCGTTTTATCAGGTACCGGTAAGAAACATGGAACAGCCACTTCACAGCATCCGCGCGCAACAGACTTCTTGGTTCTCGACGAACCGTCTCGTCGCCTTGGCGGCATCGACGGCCATCGTCATGGGCTTCGGCTGGGCGCTTTCGGTCGGTCTGGCGCAGACCCTGATCGAGAAGCAGTTCGACGTGCTCAAGGCGGAAGTCGTCCAGGAGAAGCTGCCGGACAAGCCGCCGCCGCCGCCGCCGCCGGAGATGAAAGAGCCGCCGCCGCCCTTCGTGCCGCCGCCGGAAATCACCATCGAGACGCCAGCCGCGACCAACACCACGGCGATCCAGACGACGCAGAGCCACGTGGCCTCCGCGCCGCAAGTGATTTACACGGCCAATCCGACGCCGCGCGGCTCGCGCCGCAGCTGCGACGACCTCTATCCGTCGGTGTCCCAACGGCTCGGCGAAGAGGGCATCACGCAACTCGCCTTCACCGTGACGGCCGACGGGGACGTCACCAATCCCAGCGTCGCCAAGTCGAGCGGATCGGAACGCCTGGATGCGGCCGCCATGGACTGTATCGTGCGCTGGCACTGGAATCCGGCGAAGAACGCCGCAGGCCAGCCGGTGGACAAAAGAATCGCACTCAACATCAAATGGCAGCTGAAAAACCAGTAAGTTGAGGGCAAAGGGAGTGGCCAATCCCGAATTGGCCGGGATCTTGGTTCTACCTCATGGAGTAGTACAGACATGATATCGAAACATCTGACGATCGCAGTCGCCTTCGTCCTTTTCACCGGCATGGCCGGGGTTTCGGCGTTGGCGCAGACCACCGGCGGCACGACCGCCCCCACGCCCGCTCCCGCCGCAACCACCACTGCGCCCACGCCTGCGCCCGCCGACACCGGCGCCGCCGCGGTCAAGCCGCCGGTGGCCGCCCCGACGGAAAATCCGTACGGCCTGGGCGACATCATCCGCAAGAAGAACCCGGTTTCCTACACGGTGCTGGCCATCCTCTTGGGCATGTCGATCGGAACCTGGTTCATCTTCTTCACGAAGTACTTCGAGCAGGGCCGCATCCTCACCCAAGCCAAACTGGTCGAGCGTCGTTTCTGGACCTCGTCGAGCCTCAATGAGGGCATCGACAGGCTGCCCAAGAACTCGATGTTCCGCTCCCTCGCCGAAGCCGGCGTCAAGGCATCGGCCGGCGGCACCACGCTGGTCAGCCTGAACGACTGGATCTCCATGTCGCTCACCCGCCAGCTCGACGACGCCAACGGACGCCTGCAAGGCGGCGTTACCTTCCTCGCGTCGGTCGGTTCGACGGCACCGTTCGTCGGCCTGTTCGGCACGGTGTGGGGCATCCTGCAGGCCTTGATCGCCATCGGCGTGGCCGGCCAGGCCTCGATCGACAAGGTGGCCGGTCCGGTGGGCGAGGCGCTGATCATGACCGCTCTCGGCCTTGCCGCGGCGGTGCCGGCGGTGCTGCTCTACAACTGGCTCGTCCGCCGCAACAAGGTCATCACCGAGAAGCTGCGCGGCTTTGCCGGCGACTTGCAGTCCTATCTGATCTCGAAGGGCAAATAAGCGCTCTCAAATCCCGGTACGGGGAGTAAAGATATGGCAGCAGCTCTCAACGTTCAGGCCGCCGGCGGGCGCGAGGAAGAGCCCGAGCTCAACACCACCATCAACACCACCCCTCTGGTGGACGTGATGCTGGTGTTGCTCATCATCTTCCTGGTCACCATTCCGGTGATCGTGCACACGGTGCCCGTCAATCTTCCCAATGCGACCAACATCGCCACCGTCACCAAGCCCGAGAACATCGTGATCTCGATCGATCGCAGCGAGAACGTCTACTGGAACAACGCGCCGATCGAATATTCCGACCTGAGCGGGCGCTTCGCGGGGGCCTTGCGGCGCTCGCTGGCCGCCGGCACGCCCTTGCCGGAGGTTCACATCAAAGCCGACAAGGACGTGCGCTTCCAGGCGGTAGGCCGCGTCGTGCTCGCCTGCCAGGAAGCGGGCGTGCTCAAGGTTGCCTTCATCACCGAGCCGCACAGAGGCTCCGATTAAGCGTGCGATCCAAGTAGGAAGGTATCTGTCATGTCCATGAATGTCGGACCGTCCGCTGGCGAAGGCGAACCGATGGTCGAAATGAACGTCACGCCGTTGATCGACGTGATGCTCGTTCTGCTGGTCACCCTGATCGTCACGCTGCCGATCCAGACCCACGCGGTGAAGCTGGATATGCCGCAACACAATCAGCCGAAGAATCCCAATCCGCCGCCGGTGATCAACCTGAGCGTCGACTTCGACGGCACTATCCTGTGGAACGGAGCGCCGGTGGACCGTCTGACGTTGGACGAGTATCTGACCAACGCGGCGCAGGCCTACCCGCAGCCGGAAATCCACCTTAATCCGAACAAACTCGCCAAATATGACGTGGTGGCGAAGGTTCTCGCCGACGCCCAACGCATCGGCGTGCAGCATATAGGTTTTACTGGTCTCGATCAGTATATGCAGTGACGTGAGGGGCACCGCGAACATCTCCGAAGCACGCCAAAGGCGCGCCTCGGAGAGCCGCGTTTGGAGAGAAGGGGTTTTGCCAAGATGATCCAGAAGAAACTGCGCGCCATTGCCGTGGCGCTGGTATTGGGAACCGCCGCGGCAGCGACCGTGGGTTCTCTCGTCGTCAGCGCCGCCGAAGCCGGCGTACGCCCGGCCGTCGGCAATCCGTTGAAGGCCGCGGAAGCGGCCGCCGCGTCCGGCAATTACAGCCAGGCGATGGCGCTGGTGCATCAGGCCGAAGCGGTGGGCGGGCTCTCCGCCGAGGAGCAAAAGGACGTTGCGCAGATGCGCGACTACATCTCCGTCAAGTCGGGCGGCTCGGCCGGCGTGTTCGACGCCGACGGCGCCAAGGCGAAATTTGCCAACGACTGGCGCGACCGCCGCTATCGCGAGGTGATCCAGGACGGCGAGCTGTTGCGCAAATTCGGCGCCATGGACTCCCAGAGCGAGGAAGTCATCGCCCAGGCCTATTACCTCGACGGCGACTACTCCGGCTGCATCCACGCCGCCGGCGAGGGATCGAGCCAGGGCATGCTGGAGCTCCGGATGCGCTGCGCCTTCGAAGCGCACGACACCGCCGCGGAGCACGCCGCACTGGAAGATCTGGTGGCCACCACCGGCAAGCCGGAATATTGGAACCAGCTGATCAAGCTCGCGCAAAACGCCAAAGGGCTTTCCGACCATCAATCGCTCGACATCTACCGCATCGAGAACCTGACGGGCGCGATGTCGACGGCGGACGATTACTCCAACCTCGCCACCTTGGATCTCGAGTTCGGCTTGTCGAGCGAGGCGGTCACGGTGCTGCAAAAGGGCATGGCGGCCAAGGCGCTGGTCGACGCCCGCGCCCAACGTCTGCTGGCGCGCGCCAAGCAGGATCAAGCCGCCGATAACGCAAGCTTGGCCAACACGGCGAAGAACGCGTACGCCGCCAAGAACGGCGACGCGCTGGTCAGGCTCGGCGAGGATTATTGCGGCATGGGCCGCTACAAGGACGCGGTCGACGCCATCCAGGCCGGCATCAAGAAGGGCGTGAGCGATCCGGACAACGCCCAGACGCGCCTCGGCCAGGCGCTCTACGGCGCCGGCCAGAAGGAAGCCGCGCTCAAGGCCTTCGCCAAGGCGACGACGCCCAACGGCCAGCAGGTCGCCCATCTGTGGTCGCTTTACGTCAAGGCGCATTAAGAACGCTTTTGGATCACGTCGACTTACGAACTCCTGGTGTCATGGCCCGCGAATGCGGGCCACCCAGGTGGCGAGGCTATTCTTTCGAAGGAAATCCTCAGCCTTTTCTTTGCCGACAGCGCAGATTTCAACTGAGTGGCCCGCACTAGGCGGGCCATGACACTGAGTATTTGATTCCGGCCAATTCGAAACGGTCGATCGCCAGCGCGGGTCAGGGCCGCGCCGCCGCGGCGAGCTGCAGCTGCGCCTTGAGATAAGCCTCGACATCGGTGTCGGGCGGGAACGGCACGCCCTTGCCCGGCCCGGGTGTCTTCAGATCGGCCAGCGTGAAATCCATCCGCGCCTCGTAGGTGCGGTCGATTTGGTTGCGCAGATTCTGCTCGGCCACGTACCAGGCGGTCTTGAGCGTGGCGTCGGCGCAGGGCGCGAATTCCTCTCCGCTCGCCGCGCCCCAGCGCCGCTCGACGCATTGATAGGGATCGAAGGACAGCGCGAACAGGCGCCGGCGCGCCGCTTCGTAGTCGAGCGTGACGAACGAGCCGTTGCTGCGCCGGTAGGCGATCTTGCACTGGCCGGCGTGGCGCTCATAGACCGCCAGCATGTCGGCGGCGAGGTTCTTGCCGCGATAGGCGAGCTTGGGATCGTGCCGGCGGTACATGGTCATGAAGCGCGCGGCGTCGTCGCGCACCTCCTTGAAGGCGGTCTTCAGCCGCGCGTCGCGCGACGGGGTGGAATAGGTCTCCCAGCCGCCTTCGGTGCCGTAGATGTTGGGCGGCAGCCGCTCCGGCTCGGGCTGCTTGTCGAGGCCGGCCTGAATGGCGAGATCAACGGCCGCTACGCGGTAATGCAGATCGGCGCAGTTGGAATCCACCATGTCGGCGATTTCCCTGAGCGGATCGAAGCTGAGCTTGCCGCCGGCCATCTCGGCGCGCACGAAATCGTAATAGTCGACCGGCGCCCCGCCCAGCAGAAACACCGCATTCGCCCATTGCGAGTCGTCGGTCGGCCGCGGCCCGTTGCCGAAGAACTGCTCGTCGGAGAAATCGCGCATGTCCTTGTTGGCGGCCAGCACGATATGCCCGCCTTCGAGCGTTCCGTCCTTGTCCCTGGTGTAGCCGACGAGCGTAAGCGGGCGCCAATTCTTGAAGCCAGCCCCCATGCCCGGATAGGCGCGTACGAAGCGCAGATCGTAATAGCCGCGCGTCACGCTGTTGTCGGGATGGGCGTCGAGGTAGCGGATGCGCCCGTCGGGATCGACCTCGTAGACCGTCGCCAAATGGCCGTTGGGATCGTAGATCACCGTGCCCGGCCGGATGGCGCCGGGGCGGATCGCCACCGAATAGAAATCGGCCTCGAACGGCTCTTCGAGATCGGGATGGATGCGGTAGCTGGCCGAGGAGATGGTCTCAACAAGCTGCTCGAGGATGGCGTAGCCGGTGCCCGCGCCCGAGTGCAGATCGACACGCGCCGCCACCTGGTTGCCGCGGAAGTCGTAGCGCAGGTCCGACGCCGCCCCGCGCGGTTCCACGTCGCCTTCGTAGGAAAACGGCAAGCCGCGCTTCCAGGCAAAATAGAAACGCAGCACATAGGGAAACTGGGCGCAGTCGGAGACGAACCGCACCTCCGGCGGATCGCTGCCGCGGAAGGGATTGTGCGGATCGTGCAGGCATTGATCGACCGTGGCGCAGTCGGACTCGCCCAATTCCGCGACGAACTGGCCGTAGTCGCGCTCGTCGGCCGGCGACCAATGGTCGGCGCGCACCACATAGAGCGGCGAAATCGCCGGCGGCGCGGCCGGAAGCGCCTGCTGGGCTTGCGCCGGCACCAAAGCGCAAACCACCGCCCCGAACAAAAGACCGATCGAGCCCCTTCCCCTCATAGGCTGACGGTAGATCGCAACTGTGACGGGTCAAGGACGATTTCACCGGAGACGTGGCGGCGGGGCCTGGTTCACCATAATCTTGTGCCATGAGCCAAATCCTTTCCCCCGCGGAAAGCCAGGCCTTGCTGCTGTCGCTGCGGGTTTCGCTGGTGGCCGTGCTGGCGGCGCTGCCCTTGGCCTTTGCCGCCGCGCTCGCCCTGGCGCGCTGGCGCTTTGCCGGCAAGCCGCTGCTGGACGGGCTGATCCATCTGCCCCTGGTGCTGCCGCCGGTGGCGATGGGCTTCGTGCTGCTGGAGGTGTTCGGCACGCGCGCCGCGGTGGGCGGCTTTCTCTTGGCCCATTTCGGCCTGCGCTTTGTCTTCCGCTGGACGGGCGCGGCGCTGGCCAGTGCCGTCATCACCTTCCCGCTGCAGGTACGCGCCATCCGCCAGGCGCTGGAAGGGGCCGACAGACGGCTTGGCGAGGCCGCCAGGACGCTGGGCGCGTGCACCTGGGACCGTCTTATCAACCTCACCCTGCCGCTCGCCTGGCCCGGGATTTTGAGCGGCGCGATCACCGCCTTCGCCGCCAGCCTGGGCGAATTCGGCGCCATCATCACCTTTGCCTCGAACATCCCGGGCGAGACCCAGACCCTGCCGCTGGCCATTTATTCCGCGCTGCAAGTGCCAGGCGGGGAACTGGAAGCGGCGCGGCTGTGCGGCCTGTCCGTCCTGTTGGCCTTGCTGGTGCTGACGGCAGGCGAATTCGTCAAACGCGGGCACGGCCATGAGTCTTGACGTCAGGCTCGCCCATCGCTTTGGCGATTTTGCGCTTGAGACGCAGTTCACAGCGTCAAGTGGGGTGACGGCGCTGTTCGGGCCGTCGGGCGCCGGCAAGTCGAGCATCGTGAATGCCATCGCCGGGCTGCTGCGGCCGCGCCGAGGGCGCATCGCGGTGAACGGGCGCGTGCTGGTCGATACCGCCGCGCGGCTGTTCGTGCCGGCCGAGGCGCGGCGCATCGCGGTGGTGTTCCAGGATGCGCGCCTGTTCCCGCATATGAGCGTCGAGGACAATCTCAAATTCGGCTGGCGGCGCGCGGCGGCCAAAGCGGACGCGGCCGGCATCGCCCATATCGTCGAGCTGCTCGGCGTGGGCGCGCTGTTGCAGCGCCGGCCGCACAATCTGTCGGGCGGCGAGAAGGCGCGCGTGGCGCTCGGCCGCGCGCTGTTGGCGGCGCCCGAGATGCTGCTGCTCGACGAGCCGCTGGCCGCGCTCGACCAAGCGCGGCGCGAGGAGATCCTGCCTTATCTCGAAGCCTTGGCGCGGGAAGCGCGGTTGCCCATGCTCTACGTGAGTCATTCGGTCGAGGAAGTGGCGCGGCTGGCCGACCAAATCGTGGTCTTGCAGGACGGCCGCGTCGCCGCGCAAGGCTCGGCCTTCGATCTCTTGACCGACATCGACCGCATCGCCGGCACGCCGCCGCTCGGCGCGGTGTTCGAAGCGGAGATCGCGGACGAACGCGACGGGCTGACGCTGCTCGCCTTTGACGGCGGTGTCTTGGCGGTGAAGCGGCTGGCTCGACCCCCCGGCACCAAGCTGCGCGTGCGTTTGCGCGCCGAGGACATCATGCTCGCCCGCGAGGAGCCGCGCGCCGTCAGCGCCAACAACATCCTTGCCTGCACGGTGCGCGCGATCCGTCGCGACGGCGAGGAGGCCGATGTGCAATTGCTGTGCGGGGCGACGCGCCTCGTCGCGCGCATCACCGAGGCGTCGCGCGCCCGCCTCGGCCTCGAGCCGGGCGCCCAAGCCTTCGCCATCGTGAAAAGCGTGATCGTGGAGCGCGGGGGGTGACGGCGCCTATTCGGCAGCACTTTCCAAAGCGCGCCTGACGGCGCCCGGTTCGCGCGCGATGATCGTCAGCAGAACCCGCGCCGGGCCGTGCGGCTTGCGGCGGCCTTGCTCCCATTGCCGCACGGCGGCGGCGCTAAAGCCAAAACGGGCGGCAAACCGCGCTTGCGACAACCCCAGCCTTTCGCGAATGGCGCGAACATCCACCTGTGGCGGCACCACCGCGATCCGTCCCCCCACCACCAACTTACGCCATTGACGGTCGGACGGCGTCTGCGTTCCGTCTTCGCGGGCATGACGCGCAATATCCGCCTCGGTCGTTGCGTTCACCTTGGCCCAGTCAATTTTCGCCGTTCTCGCCTCGTCCTGCGACATGCTCACGATAGCGCCGGATTTCCCGCGCGTTCGCTTTGCGGAACGAGATGATGCGGACCGCTTCACCGCGTCGCGTGAAAGCGGCGAAATGGACCCGGCCTTCGATTTCCCCGAGCGTGCAGAACCGCGCTTCGCCATAGTTTCTCCGCCTGTCTTCCCATTCGATCCGGATCGCATCGAAGAGCCTCACGGCCGCCGCGAAAGGAAGTCCGCGCTCCCGCTCGTTGCGTGCGCTCTTGATCGGATCGTATTCGATGCGCATCGCGCGCAAGCCTTATGTATAGGTCGATGACGCATAAGTCAATGACGCATACCCTTGCGGAACACCAGCCGCTTGGAGAGCGTGAAATTGAACACCAGGCCCACCAGGATGCCGATCGCGAGCGCCACATAGGCGACGTCGAGCGGCCAGGGCGCGTGGGCGATCAGCGTCGCATAGACGATGAAATTGGCCGCCGCGCCCAGACTGTTGGTCAAGACGAACCGCGCCCACTCGGCCAACATGCCTCTGTGGCCTTCGCTGGCGTGCTCGGCGAAGGTGAGCTTGCGGTTGCCCCACCAGGTGAAGGTCACAGCCGGCGCAAAGGCGATGAACCAGCCGAGCCGATCGCCGGCGCCCAATATCTGTTTGGCGAACAACAGCGCCGCCTCGTTGACGAAGAAGCCCGCGCCGCCCACCGCCGCGAAGCGCAAGAACCGCGACGCCCAGAGTTTCTCGAGCAGCGCGGTCACGGCCTCTGCAAATCCTGCGGGCCGGGGATCGCCAGATAGCTCATGCGCTTGGTCTGCCAGCGCCCGCGCGTGACGTTGTCGAGGATGAGGCCGAGGAACAGCGCCAGAAACGCCAGCACCATCATGCCGGAGGCCAGCACCGCTCTGGGCAAGCGCGTCACGTTGCCGGTGATGAAGAACTCGATCACCACCGGAATGCCCATAGCGAAGGAGAAGATCGCGAAGAAGGCGAAGATGGCGCCGTAGAAGAACAGCGGCCGCTCCTCGCGCAACAAGAGCCCGATGGTGAAGAGGATGCGGATGCCGTCGCGAAAGGTGTTGAGCTTGCTCGCCGAGCCTTCCGGGCGTTCCTTGTAGCGCGTCGGCATCTCGGCCATCGGCACCAGCATGCGCACCGCGTGCACGGTCAGCTCTGTCTCGATGCCGAAGCCGCGCGCGGTGAAGGGGAACGACTTGACGAAGCGCCGCGACATCACGCGATAGCCGCTCAGCATGTCATCGAGCTTGACGCGGAACATCAGCGCGGTGAGGCCGGTGAGCAGGCGGTTGCCCAGCACATGGCCGCGGCGATAGGCGGCGGCGCCCGTCGCCTCGCGCTTGCCGGAGACCAGATCAAGCCCGTCCGCGATCAGCCGGTCGATCATCGCCGGCGCGGCCGAGGCGTCGTAGGTGTCGTCGCCGTCAACCAGCACGTAGATGTCGGCCTCGACATCGGCGAACATGCGGCGCACCACGTTGCCTTTGCCCTGCATGGCCTCGCGCCGGACGACGGCGCCCGCCTCGCGCGCCTTCGCGGCGGTGTCGTCGCGCGAATTGTTGTCGTAGACGTAGACCGTCGCCGTCGGCAAAGCGGCGCGGAAATCGGCCACCACTTTGGCAATGGTCTGCGATTCGTTGTAGCAGGGGATGAGAACGGCGATCCTGGCTTTGCTCATGGTCAATAGGTCTTGCGCACCAGCGGGCACCATTCATAGGCCCCGGTGAGGTTGGTGTCGAACAGGCGACATTTCAGCCAGTCGATGGCGAGGCCGTAATCGAGGGCGGCGGCGCTGGCCCGGCCCATGTCGTTCGCCTCCGAGATCAGGAAGATCGGTCCCTTGTGGGCGGCGACGCGGCCTTTCATCTCGCGGGTGAGCAGGCTGCCGTCCTCCGGTTGCATCATCCAGCCGTCGATGCGCAGCACCGGCACTTGGGGCGGCAACGACGGCGCGATGAAACCCAAAGGTGCATCGCCGGTCATCACCACCATGGTGTGCGCGGGATCAGGGATGGGCGGCAGATAGGCCTCGATATAGGGATCGCCGAGCGGGGCGCGTTCCAGCGGCTCGGTGCGCGTCAACAGCAGCGCGAAGGCCAGCAGGCCCGCCAGCGCGACCAGCTGCGTCTTGCGCGGCAACGGCAACAGACCCACCGCGAAGGCGATGACGAGCGGCGCCAGCATCTCGAGCGTCAGGATGTAGCGGTAGATCGCGAAGATCTTGAGCCAGAAGAAATAGGCCGTGCCGGAAAAGGCGGCGGTGATGGCGAACGCCTTGGGATCGGCGAGCGGCTGTTTGGAGCGCCGGCCCACAACCCAAACCGCCAGCGCCGCGATCACCAGCACGTAGGCGAGCCCGACGCGGATGTCGCGATAGGGCAGATCGTCGGCCACCCGCCAATCGAGCGAGAACAGGATCGGAAACGACAGCGCCGTCCAGGCATCGTGCGGCAGGAAACGCTCGTCGCGATAGGGCGAATCGAGCGCCAAGGGCGAATGGAAATAATCGTTGAAATAGGGAAACAGCGGATTGCCGGTGACTTCCTCCATCCGCCACATCCAGTAGCCGGCGAACAAGAGAAAGCCCGCCAAGCCGCCGAGCGCGCCGGCGGCGAGCCGCACCGCGATGGTCTTGGGCTTGCCGCCGAGCGCGAGCAACGCCGCGCCATAGCCGAGCGCGAACGGCGCTTCGGGCAGTTTCAGCCCGACCATCGATCCCACCAACAGCCCGCCCAGCGCGCACCACGCCGCCGTCGGTCCCAACGGGCCATGGGCCAGCTCTTCGCGCTTGAGCACCAGGATCGCCAAGCCCGTCAGCACGAACAGGCTCATCACATTGTCGTAGTAATGCGTGCCGTAAAGGCCGAGCGTCAGCCCGCCGGTCATACCGAACAGCGCCAGCGCCGCGGCCGTCAACTCGCGCTGTTCGATGTTCAAAGCGCTCTTGGCGATGAGATAAAGCGGCACCAGGTTGGCGGCCTGGAACAAGCCGAGCGCCGCGATGGCGAACCACGACGTCGTATGCACCGCCAGCCAATAGAACGGCACGTCGAGCAGCGGGTTGTAATAGGACGCCTGATGGGCGACGGCGATGTCGATTCCCATGCGGTCATTGAGGAAGGCGTAAGGGATGTACCAGTGGTAATTGCGGAAGTCCCAGGACGTGTCCTTGCCCAGCCACACCACATAGGCGGTCAAGACCAGGACCGAGATGCCCAGAAAGGCAAGCTCGCCGGCGGTGAGACGCAAGGCCCTGGGGGCGGCAGCGGGTGAGGACATGCTGGCTGATTGCGAAGCGGCACCAGAGTTCTAGCGCATTTCGCGGCGCAAGGCAGGGGCGGCCCTACGCCTCCTCTTCCACCGCCAGGTTGGAGAGGAACTGCACCGTGCAGGCGCGCCAGGAATGGGCGAGGGCGAAGTCGCGTGCCGCCTCGCGCGGGATCAAGAGCGCCCGCCGGCAAGCGGCCGCCAAGTCTTCGTCGAGCGCCGCAGCTTCGCTTTCGCCCACCACGTCCTGCGGGCCTTGCACCGGATAAGCCGCCACCGGTGTGCCGCACGCCAAGGCCTCCAGGATGACCAGGCCGAAGGTGTCGGTGCGACTGGGAAAGACGAAGACGTCGCTGCCCGCATAGGCGCGCGCCAAAGGCTCGCCGACCAGCGGGCCGAGAAACTTCGCCGCGGGATAGGCGCGCTCGAGGCCGGCGCGCGCCGGCCCGTCGCCCACCAGCACCTTGGTACCCGGCAAGTCGAGCTTCAAGAACGCCTCGATGTTCTTCTCGACCGCGATGCGCCCGACATTGAGCCAGATCGGCGCTGCGAACGGCAGGCGCGCCTCGGCGATGGGGCGAAACTGCTCGGTGTCCACTCCGCGCGACCAGATGCGGGTGTTGCGGAACCCCTTACCCTCCAGTTCGCGCTTGAGCGAGGCGGTGGCCACCATCATCGCGGTGGCGGGGCGATGGAACCAGCGCAGGAAGCGGTAGACCGTCTCCTCACCGATAAAGGGAAAGCGCGCGCGGATATAGTCGGGAAAGCGGGTGTGGAACGAGGTGGTGAAGGGGATGGAATATTTAAGGCAGATGGCGCGCGCCGCCAATCCCAGAGTGCCTTCGGTGGCGATATGGATGGCGTCGGGCGCGAACTCGCGAATCTCGCGCTCGAGCGGGCCGCGCGGAAACAGCGCCAGGCGGATCTCCGAATAGGTCGGCATGGGAACGGTCCAGCGCCCCTCGGGCGTGGCGTAGTGCACTTGGTGGCCGAGCGCGGAAAGATCGCGGCCGAGAATCTCCAGCGTGCGCACCACGCCGTTGACTTGCGGCGTCCAGGCGTCGGTGACGATCAGCACCTTCAGCCGCTGCGATTCGGGAATGACCCAGGTACCGGCCTGGCCGACGCCGACCGGCATCTGCCGCCTTGCTCGTCTCCTACGCGGGTATAAGCGCAGCTTCACCTTGGGCGCCCGCCGTGGCGCGGGCCGGGGTGGTTGCGGCAGGAAGGAATGGCCAGCGCAGAATCTCCAAACGTCCGCCGGCATCTTCGACAAGGGCGGTGCAGCTTTCAACCCAGTCCCCGTCGTTGAGGTAGAGGACGGCGCCGATGCGCCGGATTTCGGCGTGATGGATGTGGCCGCACAACACCGCGTCCACCCCGCGCGCGACGGCGGCGCGCGCCACCACCTCCTCGAAGCGCGAGACGTATTCCACAGCTTTCTTGACGCGCTGCTTGAGATAGGCCGAGAGCGACCAGTAAGGCAGGCCGGATCTGCGGCGCAGCGCGTGCAACCGGTCGCTCAACGCCAGCGCGAGGCAGTAAGCCCAGTCGCCGACATGGGCGAGCCATTTGGCGTAGCCGATCACCCCGTCGAACTGGTCGCCGTGCAGCACCCAAAGCCTGAGGCCCGCCGCGGTTTCGTGGACGACTTCGCCTACCACTTCGATTCCGGCGACGCTGCGCCCGCAATAGGGACGCAAAAACTCGTCGTGGTTGCCCGGCACGTAGACGACGCGCGTGCCTTCGTCGACCTTGCGCAAGACTTCCGCCACCACGCGGCTTTGCGCCGCGGTCCAGTACCAGCGTTTGAGCTGCCAGCCGTCGAAGATGTCGCCGACCAGATAGAGCGTCTCGCATTCGTTGTGCGCCAGGAAATCGGCCAGCAGCTCGGCCTTGCAGCCGCGCGTGCCCAGATGGGTGTCGGAAATGAAGATGGTGCGATGGCGCAGCAGCGTTGCCTCGCTGCGGGTCAGCGCGCGGCCGGCCGGCCGGTCCGCCATGCCCTCCAAGATCGGACGGACATAGGGGTTGGTGATCCAAGCGGTGTCGGCCATCGGCAAGCTCCTTGAAGCCGCGAATCGGGCGGCACGGCTTGCAAAACTGCCTAACTTGCTTGCACGACTCTTTTGTTGCAGCGCGAAGACAATGCTGTGACTCGGTAAATGCGAAGCCTTGCAAAGTGCGCTTTTCACCGCATGATAGCAGTCAACTTTTGCATTGCACAACATTGCGGCGAAGGCCGCCCAATATTTGTGCAGGTGACGGTTTTTCTAAGGAAATTAAGGCCTTTCTTGGGCAAATAATATTTTCAAAAATAATCGATTTGCCGCTTGCTTAGACACAAGGAGGATGCCATATTGTTGCAGCGCGGTATTGCGGAATTCCTCTCTGCGACACCGCGGCCCTTCCTGGGCGTTTCCTCCCTGAACTTGGCCGCTCCTTCGGGAGCGGCCTTTTTCTTATCCATCACCAAGTCGTTATCATAGTGGCGTGAGATGACGGCCATGCCACGCAAGACGAATCTTTTCGCCGCATTGATTCTCGCGCTGATGCCGCCGGCTTTTGCCGAGACGGCCTCTTGCCATGCGGCCGCGGTGAGCGTGCTGACGGCGGAGCTGCCCGCCCGTCCCTTTGCCGCCATCCCCAGCGCCGACGGCTGCACCATCTACGTCTCGCTTGTGGGCCAGGGCAAGAACGCCAAAGGCGCCATCGCGGTGCTCAAGCGCGACGGCGACAAGCTGAGCGCGGTGCGCGGCGTCATGGTCGATCCCGCGCCCTTTGGCATGGTGCTCAGCCATGACGGAGCGTTGTTGATCGCGGCGAGCGGCGACGGCGCCGTCATCTACGACGCCGCCAAGCTGCTGTCCGGCGGCGACGATGCCAAGCTGGCGCACATCCACGAAGGCGGGATCGATGCGATCTATGTCAACGTCACCGCCGACGACCATTATCTGTTCGTCAGCGACGAGCATTCCGCCGACATTTCGGTGATCGATCTCGCCAAGGAACGCGCCGAGAACTTCGCCAGCGACGAGGTAATCGGGAAGATTCCCACCGGCCGGGCGCCCATCGCGCTGGTCTTCTCGCCCGACGGCAAGACGCTCTACACCACCAGCGAGATCGCGCCGTCCGCCGATTGGCCGCGCGGCTGCAAGGCGGAATCCCCACAGCAAGTCGACGACCACCCCCAAGGCGCCGTCATCGTCATCGATGTGGCGCGGGCCGAGCAGGATCCGTCCGACGCCGTGCTCAAGCGCGTGCCCGCCGGCTGCAGCCCGGTGCGCCTGGCGCTGTCGGCCGACGGCACGCGGCTTTACGCCAGCGCGCGCGACGACGACGCGGTGCTGGTCTTCGACACCGCGAAGCTCTTGACGGACCCGGCCGCGGCGCGCCTCGCCACGGTGCCGGTCGGCACTTCGCCGGTCGGCGTCGCCTTGGTGGCCGGCGACAAGCGGCTCGTCGTCACCAATTCGGCGCGCTTTGCGTCCAACCGCGGGGAAAACCAATCCCTGTCGGTGATCGACACCGACAAAGTGGCGTCGGGGGCCGCGGCCGTCATCGGCAGCATTCCCGCCGGCGCCTTTCCGCGCGAGCTGGCCGTCACCGCCGACGGCAAGACGCTGCTGGTGACGAATTTCGGCTCGAACAGCATCATGCTGATCGATCTGGCGAGCGCGCTTGCGCCTTGACGGGCGAAGACCAACATCCTGCGGAACAAGAATCTTCCGAACGAGTGATCGTTACTCCGCCGCCAAAGGGGGGCGTTGCGCGTTCGTCTGGTAAGCGAGAAGCCGCGCCAGCGCCCGTTCGAGCCGCTCTTGCAGCGCGCCGAAGCGCGCCAGCGGCTCGATGCGGTCCTCGTCGAGATAGAGAGCGCGGTTGATCTCGATCTGCAGCGCTTCCGCACCGCCGTCGCGCCGGCCGTAAAGCCCGGTGGTGTAGCCGCCGGCATATGGCGCGTTGCGGGCCAGCGAGAAGCCTGCCGCCTGGAACGCTTCTTCGGCCCAGCGCATCAGGCCCGGCGAGGCCGAGGCGCCGTGCCTGTCGCCCAGAACGATGTCGGGCACGCCCGCGCCCGACGGCATGGAATGGCAATCGATCACGATCGCCGCCCCGAAGCGCGCTTGCGTGGCGGCCACCAAGTCCGCCAGCGCCGCGTGATAAGGCGCGTGGAAGGAAGCGAGCCGCTGGCGCGCCTCGGCTGGCTTGAGCTTGCCGCGATAGATCTCGACGCCATCGCGCACCACGCGGGGAAGCACGCCAAGTCCGGCCGCGACGCGCGCGCTGGCGGCATCGACGGCGAGATCGAGCGCACCGTCGAACATCGTGGGGTCGAGTTCCGTCGGGTCGCGATTGGCGTCCACCAAGACGCGCGGGAAGCGCGCCGCCAGCAATGGCGCGCCGTGCGCCACCGCGGGCGCGAACAATTCTTCGACATAAGCGTCTTCGGCGCGGCGCAGGGCCAAAGCCGACAACCGGCTCTGGGCCAGGAAATGCGCCGGATACAAGCGTCCGGAATGGGGCGAAGCGAAGACGAACGGCGCACTCTGCACCGCCGGACGCAGGACGCGGCAAGGCTCCGCGACAAGCGCGTCGAAGAGCGGATCTGGCGCTCGGTCCTGGCCCATAAGCGAATCTGCCGCTTTGAACTTCGCGGCCAATGGATCACCAACCTTGGCCTCCGATCAAGCGCGGCGTTAACCGGCATTTACGGATTGGCCGTTATAGGGTGTAGTCTTGGTTCGGGCGGAGGGCCTATGGCGCAAATCCTTCTGGTCGAAGACGACGAATCCTTGCGGAAATTCCTGGCCGCGGCGCTGTTGCGCGCCGGCCATGCCGTCACCGACTTCGGCGACGGCGAAGACGCCCATCGCTGCCTCAAGGACGGGCACTTCGACCTGCTGCTCACCGACATCGTGATGCCCGGCATGGACGGCATCGAGCTGGCCAAGCGCGCCAGCGAGATGGACGGCGCCATGAAGATCATGTTCATCACCGGCTTTGCCGCGGTGGCGCTGCATCCGGCCTCTGGTGCGCCCAAACAGGCCAAGGTGCTGTCCAAGCCGTTCCATCTGCGCGAGATCGTGCAGGAAGTGGAACGCATGATGGCGGCGTAGGCGCCGGTCACCTCTTTGCCGTAATGACTGACTGTAGCACTTAGATTTCTGCCGCAATTCGTGCGCGGACGGCCGCAGACGTGCCATGCTGGCGCCACTGGTATGCCCCATTGCTCCGCTAGGTTTTTGTGGCCTGGAGAGGCGCAGAAACGGAGCAGACCATGCAAAGACCGGCTCATGTCATCGCGACGGCGAAGGCCGAACGGATGTCGCCGCAAAAGCTGGCGGCCATCGCCGGCGTCGGCCTGTTGCACGTCGTTTTCGTCTGGGCGCTCGTCACCGGCATGGCGCAGAAGATCGTGAAGGCGATCCCGCACGAGATGCAGGTCGATCTGGTGGCGACGCCGGTCCAGCCGGAGGCGCCGAGCCTTCCCAAGTTGGTGCAACCCTCGCCAAGCGACGTGCCCAACGTGCCCGCGCCGATGATCGACATCCAGCCGACGCAGCAGGTCGCGCCGATCACCACCACGACCGGCCCGTCGCAAGCGCAGCCGTCCGACAGCGCGGCCACCGGCGTTCTGAACACCCACACCACGCCGCCTTATCCCGACGTGGCGCGCCGCTTGGGCGAACAAGGACAAGTGCTGCTGCACCTGACGATCTCGGCGCAAGGCGATGTCACCGCGGCCACCGTCACCCAGTCGAGCGGTTTTCCCGATCTCGATCAAACGGCGGTCGCTTGGGTCGTGGCGCATTGGAAATACAAACCCGCCATCCAGAACGGCGCCGCCCTCGCCAGCGTCACCGACGCGATCGTGAAGTTCGATCTCAAGAACGCGCGCTGAAATTCTGCCCGCGCCCTCTAAGAACCACAGTAGGGCCACAATCGCGCCCTCATCCGCGTCCAGCCTGGACGCGAGCCGGAAACCCCGCGCTCGCTGGGCCGGCTTGCGGGAAGGGCCGCACCGCGGCCTCCGCCATGCTTGGGGAGGCAGCCATGATCGCCAACAATCATCCCATCGCCGCGACGCGTTCCAGGCAAGGGCGCGCCATCGGCCTGTCGCTTGCGATTTTGCTCAACGTCGCCTTCGTGACGGCCTTGGTCATCGGCTTGCGGGTGACCAACGTGATCAAGGATCTCGGACCGATCCATTTCATCCCGATCAAGTCCGTCATCGGCCACCCGCCGCCGCCGCCGGGACCGATCAAACCGATCGAATTGACGGGCCCGAAGCCGGTGCAGCCCATTGTCGTGATCGAAGGCGAAGGAAACGGCGAACACGCGATCACCAACGGGCCAAGCCTCGGCGACGATCAGCAAATCGCCTCTACGCCCGCCGCCGGGATCGCAGAGACCCACACCAGGCCGCCTTATCCGCCGGTGGCGCTGCGCCTTGGCGAAACGGGCTCGGTGCGGCTGCACATCACGATTTCGCCCGAAGGCCGGGTGACGGCCGTCTCCGTGGTTCGGTCCAGCGGCTCCGGCGAACTCGATCTCGCCGCGAGCGAGTGGGTGAAGGCGCATTGGCGCTATCGCCCGGCGACGCGCGGCGGCGCGGCGGTGGAAAGCAGCGCCGAGGCCGAGGTCCTTTTCGACTTGAAGAACGCGCAATAGAAGTTCGGCGCCCGGCGCTTGCCTTGAGGACGCGCCGGGCGCTATAGCTCGCGCCCCGTCGCAAGAAAATTGGGCGCGTAGCTCAGCGGGAGAGCACTACGTTGACATCGTAGGGGTCACAGGTTCGATCCCTGTCGCGCCCACCAGGCTTCGCTCGCGAAGCGCGTGAAGCCTGCCCGGCGTAGCCCCCTCGGGCGAAGCCGGGCTCATGTTCGCGAGCTACGCCCGGCAAGCCAGCGCATTTCTTTTACGCGCGAAGAAGGTCCGACCCTACATCGTCTCGACCGTCACCTGCGGCGTGAGCTGGGCCACCACGTCGGGCGCGGCGAGCCCGGTGCCCGGCGAAAGCAGCGCGGCGCTGCCCGCGGCGATGGCTTGGCGGAAGGACTCGCTCAAATCCCTGCCCTTGGCGATCGACAGCACCAGCAGGGCGAGGAAACTGTCGCCGGCGCCGACCGTGCCGCGCACCGTCACTTGCGGCGGCTTGGCGTAAAGCGCCACTTCGCGCGTCACCAACAGCGCGCCGTCCGCGCCCAAGGTCAGCGCCACCATCTCGGCCTTGCCGTTGGTGACCAGCGTGCGCGCCGCCTCGAGGCAGGTGTTGAGATCGGGACTGTCTTGGGACAAAAGCCCCGAGAATTCGCTGAGGCTCGGCTTGACCAGATAGACGCCGAGATCGAGCGCGTGCTTGAGCGGCGGGCCGGAGGTGTCGAGCACCAGCTTGGCGGCGCCGAGCAGCCGCAGATTGCGCGCCAGCCGTCCGTAGAAATCGTTGGGCACGCCGCGCGGCAAGCTGCCCGAGGCCACCGCGTAGCCGCTGGTGCAGGCCTGGGTCATCAGCCCCAGTCCGGCGTTCCATTCCTCTTCGTTGAGCGTGGGGCCGGGCAGGACGAAGCGGAATTGGGAGCCGGTCTCCAGCTCGTTGGCGGTGAAGTTGGCGCGGCAGTCGCGGTTGATGTTGAAGCCCTGATGGCGCACGTCCTCGGAGGCGACTAGCCGCTCCAGCATGTGCCCCGAAGGACCGCCCATCGGGAAGATGGCCAGCGGATCGGCGCCGAAGCGTTTCAACACCCGCGCCACGTTGATGCCGCCGCCGCCCGGATCGCGCCTGGTTTTCAGGCAGCGGATCTTGTGGTCGGTCATGATCTTCCGGACCGAGGCGCTGATGTCGATCGCCGGATTCATGGTCAGCGTGACGATGTTTTCCGCTCGCATTCTTTATCCCGTTGGACCCGGAACCCTTCGACCAAGGCGCGCGTCGCCTCCGCCACGATTTGGTCGATACCATATTGCGGCGAGGCCGGGTATTGGCCCGCGAGCTTGCCGGCGAGGTGTAAAGTCACAGCCCCGTGCAGCATCGCCCAGAACACATGGCCTATCAGATCGGGATCGCCGGCGAAAAGTCCCATCTCGACGAGGGGGCGAACATGCGCCGTCATCGTCTGTTTGGCGCGCCGCTTGGCGCGCTCCAATTCCGGATGGTCCCCTTCGCCCGGCAACCATTCGCTGAACATCAGCGAATAATCGGAGGGATGTTCCACCGCAAAGCGAACATAAGCCTCGCCGGTGGCGTGGGCGCGTTCGGGAGCGCTACCAGGCTTGGCGTAGGCCTCTTCCAGAGCCGCGGCGAATTTGTCGAAGGCGCGGGCGCGCACCGCGGCGAGAATCTCGGTCTTGTCGCGGAAATAGCGATAGGGCGTCATCGCGCTCACCCCCATCGCCGAGGCCAGTTCGCGCATGGTGACGCCGTCCGCGCCCTTATCGGAGAACAACTTCGCTGCCGCTTTGCACAACCGTTCGCGGAAATCGCTGACGTCGTCTTCGCTTAAGAGGCGCGGCACGGGGGCTCCTTGCGCTCCTAACACGGGAGCGAAGCATAGATTTACATTGTAAGCAGACCTAGGGGAAGTCATCGCATCGTCGCGTAGCTGGGGGCATACTTCGGCCATGCGCAAATTGACCCTGATTTTATTCTTCGCCGCCCTTCTGCCCATGCAGGCCGGAGCACAGGTCCTCTCCCATTGGGTGCAATACGGCCCATCCGGCACGCTCGAAGCGCGCGCCTTGGTCAGGGGCGGTAGCTGCCCTGTCGTGGCGCTAGACCCAGGTGGAGAAGTCGCGATGACCGTGCGCTCACCCGCGAGTGCCGACTTCCCGTTGGTGTGCGCGGCGAGCATTCCCAAGGGGACACGGTCCGCGGCGCTGACCTGGAAGAACAATTGCGCGATCACCAGCGAACTTTGCCAGCCGGTGACCGCGCTTGCGATCCCCGTCGCCGATCCCCAGCGAATCATGGTCTTCGGCGACACGGGTTGCCGGATAAAGGGCGCGGCCGTGCAGGACTGCTCCGACCCCGCCAAATGGCCTTTCCCGCGGATCGCCGCCGAAGCCGCGAAGCTGAAGCCCGACCTGGTGATCCATGTCGGCGACTATCTCTATCGCGAAAGCGCCTGTCCCAAAGACAAGCCCGGCTGCGCGGGAACGCCTTACGGCGACAATTGGCCGACTTGGAACGCGGATTTCTTCATGCCGGCTCAGCCGCTGTTGGCCGCGGCGCCGTGGGTTTTCGTGCGCGGCAATCACGAGGATTGCTATCGCGCCGGGCCGGGCTGGCTGAGACTCTTGGGTCCCTTGCCCTTCGATCCTTCGGCCCCCTGCATCGTGCATCTTTCGAGCTATGCCGTGCCGCTCGGCGCGACCAATCTCGTGGTGCTCGACGATACCGCTGCGCCCGATAGGTCGGTCGATGCGAGCCTCGTCCCGGCGCTGCGCCAGGACATCGCGGGGCTGGCGGACGCGCCCTCCCCGACGTGGCTCTTGATGCACCGCCCGATCTGGGGCGTCGTCACCGGCCCGCTGGGGATTCCGGCCGGCGGCAATGCGACGATGATCGACGCCATCGGCTATGGCGGCCTGCCCGCTCCCGTGACGCTTCAATTGGCGGGCCATATCCATAGCTTCGAAGCGATCAATTTCGCGGGCCAAAGCCCGATACCGCCGCTCGTCGTCGCGGGCTTCGGCGGCGATCTGCTCGACAAGACGCCCGCCGACCTCGCAGGCACCGTGTATACGGGTCGCTCTGGCGTAAGCGTCAAGGACGGATTGTCGATCGGCGGCTTCGGCTTTCTCATCATGACCAAGAGCGGCGCGGATTGGCGCATCGACGTCCATGACGTGGGCGGCGCGCTCGAGCGTCAATGCCTGTTCCACGACGGACGAATCGATTGTCCACCGTGAGTGCAGCGCAACATCGCGCTTTGCCGCTGCGAAACCTTCGCTTGGTCACGGCGCCGCCATCATTGCAAGCAATGCTGTGAATTGCAGCGCGGGGAGCGCGGCGGTAGTCTTGGAGCGGGCTAAGGGGGCAGGGCGATGGGCAAATACCGTCTGTGGATTCTGGTCGGCTGCGGCGCGCTTGCGGCGGTCGTGATAGCGGCTTTCGCGGCGCTCTACGTGATGGGCGGACATCACGGCGGCTTCTTCCAACGCATCGCCAACGGCATCTCGGCGATCACCACCGGCGCGGTGGCGCCCACGGCGGAGGCGGGCGGCGAGTTCGCCTTCCATCGCCTCGACATCGACACCTCAAAGCCGCAGGCCGAAGCCTGTCTGGTCTTCACCCAAAACCTCGACGCCTCCGGGCGCACCCATTACGCCGACTATTACAGCATCGATCCGGACGCGCGCGTGGTGCCGCGCGTCGCGGGTCCGGCGCTGTGCCTGGCCGGCCTCGACTTCGACAAGACCTACAACGTCACGCTGAAGGCCGGCCTGCCCGATGCCGCTGGCGACAAGCTGATCGAAAGCGAGACGGTTCCCGTCGAGCTTCGCGACAAGCCATCGATCGTGCAGTTCAACGGCGGCATCATCCTGCCGCGCGACAACGCCGAGGGCGTGCCGCTCACCACGGTCAACGTCACCAAAGTCAAGCTCAAGCTGATCCGCGTCGGCGACCGGCTGTTGTCGCAGATCGAAAGCGACACGGTGGACGAGACCTCGTTCTATTCCTGGAGCGCCAAGGAGATCGAGAACAACCAAGGCACGCTCATCTGGCAAGGCACGATGGACGTGAACCTGGTCAAGAACGACACCGTCACCACGCTGATCCCGATCAACCAGGTGCTCAAGGACAAGAAGCCCGGCGTCTATGTGCTGATCGCCAGCGACGCCAACAAGAAAACCGATACCAGCAGCGACGACGAGGACGAAGGCGAATTCGCCGTGCAATGGGTGGTCGATAGCGACATCGCGCTCACCACCTTCAACGGCGCGGGCGGGCTGTCGGTGTTCGCGCGCTCTTACGCGAGCGCCAAGCCGCTCTCCGGCATCAAGCTCACGCTGGTGGCGCGCGACAACAACGAAGTCGCGAGCTCCACCACCGATTCCAGCGGCCGCGCCGATTTCGCGCAAGGCCTGATGCTCGCCAAGGGCGGCGATCAGCCGGTGGTGGTGATGGCCTATGGCGATAACGGCGATTTCAGCTTCACCGATCTGCGCCGTTCGAGCTTCGATCTCACCGACCGCGGGGTCAGCGGGCGCGACGTGCCCGGCCCGGTCGATGCCTATCTCTACACCGAGCGCGGGGTCTACCGGCCCGGCGAGATGGTCGATCTCACCGCCATGATCCGCGACCGCGTCGGCGCCGCCGCCAGTGCGCCGCTGACTCTCGTCGCCACCCGTCCCGACGGGCTCGAAGTCGGCCGCGTCACGCTTCCCAGCAACGCTCTGGTCGCCGGCACCGGGACTTGGACCTTGCCGCTGTCGTCCAGCGCGCCGCACGGCCGCTGGCAGATTGCGGCTTACATCGACACCTCGAAAGACGCGCCGCCCGTCGGCCGCGTGCAGTTCGACGTGCAGGATTTCGTGCCGCAGCAGCTGAAGGTTCAGCTCACCGCCGAAACGCCGTTCGTGCGTCCGGGCGAGGACATCAAGGTGCGCGCCGACAGCCGCTTCCTCTACGGCGCGCCGGCGAGCGGGCTTTCGGGCGACGCCCAAGCGCGCATCACCGTCGATTACACCCCGTTCAAGGATTACGCGGGCTGGCAGTTCGGCCGCGTCGACGACAGCTTCTCCGACGTCGACGTGCAGCTCACCGTTCCCGAAACCGACGCCTTAGGCTCGACCGAGGTCAGCGGCACACTCAAGGACGTGGCCGACACCACCTTGCCGCTCAAAGCGATGGTGAAGGTCGCCATCCACGAACCGGGCGGGCGCTCGACCACCAAGACCGTCGACATCCCGGTGCGCAATCACGAGGTGATGATCGGCATCCGTCCCGATTTCCAAGGCGGCTCGGTCGCCGAGGGCGCGCGCGCCGGCTTCGAGGCCGTGGCGCTGGACGCCAACGGCAAGCGCGTGGCGCTCGACAATGTCACCTATTCCTGGGTGCGCGAGGATACCTCGTACCAGTGGTATCAGGATAACGGCGAGTGGAAGTTCAAATCGATCATGCGCGACCGGCTGATCAGTTCCGGCACGATGGGGATCGGCGCCGGCGCGCCGGTGAAACTGTCGCAGGCGATGCCGTGGGGCACCTATCGGCTGACGCTCAGCGATCCCAAGTCGGGTTCGGCGAGCTCCTATCGCTATTATTCCGGCTGGGCGGCTTCGAGCGCGGGCGACCGGCCCGACCGTATGCCGGTGGCGGCCGACAAGCCGTCTTATCGCGTCGGCGAGACCGCGCATGTGCGCCTCAAGCCCGCCGCCGACGGCAAGGCGCTGGTGGTGGTCGCTTCCGACAAGGTGTTCTCCTCGCAAGTGATCGACGCGCCGGCCGACGGCGCCACCGTCGACATTCCCGTCTCCGCCGATTGGGGCGCGGGCGCCTACGTGCTGGTAACGGACTATCGTCCGCTCGACGAAGCCACGGGCCACGAGCCGGTGCGCGCCATCGGCCTGGTCTGGCTGCAGATCGACAATGCGCCGCGCACCCTGACGGCGATCATCGGCGGGCCGCAGAAAATCCTGCCGCGCCAGAAGCTCAACATCCCGGTGCAAGTGAAGGGCCTGGCGTATGGCGAAGACGCCTGGGTCACGCTCGCCGCGGTGGACGAAGGCATCTTGCAGCTCACCGAGTTCAAGTCGCCCGATCCGGTCTCTTATTACTTCGGCAAGCGCCGGCTGGGCGTCGAGATGCGTGACGATTACGGCCGACTGATCAAGGCCGAGAAAGGCGACGTCGGCGCCATGCGCGAAGGCGGCGACAATTTCGGCGGCCGTTCGCTTGCCGTGGTTCCGATCAAGACCGTGGCGCTGTTCTCGGGCCTGGTGAAAGTGGGCAACGGCGGCATGGTCTCCATTCCGCTCGACGTGCCCGACTTCAACGGCGAATTGCGCCTGATGGCGGTGGTGACGAGCGCCAACAAGCTCGGCCATGCCGACCGGCCGCTGACGGTGCGCGATCCGGTGGTCGCCGACATCGTGCTGCCGCGATTCCTGGCGCCGGGCGACAAGGCGCTGGCGGCGTTGAACCTCAACAATGTCGAAGGCAAGCCGGGCTCTTATACCGCGACAGTGACGACCAGCGGGCCGCTCGGCCTTGCCGGCCACGCGCCGCAAACCGTGGTGACGCAGAACCTTAATCTCGGCCAACGCGTGCTGGTGCCCGTCGAAATCGACGGCAGCGGGCTCGGCATCGCCACTGTGGCGCTGAAGCTCACCGGCCCCGGCGGCTTCGCGGTGACGCATTCCTGGCCGATTGAAGTGCGCTCGCCGCAGCTCGACGTGGCGCGCGACGACATCGAGCCGTTCCCGGCGAACGGAAGCTACACGGCCAACCGCGCGCTGATCGCCGACATCGTGCCGGGCACGCAGACGGTGGGCCTCACCGTCTCGGCCGCGCACGGCTATAGCGACGTGCCTGGCCTGCTCAAATGGCTCGACAAATATCCTTACGGCTGCATCGAACAGCAATCGAGCCGCGCCATGCCGCTGTTGTTCTTCAACGATCTGGCCGGCCTTGCCGGCTTGCCGCAGGACAAGGCGTTGCGCGACCGCGAACAGCAAGCCGTCGATGCCGTGCTCGACATGCAGAACTTCGACGGCAATTTCGGCATGTGGGGGCCGGGCAGCGACGCCGATCCGTGGATCAGCGCCTATGCGCTCGATTTTTTGATGCAGGCCAAGGACAAAGGCTACGTCGTGCCCAACGACGCGCTGCGGCGCGGCGCGGCCTGGCTGAAGGGTCAATCGACGTCGAGCGATGCGAGCGACGAAGTGCGCGCCTATGCGTTCTATCTGCTCGCCCGTTCGGGACAGGCCAACATCTCCGACCTGCGCTATTTCAGCGACACGCGCGGCAAGGAATGGAAGACGGTGATCGCCGCCGCTTTGACCGGCTCGGCCGCCGCCGAAGTAGGCGACCGTTCGCGCGCCGCCTACGGCTTCGGCCGCGCGCACGACATCGCCTTTGCCTATGCGGGCAAGCCGAACACCTATCCGATCACCGAGTACGGCTCGTATCTGCGCGATGTGGCGGGGGCGACCGCGCTTGCCGCGGAGAACGGTGAGGCGGAATTGATCCCGGCGTTCCTGTCGCTGACCGACCACATCGACATGCGCCTCAACTGGACGACGACGCAGGAGAAGGCCTGGATGCTGCGCGCGGCCTACGAGCTGACGCGGCAGCGCACGCATCTCGACATTCTGGTCAACGGCCAGCCGGCGCAGCCGCGCGACGGCGCCATTCGTCTGGCGCCCGATTACGGCCAGCTCGGCGCGGGGCTGACGCTCGTCAACAAGGGCGACGCCACGGTGTGGCGCGACGTTTCGGTGCAAGGCACGCCGTCCGTGCCGCTGCCCGCGGCGGCGAACGGGCTGACGCTGGTCAAATCGGAATGGACGATCAGCGGCTCGCCGGCGGACCTCGGAAACCTGCACCAGAACGACCGCGTGATCGTCGAACTGTCGGGCCGCATGGGCAACGACTATCAGCGCCAGATGGGCGTGATCGATCTGTTGCCCGCCGGGCTCGAGATCGAGCAAACCTTGTCGGGCGACGACGGCAAGCCTTATCCGTTCTTAGGTACGCTGAGCGACATGAGCATGAGCGACAAGCGCGACGACCGCTATGTCGGCGCCTTCCTGATCGGCGCGGGCTATCAGGAGAACAATCCCAAGAAGCCGATCCCGCAGCCGGAATTCCACGTCGCCTACATCGCGCGCGCGGTGACGACGGGAACCTTCGTCATGCCCGCGGGCGTCGCCGAGGACATGTACGCGCCGACGATCCTGGCGCGCACCACGGTCGGCCAAGTGACGGTGAAGCCGTAGGGCGAATAGGGAGTAGCGAATGGCGAATAGGGAAAATAGCGGAATTCCGTTCGCTATTCGCTATTCGCTATTCGCGCGAACGTGATGATTCCGCGCCTTCGCCATCTCGTCGTCGCCGGGTTCACCATCCTCGGCTTCGCGGCTGCGCTGGCGACGGCCGACATCGCCAATCCGCCGGACATCGCGCGCGCGCTGAACGTCTCGCCGGAAGTGGTGGCGCGCGACGGCACGCTGCTGCGCGCCTTTCTCTCGCGCGACGGCACCTGGCGCATGAAGACCACGGTCGGCGACGTCTCGCCGCGCTACCTTGCCATGCTCAAGACCTATGAGGACAAGCGCTTCGACGATCATTTCGGCGTCGATCCGCTGGCGATGGCGCGCGCCGCTTTGCAATACGCGAGCGCCGGCCACGTCGTCTCGGGCGGCTCGACGCTGACCATGCAGGTGGCGCGCCTGCTCGAGCCGCCCAAGCAGCGCGGGATCGCAACCAAGCTGTTCCAGATGCTGCGCGCGCTGCAGCTGGAGGAACGCTATTCCAAGGATCAGATCCTGTCGTTCTATCTGACGCTGGCGCCGATGGGCGGCAATCTGGAAGGCGTGCGCGCGGCTTCGCTGTCCTATTTCGGCAAGCCGGCGAGCCAGATCGATCTGGCGCAAGCGGCGCTGCTGGTCGCGCTGCCGCAATCGCCGGTGAAGCAGCGCCCAGATCGCCACGCCATCGCCGCGCTCAAGGGACGCGACAAGGTCTTGAACCGCATGGTCGAGGAAGGCGTGATCAGCGCCTCGGACGCCAAGATCGCAATGGCCGAAGGCGTGCCGTTCGCGCGCCAGGCGATGCCGATGGCGGCGCCGCATCTGGCCGAACGATTGATCCGTACACGGAAAGAAGCGCGCATCGTCACCACCATCGACGCCGGCCTGCAGGGGGCGGTCGAACGGCTGGCGGCGCAGGAATCTGGCTATTTCGGCGACGGTGCGACCATGGCCGTCGTCGTGGTCGAGAACCGAACGCGCAACGTGCTCGCCTATCTCGGCGGCACCAATTACTGGGGCAAGGCCGGGCAGATCGATCTGGCGCGCCAGCCGCGCTCGCCGGGCTCGGCGCTCAAGCCCTTCATCTACGGCCTCGCCTTCGACGATCTCATCCTGCATCCCTCCACCATGATGGAGGACGCGCCCACCGCGTTCGGCGATTATCAACCGCGCGATTTCGAAGGCTCGTTCCAAGGCGCCGTGACGGCGCGCGCCGCGCTGCGCATGTCGCTCAATGTGCCCGCCGTGATGGTGCTCGACCGCGTCGGCCCGCTCGCCTTTACGCTGGCGCTGCAGAACGCGGGCGCGCACCTGGCCTTCCCGGCGAAAGAAGAAGGACCGAGCTTGCCGGTGGCGCTCGGCGGGCTCGGCATCTCGCCGGTCGATCTGACGATGCTCTATGCCGGTATCGCCGAAGGCGGCGAGGCGCGCGCGCTGCGCCTCGTGCAAGGCGCGCCCGAGGCGCCGCAGCATCGCCTGTTCGGTCCGGTCGCGGCCTATTATCTGCGCCAGATCCTCGACGGCGTGAACCTGCCCGAGGGCTGGGCGATGGGCGAAGGCCTCGATCGCCCGCGAACCATCGGCTTCAAGACCGGCACGTCCTACGGTTTTCGCGACGCCTGGTCGACCGGATTTTCCAACGACTACACGGTCGGCGTGTGGGTCGGCCGCGCCGACGGCACGCCGCGCCCGGGCCAGATCGGCGTCGACACCGCCGCGCCGATCCTGCTCAAAGTCTTCGGCCTGTTGCCGCCCGACAAGCGCCAGCCGCCTTTGCCGCCCGCGGGCGCGATCTTGACCGAGAACACCGATCAGCTGCCGCCCTCGCTGCGCGTCTTCACGCGCGAGGAACAGCGCGTCGCGATACAAGAGACCAACGTGCCGCCGCCCGCGATCGCCTTTCCGCCCAACGGCACGGTGGTGCCGTTGCCGGCAGCGAACGCCAGGGACAAGTCGATCATGCTCAAAGCCGACGGCGGCAAGGAGCCGCTCACCTGGCTGGTCAACGGCGTCTTGATCGGCAGCTTCGACCGCTTCCAGCCGGCGCTCTATCTGCCGCAAGGCGAAGGCCTGGCGCGCATCACCGTGGTCGACGAAGAAGGCCGCAGCGACAGCTCCGAAGTGCGGTTCAAACGCGACAATTAAGTCCGCTTGACGCGGTGCCGACAGCGCTGTCAACTTAAGACAGATAAAAAGGCGTCGCGACGACGACGCGGGGAGGCGGTTGTGATTTCTAGGACATCGCGGGCGCTCGCGCTTGCCGGATTGGCGCTGCTGTACGGTTGCGTCAGCGCGCCGCCGCCAAGCTTCACGCAAGGCTACGTGCCGATCGACGCCGCCGCGCAAAACACCCAGCTGGGCCGCGGCGTGGCGGTGTTGAGCGAGGACCCGGGCTGGAACGATCCCGCCAAGGCGCGCTTTCAGCCGCGCCATTTCGCGCTCATCCGCGCCGCCGGGTTCGACACGGTGCGCATGGTGCTGACCAGCTTCGACCACATGGACGCGAACGACAAACTCGACCCCCGATGGATCGCCCATCTCGATCTGATGGTCGACGCGGCGCTCAAGGCCGGCCTCAACGTCGACCTCGACGAACACGACTACGAGCTGTGCGGCAAGGACGTAGTCACCTGTAAGACAAAGCTCGACGCCTTCTGGTCGCAGATCGCGCCGCGCTACAAGGACGCGCCGAACCGGCTGGTGTTCGAGATGCTCAACGAACCGCACGGGGCGTTGACGGCGGAATTGTGGAACACCCAGCTCCGCGAAACGCTCGCCATCATCCGCGCCAGCAATCCGACGCGCAACGTGATCATCGGGCCGGACAATTGGAACGGGCTCGAGGATCTGCCCTTGCTGAATCTTCCCGAGGACGATCCGCACATCATCGTCACCGTGCACTATTACCACCCGATGGAGTTCACCCATCAGGGCGCGTCCTGGGTGCCGCAATACAAACAGCTTGGCGTCACCTGGGGCTCCGACGCCGACTTCAAGCTGCTCAACAGCGAACTCGACGCGATCAAGGCTTGGGCCGATGCGCACCAGCGGCCGATCTTCCTGGGCGAATTCGGCGCCTATGAAAACGGGGCGATGGCCGATCGGGCGCGCTGGACCGCGGCGGTGGCGCATGGCGCCGAAGCGCGCGGTTTCTCCTGGGCCTATTGGCAGTTCGACAAGGACTTTATCGTCTACAACATCGACAAGGACGCTTGGGTCGAGCCGATCCTGCACGCGCTCATTCCGCCCCAACAGGTCTCCGACGCGCGCCAGTGAACGCGCGCTATTGCCCCGTCTTCGTCTTGGCGTCCATGGCGATCCGGGTGAGCAGGTCTTCGGTGGGAAAGCCGTCGGGCGTCAATTGATGCGCCTTTTGCCAGGCGCGCAGCGCGGCGCGCGATTTGCTGCCCAAGAGGCCGTCCGCCTTGCCGACATCGTATCCCAGCGCCGCGAGCGCACTCTGCAGCGCCAAGCGCTCGTCGCGCGTCAGCTCCTTTTCGTCGCGCGGCCAAGGCGCCGAGATCGGCGGCTCTCCGCGCAACTGATCGGCCAAGACGCACACCGCCAAGGCGTAAGCCGCCGCGGCGTTGTATTTCAGGATGGTCTTGAAGTTCGCGAACACCAGAAACGCCGGCCCGTTCGCGCCCGCCGGCAGATAAATCGCGCCGCGCTCCTCGCCGGCCGGAAGTTCGCCCCCCAAGGCCGTCTTCACGCCGCGCGTCTTCCATTCGGCGACGGGCAGCAGGTAATCGAGATCGGCGATCTCGTAATCGAAATCCTTGGGCAGGATCACTTCGTAGCCCCACGGCTTGCCCGTCTTCCAGCCCGCGTCGGAGAGCACATTGGCGGTCGAGGCGAACGCGTCGGGCAGCGAATGCCATAGATCGATCTTGCCGTTGCCCTCGGCATCCACGGCCTCGTTGAGGAAAGTGGTGGGCACGAATTGGGTCTGGCCGAAAGCGCCGGCCCAGGACGAGGTCATGTCTTGCGGCGCGTAATGCTCGCGCTGCATCATCTTGAGGGCGGCGATCAGTTGCGGGCGGGCGTAATCGCTGCGCGGGCCGTCATAGGCCAGCGTCGCCAGCGCCTCGAACATGTTGTAGTTGCCCATGGCGCGGCCGTAATCGGATTCGTTGCCCCAGATCGAGACCAGGATTTCCCGCGGCACGCCGTATTTGGCTTCGATCGGCGACAGGATCGCGCCATCGGCCAAAAGCGCCGCCTTGCCGTCGGCAATGCGCTGCGGCGACACCGCGTCGTCGAGATAGGTCCACACCGGGACGGCGAATTCCGGCTGGTTGAGGTTGAGGTCCGCGATGCGCGGATTGCGGGAAATCCCGCTCATCGCCGCATCGTAGGTTTGCGGCGTAATCCCGTTGGCGAGCGCGGTGGAGCGGAAGTCCGCGACGAAGGCGGTAAACGCCTTGTCCTCGGGCGAGGCGGGCAGGGGGACGTCGCTGGCCCCATAGGCGGCGGCCAACAGCACCAAGGACACGATAAAGCCCAACAACAGGACGATCAGGCGCACTCTCTTCCCCACTCCGCGGCCCGTTTTAGGCCATATCCTGCACCCAATAAGGCGACCAAATTGCGTCAAGCGGCAAGGTTTTTGGCGCTGTTGACAGGCAAAATGCCGCCCACTAGGTTCCGCGCCTCTTGGGCCGCTCGGCCGGGGAAAGTTCAAAAGGCGTGCCATGAAAATCCGCAATTCGCTGCGCTCGCTCAAGAAGCGCGACAAGGACTGCCGCGTCATCCGCCGCCGCGGCCGCACCTATGTCATCAACAAGAAGAACCCCCGCTTCAAGGCGCGCCAGGGTTAAAATAGACTGGGCCTATGCGCCCTTGGCTCCCGCTGATCGCTTTCCTCGTGCCGGCCGCGGCGGCGACGCCGCTTGACGCGCTGTTCGCGCAGTTGCACGCGGCCGCCTCGCCCGAAGAAGCCAAGCCGATCGAGCAGCAAATCCTCGCCCAATTCGCACTCTCGGGCAGCCCGAGCGTCGATCTGTTGATGACGCGCGCCGCCGCGGCCGAAACCGCGGGCGACAAGGACACCGCCAAGAAGCTCTACGACGCGATCACCGCCATCGCGCCCGCTTTCGCCGAAGGCTGGCACCGCAAGGGCATGCTCCAGGCCGATGCCGGCGACGACGAAGCGGCGATGGTCTCGCTGCAGAAAGCCGTGGCGCTCAATCCGCGCAATTTCCAGGCGCTAGAGCAACTGGCCGAGATGCTCGAGGATTACGGCGACAAACCGGGCGCGCTCAAGCTCTACCGCCAGGCGCAGACACTCGATCCGCAATTCGAAGGCTTGCAGCGCCACATCGACGGCCTGGCGCGCGAGGTCGAGGGGCAGGGGATATAGGTCCGCTTTCGCGGCGCGCAACCGGACATTCCCGGCTGCGTCCTCCAATACCTCCGGATCGGCATAGAACCGGTTTAATTTCATCGCCGGCCGCCGGGATCGGAACAGACGGTATAGTTGCGGCCAAGGCCGTCAACACCAGGGTTCCAGCTTTCATGAGCATGCGCCCTGTCGTGCTGGGCCTGACGCCGGCGGTTCGTGCGTCATCCCAATCTGATGGTGCTTTAATATCGCGCGTTCCCGGGCGTACGCGGAAACGGAATGGCATCGCGCACGTTCGACAGACCCGTCACATAGGCAAGCGTGCGCTCGAAGCCGAGACCGAAGCCGGCGTGCGGTACCGTGCCGTAGCGGCGCAAATCCCGGTACCAAGCATAGTGTTCGGCGTCGATGCCAAGGGCCGCCATGCGCGCGTCCAGAACCCCAAGCCGCTCCTCGCGTTGGCTGCCGCCGACGATCTCGCCGATGCCCGGCGCCAGCACGTCCATCGCCGCGACGGTCTTCTCGTCGTCGTTGAGCCGCATATAGAACGCCTTGATGGCCTTGGGATAGTTCATCACAATCACCGGCTTTTTGGCGTGCTTTTCGGTGAGAAAGCGTTCGTGCTCCGATTGCAGGTCGATGCCCCATTTTACCGGGAACTCGAACGCCTCGTCAGCGCGTTCGAGGATAGTGATGGCATCGCTGTAATCCATTCGCTCGAATTCGGAACCGGCAATTCCTTCCAGCTTCGCCAGCAAACCCTTTTCCACGCGATCGTCGAAGAAGGCGAGATCGTCGTGCCGTTCGCTGAGCAGCGTTTCGAGAACCGATTTGAGCAGGGCTTCGGCGAGCGTCGCATCGTCGCCGAGATCGGCGAAGGCAATCTCGGGCTCGACCATCCAGAACTCGGCCAGATGGCGGCTGGTATTCGAGTTCTCCGCGCGGAACGTCGGTCCGAAGGTATAGACCTTGGACAGCGCCAGACAATAAGCCTCCACATTGAGCTGGCCGGACACCGTTAGGAACGCTTCGCGGCCGAAGAAGTCCTTATCGAAATCCACACCGCCGCCCTCCGTGCGCGGCAGGTTGGCGAGATCGAGAGTCGAGACCCGGAACATGGCTCCGGCCCCTTCGGCGTCCGACGAGGTGATGATCGGCGTATTGACCCAGAAAAAGCCGTTGCGATCGAAAAACCGGTGGATCGCGCTGGCCAGCGTATGGCGCACGCGGGACGCCGCTCCGATGATGTTGGTGCGGGGCCGCAGATGCGCAACGTCGCGCAAATATTCGAGAGAATGGGGTTTGGGCTGAATGGGGTAGGTGTCCGGATCGTCGACCCAGCCAACCACCTTGATGGCCTGCGCCTGCATCTCGAACGGTTGTCCCTTCGCGGGCGACGGCACGATCATGCCCGTCGCCTCGACGGCGCATCCCGCGGTGAGCTTCAATACCTCGTCGGCGTAATTCGGCAGCGTGTTCGGGACAACGACCTGGATGGGGTGAAACGACGATCCGTCGGAGATCTGCACGAACGATATGCCCGCCTTCGAGTCTCGCCGCGTGCGTACCCAGCCATGGACTTTGACGGCGGCGTCCATCGGCGCCGTGCCGGCCAGGATCTCTTTGCTGCTGAATGTCTTTGCCATCGAGGATTTCTCCGCAGTCATTCGTCGGCGCCCGTTCTTACGCCGCACCGCGATGTCCGGCAACTCGGAAGCGGGCGGTCCGACAAGGGCGCGATTTGGCTTCTGTTGTGTGTTTGCGCAGCGTTGGTCCGAAGGCTCTTCATCGACGCCAATGAGACCTTGTCTCAGGGGTCAAGTTGCATCTCGAACCTGTCTCAGCCTACGAAAAAACGGGGCAGGGGCGATTATCTGTTTCATGCCCGCCCGCAAAGGAGGATGGCGCAGCGAGACTCCAGACGCGCCAAAACAAAAAGGAACAGCGAGAGACCTCCCTATTCGCTACTCGCTACGCACTCTTTATTTCTGCGGTCCGACGAACGCCACGCGCAGCATGTTGGTGGCGCCTGGGGTTCTAAGCGGCACGCCGGCCGTCACCACGATGCGCTCGCCGGGCTTGGCGAAGCCTTCCTGGAAGGCGAAACGGGCGGCGCGCTCCACCATGTCGTCGAGGTCTTGCGCGTCTTCGGTGTGCACGCTGTGCAGTCCCCACACCAGCGCCAGCCGGCGCGAGGTTTCCACCAGCGGCGTCAGCGCGATGATCGGCGCGTCGGAACGCTCGCGCGCCGCGCGCAAAGCGGTGGCGCCCGATTTCGTCCAGCAGACGATGGCGCGGGCGTGGATGGTTTTCGTCACTTCGTGGACCGCGGCCATGATGGCGTCGGGCGTGGTCGATTCCGGCTCGTTGCGCTGCGAGTCGATGATGGAGACGTAAAGCGGGTCGCTTTCGACCGTGGTCGCGATCTTGTCCATCATCGACACCGCTTCCACCGGATATTGGCCGGCCGCCGATTCCGCCGACAGCATCACGGCGTCGGCGCCTTCGAACACGGCGGTCGCCACGTCGGAAACTTCGGCGCGCGTCGGCACCGGGGCGGCGATCATCGATTCCAACATCTGGGTCGCCACCACCACCGGCTTGCCGGCCTTGCGCGCCGCGCGGGTGATGAATTTCTGCTTGCCGGGCACCTCCTGCACCGGCAGCTCGACGCCGAGATCGCCTCTGGCCACCATCAGCGCGTCGGAGATGTCGAGGATGTCGCCGAGCCAATCGATCGCCCTGGGCTTCTCGATTTTGGCGAGGCACCCCGCGCGCCCGGCCACGATCTTCTTCATTTCGGCGACGTCGTCGGCGCGCTGCACGAAGCTGAGCGCGATCCAGTCCACGCCGAGATGGAGCGCCGCCTCGAGGTCGCTGTGGTCCTTGGCGGTCAAGGCCGGGATGGGCAGCACCGTGTCGGGCAGATTGACGCCCTTCTTGTCCTTGAGCAGGCCGCCGACCAGGACCTCGGCATCGGCCCACTCCTTGGTGGTGTCGATGATCTTCAGGCGTACCTTGCCGTCGTCGACGAGGATGTTTTCGCCCGGCTTGAGCGCGGCAAAGACCTCGGGATGCGGCATCGGGATGAAGGACGGATCGTCGGCCGCGGCCGCGCGCACCAGATGCAGCCTTTCGCCCGGCGCCACCTGGCGCTGGCCGCCGGGCAAGGTGCCGAGCCGGATCTTGGGGCCTTGCAGATCGACCAGGATGCAGATCGGCCGGCCTTCGATCTCTTCCAGATCGCGCACGGCGCGGTGCAGCGCGGCCAACTGGTCGTGGGTGGTGTGGCTCATGTTGATGCGGAAGGCGTCGGCGCCCGCCTCGAACAGGGCGTGGATGCGGTCCGGCGTCGAGCTCGACGGGCCCAAGGTCGCCAGGATTTTCGTCTTACGTCTGCGCCGCATCTGACCTCTTCCGAAACTTCTCAATCCGAGAGCGATTGGGTCCAGTCGGTCCTCTGGCCGGTGTCGATCTCGAAAAACCCCTTGCGGTCGTAGCCTCTGGCCGCGCAATTGCCGCGCCCGGGAATCGAGAACGGCCCGACGGGGGCGGTGCAGAAACCGGTATCCCCGTTCCAGGTCCCCGAGCCGCCGTCCGTGCCATAAAGGTAATAGTAGCGCGCGTCGAGCGGTCCGGAGATCAGGGTCTCGCATTTTTGCGGCCGAATCGTCCACCAGCCCTCGCTGCGCCAGGCCTTGCCGTCGAAGCGGCCGAGCGCCACTTCGGCGGGCACGTCCGCCTTGTTGCAGACGGCAAATCCGGCCCTCGCGGGCAGGATCAGCAGCGGGATCAAAACGGCTAGGACGAAGCGCATCGGTGCTTTACGGTTTGGCGCATAGGGGGCGAATCTGTCAACGCGCTTGTGGGCTACAAGCGGATGATCAAAGGCCGATGACGGCCGGGAGGACGCCATGGACGAGGCTCAGCGAATCGCCATCGAGGCGGCGGTGTTCCGCCGGCTGGTGGAGCATCTGCGCGCCGCTACCCACGTGCAGAACATCGATCTGATGATCGTCGCCGGCTTCTGCCGCAATTGCCTGGGCGACTGGTACCGCGAGGCCGCGGCCGAACGGGGCATCGTGCTCGAAAAAGAAGCGGCGCGCGCCGAGGTCTACGGCATGGCGCCGGCCGCGTGGAAGGCGCGCTATCAGAAAGAGGCGACGGCGGAGCAAATCGCCGCTTTTGCGGCTTCTCAAAAGACTCACAGCTAGCGTCGGCGGTCGCGTTGCACGGTGGGCACGGCGCCGCTAACGTCCGCGCCCCAATTTCCGAGGACACCATGGCCAAATCCGGTTTTGCCAAGGAGCATCTGCGCCAATTCGTCGAGCGCATCGAGCGGCTGGAAGAGGAAAAGGCCGCGCTCGCCGCCGACATCCGCGAAGTCTATTCCGAGGCCAAAGGCGTGGGCTTCGACACCAAGATCATGCGCCAGGTGGTGCGCCTGCGGAAAATGGATAAAGCCGATTTTCAGGAGCACGAGGCGGTGCTCGATCTCTACAAGCGGGCAATGAATATGATTGATTGACTTATTATTTCGACACAGAATTTATGTATTTCTCAACAAGGTCGTGCGCGTCCCGAAGATGTTTTACTTCAAAGAACGCGAGTTCTTGATGACGCGAAACGTGATCCGCGGTCGCTCGAAAAGAGTCGGGAACACCACGCAAACGATGGATGCGATCCACTATTGAGTAAGTACGATATAGAGCGTGAGCGACTGGACGCGCGATGTCATTTGGTAGCCGTGAAGCCATTTTTGCCCTGGCAGGCAATTCATTCATGAATTGAGCTGAAACGACTTCGCGATACTGTTCTAAAGGCCAATCTAGTTGAGGCTTACTTTGGTTTACGAGGTGATCGCCTATGCCAAGCAGAACACTAGAAATGAAATCCATTTCAATGACGGCATGTTCGAGCCAATGGCAAAGATCAACGGCTTCAGCAAATTGTTCCTGGCGGCGCAGCTCTTCGTCGCGGCGGCGTGTGAGGGTAGCCTGATAATGCGCGCCGGCGATAACCGCGCTGGCCGCAACAATGGCTGCGGTAATGGTGCCATAAAACACCGGAGCCTGGTTACTTCTCCAGATCAGTATCGAAACAACGATCACTATTATGATCGCAATAGAGATAATCAAGAAACCGAAATTACGGCTGAACCAGCCCGCTCCCATCCCAGTCCTCTTGACCAAAACTGAGCGGGATTATCAGCACTATAGCGCGCAGTACAAGCCAAGGATGCAGACTTACTTCATTACAATTATCAACCCGTAGCCTGGCGCGCGTTGTCTTCCGGCGCTTCTTCGCCTTCGAGCCCGAATTCCTTGAGCTTGCGGTAGAGCGTCGAGCGGCCGATGCCGAGCCGGCGCGCCACTTCCGACATGTGTCCGTCGTAGCGCGAGATGGCGAGGCGGATGATCTCCGCTTCCAGCTCCTCGAACTTGCGGATATGGCCCGCCGCGTCGGTCAGCGACAAGGCAAAAGGCGACGACGGCGGCGCCGGCAAGAAGCCTTTGGCCTCCGCCAGCGGCGCTTCGGCGACGAAGCGGCGCGTCTTGGCTTCGACGCCCAGCGCCGCGGCGATCTGCGGGAAGTCGCAGACGTCGAGCATCGAGCCGTCGCACAGCACCACGGCGCGGAAGATCGTGTTCTCGAGCTGGCGCACATTGCCCGGCCAGGAATAGCGCTCGATCAGCTCGGCCACCTCGGGCGTCAGCCCGGCCACCGGCTTGTTCTCCTCGGCGGCGAAGCGCGCGATGAAATGGCGCGCCAGGGCCGGCACGTCCTCGCCGCGGTCGCGCAGCGGCGGCACGAAGATCGGGAAGACGTTGAGGCGGTAATAGAGGTCCTCGCGGAACTTGCCTTCGGCGGTCAGCTCGGAAAGATCGCGGTTGGTCGCCGAGATGATGCGCACGTCCACCTTCACCGGCCGCTTGGCGCCGACCGGATCGACTTCGCCTTCCTGCAGGGCGCGCAGCAGCTTGACCTGCATGTCGAGGCGCAACTCGCCGATCTCGTCGAGGAACAGCGTGCCGCCGTCCGCTTCCTGGAACTTGCCCAGATGCCGTTCGTTGGCGCCGGTGAACGAGCCTTTCTCGTGGCCGAACAGGATCGATTCGATCAGGTTCTCGGGAATGGCGCCGCAATTGACGGTGACGAACGGCTTGCCGGCGCGGTCGGACGAGCCTTGGATGGCGCGCGCGATCAGCTCCTTGCCGACGCCCGATTCGCCTTCGATCAAAATCGGAATGGTCGATTGCGCGGCGCGCTGGCCGAGGCGGAACACTTGGCGCATCGCCGCCGACTTGGCGACCAGATCGTCGAACACCAGGCGGTTCTCGACCTTCTTCTTGAGGCGCGTGACTTCGCCCGACAAGGTGCCGATCTTCAAGAGATTGCGGATCGACACCGCGATGCGTTCGGGGCTGGCGGGCTTGACCAGGAAATCGTTGGCACCGGCGCGCATCGCCTCCACCGCGGAATCGATGCCGCCCTTGGCGGTGAGCACGATCACCGGCAAGGTGGGATTGCCGACGCGCAACTTGGCGAGCACTTCCAGCCCGTCCATGTCGGGCATGACCAGGTCGAGCAGCATCAGCGCGATCTGATCGCCGCGCGGGCCGCCGATGAGATCGAGCGCGGGGCTGCCGCCCGGCGCGGTGATCACCGTCATGCCGGCGCGGCTGATAGCGGCCTCGAGCAGTCGGCGCTGCACCGGATCGTCGTCGACAATAAGGATGGTCTGTGCCATGGGCGCCTCTTGCGGGAGGCCACTTTCGCCCCGCACAAGTAAAAGCCTGTTTAAAGGATGTCTTTGTGTGGCACAGTTTTTTGGTAAAGGAACGGTAAACGCGGTTTGGATCGGCAACGATCCGCTTGCTGGGAATTCTTCGCAACAGCGACGATCCCGATGTGGCGGATCGACCGGCTGGACCGCGTCGCTTGACGCAGCCCTCCGCGTGCGCCGAACGGCCTGTACAGACGGGTAGACTGCCCCCCTTTACGCCCCATGTAGAGTAGGGAAAATACCTATCGTTGCCGCAGCTTCCCAGCGTTGCGCAGGGGCCGGCTTTGCGATATCTCCGCCCCTGCAATCCGGAGGGCAGACAGGGCCGTGCAAGGGGACAATAGCGAGACCGGCACGATGGATTTGAGCGACCACCTCCGCACTTGGAAGGGCTTCACCGCCGTGATCAAGTGGTCGCTTCTCGCCATCGCGGTGATCATGCTGTTTCTCTTCGCCTTCCGCACGCACGGCTGAGGTCACTCTCGCATCGTACGAGGCTCGCATTCCCCGGCGCGCGCCGCTCCCGCGGCTGCTTTGTGCCGCGCCGTCCAACCAACCGCAGGCGTGACGTCATGGCTGAAACCATCGCAATCCCCAAGGAAATCTTCGCCGGAGAAAAGCGCGTCGCCGGCGCGCCGGAGGTCGTGGCCAAGCTGATCAAGCTCGGCTTCGCCGTGACGGTCGAAAGCCATGCCGGCGACGGCGCCAGCTTCTACGACGACGCCTTTGCCGCGGCCGGCGCCAAGATCGCGCCGACGGCCTCTGAGCTGTGGCTCTCGTCCGACATCATCTTCAAGGTGCGCGCGCCGGAGCCGTCCGAAGTGGCGCTGATGAAGCCGGGCCAGACGCTGATCAGCTTCATCTGGCCGGCGCAGAATCCCCAGCTGATGCAGAGCCTCGCCGCCAAGAAGGTGACGGTCCTGGCGATGGACGCCGTGCCGCGCTTGTTGTCGCGCGCGCAAAAAATGGACGCGCTGACCTCGATGGCGGGCATCAACGGTTATCGCGCGGTCGTCGAAGCGGCAAACGCATTCGGCCGCTATTTCAACGGCCAGATCACCGCCGCGGGCAAGATCCCGCCCGCTAAGGTGTTCGTCGCCGGCGCCGGCGTCGCCGGACTTGCGGCGATCGGAACTTCCGTCGGCCTCGGCGCCATCGTCCGCGCCAACGACACGCGCGCGGAAGTCGCCGACCAGGTCAAGTCGATGGGCGCCGAGTTCATCAAGGTTGACTACGAGGAAGAAGGCTCGGGCGGCGGCGGCTACGCCAAGGTGATGAGCGAAGGCTTCCAGAAGGCCCAGCGCGAGATGTACGCCAAGCAGGCGGCGGACGTCGACATCATCATCACCACCGCTCTCATTCCGGGCAAGCCGGCGCCGCGCCTCATCACCGCCGACATGGTCAAGTCGATGAAGCCGGGCAGCGTGATCGTCGACCTCGCGGCCGAGCAGGGCGGCAATTGCGAGTTGACCGAACCGGGCAAGGCCGTCGTCAAGCACGGCGTCACCATCATCGGCTATACCGATCTGCCCAGCCGGCTCGCCAAGCAATCCTCGACGCTCTACGCGACCAACCTGCTGCACCTCACCGAAGAGCTGTGCAAGACCAAGGACGGCCTCATCAACGTCAACATGGACGACGATGCGATCCGCGGCTTTACCGTGATCAAGAACGGCGAGATCACCTGGCCCGCCCCGCCGCTCAAACTTCCCGCGCCGCCAGCGGCCGCTGCCAAGCCGGCCGCGGCGCCCAAGCCGGAGGAGAAGAAATCGAGCGGCATCGGCACGGCCGTGCTGGTGTTCTGCGCCGCCGCGCTGTTCGCGCTGATCGGGCTGTATGCCCCGCCGGCGTTCATCGGCCACTTCACGGTGTTCGTGCTGGCGGTGTTCGTCGGCTACATGGTGGTGTGGAACGTGACGCCGGCGCTGCACACCCCGCTGATGAGCGTCACCAACGCGATCTCCTCGATCATCACCATCGGGGCCTTGATCCAAGTGGCGCCGCAAGTGGCGCCCGGCACGCTGCGGCCTGACGAGCTGATCCGCTGGATCGCCATCGTCGGCATCGCGCTCACCTCGATCAACATGTTCGGCGGTTTCGCGGTGACGCGGCGCATGCTGATGATGTTCCGCAAATAGTGGGAGACCGCACAGATGCCTGCAACACTCACCACGGTCTCCTACATCGGAGCCGTCATTCTCTTCATCCTAAGCCTCGGCGGCCTTTCCAATCCTGAAACGTCGCGGCGCGGCAACTGGTTCGGCATCATCGGCATGACGATTGCCGTGCTGGCGACGCTGTTCGGCACGCGTCTCATCGAATCCAACGAGACGTGGCGTCTGGTCATGCCGCACGGCTTCATCTGGATCGTCCCGGCGATGGCGGTCGGCGGCACCATCGGTCTCATCCTGGCCAAGAAGGTCAAGATGACCCAGATGCCCGAGCTGGTCGCGATCATGCACAGCCTGGTCGGCCTCGCCGCCTGCACCATCGGCTATGCCAGCTTCATCGACACCTCGGTCAAGTTCGCCGGCTCCGAGCACGCCATCCATCTGATGGAGATTTACATCGGCGTCTTGATCGGCGCGGTGACCTTCACCGGCTCGGTGATCGCCTTCGGCAAGCTGTCGGGCAACATCACCAGCAAGCCGGTGATCCTGCCGCTGCGCCACTGGATGAACCTTTTGGGCCTGTTGGTGGTCATCTATTACGGCTACGTCTTTGCGACGACCGCCGGCATCGCGGATCAGCAGGCGGCCATCCAGGCCGGCTACATTCCGCTGATCGTCATGACCGTCATCGCGCTGCTGTTCGGCATCCACATGGTGATGGCGATCGGCGGCGCCGATATGCCGGTGGTGATCTCGATGCTGAACAGCTACTCGGGCTGGGCGGCGGCGGCCACCGGCTTCATGCTGTCGAACGACCTGCTCATCGTCGTGGGCGCCCTGGTCGGCTCTTCGGGCGCCATCCTCTCCTACATCATGTGCCGCGGCATGAACCGCAACTTCATCAGCGTCATCGCCGGCGGCTTTGGCGTGGCGGAAGGCCAGGCGGCCAAGCCCGGCGCCGCGCCGCAAGGTGAAGTCACGCCGATCAGCGCGGCGGAGACCGCCGAGCTGCTGCGCGAGTCGAAGGCCGTCATCATCGTGCCGGGCTACGGCATGGCGGTGGCCCAGGCGCAGCACTCGGTCTACGAGATCACCAAGTTCCTGCGCGACAAGGGCGTCAACGTGCGCTTCGGCATCCATCCTGTCGCCGGCCGCATGCCAGGCCACATGAACGTGCTGCTCGCCGAGGCCAAGGTGCCTTACGACATCGTCTTCGAGATGGACGAGCTCAACGAGGACTTCCCCGACACCGACGTGGCGCTGGTGATCGGCGCCAACGATATCGTCAATCCGGCGGCCGAGGACGATCCCACTTCGCCGATCGCCGGCATGCCGGTGCTGGAAGTGTGGAAGGCCAAGACCTCCATCATGATGAAGCGCTCGATGGCCTCGGGCTATGCCGGCGTCGACAATCCGCTGTTCTACAAGGAGAACAACCGGATGCTGTTCGGCGATGCCAAGAAGATGCTCGACGAGGTGCTGGCCCAACTGAAGGCGCAGGGGTAAAACTCGGCGCCGTCAAGGCGCGGAGGGCCTCATGCATCTTCTTTGCCGGAACAAGGTCCGCGATTTCGCCCAGTGGAAGCGCATTTTCGACAGCCACGACGCGGCCCAAAAGGCCGCCGGGCTGAGGCGCGAATGGCTGCGTCGCAGTTGCGAGGACCCCAACGAGGTTTTCTATTGCTTCGCCGTCGCCGATGAGGCGAAGGCCAAGGCCTTTCTTGCCGCGCCCGCCGTGCCCGAAGCGCAACGCGAATCCGGTTTCATCGAGGGCAATTTCTGGTTTATCGCGGACTGAACTTCCGTGGCGCCCGGCCCTTTGGAGGCTGGAAACGGCGCGCGTTCGGGGCTATGTAGCTGCGCCAGCCGTCGCCTTGCCGAAATGAACGAAAGGTAATCCGGTGCTGAACTCCGCGATCGAGACCCTCGCCAAACTGTACGCCGCCGCGCTTGTTTCGCTGAAGACGCACAGATGGTGGTGGGCCGGCGGCGGCGGCGCGGTGCTGGTGGTCGTCGCGGCCGTCTTGGTGGTGGTCTATGGCGGCTTTTTCGGCCCCTCCGGCAAGGCGATCTGCAGCGCGGCGCTCACCGACGCGCGCGACTACGGCGTGGTGCCGCCTGACGCCGCGCTCGTCAGCAATGAAGCCAAGAAGACAGACCTCGACAACCGCCGCGTCTGCACCGCCCAGTCGGGCAACGACCAGTACCTGCTTACCATCGACGTCACCTGCGACAAGGTGTCGGACCGCGCCTGCCATTCGCTGTACGCAGTCGCGCACGCCGACGGGCTTTCGACCTATCAGGTGCGCTCCGTGCCGGACGACCAGACGGCGGCCGAGGCCAGCGAGATTCCGCCCGTGGACAACGGTCAGCCGGCGCAATCCGCCCAGCCGCCTGCCCAGGCGCCGGAGCAAACTTCTGCGCCCGCGCAAGCCGCCAGTCCCGACGACAGCATCGAGACCGTCACGGGCAAGCCGGGAAGCGATGCGGGCATGAATGCCCAGCCCGGCGGCGATCAGACGCCGCCGCAATAGTGCTCGCGGCCTTAAGCGACATTCAAACCCCTCGCCTCGGTGCGCTATCCGCAAGCATGGATCGCCAAGAGGTGGATTCTTGATCGAAGTGAAACCAGGCGCGGGGAATTGTCCGGCGCTGTCCGAGGTGGCCATCAACCACTACTTCGCCCGCGCCGTGCTGGAAGGCTTGGCGCCCGGACGATTATGGCTCGACGATGCCTCTTCGCCTTTGGCCGCGCATGTGCTGCATGACTACGGCATGGCGCTGATCTGGGGCGACGAACGCGCGCTGGCGCCGATCGTCGAACATGTGCGGGCCGGGCGCTATCGCGAGCGCGACGAGTGGCTGCAGATCGATCCGCGCTGGACGCATCTGGATTGGGACAAGCGGCTGAACGCCGTCAGCGGTGGAACGGGCCCGCACGCTCAGCGCTTCACCCGGGTCAATTTCCGCTTCGACAAATCGCTGTTTCTCGAACGGCACGCCGAGCTTTCGCCGCCGGGCGGCTGGTCGCTGCGGGCGATGGGTGAGCAGGACTTCGATCTTGCAGAGATCGACGTCACGCCGCGGGCGTTTTGGCGCGATGCAGCTCAGTTCCTGGCTCATGGCGGCGGGGTGTGCGCCGTCAAGGATGACGAGGTCGGGGCGATCGCCTTCTCGTCCTTCCGCTTCGACGACATTCTGGAGATCGGGATCGAGACGCGACCGGCGTTCCGCGGCCAAGGCTTGGCGCGCGCCACAGCCGTCGCCCTCATCCGTCAATGTTTGGCGGCCCGTCTCGAACCGGTGTGGTCCTGCCGCAAGGAAAACACCGCGTCCTACATGCTGGCGCAGAACCTCGGGTTCGTTCCGACGAAGGAACTTCCCTATTACCGCTTGCCGGCCTTACCCCTCACCTAAAAAAGAATGCGCTATTTCAGCCCGCCCACGGCGCAGACGATCTTCCATTCGGCCGGCGTCACCGGCTGCACCGACAGGCGCGAATTCTTCACCAGCACCATCTGCGAAAGCTTGGGATTGGCTTTGATCTCGGCGAGCGTCACCGGCCTCGGCAAATCGCGCACCGCCTTCACCGCGACCAGCCCGAAGCGGCCGCTTGGATCGGTGAGGTCGGGCGCGTATTCCGCGATCACCTCGACGATGCCCACCACCGCGCGCTCTTCGCCCGAATGGTAGAAGAAGCCCCAATCGCCGGTCTTCATCGCCTTCATGTTGCCCGCGGCCTGATGGTTGCGCACGCCGTTCCACAATTCGCCGGCCAGGCCCTTCTTCTTCTGCTGCTGCCAGGACCAGGTTTCCGGTTCCGTCTTGAACAGCCAGTAGGCCATCACAGTTTCGCCCCGATCGGATTGAGCGTCGGCTTCCACGGTCGCACCTCGGAATGTGCGAACAGTCCCGCCTTCACATAGGGATCGTTGGCGTGCCATTGCTTGGCGGCTTCGAGGCTCTCCGCCTCGAAGATGACGAGGCTGCCGTTCATCGCGCCGGCCTCGTCGAGAAACGGCCCGCCGAGCTTGCCCACGGCCGTTTCGCGCATATAGGCGAAATGAGCCTCGCGCGTGGCCAGGCGCAACGCTTGCGAATCCAGTTTGTCGATGGCGACGACGACGAACAGCATGGCATCCATTAGATCACGAAGGCCGCGCGAACTCTATTCCGGCTTGAGCGGCCGGCTCATCAACCGCTTGACCGCCGCATCGAGCGGCAAGGCGCCCGCCAGCACGTGTGCCACGGTCTCGGCGACGGGCAGCTCGATCTGCTCGCGGCGCGCCCGCAAGACGAGCGCCGGCGCCGTCGCGACGCCTTCGGCCAGCGGTCGTCCGGGGGCGCAAAGCTCGGCCGGATCGCCGCCGCGGCCGACCTCGCGCCCGAAGCGGAAATTGCGCGAGGAGAGGCTCGTCGCTGTCAGCACCAGATCGCCGAGGCCCGAAAGGCCGGTCAGCGTCTCCGGCCGAGCGCCGAGCGCGGTGCCGAGCCGCACCAGCTCCGCGAAGCCGCGCGCCATCAGCGCCGCGCGCGCGCTTTCGCCCAGTCCCATACCGTCCACCATGCCGCAGGCAATGGCGTAGACGTTCTTGGCCGCGCCGCCCAGCGCTACGCCGATCAGATCGTCGCTGGCGTAAGGCCGAAACGCGGCGTGGCTGAGGCTCGCTTGCAGCCGCTTGGCGATGGGCAGCGCCGCGGCGATGGTGACCGCAGTCGGCAAGCCTTTCGCGGCGTCTTGCGCGAAAGACGGTCCCGACAGAATGGCCGGCGGAAAGCCGGGCGCGGTTTCTTCCAGCACTTCGGTGACGAGCTTGCCGCTGTTTTGCTCGATGCCCTTGGCGCACAGTACTAGCGGGACTTTTCGCGCCAGCAGCGGCACCAGCGCGGCCAACACCGCGCGCAGATGCTGAGCCGGCGCGGCAATCAGCACCGCCTCGGCGCCTTCGGCCGCTTGTGCCAGATCGGCCACGGGTTTGACGGCGGCGGGCAAGCTCACGCCGGGCAGGAACAAGCTGTTCCGGCGCTTCTGGATCAGCTCTTCCGCCAGCTCGGGCTCGCGCGCCCAAAGCCGCACTTGGCGGCCAGCCTGGGCGGCGATCATGGCCAGCACGGTGCCCCAGGCACCGGCGCCAATCACCCCGATCCGGTCGTATGGCTTTGTTTCTTCTAGTATTTCCGCCATTTCCTCAGCCTCCTGCCCATGCTGCGACGCAGAAGATTGAACGATTCGTTGATTATTCAGACGATCCTACTATTTTATCCGAGAAATTATCTATCCGCCGGCACCGGACCGCCATGGCCGAAAAGAACACCGTCCGCGATCAGATCATCGAAGCCGCCAAGAAGCGCTTTTCGCATTTCGGCTACGCCAAGACCACCATGGCGGAAGTCGCCGCCGATTGCGACATGTCGCCGGGCAATCTTTATCGCTTCTTCCCCGGCAAGCTCGACATCGCCGAGGCCATCGCCACGGCCGATTTCGAGAACCATCTGGCGCAGCAGCGCGCCGTGGTCTTCACGCCGGGCAAAAGCGCGCGCCAGCGGCTGCGCGACTATTTCTTCGACGAGCTGCGCTACACCTACAACAAGCTGGAAGCCAACCCGCGCGTCTTCGAGATCGCCTCGGTGATCTCCAAAGAGCGGCCGCTGTTCGCCAATTGGCTGCTCGCCAACGAGCGCAAGCTGCTGGTCGAGGTGCTGGAAGAAGGCGAGCGGGGCGGCGAGTTCGCGATCGCCGACAAGGATTTCACCGCCGAAATGATGCAAGCGGCGCTGATGAAGTTCCGCTATCCGCAATTGTGGTCCAAGCTCACCCTGCCCAAGCTCGAACGCGAGCTGGACGGCGTGTTGAGGCTCTTGCTCGACGGGCTTTCGGCGGGGCCGGCGCATGGCTGCCACGCGGCGTGAGCGCGCCCTTTCTTCCGCCGCAAACAGGTTTTAAGAACGGCCTCATGCGTCGCCTCACCTTGCTCGTCTTGTCGCTTCTGCTGGTCAGTGGCCCTGCCGGCGCCGACCAGCTTGTGCCCCATCATCCGCCCGTCCTGAGCGCCGCCGACAAGGCCGATCTCGACCGCGTCAGCGCCTATCTCAATTCGCTGCACACGCTGGAGGGCGAGTTTCTCCAGATCGGTCCCGAAGGCCAGCTCGACCAAGGCCGCTTCTACATCGCGAAGCCGGGCAAGATGCGTTTTGAATACCGCCCGCCCAATCCCGTCTTGATCGTCTGCGACGGCACCACCATCGCGGTGGCCAACAAGAAGCTCAAGACGGTCGACCGCTATCCGCTGTCGGGCACGCCGCTCGATCTGATCCTGTCCGACGACATCGACCTGGCGCGCAGCAGCGAGGTCGTGGCCGTGCGCCGCGAGCCCGGTATGCTCACCATCGAGGCGCGCTCGAGCCCCAACCGCAGCCGGGCGAACATCAGCCTGGTCTTTTCTGCGCCCGATCTCGAATTGCGGCAATGGACGGTGCTCGACGATCAGGGGCTTCAGACCACGGTGACGCTCACCGACCTGCAGCCCGGCGTGCAAATCCCGCCTTGGCTGTTCGTGCTCGAAGAACCCAAGGGCGTCGGCACCAAGTCGAGGGATTGACGCCATGTCGCGGCCCGTCGTGGGATTGATCTGCGACCATCGCCTGGTGGAAGGCCATCCCTTCCACATGGCCGGCGAGAAATACATGAGCGCCGTGCGCGACGGCGCGGGCGCCGTGCCGCTCCTGGTGCCCACGCTGGATCCGCCGCTCGAACACGGCGACGTCTTCGCCGGCGTCGCGGGGCTGCTGTTCACCGGCTCGCCCTCCAACGTGGCGCCGCATCATTACGGCGGCGAGGCGCCGCGCCCCGAGGTGGAACAGGATTTGCGCCGCGACGCGACCTCTCTGCCGCTGTTGCGCGCGGCGATCGCCGCAGGCGTGCCGACGCTTTGCATCTGCCGCGGCTTCCAGGAGCTGAACGTGGCGCTTGGCGGCACGCTCCATCAGCACGTCCACGAAGTGGAAGGCCGCCGGGATCATCGCGAGGACGAAAACGCGCCGCTCGAGGTGCAATACGGCCCGGCCCATGCGGTGACGGTCGCCGAAGGCGGCTTGCTCGCCAAGCTCACGGCCAAGCGCAGCTTCGAAGTGAATTCGCTGCACGCCCAGGGCATCGACATGCTCGCGCCGTCGCTCCACGCCGACGCCACGGCGCCCGACGGCCAGATCGAAGCGGTGTCGCTGCCAACGGCCAAGGGCTTTCTCTTCGGCGTGCAATGGCATCCGGAATGGCGCTGGCGGGAGAACGAGGTTTCGCGCGCGATCTTCGCCGCTTTCGGCGCGGCGCTGCGCGGTTAGGGGGACAAGATGAAGCGTTTCGGCATCGTCGCGTTGGCTTGCATGATCGGCGCGGCGCAGGCGGAAGTGACCGTCGCCGCCCAAGACCGTCTGGCGGTGAAAGAGGCGGTGCATATCGCCGCCCCGCCCGCGCGGGTCTATGCGGCGCTGATCCGGCCAGGGCGCTGGTGGGGTTCAGCGCACAGCTTTTCCGGCAATGCGGCGAACATGAACCTTGAGGCCAGGGCGGGCGGCTGCTGGTGCGAGAAGCTCGCCGACGGCGGCAGCGCCGAACATATGCGTGTCGTGCTCGTGGAGCCCGGCAAGCTGCTCAGGCTGCGCGGGGCGCTCGGACCGTTCCAGGCTTTGGCGGCGGACGGCGTGATGACGGTCAAGCTGGCGCCTAAGGACGGCGGCACGGATGTGATCGCGACCTACGATCTGTTCGGCGCGATCGACGGCGGTTTCGCCGCCATGGCGCCGACCGTCGACGGCGTGCTGTCGGAACAATTCGCGCGGCTCAAGCGGCTGGCCGAAACCGGCTCGCCCGACGCTACGGCGAAATAGGCCGCGCCGCATGGAGCTTGCGATCCTCTCCGTCAATGTCGGCGCGGTGCGCGCGATCGGCACGCAGCACGGCGAAGCGGTGCTGTCGGCGATCGCCAAACAGCCGCTCGCGAAGGACAGCGTGCGCGTCGGTGCGCTCGGCCTAGAAGGCGACGCGCAGGCCGATCTTTCCGCGCATGGCGGCGTGGACAAGGCGGTCTATGCTTATCCCGCCGATCATTGGCCGTGGTGGCAAAACACGCATGGGCTCGATTGCGCGCCGGCGCGTTTTGGTGAGAACCTCACGCTTAAAGGCGCCGATGAAAGCGCCGTGGCGATCGGCGACCGTTTCCGCTGGGGCGAGGCGCTGCTCGAAATCTCCCAGCCGCGTTCGCCTTGTTTCAAGCTTGGCCTGCACGCGTGGCAAGATGTCCCCGGCCACATGACGGCATCGGCGCGCTCGGGCTGGTATCTGCGCGTGCTGGAAGAAGGCGAAGCGCCGGTCTTCGGCGCGGCGATGAGGCGCGTGTTCGAGAGCCGCGGCCCCAGCGTGCGCGACGCCTTTCTTGCCGCCCATCACCGCGGCGCCTCGCTCGAAACCTTGCGCCGAATTCATGCGGCCCCGGCGCTGTCGCGCTCCTGGCGCGACTCCTTTGCCAGAAAAATCGCGGCCTTTCCGGGCTGATTCGCAATAGTTGCAATTTTGGTACTGTCATTAAAAAAGTCTTAAGTAGAACTACGCACGATAAAATAGTTGAAACCTGTGGCGAAATTGCATATAGTGCAAAGGCGAAGGGACGATCTGTTCGGCAGCACTGCCCCCCCGCTCGCAAGCCGAATGAGTTCCTGAGCAGCGGTGTCGGTCATCCCCTCCCGGCACGCAGCGCGTAACGGCGCACAACGCCCGGCCGCCCCCCGGCCGGGCGTTTTCTTTACAACTGGAACGGGCTGCGCGTCGGCACGGTGAAGATGGCCTCGAAGCTGTCGGCTTCGCCGCGGGCCTCAAGCCACTGCGCCAGCCGCTCGGGCGTGTAGCTCTGCGCGATCCAAGGGCCGAGCGCGCCTTCGTTGGTCTCTTCGCGTGTGAATTCGACGAACAGCTTCAGCCAGCGCTGATGGCGCTTGAGCCGGCCGGAGAACTCGCCGAGCGCCGCCTCGCGCGCGCCCCAGCCGTCGCGCGCGATCAGATAGAGCGCGGCGGCAAAGCCGGTGCGGTCGTTGCCGCCCGAGCATTTGAGCAGGAACGGGCGCGGCGCCGCGTCGAACGCCTCCATCAGCCGGACGAGCATCGCCCGGGTCGGCAGCTTGCGGGAATCGAGCATGGCGTCGAGATGGGCGGCGCCCAACCGCTCGCAGACGCGCCGCTCGTAGCGCCACCAGGACAAATCGCTGTTGGCGCCGCGCAGGTTGACGATGGCGCGCAGCCCGTGGCGGCGCATCAGCCCTTCCAGCCCGCCGAAATGCGACTGAGAGGCGCGCGCCAGTTCGCCTTCGCGCACCCAACGGAAATTGTAGAGAATGTCGAGCCAGGCAGCCATGAGTCGCTTCGCGGGGAGGACAGGATGCAGCTTAGCAGAAAGACGCTCAACGTCCTTTTCTGGCGCCTCGGCGCGGCGGCGCTGGTGTTGCTCATCGTTCTCAATCTGCTCGACATGGTGCTCCGGGCACGGACGGGTTTCGGCACCGCCGATCTGCAAGGGCTGGCGAGCGGCTGGGCGGTGCGCGTGGTGCTCGACCGCTGGTCGAGCCCGCCCGACGCGGCGCTCGCCGGTTTCGCCCTCGGCCTCGATTACCTGTTCATGCCGCTGTACGGGGCGACGCTGTATCTCGGCGCCATCGCGGCGCGCGACCGTTTCGCGCCGGCGCCCGGCCCGCGCCAGCGCATTCTGGCGATCCTGGCGATGGCGCCGATCGCGGGCGCCTTGTGCGACGGGCTCGAAAACGCCCTGCAGATGACGATGTTCGTCAACGGACCATCCGACCTGCTCGCCAGGCTGGCGCTGCAGGCGACGGCGGGCAAATTCGCCGGCGCCGCAGTGGGCCTGGTGCTCTCGCTCGCCGCCATCGGCGCGCAACTGCTGCAGGGGACGGGGAAGAAGACCTAAAGCAGCTTATCCTGCGTGCCTTTCATCTCGCGCTTGGCCTTCTTGAAGACAGTCGAGTCGATCCAGGGCATATTTGGCCGATCGCCGGCGAAAAGCTGTTCGATGGTGAGGATCTGGATTTTCGGATATTCGCCGTATTCAGTCTTGTAGAAGCCAGCGGTGACGGCCTCTTTCTTCATCGGCGCGGTCGGTTCGGCAAGCGAGATCAAGACGCCCATCTTGGCCTTTTCGCGATCCACCACCGCGATCAGATCGCGGATCATGCCGACGCCGACATTCTCGCCGCCCTTGACCGAGACGATGGCCTTCTCGGTCGTCTTGCCGTCCGGCTTGAAATAGATGAAGCCGTCGATCCCGGTGTCCGCGCCTTTTTTCTTGCCGCCATAGGGAACGGCGTCGACCAGCGACACAGCCCACCATTGGAATTGATACTTGTCTTGTACGGCCAACGCTTCGGCGCCGCCGAGGTCCTTGGGCGTGCCGTGGATTTCGATGGGGATCGGCCCGAAAGCGTCGCGCAGCCGCTTTTGGATCAGCGAGATGGCGAGATGCGTGATGTCGATCCCGATCCATTCGCGCTTAAGCTTCTCGGCCGCATGCACCGTGGTGCCGCAGCCGCAGAAGGGATCAAGCACCACATCGCCTTCGTTGGAGGAGGCGTTGATGATGCGTTCGAGAAGGGTGAGAGGCTTTTGTGTCGGGTAACCGAGACGTTCTTGAGCCTGCGAATTAATTGGCGGAATATCGTCCCACACATCAGTAACGTGGGTACCAGGCATTTCATCGAGAAATCTCTTGTAACGCGGCATTCCTGATCGTGTGTATACGAGCCTGCCTTCGTCATGCATGCGTTGCATTTTGTCTTTGGTCCAACGCCAAACACGGGTATGGCCGTTCCACTCGTACGTGAGATTGGGTCTATCAGGATTTGGATTCAGCGTGTTATCAAGTTGGAACCGTCGCCCTGTATTCGGTTCCGGATTACTATAGTGCGATTTGATGTATTCCTCGCTGTAAGCTGCAAATGTCGGATTCCATTTGGCAGAATCACTTTTGTGAAATGCGATAATCACATCATGCGTCGTTGCGAATCTCGAATACGCGTGCCCCTTTGGTGCTGAGCGCTTCCAAATTATCTCGTTCTTGAAGTGCTCCTTTCCAAACACAGCATCCAACAAAATCTTCAAATAGTGACTCGCCGTCGGATCGCAATGCAGATAGAGCGAGCCGGTCGGCTTCAGCACGCGATGCAGTTCGATTAGCCTGACGGCCATCATCGCGAGATACGCCATCATGTCGTTGTCGTGCAGGAACGAGCGCATGGCGCGCAGCATCTCGGCCGCGTCGGAATTGCCCGAGTGCATCACCTCGTCGAAGGCGCGCTCGGCCGTCTCGTTCCAATGCCAAGTGTCCTCGAACGCCTCCATCTGGGCGTGGCTCTCATGCCCGTCCGGCGCCTTGAACAGCACGTTGTAAGAGGCATTCGAATTGAACGGCGGGTCGAGATAGACGAGATCGACGCTCTCGTCCTTCGCCGCTTCGCGCAGGATCGTGAGATTGTCGCCGTAATAGAGAGTGCCCATCCGCCCCGCCGAGAATCGGTTGCGTGAGTTTATCCGCAAGGCCACCCGGTTGAATCTATCATTAGGTTCCCGTTTTGTTCAATGTGGCGCGCAAGAACTGCCGGCGCGGCAATTGGTCCGACAGCCTTACCTCTTGGCGTCGGCCATTTCCTGGAATTGGCCTTTGGGGCGGAAGCGCCAGAGATAGCTCGGCACCACCGCCTCGAGCGCGTCGGGCACCAGGCCGAGATCGGCAAAGCCGAGCGCGCCCGCCTGCACCACGTTGTCGCTCTTGAGCTGGGTGACCTGGTCCATCGTCAACAGCGGCTTGGGCCAAAGGCCGAGGAAAAACGCCTTGATCGAGGCGACGAAGAACGGCACGGGCACCAGCAGGCGCCGGCGCGCGCTCTCGCGCAGCACGATCTCCAGCAATTCCTTGAACGTGTAGACCGCCGGCCCGCCGAGCTCGTAGGTCTTGCCGCGCGTGGAGGGATCATTCAGCACCGCCAAGATCGCCGCCGCCACGTCGCCGACATAGACCGGCTGGAACTTGGTATGGCCGCCGCCGATCAAAGGCAGCGCCGGCAGCAGGCGCGCCAGCGCCGCGAACTTGTTGAAGAACGCGTCCTCCGGCCCGAACACCAGCGATGGGCGCAGGATCGTCGCCTCGGGGAAGGCCTCGCGCAGCTTCTTCTCGCCGCGACCTTTGGATTCGGCATAGGCCGACGCGGCGTTGCTGTCCGCGCCGATCGCCGACACATGCACCAGCGTTTGAATCCCCGCGGCGGCGGCCAGCTTGGCGAGGCGCGCCGGCGCGTCGCTGTGCAGCACCTCGAAGCCCTGCTCGCCGGAGCCGGAAAGCACGCCGACCAGGTTCACCACCGCATCGGCGCCTTCGAGCGCGCGTGCCACCGACTCTTCGTCGTTCACATTGGCCTTGGTGAGCTGAATCTGGCCGGGAAAGCCCGCCGGCAACAGGAACATCGCCAGATTGGGCTGGCGCGACACCGCGCGGATGCGCCAGGAGGCCTTGGCCAGCGCGCGCACCGTATGGCGGCCGACGAAGCCCGAGGCGCCGAAGATCGTGACCAGCTTGCTCATGGGTGATTTTCCTGCGCAGCGACCCTTTTCATATCGCAAGACGCAAGGCCGCCGTCACGCCTTATTTTGCATCGTCTCCAGCGCCTCGGCGACATAGGCGCGCTCGCCGGTCAGCGGCTTGGTGTAGACCGTCACCAGCTTGCCGCTCTTCGCGTCGACGAAGCGCTCGGCGGTGCGCACCCAGCCGGTGCCGGCCGGCAGCGTGTCGACGATGCTCTTGTAGGCATAGCGCTCGTAGACGATGCCGAACACCAGGATCGCGCCCCAGACGATGCCGATGAGGGCCGGCGCGATCGAGCCTTTGCCGCCGAAAAGCGCCGCCAGCCCGGCCACGATCAGCGTGGCGCCGAGCGCCACCAGAACATTGCGCAACATCCTATTCCTGCTCCAGCACCGCGGCCGTGCCATAGGCCACGATCTCGCTCATGAGGTTGCCGATCTCCGAGGAATCGAAGCGCATCATCAAGACCGCGTTGGCGCCCATGGCGGTGGCGTTCACCACCATGCGGTCGATGGCTTGTTTGCGCGCCTCTTCCAAGAGCTCGGTGTATTCGTGGATCTCTCCGCCCACCAGCGAGCGCAGCCCGGCGATCAGATTGCCGCCCACCCCGCGCGAGCGCACGACGACGCCGAAGCACTGGCCGAGCGTCTTGGTCCGTCTGTAGCCGGGAACGGTTTCGGTGGTGGCGACGAGCATGGGGCGCTCCTGTGGCTGGGTTAAGGACATTCTAGCGCGGGATTTGTGGCATGTCCGGGGCGGCGACGCCGCGTTGACTTGGGGGCGTCCCGTCCCTAAACATCCGCGCCCGTGCCCAGATGGCGGAATTGGTAGACGCACTAGTTTCAGGTACTAGCGCTCACAAGGCGTGGAGGTTCGAGTCCTCTTCTGGGCACCAGTAGCCGAATTCCCGACAGACAGATCAATCATTTTTTTCTTACTGTTTTGATTTTGCTACGGAATCCAACCCGTACTAGCGCCCCTGCGCCTTAGCTCTGCCCATGGTCGCCCACTTCTATGTTCCCTGCTGGATGAAAGGGACCGTCTCGAACAGGCGGCGTTCCCGGCCGCGCGGATCGTTCGCGAGCCGCGGCGGCAGATCGAACACCATCGTCTCGCGTTTCGGCAGCGAATAAGGCTTCCATTCGGGAATGGTCTTCTGGTTGGGATTGCCGGTCTTGGCGAAGGCGATGAAGGTCTCGCTCATCACCGCCGCCATGGCGCGCGCGCCTTCGCCGTTGCCGGTGATGGCGCCCGGCTTGTCGGTGTTGTCGAAGACCAGCGGGATGTCGGTCATGTGTTGGGCGCGGCGCCGCTCGTCCGGGCAGCGCCAGTCGAGCTGGTAGGCATAGGCCGGTGTGCCGGCGCGCGCCCGCGCCTCGTCTTCGATGATCGCGGCGCGCCAGGAGCGCGACGCCGTCGTCGCCAGGAAGAACAAGTCGCTGGGCGAGATGGCTGGGAACCAAGCCTTGTATTTCTCGATCACCAGCGACGGCGCGATGTCCACCCGCAGGTTGGCGGCGAGCCGCGCCGGCAGTTGCTCCCAGCTCAGCGTGTAGATGCCCGGATCGGTGATGAAGGCGCGGGTCTCGTCACGCGTGTTGCCGATGATCATCGGGATGGAGGCCGATTGTGGCGGCGCGTCGGGGTAGAACGGGTGCCGGTCGAGCGAGCGGAAATCAAGCACCGGGCCGAAATACAATTCCCCGGAGCCGATGATCGGATCGGTCGCCTTCAACGCCTCGACCAAGCGCTCGACCGGGATCGTCTTGAGCGCCGCGAGGTCGCGCGGCGACACGCCAAGGGCCGCCAAGTAGGTTTGCGCGCGCCGGTTCGCGTGCAACGGGCCCGACGCCGTCACTTGCTGGCCGCTCATGGTGGCGGCGCGATGGAACAGGCCTTTGGCCGCCGGCATGGCCATCATGGTGGCGATCTTGGCGCCGCCGCCCGACTGGCCGAACACCATGACCGTGTCGGGGTCGCCGCCGAACTCGGCGATGTTCTCGCGCACCCATTCGAGCGCCAGGATCAGGTCAAGCTGCCCGGCGTTGCCGGAGTCCGGATAGGCCTCGCTCATCATCCCGAGGTACAGATAACCGAAGGCGTTGAGCCGGTGATTGAGCGTCACCACCACGACATTGCTCCGTCGGCACAGATGGACGCCGTCATAAAGCGGCGAGGAGCTGGAGCCGCTCGCATAGGCGCCGCCGTGAATGTAGACCATCACCGCGCGCTTGCCGCCGTCACGCAGCGCCGGCGTCCATACATTGAGGAACAAACAGTCCTCGCTCGTCTTCTCGCCGTCGTCGTGTGCTTGCGGGCAGGACGGGCCGCAGACGAGGGCATCCTCTACGCCGCGCCACGGCCTCGGTCGTGAAGGCGGCAGGAAGCGATAGGCTCTGGTGTCGGCGCCGTAGCGGACGCCCTTGAAAACCAGGATTCCCGAGTCGCGAAAACCGCGAACGCGACCCGCGCCGGTACGGGCGACGGGCGCTGCGTCCCGCGCCAGTGCGGGCGAGAGCACGCTGGCACCCGACCAAGCCAGGACTTGGCGGCGGCTGGCGCCCATTCCTGTCACTGTCATTGCGCGCCCCGCTTTGGCCGACAGGCCACACCAGCCGCCGGCGCTAATTGGACTCCGGAACCATCAGAGTCTGGTTCTTGTGCGAGGAGTCGAGAACGGCGGGCGACTTCGGCGTCATGTAGGCCAGGTTCCAGTCGTCCGGATTGAAGGGGCGCTGCGTCGGCGTTTCCGCCAGGTAGCCGTGCACGTCCTCCTGGCTGTCGATGATCCAGCCTCTGCCCTCCGCCACGTCGGCGAGCAGCCGCTCGTCGTGATAGTCGCGATCCCAAGGCCGCGCGCCGACATTCATCAGCAACGCCGTCTCCACGTCAACCGCCGGCATGACGCTGACGAAAGGCGGCCAGACCGACGGCTTCTTGGTCAGGACGAACTTTGCCGGCGAGGTCGTATAACGGCCCAGTTGCGGCAGCACATTGCCGATCTTGTCGACCGCGATGTTGTCCTTGCCGTAATACTGCATGTCGCCCGCCCCGCCCAATTCCATGAAGGCGAGCGGCAGCGGCGTCGACATGCCGGCGCGCAACACGTTGCCGACCGCGGTGATCATGCCGATCTGATAGGGATGGCTCCCCCATTCATAGGCGATCAGGTTGTAATGCAGGGCGCGCTGGCCGGGATCGAAGATCAGATTGTTGATCTCCGCCGCGTGCACGCCGCCCTTGAACAAGGCATTGCGCTCGTAATTGTGGGCGAAAAGATTGCGCACCAAGAGGATGTCGGTGGTGTTGTCGTGGATCAAGGCGCCCTTGGAGTGCTCCACCTTCCAGTGGGTCGAGCGGCTCAGCGCTTCGGCGATGATGCTGTTCGAGACGGTGACCCGGTGCGAAGTGTGCTGGCGCCACTCGTCGGGCGTCTTGCCGACGAAGCGGGGGCCGGAGACGGCGAAGTTCTTGTTCGTCGCCCAGTACACCGAGCAATGGTCGATGATGACATCGTGGGCGCCTTCGTCGGTCCTGATGCCGTCCGTCGAATAGCCTTGCGCCTTCGGCTCGCCCGCGTCGCCCGGCCTGATGCGCAGGTGCTGGACGATCACGTCGTGGGTCACGACGGCGATGCTCTTGGCGCGGATCAAGGTGATCCCGGGCGAAGGCGCGGTCTGGCCGGCGATGGTCAGATAAGGCTGCGTGATCCTCACGTCGCGTTTGCCGAGATCGATCACCCCGCCCACCTCGAAGACGACGATGCGCGGGCCGGCTGTCTCGATGGCGGCCAGGAAGGAGCCCGGGCCGTCGGGATTGAGGTTGGTAACTTTGATGATCTGGCCGCCGCGTCCGCCCGGTGTCGTCGCCGCCCAGCCCATGGCGCCCGGAAAGGCAAGCATTTGAGCCGCAGTCGCAGCTGGCCGCGGAGCGGGGCGATGTCGAGCCGGCTTCGCCAAGGTGGTCTCGGCCGACGCGGCCGCCAGGATGGCGCAAAGGCAAAGATGGGCGGCGAAGGCGGTTATCTTCAGCACGGCATTTCCTCCGGGTTATTGGCTCAACCCTATCGGCCAGCGGCTTGCGCCCCCCACTTATCGTCGCGGCTGATGGACTTCGATTGAAAATGACACCGGTTTCCTTTAAACGCAATATGTCTGTTCCGACGGGACGGCGTGTGACGGAGTGCTCGATGCCCATGGAAGCGGTTCGCCATCCGCATTTTTTTGCAGCGAACAGGATTGCACAGCGGTTGGTGGCCGCGCGGTCGAACGCGGTCGCGCTGGTCGACTATCCGGGACCGCTCCCGCCAGATTTGGCCAGCGCCTATGAATGCCAGGAAGCTGCCATCGATCTCTGGCCGGACGAGATTGCGGGTTGGAAGGTCGGCCGTATCCCGCCGCCCTACGACAGCGAGCTGGGGGAGCAGCGCCTCGCCGGCCCGATCTTCCGGCGCGAGGTGCTGGCGGCGGTTGCGGACTCGACCGTGGAATATGGAATCTTCGTCGACGGCTTCGCGGCGATCGAGGCCGAATACGTCTTCGAGATCGGGCGCGACGCGCCTCCCGGCAAGCTTACCTGGTCGCTCGAGGAGGCGGCGGCGCTGGCGGCGCGGCTGCTGGTCGGGGTCGAGATGGCAGGCAGCCCGTTGCGCAAGATCAATGCACTCGGGCCGACCGTGGTGGTCTCCGATTTCGGCAACAACGCCGGCCTCATCGTGGGCCCGGAAGTTGCCGGCTGGCGGGACGGCGCGTGGGACCGCTTGACCTGCGAGACGTTCCTGCAGGGCAAGCGGGTCGGCAAGGGCGGCGCCGAAAACATTCTCGACACCCCTGTTGCGTCGTTGCGCTTTGTCGCAGAACTGTGCGCGCAACGCGGCCGTCCGCTCAGGGCAGGGATGTTCATCAGCACCGGCGCGGCGACCGGCATCCACGACATCGCGGTCGGGCAGCGAGCCCGAGTGGTGTTCAACGGCGCGGGCGAGATACGCTGCGCCGCGAAGGCCCGCGCGGCGCGTCCGGCCTAGGTCCGCAGCGGTTCAGACATCCATCACGTTCGCTCACCAAACTGCCCGGGAGGACATCATGTTCAAGAAGGTCTTTTACGCCACGCATCCGGGCAGCATGGCAGGCGTGGACAACGCGACGCTGCGCCAGCGTTATCTGGTGAGCGGCCTGTTCGAAGCCGAGCAGGTCTCGCTCAACTACGCCCATACGGAGCGTTTTGTGATCGGCGGGGCCATGCCGGTGAAGACGCAAGTCACGCTGCCGGCGCAAAGCGAGCCGGAATCGGCCAAAGGCAAGCCGTTTCTGGAACGGCGCGAGCTCGGCATCGTCAATGTCGGCGGCGCCGGCCGCGTCACGGTCGACGGCAAGGCCTACGAGCTTGCCCCGCGCGACGGGCTTTATGTGCCGATGGGCAGCGCCGAAGTGGCGTTCCACTCCGCCAACGCGGCCGCGCCGGCCAAATTCTATCTCGCCTCGACGCCGGCGCATGCGCGCTTCGAAACGGTGAAGATTTCCATCGAGAAGGCGGTGCCGCTGGAGCGCGGCGCGCTGGCCACTTCGAACGAGCGCACGATCTACCAATATATGGTGCCGGCGACCTGCCGCACCGCGCAGCTTCTGCTCGGAGTCACCTTCCTCAAGACCGGCAGCGTGTGGAACACCATGCCGCCGCATCTGCACGACCGCCGCTCGGAGGTGTATTTCTATTTCGACCTCAAGCCCGAGGATCGCGTGTTCCATTTCATGGGCGAGCCCGACGAGATGCGCCACATCGTGGTCGCCAACGAAGAAGCGGTGATCTCGCCGCCCTGGTCGATCCATATGGGAGCGGGCACCGCCAATTACGGCTTCATCTGGGCGATGGGCGGCGAAAACCTCGATTACACCGACATGAAGGTGCTGGATATTTGCCAATTGAAATGAGGACGCCATGAACCCGTTCAGCCTTCAAGGCAAAGTCGCACTGATCACCGGCGCCAATACCGGGTTGGGGCAAGGCATCGCGCTGGCGTTGGCCGAGGCGGGGGCCGACATCGCGGCGGCGGGCTTTGTGCCGCCGACCGAGACCGAAGCGAAGGTCAAGGCCGTCGGCCGGCGCTTTGTTTCGATCGACGCGAACCTTTCCACCATCGAGCCGGTGGCGCGCATCGTCGCCGAGACGGTGGCTGGCCTGGGTTCGCTCGACATCCTGGTCAACAACGCCGGCATGATCCGCCGCGCGGACTCGCTCGACTTTAGCGAGAAGGACTGGGACGAGGTGATGAACGTGAACATCAAGTCTTTGTTCTTCCTGTGTCAGGCGGCGGGACGGCAAATGGTGAAGCAGGGTGGCGGCAAGATCATCAACATCGCCTCGATGCTGTCGTTCCAAGGCGGCATCCGCGTGCCGTCTTACACCGCGAGCAAGAGCGGGGTTGCCGGCATCACGCGGTTGCTGGCCAACGAATGGGCGCACTTAAACATCAACGTGAACGCCATCGCGCCGGGCTACATGGCGACCGACAACACCGCGCAGCTGCGCCAAGACGCGGCGCGCGCCAAGGAAATCCTGGGGCGCATCCCGGCCGGGCGCTGGGGCGAGCCCAAGGATGTCGGCGGGACGGCGGTGTTCCTGGCCTCGCCCGCCGCCGATTACCTACACGGCGCCATCATCCCCGTCGACGGCGGCTGGCTGGCGCGCTGAGCCGCCGCACGGAATTCATGTTGCGCCGGGCGCTGAAGGTTGCTGAATTGCGCCCGAAAACGACGCAGGAGACCCTCGAATGGCACAGGATCGCATGGCCGTGCTCGCGGCGATGATGGAGCAGGGAGTGATCCCCGTCTTCTATCACCCCGAAATCGAGGTCTGCCTCAGCGTGATCCAGGCCTGCGCCGACGGCGGGGCCAAGTGCATCGAGTTCACCAATCGCGGCGAGTTCGCGGCTCACATCTTCTACGAAGTGACGCGCCATTTCGCCAAGGCCGATCCCAGCGTGATCATGGGCGTCGGCTCGGTGGTGGACGCGCCGACTGCCGGCGTCTACATCGCCAACGGCGCCAAATTCGTGGTCGGACCGGTGTTGAACGCGGACGTCGCCAGGCTCTGCAACCGCCGCAAGATTCCCTACAGCCCGGGCTGCGGCTCGGCCTCCGAAATCTCCACTGCGGAAGAATTGGGCTGCGAGATCGTCAAAATCTTCCCGGGATCGTCCGTAGGCGGACCGGAATTCGTCAAGAACATCCTCGGCCCCATGCCGTGGACGCGCCTGATGCCGACCGGCGGCGTCGATCCGACGGAGGAATCGCTGGCGAAATGGTTCGGCGCGGGCATCGTGGCGGCTGGCATCGGCTCCAAACTGATCACCGCCGACCTGTTGAAGGCCAAGGACTACAAGGGCATCGAGCAAAAGGTCGCCGCGACCGTGGCGCTGATCAAGAAAATCCGGGGAAAGTGAAATGGCCGAGGAGATTCTGAACATCCGTCCCGCCTCCGAATGCAAGTGGGATTGCGTGTCGTTCGGCGAGGTGATGTTGCGCTTCGATCCGGGCTTCGGCCGGGTGCGCACGGCGCGCCAGTTCACGGTGTGGGAAGGCGGCGGCGAATACAACGTGGCGCGCGCCATGCGAAAATGCTGGGGCAAACGCGCTTCGGTGGTTACCGCGCTGCCGATCAACGATCTCGGCTGGCTGGTGGAGGATTTCATCCTGCAAGGCGGGGTGGACACCTCGCACATCATCTGGCGCGCGTTCGACGGCATCGGCAAGAACACCCGCGTCGGGCTCAACTTCACCGAAAAGGGCTTTGGCATCCGCGCCGCGCTGGGTTGTTCTGACCGCGCCAATTCCGCCGCCTCGCAGATCAAGCCCGGCGAAGTCGATTGGGAGCGGCTGTTCGGCGAGGAAGGCGTGCGCTGGTTCCACACCGGCGGCATCTTCGCGGCACTAGCCCCAAACACTTCTGAAGCGGTGATCGAGGCGGTCGAAGCCGCGCGCAAGCACGGCACCATCGTCTCTTACGATCTCAATTACCGACCCTCGTTGTGGAAGAGCCAAGGTGGCAAGGAGGGCGCGCAAAGAGTCAACCGCAAGATCGCGCAATATGTCGACGTGATGCTCGGCAACGAAGAGGACTTCACCGCCTGTCTCGGCTTCGCGGTGGAAGGGCTCGACGAGCACATCTCCGCCATCGATCCGGCCAACTTCAAGAAGATGATCGCGACCGCGGTGAAGGCGTTCCCGAACTTCAAGGTCGCGGCGACCACGCTGCGCAACGCCAAGACCGCCAGCTTCAACGATTGGGGCGCGGTGATCTGGGCCGGCGAGCAGTTCTACGAAGCGCCGATGCGCGAGAATCTCGAGATCTACGACCGCGTCGGCGGCGGCGACGGTTTCGCCTCGGGCTTGGCCTACGGCTTTCTCGAAGGCAAAGGCCCGCAAGCCGCGGTTGAATACGGCGCGGCGCACGGGGCGCTTGCCATGACCACGCCGGGCGATACCTCGATGGTCAACGTGAAAGAGGTCGAGGCGGTGATGAAAGGCAAAGGCGCGCGCGTCGTTCGCTGATGCTATGATCGTGGGCTGGGGGCGCCGGAAACGATCACATGGGGCTGATCCATCTCTTGGGCGTGGCCGCGAGCGTGCTGGCGCTCGCGGGCGCGGCTTATGCGCTGCTGACGACCTTCTTCGTCGCGCGTCATGCGCGCCAGGATGAAGGCGCAAGCGGCGCGCCGCCCGCCGTCACGCTGTTGAAGCCGCTGCATGGCGATGAGCCGCAGCTCGCGGAGAATCTCGAGAGTTTCTTCGTCCAGGATTATGCCGCGCCGGTGCAATTCGTCTTCGGCGTGGCCGATGGAAACGACAAGGTGCTCGCCGTCGTCGAACGGCTGCGTGCGCGCTATCCGGCGGCCGACGTTGCCGTGGTGGTCGATCCGCGTCGGCGCGGCATCAACGCCAAGGTCTCCAACCTCGCCAACATGATGATCGCGGCGCGCCACGACGTATTGGTGGCAAGCGACAGCGATATTTGGGTGCCGCGCGACTATCTCAAGCGCGTCACCGCGGCGCTGACCAAGCCCGGCGTCGGCGCGGTCAGCTGTCTTTATACCGGAGCGGCCGCAACCGGCTTTGCCTCGCGCCTCACCGCGATGGGGATTTCCTATCAGTTCCTGCCCAATGCCATCACCGGGATTTTGCTGGGCCTGGCCAAGCCGTGTTTCGGCTCGACCATCGCGCTGCGGCGCGCCACGCTCGACGCCATCGGTGGCTTCGAGACTTGTGCCGGCAAACTGGCGGACGACTACGCGATCGGCCACGCGGTGCGCGCGCTCGGGCTTGCCCTCGCCATTCCCCCATTCGCCGTGCGCCATTCCTGCGCCGAACCGAGCCTCGGCGCCTGGTTCATTCACGAGCTGCGTTGGGCGCGCACCACGCGAGCGATCAATCCGGCAGGCCATGCTGGCAGCATCATCACCCACCCCATTCCCTTAGCCGTCATAGGGGCAATCCTCACCGGCTTTACCTTATTCTCTCTCGTGGCGCTTGGCGCTGGCGTCGCGACGCGCGCCGTGCTCAAAGGACGCATCGACCGGATTTTCGGCGCGCCGGCGGGACCGTTCTGGCTTTTGCCCTTGCGCGACGTGCTATCTTTCGCTGTCTTTCCGGTCTCGCTGTTCGGCCGCGAGGTCGAATGGCAGGGCGAGCGCTTCGAGGTGGGCGCGGTCAAATCGTGAGGCAAGGGTATGACGGGTATGAAGTCTCTGTTTCTCCAGGCGCCGTCGTTCGACGGCTATGACGGCGGGGCCGGCGCGCGCTACCAGATGAAGCGCGAGGTCAAGTCGTTCTGGTATCCCACCTGGCTCGCCCAGGCCGCCGCGATGGTCGAAGGCGCGCGCCTGATCGACGCCCCGCCGCACGGCTTGCGCTTCAAGGACATCGAAGACGAGGTGAAGGCGCACGAGCTGATCGTGATCCACACCTCGACGCCCTCGTTCAAGTCCGACATCAAGACCGCGCGGCTGATCAAGGAGCTCAATCCGAAGGCGGTGGTCGGCTTCATCGGCGCCAAGGTCGCGGTGCAGCCGCAAGAGAGCCTGGAAGCGTCGGACGCGATCGATTTCGTGGCACGCAACGAATACGAGTTCACCATCCAGGAACTGGCCGCGGGCCGCGACTGGTCTTCCATCAAGGGCATTTCCTATCGCAACAAAGAAGGTGCGATCGTCCACAATGAGGAACGCGAAATCCTCATGGACATGGACAAGCTGCCGTCGGTGCTGCCGCTCTACAAGCAGCTCGACGTCAACCAGTATTTCGGCGGCTATCTCAAGCATCCCTACATGTCGTGGTACACCGGCCGCGGCTGCAAATCGCGCTGCACCTTCTGCCTGTGGCCGCAGACCATCGGCGGGCACAAATACCGCTTCCGCTCCATCGAGTCGGTGGTGGAAGAGGTGAAGTACCTCAAACGCGAATTCCCCACGGTGAAGGAAATCTTCTTCGACGACGATACGCTCACCGACAACGCGCCGCGTGTCGAAATGCTGGCGCGCGCGCTGGGCAAGCTCGGCGTCACCTGGTCGTGCAACGCCAAGGCGAACGTGCCGCGCCCGACGCTGGAAGTGCTGAAGGACAACGGTCTGCGCCTGCTCCTGGTCGGCTACGAAAGCGGCAACCAGAAAATCCTACACAACATCAAGAAGGGCCTGTTGGTCGAGGTCGCCAAGAAATTCGCCAAGGATTGCCACGAGCTCGGCATCATCGTGCACGGCACCTTCATCCTCGGCTTGCCCGGCGAGACGCGCGAGACCATCCAGGAAACCCTCGAATTCGCCAAGCAAGTGAACCCGCGCACGCTGCAGGTGTCGCTGGCGGCGCCTTATCCGGGCACCTTCCTCTACAATCAGGCGAAGGAGAACGGCTGGTTCGCCGACGACATCGAGCTGGTGGGCGCGGACGGCCAGCAAATCGCGCCGCTCAACTATCCGGGCCTGCCGCACGGCGAGATCTTCGATTCGGTGGAGGACTTCTACAAGAAGTTCTATCTGCGCCCGTCGAAGATCGCCGAGATCATGGGCGAGATGCTGACCTCGCGCCAGATGCTGATGCGCCGGCTGCGCGAAGGCGTCGAGTTCTTCCAGTTCCTGCGCACCCGCGAGGATATGATCGTTTCGTAGGCCCGATATCACCCTCGCCCCCGCGCAGCGGGGGAGAGGGCTGGGTGAGGGGGCTTTCATGCAAGGCTTGAAGTTCGCCGTTGTGGCGTCGTCGCCGATGCGCTCGTGTCTCGATTTCGCTTTGGCGTTTCCGCGTTTACCACCCCCTCACCCCACCCTCTCCCCCACTGCGTGGGGGAGAGGGAAGACTTTGAGATGAAATCCCTCATCATCACCGCCGACGATTTCGGCGCCGCGCGCGAGGTCAACGAGGCGGTCGAGCGCGCCCACAAGGACGGCATCCTGACCGCGACCAGCTTGATGGTCGCAGCGCCGGCCGCCACCGATGCGGTGGTGCGCGCCAAGGCGATGCCGCGGCTCGGCGTCGGGCTGCATATCGTGCTGGCGGAGGGCAAGAGCGTGCTGCCGCCGTCGGCGATCCCCGATCTGGTCGATGCCGACGGCATGTTCCGCCCCGACATGGTGTGGCCGGCGGTCAAGATGTTCTTTCTGCCTCAGGTGCGCCGGCAACTCGCCGCCGAGATCGAGGCGCAGTTCAGAGCCTTCGCCGCCACCGGCCTCACGCTCGATCACGTCGACACCCACAAGCATTTTCATCTGCATCCCACCGTCCTCAAGCTGATCCTGAAGATCGGTCCGCGCTACGGCATGAAGGCACTGCGCTTGCCTTACGAGCCGAGCCAAGTGCTCAAACGCGTCGAGCCGGGAACGCACGGCGCGCCCGTCCTGGGGTGGTGGGCACGAAGCTTTCGCCGCAAGCTTGCGGGTCATTTCGCGCCCGATGCCATGTTCGGCCTTGCTTGGTCCGGCGCGATGAGCGAAAGCCGCCTTGCCGGTCTGATCGCCCATCTGCCCGAAGGCATCAGCGAGATCTATCTGCACCCTGCCACCGGGCCTTATGCCGGCTCGACGCCGGGCTATCGCTATGGCGAAGAGCTGACGGCCTTGATCTCGCGGCAAGTCGTTGATACCGCTCGCCAATGCCGCCTGGGACCTTTCGCCGATTTCGCCCTTTCCGCCTGAGGCGCTAGAGTCCCGTGTCGACCGCCACTCGTTGGAGCCGTTTGTGACGATTGCACCGCTCACCTTTCCCGACCTTTCGGGCGACCTCGGCCGAGTGTCGCAAGGTCCCATCCGCATCGGCAGCGAGGCGCATAAGAACCTGTTCTGTGCGACGCTGCTCACCACCTTCAACCCCTACAAGCCCGCCGTCATCGACTGGCCGAAGCTGGAAAAAGAGGCGCAAGACCGCCTGACCGCGCTGCCCATCTGGGACATCGCGGTGCAGACGGAGAACCGCGCCGGCCTCAACGTCGCCAGCTACGGCGAAGGCATCGCCGATCCGCTGCTCAAGAAGGCGGTCGAGCTCGACGCCTTCGAAGAGCGCCGCCATCGCCACGTGCTGGCCAACATGGTGGAGGCCTACGGCATCACGCTGGCGCCGGAGCCGGCCTATCCGCGGCCGAAGGATCCCGAATGGGCCTTCATGGTGACGGGCTACAGCGAATGCATCGACAGCTTCTTCGCCTTCGGCCTGTTCGAGACCGCCAAGCGCACCGGCTATTTCCCGTCCGAGCTGGTCGACACCTTCGAGCCGGTGATGCACGAGGAGGGCCGCCACATTCTTTTCTACGTGAACTGGGTGGCGTGGCACCGCGCCAACATGCCCTGGTGGCGCCGGCCCTTCTTCGAGGCGAAGGTGCTCGCGGTGTGGGCCCTCCTGATCTGGGAACGCATGGGCATCGCCTCGAACATGGAGCACGGCCAACAGGACAACAATTTCACCGTCACCGGCGCCGAGCAATTGGGCGTGGACATCAGCCCCGCCGAATTGATGGACGTCTGCTTATCGGAAAACGACCGCAGGCTCTCCATCTACGATCCGCGGCTGCTCAGGCCGCGCTTCGTGCCGGCGATGGTGCGCTTCGTGCGCCGCTTCTTGCGGACGCCGGAGCCCAAGCTGCCAGATCTTCGCGCATGAGACTCTACGCCGTCGCGGCCTTGCTCGTCGGCATCGCGCTGGCGGTGTTTCTGGTGCTCCACGTCGGCATCACGCCGGTGTTGACGGCGGTGGCCAAGGTCGGCTGGAGCGGCTTCGTGCTGATCCTGCTGGCGCATTTGGTCGTCGTCTCGCTGCTCGGCACGGGCTGGTACGCGCTCGCCTCCGGCCGGATTTCCTGGCCCGCCACGGTGCTGGCGCGGCAGATGCGGGACTCCGGCGGCGATCTTCTGCCGGTGACGCAGTTCGGCGGCATGGTCATCGGCGCGCGCGCCGCGATCCTGGGCGGACTTTCGCCGCCTTTCGCTTTCGCCTCCACCGTGGTGGACGTGACCACGGAATTCATGGCGCAGATCGCCTTCATCGTACTGGGGCTTTTATTCGGGCTGGCGCATCTGCGCGCCGATCCGGTGATGGCGCCTTATGTCAACAGCCTGATCTTCGGCACGGTGATGCTGATACCGAGCGTCATGGGCTTCATGTTGTTGCAGCGGCGCGGCAGCTCCTTGGCGGTACGCTTGGCCGCAATGCTTCTGCCCGCGGCCGTGCGTCATACCAACGCCTTCACCGAGATGCTGGACGAGATTTACCGCCATCCACTCCGCTTGGCGTTGTCGTCGACCGCGCATCTTCTGGCCTGGATCGCCAGCGGCGTATGGATCTGGTTCATCCTGCGCCTGATCGGCGTGCATATCGACGTGTTCTCCGCCGTCACCATCGAAAGCCTGATTGGGGCGCTGCGCAGCGCCACGGTGTTCGTGCCCTCCGGCATCGGCGTTCAGGAAGCGGGCTATGCCGCGCTCGCCCACGTCTTCGGTCTTGGTCCCGAGATCGGCCTTGCGGTATCGCTGCTGCGCCGCGCCCGCGACGTGGCGGTCGGCGTGCCGATGCTGCTGATCTGGCAGGCCGTGGAAGGACGGCGCGCCTTCGCCATGCACAACGGAAACGGCTCGTGAGCGACCTCGTTCTCGTCACCGGCGCCACGGGGTTCGTCGGTTCGGCGCTGGCCCGGCTGCTTGCGGCCAAGGGCTATCGCTTGCGCCTGGCGGTGCGCGCCGCCAGCCTGCGCGGCAATCTCGAAGGTTTGGCCGCCGAGATCGCCGAGGCCGACATGCGTGACGAAGCGGCGATGTCGAAAGCGGTCGAGGGTGCGCGCTATGTGTTTCATTGCGCCGCCGACTATCGGCTGTGGGCGCCAAACCCTTCCGAGATCGTGCGCAACAATGTCGAGGGCACACGCGCGGTGATGCGCGCCGCGCTCGCCGCCGGCGTGGAGCGTATCGTCTACACCTCCAGCGTCGCCACGCTGAAACCGCGAACCGACGGCGTGCCGGTCGACGAAAGCGCGCGCCACACGCCCAAAAGCGCCATCGGCGCCTACAAGAAAAGCAAACTGCTGGCCGAACGCCTGGTCGAGCGCCTGGTGGCCGACGAAGGCTTGCCCGCCGTCATCGTCAATCCGTCCACGCCGATCGGTCCGCGTGACATCAAGCCGACGCCGACCGGGCGCATCATCGTCGAAGCGGCGACGGGAAAGATACCGGCCTTTGTCGATACCGGCCTCAACCTCGTGCATGTGGACGACGTGGCGGAGGGCCACCACGCGGCGCTGTTGCGCGGGCGGATCGGCGAAAGCTACATTCTCGGCGGCCAGGATGCCTCGCTGCGTGAGATGCTGGCCGAGATCGCGCGTCTGGCGGGCCGCAAGCCGCCGAGCCTCGGTTTGCCGCGCCTGCCGCTTTATCCGCTGGCCTATGTCAGCGAGGCCGTCGGCCGGCTCACCCGCGAGGAGCCGTTCTTGACCGTCGATGCGTTGAAAATGGCGAAGTACCGGATGTTCTTCTCTTCGGGGAAGGCAGCGCGCGAGCTCGGCTATGCGGCGCGGCCTTATCGCCAGGCGCTCGCCGACGCGCTCGCTTGGTTCCGCAAAGCGGGATACGTGCCGTGACGATGGCCTTCATCGCCTTCTTCTCATTTGCGGTTTGGCTGTATCTGCTGCTCGGCCGCGGCTTCTTCTGGCTGATGAGAGAGCGCGACGAATACGGCATGATCAGGCCCGCGAAGTGGCCGAGCGTCACAGCGGTGGTACCGGCGCGCAACGAGGCCGACGTCATCGCGCGCTCGCTGGACAGTCTGTTGGCGCAGGATTATCCGGGGCCGCTGCGCATCGTGCTGGTGGACGACGGCTCGAGCGACGGCACCGCGGAGATCGCCTTCGGGCTCGGCAGCGCCAAGCTCACCATCGTGCACGGCGCCGAGCATCCGCCCGGCTGGACCGGCAAACTCTTCGCCATGTCGCAGGGCGTCGGCGAAGCCGGCGAGGAGCCGGACTATCTTTGGTTCACCGATGCCGACATCGCCCATGCGTCCGACAATCTCAGCCACCTCGTGGCGCGTGCCGAAGCCGAAAAGCGCGTGCTGGTCTCGCTGATGGCCGAGCTGAACTGCCAGAGCTTCGCCGAACATTTTCTGATCCCGGCCTTCGTGTTCTTCTTCGCCATGCTTTATCCCTTTGCCTGGTCGAACGATCCCAAGATGCGCACCGCGGCGGCGGCGGGCGGCTGCATGCTGGTGAAGCGCGAAGCCTTGGTGCGCGCCGGCGGCGTCGCGGCGATCAAAAGCGAGATCATCGACGATTGCGCCTTGGCGCGGCTGCTGAAACGGCAAGGGCCGATCTGGCTCGGCTTGACGCGCCGCGCCGTCAGCCTGCGGCCTTATCCGCGGGTCGCCGACATCGCCCGTATGGTGGCGCGCTCCGCCTATGCGCAGCTCGACTATTCGGCGCTGGTGCTTTTCGGTACCGTGATCGGCATGGCGCTGCTTTATGTCGCGCCGCTTGCCGGACTCTTCGCGGGCGGACTCGCCGCGCCGTTGGGCGCCCTGACTTGGGCGGCGATGACCGTGGCGTTTCAGCCGATGCTCGCCTTCTACCGCCGTTCGCCGTTTTGGGGCTTGGCATTGCCGCTGATCGGCGTTTTCTATGCCGCCTTCACCATCGCTTCCGCCGTGCAGCACTGGCGCGGGCGCGGCGGCATGTGGAAAGGGCGCGCCCAGGCGATCGCGCGATGAGCGAATCCGCGGCACTTTCCTCCGGCAAAACCCATCGCGACGAGAATTTTCCCGTCGCCTCGGCATTGATCGCGCCGCGCCATCGCCCGGCGATCCTGGCCTTCTACCGCTTCGTGCGCGCCGCCGACGATGTTTCCGACCATCCGAGCGCCGCGCCGGAAGAAAAGCTGCGCCTTCTCGAAGAGATGCGCGCGAGCTTGGTGGGCGAGAGCGATGCGGCGCCGGAAGGTGTGGCGCTGCGCCAGGTGCTGGCGGCGCGCGGGCTGACGGCCGAGCACGCACTCGATTTGCTCGAAGCTTTCCGCCGCGACGTCACCAAGCTGCGTTACGCGAACTGGAACGAGCTGATCGACGAATATTGCCGCTATTCGGCGATGCCGGTGGGGCGCTACGTGCTCGATGTGCACGGCGAGCCGCGCGCCGCCTGGCCGCTCAACGACGCGCTGTGCGCGGCGCTGCAGGTGATCAATCATCTTCAGGATTGCGGCAAGGATTACCGCGCCTTGGGTCGCGTCTATCTTCCCGCGGATGCGTTGGCCGAGCATGGCGCGACGGTCGAGATGCTGGGCGCGGAGCGTTCCACGCCGCAGTTGCGCGCCGTCATCGCCGCGCTCGCCAAGCGCAACGCCGTTCTCTTGGAACGCTCGGCCGCTTTCGCCGCGCAGATCAAGGACCGGCGCTTGGCGCTCGAAGTCAGCGTGATCCAGAAACTCGCCGAAGACCTCAACATGCTTCTGTTGCGGCGCGATCCCTTGTGCGAGCGGGTGCATCACAGAAAATCCGATCTGCCGCCGCTGCTCCTCACCGCGTTCGGACGTTTCCTCAAAGGGCGGCTGACATGAACGAGATCGACGCGGTGCGCCAAAAGGCGGCGGGCAGCTCGTTCTATTCCGCCATGCGGCTGATGCCGAAGGCGGAGCGCGAGGCGATGTACGCCATCTACGCCTTTTGCCGCGCCGTCGACGACATCGCCGACGATGGCATCGGCACGCGCGAGGAGCGCCGCGCCGCGCTGGCTCGCTGGCGCGAGGACGTGACGGCGCTCTGCGCCGGCAAGCCCGCCGGACGCGCCGCGTTCCTCGCCGAAACGGTGGCGCGCTATCGCCCGCAGCTCGAGGATTTCCTGGCGGTGATCGACGGCATGGAAATGGACGTGGTGGAGGACATCGTGGCGCCGCCGCTCGCCAAGCTCGATCTTTATTGCGACCGCGTGGCCAGCGCCGTGGGACGGTTGTCGAGCAAGGTGTTCGGCATGGAGGAAGAGCCGGGCTTCAAACTCGCCCGTCATCTCGGCCGCGCGTTGCAGCTCACCAACATCCTGCGCGACCTCGACGAGGATGCCGCGATAGGTCGGCTTTATCTGCCGCGCGAATACCTGGACGAGGCCGGCATCGCGCTGAGCGAGCCGCGCCTGGCGCTCGCCGCCCCCGCTATCGACGGCGCGTGCCGGCAGTTGGCCAACCTGGCGCACGGCTATTACAGCGCAGCCGAACGCGTCCTGCGAGAAAGGCCAAAAGGAAATCTGCGCGCCCCCAAACTGATGGGCGCGGTTTATTCCGAGATTTTGCGGCTGATGGAGGCGCAAGGCTGGGCGAGCCCGCGAACGCGCGTGCGCCTGCCCAAGACCAAGCTCCTCCTGATCGTGCTCGCCAACGGGTTTGGCTCATGAGCGCGCGCGTCTATGTCGTCGGCGCCGGCCTGGCGGGATTGTCCGCCGCCGTCGCCTTGGCGCGGAAAGGCGCGCGCGTCGTGGTGTGCGAAGCGGCGGGGCAGGCGGGCGGGCGCTGCCGGTCTTATTACGACTCCACACTCGGCTGCGTGATCGACAACGGCAATCATTTGGTTCTGTCGGGCAACCGCGCCGTCTTCGACTATCTGCGCACCTTGGGCGCCGAACAGGCGCTGATCGGTCCGGCGCGCGCCGAGTTCCATTTCGCCGATCTCAAAAGCGGCGAGCGCTGGACGATCGCGCCCAACGAGGGCCAGCTGCCTTGGTGGATCTTCTCGCGCAGCCGGCGCGTGCCGGGAACGGAGCCCGGCGATTATGCGCGCCTTGCGGCTCTCATCACCGCCGGCCGTTCGCAGCGCATTTGCGACGTCCTGCCGTGCAGCGGCGCGTTGTGGGACCGGCTGATGCGGCCGTTCCTGCTTGCCGCCCTCAACACGGCGCCGGAGACGGCCTCGGCGCGGCTGGCCGGTGCCGTCTTGCGCGAAACCTTGCTGAAGGGCGGGCAGTTCTATCGTCCGCGCATCGCCACGCCGACGCTGGCAGCCGCGTTCGTCGATCCCGCGCTGCGCTACCTCAAAGCCAGGGACGCGGATATCCGGCTCGGCCAGCGCCTGCGCGCCATCGTGTTCGATCTCGACCGGGCGGTGGCGCTCGAATTCCCCGACCAGACCATCCCGCTGGCTCAAGGCGATGGCGTGGTGCTGGCGACCCCGCCTTGGGTGACGCACGAGCTGATCCCCAAACTGGTGACGCCCAACGAATTTAGCGCCATCGTCAACGCCCATTTTAAGATCGCCCCGCCGGAGGGCGCGCCGCCGATGCTGGGCGTGATCGGCGGGACCGCGGAATGGATTTTCGCCTTCGAGGATCGCATTTCGGTCACCGTCAGCGGCGCCGACGCCATCGTCGATCGCGAGCGCGAGGACTTGGCCGGGACGCTGTGGCGCGACGTGGCGCGCGCCCACAACCTGCCCGACGCGCTGCCCGCCTGGCAGATCGTCAAGGAGAAGCGCGCCACCTTCGCGGCGACGCCCCAACAGGCCGCGCGCCGCCCCAAGACGGCGACGGCGTGGCGCAATCTGTTCCTCGCCGGCGACTGGATCGACACCGGCCTTCCCGCCACCATCGAAAGCGCGGTGCGCTCGGGCGAAGCCGCGGCGCGGTTGGCTCTGGCGCGGCGTTCATTATAATCGCCGCCGAGGGACGCCATGAACCTGATGCAAGGCACGCTTGCGGTGGACGCGATGCTGCACAAGGCGACGCAAGCGCTGCTCGCCGACCAGCGCGCCGACGGCCATTGGTGCTATGAGCTCGAAGCCGACGCCACCATTCCCTCTGAATACGTCCTCTTGGTGCATTACCTTGGAGAGGAAGCAAACCTCGAGCTCGAGCGCAAGATCGGCGTCTATCTGCGCCGCATCCAGGGCGCGCACGGCGGCTGGCCGCTTTATCACGACGGCGCTTTCGACATTTCCGCGACGGTGAAGGCCTATTTCGCGCTGAAGATGATCGGCGACGACATCGAGGCGCCGCATATGCGCCGGGCGCGCGAGGAACTCCTCAAGCGCGGCGGCGCCGACAAGGCAAACGTCTTCACCCGCATCCTGCTTGCGCTTTACGGCGAGACGAAATGGGCCAATGTGCCGACCGTGCCGGTGGAATTGATCCTGTTGCCGCGCTGGTTTCCCATCCATCTGTCGAAGATGTCCTATTGGGCGCGCACGGTGATCGTGCCGCTGCTCGTGCTCGCCGCACTGAAGCCGCTGTCCAAGAACGCGCGCGACGTGCATGTCGGCGAATTGTTCTTGCCGCACGGCCAGGTCGCGTCCAAGCGCGCGCCGCACCAGAAATGGTTGTGGTCGGCGCTGTTCGGCGCGCTAGACGTTCTGCTGAAATGGTTCGAGCCGTTCTGGCCGCAAGGCCTGCGCGCGCGCGCCATCGACGAATGCGTGCGCTGGACGAGCGAGCGGCTCAACGGCGAAGACGGACTTGGCGCGATCTATCCGGCAATGGCCAACAGCGTGATGATGTATGACGCGATGGGCGTGCCGGCCGACGATCCGCGCCGGGCGATCGCGCGACGGTCGGTCGAGAAGCTTCTCGTCATCAAAGACGACGAGGCCTATTGCCAGCCTTGCGTCTCGCCGGTGTGGGATACCGCGCTCGTGGCCCACACGTTGATGGAAGCGAAAACACCTGAAGCCGATGCGGCGGTCGCCCGCGCGCTCGCATGGCTGAAGCCGCTCCAGGTGCTCAATGTGAAAGGCGATTGGGAAGAAGAGCGGCCGGGCGTGGGTCCCGGCGGCTGGGCGTTTCAGTACCGTAACGATTATTACCCCGATCTCGACGACACCGCCGTGGTGGTGATGGCCCTCGACCGCGCGCGCGAAAGCGCCGCACCGACGGCCGATTACCGCGAGGCCATCGCGCGCGGGCGCGAATGGGTGGAAGGGCTGCAATCGAAGAACGGCGGCTGGGGCGCCTTCGACGCCGACAACACCTATTACTATTTGAACAACATTCCGTTCGCCGATCACGGCGCGCTGCTCGATCCGCCCACGGAGGATGTCTCAGGCCGCTGCCTCGGCATGCTGATGCAACTGGGCGCGACGGCCGACGATCCGCGCGTCAAAGCCGCGATTGCCTATCTCGAACGCGTGCAGCGGCAAGACGGCAGCTGGTTCGGCCGCTGGGGCGTCAATTACATCTACGGCACCTGGTCGGCGCTGGCGGGGCTGAATGCGGCGGGGCTGACGCCGGATCATCCGGTCACGAAGAAAGCCGCCGCTTGGCTGATCGCCATCCAGAACGACGACGGCGGCTGGGGCGAGAATTGCGACAGTTATAAGCTCGATTACAAAGGTTACGAAGCCGCGCCCTCGACAGCCTCGCAAACCGCCTGGGCGCTGCTCGGTTTGATGGCGGCGGGCGAGGTCGATCATCCCGCGGTGGCGCGCGGCCTGCGCTATCTCGAGGCGACGCAAGCCGAAGACGGCCTTTGGCCGCAAGAGCATTACACCGGCGGCGGCTTTCCGCGCGTGTTCTATCTGCGCTATCACGGTTATCCGAAGTTCTTCCCGCTTTGGGCGATCGCGCGTTACCGCAATCTCAAGGCGGGCAATTCGCGAAGAGTGGCATATGGACTTTAGAAACACGGTTGTCATCCCCGGCGAGCATCGCGAAGCGATGCGAGGGAAGGGGACCCAGGTGGAAAGATCATGCTTGGTTTATCCACCTGGGTTCCCTTCCCCTCGCCTTGCTGACGCAAGGCTCGGCCGGGAATGACAGAGAGTGCTGCATGAGCGCCATCCTCGCCGTCGTCGGCCTTGCCCAGGAAGCGCGCATCGCGCGGCGCGCCGGGCTGATGCCGGTGATCGGTTCCGGCGACGCGGCGTTGCTCGTCGCGCGGCTGCAAGAAGTGGGCGAGGGCATCAAGGCCGTGGTCAGCTTCGGCATCGCCGGCGCCTTGGCGCCGCTGCTCAAGACCGGCGAGCTCGTCGTCGCCGAAAGCGTGGTGACCGAGAACGAGCGCTTTGCCTGCGACGAAGCCTGGTCCGCCGTGCTGCGAGCCAAGCTGCCGCGCGCGCGCCGGGCTTCGATCGCGGGCTCCGATTTTATCGCCCCGCACCTCCATGCCAAGAAGGCCTTGTTCGCGGCGACCGGCGGCCATGCGGTCGACATGGAGTCCCACATCGCGGCGCGTTTCGCCAAAGCGCGCGGGTTGCCGTTCGTGGCGTTGCGCGCCATCGCGGACGGGCCGGAGCGCGCGCTGCCGCCAGCCGCCCTCGAGCCGCTCAAGCCCAACGGCAAGCCGAGGCTTGTGGCGATCATCAAATCGCTGGCGAACGATCCGCTGCAGCTCGGCGAATTGATCCAGGCGGGGGGCGAGGCTGAAAGCGCCTTTCGCGCCTTACTCCGCTGCCGCCACGTTCTGGGACCCGGTCTTGGCTGCCCTTATCTCGGCTAGCTTCACTTCCACGTGCCGCGAGAACACGAACTCGGCCGGCCGCTGCTTCGCCAGCGGGATGTCGGGCGCCATCGGACCTTCGGTCTTGACGCCGCGCAGCGCGATGGGCACCAGCTTGAGCGGATGTTTCATGCTGTCGGCGACGGCGGTGCCTTCGAAGCCGCAATGCACCATGCAGTTGGCGCATTTTTCGTAATTGCCGACGCCGTATTTCTCCCACTCGGTGTCTTCCATCAGCTCCTTAAAGGTCGGCACATAGCCTTCGCCGAGCAGATAACAGGGCTTCTGCCAGCCGAACACGGTGCGCGCCGGCATCGACCAGGGCGAGCATTCGTAGGTCTGGTTGCCGGCGAGGAAATCGAGGAACAGGTCGGACTGAGTGAACGCCCACTTCTTGCCGCCCTTGCCGCGCGAGAGAATGTCGCGGAACAGCCTGCGGGTGCGCTCGCGATTGAGGAAATGCTCCTGGTCGGGCGCGCGCTCATAGGCATAGCCCGGCGACACGGTGATGCCGTCCAGCCCCATCGCCGTCATCTCGTCGAAGAATTTGGCGACGCGCTCCGGATCGGCGTCGTTGAACAGCGTGCAGTTGATCTGGGTGCGGAAGCCGCGCGATTTGGCGAGCTTGATCGCTTCGATAGCTTTTTCGTAAGTGCCTTCCAGGCACACCGACTTGTCGTGCATGCCCTTGTCGCCGTCGAGATGGATCGACCAGGTGAAGTTGTCGTGCGGCTGGTAGTCGCCGATTTTCTTGGCGAGCAAGAGCGCGTTGGTGCACAGGATCACGAATTTGTCGCGCGCGATGAAGCCCTTCACGATCTTGGGCATCTCGCGATGCAACAGCGGCTCGCCGCCGGCGATCGACACGGCCGGCGCGCCGCACTCGTCGATCGCCTGCATGCATTCGTCGTACGACAGGCGCTGATTCAGGATCTCGTCGGGATAATCGATCTTGCCGCAGCCGAGGCACGCGAGGTTGCAGCGGAACAGCGGCTCCAGCATCAGCACCAACGGATAGCGCTTCTTGCCGGAAAGATGCTGCTTGACGATATAGGCCCCGATGCGGGCAGTTTGTCTTGCGGGAATACCCAATTTCTACTCCATAGAACCTTACATTGGCGCTCTCATGCTTCGACAAGCTCAGCATGAGGACTTGGCCACGTCCCTCACCCTGAGCTTGTCGAAGGGTGAGGGACGAGCAGCTATCCTCTCAATTCGGCGGGAAGCCGGAACTCGATGTGCTCCTTCTTGCCGTCCATCTGCGAGACTTCGAGATGCGGATGGATCCGGCGCAGCGTGTCGATCACGTTTTCCACCAGCGCTTCGGGCGCCGAGGCGCCGGCGGTTAGCCCGATGGTGGCTTTGCCGACGACCCAGGCGGGGTCGAGTTCGCTGCCGTCGGCGATCAGATAGGACGGCACGCCTTCTTCGATGCCGATCTCGCGCAGCCGGTTGGAATTCGAGCTGTTCTTGGCGCCGACCACGATGATGACGTCGGAAATCCGGCACAGTTCGCGCACCGCCGTCTGGCGGTTCTGCGTGGCGTAGCAGATGTCGGTGATGTCCGGACCGATGATGTCGGTGAAGCGGCGCTTGAGCGCGGCGATGATGCTGCGCGTGTCGTCGATCGACAGCGTCGTCTGCGTGACGTAGGCGACCGGCGTGTCGGACGCGAGCGTCAGCGCCTCGACCTCTTCCTCGCACTGCACCAGATGCACCGGCGCGCCGACCTGGCCCATGGTGCCTTCGACCTCGGGATGACCGGCATGGCCGATCAGGATCAGGGTGCGCCCGTTCCCGACATAGCGCTTGCCTTGGCTGTGGACCTTGGACACCAGCGGGCAGGTGGCGTCGAGCACGGGCAACCCACGCGCGCCGGCTTCCTTGACCACCGATTGCGCCACGCCGTGGGCGCTGAACACCGTCACCGCGCCGTCGGGCACCTCGTCCAGTTCCTCGACGAAGCGCGCGCCCTTGTTCTTGAGCGTCTCCACCACATGGCGGTTGTGCACGATCTCGTGGCGCACATAGACCGGCTCGCCATACTTCTCCAGCGCGTGCTCGACGATGTCGATCGCCCTGACGACGCCCGCGCAAAAGCCGCGCGGCTGGGCAAGAACGACGCGCATCCTTGCAACTCCCCTTGACACCTGACCCCCAAACCGCGCGCTAAGTCCCTAGTCGGAAAAGGGAAATTGCACGGCTGCTCCTAGGGCAGTTTCCCGAAAGACGCAGCCTCGCGCAATGACTTTCTTGCAACGCTCGGCCACGCTTTTGTGACGCGGCTGCGGCCCGGTTGTGCCGGCCGATTTTTTGGCTAGACAGTGCGTCCGAACCCCAGGGGAACGCGTGTGATCAGTGCCAGCAAATCCGGCGGCCGGGCCTCCGCTTCGGCGCGCTTGGCCCAGGCCCTTAACCAAGCGGCCGAGGCCGTGGAGGAGACGCTCGAGCGGCTTTTGCCCCAGCCCCATGGGCTGCATGCCCGCGCCCATGAGGCGATGCGTTACGCGATTTTCGCGGGCGGCAAGCGGCTGCGGCCCTTTCTGGTGCTGCAAAGCGCCTCCCTGTTCGCCGTGGGGCGCCAGAACGCCTTGCGCGTGGCGGCGGCGATCGAGGCGCTGCACACCTATTCGCTGGTGCACGACGATTTACCCTGTATGGACGACGACGATCTGCGCCGCGGCCGTCCCACCACCCACAAGGCCTTCGACGAGGCCACGGCGGTGCTGGCGGGCGACGGACTGCTCACCATCGCCTTCGAAATCCTGGCCGGGGCCGAGACCCACGCCAATCCCGAGGTGCGTTGCCGGCTGGTCACGCGGCTGGCCGAAGCGGCCGGCTCCAACGGCATGATCGGCGGGCAGATGATCGACATGCGCGCGGCCGAAAGCCGGTTCAATGCCGAGGAGGTGGTCCTTCTGCAACGCCTGAAAACAGGTCAACTGTTTGAATTCGCTTGCGAAGCCGGCGCCATCTTGGGCGAAGCTGGCCCTGAGCACCAGCAAAGGTTGCGCGCCTATGCCCGCGACATGGGTCTGGTATTCCAGATCACCGACGACCTTCTGGACGTGACCAGCACGGCGGAAAAGACCGGAAAAGCCGTTGGAAAGGATCAAAACCAGGGCAAGGCGACCTTGGTGTCGATCCTGGGGGTGGAGGGGGCGCAGGCCGAAGCGGCCAAACTGGCCGCGCGGGCCGCGGCGGCGCTCGAACCCTACGGCAAGCGCGCGGAGGCGCTGTTAGCCTTGTTGCCGTTCTTGCTTGCAAGGGAAGGCTAATGGCTCACAATTCTGCCAAAATAGCTCGTCATAGGTCACGCGATCAGGGGCGTTCGAACAGCAAGAGGCCGACCATGAGACTTTTCGGGATGCGGGCGGTTGCGCTCGCGGCGACGTTCCTGTTTGCCACGCTTTCGGCCGCGCGCGCTGCGGCGCCCGACCCGGCGGTGGCGCAAATCCAGGGCTTCTACGACGTGCTGCTCGATTCGATGAAGCACGCCAAAGAGCTTGGCATCAAAGGCCGCTACGAAAAGCTCAAGCCGGCGGTCGAGCAAGTCTTCGACGTTCCCGACATGGTGCGCTTGGCGGTCGGCGCCGCGCCATGGACGGCGGCTTCGCCGGCCCAGCAGCAGGCGCTGCAGAATGCCTTCCTGCGCTACACCGCGGCGAACTATGCCAACAATTTCGACGACTACAGCGGCGAGAAATTCACCGTCGACCCGGCAACGGTGCCGCGCGGCGCGGACAAAATCGTCTTGAGCAAACTGGTGACGTCGAAAGAGACCTACACCTTCGGCTACCGCATGCATCAGGTCGGCGGCGAATGGAGGATTCTCGACGTCTATCTCACCGGCACGATCAGCCAACTGGCGACCCAGCGTTCGGAATACGCCGCGACCTTGGCGGAGGGCGGCGTGCCGGCGCTGATCAAGAAGATCGACGCGCTGACCGAAAAGCTGCTGGCGGAGTAGTACCGCCTTACGCCTTCTTAGGCGGCGGGCCGAGCAGCGCGGGCAGGTAGAACAGCGTCGTGAACAGCGTCCAGCCGAGCGAGATGATGAGCAGCTCGCCCATGCTGGCAGTGCCCGGATGGCTCGACAGCCACAGCGAACCGAAGCCGGAAGCGGTGGTCAGCGCGCTGAAGATCACCGCGCGCGTCAGGCTCGACTGCAACAGCGCCTGCGTACCCGCTCGCCAGGCCACTACGAAATAGATGTTGAACGCCACTCCGATGCCGAGCAACAGCGGCAACGCGATGATGTTGGCGTAGTTGAGCTGCAGCCCGGCCAGCCGGCAGGTCGCCAGCGTCAACAGCGCCGTCAGGATCAAGGGCGCGACGGTCAGCGCCACGTCCTGCACCCGGTGCAGCACCAGCATCAGCAGCAGCATGATCGCCAGAAACGACCACGCTCCGGCCTGGATGAAGGCGGTGACGATGGTCTCGCCCGCTTCCTGGATGCCGATGGGCGCACCGGTCGCCTGATCGGTGACCGCCAGCACCGCCTTGGAAAAGCGTTTCAGCGACTTGTTGTCTTTGACGTTGTTCTTGGGGAAGACTTGGAGGCGCGCGGTGCCGTCCTTGGCCACCCATTCCTCGACCATCTCTTTGGGCATGGTCGAGATGCTGACCTGATCGGCCTCGAGCGCCTGGCGCAATTCGTCGAGCAGCTTCTGCAGGCCCGGGATCAGCGCCGCCGACGCCGCTTGGCGCAGGCTCGACGGGCCGTCGGCCAAGACCGCGAGCGTCGAAGCCAGCTTGCGCGCGCGCTCGGCCGGCTCGCTGGTGGATTTTCCAGCCGCCTTGCGCAGTCCTTTAACCACTTGCTTGAGGCTCGCCACCGTTTCCGCATCGCTCGGCGACGGCTTGACGATCAGCGGATTGAGCGCGGTGTCGAGCAGGAACGAGGTGTCGGAGATCATCGCCAGTTTCTTCGGCTGGTCGTCCGGCACGAAACTGTCGAGCGTCAGCACCTGGCCGATCAGCGGGTTTTTCTGAAGCTTGTCGGCGAGCTTGTCCGCGTCGGCGAGCGAGGGCGCCAAGACGTCGATGGTGTAAGGCGAGGTGTCGGGGTCCTGCATCAGATCGTAAAGCGTCGACACCGACTCGACGTGGCGGTTTCTCAGATCGAGCGGATTGAAGTCGAACTTGAGGAAGGGAACCGAGCACAGCGCCAACAGACCGGCTAAGGCACCCAGGCGCAGCACGAAACTTCTGTGCTTCGCGAGGAAGCGATCGAGCGGCGCCAGGAAGCGGAAGCCGACGCGTTCGGCCTCGCCCGGCGGCTTCATCAGATAGAGCAGCGCGGGCAGGAAGGTGATCGCCAGCGTGAAGGCCACGATCATGCCGATGCCCGCCACCAATCCGAGCTCGGCCACGCCGACGTAATTGGTCGGCAGGAAGGAGAGGAAGCCGGCCGCCGTCGCCGCCGCCGCCAGCGCCAAGGGCACGCCGGCGCGCCGCCCCGCCTTGGCGAGCGCCCGCTTGAGGTCGCCGTCCTTGTGCCGCTCGGAGCGGTAGCGCACCGCGAACTGGATGGCAAAATCGACGCCCAACCCCACGAACAGCGCGATGAAGGCGATCGAGATGATGTTGAAGACGCCCACCCCGGTGAACAGTTTCACCGCCCAAAGCCCCACCCCCGTGGTGATGATCAGCCCCGAAAACAGCGTCAAGAGGATGCACAGGATGATGCGGAAGGAGCGCACCGCCAGCCACAGCATCAGCGTCACGGCGCAAAAGGTGGCAAGCGCCATCACATCGGCGCGGTCGGCCAGGGTGGAGAAGTCGTCGTCCGCCATCGGCACCGGGCCGGTGAGCCGCACGCGCACGCCCTTGTCGGGCGTGAGGCCCAGCGCGCGGGCCGTCTGGCGGATGGCGTCTGTGGCATCCCGGCCGGGCGACAACGCCGCGTAATTGAGCCTGGGCTGCACTTCGATGAAGCTGCGCGTGCGCTCGCCGCCGGTGCTGCCGGTGAACAGCGTGCGCCAGGAGAGAAAGGCGTTCTGGCCGCGCTCGACCTTGTCCAGCGTGTTGGCGAAGGCGTTGATCGGCGGTTCGACATCCACAAGCTTGGCCTGGCCGTGCTGGATGCCGATGAGCGCCGTGTCGAGGCTCGACATCACCCCGCGCAGGCTGGGATCGGCGGCGAGATTGCTGAGGAACGGCTGCGCGTCGACCAGATGCCCCATGGTCTTTTGCACTTCGTCCTCGGAAAGGTACAAGAGCCCGTGGCGGGCGAAGAATTCTCCGCCGTCGGGGCGGCGCACCGCCGGGAATTTCGCCGGGTCGGCGGCGAGCTTGTCGGCCAGCGCGTCGGCGGCGCTTTGCGCCAGTTCGGCGGTGGCGCCGTCCACCACCACCAGCACGAGATTGTTGCGCTGGGGGAACAGCCGATCGAAGCGTACTTCCTGTTTGCGCCAAGGCAGATCGGACGAGATCAGCGATTCGCTGTCGGTGTTTATCCCAAAATGGTTGACGGCGTAGACGCCGGCGGCGGCGGCGACGAGCAAACACAGCACCACCACCGCGCGGGCTTGGCGGCAACAGATCGCAACGACGGTTTCGACAAGGGACATACACGACTCGGCCCCGGCGACGGGGCGATCCTATTGTTTCTGCGGGGATGGCTCCAAGGCGTCGTCGCGGATTTCGGCCTCGCGCACCTGGATATAGAGGCTGCGCATGGCGGCGTAGTAGTCGATCGAATTCCGCTCGATGTCGCGCAGTTCCTCGATGTGGCGCGAGCGCTGGTCGATCGTGGTGATGAAGTTGCGGCCCAGCGAGACGTAAAGCTTGCCGCGGTAAACCACATAGCCCAGCGGGCTGAAGAAGTGGTCGACGAAGATCTTGCCGGCCGCGTCGCGCGGCAGGGTCGAACCGATCAAAGGCAGCACCAGATAAGGCCCGCCCGGCATGCCGTAGTCGCCAAGCGTCTGGCCGAAATCCTCTTCGTGTGCGAGGCAGCCCCAGCCGCTCGCCGGGTCCATGAAGCCCGCCACGCCCACCGTGCTATTCACACCGAAACGGCAGACCGACATCCCCGCGCGCGTCACCTGTCCTTGCAGCACGTCGTTGGCGAAGTTGACCGGCTCGCCGAGATTGGAGAGGAAATTGTGCACGCCGTCGCGCACCCCGTTCGGCAGCGCCGACTTGTAGTAGCTCGCGGCCGGCAACGCCGCGTGATTGTCGAGCATGTGGTTGAAGGCGAAAATCCGGCGATTGACCGGCTCCAGCGGATCGTAGACGCCGCTCGTCTGCTCGGCACAACCACTCAGCACCAGCGCGGCCATTGCCGCACAGATGAAGCGTATCTTCACGACCAGGCACCCCACGACCTGCAAGGAGGTTACAAAGAGTCGGGCGAAACGTCCAATCCCCTGGTGACCCTAAGGCAAGTTTGAGTTGTGGGTGATTTCTACATCACCGCGCCGATCTGCCACGGCACGAATTCCAGCCCGCCATAGCCCAGTTCTTCGCTCTTGCTTTTGCGCCCCGAGGCGACTTCCAGCAGATAGTCGAGGATTTCCGCGCCCTTATCCGCCACGCTCGCCCCGCCTGTGGCGATGGTGCCGCAGTCGATGTCCATGTCGTCGCGCATACGGTTGTAGATCTGCGAATTGGTGGCGAGCTTGATCGAAGGCGAGGGTTTGCAGCCATAAGCGGAGCCTCGCCCGGTGGTAAACGCGATCATGGTGGCGCCCGAGGCCACTTGCCCGGTCGCCGAGCAGGGATCGAGCCCCGGGCTGTCCATGAAGATGAGGCCGCGCTTCTTCAGCGGCTCGCCGTATTCGATCACGTCGACCAGCGGCGAAGTTCCGCCCTTGGCCACCGCGCCCAGCGACTTCTCCAGGATGGTGGTGAGCCCGCCCGCCTTGTTGCCGGGCGTGGGGTTGTTGTTCATCTCCATGCCGTTGATGGCGGTGTAGTGCTCCCACCATTTGATCCGCGCACGGAGCTTTTCGACGAGCTCGGGCGATTGGGCGCGTGCGTACAGCAGATGCTCGGCGCCGTAGATCTCCGGCGTCTCCGAGAGGATCGCGGTGCCGCCGAGCGCCACCAGCCGGTCCGCCGCGTTGCCGAGCGACGGATTGGCGGTGATGCCAGACCAGCCGTCGGAGCCGCCGCATTGCAAGCCGACGGCGATCTCGCCCGCCGGCTGTTCGCTGCGCCGCGCGCGATCGGCCTCGGGCAGCATCTCTTTGAGACGCATGAGGCCTTCGGCGATGGCCTTTCGCGTGCCACCGGTGTCTTGAATGGTGAAAGATTGGAAATGCGCGCCATCGACGATGCCGTAGCGCTCCTTGAAACGCGCTAGCTGCATCACCTCGCAGCCAAGGCCCACCAAAAGCACCGCGGCGAAATTGGGATTGGCCGCCGTGCCCCACAGCGTGCGGCTCAACAGCTCGTACGGCTCGCCGCTCGCAGCCATGCCGCAGCCGCTGTTGTGGGTGATCGGCACGATTCCATCCACGTTGGGGAAATCGGCCAGCAAGCCGGTCTTCTCCGCCGCTTCGACGATGTGGCGCGCGGCGGTGGCCGAGCAATTCACACTGGTGAGCACGCCGACATAATTGCGCACCGCCACGCGACCGTCGGCGCGCTTGTAACCCATGAACGTCTTCGCCGGCTGCTCGAGGTGGAACGCCGGCCTGGTCTGCGCCAGTTCGCGCTGCTCGGAGACGGCGACGTTGTGGGTGTGGACATGATGCCCGGGCGCGATGTCGGCCGTGGCCTCGCCGATCACTTGGCCGTATTTGCGAATCGCTTCGCCCTTCTTGATGAAGCGCGTGGCGAGCTTGTGGCCCGAGGGAATCGATTCGGCCGCCGTGATGCGCTCCTCGGCGATGACGGCGCCTTGCGGCACGCGGCTCGCCGCGACCACCACATTGTCGGCGGGATGCAAGCGGATGACGAGTGTTTCGGACACGTCGAACTCCTGGGCTGAAGTCATCTTAATGCCGTCACGGCTTGGGGCAACCGCAAGCGCGACTCAGACATCCGTATACGGATCAAATCGTGACGCTTGCCGGCCTTGGCGCAAACCGTCGCGGTTTCCACCGGCGACATGCCGAAAGGCCTGCCAACCATTCCGAGAGGCGGGATTCGCCTACTAGCCAAAGGGGTTGCCGGCGCAAGCCCTACCGCATCTATGGCCGACACAGGCGGCACGCTGCGAACCGACGGGCCGATTCATACCCAATTGTTTGGCTGAATGTTGCCACTATGTCACGCAAAACTCTCTGGAATCCTTTGAATCTTCAAGGCCCCGTCTGCTAAATTCGAGACGGTAAAAAGTAGGATTGCAACGTAGCACGTGTCATGAGAGGGCTTTTCAACCGCGCGCTGAAGTTCGGCGTGGGCGCATTTGCGTTCGCGGCAACGACGCTTGCGGTTCCCGCACTTGCGGACGGCACGGCGCCGGCGCCGCGCTTGGCCGGCTCCGCCTTCTTCGATCTGCCCGTTCCGCTGCCGGACTCTTCCAGCGGTCCGCAGAATTTGGAGCGGCTCGTCACCCCCGAATTCGGCAGCGAGGTGACGCTGTTCGACGGAATGGGGATTTACACCGGCTATCACGTCGACGTCGCGCGCCTGCTCGACCGTTATGCGCCGAGCGCCGGCGCTTACGACGGCCTGTTCTACTCCCTGCCGTCCTCGCCTTATGCGGCCTTGTCGAGCGGCGGTTCTTATGTCGGCGCCGACGTGTCGCTGTTGAACAGCCTGCATCTGAATTTCGGCTTGGCGGCTTCCGATCCCGGCTTTGATCCCTATCTGCTCGATCCGCGCCTGGGTACGGCGAGCCTGGGCGGCGCCTTGCCTTACGATTCGCGTTACACCAACTCGGTGATCGCGGGGCTGGCGTGGAATTTCGCGAAGTGGGGCGGGCTGGGTTTCACCGCCTCTCAGACCACGGAGCACGACGGCGCGCTGGGCATGTCCAGCGCCGCGGTCAACACCGCAAGCACCAATGCGCTCGGCCTAACGGCGCATGTCGGCTTCGGCGGCGGCTGGACGACGAGCGCCTCCTACAGCGAAGGCTCGACCCAGCTCGATCTGCGGCCCGGCTTCACCACCGCCGCGACCACTCTGCACAGCCAGGCCTACGGCTTCGCCTTGGCCAAGCACGGCCTGTTCGGCAACGATGCTTTGGGCGTGGCCTACTCGCACCCCGCACCCGGCTACGGCATGGACACGCTGCCGAGCCTGGACGCCATGCAACCGGACTTCTTCAACCGCGACAAGCTGTTCGCCTCGTTCGCCTCGACCACGCCGGAGACCGATTTCGAACTGGGTTACGTCACCTCGTTCGGCGGCTCGGTGGCGCTGCAGGCCAACGCCGCTTATCAGCAGAATGTCGGCGGCCTGAACGGCATGAGCGCGGTGTCGCTGCTCAGTCGGGCGAAGATCAAGTTCTGATCCATCCTCCGTTCCGCACTTGACGCGGGCGCATTGCGCTCTACAACCGCGCACACCTCAAACATTGCCGAAGGAACCGACCATGGCCGGGCCGCAATACGTTTTCGTGATGAAGGGTCTCTCCAAGACCTATCCCGGCGGCAAGCAGGTGCTGAAGGACATCTGGCTGTCGTTCTATCCCGGCGCCAAGATCGGCATCGTCGGCATCAACGGCGCCGGCAAGTCGACGCTGATGCGCATCATGGCCGGCCAGGACAAGGATTTTACCGGCGAAGCCTGGGCGGCCGACGGCATCCGCACCGGCTATCTGCCGCAAGAGCCGACGCTCGATCCGGCGCTCGACGTGCGCGGCAATGTGATGCTGGGCGTCGCCGCCAAGAAGGCGCTGGTCGACCGCTTCAACGAGATCGCGGCGAATTACTCCGACGAAACCGCCGACGAGATGGCGCGTCTGCAGGACGAGATCGAAGCCAAAGGCCTGTGGGACCTCGACAGCCAGATCGATCAGGCGATGGACGCGCTGCGCTGTCCCGACGGCGACGCCGATGTCGCCAAGCTGTCGGGCGGCGAGAGGCGCCGCGTGGCGCTGTGCCGGCTGTTGCTCGACGCGCCCGATATTCTGCTGCTTGACGAGCCGACCAATCATCTCGACGCCGAATCCGTCGCCTGGCTCGAGCATACGCTGCGCGAATACAAGGGCTGCGTGATCCTGGTCACCCACGACCGCTATTTCCTCGACAACGTCACCGGCTGGATCCTGGAACTCGACCGCGGCCGCGGCATCCCCCATGAGGGCAATTATTCCTCGTTCCTGGTGGTGCAGGAAAAGCGCCTCCGCCAGGAAGGCCAAGAGGCCGCGGCGCGCGAACGCGAGCTGGCCCGCGAGCGCGAATGGATTTCGCAAAGCCCGCGCGCCCGCCAGGCCAAATCCAAGGCGCGTATCAATGCCTATGAGGATTTGCTGGCGAAATCGCAGGAGAGCCGCTCAGGCCCGGCGCAGATCGTCATCCCGGTGGCCGAGCGGCTAGGCTCGCTGGTGGTGGAGGCCGAGGATCTCGCCAAGGGTTTCGAGGACCGGCTGCTGTTCGAGGACGTGAATTTCAAGCTGCCGCCCGGCGGCATCGTCGGCGTGATCGGACCCAACGGCGCCGGCAAGACGACGCTGTTCAAGCTGCTCACCGGCGCGGAAAAGCCCGACGCAGGCAGCCTTCGCATCGGCGACACGATCAGGCTCGGCTATGTCGATCAATCGCGCGACGCGCTCGATGCCAACAAGACGGTGTGGCAGGAAATTTCCGGCGGGCTCGACGTGCTCGAACTCGGCAAGCGCACGATGCAATCGCGCGCCTATGTCGGCGCCTTCAATTTCAAAGGTGGCGATCAGCAGAAGAAGGTCGGCCAGCTTTCCGGCGGCGAGCGCAACCGCGTGCATCTGGCCAAGATGTTGAAGTCCGGCGCCAACCTGCTCTTGCTCGACGAGCCGACCAACGATCTCGACGTCGAGACGCTGCGCGCCCTCGAACTGGCGTTGGAGGAATTCGCCGGCTGCGCCATGATCATCAGCCACGACCGCTGGTTCCTCGACCGCATCGCCACCCACATGCTGGCCTTCGAAGGCGAAAGCCACGTCGAATGGTTCGAAGGCAATTTCCAGGCCTACGAGGAAGACAAGAAACGCCGCCTCGGCATCAACGCCGACCAGCCGCACAAGATCAAATACAAAAGGTTCTCCCGCGCCTGAGCGCGAGGGACGCTTGGCGCGCGGCTAGCCTCACCGCGCGCTGGCGCGTTCCTGCTCGGTCTTGGTCTTCAGCGCGGCGATGAGCGCGGGAATATTGCCGCTGTTCTGACCGAGGTAAGAGGTGAAGTCGCTGCGCTCGGTCTCGCGCAGCCATACCCCGCTGACCGAGAAATCGACCACCGCCGGCCGGCCGCCCTCGTTGGCGACGCGGAAATTCACCAGCAGCGGATTGGGATCGTTCGGCTTGGCGGGATCGATCATCACCGTCTTGACCACGGTCTCGTCGGGATCGAGCGGATAGGAGCCGGTCACCTGCAGGGTCTGGCCGGAGAACTTGTCGAAATAGGTCTGATAGACCGCCAGCGCGTAATCCTTGAAGGCATCCTCGAACGCCGCCATGTCGGCGGGCGAAGCGCCGCGCCGGTACTGGCCGAGCGTGTAGTCCGCAATCACCCTGATGTCGGTCAGGCCGAGCAGGAACGCCTGGAACTGGCTGCGGCGCTCCTCTTTGCCCAATTGCTTGTTGTTGAGGATGACAAGACCGCGCTGCACGTTCTGGGCGATGAACATCTCGGCCGGGTTGGCGGCGCGCGCCGGCGCCGCGGCCAATCCCGCCGCCAGGATCAATGCCATAAGGGCCGCCTTCAGCCCTGCCGTAAACACGTCATGCTTGATGCCGACCATAATGCCGTCCCCTTAAGCCTCTCCACAGCTCATGCTCGAACCCATCTGTGGCAAGTTCGTGGCATGAGTTTACTCTTCTGGAGGCGGTTTGTCGTTGTGGATTTGGTTGTCGCGGAACTGCCGGTAGAGGCTTCGCGTCGTCGCGTAATAATCGAGCGAGGAGCGCTCGATCTCGTTGACGGTGTCGAGATTGCGCGCGCGCGTGTCCAGGATGGTGAGATATTCGCGGCCCACCGCCCACCAGATGTGAGCCTTGAGATGGACGTAGATGGTCGGATCGAAGGCGAAGTCCGCCGCTTGGCCGATGGCGTCGCGCGGCGGGTCGGCCCCCAGCATCGGCAGCACCAGATAAGGTCCCTCGCCCACGCCCCATTTGGCCAGCGTCAGGCCGAAATCGTTGGTGTGCGGGGGAAGGCCCAGGCGCGCGGCCGTGTCGAAGGCGCCGGCGAGGCCCAGCGTGGTATTCACCGTAAAGCGCGCAATCGTTTCGCCCGCGTTTTTTGGCTCGCCCTGCAGCACGTCGTTCACGAAAACGGCGGGCTGATTGAGATTGGAGAGGATGTTGTGGGCGCCGTTGCGTATGCCTTGCGGCACGTAGTCGTCGTAGTACTCGGCCGATGGCTCCAGCATCCACTGGTCGAATTTCTGGTCGAAGTGGAAGATCTCGCGGTTGGTGGATTCGTAGGGATCGTTGTTGGCGTCGGGTCCGGGCGTCGACGCGCAAGCGCCGAGCGCCAGCGCGGCCAAAAGCGCCGCCGCCGTTCTCACCCTAGGCATAACCCCACCCGCTCAATTCTCCCCGGGCCGTCTTTTTAGGCCTTTCTCAAGCGGATTCCATCAGAGGTTTGGGCGGCGCGGTTCGACTTGCATGTCAAATCATATAAAGATATGTTTATATGTGAAGTGAGGAGACGGTATGGACAAGCTGGTCGCCATGTTGCGCGCCGCGGGCGATCCGACGCGATTGCGTCTGCTTCTCCTGCTGCGGCAGGCGGAGCTGACGGTCAGTGAGCTGGTTGAGATCGTCGGCCAAAGCCAGCCGCGCGTCTCGCGCCATCTGAAATTATTGTGCGGAGCGGGGCTGATCCAGCGATTCAAGGAAGGAAGCTGGGTGTTTTATCGCGCCGCGGACGGTGGCGAAGGCTCCGCGCTCGGCACGCTGTTGTCCGAGCTGACGGTCGGGCCCCATCCCGATGATCTGCAAAGGCTCGGCGCCGTACGCGAGGCGCGGGCGGCAGAGGCCGCTGCCTACTTCAAGGCTAACGCCTCTGAGTGGGGTCGCATTCGCGCCCTCCATGCCCCCGAGCGCGAGGTCGAGACCGCCATCCTGCGCCATTTGGGCGCGGGCAAGATCGAGAGCCTGCTTGATGCGGGAACCGGCACCGGACGGATGCTGGAACTGCTCGGTCCGCACGCTAAGCGCGCCGTGGGCATCGACGTCAGCCCCGAGATGCTCGCGATCGCGCGCGACGCGCTGATGCGCGCGAACTTTCCGCACTGCCAAGTGCGGCTGGGCGACATCTACCGGCTGCCTTTCGTCTCCGGCGGCGCGCTGTTCGGCTTCGACGCGGTGCTGTTCCATCAGGTGCTGCATTATCTCGACGATCCAGGCGCGGCCGTCGCCGAAGCGGCCCGCGTGATGCGCGCCGGCGGACGCCTCTTGATCGCCGATTTCGCGCCGCACGACCTCGAATTCCTGCGCCAGGATTTCGCCCATCGCCGGCTCGGCTTTGCCGACCGCGAAGTGCAAACCTGGTTCGCGCAAGCCGGCCTTAAAGGACTGGCGGCGGAAGCCATCGCGCCCCATGAAGGCTCGAAAGAGAAGCTGACGGTCAAGCTCTGGCTCGCCGAAGCGCCCGCCAAGGCGCGCGCGGAGGCGGCATGAGCCTGAAGGACCTGGTTGCGCCGCGCCCGATCTCGGTGTCGTTCGAGTTCTTTCCGCCCAGGACGGCGGAGATGGAGGAGCAACTGTGGCGCGCCATCAAGCGGCTCGAGCCGCTGGCGCCCGATTTCGTCTCGGTCACCTACGGCGCGGGCGGTTCGACGCGCGAGCGCACCCATCACACCGTGAAGCGCATCATCGAGGAAACTTTGCTGCGGCCCGCGGCGCATCTGACCTGCGTGGCGGCCTCGCGCGCCGAAGTGGATGGGGTGGTGCGCGGCTATTGGCAAGCGGGCGTGCGCCACATCGTGGCCTTGCGCGGCGATATGCCCGAGCCGAACACGCCTTACGCGGCGCATCCGCAAGGCTATTCGTCCACGCCGAAACTGATCGCCGGGATCAGGACCCTCGGCGATTTCGCGGTCAGCGTGTCGTGCTATCCCGAGCGTCATCCCGATTCGCCTTCGCTCGAACACGACATCGAGCTGTTGAAACGCAAGGTGGACGCCGGCGCCTGCCGCGCCATCAGCCAATTCTGCTTCGACAACGACGCGCTGGCGCGGCTGCGCGACCGCGCCGCGGCGGCTGGCATCGACGTGCCGATCGTGCCCGGTCTGATGCCGACCACCAATTTCAAAGGCGTGCGGCACATGGCGGGACGTTGCGGCGCCGCCATCCCCGCCTGGCTGGCGCGGCTTTATGAAGGCCTCGATCACGATCTCGAAAGCCGGCGCATCGTGGCGGCCTCGGTGCTCGTCGAGCAGGTGCAGGAGTTGGCCGCGCACGGCTTCGACAAGTTCCATTTCTACACCTTGAACCAGGCCGACCTGACTTACGCCACCTGCCGCATGCTGGGGCTGACGCCAAAGGACTTGCCATGAACCGCGCCGCGCGCATCGCCTGGATGAAAGCGGAGGCGCAAAGGCGCATCCTTCTGCTCGACGGCGCCTGGGGCGTGATGATCCAGAGTTACCAGCTCGGCGAGGACGATTTCCGCGGGCAGCGCTTTGGCAATCATCCGCGCGAGCTCAAGGGCAACAACGATCTGCTCACGCTCACCAAGCCCGAGATCATCCGCGAGATCGGCCATGCCTATCTCAGCGCCGGCGCGGACATCATCGAGACCAACACGTTTACCTCGACCGAGACCTCGCAGGCCGATTACGGGTTGGCGCATCTGGTCGGCGAATTGAATTTCGAAGGCGCGAAGCTGGCGCGCGAGATTTGCGACGCGCGCTCCACCGACGAGCGGCCGCGCCTGGTCGCGGGCGTGCTCGGGCCGACCAACCGCACGGCGTCGATCTCGCCCGACGTGAACGATCCCGCTTTCCGCAACATCAGCTTCGACGAATTGCGTTCGACCTATCGCGAGGCGGCGCGCGGCCTGATCAAGGGCGGCGCGGATGTGCTGTTGATCGAGACGATCTTCGACACGCTGAACGCCAAGGCGGCGATCTTCGCCGTCGAAGAGGCCTTCGAGGAATTGGGCGAGCGCTTGCCGGTGTGGATTTCCGGCACGATTACCGATTTGTCGGGCCGCACGCTGACCGGCCAGACGGCCGAGGCCTTTTGGCATTCGGTGCGCCATGCGCGGCCTTTTGCCGTCGGCCTCAATTGCGCGCTCGGCGCCAAGGAGCTTCGCCAATATGTGGCGGAGATTTCCGCGGTCGCCGACACGCTGGTCAGCGCCCATCCCAACGCCGGCCTGCCCAACGAATTCGGCGGTTATGACGATACGCCCGTCGAGATGGCCGAAAAGATCGGCGAGTTTGCGCGCGCGGGCCTGGTCAACATCGTCGGCGGCTGCTGCGGCACCACGCCCGATCACATCAGGATGTTCGGCGAGGCGATCGCCGGCGTTGCGCCGCGCGCCGTTCCCGAAAAGCCGCGCTATCTACGCCTGTCGGGGCTTGAGCCTTTCACGCTTATGCCCGACACCAATTTCGTCAACATCGGCGAACGGACCAACATCACCGGCTCGGCAAAGTTCCGCAAGCTGATCGCCGCCGGCGATTACGAATCCGCACTCGCCGTGGCGCGCGGCCAGGTCGAGGCCGGCGCCCAGCTCATCGACATCAACATGGACGAGGGCCTGATCGATTCCGAAGCGGCGATGCGCCGGTTCCTCAATCTGATCGCTGGCGAGCCGGACATCGCGCGCGTGCCGGTGATGATCGACTCGTCCAAATGGAGCGTGATCGAAGCCGGCCTCAAATGCACGCAGGGCAAGCCGATCGTCAATTCGATCTCACTGAAGGAAGGCGAGGCGGCGTTCGTCGCGCGCGCCCGCGAGGTGATGCGCTACGGCGCGGCCGTGGTGGTGATGGCCTTCGACGAACACGGCCAGGCCGACACGCTCGCCCGCAAGGTCGAAATCTGCACCCGCGCCTACAAGATTCTCACTGGCATCGGCTTTCCGCCGGAAGATATCATCTTCGATCCCAACATTTTCGCGGTCGCCACCGGCATCGAAGAGCACAATCAATATGGCCTGGCGTTCATCCAAGCGGCCGCGGAAATCCGCAGGACCTTGCCTTACGCGCATGTCTCAGGCGGCGTGTCGAACTTCTCTTTCTCCTTCCGCGGCAACGAAAAGGTGCGCGAGGCGATGCATTCGGTGTTCCTGTTCCACGCCATCAAGGCGGGAATGGACATGGGCATCGTCAATGCCGGGCAATTGTCCGTGTACCAGGACATCCCCACGCCATTGCGCGAGGCGGTCGAGGACGTGTTGTTCAACCGTGGAGCCGACGCCACCGAACGACTGCTCGACATCGCCAAGCAATACAAGGGCGACGGCGCGGTCGCCGAAGTGGAAGACGCCGCTTGGCGCGCGCTGCCGGTCGAAGAGCGCCTCACGCACGCCCTCGTGCACGGCATCGATAGCTATGTTGTCGACGACACCGAGGAAGCGCGCCGCAAGGCCGCCCGCCCGCTTGACGTGATCGAAGGGCCGTTGATGGCGGGCATGAACGTGGTCGGCGACCTCTTCGGTTCGGGCAAGATGTTCCTGCCGCAAGTGGTGAAATCGGCGCGGGTGATGAAAAAGGCCGTCGCTTATCTCTTGCCGTTCATGGAGCAGGCCGACAAGGCGAAGGAGCCGGTCGGACGCATCGTCATGGCGACGGTAAAGGGCGACGTGCACGACATCGGCAAGAACATCGTCGGCGTGGTCTTGCAGTGCAACGGCTACGAGGTGATCGATCTCGGCGTGATGACTCCAGCGCAGAAGATTCTCGACGCGGCGAAAGAGGCGAAGGCCAACATCATCGGTCTGTCGGGCCTGATCACGCCCTCGCTCGACGAGATGTGCCACGTGGCCACCGAGATGGAGCGGCAAGGCTTCGACATTCCGCTGTTGATCGGCGGAGCCACGACCAGCCGCGTGCACACCGCGGTCAAGATCGATCCCAATTACCGGCGCGGCCAGACGGTCTACGTCACCGATGCCTCGCGCGCGGTGGGCGTCGCCTCCAGCCTGCTGGCCGATAACAAGGTCGGATACCTCGCTGACGTACGCCGCGAATACGCGGAAATCGCGCGCCTGCACGCCGCCCAGCGTGCGCCGGGCAAACGGCTGACGATCGCGGAAGCGCGCGCCAACAAGCTGAAACTGGATTGGGCGAATTATGCGCCGCCGGTGCCGAAATTCCTCGGCGTGCGCAGCTACGACGCCTACGATCTCGGCGAACTGGCGCGCACTATCGACTGGACGCCGTTCTTCCAGACTTGGGAACTCGCCGGCAAATTCCCCGCCATCCTCGAGGACGAAAAGGTCGGCGCGGCGGCGCGCTCGCTTTATGCCGACGCGCAGAAGATGTTGGCGCAGATCGTCGAGGAGAAATGGCTTACCGCGCGCGCCTCGTTCGGATTTTTCCGCGCCAACGCGCTTGACGACGATATCGAGATCTACGGCGATGCGGCGCGCCGCATTCCCCTCGCCACGCTTCACACCATCCGCCAGCAGATGAGCCGCGAAGCCGGACGCCCGAACCTGGCGCTCGCCGATTTCGTCGCGCCGCGCGGCACGGCGGATTTCATCGGCGCCTTCGTCGTCACCGCCGGCCATGGTGAAGAGGCGCGCATCAAAGCCTTCGAGGCCGACAAGGACGATTATTCCGCGATCCTCTTGCGCGCGCTCGCCGACCGCCTCGCCGAAGCCTTCGCCGAGCGGCTGCACCAGCGCGTGCGGCGCGAATTCTGGGCTTATGCGCCGGAGGAAAATCTCAGTAACGAGGATCTGATCGCCGAGCGCTACCGCGGCATCCGCCCGGCGCCCGGTTATCCCGCCCAGCCCGATCACACGGAGAAGGGCACGCTGTTCCGGCTGATCGACGGCGAACGCAACGCCGGCGTCAGGCTCACCGAAAGCTTCGCGATGTGGCCGGGATCGTCCGTAAGCGGATTATATCTCGCCCATCCCGAAAGCCGCTATTTCGGCACCGGTAAGATCGAACGCGACCAGGTCGCCGATTACGCCGCGCGCAAGGATTGGACTCTCGCCGAGGCCGAGCGCTGGCTGGCGCCCATCCTCAATTACGATCCGCGCGCCGCGGCGGCCTGAGATTGCGGGCGCCCGAAACTCATGAGGCGGCCGGCACGTTTCCGCGCCGTAGCCGCCTCATGCTGCCCCCTTCAATGCAGGACCCACCGCGCGGCGTAAGCCCCCTATGCCGTCACCCGCGCGGCGCCGGAAGTAGCCCAAAATAAGGCAGCTTGCGCAACGGGGCGAATTGCTCGCCCCCACTATTTGTAAGGGCTGTGGATTCAAGGCAACATTTTGTTATGGTTAACCATCCTTGAAATGCTTGGAAAGCTTGAGTCCCTGGCGCTGATAGTTCGAGCCGAGGGCGGCGCCATAGGTTTCGGGCGGCGGATCGGTCAGCCGCTCGAACACCAGCCGGCCGATGATCTGGCCGTGTTCGAGAATGAAAGGCACTTCGCGCGAGCGCACTTCCAGTACCGCGCGCGCCGAGGGCGGCTTGCCCGGCTCGTAGCCGAAGCCGGGGTCGAAAAAGCCGGCGTAATGCACCCGGAATTCGCCCACCAGCGGGTTGAACGGCACCATCTCGGCGGCGAACTCGGGCGGGATCGCCACCGTCTCGCGCGACGCCAGGATGTAGAACTCGTCGGGATCGAGCACCAACTGCCCGCAGGCCTCGATCGGCTCCCAGAAATCGCGCGCGCTGAGCGCGCCCGTGCGGTCGACGTCGATCAGCCCGGTATGCCGCTTGGCGCGGAAGCCGACGGTGCCGCCTTGGCCTTTGAGATCGACGCTCAGCGCCAGCCCGTTGTCGATGTCGGCGTCGCCGGAGGTGAGCGGGGTTTCGGCGTGCAGGCGTTTCAACTGCGTATCGGTGAATTGCGGCGAGCCGCGGCGTACCCGCAACTGGTTCAGGCGCGAGCCCTTGCGCGCCAGGATGGGAAAGGTGCGCGGGCTGATCTCGGCGTAGAGCGGTCCGCGATAGCTTTCCTCGATACGGTCGAAGGCCTGGCCGCGGTCGGTGATGAGGCGCGTGAACACGTCGATGCGCCCGGTCGAACTTTTCGGATTGGCGATGCCGGAGACGCGCCAGGAGAATTCCACATGCTCCAGCAGCGGCACGATATAGACGCAGCCGGTCTCCAGCACCGCGCCGGCCGAAAGGTCGATCTCGTGCATGACGACGCCGTGGAGTTTTTCCTCCACCGTCGCCTTCGGGCCGGGCAGGAAGCTGGCGCGCACGCGATAGGCCACCGCGCCCAGCCTGAGATCGACGCTGGCCGGCTGGATCTGGCGGTCTTCGATTTCTTCCATGGCCAGCACTTCGCGGCGCGCGCGGATCAGCCGGCGCAACACATGGCCGGGCAGGATGCCGGTCGAATGGCGGCCGTAATGCTCGCTTTCGCCCGTTTCGCCGAACAGGTTATCTTCTGTTTGCATGCGGCCATTATAGGCTTGGCTGCGTCCGGGTCACGCGCTTGACCCAAGAAACCCACGGATTTCTTGGATCGCCTCCGCCAGGCCGCAGCGCCGAACCGGTGCGTCGGCGGGAAGCGCGGTGAGCAGCCGCGACGGCGTCGCCGATTCGAGAATCACGAAACAACCTTTGTCGCCGGCGCCACGGATCAGCCTGCCGAAGGCCTGTTTCAGCCGCAGTCGCGTGATGAGATCGTCGTAATTCTTGCCGAAGCGCGCGCGGCGCGCCTTGTGCAGGATCGTCGGCTTCGGCCAAGGCACTTTGTCGAACACGACGAGGCGCAGCGAACGGCCCGGCACGTCGACGCCGTCGCGCAAGGCATCGGTGCCGAGCAGGCACGAGTTCTCCTCGCTGCGGAAGAGATCGACCAGCGAGCCGGTGTCGAGCCGGTCGACATGCTGGGCGTAAAGCGCGAGGCCCGCCGCCGCCAACGGCTCGGCGATGCGGCTTTCGACGGCGCGCAGCGTGCGCACCGCGGTGAACAGGCCGAGCGCGCCGCCGCCCGCGGCCAGGAACAATTCGCGATACGCCGCGGCCAGCGCATCGGCATCGCGCCGCTCGACATCTTTGACCACGAAGACGCGCGCCTGCTCGGCATAAGCGAAGGGCGAACCGAAACTGGCGCGCCGCGGCGGCTCCGGCAGGTGATGGGCGCCGGTGCGCAGCTCGGCGCTTTGCCAATCGTCCTCCGCCGAGTTCGCATCGCGCAGCGTCGCCGAGGTGACGAGCGCGCCTTGCGCCGCCGCCAGCACTTCGTTCGCCAGAGGAATGGTGGGATCGATCCAGCGCCGCTCCAGCCCGACATCGACATCGCGCCCGTCTTCGCGCGCGATCTCGAACCAATCGGCGAATTCGTCTTCGACCTCGCCGGTCTGCAGCGTTTCCAGCATCGCGATCCAGGCGGGCAGGATGAGGCGCCCGCGCCGTTCGAGGCCGCGCGCCGCCGCCTCGATGCGCGCGCGCTGGTGCGGCTGAAGCTCGCCCGCCTTGTCGTCCAATTGCGCGCGCAAGACTTTCGCCAGCCGCCGTAACGGATGCGCCAACCGTTCGAGACCGAGGCTCAGCGCCCGCGCCGCCTCGATGGTTTCCTCCTCCAGCGGCACGGTTTCCGCTTCCAGCGAATAGAAGGGGTCGGCGTCCTCGCTGCGGGCCCGCACATGCTCGTGTACCGCGGCGAGAAAGCGTTCGCCAGGCCCGCGCGGCGCGCGCGTGAGAAAGCCTTCTTCCGCCAAGACACCGGCGGCCGAAACCCCTTCGTCGAGCGCCTTCTTCGCCGCGTCGTCGTCCGCCACCAGATCCTTCAAGCGCTCTTCGAGCCCGCGCAAGCGGCTGCGCGCCCGCCCGCCGCGGATCCAGCGCCTGAGCTCGGCCATTTCCGATCCCGACACCGACGCAGCGAAACCGCCATCGGCCGCGTCGAACAGATGATGGCCTTCGTCGAACACATAGCGGGCGCGCCGTTCGGCCGGCGCATCGCTGGTCTCATCGCCGGCCAGCCAATCTTGCGCCGCTTGGGCGATGACGAGGGCGTGATTGGCCACCACGATGGGCGCCTTGCGCGCGCGCCGCACCACCCGCTCGATGAAGCAGACGCGATAATGCGGGCAGGCGGCATAGATGCATTCGCCGCGCCGGTCTGTGATCTCGCCGAGCGGCATCTGCGCGGCGAGGAAAGCGGGGAAGCCCGCGCCCGACATGTCGCCGTCGGCGCTCGCCGCGATCCAGCGCGCGATCAGCGCCAGCGCGATGGTGCGCGGACCCGGCGCCAACGCGGTGCGGCGCACCGCTTCCTCGAAGTTCAGGATACAGAGATAATTCTCGCGGCCTTTGCGCACCACCGCCTTTTCGTAAAGCTCGGCCGGATCGGGATAGAGGCGCGCGATCTCCTGCACGATCTGGCGCTGCAGATTGCGGGTGTAGGTGGAAAGCCAAAGCCCCGGGCCGTTCTTCTCCGCCCACAAGCTGGCCGGCGCGAGATAGCCGAGCGTCTTGCCGATGCCGGTACCCGCTTCGATCAGCGCGATGCGCGGAGCGTCGGCGCGCTCACGCGGTGAAAAGGCATAAGCGGCAGCTTGCGCATAATCTTGCTGCTCGGGTCGCGCTTCGCCCGCCTCGCCGACCAGCCGGCGCAACCGGGCGCGGATTTCATTCGCCTCGACCGGCAGCGACGACGGCTTGCCGGGCGGCGCTTCGTCCTCCCACTGCGGCAGCTTGCGCCAGACTTCGAAGGCGGCCAGCGGCGCCTTGGCGGACTCGCCCGCGCCGATCGCAGCGGCGAGCGGCTCGGCCCAGCGCCAATGCGCGTTGCTGAGCGCGGCGAGATACGGACGCAGTGCCGCTTTGCTCGGTTCGCGCGCGTTTGCCGCTTCTTGCAACAACAGCCGCGCCGCCTCGCGCAAGGCGCGCGCGACGTCTTCGGCGGTCTTTGGCGCGCCAAGCCCCATCACCCGCACCAGGCCGGTCACGCCCGGCGCCACCGGCACGCCCGGCCGCAAGAAGACAAAGAGTTCGAGCACGTCGAACAGCGGCGTGGCCGGCAGCTTCATGCGGCCGCAGACGAAAGCGGCGTTCGCCACCAGCGCCTCGCCCGAACGCAATAGCGCGCGCGCCTCCGCCAGGTCGGCGTGGCGCACGGATTCGCCTTCGCACAGCACCGCGCCATGCCCGGCGGGCACCAGCGCGGGCAGGGTATTCAGTCCTGACCAGACAGGATTTTCGGACATTTCCAAGGATAATGCGCCTGCCGCGCGGGATTGAAAAATTACGGATTTCATATAATATACGGAATATCCGTAATATGGGAAGCCGCATGGTCAAAGTCTCTTCCGCTGAATTCCAGAAGAATTTCGGCCGTTATCAGGATATCGCGCTGACCCAGCCCGTGACCGTCACGCGCAACGGCCGCGAACGCACGGTGCTGCTTTCGGCGGACGAGTACGCGCGGCTGAAGCGCCGCGACCGCCTGGTGATGGGTATCGCCGATTTCACGGCGGAAGACATCGAAGCCATCGCGCGCGCCGCCCCGCCGGCGGATGCGGCCCGCTTCGACCACGAACTCAAATAGACGCGCGTGACCTTTCCCCGTCCGGTTGCCGGTTTGGTGATCCGCTACGCCTATCTCTGGCGCGCCGAATGGCTCATGGGCCGCGAGGAAGGCGTCAAGGATCGTCCGTGTACGGTTATATTGTCGGTACAGGGCGAAGACGGCGAAGAGGTCGTCACCGTCTTGCCGATTACCCATTCGCCGCCCGCCGATCCGGCACTCGCGCTCGAAATCCCGCCCGCGACCAAGGCGCGTCTCGGCCTCGACGGCGAGCGCTCCTGGATCGTGCTTACGGAAGCCAATCGTTTTGTCTGGCCGGGCCCCGATCTCAGACCTTCTATTGCCGGCGATCCGCAAAGCGTCGTTTACGGACTCTTGCCGCGCGCTTTCTACGAGCGGCTGCGCGCGCGGTTCATCGCGGTGCTGAAGGCCGGCCAGGCGCGCCTGGCTGACCGCGGTGGATAATTACGCCACCAAATCCGGATAGAGATTGGCCAGCGCCTTCAGCACGCGCTGGTGCTCGCTGACGATGGTTTTCGCCTCGCCGCTCAGGGTTTCCGCGCCGGCGCCTTGGCGCTGGGCGGCGGCGAGGCCGCGCGCCGCGGCGGTCATGGCGGCGAGCCCGAGGCCGGAAGCGCTGCCGGCGATGTCTTGGGCGAGACGCACCGCCTCTGACCAGTTGGCGTCGTCGCTGGCTTCGCCCAGCGCGGCGCAAAGCTTGCCCGCGGTCTCGATATAGGATTTGAGGATTTCGATCAGCGTCGCCGTGCCCACCGATTTCTCCAGCGCCGCGAAGGCCGCCGGATCGATCGCCGCCAGGCTTGGCTCGGCGGGCTCGCTCTTCACCGCGCGCAGATCGGCCAAGGCGGCGTAAAGCTGGTGGGCGCGCGCCGGCCAGCGCAGGATTTCCTTGGCCGAGACCGGGGCGCGTTCGCCGTCTTCGACGAGAGCGAGGATCGGCAGCTTGACGCCCGGCGCCGCCGCCAGCATGTCGGCCGCCGCGGCCGCGACGATGGCGGCGTCGAAGCTGTCGCGACCGGCGCGCTCGGCGGCCTCGGCGGCGCTTGCGACCTGGACGATATGGTTGCCGAACGGCTCCAACAGGCGCGCCAGCGTCTTGTGGGTTTCGTCCGCGACGAACGCCAGCAGCTGCAGATGCGACGGCGCGGCGACCGGCTCGTGTTCGCTCGGCGCGTCCGCCGTGGCGTGTTCCAAGGCCGGCAAGGCGAACCAGAAGGTCGAGCCCTGGCCGGGCTCGCTTTCGAAGCCGGTCATGCCGCCCGCCATGTCGACGATGCGCTGGACGACGGCAAGCCCCAGCCCCGCGCCTTGTTCGCGTCGCGCGTAAGAGCTGTCGGCTTGCGTGAAGGGACGGAACAGCAGCGGCGCGATCTCCGGCGGCACGCCAAGCCCGCTGTCGGTCACCGCGAAGCGCACGAATGGCCGGCCCTCGCGTTCCATCGCTTCGACGCGGATTTCCACGCCGCCCGTCTCGGTGAATTTGAGACCGTTGTCGGCCAGCTTGAGCAGGGCCTGGCGCACCCGGCGCGGATCGGCCGCGACATGGGGAACGCCCGCGCTCGACGTCACCGTCAGCCGGAGGCGCTTTTCCCACGAGCGCGGCTGCAGCAGACGCGCCACGGTGCGCGCGGCATGCACGCCGTCGCAGTCGTGGTCGGCGAGCCTGTCGCCGTCGTCCTGGGTCAGCGCGATCACGTCGTCGAGCAGGATCTGCAGGCCGCGGCCCGCTTCCAGCATCACCTTGACGTAATTGCGCTGCGGGTTGCCAAGCTCGGCGCGGTCGAGCATCTGCGCCATGCCGAGCAGCGCGTTGAGCGGCGTGCGCAGTTCATGGCTGATATTGGCGACGAACGAAGTCTTGGCGCGGTTGGAAGCCTCCGCCACGTCGCGGGCGGTCTCGGCGTGCCGCTTCTCCTCGGAGAGCCGCGCCACCAATCCGGCGTTCTCGAATTTGAGACGGATGCTTTCGTCGAGCAGCCGCGCCATGCCGCCGCAATATTTGTAAAGCACCGCGGCGAAGAGAAAGACCAAGAGCGCCGTCATGTCGCGATAGGCGCCGCCTTGCCACACCAGCGAGCCGATCAAGGGGCCGAGCGAAAAGCAGGCATGGGCGAGATAGGCCGGCCGGTGCGAGGAGCGGGCGATGAACTCGGTCGCCGTCATGCCGAGAAAGGCGAGCGTGAGATAAGCCTCGGCCGGGAAGGACTGGGGAACGTACCAGAAGAACACGCCGACGCCCCAGGTGGCGCCGGCGATCGCCGACACGAAAGTGTAGCGGCGCGCCCAGAACGGAGCGTCGGCCTGCGCGGCGCGGCGCTTATAATCCTCGCTGAGACGCTCGGCGGCGATCGCCACCACGATCTGCAGCACCAGAGGCAGGAAGGGCAGGATGCCCTCGCCGCCGCTGTAAAGCCGCGCCGTCACGCACAAAGCCGCAAACGGCAGCGAGAGATAATGCCGGCCGAGCGCGTAAAGAATCTCGATCCGACCGGCGAACACGCGGCGGTCGGCAGGTGGCGGCGCGGGCGGCATTGCGGTCATTGACGGCATCCCTGCTCAGAGCCTAGCTTTTCGTGTCTTTCCAAACGCTTAAGGTTGCGCTTTTCCGATGGCTTCCAGCCTTGCCCTGCGCCAAGAGGCGCTCAACGCCCACGCCTGGCCATTTGAAGAGGCGAGAAAGCTGCTGGCGCGCGCCGAAAAGCGCGGCGAGATCGTGTTCGAGACGGGCTACGGACCGTCGGGCCTGCCCCATATCGGCACTTTCGGCGAGGTGGCGCGCACCAGCTGGGTGCGCCACGCCTTTGCGCTGATGAGCGATGCGCCGACGCGGCTGTTCGCCTTTTCCGACGACATGGACGGGTTGCGCAAAGTCCCCGACAACGTGCCCAACCAGGAGATGCTGAAAGAGCATCTGGGCAAGTCGCTGACCGCCATCCCAGATCCCTTCGGCACGCATTCGAGTTTCGGCGCCCACAACAATGCGCGGCTGAAGGCGTTCCTCGACCGCTTCGGCTTCGAATACGAATTCCTGTCGGCGACCGAGTGCTACAAGTCCGGCCGCTTCGATGAGGCGCTGCTCATCGTGCTCGCCCGTTACGAAGCGGTGCGCGATGTCGTCTTGCCCACGCTCGGGCCGGAGCGTCGCGCCACCTATTCGCCGTTCCTGCCGATCTCGAAAAAGACCGGCGCGGTGCTGCAGGTTCCCGTCATCGAATGGAATCCGGCGAAGGGTACCATCGTCTACGAAGAAGACGGCTGCAAAGTGGAAACCGCGGTCACCGGTGGGGCGGTCAAGCTGCAATGGAAGGCCGATTGGGCGATGCGCTGGCTGGCGCTCGGCGTCGATTATGAAATGGCGGGTAAGGATTTGATCTCCTCGGTCGAATTGTCCTCGAAGATCGTGCGCGCGCTGGGCGGTGTGCCGCCGGAGGGCTTCAATTACGAGCTCTTCCTCGACCCGCAAGGCCAGAAGATTTCCAAATCGAAAGGCAACGGGCTTTCGGTCGAGGAATGGCTGACCTACGGCACGGAAGAAAGCCTGGCGTTGTTCATGTTCCAGAAGCCGCGCGCCGCCAAGAAGCTCTATTTCGATTCCATTCCCAAGGCGGTCGACGATTACATCGGTCTGCTCGAGCAATATCACAAGGAGAGCGTCGCGGAGAAACTCGAAAGCCCGATCTGGCATATCCACAACGGCAACCCGCCCGAGGAGCGCTATCCGGTGTCGTTTGCGTTGCTGCTCAATCTGGTGAGCGCCTCCAACGCCCACAATCGCGAGGTGCTGTGGGGCTTCATCCGCGCTTATGCGCCGGAGGCTTCACCCGAGCGCAATCCCGGGCTCGACAAGCTGGTGGGCCTGGCGATCCGCTATTACGAGGATTTCGTCAAACCGGCCAAGCACTATCGCGCGCCGAGCGAAAAGGAACGCGCCGCGCTCGCCGAACTCGCCGAAAAGCTGCGCCAATTCGGCGCCGAACGCGACGCCGAGAAGGTGCAGTTCGAGGTCTACGAAATCGGCAAGCGCCACGCCTTCGAGCCGCTGCGCGACTGGTTCAAGGCGATCTACGAAGTGTTGTTCGGCCAAAGCCAAGGCCCGCGTTTCGGCTCTTTTGCCGTGCTGTTCGGTTGCGCCGAGACCGCCGCGCTGATCGCGCGCGCGCTCAAGGGCGAATTGCTCGTCGCCCCATGAGATGGTTGCTGGCCGCGGCGTTGCTTGTGGCGTGGCCGGCGCGCGCCGACAGCGCGGGCGATCTGTATGTCCAGGGCAAGTACGAAGCGGCGATCGCGGCCGAGCTCGCCAAGAACAGCGCGATGGGTTTCGCCAACGCGGCCCGCGCGGCGCTGGCCGAAGAGGCCTCGCGCGACGAGCCGTGCCTTCCCTGCCTCGAGCGCGCCGAGGATTACGCGCGCAAGGCCATCGCCACCGATCCCAAACTGCCCGACGGACAGATCTATCTCGCCATTACGCTCGGCCTTGAGGAGCACATCGTGGGGCCGATCGTGGCGCGGCTGCACCATTACCCCGATCAGGCCAAGCGCGCCATCGACGCGGCGCTGGTCTCCGATCCCGACGATGTCTGGGCGCTGGCCGCGCTCGGCGGCTGGAACATCGAGATCGTCGGTCATGCCGGCGCGACCTTGGCCGATTGGCTGTACGGCGCCAGCCTCGACAAGGGCGAGGCCGCCTTCGCCGAGGCCTTCAAGGCCGCACCGCAGAATTTCGTGGTGCGCTACCAATACGCGCTGACATTGTCCGATTACGACACGGCGCGCTTCCGCGGCGAGATCGAAGGCGCGCTCGCCGTCGCCGCGGACGGCAGGCCGAGCACGGCCTACAACAGCTTGCTGAAGAAACGCGCGGGCGAATTGCTGGCGCTCCTCAAGGCCGGCAAGGATGACGATTACGCGGCGCTGGTGCGCAAGTATGAAAGCTATCCGTAAGCGTCACCACAGCGGCGGGATCACCGCCCAGGTGCGCTTCTTGTGCGCCAAAAAGGCCTCGCCGAAGCGCGCCTTAAGCGCCCTTTCCTCGACCAGGATGCGCACGCAATAAGCCAGAAACAGGCATAGGAACGCGCCGGCGACGGAAATCCAATTGCCCATCGCCAGGCCGATGCCGGTCACCGTCAGCAAGCCGCCGGTGTAAGAGGGATGGCGCAAGAAGCGGTAAGGTCCCGAGGTCACCAGTTTGTGCTCGTCTTGAATGTGCACCTGCATGCGGAAGAACTTTCCGAGCGTCACCACCGCCCATAAGCGGAACAGCTCGCCGATCCAGATCAAGACGATGGCCGTCCAGAACAGCGGCGCCGGCGGCAAAGCAAGGTGCGCCCAAGGCGCGGCAGCCGGCGCCGCGAAGGCAAGGCCTATGCCGATCCACACCGAAACGACGATGAGGAACATGCTGCCGCGGTCCTTGCGTTCGCCGGACGCCACTCTGCGGTCTCGGCTGCCGACCCAAAATTCTGCGATCACCCAGAGGCCGAAACTGAGCCAGAAAATCTCCCGCCATTGCGGCGTCGTCTGATAGAGCACGTCAGGGAGCGTCACCGAAAACCTCCAGGGCGATGCAACGTTTCTCGTGCGCGGCAGTACAAGACGGGATTTTGGCGTTTTGGCGGCATCTTGCTATTGGCTCGCCCAGACGATGCGGTGCATGAACACCAGCTCGGCCAGCGGAATGACGCGGTCCTCGTAAGCGGGGTTGAGCGATTTCAACTCCACGCGCTGCGCGGTGAGCCGCGCCAGCTGCTTGGCCATCACCTCGCCGCCTTGCGTTTTCACCACCACGCGGTCGCCGCGCCGTACGTTGGTGGCGGGCGAGACCACGATGCGGTCGCCGTCGCGATAGACCGGCAGCATGGAATCGCCGCTCACTTCCAGCGCGTAGGCGTGTTCGTCGGTGAGTTCTGGAAAGGGGATTTCGTCCCAGCCCGCGCCGGCGGGAAACCCGGCGTCGTCGAAGAAGCCGCCGCGGCCGGCCTGCGCCATGCCGACCAGCGGCACCAGGCGCACATAGGCGCGTCCTTCGCCGCCGCCTTGCTCGACCAGCGCGGTGAATTCCGCCAAGCTGGCGCCGGTGGCGGCGAGGATTTTCGAGATACTCTCGGTGGAGGGCCAGCGCAGCTTGCCCGACGGGGTGTCGCGCTTGGATTTGTTGAAAGTGGTGGGATCGAGGCCGGCCAGTTTTGCCAGGCCCGACGGCGACAGGCCCCGCTTGCGCGCCAAGGCGTCGATCGCGTTCCAAATCTGTTTGTGCGTCAGCATGGTTTGGTCCCAGGTTGCGCCAAAACGCGGCTTGCACGAGGGCCGGCTTGTGCTCGGATGTGCACGACGAGTCGGCCTGTGTTAAGAAGGCGGTCCGATGGACGGCAATTCTTCCTATAATGTATTAAAGATAGGAATTAGCGCACTTGCAACCCCCCTGTTGAGAGGGAAATTGTGATGGATTTGGCTGTCGCCGCGCTCCGCCTTTTGCCGCCAGAAGCGGCCCATCGCACCACGGTTTCGCTGGCCGCCGCCGTCGAGCCGTTCCTGCCGGGCCCGCCAAAGGACGATCCGCGCCTCAAAGTGGAGGCTTTCGGCCTCACGTTTCCCAATCCGATCGGCATCGCCGCCGGGTTCGACAAGAACGCGCGCGCTTTTGGCGCCATGCTGAAGTTCGGTTTCGGCCATGCCGAGTGCGGCACGGTCACGCCGCGTCCGCAGCCGGGCAATCCGCGCCCGCGGCTGTTCCGGCTCAGAGAAGACGGCGCAATCATCAACCGCATGGGCTTCGACAATGACGGCATGGAGGCCGTCGCGCAGCGTCTGGCGCGCCCCCGCAAAGGCATCGTCGGCATCAACATCGGCGCCAACAAGGACAGCGAGGACCGCGTCGCCGATTACCGCGCCTGTTTCGAGCGGCTCGCGCCGCTCGCCGATTACGTCGCGGTGAACGTCTCTTCGCCCAACACGCCGGGCCTGCGCGATCTGCAGGAGCGCGAGGCCTTGCAGCGGTTGCTGGCGACGCTCAGCGAAGCGCGCGGCGCGCGGCGCGTGCCGCTGCTGCTCAAGATCGCCCCCGATCTCGACGAGCACGCGCTGGACGACATCGCCGAAACCACGCTGGCCTCGGGTATCGAAGGCTTGATCGTCACCAACACCACGCTGCAGCGCCCGCCTTGGCTGCGAAGCCGCCATGCCGACGAGATCGGCGGGCTGTCGGGAAAGCCTTTGTTCGCCGCTTCGACGCGTATCCTCGCCGAGATGCACGCGCGCGTCGGCTCCAAGCTGGTGCTGGTGGGCGTGGGCGGCATTGCTTCGGGCGCCGACGCCTATGCCAAGATCCGCGCCGGCGCCAGCTTGCTGCAGCTTTACAGCGCGCTGGTCTATCAAGGCACCGGACTGGTCGGCCGCATCAAGCGCGACCTGCTGGCGTGCCTTCAGCGCGACGGCTATACGCGCCTGGCCGATGCGATCGGTGCGCGCGCGCCCAAGAAGTGATCGCGCTGCCTCGTTGTTGTGCACCATAACCACATGGCGCGTATGAAGCGTCGCGACCGTTCCCGGGCGTTGGAAATCGGCGCGCTTCGTGCAAAATAAGGAACAACAAGACGCGCGCATCGGGGGCGGTCGGCAATGAGTCATGCCGGTTGGGAGGATGTTTGGTGGCAGGCGCTGACGCTGCTCGGCGCGCAACCGGCGTTTATTCGCATTCTGGCGGGATTGTCCGCGGCGTTGTGCGCGGTGATCTTCGTCGAAGGTCTGCGCGCCTGTTTCATGCCCCGCAAGGCGGCGCGGGCCGTGATTTTTTTCCATTCCGTCCATGGCCAAGGGCGAAGGCACGCAGGCTTATGCCAAGCCCAAACCGCACGCGCCGTTTCGTCCGCGTACGGCGGAAGCCAAGCCGGTTAACCGTAAAAAGTCAGCGCAGCCGCTCCGTCGCGCGCAGGTCGAGCCGCCGAAAATCCGCCGCGCGCCGCAGCCATCGCGCCCGCTCGCGACCGCTCTGCCGCTCAGCGACGAAGCGGCGCCATTTTCCTCCGTGCCTTCCGCGCCGCGTCGGGTATAATTCTGCCATACGATACAACACGTTATGCGTGTGGGGGGAGAGATGGCTGAGGATTTCGGCAAACTGATCTTGCGGTTGACCGTCGGCGGGCTGCTGCTGTTTCACGGCGTGCACAAGCTGCTCAACGGTCTGCTGCCGATCCGGCAGATGCTCGAAGCGCACAACATTCCGGGCTGGATCGCTTACGGCGTTTATTTCGGCGAGCTGGTGGCGCCGGTACTGATTGTGTTCGGACTGTTCGCGCGCCTCGGCGGAATGCTCGTCGTCTTCAACATGCTGGTCGCGGTGTTGCTGGTGCAGTCGACGCAGTTGCTGATGCTGGCGCCGACCGGCGGTTACGGCCTCGAGCTGGAGATGTTCTATCTCTTCGGCGGCTTGGCCGTCGCCTTGCTCGGTGCGGGACGGCTGCGTCTCGGCCCCGAAACCTGGAACTGAATTCTCTATCCACGTTTGACTTGCCGCGCCGGCCGTTGGCGAGAACGGCCGAATGCGTATTCGCGCGCCGTTTCTCCAAGCTCGGAACTGTGGAAAGTTGCGGTTTGGAAAGTTGACGTTGTGTCACGAAACGCTAGACTTGCGTCGAGGGTCGCTGGGATTCGCCCATGGAAGCCACCTTGCCGAAAAGCGTCGCGTCGAACGGCTCCGGCAAACGTCAACTGACCAAGCAACAGAACCGCAAGCTCATCCTGGACGCGGCGCGCCGCGTCTTTGCCGAGTTGGGTTTCGGTGCGGCTACAGTGCGCGACATCATCCGTTCGACGCCGCTCGCTTCGGGCACCTTCTACAACTACTTCAAGTCGAAGGAAGAGGTGTTCCAGGCAATCCGCGACGAGGTGGCGCTCGCCATCCGTCCGCGGCTGCACGAAGAGCGCATGAAGGCCAAGACGGTGGAGGAGTTCATCACCTGCTCCTTCCGCACCTTCTTCGAATACGTCGCCGACGACAGCGTCAATTTCCAGAGCATCCGGCTGAACGCCTCGCGGCTGCATGCCAACGCGCCGGAAGTGATCGCCGGCTTCGAGGAATTGCGGGTCGACATCGATACCGCGATCGCCAAAGGCTTGTTCCCGCCGGTGGACGCCGATTATCTGCTGGCCGCCATCGTCGGCGTCGCTTTCGAGGTCGCCGAGCGCATGGTGCGCCGCGAGCCGCACGATCCGGCCGCCGCCGCCGACTTCGCCACCGCGCTGTTCCTCGGCGGCTTGCGCAAGCTGCCTTACATCGCAACGCCGAACGGCGAGGCGGGGAACGCGCAAAATTAATTGTCATCCCCGGCGAGCCTGCGTCGCAACGCGACGCGGGCGAGGGAGTTCATAGCGACAGCGTATGAACGACCCAGGTGGCGAAGTACTCCGTATACTGACGATCGCACAATGGGTTCGTGCTGAACTTTCAACAATTCCTATGCGTCGCGACCTTGGTCCCCTTCCCCTCACGCCGCGCCGATACGCTGTCGCTATCGGCCGGCGTTCGGCCGGGGATGACAACCGGGCGGGGATCGGAAGGTCAGGCGGACAGCGCCGCAAGCGCCTTCAAGACCGCGTCGGTCATCGCGCTGGTGCCGACCTTGGTCATGCCGGGCTGCATGATGTCGCCGGTGCGATAGCCTCCGGCGAGCACGCGCTCGACGGCTTTTTCGAGCAGCGTCGCGTCGTCGCCGCGCCCCAGCGAATAGCGCAGGCACATGGCGAAGGAGAGGATCGTCGCGATGGGATTGGCCAGGCCTTTGCCGGCGATGTCCGGCGCCGAACCGTGGATCGGCTCGTACAGCGCGCGCTGGCCGTCCGGCCCCTTGGCGCCGAGCGAGGCGGACGGCAGCATGCCGATCGAGCCGGTGAGCTGCGCCGCTTCGTCGGAGAGCACGTCGCCGAACAGATTGTCGGTGACGATGACGTCGAACTGCTTGGGATTGCGCACCAGCTGCATGGCGCAATTGTCGGCCAGGATGTGGCTGAGCGCCACGTCGGGGAATTCGCTGTCGTGGACGCGCTGCACCACCTCGCGCCACAACACGCCGGTGACCATCACGTTCGACTTTTCCGCCGAAGCCACGCGGCCGGAGCGCAGCCGCGCCAGCTCGAAGGCCACGCGGGCGATGCGCTCGATCTCGCCGGTCGTGTAGACCTGCGTGTCAACGGCGCGTTTCTGGCCGTCGGCGAGCGTGGTGATTTCCTTCGGCAGGCCGAAGTAAACGCCACCGGTCAGCTCGCGCACGATCAAAATGTCGAGCCCCGCCACGATGTCCGGCTTGAGCGTGGACGCATCCTTCAACGCCTCGAAGCACAGCGCCGGGCGCAGGTTCGCGAACAGGCCAAGGTCCTTGCGCAAGCGGAGCAGCCCTTGCTCCGGCTTGTTGGCGAAAGGCAGCTTGTCCCATCTGGGCCCGCCGACCGCGCCGAACAGCACCGCGTCGGCTTTCAGCGCTTTGGCGATCATGGAGTCCGTCGCGGGCATGCCATGCGTTTCATAGGCAACGCCGCCGACCAGATCGCTTTCGGTCTCAAAGGCGAGCGCGCGGTGCGCCGCGTACCAGCCCATCACGCGCCGCGTTTCCTCGATGACTTCCGGCCCGATGCCGTCGCCGGGGAGAAGAAGGATTTGATAGGTCATGAATGTCGCTCGCTTGTCTTTCTCCCCCCGTAAACGGGGGAGGAAAATCTACAGCCACGGCATTTGCTGTTTGTGCGCCGCTTCGAACGAAGAGATATCCGCTTCATGGCGCAGCGTGAGCCCGATGTCGTCCCAGCCGTTGAGCAGGCATTGCTTGCGGAACGGATCGATGGCGAAAGAGATGCAACCGCCGTCCGGCCCGCGGATTTCCTGTTTCTCGAGGTCGACCGACACGATGGCATTGGCGCCGCGCGCCGCATCGTCGAGCAGCTTATCGATCTCGGCCTGCGGCAGCGCGATCGGCAAGATGCCGTTCTTGAAGCAGTTGTTGTAGAAGATGTCGGCGAAAGACGGCGCGATGACGCAGCGGATGCCGAAATCGAGCAGCGCCCAGGGCGCGTGTTCGCGGCTCGAACCACAGCCGAAATTGGCCCCCGCGATCAGGATCGTCGCCTTCTTATAGGCCGGCCGGTTGAGCACGAAGTCGGGGTTTTCGCTGCCGTCGGGGCGGGTGCGCAGCTCGTGGAACAGCGCCGTACCGAGGCCGGTGCGCTTGATGGTCTTGAGGAATTGCTTGGGGATGATCATGTCGGTGTCGACATTGATCATCGGCAGGGGGGCGGCGACGCCGGAAAGCTGTTTGAAGGGTTCCATGGCGGGCGGGACCTTACTCAGGGAAACCGGCCATCTCAAGTTAGAACCGTTCCAAATGTCTTCGACACGCGCTATGGTCGCAGAGAAGCGAGAGCCCCATGTTCAAATCCCTGTTCCGGCGCCGAAAAACGCCTACAATCGCCGTCCGGACCCCCGCCATCCAAGGAGCAGCACCCATGTCGAGTGAAGGCACCCACGTCCCGTTCGAGAAACTGTCCCGCAAGACGGTTCTGTTGCATTACGCATTGGCCTCGCTGCAGGAGGAGCTGGAAGCGATCGATTGGTATCGCCAGCGCGCCGACGACGCCGAAGACGCCGATCTCAAGGCCGTCATGTTGCACAATGCCGGCGAAGAGACCGAGCACGCCGCCATGGTGCTCGAATGGATCCGCCGCAACGATCCGCGCTTCGACAAGGAACTGCGCGAATATCTCTTCTCAAGCGGGCCGATCACCGAGGTCGAAGAAAAATCTATGGGGCGGAAGTAGTTCGGCTCCGCTGCGCCGAGCGAGGGAAGCGCAAAGCTCACCTCGCACGGGATCGGGCCGGTAGGTCTTTCATTTTCCTGCTGGCCGTTTCTTGTGCAGGACGGCCAGGGGACTTTTCTTGTCGATGATGCAGCCCGGCTCCTTATCGGACTCGCAATTGGCCTTATAAATATAGAGCGCGCCTCCGCGCCATTCGAAGCCGTAATTCTTGAAGTGGTTCGGCTTTGAGGCATCCAAGTCGGTGAATTCATTGGTGGGTTCAAATATCATGTCCAGGTAAAGTTCGTAGCGGAAGGTCCTGTCCGGGATTTGCGCTTTGCCGTCGAGGCCGAACACGTATCGCCGCCCGCGCGCATCGACATAGCGCCCGGCAAGAATTTTCTCGGTGATAAACCGCAGCACATTGCCGACATACTGGTAAGTCAGTACGGCTTTGTCTTCCCGGTATTTGAACTGCGTCGCGTCGATCGGAAAGAGCGCCGCACGATCGTCGCGCTCCGCGCCAACCGGACGTGCCGGATTGTTTTGGTCGAACGCCACCTTATTTGCTTCGTGCCAGTTGTAGCCGATAAACAATTCGAGCCCCTGATTGTCTCGGGAAACGTCGATCTCCTGCGGTGCCGGCGTATCAGAAGCTTTCCTGTGACTTTTCGTCTTATCAAGCACGGCAATATAGGCGGTGGACAGGTAATCGCCGTCCTTGGGAAAGATAGGAGCACTGTTCTTTGCGGTGGCGGAGACCGAGAGCAGGGCAGCAATGGTCAGCAGTCTTGCCGCATTCTTCGGCATACCGGCGCACCCCCAGATAGGGGCCGTACGATACGCCAATTCTTGGTGTCCTGTTAGTTGTGGCCTGATGCCGCGGTCTTCAGTTCGGTTCCGGCTCCGTCTCGTGGAAACGCGTCAGGTCGACCACGCGCCGCCCGTCCGGCGTGAAGGATAACACGTCGGCGAAGCGCCGGCCGAACAGGATGTGCTCCGGCGCCCAGGCGTGGCGCGCGTAGATCGTATCCGCCAGCGTTTCATCGGTGCCGCTCAAGAGCGCGATGAGCTCCGCCTCGCTGGCGATCAGCGACTGCGCGGTGGCGCCGTAGAGCGGGCTGGTCTCGTCGATCTGATGCATCACGGTCCAGGACAGCGCGAACAGCGACGAACGCGAACGCACCAGCTTCAGTTCCTCGAAGCGGCGCATGACGATGCCCTCGGCCGTCGTCTTCTGGCTGGCGAAGGTGACGATGATGTTGGCGTCGAGAATCTGGTTGCCGCGCTGGTTCACGGCGCGGAACATCAGCGTCGGCTTGCCGTCGAAGCTGGTGACCAGGGCGACGTTGGAGAACATCACCCGCGCGAAGGGCCGCGAGAAGCGCGCGAAGACGAGGCCGGTGGCGAGCGCCAGATTGACGATCGAGCAGAAGGATTCCGTCGTCATCAGCACATTGGCGTAGAACGAGCGCGGCGACAGGATGCCGTAGCCGATCGAGCCGAAAGTCTCGACGCTGAAGAAAAACGCGTCGGTAAAGGAATGGGGCCGCGCGTTCGCGATGCCGCCGGGATCGAGCAGATAAAGCGAGGCGAACAGCGCATTGAAACCGAGAAAAACGCCGGCGAGTCCCAAGAAGAACACGCCCCAAGAGACGGTGAGCACGCCGTGGTAGAAGTCCGTCCAGCGGCCTTTGTCCTGCCCTTTGATCACAGCGAAGCGGCGCCTCTGCCGGGCGCGCATGACGTCGGCGGCGCCGGGGAAGCGTGCGTGTAAATCTCCGTTCGGCGGTTCGCTGACCAAAGCGACTAAGAACGAGGCTGCGGCGCGGGCGAACCGCGCAGAAGACCGTCGACGCTCAAATCTTCGTCGATCAACGGCCAATGGATGCCGTGACCGGCTGCAGCCGGTTCCCAGACGGCTCGCTCCTTAGGCCCGGCATTTGCAAGGCGCGGAAACCACGCCAAAGGCGTCCTGATCTCCCGGCCGTCGTGCAAAACAACGATCAATGTCCGCGAAGTCACCTTTACGTCGGCGACGCGTGGATCAGCGACCACTGCTGAAATACTCATTCCATGCCTCTACAAAGCGTTCGCGTTCTTCCCGCACCTTGCACTCTATCACATTGAGTTCACGGGCGGCAAAACCGATATTTCGGGCGATCTCTACGGGATCGAGCCAGAACTTTGCGGTATTCCCAGCTCTGTCAACGTGAATGTGCGCAGGCTCTTGACCTTCATTGCTGAAGAAATAAAAGCGATAGCCGTTCCAGCGCAGCACCGTTGGCATCAAGCGCCCCGCGCCTTCACATACGCCGCCCAGCGCGCCGCGACCTCGCGGCCGAGCTGATAGAGGTAATCCCAGCTGTAAAGCCCGGTATCGTGGCCGTCGTCAAAGAGAATGCGCACCGCGTAATTGCCGACGGGCTCGAGGCCGCTGATCTTCACTTGTTCCTTGCCGCGCAGGATTTGCTTCTGCCCCGGCCCGTGGCCTTGCACTTCGGCGCTGGGCGATTCCACGCGCAGATATTCGGCCGTCAGCGCGAACCGCGCGCCGTCATCGAAGCTGACGGTGAGCGTCGTCTTGGCCGGATCGAGCCGCAATTCGAGCGGCCAAGGCGCCTCGCTCATCGCCGCTCCATCTCTTCGTCGGAAAGCTTGCGCGCCTCGTCGGGCAGCATGATCGGAATGCCGCTGCGGATGGGATAGGCGAGACCGGCCGCCTTGCTGATCAGCTCCTGGCGGGCGCGGTCGTAGACCAGCCGGCCTTTGGTCACCGGGCAGACCAGGATGTCGAGCAGCTTGGGATCGGGTTCCATGTATCCTCACCCTTCGACAGGCTCAGGGAGCTTTGCACAACAAGGGCTTCCTGCACAAAGAGCTTCTCATCTGCACAATAAGTCATTTTGCCTTTGATTGCTTGCCCTTAAGGGAGGTGTCCATAGCTATTGTGATTCCTTCTAGTGCCCTCAATTCTCGGCAGCGGGAGCTATCAGCTTCCCGTAGATGATCTTTGATGGCCTGTACTAGCTCGCCCCTGTTCAACTTCGGGATAGGAAATTTGAGCTCGGTTAAGTGTTCCTTACTAATCCCCCGCTGGGTATAGCCACTCGCCAGATGATGAAATTGGCGCTGCATCACATCCGAACGGATGATTGCCCAAAGCAATACAGCTTCATCATAGCCATCGCATCGGACTGCAAGGAGGCCCGTTGATGCCAATTGTCCGTCTAACTCTTTCGGAACAATCGCAACTTTTCCAAATGAATCATATGACAGAGGAAAAATAACATCGTTTTCCCGAACTAAAATACGCGCCCTATCGCTAAGTTCCGCCAACGTCCCCTCCTTAATCTCTGAGGGAATTAGCTGGCAACGCTCTGAATCTATTGCGCCTATATCAATATATTTGAAAATTGTTTCGCCTGCAGTTTCTACATCAACCTTTTCTGCTAATTCAAAATCCGAAATGGTTTTTACAACATGAGTACCGGCCTTTCCAATCTCTTCAATCTTTGCCATAGCCCGCCGGAATGACGGCACATGATACGAAACATCAATCCGATCAATGAGTGTGTTCGGATCGATCACAAATAGCACGTCGGATTCACTACCTCCAATTAGCTTCTTGCCTTCCAGAAACAGCTTCCCTGTAGTTTCAAATTTTTGCCATTCGGCGAATACAGCCGGCAGATCGTTTTCATCAATTTCCTTACCGGACTTACTTAGTCCTGTGTAGTGCACATCGCGCGCAAAAACGGGCGGCTGTTCCTGGTCCATGCTCGCACGTTTCTCTAGATATAGAATGGATGTTACGCCACCGGCCCCCGCCTGAATGAAAGCGTATTTTGGCAATCCAATCACAGCCCTTATGATGTAGTGGTCACGCAACCAACTCCGATATGGGGCAAACGAGTGGCTATTCAGCATGGAATTGTCCAAAACGATAGCCATTCGGCCACCCGGACGTAGCAGGTCAAAATAGCGTGCAAGAAATAGAACATTCGACTTTGCGGATTCCGGGGGTCTCGTTACCCCGCCGCTTCCTTCGTGCAGCGCGTATTGGGAAAGAATGCGTTTTTCGTGTTCGTCTTTCGATGTGTATGCTGTTGCGAATGGAGGATTTGTAAGTACGGCGTCAAATTGAAGACCGCGCTTTATGAACTGTTTCAGTTCACTGATTTCATCACGGGAGTAGTGAGACTCACCTTCTTCGATTTGAAAATCTTTGTCGAGCGCGTCAGCACGATAAATTCGGCTTCCGCCGTCACCGTGCAAGAACATGTTAATCCTCGCAATGCGAGCGATGTCAGGGTTACTTTCAATGCCGTAGATGTGTTCAGTTAGAAGCCGTTCCTCCAGAGTTTTGGCATTGGGAGATAGTGCCGGATTGTTTCGAATCTCTCTAAGCATATCTGCCATAACATCGATCAGAAAGCCGCCGCTTCCGCAGCAGCCATCTAGAATAGTTTCGATGTATGTGTTTCCGCCTTTGCGCGAAATGGCGGGCGCGACAATCTTGACCATCAACTCCACGATGGCTCGCGGCGTGAAAAATGCACCCAAGTTTTTGCCGCGAACTGCGGCAGACAGAAAGACCTCAAACATTCTTCCGTTGAGGTCCTCGTCAATTTTCGACAAATCGTAGTCCTGCAATATCTCTACGACTGCCCGAATAGTAGATGGTTTGAGTCGAATCTGCTCACCGGCATCAAAGATAGGTTTCTTTTTGTTTTTTCGAACCCCTTCTGCAAGGTCGTCATTGAGCCGTTGAAACAGAATTGAATTGACGGGATTTGGTGACACTTCGGAATTAGCATCGATCCAATCGGTATGAAAGTAGAGGTCCTTCATCAAGACCTTCTTGCCTTTGTCCATCAGTCGGTGCAGGCGCTCATCTTCGCGAAGTTTCAAGAAAATGAGCTTTGTGAACTCATAAAAGGCCGCAGTAGGAAGTAGAGACTCGCGCTTCCAAATTCGATTGTGACTTTTCTGGAACGCCGCTTTGATGTCTTCTACCGATGGAACTGCCGGTTCCCATGGTGCAGCTCCAGCCTGCTTCTTCTCACTCGCCGCCTTAAGGGCTGGCCTTGAAACAAGGGACATCAACTTTTCGAACTTCTTGCTATCACGTTCGAATTCAACGAACGTCAAGCGAGCCAATTCCGCGTCGCTGTCAAACGATTTGACAATTGTGACGTGAGCGTTGCTTCCCATACAAATCTGGTGAAGCTTCGGTTCGGGCAGGGAGCGACGTATAACGGATGCATAAAGTTGTGCATCTTCGACGCCTTCGACTGCTTCTTCGTCGGGCGCTTTAGCGTCAACAATCAAGGCTGGCTGTTTATGAGCACTGTCTAGATAGCAGATAAAGTCGGGCGCGTAAGACCGGCGTTTGCGACCCTTATCGATTTGAATGGGCGTAATGGTTGTCTTCGACTCGCGATAATCCTCGGTGAATCCAAGGTCATCGAGGAGGCGAAGTACAAAATTCTGCTCCACATCGCTTTCATTTCTTAGGTTGCGAAGCTTGCAGTAGCGATTGGAGAGATTTGTCATTTCGATTTTTCGCCTTGCTGACCGTGGGCTTTTTCTGCCGGGCGTATTGTGCAAAGCCGGCTCAGGGTGAGGACAACCTAATCCCTCATGCTGAGCTTGTCGAAGCATGAGCTTGTCGAAGCATGAGGGGTCAATTCAGCGAAACCGGCCCGGGCGGACCGGCGCCGGCCATCTCCAACAGCGCCACCAGCGTGTCGACGCGCTCGAGCCAGCCCGGCGCTTCGAGCAAGGCCTGCTTCTCCGCCGGCTCGAAGGGGCAGAGCATGGCGAGCGCGTTGACCAGCGTCTCGGGCGGCGCGCTGATCACGCTTTTCCAATCGGCCTTCAGGTCGCGCCGCGAGAGATAGTCGCGCAGCGCCGCCAGCAGCCGGTCGCGCGGGAAATTGTCCTCGCTGGCGGTGATCAGGTCGGCGAGATAAGGCGCGAAATCGGTCTTGACCTGGCGGTAAGGCTCCGTGGTCGCGATTTCCTCGGCGACGTGGAAGCGGCACACGCCGGTCAGCGTGATGAGATAACGGCCGTCCTCGGTCTCGCGATAGGCGGTGATGCGCCCGGCGCAGCCGATGGCGTTGAGCGCCGGCTTCAGGATCTTGTCCTCATGTTCGCGCGGCTGGATCATGCCGATCAGCCGCGGGCCGGCGAGTGCCTGATCCACCAGCGCCAGATAGCGCGGCTCGAAGACGTTGAGCGGTAATTGTCCGCGCGGCAACAGCAGCACGCCGGTCAGCGGAAAGATGCCGAGCATCCGCGGCAGATCGTCGAGGCTATGATAACCGGCGCCCATCGCGGCTCAGGAAAACAGCAGCGAGGAAAGCTTGCGCCGCGCCGCGATCGTGCGCGGATCGGCAGGCCCCATCGCCTCGAACAGGGTGACCAGATGCTTGCGCGCGGCGTCCTCGTTCCATTTGCGCCCGCGCCGCACCAATTCGAGCAGCGCCGCGATGGCGCCGTCGCGGTCGGCTTTGGCGTCGAGCGCCAGCGCCAGATCGTAGCGCGCCTGATGGTCGTCGGGATCGGCCGCCAGCCTGGCCTGCAACGCCGCCGTCTCGCCGGCGCCTGCCGCCTGCTCGCGCAGCGCCAGTTCGGCCTCCACCGCGCGCACCGCTTCGTCGCCGGCGGCCTCGGGATGCACGAGCTTCAGCGTCTGCCTTGCCCGCTCGACATCGCCGCCTTTGAGGTAGCATTTGGCAAGGCCCGCCGCGGCCTTGGGATTGCCGGGGTCGTCCTGCAGCACATGGGCGTAGGCCTGCGCCGCCGTGCCGAGATCGCCGGCGGCGAAAGCCTGGTCGGCCATCGCCAGCAGTTCGCCGGCGTGCTCTGCGCCGCCGTGGCCGGTGTCGCCGAGCAGCGTCTTGATGAACTCCTTGACCTGGCTTTCCGGGATGGCGCCCATGAAGCCGTCCACCGGCTGGCCGTTCTTGAAGGCGTAGACGGTCGGGATCGACTGGATGCGCAGCTGGCGGGCGATCTCCTGGTTCTCGTCGACATTGACCTTGACCAGCTTGACCGCGCCCTTGGCCTCGATCACCGCCTTTTCCAGCGCCGGGCCGAGCTGCTTGCACGGTCCGCACCACGGCGCCCAGAAATCGACGATCACCGGCACCTCGCGCGAGGCCTCCAGCACGTCGGCGGCGAACGTCGCCAAGGTGACCTCTTTGACGAGAGAGTTCGCGCCGCCGCCGGCGGCAGGCTTCTGCCCGAGCGGTCGTCCCGAGGCGCCGTACAGGGTCATGGCCGGGTCTTTCTCATCGACAGCTCGAAGATGGGCGCAGGCGGGCGGAAAGAAAAGGGCAAATCGACCGTGTCCTGACGGATTCCCCTCTTGCAAATCAAGGAATTCCGGCCCGGATCATCTCCTTACGCGCCCCGTGCCCTAAACTGACGCATTATATAAGGTGCCGTCCTGGCAAGACGGAATTCTTGTCCAGCATGGCGACGAAGCGACATTTTCTATCGTCCCGCGCGGTCCGCGCAAGTGCGCGTCCGGGCCGTACCCTGCAAGCCACAGCCGGACAGATTCACAAGATTTCCACAAGCGGTTTGCGAGCTCAGATTGACAGCTCGTGACTGAGTCGTCACACGATCTTCGCATACAGAAAGTTTCGGGCGGGAATTCCAGGCAGGTTCACCAACAGCGGCCCTTTCGGGCCGAAGGGGGAGCTTTTGATGATGCACGTGCGTGGCTTGTCCAATGCGAAATATCTCCTGGCCGCCTCGGCCGCGGCTTTGCTGGCGCCTTGCGCGGCGCAAGCGCAAGAGGTCGAGACCGTTACCGTCACCGCCGAACGGCACAGCGAGAATCTGCAGGACGTTCCCATCTCGGTCGACACGCTGAACGACGAGCAGCTGGACGCGGTCTTCCAATCGGGCGAGGACATCAAGGCGCTGGCCAACAACATCCCGGGGCTTTACGCCGAATCCTCCAACGGGCGCGTGGCCCCGCGCTTCTATATCCGCGGGCTCGGCAACACCGATTTCGACCTGGCCGCCTCCCAGCCGGTCTCGATCATCATGGACGGCGTGGTGATGGAGAACACGGTGCTCAAGAGCGCGCCGATCTACGATCAACAGGACGTCGAAGTCGACCGCGGCCCGCAAGGCACGCTGTTCGGCCGCAACACCACGGCGGGCATCGTCAAGTTCACCAGCAACGGCCCGACCGACACGCTTGAGGCTTATCTCACCGGCTCCTACGGCGAACTCGGCTCGACCCTGGTGCAAGGCGCGGTGGGCGATGGCCTCACCGACACGTTGTCCTTCCGCGTCGCGGGCGAATGGGTGCACCGCGACAACTACATCGACAACGAATACACCGGCGTGAACGACGCGCTCGGCGGCTATGACCAGGAAGCCCTCCGCGCCCAGCTTTTATTCCAGCCGACCGATGATTTCAGCCTGCTGCTCAACGTGCACGGCTGGTCGCTCAACGGCACGGCGGCGGTGTTCCGCGCCAACATCATCGGGCCGGGCAACGACCACCTCAATTCCAACTATATCTGGAACAAGGTGTGGTTCGACGGCGGCTTCGTCACGCCGACCAGTCAGAACAATCCGCAGGCCTACAATACCTACGGCGGCGGCCTGACCGCCAGCTACGATTTCGGTGGCATGAAGCTGACCTCGATCACCGGCTACGAATACACCCACGGCTACAGCCGCGGCGACATCGACGGCGGCGTCGTCACTCCGACCACGAGCTACCCGGGTCTGATCTTCTTCGATTCCGACACCCAGGACGGCCTCGACTACCTGCACCAGTACACCGAGGAACTGCATCTGGCGTCCGACGCGACGGCGCCGTGGTTCTGGCAGGTGGGCGCGCTCTATTTCTACACGGATTATCAGGACACGACCTATCCCTTCTACATTCCGCCGACCCATGTGCGCCAGTCCAACGTCTCCGAGGCGCTGTTCGGCCAGACCAGCTACGCCTTCAGCGACGCCTTCAAGCTGACCGGCGGCATGCGCTGGACCGAGGACGTCAAAGGCATGACCGCCAGCGGCCCGCTCGACACCATCACCACGCCTGTAAAGGTCGGCGGCAGCAATATCAGCTGGGACGTCAGCGCCGCTTATGCGGCCAGCGACACCGTCAATCTCTACGCCCGCATCGCCTCGGGCTTCCGCGGGCCGTCGATCCAGGGACGCAACATCGCCTTCAACACGCCGCCGGGCAACTACTCGACCGCGCGGTCCGAGACCGTGATGTCCTACGAAGCCGGCATCAAGATGGAATTGGCGGACCATGCCATCCGCCTCAACATGGACGGTTACACCTACTACATCCACCATCCGCAGTTCTCGGCGGTCGGCGGTGCGGCGGTGGGCAATTCGGTCATTCTGCTCAATGCCCATGGCGGGCTGGCCTACGGCATGGAAGCCGACGCGGAATGGGCGGCGACCGATCATCTGCTGTTCACCCTTGGGGCGAGCTGGACGCACACCGAGATCAGGGATCCCAATCTGGTGGTAGACGTATGCGCCCAGTGCAGTGTGGCCGCATTGGGTTCCGTGAACGTCAACGGCAATCCCTTCCCGCAGGCGCCCGACTATCAAGTCTCGTTCACGGCGCGCTACGGCATTCCACTCAGCAACGGCGGGGAGTTGTTCGCCTATACCAATTGGTGGATCCAGGGTTACACCGATTTCTTCCTCTACAAGGCGGCGGAGTTCCACACCAACGGCAATTACGAGGGCGATCTGCGCCTCGGCTACGATTTCCCCGACAAGATGTACGAGCTCGCGGTCTATGCCGAGAACGTCACCAACAAACCCAACCTGCAGGGCGGCATCGACTTCGACGACAACACCGGCTTCGTCTCCGATCCGCGCATCATCGGCGTCGAGTTGACGGTGCGCACGCCGTAGAGCGACCGTAACCCTAGAAGCCCCCCGCGATCCGGAAGGGTCGCGGGGTCTTGGCAGCAGCGCCTAAGGAACCATCGCCGTCGCGGCGTCGACCGGCATGACGAAGGCGATGACCGCACCGACGATGAGCGCGACAAGGCAGGCGATAAGGAATCTGTTCTTCATGGCCGTCGTCCCTAACCTTGGGTAAAGGGATAACGTCCGAAGATGGCGGTTTGTTCCCGCCCGCGCGGCAAAACTTAGGCGCCAGGCAGGCCGATTTCGGGCAGCGTCCTGATCAGGGGCTCGTGGCCGCACGCGCGCAGGAAGCGCAACAGGTCCCAGGGCGCGATGGCCGTCGTGCGGTCGTTGCGCAAGGGATGGAAGTTGAGCGGTGACAGTTGCAGCATGCCTTCGTCCAGCACCACGCGCACTTTCGTCTCGCCGTCGTTGATGAGCGCGAACGGTGTCACCGAGCCGGGCTCGACGCCGAGCGTGGCAAGCAGCACGTCCGGCGATCCGAAAGAGAAGCGCGGCGCGCCGAGCGCCTTGGCCAGCGCATTGAGATCGACGTGCAATTCGGCGCGCAGCACCACCAGCCACAGCCCGTCTTTGCGGTCTTTCAGGAACAGGTTCTTGGTGTGGCCGCCGGGAATCTCGCCGTGGACGCGGTCGGCTTCCTCGACCGTGAAGACCGGCACGTGCTCGAACGTCTTCCAGGCAATGCCAAGCGCGGCCAGCCGCTCATAGAGCGCCGCTTCGCGTGCGTCGGGCGTCGTCCTCACGGCTCGAGCCGCTTGATCCACTCGGGCAGCGCGAAGCACGCCGCGTGCACCGCCGGATTGTAATAGTCGGTCTTGATCCGGCTCTTCTTGTACGCCGCTGCCGCGCGCTTAAGGCCTGCCGGCGTGCCCAAGCGTGCGCCCTTGCCCGCCCAGGACAGCGCCATATGGCCGCCGACATAGGTCGGTACGACGGTGAGGTAGAGGCCCGATTGCGGGAAGAAAGCGCGCAGCTCCTTCAGCGCCTCGGTGATCTCCCAAGGCTGATAGAACGGCACACCAGTCTGGAAGGTGGCGAAGCCGCCGGGCTTCAGCGCGCGCTTGATGCGGTCGTAGAAGGTCTCGCCGAACAACGCCTTGCCGGGACCGATGGGATCGGGACGGTCGCCGACGATCAGATCGAAGCGCGCCTTCGAGTCCGGCCGACCGAGATATTCGAAGGCGTCGGCGATCTCGATCTTCAGCCGCTTGTCCTTGAAGGCCTTGGCGTTGATCTCGCCGAAATACTCCCGGCAGAGCTCCACCACGCGCCCGTCGATGTCGACCAGCACGACCTCTTTCACGGCCTTGTGCTTGAGCGCCTCGTCGGCGATCGACAGATCGCCGCCGCCCACGATCATCACCCGCTCCGCCTTGCCGTGCTCGAACAGCGGCAAATGTGTCAACATTTCGGCATAGGCCGCTTCGTCGCGCGTGGTGATCTGCACCACGTCATCGAGGATCATCACCCGCCCGTTGGCCACCGTGTCGAAGATCTTGATCCTCTGATAGCGGCTTTTCTCCTCGACCAGCGGCGCGCCGCTGAGCTCCATCGTCTGGGCGTAGCCTTTGTGAAGGCGCTCGCGGAAACGGCTCGAAGGCATCTCAGCTCTCCTCGGCAGGCGAAAACGGAGCGGCGCTTTTACGGCCGAGGACGATGGCTGGCAAGCGCGCCGTCCGGCGTCGAACTCGCCCTCGCCGGGCTCCGGTTTGTGACAGGAGGCGACGCAGCAAAGACACGCCGGCGGAAAATTTTTTTACGCTTGCATGACAAAATTCTTGCGTCGCGGGGCAGCAGTCCTATATTTCGCCCGTCCCCGCTGGGGACAAAGCGGCTCCGCGGCCTTCCGTCGGGCCGCTTTCTTCTTGAGGCGTACCCGCTCGCGAGGGCGGGTACACAGGTGTCAACGCTCTGAGAGGGTAGGTGCCAGAATGGCTCGACTCGAACTCGTAGCGGCGATCAAAGAAGCAAAAGCGCCTCGCGCTCGCGCTTCGGCGAGGACCGTTCCGGTTCCTATTCCCCCTGGGGATGAGGACCGCAAGGACCACTTCATCACACGTAACGGACTGACCTATGCGGGAAGTCACCTGATAATCGATCTATGGGACGCCGAAGGTCTCGACGATCGCGACAGGATCGAACAAGCGCTGCTCGATGCGGTGAAGGCGGCGGGCGCAACCCTGCTGCACATTCATCTGCATACGTTCTCCGACGGCGGCGGCATTTCCGGTGTCGCCGTGCTGGCGGAGAGCCACATCAGCGTCCACACTTGGCCGGAAAGAAGCTATGCGGCTTTCGACGTGTTCATGTGCGGCGAAGCCGAGCCGAGAAAGGCTCTTTCGGTGTTCAAGGCGGCGTTCAATCCGGGCCGGCTCGTCATCGGCGAACATAAGCGCGGCGTGCTGTAATCAGCCTCAATGCGCGAATTAGACAAGGGCGGACGCGGCAAATCGCCGTTTCCGCCCTTATTATTTTGCTTTTCCGGCGCCCAATGACGCCGCGTTAACCGCGTTCCCATCCCGGATCGGCGATAATGGAGCCGGGAGGGCGTGTGGTGCGCTACGATGCCTGCGTGATCGGTGCCGGCGCGGAAGGTTTGGCTGCGGCGGCCGTGGCTGCCGCCCAAGGCTTGAAAGTCATCATCGCCGAGCGCGAGACGCGCGCCGGCGGGCGCACGGCGCTGCGCGAGTTCCACCCCGGCTTTCGCGCGCCGCCCTACGCCGACGAGTTGCCCGCGATTCCGCCCGGGATTTTCCGCGCCCTCGATCTCGGCTCGCGCGGCGCTTGCCTCATGCCGGCCTCGGCGTCGCTGGCGGTGTGGCCAAATCGGCACAGCCTGATCCTGCCTTGGACCGAAACGGCTTCGCCCTTCGCGGCGCTCCGTGAGTCCGTCGTGACGCGGGCGCTCGCCGAGGCCGAAGCCGTGCCGGCGCGCTGGTTCCGGCCGCTGGCGCCGGTCTGGCCGGGCGAAGAGCTGGCCTCGCTTTCGCTGCTTGACGCGCTCGCGGAGATGCCCGAGCGCGACCACCGCTTGGCGGACGTGCTTGCCGGCGCGCTGTGCGATCCGGCGGCGCCGGGAAGCGCCCTCAATCTTCTCAAGGGCGCGCCGGGCGGCGTGGCGCGCGGCCTCGGCGAGGCGCTGCGCCAAGCGGCCGAAGCCGTCGGCGCGGAGATTTCGCTCAGCCTCGAAGTCGCCGACGTCAAGCACAAGGGCGCGCGGGTGACAGGCGTCGGCTTGGCCGACGGCAGTGAGATCGAAGCGCGCGCCGTGCTGTCGACCCTCGATTTCAAGCGGACGTTCCTGTCGTTGTTCGCCTGGAACGCCTTGCCGCGCGCCGTGGTGGAGCGCGTCGGCGCCTGGCGGCCGCAGCCCGGCGTGGCGCGGCTGTTGCTCGCGCTTGAGGCGCCGCCGCAATGGCCGGCGGAGATCGATCCCATCGCCTTGCGAGGGCCGATCCATGTGGCGCCGGGCGGCTTCGAAGACGCCTATCGAGCCTGGCGGCGTGGGGCTGTGCCGGAGCGTCCGCCGGCGATCTTGCGTCTGCTTTCGGCAATCGATCCCACGCTGGCGCCCGACGGCGCGGCGGTCATGAGCGTCACGCTTGGCGCCATCCCGCACACGCCCTTCGACGGCAACTGGACGCACGACAAGCGCGAGCGCTTGCGCCAGACGGCGATGGCGGCCGCGCAGTCCGTCTTTGTCGGCCTTGCGGCGCGCGTGAAAGGCTTCTTGCTGCTCGTTCCGCCCGACATCGAAGCGGCGTTGGGCGCCACCGGCGGTGATCTTTCGGGCGGCGAGCTGGCGCCCGATCAGATGCTGGGCCTGCGCCCGGGCCCGCGCACGCCATTCCAGGGACTTTATCTCGCGGGACCTTCTTCGGCGACGGGCCCGATCGCCACCTGCGCCTCGGGCGTTGCCGCGGCGCGCGCGCTGATCGCCGATTTCAAGGCGGGCAGGCTCAAGTGAGCGAGGTTCGCGACGCCATCGTCATCGGCGCGGGGCCTGAAGGCCTGATCGCGGCGACTTATCTTGCCGCGGCGGGCGTCAAGACCCTCGTGCTGGGAGCCGGCGCGGCTACGCCGCCGCTTGGCGATCCGACGTTGCCGACAGGCGCATCCGTGCTTGAGGCGCTCGATCCGCGCGTCATCAAGGAGCTCAAACTGACGCGGCTGGGCCTCAAATTCGCCGCGCGCGATCTGACGCTGACGGGGCTCGGCACCAAACCTTTGCCGCTGGGACGCGACGTTCGCGCCGCGGCGCGGGCGCTGGCCGCCGTCTCCGCGCAGGATGGCCGGCATTACGCCGCGTTCCGCCGCGGGCTTTACGCGCTGGCGCGTGCCCTGCGCGCGATCTGGTGGGACGAGGGCACGCTGGCCGAGAAGTCGCAGATCGAAGCGCTGCGCCGCCTGGCGGCCACCAGTGCCGAAGCCTTCCTCGACGCGGCTTTCGAATCCGAACCGGCGAAAGCGGCGCTCGCCTTCGATGCGCTGTCGTCCGGCGCCTCGCCCGCCAATGCCGGCACGGCACTGATCTTCGCTTGGCGCGCGGCGCAGGAGATGTGCGGCTTGCAAGGCGCCGTCGCGGTGCCGAAAGGCGGCTTTGCCGCGCTGCTGCGCATTTTGAGCGAAGCGGCGGCGGGCGCCGAGATCAAGGCGGAGGCCGTCGTCTCTCGGCTGCTGCTGGCGGACGGCGCGGTGTGGGGCGTCAAGCTCGCGACGGGAGAAGAGATCGCCGCGCGCGCGGTGCTCTCCACGTTGTCGCGGCGCCGGACCTTGCTGACATTGGCGCCGGCAGGCGCGACCGGTCTTGCCGCCTCGCTCGATCTCACCCGTCACGCGCCCGCCGTAGGCGAGGGCAGGCTGGTGTATGCGCTCGACGGATTGCCCGGTTTCGCAGCGGCCGCGCCGACGGCGCGTTTCGTCATGGTCGAGCGGCTGGAGGCTTGCATCGCCGCTCACGCCGCCGCGCGCGCAGGCCGCTTGCCCGACGAATTGGCGCTCGAATTCGTCGTGCCGACGGCGTTCGATTCCACGCTCGCGCCGCAAGGCCGGCATATCCTTTCGGCGCGGATAAGGCCGCTGCCGGTCGCTCCGCAACAAGGCTGGCAAGCCTTGGCGGGCGCGCTCATGGAAAAAACGCTCGCCCTGTTCGAGCGCGCCGCTCCCGGCTTTGGCCGCAACGTGGTGACGCACGCTTTCGTGCCGCCGCGCGCCGACGGCGATGCGCCGGACCTGCGCCGCGCCTTGGTAAGCTGGCGCGAGCGCATCACGACGCCCATCGCAGGCTTATACCTGTGCGGCGAGGCGGCCGAGCCGATCCCGGCCTTGTCGGGCCGCGCCGCGCGCCTCGCAGCCGGGATAGCGCTGGCGCAGCTGAAAGGAGCCTCGGCATGAGCGAGCTGTTGCACGCCACGCCGTTCCATGCGCGCCTGGCCGAGTTGAACCGGCTCAACCGCTGGGAAAACCGCGGCGGTTTCACGCTGGCGACGACGCTTACCGAGCCGCGGGCGGAAGCGCTGGCGGCGCGTTTCGGCGCGGCGATGGCCGATCTGTCCTGGCAGTGGCGCGTGCTGATCTCCAGGGGCGGCGCGTTCGTCTCTCGGCTTATGACGCGCAACGTCGAAGCACTCGCGCCAGGCCAGGCGTTCCAAGCGCTGTGGCTCGCCGACGGCGGCGGCGTGCGCGGCATCGCCACGCTGGCGCGCTTGGGCAAGGACAGTTTCCTGTTGCTGTCCGAGAGCGAAGACGCCGCGTGGCTCACCGCCTCTGCCGAATTGTTCGACGCCGGCATCAAGCCGCTCGACCAAGGCGTGCTCGCGCTCATCGGCCCTTATGCGGGCAAGCTGCTTGCCGCGGCCGGCCTTGATCCCGCTCTGCCGCCGCTGACCTTGCGCCGGATGTTCTGGCGCGGTCTGGACGTGATGCTGTCTCGCCTCGGTCAAGGCTATGAAGTGTGGTGCAACGGCGACGATGCGCTGATCGTGTGGGATCGCCTCGTCATGGCCGGTAAGTCCACGGCGCTTCTGCCAGTGGGCGTCGCGGCGATGGATTTGCTCGCGCTCGAAAGCGGTATCGTGCGCGCTGGGCGCGATTTCGCGCCGGCGCGCGAGGGCTTGGCGCGCGGACCTTCACCGCCGTCGCTGGGTTTGAGCGGTCTCGTCGATTCAACGCACGACTTCAACGGTCGTGCCGGCTTTTTCGCCGCAGGGCCGGCCAAGACCCTTACCGGCGTCATGTTTGAGGATGAGACCGTCGTGCCGCGAACCATTCTCACTTCCCAAGGCCGCGCCGTCGGCCGCACGCTGAGTACGCTTTATTCCCCCGCGCTTGGCCGAGCCGTGGCGCTGGCCGTACTCGAGCCCGAAGCCGCCGCGCCGGGAACGGCCCTCATGGCCGGCACGGCCGCCTGCCGCATCGCCGCCTTGCCATTCCTGCCGCTTCCCGCTCCTATCGCTGTGGGCGACGGGAAATCCCCATCTTGACGTTCAACGGCAAACGGCGCGGTCTTGGAATTCGGAATGACCTTCGATCCGGATGCCGAACTTGTCGCCCGCATCGCTCGCGGAGATCGCGCCGCCGCGAGCGCCTTGATGGCGCGCCATCTGCCGAAAATGCTGGCGCTGGCGCGGCGCATGCTGTCCGACCGCACCGAGGCCGAGGATGTGGCGCAAGAGGCCTTTCTCAAGGTCTGGACCCATGCCGCGCGCTGGAAGCCGGGCAAGGCCAAGTTCGAGACCTGGCTTTACCGCGTGACCTTGAACCAGTGCTACGACCGGCTGCGCCGGAAGCCGACGCTCGATCTGGAGGCCGCCGCACACCTCGCCGATCCCGAGCCTGGGCCGCAAAAGGCCTTGGAGGACACGGTCTTGGCGGCGGAGGTGGAACGCGCCTTGGCGTCCTTGCCGGAGCGCCAGCGCGCCGCCGTCGTCCTGTGCCATTACCGCGGTTGTGGCAATATCGAAGCGGCGGAGATTCTGGGGATCAGCGTTGAAGCCTTGGAGTCCTTGTTGTCGCGGGGCCGGCGGACGTTAAGAACGAAGCTCGCGCACCTGAAGGACTTGTAGGAGAATTGGCCTATGCAGACGCAAGAAGAGCAGAATGCAGCTGACGCCGCCTTTGCGGCGCGGGCGCTCGACTTGCTTGCGGACGAGCCCGTTCCCGCCGCGCTTGAGGCGCGCATCCTCGGCGATTTCGACCGTCTTGCCGCCGCGCCTTCGCTTGCGGCCAGGCTCGCGCAGGCAATCCGGCGCGCGAGCGAAACGATCTGGCCGGGCGCGCCGCTGTGGCAGCCCGCTTGCGTGCTTGCCTTGTCGCTGATCCTTGGCCTTGCGGCGGGCATGTTGGTTCCGTCCTCGGCGCTGGTGCACGACAACAGCGACGTAATGCAGACCGCCTCGCTCGACGCCCCGCCGCAGCTCGATCTTTCGGGCGGAGAGTTGTGATGAGCAGCGACGCGGCGCCCGCGGCCAAGCGCTCGAACGTGGCGCTGGTCGTCTCGCTTTGCCTCAACCTGATCCTGATCGGCGTGATCGCGATGGGGCTGTGGCGCGCGCACCTGATGATGATGCCGCCCGGCGCAGAAAGGCCGGGCATGCTGGCGCCGCAGATATTGATGCGCCTGGCGCCCGCCGAGGCCGACAAGATCCGCGCCATCATGGAAGCCCATCGCGACCGTCTCATCCAACTTCACCAAACAGCCATGGAAGCGCGGCGCGCGGCGCATAACGTCTTTCAGTCGTCCGATTACAACCGGCAGGCCTTCGACAACGCGCTGGAACGGGTGCATCAGGCCGATGCGGCCCTGGAGACGGAGCGGCTGAAGATGCTGTCCGAAATCATCGCCACGCTGACGCCCGAGGAACGCCGCACCGTCGCCCAATGGTCGCAGGAACGCGCCATGGCGAGGCATCACCACATGGGACCGGGCGGGTTCTAGGCTTTGAATGTTCTGATTGAATCGCCCCCTCACCCTTCGACAGTCGCTAGCGACAGCGTGGCGACCAGGGTGAGGGTTTAGCCAAACCCTCATGCTGAGCTTGTCGAAGCATGAGGGGAACGCGGTTCTCATCTAGAGTCGTTTTGTCTTGGATTGAATCACGTCTGTCATTCCCGGCGAGGCTCGCGTCAGCGAGCCGAGGGAAGGGAAACCAGAAATCCACGCAGACGAATGGATTCCCTTCCCCTCGCTTCGCTCGGCCGGGAATGACAACGCGTATTCCCAGTCCAAATCGGCTCTAAACTTCCGACGCCCTAGGCCTTCGGTAGCCGCAGCTCCGCCAAGGTGCCTTCGCCATGGGTGCTGTCGAGTCGCACCGCCCCGCCCATGCGCCGCGCCAGCGACACGGCGATGGCCAGACCGAGCCCCGTTCCGGTGCTCACGCCGGCGCGCTCGAAGCGCTTGAAGGCGCCGCCCGCGCTGCCCGTTTCGCCGGGCTGAAAGCCGTTGCCGTTGTCGATCACGGCGATGGAAACGGCGCCTTCCTCTTCGCTGAGGATCACGCGCACGCGTCCGCCTTCCTGGGTGTAGAGCAGCGCGTTGGCGAGCAGATTGGTGACGATGCGCCTGGTCGCCAGCGCATCGGCGCGCACGGACGAGGGCGCGGCCGGCGACATTTCGAGCGCGATGCGCCGCGAGAAGGCGCGGCCGGCCTGTTCGCCGACGCAAGCGCCGACCAGCTCGGCCGCATCGAACACCGAAGGCCGCAGCGGATAGCGCCCCGCTTCGAGGTTGGCGAATTCCAGGATGTCGCCGATCTTGTCGTGCAGGCCGCGCCCGGCCATGCCGATGTCGCGGGCGTATTCGACGTATTTGGGATGGCCGGCGGGACCATAAAAGCCGCGCTCGATCACTTCGGCAAAGCCGATGATGGCGTTGAGCGGGGTGCGCAATTCGTGACTCATATGGGCGATGAACTCGCCTTTCGAGCGCTGCGCCTCGGCGGCGGCGCGTTCGGCATTGGCCAGGCGGATCAGCAATTGCGCTTCGCCCGGTTTGGCCGCGCGCAGCGCGCGTACCGCTTCAGAGGCTTTGGCGCGCCGCTCGAACTCGCGCACGAAGACGGCGGCAAGGCCGGCACCGACCAGGGCCGGGCCGAGGATCACGAAGAGATAAAGCGGCAGCGAGCCGTACCACGCCGCCAGCGCGCCGGCGTCGTCGATCGCCACGCGCGCCTCGATCGGCCAGCCGTCGGCGCGCGCGCTCACCGTCCGGCCGGCAAAGCCGTACCCGGCGAGACGGCTGCCGCGCGTGCCGACCAGGCTTGCGCCGTCGAGCAGCGCCTCCGGCGCCAACGCGGCGCCGTCGAAGGCGACGGCGATCAGCTTGCCCTGGTCGGCAAAGGCCAGCAGCGTGCGCTCGCCCATGCCCAGAACCACCGGTCCGGAGCGCGCCAGTTTCACCGCGCTCGCCGTGTCGAAGCTCTCGCCCGCTTGCGACAACACAAGCCCGGACGCGTCGGCGACTGCGATGGCGCGAAGGCCGGGCTGCGCGCCGAGCACCGCGGCTGGAAGGCGTCCGTCCGCAAAAGCTTCGCCGAGCTGCTTGAAACGCGACAGCGAAGCCGCGGCGACCGCGGCAATCTCGCCGGCGCGCTTGCTTTCGAAGTAAGCGGCTTGACGCGTGGCCTCCAGCTGGTCGTGGCGCATCTGCAGCGCGCCCGCCGCCGCGAAGCTGCCGGCGATGCCGAGCACGCACAGCAACACCGTGGCGCGGATGTTGCGCGTGGGCAAAGCGGCGAGCCGCGCCAGCGCGTGTTGAAAGGGCGACAATGCCGCCGTCCGCTCGCCCGCCATGAAACCCCCGCTTGCCGCGGATCAGTGATTCGTGCCGAGTCGATTATGCGAATCGGCGCGACTCTGTCACGCGCCTTGCGCGGATTTGCCCAACATCTTCCCGGTGACCTCGAACAGGTTCGCGGACAATCCCGGCGTTTGCGCGATGGTCTCGAGCTCGGCGCGCATCAGCGTCTGGCGGGCCTCGTCGAAGCGCCGCCAGCTCTCGAACGCGCCGGCCATGCGCGCGGCCACTTGCGCGTTGATCTTGTCGAGCGCGCGGACGGCTTCGCTTAGCAGCCGATAGCCTTCGCCGTCCGCCGCATGGAAGCGCAGCTGGTTGCCCGAGAAGGCGCCGATCAGCGCGCGCACGCGGTTGGGATTGCGCAGGTCGAAAGCGGGATCGTCCATCAGTTGGCGCACGCGCGCGGCGGTGTCGGGGCGCGGCGAGCCAGCTTGCAAACCCATCCATTTGTCGAGCACCAAGGGATTGTTCTCGAAGCGGTCGTGGAAATGCGCGAAGGCGGCGTCGGCGCGCGGCGAAGTCATGCGCGTGAGCGCGGCCAGCCCCGCGATCATGTCGGTCATGTTGCCGGCGGCGCGGTAATGGGCTTCGGCGAGCTTCGCCGCCTCTTCGTCGTCCGCCGCGGTGAGATAGCGCAAGCACGCATTGCGCAAAGCGCGCCGGCCGGCCGAAGCGGCATCTGGCGAAAATACGCCCGCGCTCGCGAGCCTTTCGTACAGCGCGGCGAAGCCCTTGCCATGCGCCGAGGCGATGGCGCGGATCAACGTCCCGCGTGCCGTGTGGATCGCGTCGGGATCGATCACCGCCATGGCCATCGCCATCTCGCTTTCGAGCGGCGGCGACAGCATGTTGGCGGCAAAGGCGTGATCGTCGCCGGCGCGTTCCAGCACGCGTCCGACGGCCTCGACGTAAAGCGGATCGAGCGCCGCACCAGCCATCATCGCCAGCATCGCGGTGCGGGCGGCGGCCTGACCCGCTTCCCAGCGGTTGAAGGGATCGGGATCGTTTGCCATCAAGAGCGCGCGCTCGCGCGCCGACTGCGGCACGTTGTAGATCGCCGGCGCCGAAAAGTGCCGTCCGACGGACAACAGCGGCTCTTCCGCGACGCCGACGAAAACGAAGCGATGTGTTGCGTCTGTAAGCTCCAGCACGCGCTCGTCGGGCCCAGGCGCGTTTTCGCCTTCCAGCGTGAGCGGCAAGGCGCGGCCGGAGCGGCCGACCAGCCCCAGCCGCACCGGAATGTGCATCGGCTTTTTCTCCGGCTGGCCGGGCGTGGGTTTGAGGCTCTGCGTCAGCGTCAGCGCGTAGGTCCTGGCCGCCGCGTCGTAAGCGCCTTCGGCCGCAATCTCCGGCGTGCCGGCTTGCGCGTACCACAGGCGGAATTGCGCGAGATCGCGTCCGCAAGCGTCCTCGAAACACTTCACCCAATCCTCGATAGTCACGGCCTCGCCGTCATGGCGCGCGAAATAGAGATCGGTGCCCTTGCGATAACCCTCATCGCCCACCAGCGTCTTCAGCATGCCGATGACCTCTGCGCCTTTTTCGTAAACGGTCGCGGTGTAGAAATTGTCAATGGCGATGTAACTTTCGGGCCGCACCGGATGGGCGAGCGGGCCGGCATCCTCCTGGAACTGGCGCAGGCGCAGCGCGCGCACGTCCTCGATGCGCTGGACCGGCGCCGAGCGCTGCGCCGCCGAAAAGCTCTGGTCGCGGAAGACGGTGAGGCCTTCCTTCAGCGACAGCTGGAACCAATCGCGGCAGGTGACGCGGTTGCCGGTCCAATTGTGGAAATACTCGTGAGCGACGACGCCTTCGATGCGCGCATAATCGTCGTCGGTCGCGGTTTCCGGCGAGGCGAGCAGCGCCTTGTCGTTGAAGATGTTGAGGCCCTTGTTCTCCATCGCGCCCATGTTGAAGGCCGAAACGGCCACGATCATGAAGATGTCGAGGTCGTATTCGCGGCCATAGGCTTCTTCGTCCCATTTCATCGCGCGCTTGAGCGAATCCATGGCGTACGCGGCGCGCGGCTCGTTGCCGTGCTCGACGAAGATCCTGAGCGCCACCGTGCGCCCCGACATGGTGACAAAGCTGTCTTCCAGGGCGCCCAAATCGCCCGCTACCAGCGCGAAGAGATAGCAAGGCTTCTTGAAGGGATCGTTCCACACCGCGAAATGGCGCCCGCCGGTCAAATCGCCCTGCGCGATCGGATTGCCGTTCGACAGCAGGATCGGAAAGCTCTTCTTCTCCGCCTCGATGCGCGTGGTGTAGACCGCGAGAACGTCGGGCCGGTCGAGGAAATAGGTGATGCGGCGGAAGCCTTCCGCCTCGCATTGGGTGCAGAAGATGCCTTTCGCCAGATAAAGCCCTTCCAGCGCGGTATTGGCGGCCGGCGCGATCTCGGTGATGACTTCCAACGCGAAACGTTCGGGCGGCGAGGCGATAGTCAGCGATTCCTCACCGACGCTGTATTCCTCCGTCCTGAGCGCGCGTCCGTCGATGGCGATCGACACCAGCTTCAGCTCTTCGCCGTCGAGCTTGAGCGGAGCGGCGTCGCCGGCGCGCGAAAATGTCGTCGTCGCGGTGACGCGCGTCGATTGCGGGTCGAGGGCGAAAACAAGATGGATGTCGGAAATGCGGTAATCGGGCGCGCGGTAATCCTTGAGGCGGACGGCGCGCGGTTCGAGGGTCGGCATGCGGGTTCCGTGCTTGGGGGCGCTTTGGTATAGCCGAAATCGGCCGTCGCACGGCTATTTTTTGCGCGGCTCCTCGGCGCGCAGCTTCACCGCGCGGATCGCGGTCGCGGGATGGTTGCCCAGCCAGCTCGGCGTGCAGCCGCCTTTCTTGCAATGGCTGGCATCGAGCCGCTCGAGCAGATCGGCCATACGGGCGGGATGGCCGCCCATGCGCAAGAGCAGCCGCGCCGCGTCGTCGTCGGCCTGTTGCTCGAAGCCGCGCGAATAGGCCGATTGCAGCAGAATGCCGGGCAGCAAGACGGAGAGCTGGCTCACTTGCGACAGATCGCCGGTGACCACGGCGATGGCGGCCGGCACCAGCGCGGCGTCGTAAAGCCGCTGCAAGCCGTGGGCGTGATCGACATGAGCCATCTCGTGCGCGAACACGCCTTCGATCTCGTCGTCGTTCTCCACCGCTTGCCAGAGCTGATCGGTCATCACCACGCGCCCGTCGGGCAGCGCGAAAGCGTTGGCGCCGACCAGCGGGCCGCCGTGACGGAAAAGCAGGCGATAGCCGTCCTTGCCGCGCGGCGCGTAGGACGCCACGCGCGTGAACAAGGCTTGCGCCTTGGCGCGGTCCTGCGCCTTGAGCGCGCTGGGCGTGAGATAGTCCCGATCCATGAGCTCAAGCGTCTGGTCCGAGAGCAGCTGCGTCATCGCGGACGGCGTGTTCAGCGCCAGGCCGAGCGCGATGGCGGGAATGCCGTAAGCGACGAAGCCGTAGCCCGCCAGGCCCGCCAGCACGATCGCGGCCGCGACGCTGCGCCAGGAGCGCTCCAGCCGGTCCACCCAGCCCTCGATCCCGCGCAGGCGCGCCGCGCGCAACAGCGCGTCGGTACCATCATTGTCGTAGGTCTCGAACAACGCTCCGCCGGGCAGTTCAAAGCGCCGCGCGATGCTACCGAGCCGCGCCGACACGCGCACCCGGCGCATCGGCGCCTCGGCGAGCGCGGCCCCGTCGCTCGTTTGCACAACAAGCGTCTTGGGATCGGACAAAAAGGCGCGCGCGGCCACGAAGCGCGCCGAACGGGGGAAGAAATAACGGCCTTCGAGCATGGTCTAAAGTCCGAAATCGAAGGCGAAGAGGCTGCCGATTTCCTCGCCCACCGCGCTTTGCGACAGGGTTTCGCCGGTATAATCGTCGAGCGTGCCTTCCATCAGCAGCGACAGCTTCTTCATGCGGTAGCGCATCAGCCTGACCCGCGCCCAGGGATAGAACAGGCCGAGCGTCGCCAGCGTCAACAACGCGTTGGTGACGGTGATCCAGGCCACCACCAGCGCCGACATGCGCGAGGTGAGCTTGTGCCGACCGTCGAACGTGGTGCGGTTGAGCACCAGATTGATCACCAGCGTCTCGATCGCCGGTCCCAGCATGAGGAAGGCGAAATAGAGGGCGCCGATGGCTGAAAAGAAAAACACGCCGTTCACGGTGCTGTTGGAGGTGATTTGTTTTGGCAGATGAGCCGTTCCATAGCCCACACCGATAAGGATCAACGCGACGACGGCGACGAAAAGGAGCGTCGCCAACCCGTAGATCAGATAAATGCGCCAGGGCTTGAAATCGGTCTTGAAGAAGCGTCCGCCATAGCTGTGGTGGTTGACCCAGAAGTAATCCCGCGCACGGCGCGCCATCGGCGCCAAGGCGAACAGGGTCGAGGCGGCCGCCAGCGGCCAGACGACGTAAGCGATCAGCGCCTCGAAATAGCGGCCCGTGAAATTGAAGCGCAGATTGCGATAGCTGGTGTAGCGCGCACCGAAACGGAGGCTCGAATTGACCAGCCACGGCATCGCGAAGCCGGCCACCAGGAGCCAGGGCAGGGCATACAGCGGATTGATCAGGTTGCAGCCCTCGTAACCGAGCAGCAGGCCGAGCGCGATCAGGCGGCCGAACAGGATGCGCAGAGGCGGCGCGTGATAGTCGAAGGCGTGGCCGTCGACGAAGACGCTGCCGTAAAGATAGCGTTGGGTACGCACCTTGGCCCAAGCACTGAACACGCCCAGCGTGGCGATCGTCAACGCCAGATTGACGATCCAGATACGGAAATATTCCCGGCCCGAACCGCGGAACTCGAAATCGTAGCGCAGCGGCGCCGCGGTTTGTGCTTCCGCGCTCGACATATGTCGCTGACCCCAACCCTCTTGGGCCATTTTGCACGAGAACGGGCCGGCGCGCCACTTGCGCGGGGAAAAAAGACGTCGCGGAATTCAGCCGTTGCGGTCGATTTGCGTGAGCATGTCCTGCGCCTGGTGCGCCAGTTCGGCGAGCGCGGAGGGCATTTCTTCGCCGGATTTGCGCGCCCAATCGACCAAGGCCTTGGCGAAAGAGGTCAGCCGCGGCGCCAAGGCGATCAGCCGCGCCTGCCGTTCGATGCGCAGCGGGTCGAGATCGTATTCGGCGCCCGGCACGCGCCAGCCGCCCCATTCGGCGTCGCCGGTAACCACGACGGGATAAGTGCCCGGCACCGGATGGCGCGAGCAATCCTCGGTCGGCTGCCATTTGTTGCGCGCGCGCATCACGCGCCAGTTTTCGGCTGAGGGCGTGGCGCGGTCGTTCAGCGGTTCTTCGGCCTGCAGCTCCTCGGCGGTGAACTCGCGCCCCAACCCGCAGTCGTAATGCACCCGGATCGGCTCATCGAGGCCTTTGGCCCAATGCGGCACGACATGCTCGACGAGCGCCCAAGTGCCCACCGGCTTCACGTAAACGCGCTGGTTCTTGTGGAATTGCGCCTTGGCCATGCCGCTTTTCCGTTTGGAACGGGATGAATCTAAGGCGGCGCCGTTAAGCCAAAGTTAAGCCTTGGCGTCAGGCTTCGTAGGCGGGCGTTTCCTGGCGGAATCGGCCGCGCGTCATCAGCGCCACGGCAAGGTAAAGCGCCACCGCCACGACGCCGCATAGCGCCTCGACATACAACATGCCGCCGGAGCCCCAGCGCACCTGTCCCCAGCCGTCGATCATGGTCTGGTAGGCGATCGGCGCGTTGGCGATGCCGGCGAGCAGATTGTATTTCGTCGCCGCCGCGCCCGCGCCGATGGCCTCGAGCACCACCGCGCCGAAGGCCGCATAGCAAAAGCCGAGGCCAAAGGCGTAGAGGCAGGTGAAGACGATGAACATCGTCTCGGTGCGCGGCGCGATCGCCATCGCCACGGCCATCGCCGCGATCGCGACGCCGAACACGCAATAGGCCGTCTTGCGGTCCATGCGGTCGCACAAAAGGCCGCCGAGAACGCATCCGGGTATCGAAATCACCCCACCCAGCACGCCGTTGACCAGGGCCACGGTATCGGCGCTGGCGTGCCAGTCGCCCGCCACGGCCGCCCACAGATTCTGCGCCGCTCCCGTGCCGATCGGCAGCAGCATGATGAACAAGGCAAGAAAGCCCAGGCGCGAGCGCAAGAGATCGAGGCATTCGCGCCCGACGTTCGCCAGGCTTGTGAAATAGCGCTCCACGCGGTGTGCCGCCCGCGGCTCTTTCAACCACAGCATCACGACGGAAGCGGCAATGCACAGCGCGCCCAAGGCCGCGCCCGACACCCACAGTTGCGGCACGTGCTGCGCCAGCCACAAGCCGGCGCCGCCGCCCAGTCCCGTGCCGCCGAGATTGCCCGCTTGGCTCCAGCCGCCGGCCTGGCCTTTTTCCTCGGGCAGCGTGGCGTGCGCCATCAAGCTGTCCGCGGCCATCATGTTGAAGGTGGACGCCGTGCTGAAGAGCACGACCAAGACTTCGAGCAACAACAGATGGCCGCCCGTGGGCGACACCACGGAGGTCGCGATCATGGCGCCGCCCGTGGCGATCGCGGAGATGACGTACCAGCGCTTGAGCGTGAGCGTGGTGTCGACCAGCGGCGCCCAGAGGAATTTCCAAGTCTGCGGCACGTAGAAGAGCGCCACAAGCCCGGCCAAGGCCCCCACACCGACGCCGTTCTGGTGCAGCAGATATTCCAGCGTCACGATGACGTAGCCGTTGGGGATGCCCATCGGAAAAAACAGGATCAGGAACAGGACGGGATGCGCCTTGCGTTCGGGCGTGACGTGTTCGGGCATGAAGCTCTCGGCGTGCGGCGGGCGCTCGAAGCTAGCCCATTCGTCAGGAGGCGTCGCTAAGTTTTTCGCGTTCCACGCTTCCGCCGAGCAGCGCGTCGCGCAACGCCACGTTCTCGCCGACAATGAGGATCGCCGGCGCCGCGCTTTCGGCCGCCGCCGCGCCCAGTTGGCCGAGCGTCGTCACGCGCACTTCTTGTTTGGCGAAGGTAGCGTCGCTGACGATGGCGGCGGGTTCGTCAGGCGCGCGGCCGGCCGCGATCAGTTTCGCCGCGATCTCGCCGGCGTATTTCCGTGCCATGTAAAGCACGAGGGTCTGCGAGCCTTGCGCGATCGCCGCCCAATCGAGCTTGGGCAGTTTGCCGTCCGCGCCATGGCCGGTGACAAAGCTCACCACCTGATTGATATCGCGATGGGTCACCGGAATGCCGGCATAAGCGAGGCCGCCGATCCCCGCGGTCACGCCCGGCACGATGCGGAACGGCACGCCGGCGCGCGCCAGTATCAACGCTTCTTCCGCGCCGCGCCCGAACACGAAGGGATCGCCGCCTTTCAGCCGCAGCACGCGCTTGCCTTTCTTCGCCAGCGATACCAGCGTGCGCGAGATGTCGGTCTGCTTGCAGGATTTCTTGCCGCCGCGCTTGCCGGCGAAGATCGCCTCGGCGCCGGGCCGCATCAATTCGAGCAGCTTGGGATTGATCAGCGCGTCGTAAAGCACCACATCGGCGCCGGCGAGCGCATGAAGCCCGAGCGCAGTGATCAGTCCCGGATCGCCAGGGCCGGCGCCGGCCAGCCACACCGAGCCTTTGGCGAACAAAGGCAACGCCAATGCCTCAGCCAAGCGGCTGATTTCGCTGCGTTCCGGCGCGTTTCTCAGGTCGGAGGGCATATAACACCAAAATTACGTATTTAGTATTGTATCACATCAATCCAATGGGAAACAGGGCGGCGAGCCTCCTGGCGGCGTCGCCGAAATTCCACAGACTCAAACCTCCGCCATGGGCTAAACAGGTCGCGATTCCTCAACGCGAGTCCCGGCCCCATGCTGCTTCCCCGTTCCGACCTCAAGCCCAACACCGCCGACTACGAGACCACTCCGCTCGTCACCTCCAACGGCTTTCGCGAATACGACGCGCGCTGGCTGTTCGGCAAAGAGATCAATCTTCTCGGCGTGCAGGCGCTGGGCTTCGGGCTGGGCACCTATTTCCACGAGCTGGGCGTGAAGCCGCGCGTGGCGACGGGCCACGACTACCGCTCTTACGAGATGTCGATCAAGCAGGCGCTGATCGTCGGACTGATGAACGCCGGCTGCGAGGTCGTTGACATCGGCCTTGCCACCACGCCGATGGCCTATTTCGCGCAATTCGCGCTCGATTGCCCGTGCGTGGCGGTGGTGACGGCGAGCCACAACGAGAACGGCTGGACCGGCGTCAAGATGGGCTCCCAGCGCCCGCTGACTTTCGGGCCGGACGAGATCACGCGCCTGAAGACCATCGTGCTGAACGGCGACGGCATCGCGCGGCCGGGCGGCAGCTACACTTCCATCGAGAATTTCCGCGAGGCCTACATCGAAGATCTCGCCAAGGGCCAAAAGCTGTCGCGCCCGATCAAGACCGTGGTCGCGTGCGGCAACGGCACGGCGGGGCTGTTCGGGCCGGAAGCGCTGCGCCGCATCGGCGCCGAGGTGATCGAGCTCGATTGCAACCTCGATTACACGTTCCCCAACTACAATCCCAACACCGAAGACCTGCACATGCTGCACGCCATGGCGAAGGCGCTGGAAGCGAGCGGTGCCGAAATCGCCATCGGTTTCGACGCCGACGGCGACCGCTGCGGTGTGGTCGACGACCAGGGCGAGGAGATTTTCGCCGACAAGGTGGGCGTGCTCTTGGCGCGCGATCTTTCGGCGTTGCATCCCAATGCGAAATTCGTGGTGGACGTGAAATCGACCGGCATCTTCCAGATCGATCCGGTGCTCAAGGGGCGCGGCGTTACGGTGGATTACTGGAAGACCGGCCATTCCTACATCAAGCGGCGCACCACCGAGATCGGCGCGCTCGCCGGCTTCGAGAAGAGCGGACATTATTTCTTCCGCCCGCCGCTCGGCCGCGGTTACGACGACGGCATCGTCGCGGGGATCAAGGTGCTCGAAATGCTCGACCGCGCCAAGGGCAAGAGGATGTCGGACCTCGTCGCCGAACTGCCCAAGACCTGGAGTTCGCCGACCATGGGGCCCTATTGCCCGGACGACAAGAAATACGCGGTGGTCGACGCCATCACCAAGGAATACGAAGCGCTGAAAGCGCGCGGCGAAAAACTGCTCGGCCAGGCCATCGCGTCGATCGTCACCGTCAACGGCGTGCGCGTGACGCTCGACGACGGCACCTGGTGCCTGGTGCGCGCCTCGTCGAACAAGCCGTCGCTGGTGGTGGTGGTGGAAAGCCCGACCTCGGAAAAGAATATGCGCGCCATCTTCGCCGATCTCGACGGGCGCCTGTCGAAACATCCCGAAGTTGGCGCGTACGATCAGAAGATTTGAGGACAGGCACCTGTGAATAGCCAAGTAATATGAGCAATGATATAACTCGAATGTCGTGTATTCTGGGGAGGTAGTTAAGTCGCAGAAAAATGAATCAAGTCGTTATTTCGGATAGGCCAACCAAGGCCAAGCTGGCTGAAGCATATTTTCGGCTCGGCATCAATGTGACCGAGACTGACAGGCGTCTGTTGCGTGAATTTCTGCAATCAAGATGCTCCGAATATGCCACGGGACTTTTCCGCCAAGAGCCATCGTTCGATGTAAGGATCGAGGAAGGATCGCTCCGAGGATGGGTTGCAGCAGCAGGTTGTATTTATGCCGCCGTTGTTTCCTACGGAGAGTTTAGAACCGGACTTGATTATATTGTTAATGATTCACGCGTGTTTTGTGAACGAGCACTCGTAGAAGTATGCAAATCGGGCGTGCAAAATGATAAGATACTGCGCGCTGAACGACGGCTCGGTGTGCCAGGTAAGATTAGGCGTATTTTTAGCGAGATTGATGCGCTTAATAGTTACGGACAAGACCTCCCCAAAGCGGAGTATAAGAAGAGACTTAACAAAATCCGCGATGAGCTAAAAAAGATTCTCGACCAAACGGTCGATGAGAACGAGGCAAAGCTCATCTCGGAAAATATTGAGCAGGCTATCCATGCGCCTTCACCTGGGCGACTACCATTCCCCTCGCTGCCAGCGTCAGAACGCGTAGCGCTGCGGCCGCAAGAACCCAGGTTGATTTCACCTGGACAAGATGCAGTCTTGCGTTCGAAGCGTAAGTCAGAACCGCGCTATCGCATCGACACCAAACGGTCAAAGCTCCGAATTATCCCAGTCGACGATTTCTCTTAATTAGAGAAGGGAAGCGCGCATGGACCGACGCACGGTTTTGAGTTTGGGCGAGGTGCCGGCTCAGGCGGCGTTATTGTCTGTTTCAACCAAACTCGGTTGTCATCCCCGGCTGAGCGTTGCTCCGTAGCGACAGCTACGGATGCAACGCGAAGGGAAGGGGACCCAGGTGCCAGAAGTCGGAACTCAGAAATCAGAAGTCAGAAAAGCCTTGCAAGTGCAACTCCTCTGATTTCTGACGTCTGGTTTCTGACTTCCGATACCTGGGTCCCCTTCCCTCGCATCCGCGCCGTTGGCGCGAATGCTCGCCGGGGATGACAATTTGCGAGTGGCAGAGACAAAACGTAACTTACTTTAGACCGCACAAACCTCGCGCTTCAGCACGAAATCCAGCGCGTCGCGGAGCACCGAAATGTCCGCGCCAGGGCGCGTCGCGTTTTCGGAGAGATGACGGCGGAATTGGCGCGCGCCGGGCCGTCCGGCGAACAGGCCCAGCATGTGGCGCGTCATTGCGTTGAGCGGCACGCCTTCGGCCAGCTTCATCGCCACGTAATCGCAATAGGCCGCGACCGCGTCTTCGACGCGCCGCGCCTCGCCGCCGAAGAAGCGCGCATCGACCTCGGCGAGGATCGCCGGCGTTTGATAAGCCGCGCGGCCCAGCATCACGCCGTCGAACTGCGCCAACTGCGCCTCGGCCTGATCGAGCGTCTCGATCCCGCCATTGAGGACGATGGTGAGCGCCGGATTCTCGCGCTTGATCGCATAAACCAGGTCGTAATCGAGCGGCGGCACGTCGCGGTTCTCTTTCGGCGAGAGACCCTCAAGCCAGGCCTTGCGCGCGTGCACGATAAAAACCTCGGCGCCCGCCGCCGCGATCAGCGCGCGCAGCGAATGCTCCGGGTCCTGATCGTCCACCCCGATGCGGCATTTGACGGTAACCGGCAGGCGCACCGCGGCGCGCATCGCGCCGACGCAGTCCGCCACCAGCGCCGGCTCGCGCATCAGGCAGGCGCCGAAGCGGCCCGACTGCACGCGGTCCGACGGGCAGCCGACATTCAGATTGATCTCGTCGTAGCCGAATGCCTCGCCGATCCGCGCCGCCTCGGCCAGCTTTGCCGGTTCGGAGCCGCCCAATTGCAGCGCCACGGGACGCTCGCGCGCATCGAAGCCCAACAGCCGCGCCCGGTCGCCGCGCAGCACCGCGTCGGCCGTCACCATCTCGGTGTAAAGCCGGGCGCGTGCCGAAAGCAGACGGTGCAGCATACGGCAATGGCTGTCGCTCCACTCCATCATGGGCGCGACGCAGAAGCGGTAGGCGTTCGTCATGGCGCCTGCATTCGCCAATTCGGCTTTTTTTGTCAAATCCGCGCGCGATCAAATTGACGCATTGCCGCGACAAAACCGGCCAAAAGCGGGGCGCGGGATTTATCGCCCTGGGCCGCGCAGCCTAGAATGCGCCGCATCTTTAAGCCGTTTCGCCATGCGCGGATATCTGCCGCTCGCCAAGGCCGCCAAGCTGTTGCCGTTGGTCCTGATCGAGGCCACGGCGAAGACGCTGTTCGTCAACGCGCTCGCGGCGCGCCCGCGCTTTGCGGCCCGGCTGGCCGAATACGGCGCGCGCGTCTTCGCCATCGACCCGCTCGATTGCCCCTTCGCGTTTCTGATCGTGCCAGGGCAGCGTTCGCTGCGGGCGGTGCGCGCGCTTGACGGCGAAAGCTACGACGCGCGCATCGCCGCGCCGCTCTTGGTTCTGCTCGGCCTGGTCGACGGCACTTATGACGGCGACGCGCTGTTCTTCTCGCGCGATCTGGTCATCGAAGGCGACACCGAGGCGGTGTTGGCGCTGCGCAACGCCGTGGAAGACGCCGAGCTCGATCCGGCGGGCGTCTTGGGATTGCCGCAGCCGGTCCGCGCGCCGGTGGATCGCGCCGCGGATTTCGTGCTGGCGCGTTTGCGCCGCGCGGTGGATGCGCCGGCCGACAGCGGCCCGAAAGCGTGGGCGCGATGACGCCCGAGCTCGTCTGTCCGGCCGGGACGCCCGCTGGGCTGCGCACCGCCGTCGATGCGGGCGCGCACGCCGTCTATTGCGGTTATCGCGACGAGACCAACGCGCGCAATTTCCCAGGCCTCAATTTCGATCGCGGCGAGATGCAGGACGGCATCGCTTACGCCCATGCCAAGGGCGCGCGCGTGTTCGTGGCGATCAACACCTTCATGCGCGCCGGCGCCACGGCGATGTGGAAGCGCGCGGTCGACGACGCGGTCGCGGCCAAGGCCGACGCGCTGATCCTGGCGGATGCGGCGCTTGTCGCCCATGCGCACGAAGCCTATCCCGCGCAGCGGCTGCATCTGTCGGTGCAAGCCGCGGCGGCGACGCCCGAGGCCATCGCCTTCTATCGCGAGCGCTTCGCTATCAAGCGCGTTGTGCTGCCGCGCGTCCTGACGGTCGAGGAAGTGGCGCGGCTGACGGCGGCGGCGCGGCCTTGCGAGACGGAAGTCTTCGTCTTCGGCGGGCTGTGCGTGATGGCCGAAGGGCGCTGCCTGTTGTCGTCTTACGCGACGGGCAAGTCGCCCAACATGAACGGAGTATGCTCGCCGCCCAGCCACGTCGCCTACAACGAGGACGAGGCGGGCGCGCTCACCGCCGCGCTCGGCGGCTTCACCATCGAGCGTTTCGCGCCGGGCGAACCTGCCGGCTATCCCACCTTGTGCAAAGGCCGCTTCTGCGCGCAGGGCGAGACCTCGCATCTGTTCGAGGATCCGGTGAGCCTCAATGCCATGGCGCTGTTGCCGAAGTTGGCCGAGGCGGGCGTCGCCGCGTTCAAGATCGAAGGGCGTCAGCGCGGCCGGGCTTATGTCGCCAGCGTGGTGCGCACCTTTCGCGAGGCGCTCGACGCCATGGACGCGGGGCGCGCGCCCGATCCGGCGGCGCTCGAAGCGCTGATGGAAGGCGGGCGCGACACCGCCGGCGCCTATCGAAAGGCGTGGCGATGAGCGCGCCGCTCGAACTGGCGCTGGGGCCGGTGCTGTTCAACTGGCCGGCGCAGAAATGGTTCGATTTCTACGCGCGCGTCGCCGACGAAGCGCCGGTCGAGCGCGTCTATCTCGGTGAAGTCGTCTGTTCCAAGCGCCAGCCTTTCCGCGAGCAGACGCTTTCGCTGGTCGCTGAGCGGCTGGCGCGCGCCGGCAAGGAAGTGGTCTATTCGACGCTGGCTTTGCCCACCACGCGCGGCGAGATCGAGGCGATCGGCGCGATGATCGCCGCGGGGCGCACGCTCGAGGCCAACGACATCGCCACCGTGCATCTGCTCGAGGGGCGGCCGCACGCCGTCGGCCCGTTCCTCAACATCTACAACGAAGAGGCGCTCGCGCTGCATCTGAAGCTGGGCGCCACGCGCGTCTGCCTGCCGCCGGAATTGCCGCTCGCGCAGATCGCGCTCTTGGCGCGCGGCAACAGCGCGGTGGAGGTGTTCGCCTTCGGCCGCGTGCCGCTGGCGCTTTCGGCGCGCTGCTATCACGCGCGCGCGCGCGGGCTCGGCAAGGTCGCTTGCCAATTCGTCTGCGAAGCCGATCCCGACGGGCTTGGCGTGACCACGCTCGACGGCCAGCCGTTCCTCGCCGTGAACGGTATCCAGACCATGGGCTATAGCGTTGTGGCCGCCGTGCGCCAGGCGCGCGAGCTGGCAAAGGCGGGCGTCGCCGCGCTGCGCCTGTCGCCGCAAAGCTGCGACATGATCCGCGTCGCGCGACTGTTCCGCGACCTGCTCGACGGCCACATCGCCGAACAAGAAGCGATCGAGATCCTCGAAGCGCTGCCCTTGCCCGGGCCGTTGTCCGACGGCTTCCTGCGCGGCCTCGCCGGCGTGCGTCTGCTGCACGAGAGGGGGGAGTAGAGTCGTTTCGGATTTACCGGAATCAGATACTCATTGTCATGGCCCGCCTGGTGCGGGCCACCCAGGTGACGAGGCTTTTCTCTGGAAGTGGATAAATCTACTCTGACCCCGATTACGCGATTACGCCCGATTCGCGAATTTGCGCCCGCGATCGCGACATCGATTACTTTCCTATGCAAAGATGGGGCGTGTGGAAATAACACCTCAGTCAATCGCGGCATATTGCGAATCCATAAGGTATAATGTTTACTGAAAGGGGGCAAAGCGTCACAATTGATCTTACGCGACACTGCGGACGTGAATTACGTGTCGGTTTTCTCATTGGCTGTGATAGAGACTGATCATGGACGGCTGGGGATTCTGGGAGTGGCTTTGTTACATTCTCATTGGTGTCCAGGCCATCGTGTCCACTATTAGCGCGGCATTGGCCGCCGATAAAAACGTCGCAAACAGAACAGCCCGACTCACCAGCAGTCCCTTTTGGAGGGTCGCTCCCGGGGTCGCTCTGGTTTTAAGTGCACTAATCATTATCGCAAATCAGCTTGGATGGACGCATCCTACGCAAATCAACAAATCAACCCACCCAGTGACGATTATTCGAACGGTAAAAGTGCCAACCACCGATCCTGCGCAATCGGCCCGTATTGCCGATCTTGAACGTCAGCTAAAGCTTGCCTTGGCCCGGCCAAGCATGCTCATCAGTCATCGAAGCGTTCCAGTCGCAATCCCCTCGGCGACGCCGATCACCCAAGTCCCGAGCATCGCGCAGCCCACCCAACAGTCCTCTCAGATACCATCGATCGACGCTGCGCTGGTGGAAGAAGTAGGCTGCCAGAAGGATCAGCAGGAGAAACTCGATGAACTTGCTCGATTTATTCGAATGGCAGACCGCAACGTGTCTGTACTAGAAGAAGGCAGTATCACCAGCGACCAGGAATCGTCTGATTATTCGGACTGGCTAGCCGAGGTTAAGAAGTATCTAAAGTCAAAGAAATGGCCTAGTGATACGGTATTATCGATGTTTGATAATGCTTACGATGACAAAACAGGAGGCATGGACTTCTGGTTCATGTCCGATACGTCCGAGAAGCTCTGGCGGAACTATAATGGGAAGATAGGTCAGCTCGGCTACATGCAAAGTATGGTGAAGTCGGTTCCCTGCTCACAAAAATCAAAAGACGAACAGACCGGAAAATAGGTGTACGCATTCCACCTCAGACTGGGAATTCGGCGACAAGAACACCGTTCCACTCGCGCGGAACATCATGAATTGGCGCGGCGGCGTGACGCGCCCTCTTGAACGCCAGATGCTGCCTCCCCACATCAAGTCGCTCGGCGAAGTGCGCGCATTTCGCGCTAACCAATGATGGAGGTGCGATAGCCCCTCGAAAAGGGCGAAACAACGCCGGCGGAAAACCCGGTCGGAAGCGCGAACGATGCGCGCAACGCGCTTGCGCTCCATAAGATCGCCGCGGCCGAATTGAACCTCAACTTTGAAAAATCGCGGTTCAATTGGGCACGGCGGTGGAACGGAAGAAAAATCGACGCAAAAGGAAGGCCTTTTCGGAGTATCAACAACGGCTTGCCCCAAAGAATCGGCATTTGAATTCGATTCTCAACGACTCCGCCGCCCATGCCGGTCAAAAGTCATACGCCAACTGCGTCTTGAACAGCGCCGGGGCAACCAGTTGCCCGGACGTGCCCTCGATGGCGACGCTGGCGGCGGCATTGGTGTACTGCGTGAGGGGAAACTCGACGTCGGCGTAAAGGCGGAAGCTGCCGAATTGCGCTTCGAAGCCGGGCGCCAAGAGAAGCCGCGAATATCCCGAGTTCAACGGATCGGCGTTGGCGCCGCTGTCGCGGTCGCGGGTACTGCCGATCAGCTGAAGGATCGGCGCGACATCGTCGAACGGACCGGCTTTGCCGAAATCGTAGGAAACGCCGACGGCGCCGTCGAGTTCGTTTCCCGGCCGGTAGGCGTCGCGCGTCAGCACGGCAAACTGATACTTGGCTTGCAGGAAATATCTGAGCGAGCCGTCGCTGTTCAAATCCCCGGTGTGATAGGCGCCGAGCATGAGGTCGGTGCTGCCGGTTCCGGGAAGCGAGTCGCGGTCGAATTCGCTGCCGCCCAAGGGGCCGATCGGGCCGGTGTCGTTGCCGGTCGGCAGTTTGACGCCGAAGGTAAGACCGCTCGACAGGTCGGGCGAGAAGCCGGTGTAGGCGGCGGCGAGCTGCAGATCGCCGAGGTCGGTCAAGTGCCCGGTGTAGACGCTGCCGGCGGCGCCGAACACGGTGCCGTCGTCCGTCGTGGTGAGCTGCCGTGCATAGACGGGCAATTCGGCCATGATCAGCCAGTCGGAATTGACCGCGTACTCGCCGCCGACCGTATAGAAACTGGTGTTGATCTCTTTGTCGCCGTTATCCGAGGCCGGCGCCGACGCGCCGTGTTCCCAATTGTGGTGCTGGTCCATATAACTATAGCGGAACCAGACGGACAGCCCGCTCTCGCCTGCGGGCATGGCCTCCAAGACGCCGGCGCCGACATCGAATACGCCGCAGCCGCAAGCGCAGGCCAGCGCCGCGGTCGGGGCGGCGAACAGCATCGTTGCGCCCGCTGCGAGCAGACGCTTGGTTAGGTTTCGCATCGCTCACTTTCCCGTGGCGCCGCGTACGACGAAAGAAGCGGCGAGCTTGCTACCGTCGGCGAAGTCGAGCGTGACGGACACCTGCGTGCCGATCTTCAGCGCCGGCTGCATGCACATCAGATGATAGCCGCCGGGCGCAAAGCGAAGCGTCGCATGCGGCTTGACCGCGATGCGGTCGACCGCGGACATTTCGTCCATGCCGCCCATGTTTTCGCTCTTGTGCAGCATCAGCATGCCGCAAGCGGGCGAAGCAGCGCCGGTGAGCGACAAGGTCTTGTCGCCGTTGTTGCGAAGCTCGAAATAGCCCGCCGCCGGAACGCCGGCCGGCAGGCTGCGGAACCAGGCGTTGCTGATCGAGGCGTTCGCCGCGTGCGCCTCAGGCGCGCAAAGAACGAGTGCCAAGGCCGCGATCGCGGCCAGATGAATTCTATTCGTCGTCATGCGGAACATGGTTTTCTCCGGATGCGTATCAATACCTACGCGCGGGTTCGGCCGCGCGCTCGCGATGAATGGGTATTGCTTCTCAGAGAAAACGCGGCGGGGCGCGCGGCGATTGGGGCGTGTGCCGCGCGGGCAGAGCGGCGGCGACGCGATCGGCAAGCGGCTCGGCGAAGGCGGGCGCGGCTTGCGGCAGGGCAAGCACCGGGGCCTTGCCGCCCTCGGCCAACGGCGCCGCAGTGGCAAAGGGGCAGACATCGCCTGCGTTCGCCTTGCGCTTGTGCGGGGTGGGCTGAAGCACGGCCGGGCCGTGCATGGTGCAGATGACCAGCGGCGATCCCGAGGCTTCGGCGTTGGGCATCCAGCCGGCCGGCAAGAAGGCCCTGAGCAGCATGGCTGCCAGCGCCAGATGGACCGCGGCCAGGCGGAATCTGGTCATAAAAAAACTGCCTCTCGCCGGGAGGGTCGGTGAGAGGCAGTGGGGGGGTCAAGTGATTATGTGTCGCAGGAGCAAGAGCCAGAACTTGAGCGGAGGCGGGATCAGACTTTGGGAAGCGTGTTCATGGCCTCTCGGAGCTGCGCGGCCGTCGCGGAATGCTGGGCCAGGTCCAACTTGACCTCATTCAGACGCTCGCGGATCGTATCGCGTGCCGTTTCAAGGAGTTGCGAGGACAGTTGCGGGCGGCCAAAGCCCAGATCGGGCTCGGCGGGCAACAGGGAAGCGGCCACGGCGCCGCAAAACATCAGTCGAATGAGAAACACGACGTCCTCCCTTCCACGGCAAAGCGATCCAGATCGCCCGCCAGCCGGAGCATGAGATTGCCCGTGGTGCTGTAGTGCTGCGCGGCCTGGCGCAGCTCCATGGCAACGGCCGCCAAGCGGGCCGAGATTGTCGCGGACGCGTCCGCCGCGCGCTGAACCAGCAGAGCCTGACGCAAGGCCGCATCGAGATCGCGCCGCTGTTCCAAAACGTGAACCGTACCCATCCAAACCCCCAGTGCTGATCGACCGCCAATGTGCAGTTGATGCAGAACGATGCGCGCGAACGGGCGAAATTATAAGTTGTGTTATTCCCCTAAGGGTTGCTCCCTACAGTCCAATCAAGCCGGCAAAACGGCTGGCGCACAGCCACGCCGGTGCGCTCGACGAGCGAACCGCCGGTCCGGGAAAATACGGATTATCAGATCGTTTCTTTGCTCACGTCTTCGATGGCGCGAACCAGTTCGCTATCGTCGACGGGCTTGTGCAGAAGCCTGGACACTTTGGCGCGCACCATGCGCGGCTCCATTTGCGGATCGCTGCGTCCGGTGAGCATGATCGCCGGCACGTTGTCGCCGCGGCCGCGCAAGGTTTCAAGCAGTTCGAGTCCGGTCATGCCCGGCATGTGCTGATCGACGACCACGCAGACACCGTGCCCCTTGCCGCTTTGCAGATACTGCGCCGCGGAGGCGTACTGGCTGACGCTGTAGCCGTAGGATTCCAGCAATGCGCCGACGGAATCGCGCACGGCGTCGTCATCCTCAACGATATCGATGGTGAGCCCCAAAGATTCCTCCTACGCGCCCCCACGGCTCCGACCGATCCTAATGCGTTGAGGGCGCATAGAAATACGTAATAGCCACTACAACCGTAAGGAAAGAACCATACGCACCAATTCGGCCAGATTCCGCGCGTTCATCTTGGTCATGACGCGCGAACGGTGGATTTCGACCGTGCGCGGCGAGATCGACAATTCGTAGGCGATCACCTTGTTGGCCTTGCCGGCCACGATCAGGTCGAGCACCTGTTTTTCGCGCTCGGTCAACAGCGCCATGCGCTGCTCGGTCATTTGCGTCGCTTCCGCGTCGTGAGTCGCCTGCGAGGCGCTGCGCAAGGCGCGCGCAACGCTGTCGAGCAGCGCCGATTCGTCGAGCGGCTTTTCCAGGAAATCGACGGCGCCCGCCTTCATCGCCTGCACCGCCAGCGGGATGTCGCCGTGGCCGGTCATGACCACAACCGCCAGCGGCGAGTTGCGCGTAACGAGATTCTGCTGCAGTTCCAGCCCGCTCATGTTGGGCATGCGAACGTCGACGATCAGGCAGCCGGGCGTGTTCGGCGCCGCGCTCTGGAGCAAAGCAAGGGCGGAGTCGAAGCTCTGCACGGCGTAACCAGAGGCCTCCAGCAGCAGCGAAAGCGAATCGCGCACGTCGGGATCGTCGTCGACGACGAAAACCGTTGCGTTGTTCTTGTCAGGCACCATGCTTCTACTCGGTCCGCGCGATGGGCAGGCGAATCTTGAAGATCGTACCGCCCCCCGGATTGGGCGTCATCTCCAATTGTCCGTCATGGGCCTCGGCGATGCTCTGGCTGATGGCGAGACCGATTCCCATGCCCCCGCTCTTGGTGGTGACAAAGGGTTGGAACAGGCGCTTGGCGACATCCGGCGGGATGCCGGGTCCGGTATCGGCGACCGTGATCTCCACCATGCCGTCGCCGGGATAAGTGGTCGCCACGAAAATCTCGCGCCGGGGCGAATCGGCCATCGCCTCGACGGCGTTGCGCAGCAGGTTGATGATGATCTGCTGGATCTGAACCCTGTCGGCCAGCACCAGCGGCGGGTCGTGGGCGAACTCGGTGTGCAGCCGGATGTTGGCGACTTTGGCGCCGACCAGCCCGAGCGCGATGGAATCCTCGGCGATCTTGTTGATGTTCTCCAACATGCGGTTGGTTTCGCGCTTCTCGACGAATTCCCTCAGCCTGCGGATGACTTGCCCGGCGCGCAGCGTCTGCTGGGCGGCCTTGGCGAGCGCGTCGGCGGCCTTGGCCTGGCCCTCCGGCATGGCGAGCATGCGCTTGGCGACATTGAGGTAGTTGGTGATCGCCGCCAGCGGCTGGTTGAGCTCGTGCGCCAACGAGGCGGAGAACTGCCCCATTTCGGTCAGGCGCGCCACATGGCTGAGTTCGCTTTGCAGCATCCTGAGGCTGACCTCGGCGGCCTTGCGTTCGGTGATGTCGCGCGCGATCGTCGCCGCGCCGATGATCTTGCCCTCCGCGTCGCGGATCGGCGAGATGGTGAGCGAGACGTCGATCTCCGTGCCGTCCTTGCGGCGGCGCACGGTCTGGTGATGGTCGACCTGTCCGCCTTGACGGACGCGGGCGATGAATTCCTGTTCTTCCGCCAGACGGTCGGGCGGAAACAGAAGCGAGACGGGTTTGCCGACCATCTCCTCGGCGCTGTAGCCGAAGATCGCCGCCGCCGCGGCGTTCCAGCTGGTGACGATGCCGTCCAGCGTCTTGCTGACGATGGCGTCGTTGGAGGACTCCACGATCAGCGCCAGAAAATCGCGCTGTTCGACGCGGGCGATGATCTCCTGCTTGATCTCGGAAAGATCGTGGATGATGCCGACGAAGATGCGCTTGGCCTCGAACATGCCGGCGCCCACCGAGAGGTAGATCGGAAACACCGTGCCGTCCTTGCGCCGTCCGTGAACCTCGCGGCCGATGCCGATGATGCGCGCTTCGCCGGTGCGCCGGTAACGCCCGAGATAGCCGTCATGCTCCTGCTGGTAAGGCGCGGGCATCAGCGTCTTGACGTTTTGCCCGATCAATTCGCTGGCCTGGTATTGAAACAGGCGCTCGCAGGCGGGATTGCAAAACAGGATGACGCCGTGGTCGTCGATCACCACGATGCCGTCTACGGCCGTGGCCATCATGGTTTGGAAAAGCGTGATGTGGTTTTGATCGACCAACGGCGTACCAACGAGGGGGTATGTGCTTGTTAATTCAACTCGTTACCGAATGTAGCAAAAGGATGGAATTGCACCAACGCGCTAAAGAGGAATAATATTACATTACAACCATATAGAGTGTAGGGTTGTAGCTCTCACCATTTGGGAGGGAGCCGAGTGTTGCCGTGGAACTGCGCAACCGAAAGAGCCCGGTTAGGCTGTTTTTCATTTCAATAAAAGAAAGCCGCGTTGACAAAATTGATTTCCGTCAAATACGCGTTCCACGACCCATGACAGAAGCCGCTATCCCTGTGGAGGTCGGCCATGTCAATGGACGAGGTATGGTTTCTCGGGCTGGTGATTTTCGCCTTGTGCGCCTTTGCGGGCTGCTTGGCGGTGGTCAGCACGATGGAACGCAGCTGGGCGAAGAAACACGGGAAATGACAGCCTCTCGGGCGAGGCCGGCTCTGGGACGCGAGATCGCCGTCGTCTTGGCGGCGAAGCTGGTTTTACTGACTTGTCTCTACTTCGCGTTTTTCGCACCATCGCAGCGGCCCGCCTCCGATTCTGCCGCGGTCGCGGCAAAGCTCTTGGACGTTCCCCCCAAATAACCCGGTAGGAAACCGCCATGGACGTCGTCGAACTCTCCCGGCTGCAATTCGCCGCCACCGCTCTTTACCATTTTCTCTTCGTGCCGCTGACGCTGGGCCTGTCGATCCTGCTCGGCATCATGGAGACGGTCTTTGTGATGACCGGCCGCGCCATCTGGCGCGACATGGTGAAGTTCTGGGGCGCGCTGTTCGGCATCAACTTCGCCATGGGGGTGGCCACCGGCATCACCATGGAGTTCCAGTTCGGCACCAACTGGGCCTATTACTCGCATTACGTGGGCGACGTGTTTGGCGCCCCGCTCGCCATCGAAGGGCTGATGGCCTTCTTCCTCGAGGCCACGATGGTGGGCCTGTTCTTCTTCGGCTGGAAGCGGATGTCGCGCGTGGCCCATCTGGTGGTCACCTGGGCGCTGGCGCTGGGCACCAATTTCTCGGCGCTGTGGATCCTGATCGCCAACGGCTGGATGCAGTATCCGGTCGGCGCGCGTTTCAACGTCGACACCATGCGCATGGAAGTCAGCGACTTCATGGACGTGCTGTTCAATCCGGTGGCGCAGGCCAAGTTCGTGCACACGGTGAGCGCCGGCTACGTGGTGGGCGCGGTCTTCGTCTTGGCGATCAGCGCCTATTATCTGTTGCGCGGCCGTCACGTCGAACTCGCCAAGCGCTCGATGACGGTGGCGGCCAGCTTCGGGCTCGCCTCGGCCTTGAGCGTGGTGGTGCTGGGCGATGAGTCGGGCTACACCGCCAGCGTCAATCAGAAGATGAAGATCGCCGCCATCGAGGCGATGTGGAACACCGAGCCGGCGCCGGCGTCCTTCACCGTCTTCGGCCTGCCGGACCTCAAGACCCACACCACGCATTACGAGGTGAAGGTGCCTTGGGTGCTCGGCCTGATCGCCACGCGCTCGGCCGATACCGCGGTGCCCGGCATCAACAATCTGGTCTGGCTTGCCAAGGTGCGCATCCGCAACGGGCTGATCGCTTATGACGACCTGTTGAAGCTCAAGCAGGATCGCGGCAACGAAGCCTTGCGGCGCGATCTCGACGTCCATGTCGACGACCTTGGCTATGCGCTGCTGTTGAAACGCTTCCGCCCCGACATCCAGAACGCGACCGAGGATCAGATCGACGCCGCCGCCAATTCCACCATTCCCAATGTGCCGGTGCTGTTCTGGTCGTTCCGCTTCATGGTGGGCCTGGGCTTCTATTTCATCGCGCTGTTCGCCTATGCCTTCTGGCTGTCGGCCAAACGCAAGCTCGATGCCTCGCGCGCTTTCTTGACCGTCGCCTTCTGGACCCTGCCGTTGCCTTGGATCGCCGCCGAGCTCGGCTGGATCGTCGCCGAATACGGCCGCCAGCCCTGGGTGATCGAAGGCGTCTTGCCGACCGCGCTCGGCGTCTCCTCGACCAGCGCCGGCAACGTGCTGTTCAGCCTGTTGGGCTTTGTCGTGTTCTACAGCACGCTGTTGGTGGCGGATATCTATCTTCTGGTGAAATACATCCGGCTTGGTCCGGACGGCACGCTCGGCCATGCGGTCGCCGCGCCGTCCGCCCGGGTCGCGGCGGAGTGACGGCGATGGATTACGAAACGCTGCGCATCATCTGGTGGGCCTTGCTCGGCATTCTGTTGATCGGGCTTGCCGTTATGGACGGCTTCGATCTCGGCACCGCGATCCTTCTGCCGTTCGTGGCCAGGACCGACATCGAACGGCGCGTGGTCATCAACACGGTCGGGCCGGTGTGGGAAGGCAACCAGGTGTGGCTGATCCTGGGCGGCGGGGCGATCTTCGCGGCCTGGCCGCCGCTTTATGCGACCGCCTTCTCGGGCTTCTACCTCGCCATGTTCCTGGTGCTGCTGGCGCTGATCTTGAGGCCGGTGGGCTTCAAGTTCCGCAGCAAGCTCGCAAGCTCCGGCTGGCGCACGCTGTGGGATTGGGCGCTGTTCGTGGGCGGCTTGTTGCCCGCGCTCATCTTCGGCGTCGCTTTCGGCAACCTGTTCGTCGGCGTACCGATCTCCTTCGATTCCGATTTGCGGCTGCACACCGACATCACGCTGCTCTCGCTGCTCAACCCCTTCGCACTGCTGGCGGGTCTCGTCTCGGTGGCGATGCTGACGCTGCACGGCGCGACCTGGCTTGGACTCAAGGCTGACGGCGCGCCGGGCGCGCGGGCCCGCGCGGTGGTGCCTTGGGCGGCGCTGGCGTTTGCCATCCTGTTCACGCTGGGCGGCTATTGGACGCTGCATTTGGGCGGCTATCGCATCACCAGCATCATCGCCGCGGAGGGGCCCTCCAATCCGCTGCTCAAGACGGTAGCGCGCGTTTCCGGCGCCTGGTGGCAGAACTACACGTTGCATCCGCTGTTCTGGCTGGCGCCGGCCGTAGCCTATCTCGGCGCCTTGCTCGCGGTTTTGACGCGGCGGATGCCGCTCTTGGCGTGGGTCTCTTCGGCGCTGGTGCCGCTGGGAACCATCGCCACGGCCGGCCTGTCGCTGTTCCCGTTCCTGTTGCCGTCCTCGAGCAATCCCGACATGAGCCTGACGGTGTGGGACGCCTCGTCGTCCAAGCTGACGCTCGAGATCATGCTGGGCGCGACCGTCATCTTCCTGCCGATTATCCTCGCCTATACCGGCTGGGCCTACCGCGTGCTGCGTGGGCCGGTGAAGGCCGACGACATCGCCTCCGACAGCCAGAGCAATTATTGAGGTCGACCATGTGGTATTTCTCCTGGGTCCTCGGTCTTGGTTTCGCCGTCACGCTGGCGGTGTTGAACGCCATGTGGTTGGAGCTGGACGAAGGCGACCGGAAGTAGCTTTGCGCACCTGGATCGCCTATGACTGTCGCTCCGCGCTTGGGGAGCTGGTCATGGCGACAATCGGCGAATGGCTTCGGGAACGGCGGCTTGCAGGGCCGATCCTGGCCGCGGCCTTATTCGGCCTTGCGGCCGCGCCGGCCGAGACGCCCGCGCCGAGCTTTGCCGCCTTGGTGGCGCAGGCCGAATCCGGCGATCCCGCCACCGACTACACCGCGCTGCGCATGGCCTATGCCGCCTCCGACGGCTATGACGGCTACGGCTTCACGGTGCACGACCTGTACGGGCGGCTGTGGCCGGATTTTCAGGCCAAACGCTGCGACAAGGTCTTCGCCACTTCCGACAAGATGCTGAAGATCGATTACACGCTGGCGACGGTCCACTTCATGCGCAGCGACTGCTTCAAGCAGACGGGCGATAGCGCCCGCGCCGGCCGCGAGGAGGCGATCGGCCGCGGCCTGGCCAAGTCGCTGCTGGCCAGCGGCGACGGCACGGGGGTCGATACCGCTTTCGTGGTGGTGACGATGGCCGAGGAGCGCTTCCTCTTGACCTATCTGGACATGGACGAGGAGCGGCAGGCTCTGATCGTGAAGAACGGCCACCAGTTCGACCTCATAACCGGCAAGAACCGCAAAACCGGCGCGGAGCAGGCGGCGTATTTCAATGTCGACGCCTTGTTCGCCGGCATGGAGCGCCAGCTCCATCCCAAGCCATGAACCGCCCGCAAGACAGAAGGAGCGCCGCGATGGACAGCAAGGCGACGAAACCCGACCGCGAACTGCTTCGCCTGCGCGATTCGATCGACAATTTCGATGCGGCGCTGATCCATCTGCTGGCCGAGCGCTTCAAGTGCACGCAAGAGGTCGGCCGCTACAAGGCCGAGCACAATTTGCCGCCCGCCGATCCCGAGCGGGAAGCCCAGCAGATCGCGCGGCTGCGCGCGCTCGCCCACGAGGCCAAGCTCGATCCCGATTTCGCCGAGAAGCTGCTCAACTTCATCATCAAGGAAGTCATCCGCCACCACGAAGCGATCCGCCGCGGCGGCTGAGGCGTTCCCGGCGTAAACTTTGCCCGTGAGACGCCCGGCCGCTATGCTTTGGCGCGCATCGCTCCGGAGCCCGCATGGACCTTTCCTTTTCGCCCGAAGAAGAAGCCTTCCGCGCCGAGGTTCGCGCCTTCATCGCCGACTCCAAACCGAAGCTGCCCAAGAATTTGGGCGCGCCGGAAGAAGCCACGCGTTCGCGCGACGACTACATGGCCTGGCACAAGCTGCTTTACGCCAAAGGCTGGGTCGCGCCGCATTGGCCGAAAGAGTATGGCGGCGCGGGTTGGAGCGTGGCGCAGCGCTACATCTTCAACCAGGAATGCGCCGCTGCCGACACGCCGCTGCTGGTGGTCTTCGGCCTCAACATGGTGGGGCCGGTGATCTACACCTTCGGCAACCAGGCGCAGAAGCGGCGCTTTCTGCCGCGCATTCTGTCCGGCGAGGATTGGTGGTGCCAGGGCTATTCCGAGCCCGGCGCGGGGTCCGACCTGTCGAGCCTCAAACTGCGCGCCGTGCGCGACGGCGATCGCTACATCGTCAACGGCCAGAAGACCTGGACCACGCTGGCGCAATATGCCGACTGGATCTTCTGCCTAGTGCGCACCGATCCCGCCGCCAAGCCGCAAGAAGGCATCGGCTTCCTGCTGATCGACATGAAATCGCCCGGCATCACCGTCAAGCCGATCATCGTGCTCGACGGCGCGCGCGAGGTGAATGAGGTGTTCTTCGACGATGTGCAGGTTCCTGCGGAGAACCTGATCGGCGAAGAGAACAAGGGCTGGACCTACGCCAAGTTCCTGTTGGTCAACGAGCGCGCGAGCCTCGCCAACGCGGCGCGCTCGAAAGCAGCGCTCGCCAAGCTGAAGGAGATGGCGCGCGGCGCGGCGCTGCTCGAAGACGATGCCTTCGCGCGCAAGATCGCGGAGGTGGAGATCGCGCTGGCCGCGCTCGAATTCACCGAATTGCGCATTCTCGCCAAGGAGGCCAAAGGCGAAAGCGCCGGCCCGGAAAGCTCGATCCTGAAGATCCGCGGCACGGAGATTTTGCAGCGCGTCAGCGAATTGGCGCTGGAGGCGGCGGGCACTTACGCCTTTGTCGATGCGCGCGCGCTCGGTGACAACGAATTCATCGGTCCCGATGATGCGCGCGGCGCGGCCGGGCATTATTTCAACCTGCGCAAGACTTCGATCTACGGCGGCTCGAACGAAATCCAGCGCAACATCATCGCCAAAGCGATATTGGGGCTGTGATGGACTTCTCCTTCTCCGAAGAGCAGACGCTGCTGCGCAATTCGGTCGCGGCGTATCTCGCCGACAATTATTCCTTCGAGGCTTGGCGCAAGTTCACGCGCACAAACGACGGGCGCGATGGCGCGCACTGGAAACAATTCGCCGAGCTTGGCCTGCTCGCCGCGTCACTGCCGGAGGCTTATGGCGGATTGGGCGGCGGCGCGCTCGAGACCATGATCATCGCCGAAGAGTTCGGCAAGGCGCTGGTGATCGAGCCTTATATTTCCACCGCGGTGATCGCGGGCGGGTTGCTGGCGGGCGCGGGCAGCGAAGCACAGAAGCAAGAATGGCTGCCGAAAATCGCCGCCGGCGAGAGCATCATCGCCTTTGCCTTTGCCGAGCCGCACGGGCGTTTTGATCTCGCCGATCTGGTCACCACGGCGAAGAAGCAAAGCGGCAGTTATGCGATTGACGGGCAGAAATCCGTCGTGCTCGGCGCGCCTTGGGCGGACACGCTGCTTGTCACCGCGCGCACCGCCGGCGGGCGGCGCGATCAAGATGGCATCGGCGCCTTTCTGGTCGACAAGAACGCGAAAGGCGTCACGGCACGCGATTTCGCGACGGTCGACGGCGGGCGCGCCTCGGAAATCGCTTTCGACAACGTCGCGGCCGAACCGATCGGCGATCCCGAAGGTGGTTTTCCGGAGATCGAGCGCGCGGTGGACGAGGCGATCGCCGCCCACTCTGCCGAGGCCCTCGGCGGCATGCGCGTGTTGCTCGATGCCACGGTCTCTTATGCGAAGACGCGCAAGCAATTCGGCCAACCGATCGGCAAGTTCCAGGTGCTGCAGCATCGCATGGTCGACATGTTCGTGGCGCTCGAGCAATCGGTGTCGGCGGTGCTGCTGGCGACCTTGAAGCTCGCTGCGCCGGACCGCGGCAAATGGGTCTCCGCCGCGAAAGTCGAGACCGGCAAGGCCGGGCGTTACATCGGTCAGCAGGCGATCCAGATTCACGGCGGCATGGGCATGACCGACGAGCTCAACGTCGGCCATTATTTCAAGCGCCTCACCATGCTCGACACGCTTTACGGAAACGTCGACCATCATCTGATGCGGTTCGCGAAGGCCGGCACCGCTATGAAAAATCCGCACTTGGTGCAATAGTAACAGAGCCTGGAACCGATTGCCCCTGTGGGACGTTCCGCCCCTACCGCGAAAGGACATCTCATGCTCAAGACCATCGGCTATGCCGCCGCTGCCGCCAAAGCCCCGCTTGCACCTCATGCCTTCGAGCGGCGCGATCCGGGCGCTCACGATGTTCTCATCGACATTAAATACTGCGGCATCTGCCACACCGACGTGCATCAGGCGCGCGACGAATGGGGTGGCTCCAAGTTTCCGATGGTCCCCGGGCACGAGATCGTCGGCGTGGTGGCGGCCGTCGGCGGCCATGTCAGGAAATTCAAGGTCGGCGACCGCGTCGGCGTGGGTTGCATGGTCGATTCCTGCCGCGTTTGCGACCACTGCCGCGACGACCTCGAGCAATATTGCCTGAACGGCGTCAGCTACACCTACAACAGCACCGAGCAGGACCACGTCACGCTGACCCAGGGCGGCTATTCCGGCAAGATCGTGGTGGACGAGAATTATGTGCTGCGCATCCCCGATAAATTGCCGTTCGACGGCGCGGCGCCGCTGTTGTGCGCCGGGATCACGCTGTACTCGCCGCTGCGGCATTGGCAGGCGGGGCCGGGCAAGAAGGTCGCCATCGTGGGGCTCGGCGGGCTCGGGCATATGGGCGTCAAGCTGGCGCACGCGATGGGTGCCGAGGTGACGGTGCTCAGCCATTCGCTGCGCAAGCAGGAAGACGCGCGTCGGCTTGGCGCGGACCATTTCTACGCTACCTCCGATCCCAAGACCTTCGCGGCGCTCAAAGGCTCTTTCGATCTGATCATCTGCACGGTGGGGACCGGGATCGATTGGAACCAGTATTTGGAATTGTTGAAGCTGGATTCGGCGATGGTCATCGTCGGCGTGCCCGAGACGCAAGTGCCGGTGGGCGCCTTTCCGCTGGTCGGAATGCGCCGCAGCCTGGCCGGCTCGCTGATTGGCGGCATCAAGGAAACGCAGGAGATGCTCGATTTCTGCGGCGCGCACGACATCGTCAGCGACGTCGAGGTGATCGCGATCCAGAAGGTGAACGAAGCCTATGACCGTGTGGTCAAGAGCGACGTGCGCTATCGCTTCGTAATCGACATGGCATCGCTGAAGATGGCCTAAAGCGGCCAGTGCACGAAGGGCACCAGCATCGGCACGCGCCGGGCGTAGGAATCATAGGCCTCCGGCCCCAGTTCCTCGCGCAGGAAGCGCTCTTCCAACCGCGCCTTGATATACCAGCCGGCCGTCATCAGCGCCGCGCCGAGGAAGGTGCTCGGCGCGCCTTGCATGACAGCGGTGGCGAGCGAGGCGACCGTGATGCCGGTATAGATGGGATGGCGCACGAAACGATAAGGTCCCGTGTCGACGACGTGGTGGGCGCTCTTGCGCGTGATGCTCGACGACCACATCCGCCCCAGATAGAGACGCGCCCACCAGCTGAAGGCGAGTCCCGCGAAGACCAGAAGGAATAGGACCCAACCGGCGATGCCCGTCAGCGGGCGCCAGAAGCGGTACAGCAGGTCGTAATGGCTCGAATGCAGGCCGAGCAGAAGATAGGCGCCGAGGAGCACCAGGAAGCGATAGGGCAGTTCGCGCAACAGGCCGGCGCGTTTGATCGTCGTATTGGTCCAGGCGGCGGCGGCAAACCAGCTGAGCGCCCAGACCACCCACAAAAGGAGAATTGCAAAATCCGGCCTCATGACGCCCTCCCGGCCGCGCTATAGGTGGGAGGGCGTGGACAAAATGCAAGGAAAATTCGGTCGTTAGAGCCTGATCCGCCCTATTGGAAACCGCTGCGTTGCGTTGCGGCATGGCGAACGCCAGGGTCGATAGCGTCAGCGTATCGACGCGCGAAGAGCGATGCGGGACATCGGTCGAGCGCGGCGACGAAGCGGGCGCCCGCCGCAACACAACCCAAAGGGCCGGGGAATTTTGCATCGTGGGTTCGTCGAAGGGCTCGCCCGTAGTGCCGCTACGCGCTTCGCCCTTCTTCTGCCCACGCCGCAAAATTCCCTCGGCGCAGCGCTTCAAATAGGGTGGATCAGGCTCTAGAACGCCAGCGCCTTGGCCATCTTGACCAGCGGCAGTTTGCTGATCTCGGCCACCACCTTCTCGCCGGGATCGCCGTCGACTTCGACCAGGGCGATGGCTTCGCCGCCCGGCGCGCTGCGCCCGAGCGTGAAGTTCGCGATGTTCACTTGGGCGTCGCCGAGCAGCGTGCCAAGCTTGCCGATGAAACCCGGCTTGTCCTCGTTGACGACGTAGAGCATGTGCGGCGCGAATTCGGTCTCGAGATTGATGTCCTTGACCTGGATCAGCCGCGGCCTTCCGTCGGAGAACACGGTGCCCGCCAGCCGTCGCGTCGAACCGCCGGCGAGCGTCACGGTCAGTTTGATGTAGCCCTCGAAGATGCCCTGGTGCGGGCGGCGAACTTCGCTCACCTTGATGCCGCGATCCTTGGCCACCACCGGCGCGTTGACCATGTTGACTTCCACCAGCATCGGCTTGAGCAGTCCGGCCAGCGCCGCCTGCGTCAGGGCGCGCTGGTTCAATTCTGCCGCCGTGCCTTCGTAGACGATTTCGACGGTCTGCATCGAGCTGTCGACCAGTTGGCCGGCGAAGGCGCCGAGTTGCTCGGCCAGCGCGATCCACGGCTTCACCAGGCTCGCCTCTTGCGAGCTGATCGACGGCATGTTGAGCGCGTTGACCACGGCGCCGGTGAGCAGATAGTCCGAGATCTGCTCGGCGACTTGCAGCGCCACGTTTTCCTGCGCCTCTTCGGTGGAGGCGCCCAGATGCGGCGTCGCCACCACCTTCTCGTGCCCGAACAGGATGTTCTGCTTGGCAGGCTCTTCCGCGAACACGTCGAGCGCCGCGCCGGCCAGATGCCCGGAATCGAGCGCGGCCTTGAGCGCAGCTTCGTCCACCAGACCGCCGCGCGCGCAATTGATCAGCCGCGCGCCCTTCTTCATCTTGTTGATGGCGTCGGCCGAGATGATGTTCTTGGTCTCGGCGGTGAGCGGCGTGTGCAGGGTGACGAAATTGGCGCGCGCCAACAGATCGTTCAGCTCGACCTTCTCCACGCCGATTTCCGCCGCGCGCTCGGGCGAAAGGTAGGGATCGTAGGCGATCACGTGCATCTTGAGGCCGCGCGCGCGGTCGGCGACGATCGAGCCGATATTGCCCGCGCCGATCAGGCCCAGCACCTTGCCGTACAGCTCGGTGCCCATGAAGCGGTTTTTCTCCCACTTGCCGGCATGGGTGGAAGCGTTCGCCGCCGGAAGCTCGCGGGCCAGCGCCATCATCAGCGCGATGGCGTGCTCGGCGGTGGTGATCGAATTGCCGAACGGCGTGTTCATCACGATCACGCCCGCCGCGGTCGCCGCCGCGACGTCGACATTGTCGACGCCGATGCCGGCGCGGCCGACGACCTTCAGCCGCTTGGCGGCCTTGATCACCTCGGCGGTCACTTTGGTTGCGGAACGGATGGCGATGCCGTCGTACTGGTCGATGATCTTGAGCAGCTCTTCCTTGGCAAGGCCGGTCCTCACCTCGACCTCGACGCCACGCTCCTTGAAGATGGCGACGGCGGCGGGCGAAAGCTTGTCGGCGATGAGGACTTTGGGCATGGCTTAGGTTCCGTCAGTTGGATGTGAGGTCGACCGTGCGCTTGAAGAAGGGCGCCACGCTCAACAGGTGTTTCTCCAGGGGGAGCTTCGGATTCTTCTCGTCGAGCACCATCACGTCGACGGCCGTCTTGGGCATGGCGGTCTTGGCCGCTTCGAAGATTTCGCGCGCCAGCTTCGCGGTGTCGCCCTCCGCCACGATCCCGATCAAGGGATGGGCGGGCAGGCGCGAGCCTTCGCGCGCGACGTAAACCAGATGCGCCGCGCGAACCAGGGAGCGGCTCGTGAACAGCACGCACAGCGCCTTGATCAGTTTCTTGGGGCGAACGTCGGGCTGGCCGACGACCAAGCGGCGGCCGGCTTGTTCGTCGCGCAACTGCTCGAGCCAATATTCGATCTCCTCGGGCACCAAAAGCTTGCCGATGTCCGAGAGCGGGTTGATCACGAACGAGGCCCCGCGCGCGATTTCGAACAGGGTCCGGCCGGAAATGGTGAAATGCTCCACCGGCTCCTCGGAGAAGGCGCTCAGGCGCGCCATGGAGGTGAACACGGGATGATAGGGCTTGCCCTGATGCGCCACCGTCTGGATGACGAGCGTCTTGCCCGCCTTTCCGGGGACGATCAATTCGGCCTCCATCAAGGCGCGATAGAAACGCGGATGCGCATCCGCCTGCGATGCCGCGAGCAGCATGATCTCTTCCAGCCTGTTCTCGGGTTTGAACGTCATGTCGCCCTCAAGACCGGCCGTCCCGGCCCGAGCGCAGTCTAGGTCAACTGGATTTCACTTTCGCCCACGCCCAATCGAGCCAATGGGTCAACGCCTCGATATCGGCGTGGTCCACGGTCGCACCGCACCAGATTCGGAGGCCGGGAGGGGCGGCGCGATAGGCGGCCACGTCGAAGGCCACGCTCTCTTTCTCGAGCGCGGAGGCGATCTTCTTCGCCGCTTCGGCCTGGGCTTCGTGCGCCAGCGCCAGAAACCACGGGTCGACGATCTTGAAGCATACCGAGGTGTTGGAGCGGATGGCTGCGTCCTTGGCCAGGAAATCGGCCCAGCCGCATTCCTTCACCCAGCGCGCCAGCACGGCGAGATTGGCATTGGAGCGCGCGATCAGCGCTTTCAAACCGCCAATCTGTTCGGCCCATTTCAGCGCGTCGAGATAATCCTCCAGCGCCAGCATCGACGGCGTGTTGATGGTCTCGCCTTCGAAGAGGCCGTCCACGAGCGTGCCGGCCTTGGTCATGCGGAAGATTTTCGGCAGCGGCCAGGGCGGCGTGTGGGATTCAAGCCGCGCTACGGCACGCGGGGAGAGGATCAACATGCCGTGCGCGGCTTCGCCGCCCAGCACCTTCTGCCAGGAGAAAGTGGCGACGTCGAGTTTCGTCCAGGGAATGTCCATGGCGAACGCCGCCGAGGTGGCGTCGCAGATCGTCAGGCCTTCGCGGTCGTCGGCGATGAAGTCGCCGTTCGGCACGCGCACGCCCGAGGTCGTGCCGTTCCAAAGAAACACGATGTCGTGCTTGGGATCGGCTTCGCCGAGGTTCGGTAATTCGCCGTAAGCCGCCTTGAAGACGCGGCTGTCCTTGAGCTTCAGCTGCTTGACCGTGTCGGTCACCCAATCCTCGCCGAAGCTTTCCCAGGCGAAGCAATCGACGGTGCGCGGGCCGAGCAGCGACCACATCGCCATTTCCATGGCGCCGGTGTCGGAGGCCGGCACGATGCCCACGCGATAATCGGCGGGAAGGCCGAGCAGCGTTCTGGTGCGGTCGATCGCCTCTTTGAGGCGCGCCTTGCCGGGCTTCGAGCGATGCGAACGGCCGAGCAGCGCGCCGGCGAGCGCATCAGGGGTCCAACCCGGCCGTTTGGCGCAAGGTCCGGACGAAAAAAAAGGCCGTGCGGGGCGCACGGCCGGTGCAGTACCGGTCATCATACATTCCTTCCAGAATGACGCGCCTCGTTGGGGAGGCGTGGCCCACAGCCGATATACATAAGCGAGGGAGGGGAGTCAAACGCCACGCGATACGGCGGATTGACGAAGCGCTTAACGCAATTCGTCATGGCCGTGTTTACCGCGCCCATGCCGACAGTGAGGATATTGATCGCCGCCTAAACCTCGATCTCGCCCGTCAAATAAAGCGCGCACGGGCCGGAGAGCACGGTGCGCGCGCCTTCGTCGGTGCAGACAAGATCGCCGCCGCGCGGCGAAACCTGGCGCGCCTTGAGCGTCTTTTTCGACAGCCGTTTCGCCCAATACGGCACCAGCGCGCAATGCGCCGAGCCGGTCACCGGATCTTCCGGCACGCCTTTGTCGGGCGCGAAGAAACGCGAGACGAAATCGTAGCCCCCAGGATCATTGGCGTCGCCCTTGGCCGTGGCGATCAGGCCCCATTGCTGCACTTGGCGCAGCAGCCGCGCCACATCGCCCGGACCGCGGATCGCGCGTACGGTTTTCGCCGCGTCCCATACCGCCAAGAGATAACGGCCTTTGAGGATTTCCTTCGGCCCCTCGACGCCCAGCGTTTCGCCGAGCGCCGCGGCGAAGCCGGCCGGCGCGTCGAACGGCGCCACCGGATCGGCAGGCAGCGACATCACGTGGCGTCCGTCGCGGCCGCGCGTGACGATCAATTCGCCCGAGCGCGTCATGAACGACACCGCTTTCAGTTCCGGATCGAGGAATTCGAACACCGTCCAGGCGCTCGCCAGCGTCGCGTGGCCGCAGAGATCGACCTCGGAGGCCGGCGTGAACCAGCGCAAATCGTAGCGCCCCGGCGCGGTCTTCACGAAGAACGCGGTCTCGGCGAGATTGTTCTCGCCCGCGATCTTCTGCATCAGCCCAGCGTCGATCCAGGATTCGAGCGGCACCACCGCCGCCGGATTGCCTTCCAGCGCGCGGCCGGCGAAGGCATCGACCTGCCATAGCTTGAGTTTCATCGCGGCTCCTCCGATGGCGCGCAGCCTAGCGGCGGCAGCGCTACGCCGGAACGCCCGCGGCCGCATAGCGGCTGCGGACCCGGTTCATGGCCGCTGCGAGAGATTGGCGTTGGCGAAATCCCAATTCACCAGATGCTCGAGGAAGCTCTTCACGTAATCGGGCCGGCGGTTCTGATAGTCGAGATAATAGGCATGCTCCCAGACATCGAGGGTGAGAAGCGGCGTCTGGCCGTGCACCAAGGGCGTGTCGGCGTTGGCGGTGGCCGCGACGGCGAGCTTGCCGTGATCGCGCACCAGCCAGGCCCAGCCGCTGCCGAATTGGCCGGTCGCCGCCGCGCTGAAGGCCTCGACGAAAGAAGTATAGCTGCCGAAATCCTTTTCGACGCGCTCGGCGATCTCGCCATGCGGCTTCCCGCCGGCGCGCGATGCCATCGAATGCCAGAGGAAAGCGTGGTTCCACGCCTGCGCCGCGTTGTTGAACAACGCCGTCTTGTGATCCCTGGCGGCGGCGGCGACGATCTCTTCCAGCGGCGCCTCGGCGAGCGCGCCGCCCTCGGTCAAGCGATTGGTGTTCGCGACATAGGCCGCGTGATGCTTGCCATGATGGAAGGAAAGCGTCTTGGCGCTGATAAAGGGCTCTAGCGCCTCCAACGCATAAGGCAGATCGGGAAGCTTGATCGTCATGGTTTTCTCCTTGCGGCCGTCCGAGCAGACAACAGTTTTGCGACGTTTATTCCGCCGCGCGGGCGTCGATCATGGCGCTGCGCTTTTCGCGCAGCGCGTTGCGCATGCTTTTTTGCAGGCGGTCGAAGGCGCGCACCTCGATCTGGCGCACGCGCTCGCGGCTGATGCCGAGTTTGCGCGACAGCTCTTCCAGTGTCGCCGGCTCGTCCTGCAGCCGGCGGGCCTTGATGATCTCGCGCTCGCGTTCGGTGAGTTCGCCGAGCGCCGCCGACAACAATTCCCGGCGCTCGCCGACCTCTTCGGCTTCGGCCATGCGGGTTTCCTGGTCGAGCGTGTCGTCGGCGAGCCAATCCTGCCATTCCGATTCGCCGTCGCCGCGCAAGGGCGCGTTGAGCGAGGAATCCGGCGCGGACAGCCGCCGGTTCATGCTCACCAATTCGCTTTCGGACACACCCAATTGATCGGCGAGCGTCGCCACGTGCTCGGGCGTGAGGTCGCCTTCCTCGATGGCGTTGATCTTGTTCTTGGCCTTGCGCAAGTTGAAGAACAGCTTCTTCTGGTCCGAGGTGGTGCCGATCTTGACCAGGCTCCACGAGCGCAGGATGAACTCCTGGATCGCCGCTCTGATCCACCACATCGCGTAGGTCGCAAGGCGGAAGCCGCGCTCGGGATCGAAACGCTTGACCGCCTGCATCAGACCGACATTGCCTTCGGAGACGATCTCGGAGACCGGCAGGCCGTAGCCGCGATAGCCCATCGCGATCTTGGCGACGAGGCGCAGGTGCGAGGTGATCAGCTTGCGCGCGGCCTCGGGGTCTTCATGCTCGCGCCAACGCTTGGCGAGCATGTATTCCTCTTCCGGCGCCAGCATCGGGAACTTGCGGATTTCCGCAAGATAGCGCGACAGGCCGCCTTCGCCTTGCAGAGCGGGCAATCCGCGACTGCTCATCCTCGTCCCCTTTTGTCCCGTGCCCAAGCGCGCGAGACGCGTAGTGTACTACGCCCACCACCAGGGTGGGATAAAGGAAATGCAATAGCATCCCAGCTATGCCGCAAGATGTAGGCGCGATTAAGGAATCTTCAAGGCCCGCAGGGCCGCGATCAGTCGGGATAAGTCTTCGGGCCAATCCGACTCGAAGCGCAGCCTCTGGTGTAGGCTGGGGTGCTGGAAGCCCAAAAGCCTGGCGTGCAGCGCCTGGCGGGGGAATTCCGACACGGCGGCGTAGGCATTGGCCTCGGCCTCGCTCTTGGCGCGCGGGGCCTGCCGCGACCGCCCATAGGACGCGTCGCCGATCAGCGGGTGGCCCAGATGGGTCAGATGCACGCGAATTTGATGGGTGCGGCCGGTCTCCAGCCGGCATTCGATCAGCGAGGCGAAGGGCCGCGCCGCATCTCCGAAGCGCTCGATCACGCGATAGCGGGTGCGCGCGCTCTTGCCGCCGCCGCGCAGCACGCCCATGCGCTTGCGGTCGAAGGGATTGCGGCCGATCTCGGCGTCGATCACTCCTTCGCCAAGGCGCGGCGAGCCCCACACCACGGCGTGATAGGCGCGCTCGATGGTGTGGTTGGCGAACTGCTTGGCGAGCGAGGTCATCGCGCGCTCGTTCTTGGCCGCGACGATGAGGCCCGAGGTATCCTTGTCGAGGCGATGCACGATACCCGGCCGCCGTTCACCGCCCACGCCCATCAGACTCTCGCCGCAATGGGCGATTAGGGCGTTGACCAGCGTGCCGTCGGGATTGCCGGCCGCCGGGTGCACCACCAGCCCGGCAGGCTTGTCGATCACGATCAGGTCGGCGTCCTCGTAGACGACGGCGAGCGGAATAGCCTGCGCTCGGGGCTCCGCGAGCACGGGCTGCGGCAAAGCGAGCGCGTACGTCTCGCCCGGTTTGACCCTGTGGTTGGCGTCTCTTATCGTCTGGTCCGCGCGCGTCACGCGGCCTTCGCCGATCCATTGCGAAAGCCGCGAGCGGCTGAGATCGGGGAGCGCCATGGCAAGGAAACGGTCCAATCTGGAGCCTTCGTCGCCCGAGCCGGCTGTGGCCGAGCGGACTTCAGCAGATGAGGATGTCGTGTCGGACATTGCACAACCGGATCCCAAGCAGACCACAAGCTACCGCCTGGCGCTGGGCGCCGTCATCATTCTCGGCGTGCTGATCGTCATCGGCGTGGCTATCTTGATTGTGGGCCTCGTCAAGGGCTGGGGCAACCGGAGCGACGAGGCGGCCGCCGTGCCCGAAAAGCCGAAAGAGCATGTCACCATCACCATCCCGCCGGGCTATACGATTCTGTCGTCCGATACCCAGCCCGGCCGCTTGATCCTGCACATCCGCTCGGCCGATCACGACGAGATTCTTGTCATCGACACGCAGGACGGCGCCATCGTCGCCGAGATCAACGCCGCCGCGTCCAAGTGATCGCGCGCCTCGTTCTGCCGGACGCCTTGCGAACACAGTTCGCCGCCGAGGCGCGCGCGGCTTTTCCGCGCGAATGCTGCGGGTTGATCGAAGGCGTACGCGAAGGCGATGCGGCGCGCGCGCTGAAGCTGCATCCGGCGCGCAATCTGGCGAGCGAGCCCGACCGCTTCGAAATCGATCCGGCGGCGCAATTCGCGCTGCTGCGGGCCTTGCGCGGGACAGAGCGCGCGGTGATCGGTTGCTATCATTCCCATCCCAACGGCAAAGCCGAGCCGTCGCCGCGCGATCGCGAAGGAGCGGGCGAGGAAGGCTTTGTCTGGCTGATCGTGGCGCTAGCGGCCGCCGACGCTTCGCCGTCGCTCGCGGCCTTTGCCGGCTCGGATTTCCGCGCGCTTTCGCTGCGGCCGCTTGCTTGATCGACGGGCGCTGCCAACGCTATAAGCACGCATTGCCGCAGGCTCCCATCGTCTAGCGGTCAGGACGCGGCCCTCTCAAGGCTGAAACCCGGGTTCGATTCCCGGTGGGAGCGCCAACTAAATCAATTGGTTATGACTTTATGCCGTTGGCATGTCCAACGGTTGGTTGATAAATGCAGGTGGACGCCGTGGGCGACCACATAGATGCCGAAACACCGCGCGTCCAAGTTTCACGACGCCACCACTACGTGCCTCAATTCTATTCGAAGCAATGGTGCGGGAACGACGGCCGGCTTTGCGAATTCAGCCGGCCATATCGGGAGGTCATAGAAAGGCGAAAGTATCCGAGTGAAACAGGATATCAAATCGATCTCTACACAGTGCCAGGCGCACCCAACGGGATCAGCACATATATTGAAGACCAGTTTCTCAAGCTCTCTGATCAGCGCGCTAACGACGCGTTACAGCTGCTTCTTACTAACCGAATGAATGACATGGACGAGGTATTGAGGAGCGGTTGGGCACGTTTCATCATGACGCAGTTGCAGCGTACTCCTCAGAAGGTCGCATGGCTTCTTAATGCCTGGAATTCGGGTTTTGATCCCGAGTCAAGCGCGGCCGCTGATGAATACCCAAAACTTCGCGGCCCGAACGACCCCGCAACCTTCGACGAATACGTGCGGCTCAATGCGGAGCGACTTAGAGCAGTCGGCGCAACCAAAATGTTGCAAGCTGTAATGGATCTTCCCAATACGGGAACTCATCTCGTCCGAATGGTGTGGACGATCGCCACATTCCGGGAAGAACGTTTTGAGCTGCTCACCTCAGATCGACCAGTTATCATCTCAGATGGCCTTCTAAAGCCTGATTCACATGTCGTCATCCCGATCGCCCCCGACCGGCTTTTCATTGCCACCAACAGCAAAGAGGTCGTACCGCACTTGATTGGCCCCAATCCGAAATCGCTAATCCAGCGCTGCAACGATTTAGTCGTACGCCAAGCCCACACTTATGCCTACGGCACAGATGCGTCACAATTACGCTTCATCGAAAATCGACTTGGCCATGGAACACCACAGTTACTTACGTCGAACCTCCCCATTAATCCCCATTAAATAGCGAGGCTTTGGTGCGTCCAAGGTCTCAAATCTTGCCAACATCTACAGCGTGAAGGGTGGGCTAGGGCCATTTGGGAGCGCGTCGTCCAACAGTAACGACCTCGCCGCGCCAATTTGCCCCGTCCGCTTGTCCTTTGGCAGCTTTGCCGCTATGTCTGCGCCCCGCAAGACCGGCCAAAGCCATGCCTCTGCTCAGATTTCTCCCGGAAGCCTCCAACATCGATTTCATCGGTGCGCGCTATTACGCCTTCGCCGTGGACGGGCTCTTGCTGCTCATCTCGATCATCTCGATCGCCACCCACGGCTTCAATCTCGGCCTCGACTTCACCGGCGGCGTGTCGATGGAGGTCAAGACGGCGCAGACCATCAATATCGGCCAGCTGCGCGCCGAGGTCGGCGGCCTGCATTTCAACGACACCGAGATCCAAACGGTCAGCGGCGGGGCTTGCGATCGCCCGGCCAATTCCTGCGCGACGATCCGCGTGCAGCCCAAGGAAGGCCAGAGCGAGAAGGACGCCGAGACGGCGGTCAGCACTGCGATCGGTCCGGCCTATTCGATCCTCAGCCGCGCTTACATCAGCGGCAAGGTGAGCCAGGAACTGTTCCATGCCGGCGTATTGGCGACCGTTCTGGCGATCATCGGCATCGCGCTGTGGGTGGCGTTCCGTTTCGAGTGGCAGTACGGCATCTCGGCCGCCATCGCCACCGGCCACGACGTCTTTGTGACGGCGGGGCTCTATTCCATACTTCACCTCGACTTCACGCTGACCAGCATCGCCGCGCTTCTGACCCTGGCGGGCTATTCGATCAACGACACGGTGGTGGTGTTCGATCGCATCCGCGAGAACCGGCGCAAGTACAAGCGCATGGCGCTTACCGACCTGATCAACCTGTCGACCAACCAGATGCTGACGCGGACTATCCTGACCTCGGTCGCCACCGCGATCTCAATCATCCCGCTGTTGATCTACGGCGGGCCGACGCTGTTCGACTTCACCGCCGCGATGCTGTTCGGCATCGTGGTGGGCACGTTCTCTTCGACTTACGTCGCGGCCGCGCTGTTGATCTATCTGCCCAAGCCGGCCGGTCAGATCGAGACGCCGGCGCCGGCGACGCCGTAAAAAAGCGAATAGGGAGTAGCGAATAAAAAATTTCCCTATTCGCTATTGGCTACTTGCCATTCGCTTCTTATTCAGAACGGGAACCAGTCGCGCTTTTCGGAATAGACTTGGTATTGCGCGTTGACACCCGCGCGCCAGCCTACGCCGGTGCGCATCGGCGCCAGCGTCACCCCGCCTGAACGCATATAGATCACGCCGATGCCGGCGATGAAGTAGATCGTGCCTTCCACGCCCGGGAAGCGCTGGAACAACCGGCTTTCGCGCTTGAGGTTGTAGACCAGGGTGAAGCATTTGGAAGCGTTGCCGCCGAAATCGAAGCCCACCGACGGGCCTTTCCAATAGACCTTCACCGGATCGTGGAATTTACGGATCAGCCAGCCCGAGCCGTAGCGCTCGCCGACGATGAACGCGCCCGAGCCTTCGTCGCCCTGGACATAGGCGTCGGGCTGTCCCAGATCGTGGAAGATGTGCTGCACCGCCTTGGCCACGCTCTCGGTGGTGACGCCGAAGAAATCGGAGGCGGAATGGGTGATTTCCTCCGCCGTATAGGTGGCGTCGTCCTTGTTGTCGTCGTCGGCGAAGGCGGACGGGATCAGGGTGGTCAACGCGGTCGCCGCCGCAGCAGTGATGACTTTACGCCTGTGCATGTCAGCTCCTTTCGAATCGCGTCCGGGCCAGCATCGCTTAAAACGCGCCGGCGTGCGAGACGGCGCGCGGCGAGCCCGCCTATACTGGGCCCCGTCTTTGAGGCATTATCGTGACAACGTCGCCGCGTAAGGTTTATTCCATGACGCAACCGCAAAAAGACCAGGAAAAGGGCGACGACCGTAAACTCGGTCCGGCCGGCTATGTCGCGCTGATTGTGCTCGTCAGTTTCCTCGCGGTTGCGATCTGGTACGCCGTAAAGGCCTGGCAGGCGATGGCCGACGTGCCGATGAGCACGATGGGCTGGGTTTCGCTGATCCTGGGCGTGATCTTCACCCTGGCGCTCGGCGGCGGGTTGATGGGACTTCTGTTCTATTCCAGCCGCAAGAATTACGATCAGTAGGACTCACACCATTCCGCGCGCCAGGAAATAGGGATTGGCGAAGCCCTCGGCGACCTTGCCGTAATGGAACGGCCTGCCGTCGAGCGTGGTGAGAGAGCCGCCGGCCGCCGCCAGGATGGCATGGCCGCTCGCCGTGTCCCATTCCATGGTGCGGCCGTGGCGCGGATAGATGTCCGCCTCGCCGGAGGCCACTAGGCAGAACTTCAGCGCCGAGCCGCCCGAGACGAATTTCTTGATCTTGTACTGGGCGAGATATTCCTCGGTTTTCTTGTCCAGGTGCGAGCGGCTGACCACGGCGACGAGCCCGTCCTCCGGCGCGCGCCGCACATGGATTTCCTTGGCTTCGGCGAAATTGGGCGCCCCGCCAGGCGGCGCAAAAATCTCGTAGGCGCCAGCCAGCACTTCGCCGAAGAACAAGCGGTCCTTGGCCGGGGCGTGGATCACGCCGCGCACCGGCTTACCCTCGATGACCTCGGCGATGTTGATGGTGAACTCGCCGTTCTTCGCCACGAATTCCTTGGTGCCGTCGAGCGGATCGACCAGGAAGAAGCGATGGCCGATCTTGGGCACGTGCCCCGCCGCCGCTTCTTCTTCGGCGACGACCGGTACGCCCGGCGCCAGCTGCGCCAACCGCTTGATGATGAAGCGCTCGGATTCGACGTCGGCTTCGGTCACCGGCGATTTGTCTTCCTTGCGCCGCGCCACGATCTCCTCGTGGTAATGCGCCAGCACGATGGCGCCCGCGTCGTAGGCGATCGAAGCCAGCGCGCGCAGCATCGGCGAGGCGGCATGGGCGGTCTCGTTCATGCGCCCTCCCGCGGCACCACCTCGAGCGGGGCGGTGTCGATCATCACCACCCGCTTGCCGGCATGTTCGAAGTTGACCGTCACCTTGTTGCCCACGACCGATTGCACCTGTCCCAAGCCCCAGTCCGGCGCGCCGGGAAGCCTCACCCACTGCCCTAGCGCCAGAAACGGACTCACCTTAAGCATTCCTTAATACGCCCCGACCACGATAACCAAATGCCCAGCCAACGCGAAAGAGCCATGAACGACCTCGATTTCTCCGCTTTTCTGGTCAGCCGCGTGTGCCACGACCTGGTCGGACCCTTGGGCGCGGTGGTCAACGGCTTGGAAGTGCTGGAGGACGAGCGCGACTCCGCCATGCGCGCCGACGCGCTGAAGATCGTCACCTTGAGCGCCGAACAGGCCTTGGCCAGGCTGCAATTCATGCGCATCGCCTTTGGCGCGGCGGGCTCGGCGGGAGCCGAACTCGACCTGACGGAAGTGGGCCGGCTGATCGTCGGCCTGTTGGACGGCAGCAAAGTGTCGCTGGTGTGGGAAGCCCCGCACCTGAACTGGCCCAAGGATTGGGCAAAGCTGTTGATGAACGCGGCCGTGGTGGCCGCCGACTGCCTGCCGCGCGGCGGGGTGCTGCGCATCGAGACCCATGACGAGGCGCCCGGCTTCCTGCTGGCGGCGACCGGCCAGGGCGCGCGCATGGTGGACGACATCGAACGCGCCTTGCACGGCGAGCAGGCGCAATCCGCCTACGACGCGCGCGGCGTGCAGCCGGCGCTCACCCATCGCCTCGCCAAGGGGCTCAATGCGGGGCTGACGGTTTCCGCCAGCGAAGGCCAGGTGACGATCGTCGCCGGTTAATCGGCGGCCGCCGGATAAATCCCCCGTTTACTTTCTCCGCGTAGGCTCTGCCGCGAAAATTTCCGGCTTCCGGCCCATGAAGCATTGCCTTGTCGTCGACAACAGCCGCGTCCTCCGCAAAGTGACTTGCCGCATCCTCGAGGATCTGGCGTTCGCGACCGAAGAGGCCGAGGACGGCGCGGCGGCGCTCAGCCAATGTCGCCGGCGCATGCCCGACGTCATCCTGCTCGACTGGCACATGCCCAACATGTCGGGCATCGAATTCTTGCGCGCCCTGCGCGGCGAGGCGCAAGGCCGCCAACCCGTCGTGCTGTTCTGCACCACCGAGAACGACGTCGCCCACATCACCGAGGCGCTGGGGGCGGGCGCCGACGAATACATCATGAAGCCGTTCGACCGCAGCATCATCGAGTCCAAGCTCTCGGAAGTGGGGCTGCTGTCGTGATCCTGGCGGACTTCAAATTCCTCGCCGAAGTGCTGCGCCGCCGCTCCGGTCTGGTTTTGCCGCAGCACAAGAGCCATCTGGCGGAAAACCGGCTGCTGCCGGTGGTGCGCCGCTTCGGCTTCAAGGACGTGCCCGCGCTGATCGCGGAATTGCGCCACGGCCACGAGGCGCTCGCCGAAGCCGTCACCGAGGCGATGACCACCAACGATTCGGCCTTCTTCCGCGACCGCAAGACCTTCGAGGAATTCCGCGACATCGTGCTGCCGGAGCTTCTGATGCTGCGCGCCGCGACCAAGCGGCTGCGCCTCTGGTGCGCGGCGTGCGCGGCGGGCCAAGAGGCCTATTCGCTCGCCATGCTGCTGGACGAAGCGAAACTCGCGGCCCAGGGCTGGAGCATCGAATTGATCGCCTCCGACATCAATTCGCAGATGGTGGGGCGCGCCCAGGAGGGCCTTTACTCGCAGTTTGAGGTGCAGCGCGGGCTTCCCATCCGCAAGCTGGTGGCCAATTTCACCCAGGAAGGCACGCATTGGCGCATCCGAAAGGAGCTGCGCGACATGGTGAGCTTCCGCATCTTCAACCTGCTCGATTCGCCCCATTGGCTGGGCGAGCTGGACGTCGTGTTCTGCCGCAACGTGCTGATGTATTTCGATCAGAAGACCCGCCGGCAGGTGCTCAAGAGCATCGCGCGCGTACTCAAGCCCGACGGCTCGCTGCTGGTGGGGCCGATGGAATCGCTGGCCAGCCTGACCGAGGATTTCGTGCCGTTCGAGCACGCGCCGGGGCTGTACTTCAGGCCGCGGCCGCCGCTGCCGCTGCTTCGCCGCGCGATGCGGTGAGAGACGGGTTTCTCCGCACCCCCAATTGTCATGGCCCGCGAATGCGGGCCACCCAGTTACCGCCATGTCTTTGTTGAAGAAATATTCACGATATTCCTTTTACGGAAAGCGGAAATCACCTGGGTGGCCCGCACTAAGGCGGGCCATGACACCTTGGTTTAACGCTTCTCGCGAGTACGCTCACAATCCCGTCCGTATCCCCGCATAGAACGCGCGCGCCGGCGTGGAATAGCCGGCGACCGGATCGGCGCCGTTGTTGAACAGATTCTCGACCCGCCCGAACAGTTCGAGATGTTCGCACAGCTTGTAAGAGGCAAAGAGGTTGACCTCGGTCGCGGCTTTCAGCGGCGTCAGATGCGCGTCGTCGTCGAAGCGGGAGCCCGCGTAATTCAGATTGAGCCCCGCCGCAAACGCCGCGCTCGCCTGCCACGTCGCCGTAAGGTTGGTGGAATTCTGCGGCCGCCGCGCCAACTGCAGTCCGGTATCGCTGTCGACGGCGGAAAGATAGGTGTAATCCGCCGACAGCGTCAGCGCCTCGGCGGGTTTCGCCGATGCCGCAACCTCCACGCCGGAGGCGCGCGAACGGCCGATATTGTAGTAATAGCCGCCCTCGGAGGCGCGCAGCGTGCAGGCCGTCGAACTCACGCCGTAGCAATCGAAGAAATCGATCTGGTTCCTGGTGTCGCGCGCGAAATAGGTCGCCGAGGCGCGCGCCCCGTCCCACAGCGCCTGATCGATGCCCGCTTCCCAGCCCTTGGCGGTTTCCGGTTTCAGCGCGACCAGCGGATTGGAGTATTCCGAGTACAAATCGTAAAGACTCGGCGCCTTGAAGCCGTCGCCGTAATCGGCGCGCAGCGTGGTCGTCGCCGTGGCTTGCCAGGCGCCGGCGAATTTCAGCGAGGTGTGCCCGCCGAAGTTCTTGTCGTCGTCGTAGCGCACGCCGCCGGTCAGCGTCAGCGACGCGAGCGGCTGCGTCTGCCATTGCACATAGCCGCCTGAGATGCGATCGTTGCCCAGGATCGCCGCCGGATCGTAGATGCTTTCGGTGTTTAGCGTCGTGGTTTCGCTTTCCGCACCGAAGGTGATTTCGTTGGTCTGGTTCGCTTCGAAGATGCCTTGATATTCGAAGCGCGTGGCTTTGCCCTTGGCGTAGAAATCCTCTTCTGGCGTCAAGTTGACGTCGAAATTCTCGCGGTTGCTGTCGGTGTAAAGCAACGCCAAGCGGTTTTCGAAGCGCCCGCCGATCAGCGAGACATTGGCGCCGAGGTAGCCGGCCAACAGTGTGTCGCGTCCGAATTCGCCGTCGTACTGCAGGGTGTAGTTCGGCGGCGGATAGCCGTCGAAGGTATCGCGCGCATGGGTGTAATAGAGCCGCGCGTCGAAACTGACGCTGTCGCTCGCGTGCCAGCGGAGATTGGCGGTCAAGCCCCAATTGTGCGTACCGTCGGGCTGGGCGTTGGCCGGCCTGAGGTCGGCGGCCGAGATGCCGCTGGTAAGGTAGTAATTGGCCGCCGCGCCGTATTCGAACGCGCCATCGGTGCCGTTGGCGGCGAGATTGAGCCGGGCGGTATCGAACGAACCGCCTTCGGCCTCGGCGTTGAACGCGAAAGGAGTATCGCCGCCGCGTTTGGTGAGGATGTCGATCACCCCGCCGATGGCGTCGCTGCCGTAGAGCGTGGATTGCGGCCCGCTCAGCACTTCGATGCGCTCGATGTTGTTGACCATCAGATCGCCGAGGATCGCCTCGCCGGTGGTGGCGCTGGGATCGTTGATGCGTACCCCGTCGATCAGGACGAGGGTTTGTCCCGCCTCCGCGCCACGCGTCAGAACATCCGTGGTCTGGCCGGGCCCGCCGTCGCGCACGACGGTCAGGCCGGGCAACTCCTTGAGCGCGTCGCTGACGACGTCGATCTGTTGGCTGTCGAGCTCCTCGCCGGTCATCACCGACACGGATTCGCCCGTCACTTCGAGCGGCTGGGGGGTTCGCGTGGCGCTCACCACGACGGTCTCCGGCACGCTTTGCGCGAAAGCCGGCGCGATCAGGGCGATAAGGGCTACGGACGAAAACAATGTCTTGGGCATGACGTTCTCCTGGTTTTGGGCCAAGAGCCGGCACGCGGAAAATCCGGTGTGATGTGCAGAATTTGTAATCACAGGGTCCCCCGCGGCGACGACTCCAACATTGTCGTCGCGGCGGTCATCCCGCAGTCCCCGGCGCACCCCGGCCGGAAACAGGACGACGGCGCAAGGCAGGTCTCCTGGCTTCCGGGTCTTTGTCTGATGTCCGCCTTCCCAAAGCTTTCGCCTCAGTGGCACGTGGACACATCCTCGCCGGTCACAGTTGCGGGGGCAGCCGCGGCGTTCAACCGCGTTCCCTAGACCTCGCACGTGGGAACAACTAAGCGCGGTTGGGCCTCGCGGTCAACGCCCGCGGGCCGCGTCATGCAGGCCGCGCACGGGCGAATGAATCGTCGCGCAACCGGCGCAAATGGCGCATAACAAGAAGACACAGGTGAATCGGAGAGCTGAACCAAATGGCCGCGGGCCCGACATTCTGGGAGGATATGCGCCGCACGCTGTGGGGCGCCGCGGCGGGTTTCCTCGTCGGCGGAAGCCTGTTCGCCTGGTTCGGCAAGACCAGCCTTTGGATCGCCTTGCCCGCGCTCGTCCTCGCCGCTGCGGTGGCGAGCTTGGTGGCGGGACGGCTGCGGCGACTGAAGTCCAAGGCCGAGGGACAGCGCCAGACTCCACTGCAGGTGCTCTCGCCCTTGGCGCGCGAGGTGGTGGAGCGGCTGCCCGATCCCTTGATGCTGGTCGATGCGTCCGGCCGCGTCTTGTTCGCCAACCGCGCCATGCGCGAGGTCTTGGGCGTCGACGTCGAGCGCAAGCACGTCTCGTCGCTGCTGCGCACCCCCGCGGTCTTGGAGGCGCTGAGCCGCACCTCGTCGACGGGCGAGGCGGGGGCGATCGAGTTCTCCTTCCGCGTGCCGGTCGAGCGCCATTATCAGGCCTATACCGCGCGCGTCGGCGCCGATCCGGTGGTCACCACGCTGCTGCTGCACGATCTGACCGCGGTCAAGCGCGCCGAGCAGATGCGCGTCGATTTCGTCGCCAATGCCAGCCATGAATTGCGCACGCCCTTGGCGGCGGTGACCGGCTTCATCGAAACGCTGAAAGGCCCGGCGCGCGACGATCCCGTGGCGCGCGAGAAATTCCTCGAGATCATGCAGGTGGAGGCGGCGCGCATGCGCCGGCTGATCGAGGATTTGTTGTCGCTCAGCCGCATCGAGCTCAACGAGCACGTGCCGCCGTTGGGCGAGGCTTCGCTCGAAACCGTGGTGCGCGAGGCGGCCGCCGCGCTCACTCCGCTGGCCAAGGCCGACGACATCGCCATCGTCATCGACGCGGCGGCGGACCTGCCGCCGGTGGTCGGCGACCGCGACGAGCTGATCCAGCTGTTCCAGAACCTGATCCACAACGCCATCAAATACGGCCGCGACAACGGCCATGTCTGGATCGCGCTGCGCCAAGTACCGGGGGCGGGACGGCGCGGTGCCGAGGCGATGATTACGGCCAGCGTCAAGGACGACGGCGAAGGCATTCCCCCGGAGGCCATCCCGCGCCTGACCGAGCGGTTCTACCGCGTCGACGTCAAGCGCTCGCGCGAGCGCGGCGGCACCGGGCTCGGGCTTGCCATCGTCAAGCACATCGTCAACCGCCATCACGGCCGGATGACGATCGACAGCCGCATCGGCGAAGGCTCGACGTTTACCATCTTCCTACCAGCCGTGCGCAAAGTCGTCGCGGCACCTGTCACGGAAGTGTTATAAAACCGTCACATAGTCATGGCGGTTCGAGCCTAAGCAGATGCCCCAGTCAGACGACAGTCGGAATATCCATATGACCGAGCACACGGTAAAAGCCTTCACCGACCAACTGGAGGCTTTGGCGTCCACCGTCGCCCAGATGGGCGGCCTGGCCGAAGCCCAGCTCGCCGACGCCATCGACGCCATCGCGCGGCGCGATTCCGGCCGCGCCGAAAGCGTGGTGGGCGGCGACAAGCGCGTCGACGAACTGCAGCAGCAGATCGAGGACATGGCGCTCAAGCTGTTGGCGCAGCGCCAGCCGGTGGCCGTCGATCTGCGCGAGATCCTCGCCGCCTTCAAATGCGCCAGCGAGCTGGAGCGCATCGGCGACCTCGCCAAGAACATCGCCAAGCGGGCGCTGGTGCTGAACCGCGAGCCGCCGATCCGCCTCACGCAATCGCTCGCCCGCATGGGCGGACAGGCGCTCGGCCAGCTCAAGCTGGTGCTCGACGCCTATTCCGACCGCGACGCCGAAGCCGCCGAAGCGGTGTGGCGCCAGGACGGCGAAATCGACGAGATGTACAACAGCCTGTTCCGCGAGCTTCTCACCTACATGATGGAAGACCCGCGCACCATCGGGCTGTGCACGCATCTGTTGTTCATCGCCAAGAACATCGAGCGCACCGGCGATCACGCCACCAACATCGCCGAGGTC